>Ga0058702_10000007_pt1 | contig 408539 bp, 359 predicted proteins | sample AgamicOrSfe_FD_83781 | JGI IMG/M metagenome (GOLD analysis project Ga0058702, IMG submission 83781) | Agave microbial communities from Guanajuato, Mexico - Or.Sf.e | ecosystem: Host-associated > Plants > Phyllosphere > Phylloplane/Leaf | place: Guanajuato, Mexico | collected 2012-05-30
CTATATAGCATATAGTATAAATTATAGGTAGAAGCTCGAATCTATTAGAAGCTTATAGCTACGCGATTTATTATATGTCAGTTAGAAGCTTCTAACTAATATGAATATTAATAGAAGTGCTATGTTGTCTATAGTTTGGCATGCGCTATGCTACATTAGGAATTCTGAAGTTTGTCTGAATTTCACTAAGTCCCTAGCGTTACGAAGCTAGCCCCGACCTAGGAACCCTCATAATCTAATAGTACCCTAGTATATAAGAATATAGCTAACTATTAAGCTATACTATAAACGTAACCTATGAGCAACCTATAGGACCTTATAGGTACCTATAAGGTCCTATAGGTAGACCCTGAAAAATGGCCTAATTAGGAAGTAGGACAACCTACGAGGTAACCTACGAGGTGGAACCTACGAGCTGCTAAATCAGCCTATTAGTCTTGAGATCATAGATAGCCACCGCCGGATTTGCCTATCGAGGACTGGTCACCATGTCGTCTCGTGCGCCATTAAGCGGCTCTGCATACCGCAACAATGCTTGCAAGGCATCCAGTATTAGGTCATGCGCCGGATCAGTCGAGGTAAGTTCGAGGCTGAGTCAATTGCCTCGCTGCATTCACTGTGAGTCTTTCCTTCCTTCATATAACCAGAATCCACCAACACTTGGTTCTCACCGCCATAATCCACCGATCCTGCATCAATCTTGCAGCCTCAAATACCTGCGAACGAACCACCTACAACACCTCATCCACCACCAATCTCTCACTCTGTACTCACAACGCTATCCCACTGCCCTCGGCGGCCCTCCCCCTCCGCCTTCTTCTCAGTTCGCCAATCAATAGCATCGTAACATGGCCAGCTATCCTCAACAATATGCACCCGGCGCATACCCGCCTCCGCCGAGGAATCCACCCAGAAGGTCAAATTCGCATCCGCTGCCGTACGAGTATCCGGCACAGTATCCAGCGTCGTATCAAGCCCAACAACAGGCAGCGCCGCCATACCAGCAACCGCGGGAGCCATACTACAGCAATGAGCAGTTCCACTATCAACCACCTGCAGTACCCCAGCAGCAACGTTCTAGACCCGCCTACCAATCGTCAATGTCGCAACCCATGATGCAGCAATCGCCGTATCAGTACGGTCAATACCCACCACAGCCACAACATCTGCAACCGCAGGCGGCTTACTCCCAGTACACACAACCTCAGGCACAAGCACCTACATCATATCCGTTCGGCGAGCCTGTCAACAGCTACAATACTCGGCCACCGATGGATCCCAGGAGTACGAGTCAGGACGCGCACCATTCTGGCCGCAGCAGACATTCTCGTCACAGCAATCGCTACGACGACGATGACGACTCCAGCGACGAAGACGATAGCGCTTATAGCAGTAGCAGCGAGGGCAGGCGCAGACGCAAACACAAGCATCACCACCATTCGAAGAGCAAGAAGAGCAAGGATGACTACCACAGACCTACACTGGGTGATAGCATGTTTGCCGCTTTCGACACAGTAAAGGGCGCTGTATCTGGACGGGACAAGTCGTAGGAGGACTTTGACGGATTTGATGGACTTGGTTGATGCAAGCGTTGTTGGACGACTTTGTGTCTGAATGCGTATACGATACCACGATTGTTTTCTATGCAGAGGCGGTCCCTGAGATGCTTTTACTACCCTGTCGCCATCCCAAGATAATGCACTTTAGTCGATTACTCAATTACCACGTCGTGCTTTCAATCTGTGCCTGGAGTTCACAACAATTGGCGTAAGCTCAGGCATCTGATCCGCTGATCTTCCCTCCAAGATTTGGCTAGCCACGTGCTACAATGTGATTGAAAGACTCCAATCTCCAAAGGTTTTCTAGGCCCCGAGCTGGCCATGAGTCTTCCTGCCTCGTTAACATGTCTGTCTGTCCGAAGCATCGCCCTACACTTCGATCGATCAACAAGGATCAAGCACCGCCGAGTATTGCACTGCGGATATAATCACACTACGATCAAGGTCGCATAATAAAGCGGTGCCTTACATTCCAAATGCTTACGGTGGTGTTTTCTCAACCTGTGATTGCAGGAAAAGGCGACTAAATAATGCTTGATCGGGCGCGTAGAACAAATGCTAATTATGGGTCATTCTAAAATCAATCAAAGACTGCATGTGATCGCCGACAAGCTCATTACTTGTGTGCCACTTTGATTGACACATCCGGCCCATGTCAAACAGAGCCACACTGCCCTGGTGGAGCCTCGTCGCGTGTGAGGCAGGAACAGTGGGACTCCACTCGCCTCGGCCCCGTTGAACAGAACCAGACCATCTTTCCCGTCGCTCAGAGTCAGTCCCTTGAGTTCCTCTTCCTCATTTCTAAGAATAGCAGCAAACTCAACATCAGTCTTCGATGCGTTCATGCACATGACGGTAACTCCGCCGAATAATTTATCAACGTCTGATATACAGCTCGAAGTCTGGGCTCTCTTTCACAGCCATTGACTTGGTTTCGTCGCATTACATCGCACAATCTCTCGCTATCAGCTACACCGGATCACTTTGCGACCGTACAGAACACCGCTGATCGCTAATTACCGTACCTGTTTACTCTTCCCCTCGCGATTCCTTCGAATACATCGCTGCTGTCGCAAGTTTCCTTCCCTTCCAGATCAATACTCAACACACCAGAGATTCAATCTACCGCCCTCGCCGGCGTCTGGTTAGCTGCCCACTGGCTTCGGACTTCCCCTCGTCATCTGCGACAAGAAATCACATCCAACCATGGGTCGCAGAAAGATTGAGATCAAACCTATCAAGGATGACCGGAACAGATCCGTCACGTTCCTCAAGCGAAAAGGTGGTCTGTTCAAGAAGGCATTCGAGCTGGGAGTTCTCTGCCAGGTCGACGTAGCGGTCATCATATTTGGGAACAACAAGAAGCTCTACGAGTTCAGCTCTGGAGATATCAACGATACAATTGGCCGCTTCCAGTACTACGCTGGCGCTCACGAACACAAAGGTCCCGCGGACTTCTTGGGCAAGGGCGGCGGAGACGACGACGACGATGAGGATAACGACATGGGCTCACCACCCGCCGACGACCATACCCCTCCAGAGGCCAACCCGCCTTCCATAAACCTTCCAGTCCAGCAAATGCGCCAAGTAACGCCATCTGCCTCCCCACCGTTGCCAAGTGGTAATGCCCACCGGGGCTCCACACCACAACCTTCTAGACCATCTTCTCGAGCTGCAATGCCTCGTCCTTCTTCCAACCTTGGTGTTCCTGCACAATATACTCCTCCTCGTGCAAATATGGCACAACCACCATATGGATATGCGCCAAGTCAACAACAACAGCAGCAGCAACAACAATACTACAACGTCCCCCAGGCCACCATGCAAAGACCTTCGGGCAGCACCTACCCTCCACCACCGGGTCACCTCCAACACCAAGCATACCTGAACGAACAGAGACGTGCGTCAATGCCTGTAACGTTCCAGCCGCCACCGCCCCAGCGTTCACCTCAGCCACAACAGCATAGAAATCTTGATCCAAACTCACGCAAGCCATCTCCGCAAGCAGACCAAGGTGCTTTCCAGAGTCCACCACTGCCGCAGCCGAAACCGCTTTCCAATCGCGGCAAATCACACAGTATCTTCACTCCGATCGACGACAGCCGGTCATTGTTGGCGCAGCATTGGGGTGCACCACCTGAATACATGCAGAGTGAGTCAAGACTAGAACCTCCACGATCAATGTCGTTCGACTCGAGAGTCAATGGGACCTCTCCTCAACCTCCCCAGAATGGCTTTGAGAACGCACCGCCGCCTCCAGCTCCGATGCGAGCAGAGTCTGAATCTTCCAACTCGAATATCGCGCCAGTCTCTCGAACCAACACCGGTCAGTCTGATGCAAAGCGACCACGTCTGAAAGTTCAGATCCCGAGCGAGAACTCGGATGGAGGCGAGACGAGCACAGATGATCAGACCGCATCAACCGCACAACCACCTCCAGCAAAGGGCGTAGTCCTACCGCCACCTTCTCCGTCGACTAACAACCCTCTCATGTCAGCCGGCGCGTCAGGACCACCGAATCCATTTGCCAGACCTGCTCCTCCGTCGAGTCAGAACCTCAACCGCGACCAGATCGAAACACCTCTTTCTGCACTACCTTCACGTGTCATGGACGGCAATATTCTTCCAAGTCCATCTGATATATGGCAGACTATGTTCAACCGTTCAGGCGACAACATGATGCCCAGTCCCCTTCGATTCGAACCCACTCCGATTCAGCCTACAGGGCCTAGCTTTAGGGACGAACCTGTGGGGGAGAGGAAACGAAGCGGCGATGACTTGAATGGGGCTGATTCGAAGAGGATCAAAACATAGTGTGTTTATTTTGTGTGTAAAGTTACATTAGCGACCATGTTTACTAGCATTTCTAGCATTTCAAGGATACCTATGCCATCAATCTATTTTTACCATCAATATGTTTCGGACGGTGTTGCGGATTGGAGCACGCCTAGCCACGATTATGCTACCCTGCAATTAAGATACCATTCATAGTTCTCTACATTTGCATGTGATTGTTCCACATTCATGGTACAGCCAATCTCCTCCGGACTGTTGCAAATTGGAGCCGGCATCCGTGCACCGTCGACATCATGAAGGAAGTTTCCGGCTTCCGCAAAATCGGCGAAACACCAGCAAGATTGCATGTGCCAGCATCCTAGATATACATCACCCTTGTACCATCAACAACCCGACCAATCGATTCGCGCTACTTGGAATATCTCACTCTGCAATACGCGACTACATCTTACATTATCCTAACACGCGCCAACAAGCCATACGGAACATCTGCTGCGACGCTTTCACATGCCGGCGCACGCGACCAGCACGACGCACTGAAAAGGCCGAGATTCTCTCCAACACGACACCACACTCGCTCGCGCAATGGCCTTCAACTTCAACTGGTCCCCGCTGATCGCGGATACATCAAGAGCGAGGGACATGTTAACGACAGCGCTGAACAAATCACCCAAACCACCAATCATCGTTGACGACATTGTTGTGAACGAGCTAAACCTAGGATCCGTCCCACCGGAGCTGGAGATTCTGGAGGTCGGCGACCTGGCCGAGGACAGATTTAGAGGCATTTTCAAGATGTCGTATCGCGGCGATGCGTTCCTGACGCTCAAGACAAGAGTGCAAGCGAATCCTCTGAATACCTACTTATCGACCAAACCCGACTTTGCGTCGCCGCAACCCCTGGCTGCTGCTTCTGGACTCACGATACCGATTTCCATCACCTTGTCTGATATTCGTCTTTCTGGATTCGTCATTCTGGTGTTCTCGCGGCAGAAAGGTATCACTCTGGTCTTCCGAAACGACCCTCTCGAATCGCTCAAGGTCTCGTCGACGTTCGATTCAGTACCGTTCATTGCGAATTACCTCCAGAAAGAGATTGAGAAGCAGCTGAGGAATCTGTTCATGGATGATCTTCCGGCGATTATCCATCGATTGTCTGTAAGGGCGTTCAACCCGGAGTACAAACAAGCCGAAGAACAGGAAAAGAAGAATGACGACGATGTTCAGCCTGTAGATCCATTGGCGAGTCCACCGCAAAATCCAATCGATGGAGGCACGATGGATGAAAGCGAGACTTCGCTATTCTCACTGGATAATCCAAATGAGATGCACGCTTCGTTCTCGCAGAAGAATATGCTTCGACTTGCTGCTTTGACCGAATCACAACGGACGCTGTCGCTCTTCACACCATCAATACGCGATACAGTCTTCCGCGCTTGGGCTGCTACGACAGAAAAGGGCGACTCTCCTGGCACACTCACCCCACATGGCAGGCCGCAATCCCTTGTCAGATTACCTTCCTCGCTCACCACATCTTCGGCCTGGAGTTCGACCGCTTCAGAAACCTCTGAAACATCGTCACAAGCAAGTCGGCCTTCACTCTCTAGCTTCGCCTCGGCGGCTTCATCATACAGCCTCGGAACCAACAGATCACGCTCGACACGCAAGCGTAAGCACAGAACGATCAACCTACGCAAGACCAACGACGCCGATATTAGCGACACCGCCAGCGTCGGCACGAACTGGTCAGATCGGGGTTCAGCCGGCAACTCGGCACCCAGCATCACGGTAACCGAGCCATCCACGACTCCAGCCATGAGCAACACCGAGTTCTCGCTACAGACACCGCCAAAAGTCGCCAATGCGACCAAAGTCCGCTTCCAAAATAGCACCCCTCGCGCCTCTTCTAGACCCGTAACACCAATCCGCGACGACCTCTCGTACCCAGATCCAGAAACCACTCCCCGACCCTCAAAATCAGAAACTCGACGGTCCCTACCGCGGCAACAGACACAGCCCCAACTTACCCCCGCTCCCTCGTATGCGGAGAAACGGCCTCTACTGCCTCGCTCCATGTCAGCGACGAACTTCGACGGTGCGGCAGACGGCTACACTGGCGGTATACTGGAGCAGGCGTGGATCGCCAAGATCCAAGCGGAGAACAAGCGCAAGGTGCAGTGGGAGAAGGCCAAGAGGTTTTCGGCTACGTTCTGGGATGGGACGGACGAGGTCAGTCCGCCGCCTGCTTATGCTATGTAATGATTATTTTTTGTATTCGCTGTTTTGAGTGGCTTGGTCAAAAATGTAGCGAGGCGTTCTTGTTTGGTCAGGCGTGTATGATTGTTATGATATTGTAAGGCTTGAGGATGGGTGAGATGATGATGAAGGGAAGGTTGTGAGGGAGCTGTCCGTCGTTCTTTTTACCGTCTAGATATCCAGTGTCGCAATCTCGATTCCTTCGTTCTATTATTACATCCCTATGCAATTGTGACTGTGACTTGCACCGAATTGGTGTTGTGTAACTGCTGTAGTCGTTGTGTACTGAGGTCCGACTTCACTTTCGCTAGCGTCTCCGGTACTAGAATGCGGATTGACGCATACCTTACCACCATGAACTCTCCAGTCTCTACATATTCTCACGTCACCCAGCCTTCTATCTTACATTCTCATTGCTTCAGTCTACTCGTTCCGTACAAAGTAATCATGTCAGAGAATCCGCTTTCCGAGATCGCCACACCGCCAGCGTGTGTAGCAGGTACGTGTGTAATTCACAGATAGTCCATAATACGCCCATATCGTTCCTCCTCAGCAGTTGTACTACATTCAGCATACCCTCCTGTCATTTCGTTTGACTACAGTAGCCACGAAACGGAAGTTCTGACCGACAATAGATTTCTGCCTCATACCGCTGGGCACACCAACGGCGTCAGTGTCCAAAGAGGTTGCAGAGATACAGAAACTGCTGAAGAAGAGTGGCTTGGTGTATCACATGCACAGTGCTGGTACTACTGTTGGTACGTACTTGTTTCGTTCTTGCGTGCATAATTTCATATGCTTGTTGTTGTTGCTCGGCATCTCGTTCATTCAATTGCGCTCTAAGCTTTATGCTGCTTTTGTTCTTCTACACACTTTATACAACACCTTACCAGAACATCACGGTTCGGCGCACTAACACGTCTCAGAAGGTCCCTGGGACGATGTGATGCGTATCATTGGCCAAGCACACAGCATGCTCCACGCCAACGGCATCGTTCGGATCCAGAGCGATATCCGCGTCGGCAGCAGGACAGACAAGAAGCAAACGGCGCAGGACAAGGTGGACGCTGTGAACAGGCTCTTGGGACAAGATGGAGCATAAGAGAATTCATTCCATGTATATCGTTGCGTCATTACAGGACGTAGTCTGCACACTGCGATCTGTTGCAAAAGCATTTCACGACCCCACCCGTCCCTGCTCAGTACCACCGCTCTTGCCCCAATCACCGCCGGTACGTCTCCCCAGCGCTCGTCGCAGAATCCAGTCTTTGGCTGTGATTTCCTCCTCTTCCTCCACGCTGTCAGCCTTATTGGCATCGACGACTCTACTCCCCTCGAGCGGTTTGAGCAGCACATGATCCTCCGGGCGGGCAAAATAGACCAGACTCATCCTCGTCGCATCGCTTTGTTCTCCTGGCGGATTGACGACACGGTGGATATTGCTCCTCAAGACGCCCCTCGTAAACTTGACCATGGCATCACCCAGATTAACCACAGCGTGATGCCTGAGTGGCTTGACATAACACCACTCTTCGGCGCCCGATGGCAGGACTTGCAGTCCACCCAGCCTGTTGAATAGAATCGTCACGCTCCCAAAATCAGTATGCTCGCCCAGGGCCGTCTTGCGATCATCCACCGGCTGCGGCGGCGAGCGCACGAATCGCACCTGATCGCCGGATGTCGCGTACAGGCGGTGTTTGCTAGGCAGCGTATCGGGCGGCAGGTCCAGGCGGGCATTCAACAAGCGCAGAAGCAGCGTCACCACGGCGTGGGACTGTTGCATATACGACTTTAGCACGGGGCGGTGCGGGTACAGAACCTCTGGGGCGGGCAAGGGATCCGAGAGACCCAAAATATCGTCTTTGCTCACGTTGTAGAACTCGTTGCGGTCGCGCGTGCCGGCGGCGTCGATGACCCCGTCGCCGTAGCCTTTGTACCCGTAGTAGCTGCCACGGGCCTTGAAGTCGTATTTTTGCTTCTCCGACACGGGGAGCGAGAACAGGCGCGCGCCGATTGTAAAGAGCTCGGCGGCGTCGAGCAAGAGTTGCGGCCCGTCGATGCGGACTTCACGGTGTTGGTCTTGCGAGTTGGACGCTTTGCGGGTTATTGGGGTGGGCTGCTCTGGTATGTCATCCCAAACGTTCGAGGTCAGCTCTTTTGCTTCTGGGGAGCGGAGGCCTGAGGTCGCGTCTGAGTCGTCGTCGCTGCGGAGATCGAGGTAGAAGAAGCCTAGCTCGCAGCTGGCTTTCCAGAGTCGGTCGACTTCGCTCTCATCGCCTTTAAGGAGTTTGCTGAGGCTGATGCGGAGGAGTGGAGCTGTAGGTACGTCTGAGGGGAAGGGAGGGAGATCGTCGAAGTCAAGGCTGGTGTCTTGGTCTTCTGGTTCTTGACGGTCTTGTGATGGGTCTGTTATTCCCAGACCAGTGCCAGTCTCTGAATCTTCAAGCCTGAAGTGATATTGGTCGGGCATCGATGTATGAGTGGGAGCTCGGCCCATAGTCGTCATTGTTTGAGCCATTGTCCGAAACCGAGATGACTCTTGATGATAGACAGAGAATAGTGACAGAGAATGATCTATCTACAGATCGAGATGGGTTCCATGACTTGCATCCACGTCCCAGAAAGGTTACCTAGGTACCTTAAGTTACTGTCCGGAGGTGCTCCGTTGTGCCGTCGGGGGAGATGCGGGGATACAGTTCCGGATGGGGCAAGGAGAACTCCCGACTCGTGCACACCACGTGACGTCACGATCCATTCTTCCCTCAGATCAAATCACAATTTCCATTTGAACCGGGACCTTTCTACTGTATACTGTGAAGTCTTCGTCAGGTGAGTTGAGTAGCGCTAGAAGACATCTGCCCAGGCCTGATACAACGAAAGAATAATCCAGAAATCTCTTAATTGGCCGTACGAGTAACCCATCAGGTCAGGCTATTCACATCAACTAATGGAGCCTGTATCAACGTCTATACTCATCCGGATCAAGAGTGACTCGACTCTTTGTCGTGGGCAGGCACATAAGCTGCTACGGTAAGCACTGAGACGCACAAAGACAGCTCTTCTTCTTCTGATCTGATTCTGTTCTGCTGTCAATCATTGGAACAAGATATTTCCGGTACTGCAGTATGAAGGTCTGGTCTCGTGGAACACATTTAGTAACAGACCGACCGCTGCATGTGATTGATGCATTTAGTACTAGTATCGCTGCGTTTGAGGATAAAAAGAGAATCGTGGTATGTTATGAAAGTCGACTGAATGAGGTCTGCTGGTCTGTAATCTTGGTCGGACATGCATTCAACACCATGATACAGGCCATATGCACGAGATTCTGGCTTCTCTTGTTCTATCCTTAGTGTTCTGCTTGAATCTCACGGCCATCTATGCTTGATCTCAGAATTACTAATGCAGCTCTTTACATCAATATCATCTTGTGCAGGGTCGACGTTTTTGGGTAAAACCTTCCTCGAACTAAAGTGACGATAGGCGGAAGGCGCTGTAGGTACGAGTGACATCGGAAACGTGCTTTCATCAAGCCGAAACGGTTTCATACAGCCAATCTCAATCTCTCCAGCGGTTCGACGAAAAACGAAAGACGATGCAACAGACACCCCGGATCTGCGATTGCGATGAGACAATAATGAATCAATCTCTTATCAAACAGTAACTGAAGCGATCGGAACCGCTTCTGTGACGGGCGGTTCGAGTCCAGCTAATTTGACTGACAGATCGATCGGCTATGAACGACTACTCTCTGACCGTCTTCGATGCAAGACGCTGATGACAGTCCATATCGATAGTGCACATCCGATAATGCGATAGGATTGAGTGATATGTCAGTTTGTCGCTGTCTTCATCATCGTCAGCGAACCAAGAACTCTCTCAGCCAATATTGTTGTCACCAACGACCACCGATATCGACACGTGATAACAGCTTCCGAGAGAGTTCGATAGAGTTTCTAGAAAAGAAGTCTGTCAGAACTGAGTTTCATAATGGCTGCAAAGGGTTTTCCACTGCAAGCCATCCGTCGCTGGACAGCAATTCTCGATGCCGAGCGCCGAGTATTAGTGCACAAAAGTAGGCGGCATCGATGGATATGACGTCCGAGTCGTGTACCAACCAGTAGCAGGGTTATTTACATGTAAGTCTGCAGTGGAAGGATGCGGATGCAATCACGGAGCTGCTTCGACCCACGATACATTCTAGGGGTGTGTGGGACTGGAGGAATTGGTGGGCTCTATGATGACTGCGACAACGATGCACGTCTTACAATTACTGTGAGCATCGTTGTTTTACAGTATCAAGCAGAGATCGAGAAAGGCGTCGAAAATATTGCTTCCACTGTACAGCGCGAACACCCGACATCGGCTTCTGTTCATCTGTCAAAGCAACTCAAAGCAACTCAAAGCAACTCAAAGCAACTCAAAGCAACTCAAAGCTGCCGTACTCCCGTCAAGTCACAAAGACGATAGACGGATGATGGACCGACATGATGCACGAATAGAGTAAACTCTGCACGTCGTTTAGAATTGCTCAAAGAGCCGCACTAAAGCAGTTCACCTGGTGAAATTCACCATCAGGTACCCATTACGCGTTCATTCGCTTTCGGAATCTTCTACCGCCTACCGCAATCTTCTGCCATCATCTGCGGCCCCTCCAAGGTAACTTCACGACTCAGTCGGTGACCGGGCGGACGCGGCACTTATACTCCACCGCAGTGTCATCAGTCCTGCCATCCATTGGAATACATTCACGGTCCCTGTCGCAGTTCTTTGACACGTGAACCACCGAGAACCACCGAAAACCACCGATCCTGGCAACCAGAGACCACGACGACCGCTGGCTTGGGGTCTCCATATGAGCTGACGATCCTGGCTGGCCCTTTCATCTTAAACTTCGCCAGCCTGTCGTCGTTAGGGTTAGTTCGGCTTACGAATTGTGCTGCCTACGAGTACAAATCCTTCCCTTCGGTGCCATTCTCCTTTAACACCTACCTGACTCCGCAATCACGTAAGTTGGTCGTTTCCGATCCGTGAACCGGTTGCGGAGCCCTGCATGTCCATGCTTTGCGTCTATAATGCAAACTCGGGATCGAGAATAGAGTGAGGGTACTGTATTGTCTACATCTACTTCACTATATTTCTTCTTGTTTCCCCTGAACTCCTCGACCCTTCTCCTATTCCTACAGTAGTAATTTTCAATACGCTTCAATTCAATCGTTCCATAGATTTCAAAGTTCAAATATTCTTCCATACCCGATCCATACCAGCGTTCTGTCTCGAGCTTCCGCTCAGACCTCCAACGGCTGTTCCTGACGACCCGCACCGCCCCGTTGATCACGGCCGAGCTGGCATAAGACACAAAATTACTGCGCCTCATAAGCTGCTCATATCCTCCTCGGTGGGACCTTCCACGTCTGTACCAACCATCACATCAGCTTTTCCACTTTACAATCAAGCACAATGGATTCCCCAACCAGCCCTTCCCGCCGGTACACCCCCATCAGCACCACCTCCGCTCCCCACGAGCGACAAGACTCATACACCTCCTACATGAGCAAACACCACTACCGCCTAAGTTCCACGACCCCATCGACCGCAATTACCAATCCTTTCGGCTCGCCAACCACAGTCACCAACCCCGTCAGCTCGCCAATCACATCAGGCATCTGCTCGCCGACCTCGACCTGCTCATCAGCCGTGACCTCACCAGACTTGGCGCCCATGCCAACACATTCGACATCCTTCTTCGCAACCCCAGCCACAGCCGTACCCTTCGCCAGCCGTTCAGCTCGTGCGACCTCCCTCGACCTTCCACTTCCACCGCGCACCACCGCCACCTCGAAGCCACGCCACTCGTCAGTCACCTCAATCTCCAGCGTCTCATCCCCGATCGCACCATCAGCATCAGAGAGCAGTCCGAGCCGCAACAGCACCGAGAGCGCGCGCCGCTATAGTGCCATGACCGAGTCGTTCGCGAGTCTGAGTCCGCGACACAGTGTGGGGAGTGGACGGCGCTGGGTCAGGGGTGCGAGTGTTGACGAGAGTAAGCGAGAGCGGGAGAGGGAGCGGAGAGTGGCCGAGGAGATGGAATTGGAAAGGCGGTTTCTGGGGGTTTAAACATCATGAACTTACGCTTGACGATTTATTACTAAATGATTTGTATGATACAGCAGATGTGTGATGAGACTGCTTAGTGCACTCCAGCTAGCTGTATTATAATTCACGACTAGCGCTACAGTGCAGGCAATGCTGATTATGAAACTTCCCTGATCATACCGGGTATCAATACCACATTCTTTCTCGTCGCATCCCGTGAGTTTCATGTTCCGCGCACAGCACAACCTGGAGGCAACCACTCAAGTGACCAAACTCTTGATAAGAGCATACCCACCAAACGCCCCGATCAGCGTCGCCCCAAGCACCATGCGTCCCTCAGTCGTCATGGCAAGATAGGCCACAACACCGACCAACAACTCCGTGTTCCTCGCCATGCTCCTCCTCTCCCTCCAGTTCTCCGCAATCGGGTACGGCACCTTGAGCCACTCCTGCCCACCATCTCTGCTCGCAGGTATAGCCTTGAGCGGAATACTAAACGACAACAACACAGGCTGGTGATCGCTCGTCGGCTGCAGCGGCAGTGACACGTACCGTCCGATCTTCGGCTGCGTGCCGGGGAATGGCGGGACGAGGTATAAGATGCGGTCGCACCACGAGGGAACACGGTGCGAAGCCCAGATCCAGTGCTCGCCGTCGGCAATGTCTGGCGTGCTGTGCAGCGGATTTAGCGGATTCTGGTCGATGGCTTTTGCAGCGAGCGTGGCTGCTACCGCTTGTGCTTTGTCGCTGTACTTGTACGTCGGGGCGAACGTTATGGGTGCTTCGGTCAGGTTGTGCAGTGTCCTGCCGGCGTGTAGTTCGCGTGTCAATTGGTCGTTCTGGAAGAGCGTCGAGAAAGCGTCGACGCCGTTTTTCGAGAGTGAGTCCTGCGATGGATGCGCCCAGGACTTGTGGTCGTCTGGATGTGGTGACATGTCCGAGGCGCGGTAGTTCAGGTCGCCGGCGACGAACAAGTGCGACGTTGGGCTGTATATTCCGATGGACGAGGACGAGTTCGAGTTCGACGAATCCGTCGCCGATGAGAGAAGGGGCTCGGTCTCAGATGTCAATGGGGCATTGACTTTTCTGCTGGATTTGGCAACGGGGCTGAAGACCAGGTTTTGCACGACATCTTTCCAGTCTTTGTTCCTTCGCTCGCAGGCGTCTTCTGCCGGTGCCAGATGGGCGGCCACGAATGTCATCTCTGTCTGCTCCCCGCCTTGTGAATATCCGATCCGTACACCAACAGCGCCCTTGTTTCCCAGATCATAGTTTCCTACACCGACTCCGCCTGTTTCAATCTTGGTAACATTTGTCGCTATTTCTGGTTGCGCAAAGAGCATGAGGCCAGTCATCCCAGCATTCGTCGCCAGCAGGTTCTCATATCGAATGGCATTGTGACTGAACTTGTGGGTTGCCTGTTCCAGAGCGGCCTCGAATTTCTTAAAGTTTGGTGTAATGAAAGATCCCCCCAAGAACGCGTATCCTAGCTGTGCCAACTCTTGTAAGGAGAAGATGACTATGTCAGGTGGTGCTTCGCGTTCCGACAATGCATCGTACAAGCACTGAGCAAAATACTCCGGGTTGATCTCTTTTCGACCACAGTTGTAGGTCAGGAAGGCACAATCCAGCTCTGCCATTAGGTCGTGGAATGAATCAATAGGTCTGGGATATCGTGAATGTATTCTTTGCTTGATTTTAAGAGAGTGTTTTGAAAATAGGAGGGGTTCAAAGAGGGGAATGTTTTGCACTTCGGTATGGAAGTCACTTGGAGCAGCAGGTAACAATGCTGGCGCAGATCTGGGGAAGAACCGCGCCTGACCGCGCAACGTACGTCATTGCACTCCGCGAGATTAATAAATTAACGTGTTTGTGGCTGTGTGAGGCTTGTACGTGTGTTTCCTCAGCATTGGTGATTATTTATTTTGGCAGTAGTCTACTGTATCAGTCGTGTTCAGGAAATCTTGGCCACCTGTGTGATGCTGCTATAGCTCATCTTGTCCACAGCACTGTAGCGTAGCTTATATCACTACTCGATTGTGCATATATAGTTTGCAAATTAGTGGCTTCTATCTACATCATTAACGCCGACCTGAAAATCGCAAAAGGGGTATTCGTCGTCTTGCATCAGAAAACCTCGAGCATAAGCCCTGAAACAGCAGAGCTAAAAACACATGTCCATCGAAGGTGACCAGTCCATGCTCTACGCATCTGCGTCTGCGCTTCATGCCTTAAAACATAGGCATGCTTTTGAAATGATGGGGAAAAGAAGAGAAAACAGTACAAATTCGCCAATGTTCCGCGGATATTAAGGAATGCCAGTCCAAGGAGTCGTGTTTGATGGTGATTAGTATTAAAGTTCGTGTCTGGATTTCGCGATCGTTCACGATCGTCCTGCTTGTCTGGGCGGCAAAGGAACAACAGCTCCTTTAGGTGTCATGTTGCCGGTGAGTTCGGCGACACGAGCCTTGATGCGGGCGACTCTTTCTTCAATTGCTGTCACAAGTCAGTCACACGCCCGGCACTAATTCCTCGGGAGTACTCACTCTCTTCTCCGCTCGTCTCGCTGGCTCCCTCAGTGGCAATGCTCTGTCCACGACTCCTTGTGCTCTGCTCCTCACTGACGCGAGCAGCACGTTCGGCGGCATTCTTGCGGATCTGTGCCCATCTGTCTAGCACAGGTGCTTCGACTGCGTGAGTGCCTTGATCGTCGGCAGTACCGTAGCCTGGATGCATCTCGTCATCCGCCTCCATCAGGGGCGTGGTGTATACAGACTCGTGCTGGGTCTCGAGGTGAGGTCGCGGAGGTGACACATATTCGGCACCTGAGTTTTCGTCGGCGTTTGGAGTGCGGTCTGGGTCATATTGCTCATACTCGAGTGGACTGACCGGGCCATTGGGTACAAAGGTCGGAGCATCGGTCATCGGGCCCTGATCGAAGCGCGAGAATTCTTGTTTGGCGTTGTTAGTGTCCTTGGTGTCGGTACGCGCGAGATACTCATGTTCAGACGGCGTGTACTCGCTCACGAAAGGCGCCTCCTGGGCTACTGACGACGAATGTTGACGCTCTGCAGAGTCCTTGTTGCCTGGTGTAGGCGCTGCAGAGACCGACTCTGCGCCCCTTGACACGGGCTTCTTGCGCATGAGAGACATGCTGCGGCCTACTTTAGACTCGGACGGAGGTGCCAAGGTCCTTTCACGGGCCGCCATATTCGTGGACCGTCCACCAGCAGCTTCCTTCTTCCTACCAAACATCTTCTTAAGAGCTCCAGCAGTCGGAACACGGTCCTTCTTGTTGAGTTTCTTGTGCTCATGTTCCTCAGATGCTGGTACTTTATCCGTCGGCTTCGCTTGACTCTGCCAAAACGCCCGAGCCGCGGCGACTTGAGCAGGAGCATTCTTGCTTGACTGTTTCTGTGACGACGGGGACGTCTCGACCGATGAGGGCTCCGAAGACTGATTGCGGAAAGCCGGATGAACCTTTGCCTCTGAAACCGGCTTGCGTTCAACACGAGTCACGTTTGGAGACACTGAAGTATCCATAGGAGCCGCATATTCCCTCCCAGACTCGTTGTACGTTGGCGTCTCGGGTACAGAAGATTCTTCCATGTCCGGAGATTTGTTCTCCTGTCGGCCTTGCGTCGGGACGATTGCGGACGGATTCGAAACAGCTGGCATTGAGGCACGTGGCATGGGTATTGCGTAAACTTGTGATGTGAGTGTTTCAGCTGGCTCTTCTCGGGGAGTGACAGGTGGTAGATGGACCTCGGCGGCTCTCGTAGCCAAAGGAGCACTTTGCTCAGGTTGGACTGGCGCAGCACGCTGTGGCTGCGGTGGTAATGGCGCTGGCAGCACATCAGAGCTCAGGACTTGTGCCGGTTCTGGTCTGGCCTCTGCGGCGGGCACCGGAGGAAGATCGCGGTCCGCAGCATGATTATCGAAAGAAGTCAATCGTACTGGCTGATTCTCCTTGTCGGAAAAGTCGGTAGACATTGCTTGCAAGGATCTCTCCTCATTACTGAGGCCCTTTCCGGCAAAGTTATCACCAAGGTATTGTCTCCTCACTTCTTCCTTGTCGTATGCCTTTGCCCATTCCATCGCAGGATTTGCTGTGTTGGTCAAACCAAGCGTGAGAACACTGTTGGTCTTGGTGGATGCTGCATCATCATTTCGTCCGCGTCTGTCCGGCGATAGATGTTGGCCTGTTTCCTGCTGTGAAAGCTCTGCTGCAGCGGCCTTGATCCTAGCCTGTTGATCCAAGGTCATACTACCCTTGTTGGGTGTCGTTGAAGTAGCACGGAATGCTGCCGAAGCCGAATCGACATGCTCGGGAAGCTGCTGAGGTTGAGCTGGCTTCTTTCGAGTAGATCTGTTTCTGCGAGAAAAGCCAAAGCGCGACTTCTTCTCAGCGATATAGGCTCCTTCGGTGAGTACGGCTGCGGCGCCCTTGACCTGTTCCTCCATAAGAAACCATTTGCCGCCGGCGATTGAAGTCTCAATAAGTGCACATCTGCCGAAAGCAGCTTTCCTGCCAGCAGGCTCCTCATCTGATAGACTCATCATCCATACCCACCAGAACGTGTCGTCCAGTCTGAAAGTGGTGATACTGGCCAGCTCTCCTGGTTCCAGGTCTTCATCCTCGAGATTGATTCCATTAGTGCCGCCAGGAGAAAGTGGTGGGAGCTGCTTGTCTGGTGGAAGCATCAAAGCAGGAGTACTCTTGCTTCTTGCTTCGTCGGCGAATCCAGAGTTGAGGAAGTCGGCCCATGAAGGAGTGGTCGGACGGTCACCGGCCATGCCACGAGACCTGGCCTCGCTTTGAAGGCTGCCAATTTGAGGACTCTGCCTATTCGATCGGTCGCCGCTTGTCGTGGCTTCGTTCGTAAAGCCGGAGAAACCTTCGTCCTGAAAGCGTGCCCAAGAGTCGTCGCCAGTAATGGACAAACCGCTGGGCAGCCTGGAGTTGGCAAGATTACCACGTTTTGCGCGGGCCGCAGATTGATTAGCGGAAGCGATACAGTCGAGAACACGCAAGCACTCCGAGGTGAGTGCCTGCATTGGGTCGAGATATTCCGAAAAGTATTGCAGATCCCTGTCCTCTGAGCGGTACTCGAAGTTCTTGGCCCTTCTCAAGAGTGAGAGCGGTGTAGGAGATACGGAATCAACCATCATGAGGACCTTGGCGGTGGACGTCTGTGGCAATGCCGGTGTTTCTGGTGGATACTCGGTCTGCGCCACAAGGGCCTGCAGAGACCGAGGCAGGTTCGAGATTCCAGTGATGCCATCGACTGCTTCTGGTGCTCTAGATCGAAGGTAGCCAAAGAAGAGGTGACTGGAGGCATCCGCGGCCCTGAAGTTGTCAGTAGATTGAAGGTAAGCCTGACAAACGAACTTACTCGGCCCATGATCTGTAGCCACCGGCGAAGCCACTCCCGGTATCCCGATGGTCAAAGGCCCACCATCCAGCCAAGCGTGAAAGTTTGCGACCGCTGAGACCATTGACTTTGCCGTGAGCCGCGACGGCTGACAAAAGGTCAAAGAAGTCGTAGACGATGTTCTTCCTACAGACTGATTCCGTACCGAGTGGAATGAAAGTGTCAAACGCAGTCCTCGACATGTTTGACTCTCTCTCGCCGACCTTGAACGCTTCATATACAGCCCATGACACCACACCGCCTCGCAAACGGCTCCAGCACCACTTGACGATACTGCACAGAATCTCCGTGTCGGTCAATCTGAGCTCTTGCTGGAGAGCATCCTCTCTGTATTCGGGGGCACCATCTCGATTCGACTTGAAAAAGTTACGTATGAAGGTCCTGGTAGGGACGACGTCTGTCTTTGGGCGGAAGGGTAGAAGTAAGAAAGGAGTATCCAGTGCCTGAGCTCTTGACTTGACTTCGAGTGTGCAGAGGTGTATGAGCTCTTCAACCTCTTCTGGAACGATCTCTGTGCTATCCCAACTGGAGGTGAACTTTGGTCGTATCGACGCAGGAGTATGACCGTTTGTGTGTTCCACCTGCTGCTTGACGTCTCTCGAAGGTGTCGCCTTCTTTTTTCTGGAGAAGAAAGGCATCCTGTGGAGAGCGTTCGCGCGGTACATGACCCACGCACGCAAACGGTATGTGAATCGCCGAGGTGAGTCGCTAGCAAACGGGCGAATCTTCTCGATGCGATTGCGTCGTAATGATCTGGACGGTTGGTTGTCAGTCATGGCATCTCCGTGATGTGGAAATCTTAGGTTTTACGAAAGAAGAACGTACAAGAGCTCCAAGTATTATGAGCGCCGACAATGAACAAGGCGTAATTTCCCAAATGAAGAGGATCTGCAGCAATTAATATAAAAAAGCTCACGTGAAGCCTGTTTATGGTAAGAGCCACGGAAAGTGAGCGCAAACTGGGAAGGCACTCTGCCGAATGCTGCTGGAGGTCGGGAAGGAGCTACCTGTAGAAGCGGTCAACCAGCAAGTGGAGGGCAAAGGAGTGAATGAGGTGAGTAGGTGAAGTAGTTCGCGAACAGGCGCGGGCGAGCGACCTAGGCCAGATTATATTCGCGAAGGAGATACATGACTTGAAGCGCGGTTTGATTGGCCTGTCATAGCTCTGCATGTGTCTTAACCTGGAACTAGACAATCATTGTGCCAGCACGACCGCCGCCTACCTTATACCAACATCGTGATTTGCGCCGGAACCAATGACGAGCTCATATTGGCCTTAACATGTTTCATTTCATCAGCGGACTCAAGCCGGGCATATATGTCGACTGTGCCTTGTTTTATTGATCATGTTCTCTATCGCCATGATACACCACATGCTCAGGTAGATGTAGAGGGAGAAGTCCACAAGTACAATGTAACAGGGTTGAGTAAATTAGGGATCTGCCCCACATCGCGGCAGCTTGGCCAAATTGAGATTAATCTGAAACATTGCCAGATGTGTCGCGTCGTTATTCGGCGATAGCTCCTTCTACTTGGAGATGAACCATAGCGACGCGTTCATTGATACCTCATTCGATTCCCCTATATCGCTGTTATGCACATCCACGGCAGATAAACGTGTCGGTAGGAAATACCTGCGCAGATCAAGCATAGATTAAGCATGTGGCAACCCACTTGTGGGAGATCAACTCGGTTTCGACCCCTGCATCAAGTTTCATGTGGCTGTTCGTGGTTGCTGTCGCGCGGAGACATTTACACTCCAACACCTCAACAGTGAGGCGAAGTAAAATACATGTACTTGCCCGAGAAGTCATCTCTAAGCCTCGACAGGCGATCTATCATGCAATACGTGATTCGATAAAACATGGTGTAGGTCTTCACCGTTTGGTCGAACCGCGGAAACGAGCCGCACGTAAGCAACGGCGATGTCGTCATATACGCCCGACCGAGCGCGACATCATCGTCTTCAGCAATAAATGCATAAGTGAATGCGATATAGAAGACCGCAATTCATGAACTCAGTGATCAATGTACAGTAGATTGCGATTACCAATTGCATACCGACCCATCAATCATCAATACCAACTCAGCCGTCTCAATCGTCCATATTTTGCCCCTCGATACTTCCACACCACCACCAGCAGAATGGTCAAGGACAATGCAACAGTGATCAAGTAAGCGTCTATCGACCCCGACCAATGCTTCGTCTAACGACCAATTCAGAGAGTTCGGCGAACTCGTAAACATGTCCGCTGATGAGCTGAAAGAATGGCTCGGATCAGAAGAATCGACCGGCTCGGGCTGGAGCAAAGACGACGGCTCAGGCGAGACCATTGGCCACGAAAGGTATGTGATATGATCCGATTCTTCACACTTGCGCATCGGACTGAACCCCGCCAGCGGCCGCAAAATCATCAAAATCCTCGAAAAGAACCCGGAAAAGGACGACAAGAAATACGACGAAGACGACCTGCCGCATATGCGAAAAGTCGTTTCGTACTGCAAACGCCATCTTGCGCAGGAGGAGAAGGCGAAGAAGGACCATTCGAGCAAATCTTACAAGTCGTATGTGCTCTCCCTTCGTTTACCATATTGTAGCTGGAGAAGATCTAACAGTTGCAGGTTGAAAAACTGGGGTCACGATGCTGGGAAGACCGAGTAGACAGGATCAGTACCAGATGTAGTGGTTGGATGAAACATAGAGTGGAACTTAGAACAATCACTGGAGACAATATGTTTGAAATCACAGGCGGTATACCCCTCGCCTAACAGGTCATATGCATATATGCAATGCTATAAACTTTCTGATGCTTCCACTGCATCTTTCCATGTGGTATCCCGTTCCCAATCCCAAAAAAGATCATGTCAAAAGTATAAGATCATGTCAGAAAATATGTACTGAAAAAAGGGCCAAAATCAATCATGACTATGCCTCAGCGCCCGTCGCAAGTTTCGCCTCTATCGATTCAGGCTCAACCTGTACGTCGACCGGTCTGTGCTCAGCATTGGCGATGGCGCTTTGTAGCGCACTGGTCAGATCGATATGGAACAGTGGCCTGTTGAGACCGTGGACAACGACGACAGGTTTGCTCTCCGTGTTGTACGCCGCGCTCTTCTGAATCGTCTTCTCGATGCTGTCCTGGCTACTGCTGCCACTGTTGTGGTCAGCGTGGCCTTGCGACCTCGAACGAATGCGCGCGAACTCGAGATCGGGATGACGCTTGTTGTAGTCGTATTCTGCGTCGGCTGCGGCACTGCTGGAACCTCCCATCTCGGCCACACTGAAGATCGGTTTCCATCTGTGGAAACCGGGGTCCTCGTCGTCGGTGGGCGTTGGGAATCCGAAACCGGCCGAGGCGAGCGCGCGTTTTGTCCATCTGTTGTTGATGCAGGCAATGTGCCATTGCACCTTCTCCGGGCTTGCGTATCGGTCGAGCTGGTTGCGGACATCAATCAAGTGCTGGATCGAAGTAATATCGACATTGTTGACAGAGGAAAAGTCCAGAATGATAGCCTTGAGTGTCGGCTTGTTCTCCTCACCCTCTGGCTGCTTGCCGCTTCGCGAAGTGCCAGGGTCGTTCCAAGGGCGGTCGCCGAGTCTGTCATAACTGTTGAGGTTGGTGCGACGGGTGTTCGCAAAGATGTATTCAGTCATGTAGTCAAGGTAGTGAGACGCGTTAGGGTAGTTGTAGCCTTCCGAAAATCTGTACATGAAGATTCCTGGGTAAGGTGACTTGACCTCAATGCTTGGGTTGGAACCGTCCTGGTGGTCTACTGGAAGAAAGATGTTCCTAACGGCTGAGTTTGCTTTGTTGCTCTTGCGCTCAGCCATAGTCAAGACGTGATCGCCGACGACCGAGTGGACAGCCACGCGACCCATGAATCGACCTTGAGCCATAACGACTCGGTAGAGAAGTAGTGCGGCTGAGACGCAGATGGTGACGTAGATACCATATTCGATGCTGGTGAAGACAGTGACAATGACACCGGCGAAGAAGATTGGTACCTCAAGAGGTGATACTCTCCAGAACTGGTAGACAACATTTGGTGGGGTGATTAGATCTCCGACAGCGTGAATGATGACTGCTGCAAGAGCGGCGTTGGGAATGTAGAAAAAGACAGCCGGCAGGGCGTAGATGGCGAGGAGGACAACCACCGCGGTGATGACACCAGCGAGAGGGGTTCGAACACCGGCCTTGGACTTGATGGCGGTACGGGAGAGAACCAGTCGATGGGAAACCACCCAAGAAAGGTGCCAAAAGGTTGGTCACACCAATAGCAACAAGCTCTTGAGATGGATCAATCTGGTATCCATTGACACGACCGAAAGATTTGGCAATGGAGATGTGTTCGATAAGGAGGACGATGACCGAGGCAGGAATCTGGCTGGCAAAGATCTTGATCATCGATGCGTTGATGGTAGGGACACCGGCGTGTTGGAATCCTGGTCTGATGTTAGTCCCGTGTTTACTTGTAAGGTTGAACGTGCTCACCTCTAGGCACAGTACCCAAGATCTTGAAGTGGGCGTATTTGGAGTTGTGATTCTTGATATTCCTGTTGACAAGGTAGGAGATGAGGGTGTACAGCAAGATGATGAAGACGGTTCGAAGGGTGTTCATGAAGAAAAGGAGCTTCCTGCGATTGGGCATCCTCTTGGCAAGTGAGTTCAGTGTGAAGCGAATACCGTAGAGCAAGGTCAAAGCAGTGAGACCTATTGCCGCGTCGTAGGTCGAACGTCCAAGATGCTGCAGAGTGTGGATCACAACCAAATAGGAAGAATCACGGGTCGAGAAACCAGTGATGCCCATCAAGGTTGGAACTTGACCAACAGCAATGTTGATGGCGGATCCAGTCATGAATGCGGAGATGGAGGTTAGGGAGATGAAATTGACGATCCAGCCGAGTCTCGCAAGACCGATGAAACAAACAACGGCGCCAGCAATGATAGCAAGAGCAGAAGCAATGATATGGGCGCTGTCTGTGTTTGGCTGATACAGATGCGGTGCAGCTTTTGAGGCTTGCAGAACGACGTTTCCGGTGATGGTGGACATGACGGCGACAGGACCGATGGTGATGTCTTTCGAAGTCGCAAAGATCCAGTATAGGAGAACACCCATGAAGGAAGAGTAAAGACCATAGTAGACCGGGAGCTCAGCAAGCTGTGCGTAAGCCATACCTTGAGGGACAACGACAGCACCAATGGTGATTCCTGGCCATGTCAGTATTCCAATTGATATCGAGTGAGCAGTCACGAGAGGTTACTTACCGGCAACCAGATCTCCGGCCAACCATTGCATGTTGTAGAACGGGAGCCAATTCACGAACGGAAAGAGACTCTTGACATATCTGAGCAGGCCCTGTCCGTCAGGAAGAGTTTCACGAAACCATTCCGCGACAGTTGGCTCTTCTTCGACGTATGTGTCGGCCGACGACACAGAGAAGACGGATTCGCCTCTTGTGATGTTCTCGCGGCCGAGCTCATTGCGGTACTCGAGCTTGATGCCGAGTACTTTGGCAAGGCCGTGACCGACTTTGCTCGAGGCGGACGACATGGTTGATGAAGATGAGGCGATGACAAGCCGATTCTAAAATGTCGGTCCAAGGAGGGAGAGGTGAAGCGGTGATATACCTGACACGAACCCAGACGGGTGGTGTAGTTCAAGGCAGATCCAAGGATCTAGCCTTTCCGGATTGGTAGATAGCAGAGATAGATTGGCAGGAGGCGTTCTGTACGGTATGGCGCGATTTCGAGGATATATGTGCCAACCCGGTAAAAGAAGGGTGAGAGCCTGCAGCCGTTCCACCAGATAGTCTTGGGTTGCGGGAAGACTGTTGACAACGGTCGGATTTGGCGGTCTGTCTGGGCAGGGGAGATGTCGTCGGCCGCGAAGGAGGGTGCACTGGCCAGACGTGTTGTGGCTCCAAAGGTAAGAAGGAAAAGCGATTGACGTCTGTGGAACAGAGTCTCGAAGGAGGTGGCTGCAGTCGAGATAGAAACAAGTGATCAGAAGGACGAAGTAGGACTACCACTAGACCTATGGTCGCGGCATACCTCGAGTACGAGCCATTTGAAATCGGCCGACGTGACGTCGATTGAGCCTGGAACCGAGGGCGAAGCGGAAGCATCTCGTGGCATAGACAAATGATATCGCTTTGATGCGGCGGCGCGTGAGATCAGAACCCCTTTGTGGAGTCGCCAAAATTCATGGCAGAATGATGTGATCGCAAAAGTCTGGAAAGGGCATAGCCATGGAACGAGAAGTTTGATCGGTTGACGGACGCTTTACTGCATTCGGCATGGTTCGCATGTCTACCGACAATCGACATGAAGACGAGCGATTGCGCCATCGACAAGTTGGAAAACACATCGTCGAATCGACGCAATTCATGCTCGTTTGGACGGCACGATGCGTGCACTGTCAGGTACGTTTCGCGAATTGACTTTGTAGATGTGTTTCTCCAGCATGGAGTTCGTGTGGGAGTTTGTGTCTGGAGATGCAACCAGACTCGCACGGGACAAGTATCCGAGGAAATCCTCCATCAAGGCTGATCAAGCGTTCCAACCAGTCTGTTCAATATATCTCGTGTATTCTCGCTCTCGAGATGCATTGACACGATACGACTGTAAGTAGTAACGCATGACCACGTTGTGGTCGAGAGGTGGCAGCGACAATGGTATCTGTTCGCCCTTTGCGGGAATTGTATCTCGATGTTGCGGAGCACGTCTCGATCACGACATTACGGTGTTGTCCTTGGCTCGCAGAGAACCTGATATCTCAAGACAAGACATCGCTCACCGAGAAAAAGGGTGAGCATTGTAGCTTCGACTCCGAGGTCAACGCGTCTGATAAACCGGTTTGAATTACGCCATCGGTGCGACTGAGGCACAATACCGTATTCCGCCGTGACGTGTTTGTACTGATGTGTTTCAACTCGAGGTACTACCTGCCCATCTTTGCAACTTTTTGATTAGCCAATTTCTAGTGAAGTGGAAGGGGGTTTAATATGCAGCAGATACAGGTGTTTTCCTTATGGATTTCCATCTCGCAACGCTACCGGCAGTTCTGAGATCGTGCGATGGCCGAAGCATGAGAGGCGCTGATCGCCCGCCAGACCAAGGAACCGTTTGGCCATCGAAAAGCTTCCATGCAGGTCGGAAACTGTATTTTTCTTGATCAAATAATCATGACAGGAAACTGGAGTCTCCAGCTTGTCGGACAGGTTGGGTGACGAGATAGAGTGACGAGAGGCACTTTGAATTGATGTGGACTGCATGTGGATTGGAGCTCATTTGCGGGGAAGCAGAACCGATTTTCTGGGTCGAGTGCCTGCCTAAATTTAGCTCCGCATTTCAGCCGGCGGAGCGTTTGGCAGCGCGTCCACGATAAACATCGCGCGTCATATTCTATCAACACTGCCCAGCGACATTGGATACCAATTCGTGATCCAGGACAGCTGCAGCACTTGCGCTACTTCTTTCGTGCCGTCCGACTTGGCTGCCTGGATATCATAACGACAAAATGGCCAATCTGGATGCACTACTGCTGAAGGGTCCTCCAGGGGCTGATGTTGTGGGTGGACTGGATCAACTGCGCGAGACGGTGCTCAGTAATGGCATCCCGAGCAATAGTGATGGAATGGTCAGTGCATACAAGATCCACTCGATACAATGGCTGATGGTGAGCAGTCTGACGTCCGGATATACGTCTGGTTGATCTTATTGAATGTTCCACCACTTAAAACCGAATCCTACCTCGACCTTGTCCGACAAGGCGCATCGCCAGCATACACCAAGATCCGTAATGATACCTTTCGAACCTTGACCACCGATCCTCTTTTCCGCCGTCGAGTCACAGAGAACAGTCTTACCCGGGTCCTAAACGCAATCTCTTGGAAGCTACACGATGCGCACGAAGCTCGCGTGAATGGTTGGATGTCCCCCCCGACGTTACCTGTACCAAAGAGCGTGGAGGGTCACCCAGAGCTTATGTTTCCCTCTCCGGGATCGATCGCAACAAGAAATAGAGGTTCCATGACCGGCACAGAAGGCTCGGACGCAGGCGACACCTCACAACACACTGGCTATGTTCAAGGTATGAACGTTCTTGCGGCTCCATTTCTCTACGTTGCACGGAGCGAGGTCGAAGCCTTTGCCGCCTTTGATCGTTTCATATCACACGAGGTTCCTGGATATGTAAGAGGCTCTATGGAAGGTGTTCACAAGGGGCTTGCGTTAGTGGACAAAATCCTCGCCATTGTTGATCCGAAGCTGGCGGCATACTTGTCTTCGAAGGGGCTCGAGGCACGAATTTATGGATTCGCGAGTGTGTTGACCATGTGCGCTTGCACGCCACCTTTGCCAGGAGTACTGCAGTTGTGGGATTTCTACCTTGCATATGGACCGCATATGAACCTGATTTGCATCGTTGCTCAGCTTGTGCTAATAAGGGATCAGATTCTGAGCAGTCCAAGGTAAGATATTCCAGCCTCATTATTCCGGTCGTGCTGACGATTTTCAAGTCCAAACCAGATCTTGCGCTCGTTCCCATCGTTACAAGCTGCCAACATCAAAGCTTATGCTATCAACTTTGTCCGAAAGATTCCGGACGACTTGTATGCTGAAATAGTTGATCATGCAAAGTGAAGAGATCAAACGGCTGATCCAACACGACATGGATCATCGATACTCAACTACTAATGACAGATATAGCCAAGTCACTGTACAGAGACGGTCACATCGGTTCGCGCGCCGAGGAACAGATCTGAGCAACTCGTCAGCTGCTACATACGTGCCTCCCAGCTCGAGCATGATGTCGTTCCGGGTCCAAAGAAATTATCCTCGTCAAGGTGGCACAACAGCGAAGAAGATATGGTACGAATCTATGAGACGAATATGAATGATGACGGTATATGAGCGTAGCGAAGCCAGTCTGGCTCGTCGAAGAATATATGCAAACTCTCTTGTTCGCTTCATATCGCGAACGACCTTGCCCCTATTATATTTGGTCGCTCCTGTATTCATTGATTCTTGTACATGTATTTGACCATGTCTCGTTCGTGCTACGGTAAAGATAAATTCGACTGACCATGGCCTTGGCATCCTATTCGCTCGCTCTGACTGGAGGTTCCGGCCCACAAACGGAACTGTCCGCTAGTGTCCGCGTCGAAATGGCGGCGGTGGGCGTTGGATTTTTTTCTGAATTGGCAAAAGAGGGACCGCGCATCTCTATTGAAGACTTGAGCTTCAGCAACCTCTCCATCCTCCCACACATCCCACCTCCCCAAATCACATATTCATCATGTCCGACGAAGTTTACGACGGTGCCATTGGTATCGATCTCGGTATGCGCCAAATGTTCTCGGATCACGTTCTCGCTTCCTAACACACGACCCAGGTACCACCTACTCTTGCGTTGCCAACTATGAGGGCACCAACGTTGAGATTAGTAAGTTGAGCACGAAGATGGGTGGAACTCGTCTGACATGCAATCTCCAGTCGCCAACGAGCAGGGTAACTTCACCACCCCATCTTTCGTCTCTTTCACCAGCGAGGAGCGCCTGATCGGTGAGGCCGCCAAGAACCAGGCCGCTATGAACCCAGAGAACACCATCTTCGATGTCAAGCGTTTGATCGGTCGCCGCTACGACGACCCAATTGTCAAGAAGGATGCCGAGTCGTGGCCATTCAAGGTTGTCGACCAGGGTGGCAGCCCTCTTGTTCAGGTCGAGTACCTCGGCGAGACCAAGACCTTCTCCCCACAGGAGATCTCTTCCATGGTTCTCTTGAAGATGAAGGAGGTCGCTGAGACCAAGCTCGGAAAGAAGGTTGAGAAGGCCGTCATCACTGTCCCAGCCTACTTCAACGACAACCAGAGACAAGCTACCAAGGATGCTGGTGCCATTGCTGGCCTCAACGTTCTCCGTATCATCAACGAGCCAACCGCTGCTGCTATCGCCTACGGTCTCGGTGCTGGAAAGTCCGAGAAGGAGCGAAATGTGTTGATCTACGACCTTGGCGGTGGTACTTTCGATGTTTCTCTCCTCAACATTCAGGGAGGTGTTTTTACTGTCCGCGCCACGTAGGTACACACGCTTGATCTTCAGAGAACATACTGACTCGATTGTAGTGCTGGTGACACCGTACGTACAATTATACCTATTTTTCTAGCCCCTATCTTGGGCACACCGGACACAACAAGGTAGCAAGGACCATGAACTAACTCCCTTTGTAGCATCTTGGAGGTTCTGACTTCGACACTGCTCTCCTTGAGCACTTCAAGAAGGAGTTCCAGCGCAAGACCAAGTCCGACATCTCGAACGACGGCCGTGCCATGCGTCGTCTCAGAACCGCATGCGAGCGCGCCAAGAGAACCCTTTCCAACGCTACTCAGACCACCGTTGAGATTGACTGTCAGTAATACTTTCGCTACGTGTGTTTGATCGATACTGACAGCAATTAGCCTTGTACGACGGTCAGGACTTCTCCGCCAACATCACCCGTGCTCGTTTCGAGGACCTCAACTCAAAGGCTTTCTCTGGCACTCTCGGCCCAGTCGAGCAGGTTCTCAAGGATGCCAACATGTCAAAGTCCCAGGTTAACGAGATCGTCTTGGTCGGTGGTTCCACCCGTATCCCAAAGATCCAGAAGCTCCTGAGTGACTGCTTCAACGGCAAGAAGCTCGAGAAGTCTATCAACCCTGACGAGGCCGTTGCCTACGGTGCTGCCGTCCAGGCTGGTATCTTGTCCGGAAAGGCCACCTCCGCCGACACCGCCGACCTCCTCCTCCTCGATGTCGTTCCACTTTCTCTTGGTGTTGCCATGGAGGGCAACATCTTCGCTCCAGTCGTCGCCCGTGGCCAGACTGTACCTACGATCAAGAAGAGGTTCGTAGTCTTTCTCCCGGGGTCATCAGTCCTTTCTCTCGGGCTGTGGTGGCTCAAACTTCCCATTCTTGAATTTTATTTCTTTTCCCACCATTACCTTGCATCAACAAATACTGACAGAATCTCACAGGACTTTCACAACTGTTGCCGACCAACAGAGCACCGTCCAGTTCCCAGTCTACCAGGGTGAGCGGTAAGTAAAGAGAAATTCTTTGGTAGCATTACAGGACGTCAACTGACAGCTTCAAAGTGTCAACTGCGAGGACAACACCAGTCTTGGAGAGTTCACCCTTGCTCCTATCCCACCAATGAGAGCCGGAGAGGCCGTCCTTGAGTGTGTTTTCGAGGTTGACGTAAACGGTATCCTCAAGGTTACCGCAACCGAGAAGACCTCCGGCCGCACCGCCAACATCACCATCTCCAACTCTGTTGGTAAGCTCAGCTCTGCTGATATCGAAAAGGCCGTCGAGGACGCCGAGAAGTTCAAGAACTCGGACGATGCTTTCAGCAAGAAGTTCGAGTCGAGACAACAGCTCGAGTCCTACATCTCCCGTGTCGAGGAGATCGTCAGCGACCCATCAATGAGCATGAAGCTCAAGCGTGGTCAGAAGGAGAAGATCGAGAGCGCTCTCAGCGACGCCATGGCCCAGCTCGAGATCGAGGATGCCACTGGTGACGACTTGAAGAAGAAGGAGTTGGCACTCAAGCGTGTTGTCACCAAGGCCATGTCCACCCGATAAACGGGTTCATCATGGAAGGTGACTGATGGATTACCGATGGGTATGGGAAAGCAGCTCGGAGAACAGAGGTCTAGAGATTCTCATCAAAAGTTGCTTTGACTCACGGGCGTTTACGAGCACGTTAGTTTCGATGTTCTTGCTTACACACACGGATTAATTAATCTTTGATCTGATGACACTACGTTATTATTCCTGTAAGCTGAGGCCTGGTCACGTTTCAGTACTGCACGATGACTGTTCTCAACCAGTGTATAATCTGGCCTCTTCTTCGGTCATTGCGGTACTGGATCTTCTGCCATCACACCATGTCCGTAGCCGAGAGGCCAAGTCTAGCTTCTGCTGCCCTTTTCGCATCAACATGCCCATTCTCTTTCGGAAGAACATTCCTGCTGCGAGACACATTGTCCAAAGCAACAGAGTGACGATGGAGAATCTGTAGCGCTTTGGAAAAGTCGCTCGGCCATCCTTTGCTGTGATCACCCTGGAGCTGGCCAGAACATGTCCTGTCCGGTCGATTGCAGTTATGCGTAAATAGTCGTACTCGCCAGCCATCGCGATTGGCAGCTGAATCTTCGTCTCGAATCCATCCTTGCTTGTTTTGACAGTATTGGTGAATGTGAGTTCACGTTCAGGGGTGGCCTTTGCCGTCTGCACAACCCAGCTGTTCACCTCGGTCGCGCCCATCCAGCTGACGAACGCAAAGCCGTCGTGGGATTCGATGTAGACGTCTGGCCGCGTGCGTGGACGTCCAACCCAAGTGGCTGCTCTGGCAGCGCGGTATGTGTGCACAAGTCCGAAGGGAAACAGCATGGGTGGATTGATGTTTGTATCACAGAGTACTGTGCCGTCAGGAGCATACTCAGTGAACCCAGCATGGAAACCCCAACCAAGCAACACGTTGCCCGAGTCCAGAACTTGCATAGAGCCTTGTTGGGGTGTACCTCTCGAGCCTGGATTCATGTATTCCTGCATGAGTCGGACAGTCATGTTGTGTGTGTCGAGCTGAAGCAGCATTCCGCGGCTTATCTCGCCGTCATCTCCAAGCAGCTCCTCATACCATTTCTTGTACTTGGCGTTGTCGAATATGCTGATTCTGTTGTCGGCTTGCACAGAGACGTGATGTTGCCAGGCAAAATCTGTAGCTCTCCCATCAGAAAGATCCGCAAAATCATTGTTGCGACCGCCCAATGTCCAAAGAACTTCTCCGGTGCGTGCTGAGATGCATGCAATACTATGCATGAAGCGAGACGAAACGAGGTAGTTGCCATCGCCATCTTTGTCGACACTGTTGATATGGAAGAAATCGAACGGAGCCTCTGGACTCTGGCCTGCAGAGCCTATGGGGTAAAAAGTGTCGTTGATGGCGAAATGATCCGAGGCGCGCCATTCGAAAATGAGCTCGCCAGTTTCGATATCGACCTCCCGGAATAGACTATCATAGATCCAGCCACGGCCATGAACTCCCAGGGACGAAAGGTCTCCAGAGACGACTGTGTAGCTTGTCAGTAGCGCTGTGTCGTCGGCTGTAATGGTGTATTCGTGGAAGTCATTCTCCAGGGTGCTCGACGTAGAAAATTGCTTGAAGACCTCGTAATGAGAATCAAGCTATGGGATCAGGTCAGCTTCCGTGCTTGATCCATCAGTGGGCGCGAATCGGTACAAACCATGTAATATGTCCCTAAGCCAAAACCATGACCGATATGTCCAGACCAGAAAGTGATGTACCGCTCGCCTTTGTATTGTTGCACCTTCAAATTCATCACATTCGGACCGTAACTCTCATCCATCCATACTAGATCTCCATGTCCATCCAACATAATTCCAGCAGAATTGGCGACGGCCGTCCCCCGCAGACTCAGTAGAGTATATCCTTGGGAGCATTGTTCTTCCCAGCGATTTATGTTCATTCGCGGCGGACGCAGAGGCGAGGACTTGAAAGTGTTTTGAGGGTACCGGCCCAGGAGGCCCCATTGGAATGCTGTAGAAGTCCAAGAATTGGTAGAATCAGGCTGGATGCATTCAACATGTGCTAGGAAGAACGTGAGTGCAACCAAAACCAGCATTCGGCAGTTGCTTAGGTACAAAGACCACATCATGAAAGACAGACTGGCAAGGAAAGAAGAGCGCATCATGAAAGACAGACTGGCAAGGAAAGAAGAGCGCGTCCAGCAAACATGTCTTGTCAGACTCAATTCAAGGAAAGCCGGCCGTACTTAGGACTAATCATTGCCCTCTTGCCAAATTTTACCCAGACCCAGGGCCGGTGAAGGACTTTGCCATACCACAATCGTCATTTACAGCACTCTTAGGAAGACTCGGAAGACCAAGATGCTTGGCTCACGGTGGCAGTCCATAAAATATCGATCTTGTTCCTCCGAATGTGGGTTTGATGCTTTCAAAAGTTGGCGTGGGACGGAACATGACGGACCTGACAAGAAGGTCGACGCTTCGAAGTCGTATGCTTCGACCGTGACAGATGGAAGTGACATCGATCTCGAGGCTCATGGCCGCTCGTTGTCAAGTTGCTCTGATCGGCTCTCGCTGTCCTCTCATCGTCTTGTTTGCGGCTCAAAAGCAATGACGGTACATGTGGTCGCGTGCTTCCATGCCACATTGGTAGTACATGTAGTGGGGAATATGGACGGCGGTGAGAATTTGGGAAGCCCGCGGTGGACAAATCAAGTGTCACATACAACAGATTTTCAGGCTTTTCAGGACACTGTGTATACCATCAACCAACTATGATTCGACGTACAGCTGTTGTATCTATCTACATGTAGGTGAATCAAGTACTCGTCATCTTGTTATTGGTTCCAAGAATATCATTATTTCTTTTAGGCATTAAATCTATAAGCTAGTTGGTCCTTTGCTATGTTGTGGACGTCCGAGGATTCAGACCTGGTGTGACAGTTAATTTGTCACTCGTGTGGGAGCTTGGCCAAGCTAAAGGGTCAACCTCGTTCAATAATGTCCCCTGTAGCGCCGAGTGTGAAACATCATTGCGACAGCTCGGAAACACCATCGTAGAAGGAATACTGGGCAGTCAGACGAGGCTGATTGACTCAGAACTGCGTGAATTGCGGACAGTCGACCGGGCAGGGCAGTGGTCAAGCGGGGAATTTTATTTTGATTCGGTCTCAAAGATGCTTGATAAGGCAGACGTCACAAACACCTTCATCGTCAGGCAAAGATTGCGAGGAATTGACAATGATGCTCCGTCAGGAGGAAGAAATGGACAGTCGCCGCGTCCGTAATTAATTGTACATGTTCCATATTCTGTGATCGGATAGCACTACTGAGGACCGTGGGGGCTTCTTCACATGCTGATTTGGCCGGGTTGGAGTCAGGCTTGGCAACGAACGTCACGGTCTCGGACATGTTTACCACTAGCATCGTCCTCTCGATACTTCTGTGCCGATAGCCATCTCGTCCAGGCATTGACCTTTAACTCTTGGTTTGCAATATTGTCCAGGCCCTGCAATTGGCGATCTTGAGCTTGTATACCCCATCACGATGGCGCGAACAGCCAGTGAGTCTCCTTCATCGAAGCACAGCACGTCCACTACCGGAGACGCGTCCAGATCTGACACACTTCACAGCCAAAGCTGGCGTAGAGTGTATATCAGAAGATGCTCTGATCCACCTCAAGTCCTACAAATACTCCTCGGTCGACAAATCACCCGTCTCGTACTACATCCTAAGACACTATGTACGAAATCGCAAGATCTGGGACTATTCAAGAGCCGGGAGCTAATACAGATACAGTGGAATGCTTGTGTCGAGTTCTTACCCTTATGGCTTGCGCCGAACATGGTCACCCTGATTGGCTTCTTCTTCGTGCTTGGAAATGTCATGTTGTTGGAGCTGTTTGATCCGGATCTTGTGGGCACAGTATGTCAGAGCACAGAGGGGGAAAGACCATCCATACTGATTGCCTGATAGAAAGCCGCTTCCCCATGGTTGTTCTACAGCTACGCTTTCGGCGTCTGGGCGTAAGACATGTTCAGCACCAACAACACGAGAATCAGCGCTGACTTGGTGCAGATACTCCACCATGGACAACATCGACGGAAAGCAGGCTAGGAGAACGGGCACATCGTCCGGTCTCGGAGAGCTTTTCGAGTACGCTGTCCGCTCGACAACAATCGCGCCATGAGCTAACACGGCTAACTTAGTCACGGCATCGACTCCCTAAACTGCACACTTGCCTCTCTCCTTGAGACTTCAGCCATGGCTCTCGGACCGACTCCGCTCGGCGCGTTCACAGCGCTGATCCCCTGTCTTCCAATGTTCTTCTCGACCTGGGAGACATATCACACCCATACCCTGTACCTTGGCTACTTCAATGGCCCGACCGAAGGACTCATGATAGCCTCGAGCATCATGGCAGCCTCCGGAGTTTGGGGTTCAGAGATGTGGCATTTACCTCTTGCTCAACTCTTTGGCAACGAACAAATCCTCGGAAAGATCGCCTTCGTTGACGTCTGGGCCCCAATCATCATGTTCGCCTTCTTCACTGGTCATCTGCCCCAGTGCATCATGAATGTCGTCAGCGCTCGTCGCGAAAAGGGCCTGCCAATCGCCCCAGTCTTCCTGGAGTGGACACAGATGATCGTCTTCTGCGCTGGCCTCATGCTCTGGCTCGGATCGCCAGACTCCATTCTTCTCAGAGACAACCATCTCTGCCTCTTCTGCTTGATCATGTCGTTCGTGTTCGGCAGGATGACGACCAAGATTATTCTTGCTCATCTCACTCGCCAGCCGTTCCCATACTGGACCATGATGCTCGCGCCGTTGGTCGGAGGAGCCGTCATGGTCAACATCCGTCATCTTGGATTCTCACCAGTCAGCGCCGAGATTGAGCTCTACTATCTTTGGGCCTACTTTTTCTACAGCATGATTGTCTACTTCCGATGGGCCTTTGTTGTCGTCAATGCCATCTGCAACTATCTTGGAATCAACTGCCTAACCATCCCAAAGGAGAGATACGAGGCTTTGAAGAACCCTGGTCTCGGAAACCAATCTGGTACCGCAGCTGCGCCTCAGCCTATAGTGGTCGACAAATGGGCCAACAACGACGCGAGCAAGCCCGTCAAGGGTGCTTGATGTTGAGATGCGGAACTCTCTGCCACCGGAATATTGTGATGGGCGTGCACGCTCATCATATCTAAAAGTTATCGTTCTGCAGAAACGACGGTAATGACTGTTTGTACATAAAGAATAGAATTAATGGTCCCGACGAACGGTAGCCCATGTAGTGCTTGCCCGTGCGCACCACTCGATGAGTAGACTCAGACCTTGTCTGGTCGCTGTCGATGACACCATCTTTGTACCGTAGCCAGCTCGCGATGCAGAGCACCGATACATACCTACAGCCAGCCTTGGAAGGACGGAGGCGTGAGCAAAGAGATGTAGTATCGTTCATTCATAGATCATTCTGCTATCCGTCATGCCTCGTCAAACAACTCAAGAACACATGCCCGATCGTCAAGTCATTCAGTTTCTTCGGTCGTCAGCGATCTCAGGAGGAGTTTCGCCACGACCAAGGTCTGGCAGCAACAGTGTTCAACATATCAGCGCCGCCGTGGCCGAGGTGCTCGAACTCGTCGACGTGACCGCGCTCGCTCTTCATTACTTCGTCGCAGATGTGGCCGTGGATGAAGCTACCGCAGATACAGGACCACATGGGGAAGGACGTGCTACTACTCACCATTAGTCATGTTATCGTCGAATACTGGTCGTGACGAAAGTTGTGAGAGGTATGAGTAGGAGTAGAGTAGTATCATTCATCATGAGTCAATCTGGTATCTGAAGTCTCGCTTCGAGAACAACGCAAGTAGAGAAATCCATCGCAAGTAAAGAAATAATGGCCGGTCCTCGAATACCACCATCCGTCGATCAGACTGAACCGTCCGTGTCGCATTGCAGGACCCTCAAAACCGAAGAAAGAAGAAAGAAAAAATAGCTGGTCGTCGAATACCGCCGCAAATCGACCAGACTGGACCGTCGGTGTCGCTTTGCAGGACCCTCAAAACCGGAAAAAGAAACAATGGCCGGTCATCGAATACCGCCGTCCATCGACCAGACTGAACCGTCTCTGTCGCATTACCGGACCCTTGAAACCGAATAAGAAACTCGTATCCGCTTACTTCATCTTGTCCTCAAGCAGCTTCAGGAACTCGGCCTTCTCCTCAACGGTCCAGGCTCTGTGTTCATCACCCTCCTTGACCGAGAACGCCTTGTTGGACTTGCCAAATCTCAAGACATCGAGACCCTTCTCTTTATCGCCCTTCGCGACCGCCATCGCGTCCAGGAATCGAGCAGCGTCCTTGTGGAAGGCATTTGCGGCTTTGGTCGGGGTGGAATTAATGGCAATACCAGTGGCGAGGTGCAGACGAGAAAGGGCTGTGCAGCTGATCAGCAGGTTGAACATGCCGCCGGCGCTCGCTTTCTTGTAGGTATAGACTTCGATCATCCCGGTGAGGGATTTGCGCACGACGTCGGACACGCTCGTGAGGAACGTGAGGAGGGCCGCGGTGTCGTTGAACTTGAAGTTCATCGAATACAGGATTGGGCGCGTCTCGGCTGAGATGGCTCTGTTAACCATCAGCAGGCCAAGACGGGACTTCAAGCCTTCGGTGTAGGCTTTGGCGGAGACGCTACTGCCGGAGGTGGCGATCTCGATTTTGTTGCCAGAGGCTGGAGCAAGAACGTACTGCCAGATAAGAGCACGAGTCTTTTCTTCGAGCTTCATGAGTGGAAAGGTTTTGGACGGCTTGATGATGACGGCTTGAGCACCGGCGTACTGATGATCCTCTGGCAAAACGATCTGGGACGATCAGTGATGGAAACATTATTGGCAACCGAATACTACTCACCGAGGTCAAAACTTGGAAGGTCTGGAGAGCCGTCAGACGTAGATCAAACGTGAATTGTCCAGAAGTATTCATGGCCGATTGCCTGTTGTTACCGCCGTAAGAGATGGTGACTGGAGCGGCGTCACCAACATCGCTCGCGAGGACGGACAATTGAGTGTTGGGGTCAGCCTTCTCGGCAGCTTTTGGGTTTCTCTTGCGTTTCTTGGTCTTTGGGGTCTCGTCGACGGACTCAGTGGTCTCAGCGGCAGGTTCGGTACCTGGTGATCCCATGGTGGAGGGCTCTGGAGTGATGGCCTGCTCCGGAGTCTGCTCCTTGCTGGCAGCCTTGGACTTGGACTTGGTGGTCTTCAATGCAGAGTCAGTATAAACGGCTGGTTAAATGACAGGGACTACTCACAGGCTTTGGTGGCATGATGTACGACTGGACTGTATCGGGTGATAGTAGGTTGTGATGTGTAGATCTAGAAGATCTCGCAGCGATGTGGGAGTGGTAGTGAGGCGAGGTGGAGAGTTGAGAACAAAGGTCGACTTGATAAATCCCGAAGTAGGTCTCAGACTGTTCGTAGATGGGAAGCTGAAAGACAGAAGATCGAATTGATATAGAATTGGCAGATGAGGAATGTGGTGGAAGGAAAAGAGGAAGAAGAGAAGGGACCAGTCGAGGTTGATATAGGTTTCGAGAATCGCGCTAAGTGAGTGCTGCAGGACCTTGATCAGGCTGCCGTTCGGTGGGTGAGGTGGAGTTCTCAAGTCCAGAAAACCAGGTGAAGCGCAGTCGGTGCGGTTTCGCAAGCAACTTGTTATATCAAGTATAAGATTGGCATTCACTGATCAGACCGAGAGATTCATAGAGTAGAGAACCTGAAGAAGAAGCCCTAGAAACTGTTTTGACTTGAAAGAGCGGTCGTGTGAATGCACCCGAGTTGTAGACAATAGGCTAGAATGGATCAAATTGGGCCAAACCCCCCGATAGTGTGATTTCGTATTTGAACTTGAATAAAGTCCACTCTGGAAGACTTCAATAGAAGCCGAGAAATCAGAAAGCTCTTGTCGGAGAAGAGTGTTTCCCAAGTCGTCGGTACGAGTTGATGACGATCAGGAGAAACATAATGAGAAACCTACTATTGTGATACCTCATGAAAAGTGCATGTGCAGTCCTTCGTCATACACAGCCTTTCCTGTCATTGAATTGCGAATGCATTCACTACAGAACGACGATTTGACATGGTACACTGTGCGCAAACGTCGTATTATTACGTTGGTCTTGGCCCACCAATGGAGTGAGGAAAGGAAAGTAGAGTGAAAACTTCGATGTGATCCAAAATCTCTATGTCCCGCAGGTACATGTATTTGATCGTAGATGAATTGCTAGATGATAAGAGAAGCAGAAGATGAAGACAACGTCAATTCACTCCAACGCGCCAAGACCATCGCGCATCGCGTCTCCGCATTGAAGATCTTCCACATTCGCATCACTGCCCATAGCAATACCGCTCTTAAGTAGCTCCTCTCGCACCTCGAAATTCGTCCTGGCACCGTACGCTTTTGGAAGAGTAAACAATGGCAGAAGAGATGACGAACGGTGCACCAGCGCAAACCGCCGACATTGAGATGGCCGACCAGCAGCAAACAGAGGTATGCGCCTATCTCGATTCACTGCTCACTCGCAGAGAGACTGACACATCCAATAGAGCAATGGATACGCAATACCCTCCGGAGTGCAGATCGCGCCTGTGGCCCAGATAACATCGGAAGCCCCAATCCAACAGATCGCGCCCGTGGCCCAAATAGTATCGGAAGCGCCAGTGCAACAGATCGCGCCAGTGGCCCAGATAACATCAGAAGCCCCAACGGAACAAGCGACCGCTCCGCGTCCACCAGCACACGCGGCGCCTTTAGAACCACAAGCTCCAGCGCCAATAGCAGCGCCGATACAAGCTCCAGCGCCAGCGAGTATACCGACACCACCTGCGCGAACCTCGTCACAACCTCCGGCCTTCCTGCCGCCTGAGAAGCCAGTAGCACACGGCTCGCCGACACGAGTGTATATCAACCAGAACGTCACGCCACATCTGCTTGAGGGCATGAAGTATCTGGCGGCGTACGAGCCGGAGAAGCCGTTGAAGTGGCTGAGCGAGTTTTTGGCAAAGAGGAGTGCTGAAGTGGAAGGGTCGTGATGAGGGAGGGAGGAACTCATGGAAAGGGCAGTAGAGGGCGGGCATGAGACGGTCGTGAAAAGGCTTGTATTTAGGTGCAGGGAGGCATCCTTTGATTTGATACGATTGCTTATAGCGAGGCGTTCAGGCAAAACGAAAGCGAGCATCACAGCGCACGAAAACATGTGATGGCAACATGAAAGTAATAGCAGCTATGCGCTACTGAGGGGATGTCATTTTTCAGAACCGCAGGACAACCATCCATGCAGATATCTGGGATTGTATCGATCCATTCATAATCCTGCAACGCCGCGTAATGGCTCCTTTTGATCCTCCACTTGACGTGACTCCATTGTTGCTGCCACGTCGCCGTTCCTCCACAAAGCAATTCCAAACGTCGATCATTGTTTATGCGACGAGGGTGCTGGCGGTGGCGGACTCGTACTTCCAGGTTGGTGGAAGAGCACCGACGGCCTTGTAGTATCTCGACAGACGGTGGATACGGGACTCGATGAGAATGAGGCGGAACTTGCCGTCCTTGTCCTTCCTGTTGCGCTCGAGGTGCTTCCTGCAGTTGACGGCCTGGAGGTAGGTGTTAATTGGGAAGACGCGTGTTGATAGCGAAGAAAACCTACCTTCTTGATGAGCATGTAAAGGTCCTCTGGAATCTCTGGGGCGAGGCCTATTGATCGCTCTGTCAGCACGAGACCGAACAGAGGCGGGTTTCAATTGTATGTGTCCGTAGACAATGTGTCCTTCTCTTGTCTTCTTTTCTACTCTTGCTCATCATTCACACGGGCATGTTCGTACCATTTGATCTGAGGATGCGCAGAATCTTGTTACCTGAGCGAAAATGTCAGTACTTCCTCCGATTGCGATTGACTCCTTTGCTCCCGACATACCAGTGACAACCTTGACTTGCGCAACACCGTGGGAGTCACGGAGGACGACACCGATCTGGGATGGAGTGGCACCCTTCTTTGCGAGCTTGCAGATCTGGTCGACGACCTGCTCTGGGGTAGTCTTCAACCACGCTGGAGGCTGGCGAGAGTATGGAATAGCAGAGGACGAAATGCCCTTGCCACCACTGTGCATGCGACCCATGTTTGCGGTGTTGGTGTTTGTGTTTGTCGGGGGAGATGAGTTGTCGGTGAGGTTGAACTTGTCGTCGTTGGTCGCTATTCGTCAAAGTCGAAGTTCGCTTCGGAGGTTCGAAAGCGCACCTCACCCGAACGAAATTCTGGCCGCGGTGTGCGTCACGTGCTGCCAAGGCTGGCTTTTGAGCGCTTGGGCGTTGCTCCATAACACCCGCAGCTTGAATTTTCCATCGCAGCAAATTGTTATCATTCACATCGACAACATAATGCGACGACTTCGTGCGCGATGATCTCGCTCTTGGTCGTTGCTGGAACAATCGTAAGTCACCTCGATCTCACAACCCATACTTTCTGTGATGAATTTGTCTTATTATTACTATTTTTCTGGTACCTCTTATGTCAGAGGCTTTCGAGTCTCGATGATCTAAATGGACTTCTGATCTTTTGTTCACCTGCTCAATTATTCTCCTCCTTCAATGAAAATGCGGCTGACAATAACATAGGATATGTTGTGTTGGAGATCTGGAATGTAGACGTCTTCTGGTCTAGCCGAGTCCGGACCTGCCCGTGACCTGGACTGATGACGAGCCTCGGACAATCCTTGGAGACGCGCAACAATATTCGGCATGAAGAGTGTTGCTGACGTCTTGTCGTTCGGATTGCTGCCTGAGTAGATCAAGTCGTGATTTCGAGTCCGCGGGCGTCCATACACGGTAAGATGAGGAGTGCGCAATTCAACTGATGCCACGACCTTGGCCTGGGCAGTCTATATACGTTTCTTCACTCCTCCTTGCGATTCTTATTATAACTTGTAACGTTCATATCTACATAAGTTAATTCTCACATTCCGTTTGGCTTCTTACCTCATCTCTTGTGCACCAGGCCAAGCTGTAGCGACCCGAAAATTGATACGCAAATCGTTCAGACAAGGCCGAACTCAAGTCGCTGAGCAACGACGTCTCTGGTCTACTTGCATGCAACAAGAGTGAGCATTGTTCAGCAACCTTCTACCTCGAAGTCTTGAGTGAGTATCGACCATCATCGATCGATTCCATCTGTTCAGCCAGGCTGTGACGATCTCGGACAAGAGGGCGCCTCGTCAGCCAACATGGAAGTCTGGTTGGGCTTTTGTGTCGCTGGAGTAATGGTGGGCGCGTGCTTGTTCATGCTCCACGCTCAGTTTGGACCACACGACAAGCTGTTGTGACAACCTATAGTCTTCCGAGTGCTGGTTCCGCACCCGATGCGACCCAAATTCCGAAGCATATATGACAGACAACAGTTCATGGCAATCCCGGTCACTGAGAGGAACGAAGCCAAGGAAATACCGTCGAAAAGAGAGACAGAGTCGGGATGCGATAAAGTGAAGTCTGACCTCCAACGCCGATCTCATTTTCGTCGCGTGCTGCACAGCCGTTCATTGGCTCCTGCTCTGCTAAGCAAATTAACGGTCCGGGGTCTGCAGCCAGCAGTCAGTGGCACAGTGCAGTCGCTTCGGAAGATTCTGTTCAGAGCAGGCGCCCCGTGGCGCGTCCGGAAAGCGGGACCGGCCGCATGAACAACGCCAGGTCGAGCGTTTCATCTTGTCGCGACTTCAAACCGATACCTTCGTCGCGTCCTGCCTCCTTTTTGCTTGTTATTGTTGTCCTAATTGTCAACGGTGGAGGCCGCCATTGAAGTCGCAATCGTGTCGCAAGCGTGGTGAATCGATCGTGGAAAGACTCTTGACCTCAACAATTAAGACAACGACTGGTCGCACAGTTCAATCTCGCCGTGGCATGTGCGACATTGCTGATGATGCACATGAACCGAAAAGGTGAGCTCCACAACAAACGCCACTGCAGGACCTCATTTCACCTAGGAGAGACCAAGAGTCCGTCCCAGAGTGCGTTCCTGACACTAAGACCATTAGCGGCATGGCAGATCTCCTTTGCTTCAGACACATGGTACATACGGTGTATCATGCTGTGCACAGGTATGGCCCCCAGGTGAACCTGTCCACGTTATTTACACCTCACCCAGCCCCATCTCTTCCATTCCTCAGCGTTATACCCGTTGTCTGTCTTTCCGTCCCTTGCGCGCCTTACACTCACTACACCGACCGTCAGTCATTCATTCTTCAAACATTCTTTGTGTGCAAACAACCTGGGATTGACTCCTGCTTTCTCTTCCTCTTACCACCAACCCTTATCCAGCTTTTTCACGCTTTGATAGCGACCGTCGTCCGTCATGAAGTACATCGCCTCTAGCGCCATCATCGCTGCCACCATCTCTGGCGCATTCGCCGACCTCTGTTCTCTTGGATCTGTCGATGTGGACGGCAATTGGTACTGCCAGGAAGTCAATGGCATTACCTACACTGGTCTCGACGGCTCCGGCTCTTATCAAAAGGTCACCAACATCGATCCAACCACAGGAACATGCTCTCAAACCACACAATCATACACCGGCTCCATGTCCCCACTTGACGACGAGGTAAGAAAGTATAGAAATGTGCCCACAGATCGTTGCTGACATGCATCCAAGTTGTCGTTTCACTTCCGTGGTCCTCTTCAATTGAAGCAATTTGCTGCCTACACACCAGGCTCCGCTCCATCGAAGAAACTTCGGAAGAGAAACAACTCCCACCGTCATGGTCACTCTCACTTCCATAACCACCAGAAGGAGGTTCGCTCGATCCAGGATGCCGCTGTTGAGAAGCGAGGCTGCGGTGACATGATCACTGCCACCATCGATGGACAGGTCCAGAGCTGGGTCAACAACTGTGCATGGTTGGGCAGCTCCTCTGCTGCTGCTGCGCCAACTGCCACCTCTACTCCAGCATCTACCACTGCTGCTGCGACTTCCGCCCCTGCCGTCCAGGTAAAGGCGGACTTGGTTGCCCAACAATCTTCTTCCTCAGCTTCTCAAACCTCATCTTCCAGCTCGAGCTCAAGCAGCGCTGTCGCTTCTGGCAGCTGGGGTCAGACCGCTTACTACAATGCTGACTCTCAGACCGCCCACGGTCTTGTCTTCCTTAACCACATGGGTGGCACCGGGGGCTCTGGTACCTGGTCTACCTCGTTCGGCAACTCCCTTTCCTACGCTTCTTCCGACGGATGTTCCGGCGCTGCTTCTCCACAGGTTCTTTCGAGCACTGCTCTCCCTTCTTCTGCTGAAATCGTCATCATGTCGGACAACGAGTGCAGTGGCGATGACTGCGGCGCAACTATGCCTGGAACCGTCGCCTACCACGGCTTCGGTGGTGCTCAAAAGGCGTTCTTCTTCGAGTTCGAGATGCCAGACGAGCCTTCCCAACAGACTGGCGCATGGACCGGAAACATGCCTGCCATCTGGGCCCTCAACGCTCAGATCCCGAGAACACTCCAGTACGGCAACCCAACTTGCTCTTGCTGGGCTACTGGCTGCGGTGAGCTCGACATCTTCGAGGTCCTCGCTCCTGGTGACACCCGCGCCAAGTCAACTCTTCACGGCAATGCCCCATGCAGCGGCGGTAACTCGGACTACTTCTCCCGCCCCACCAACGGTACCATCACCGTCGGTGTATTGATGAACGACAACAACATTCACATCAAGGTCAACCCCAGCTACAACTGGGAGAGCAGCCTTGAGGCCTCCGACATCAACGACCTTTGCAACTCCATGATGACACAGGAGAATGGCATTTCTCTCTTCGCTCTTGCTGCGTAGTCCTCGGCATGCGTAACGTCCTTCTTCTTCTTCTCCTCCTTTTTCAAACGCAAATGGGTACTTAGGGATTCTTTCAATCTGCGATTTGATCTTGATTTTGACGGCGCTGGCACCTCAACAATTGACAAGAGATCCAGAAAGCATGGCGCTGGGGAGCAGCTTTCTTGTACTTGAGATTATTCTTACCTATTCTTGCACATATGTAGATCATGTGAACTTGGACTCGTCTTACTCCTACACTGTTTCCGCCTGTAGTTTGTGCCATCACACTGTGACCAGTAGCACGAGCGCTTCATGGATTCGCTGTACTAGTGAAAAGAAATGAAGTCATCTCGCCAAGCCCCACACGATGCAGGCTCCACCGTTTGCTCGACCTCAAATATCACCAACAATCTACAAGCACACGCCACTGGCACCTGGACTGCTGAGGGGCTCGATCGCCCTTACATTTGCTGGAGCCTCGTCCTGTCTTCCGCGTTTTTGACTGGCTTCTTTCTCATGCTTTTGCGACACCAGGTTCTCGATATTGTGGAACATGCATTGCTGTGACGAGGCGCGTTTGCTTGCATAGGCCGACACAGAACACATGGCTTAGGCGCCAGCGCTACTGTGAAACCCCGACTGTGCCACGGACAAACAGTAAGGAGCGCGTCAAGTAAGCGATGACTTCTCATCTATTCCGAACAAGCATGCGCTTATATTGTTGCAGGATTCGACTGCATACAGAACAACCTGCTTGATAAGGTCAATTTTAGGACTCTTCCGATTATGTTGATGGTGGTGGTGGCTATTACGTGCTTTGCCGCATTTGCAAGCGCCGAGTGGGCAGCGGTAAGTGCAGTCGCCAGCGTGTGTGGAAAAGGTAGGTCCCAATCTTCTTATATGTTCAGCTTGTGTAACCCTGTGCTACTTGAGAGCTACAAAGTACTTCGCAGTTCATCATGAGAGGTCACTCTTTGTGGTTGGCAAGTTCGCCATCTGCACAACCCGAAGTCAGCACATCAGAGCAGGACAGCCATATTGCTACGCCAAAAATTACTATCACATCTGGGGTCCAACCTACAAAGGAACCAACAGTCACTGAGAAGCCGCTGCCAGACGTTCCTTTGACCGTCATTCGCAAAGTCACCAACACCAGCAGCCTGTCACTATCATCGACCTCTGACAACAAATCAAAAGCAACATGGCACGACAAATGCAACCGGTGGTGGCTCCTCGAATTGCTTTCGATCATCCTCGCAATCGCAAGTCTTGCTGCCATGGCCGGCGTAATGGCAACTTCTGACAACAAGGGACAAATGAAATATATCTACAGCCAATTCACTCTCAACAGTGTTATTGCGTCACTCACGTCACTGCTCAGAGCGGTCATGATGGTGGCTGTCGCTACAGCGCTCTCACAGCAGAAGTGGAACTGGTTTTCTCAACGAGCAAGATTGGTCAAGGATCTTCAGCTGTTTGACGATGCATCTCGTGGTCCATGGGGTAGTCTAAAGCTTGTGTTCTCCAAGATCGGGCTGTGAGTTGTCCTTAGTGGTTATACAGCATAAGCTAATGCTAGTACTACAGCAATCTTGGAACCCTCGGTGCCCTCATCACGATCGGCGCGTTAGCGCTCGATACATTTGCACAGCAGGTTATCGAGTTGAAGCAACGGACTGCTTACAATGCAAAGTTCACTTATGCTCCTAGCCTTGCGCGAAGCGAGTCATATACTGAAGTCTCGATGCAGGTGGTTGGTGGACAATCCGGGTTCTGTAAGCACATATCATACCATGAGGTCATGCACTTAGCTAACTAGCCTAGCCGCATCATTAGAACTTCCCATGCTGCTCGCGATCGAGCAAGGCATGCTTTCTGATGGGTCTATACAGCCAAATACTCCCATCTGTACTACAGCAGAATGTTCATGGCCAATTACACCCTCGCTTGCAACATGCGGGTCATGCACCGACATGACCTCCTCGCTACAATCTTCATGCGTCGCCACTAGAAATGGAGACTCCCTAAACTGTACCTACTCCCTCCCCAGCTCTGGTCCTCTCTTTTGGGCCTATCTCGATGCCGACGCCAATGCCAACGCCTCCGCGGTGCTCTTCGCTGTGAAAAGCTACACCGGCCCAATGTACAACGAAAGTGACCACCTATACTTCTGGACCGGCCTCATCTATGACGCTACTGGCCGGAAGAATCCACCTGTGCAAGCACACGCCTGCGCTCTCTGGCTATGTATGCAAGCCTACAACACAAGCGTGACAGGCGGCATTCCGTCCCAGAGCACAGTCGCGACCTGGAACAAAACAACCTTCGACAGTGCCACCCGTGCCTGGGTGAACATGACCGATATACCGTACACCACCTTCAATATGCCCACGTCAAAGACCTACGGCATCTCCTTCGCGGCCGTTGAGGCACTGATCAACCGCTTCGACTTCTACGAGACGCCGAACACAGTTCGCTACGAACGCACGCCGACGCACGATGCGAACACGTACTACTTCTCGTCCGACATGGTGATTACGCTGTTCAACATGACTGACTATAGCGGCTGGATCGAGCAGTTGGCGCTGAGCATGACGAACCGCTTCCGCAGCGGTGGAGCCATCTCCACTGTCTCTAACGGCACCGATCAGGGGTATTATGCCGGCACGGCGCGGTCGCAGGAGACGTATGTGCACATTCGCTGGTTGTGGCTGATTTATCCGGCAGCACTAGTGGTTGCGGCGTTGGTCTTTGTCGTGGCGACTATGGTGCAGACTCATGCGAGGGGGGTCAGGCACTGGAAGGATGATCCGTTGGCACTGCTGTGCTGTCGTGTTGATGAGGAAGTTTTGGGAAAGAAGTCGTCTTTGAGGGACTTATCAGAGGTTAAGATGCTGCTTACTGTTGAGGGAGAGAAGGCATTTATGAAGACGACTGGTTGAGAAATTGATTAGGAAGGATACACGACTATTACGATGACATGGTAGTCCTGGCCGACTACAGAGTATCCCCATCTTCTAAGACATCCAGGTCAACCTCATCAAACGACGTTCTTGGACAACCATTCGTCCCACTGTTCTGCGGTAAAGCTACTAGAAATGGAATTCTCGACGAGTCCCTTGAGTCGATGATCAGATGTGGACGTCAACAGGAGCTTACGGAAACTTACGTTGAACACTACGGTCGGCGAAACGTGAATCCCTACCAATCTTTGGGCCTTGGGTACGGTGTCAGCAGATGATAAACAAGCTCGGGTAGGACTTCATGCCTTGATGAGCTGCTTAAGGTCGTTGGTGGTCTCGTTGCCAGCATTGGTGTTGCCATCCTTGTCCGGCTTGTCGGAGATCTCGAGCTTGCTATAAATCTTCGACTCGTCGAGGCCGACACTCGCGGCGAGCTTGGCCAGTCGCTTGTAGGTGTTGTTGCGAGTCTCGTTCACGACATTGGCATCAAAGTAGTCGGTCTGCTTGTCAAACAGTGCTTTCGAGAAGTCCTTTGGAAATTTAGCTCATGATTCCAACTGCAGATCAATGCCATTACTGTGAACTTATCCGAATCGGTCTGCAAGACTGCAATACCAGCTTCATGAACCAGGGTACTGCTAGGGTGCCATGGTTGGACAATCTGTCTGAAGATGATCTGGACCTTGGATTTGTATTTCTGCTCGACAAGTGGAATCACTGAGCCTTGGACTGTGTTGAACATCTTCTTGGAGAACTAAGCGGGTCGTTGTCAGGTCTCGGTCGGGCTACGGATCTCGAGATAATCAGCGACTTACTGGGCAAACATAATCCAGATCTGGTGGATTTGTCAGTACCAATATTCCGGAGTCTGATCAGTTTTCCGTAGACCTACAGAGCTCCAGGGTGTGGAAAGCTTTGGGCTTTATGCCGGCTGCCACGATCTTTTGGCCGGCGAACTTTGGTGCGAGAGCCATTGCAGATATTAGTACAGACCTTTGAAGAACGTAGGAAAATGTGATATGAATCGCAATGAGAGGACTACAAGTCAATACCTGAATATTCTGCCTCGATTACCTATACCACAGTAAGCCGGATGATGTCACGCTAACTGACTGCCTAATCGGGAAGACGCGATACCTCAAGATGAACATATTCGGACATCACATGGAATAAGGATCCTTTTTCGTCTCATCACATCAGCAATGTATCTACGCGTTTTCATATCTCTGTAATCGAATTGTTCGATCTTCTCATCAATAACGACATTCTCATGGCCGCATCACCATGTCGATCCACGCGTTGCCGCAGAACGCGGTACGCGCCATAGGAGCATCTCAGGTATTCGCAGATCCTACCGCTGTAATCAAGGAGCTACTCGACAATGCACTGGACGCTCACGCGACATCTGTCTCTATCGATATTTCTGCCAATACTCTGGACGTCCTTCAGGTTCGCGATAATGGTCACGGTGTGCCCCCCGAGGACCGTCCACTCGTGGCGAAGCGTTACTGTACGAGTAAGATAAAAGACGAGAATGATTTGGCTGCGATTGGAGGCACGTCTTTAGGTTTCAGAGGAGAAGCTCTTGCGAGTGCTGCAGAGATGAGCGACACCATGACCATCACAACCCGAGTAGAAGGGGAAGCGGTTGCCACACTGCTCAAGATCTCTCCGGACGGGAGTATCCTCGCCCAAGAACCGGTGTCTCATGCTGTTGGAACTACGGTTCGAATCACCGGCTTTCTCAAGGCACATCCCGTACGAAGACAGGTAGCCTTGAAGAACAGTCAGAAATATTCGGCCAAGATCAAGCAGATCATACAAGCGTATGCATTTACAAGACCCGCAACAAGGCTGTCGTTTGGTATTCTGAAAGCCCCCAGTAGCAAGGACAACTGGAGGTTCGCCGGTCGTGTCGATTCTCCCATTACAGATACAGCTTTAAAGATCGTGGGCAAGGCTTGCGCCTCACAGTGCCAGCCCTTCACGCTGGATGAGGACGGATTTCATCTTGTTTCTTTCTTGCCCAAGACTGACGCAGATTGGTCTAAGGTCTGCGGGTTCGGCCAATTCATCTCTGTAGACGACCGACCTCTTTCAAACTCCCGGGGTCTGACCAAGCAGTTGGTCAAGATGTTCAGGGAGGCACTCAAAAGCCGCAGCAATCAAGGCGACGTCATCAAAGAGCCTTTCATGTACCTCAACCTTGTCTGTCCACCGGAAACCTACGACGCCAACATCGAACCAGCCAAAGACGACGTACTCTTTGAAGACCCGGACAAGGTAATCAACCTTGCGCGCAAGCTCTTCGCTTCCGTGTATCCCGCAAAAGAGCAAGAGGAGGACATGTTGCCGGAGGTAGTCGAGGGAGTGGTCACAAGACAGCTTGATGAAGACCCAGGAGTAACCTTGTTCCCAGTGGAGCCGGCCCAACGCCCGCCAGAAACCGAGCCTGCTCGCTTCAGTTCGACCATGTTCGAGCTGGATGAAGATCTCGAGCATCTTCCAACGCATACTCAGACACCACATGAGCAAGCAGATGTCCTAATCGAGGAACGTTCCCCTTCTGTGCGGGACATAACTATCTCGAATCCGTGGACCCAGGCAAGGATCAACTCGCTACGCAAATCAGGACCTCCGGTTCTGCAAGCAACGACACCAGCGAAAGGAATTCCCTCGAACCTGGAGTCTTCGCCAATGCAGGATCAAGCTAGATTCGACATCAATCTACCAACACCTGCACACACATCGCCAGTCCGTCCGCTGGTTGATCTAGGCTCCGAAGGACGTACAAGCCCTGTGCGGGAGTACTCAAATCTACAGACACCTGAAACACATCGAAGGGCGATCCCAGCAGACGATCTACAGCAGCAGTCACCGCAGCGACTACACAATATGGAGAACGCATTTTCCTCTTCACCAATGATCTCACAGCCACTAAATACCATTGCTTCGGACATCAGTAAGATTCAAGGCACACCATTAAGCATGATACCTAAGGTAACACCAAAACACTCGAGTCCTCGGAAGAACGCTCAGGGTCGATTCATCAACAAGCCATTCGTGCCTCCCGTTCCAAAAGAGCGTGATGCTTGGTTCGACATTCCTCAGGCGCGCAGGTCACAACAATTTAAGCGGACACCTAAACAAGGTGCAGGAAGTCAGACATTTGTGCCGTATCAAGAGGAGCAGCTGGGTGACAATGTATTGCCAGGAAGACGTCTGACGCCCCCATCACAGAACACAGATATCAGAGCATTCATGGGTGGTCAATCTGCGTCAAGAGAACCACCAAGGATGCAAGCAATGACGACGGACCAAGCTCTCTCGGTGGTTGCTTCACCAGAGCAACAGCCGCTTCCTCAAGGCTTCATTCTCGTTAGTCGCGTTAATGTCGACGACCTTGAGCAAGAGAACCGCATTTTGAAGGACGCTGGCCCACGGACTCGGAGAACAAAAAGTGGTCGCCGCGTGCTTTCTTCAACAACTGGCAATGCCACGACTGTACCTGAAACTCCAGAGCCAATTACAGAGCAACCCAGCAAGCGACCTCAACGCACAAAGTCTTCAATGCTGCCGCTCGAACGGATCCCGACCAATGCTCACATGCAGAATGTTAACATCAAGCCAGCTGTGACGAGAAATGGTATAGAGCGCTCAATGTCTATGCTGGACAAAGCAAGAACTTTCATAGGATGGAATGAGCCTGCGCTTGCACCTTTTGACGGGTTCGAAGATAACAACAAGAGACTACTGTCAGATTGGACTCTGAAATTGGAGTTGCTCCTGCGAAAGAAGTGGCCGGACGGAGAAGTGATCGGCGATATTGGTCGAGCGCTCGAGCAAGCCATACCTCGCGATGAGGACGCAGAGTCAGTCATTGACTCGGAGATGCTATTATGATAACCACGATCCAGTATTATTTCGAGACGACATTATACCCACAGAAGTCAGCGTCAGATACCCATTATGTTTATAATTCCTCACATATTTCATTTTCACGTAATCATACCAATTCTCCTCGTCCCACGCTACTGATCAAGCACCTTCTTCGCTCCCTCAACTATTCTCTTGACCTCAGTCATAGCCTTCTCCACAACCCCCTCCATCATCTTTCCCGCCTTCCTGAGGTCATCGGGTCTCGCCGCCCTATCCAGCTCAAATTTTCTCAGCCGTTTCTGCTGCGCACCCCTCGCCGCCCTCACGCCATCTCCAGCTTTGTCGCCCGCCTTAATCGCCTCGGCCACAACTTGTCTCCTACTCTCCGCCGTTGGCGGCGGCACCTGCACCACCAACAACGTGGCACTCTGACCGGTGGGGTCCGGCGTCGGCGTCAGTGAAAGCTTGCTGCCCTGAATAGCGCTCGAGACAGGCTTGACGTAGCTCTCCTCAGACACCAGAATCTGCATCGTGCGGCCCTTGGGCACCACCTGCGCCAGATCGCTAAGCGGGTACGTCGTTTTGGAATTCTTCTCTGGCTGCACCCGTAGTGTCTCTATTGCTTCCGGGTTGAAGCGGCCGCCGGTGCGCAGTTTGGACAGGTCGGTTTTCAGCTTCTCGATCGCTTTACTGATCTCGGCCTCGAGAGTGGAGAGGTCGGAGAAGTCAGTTTCGGGCGAGGAGGCGCTCGGCTCGGCGGCGCGGGTGGCTTCGCGTGCGGCTTTACCGCCTTTCTTGAGGGCTGAAGGCGTGCTGCTGAAAGGGCGGACGAGGGAGGGTTGGGTGACCGGTGTGCGTGTTGTAGTGACTAGCCTGGAGGCTAGGCTCCGAGATGTGCTGCGATATGGTGTCAATTCAATCCTCGAGCGAGTCAATAGCTGCTCACATGTAACTACATGGCTGTCTGACCAGCAGACTGCGTGCGAGCTTGGAAGACGTTCTTGCGCTCATCTCTAGAAGTTTGTCGATTGTCCAAAGTGACGAAGTTGGAGAAGATGAAGACCGTGCGGAGGCGTTCCGCGCGATTTCTGGATCATATGCAAGGACACTGGGAGAAATCGGTGATTCGATGCAATGAGCACTTGACGGTATACACAAGGTAATGATGTTTATCATTAGACGCTTTCAGACGAGCTTCGAAACGATGTCATTCTAAACCAGCAACACCGCCCAAAATTCACCAATCTTCATCGTCAACTACATTGAACCCGGAGTCATTGATGCCCGCGGTAGTACTCCCGATACGCCTCATCCACAGCATCTAGAGGAGCGAACTATGCGTCCTCCATAGCCATATCATCATCGTTTGACGAAACCGGTGCGCCTTCCTCAATCATCTTACGGAAAGCCTCCTTCTTGCCCCCGACGTCGTCTTGGCTGATATCCTTCATCGAGGCATTGTTCATGACATACTTATCCTGAATTGCTTCGTTCCTGTGGTGGACGAGTTCTCGTGCGTCTCCGGCTGTTTCTTTGCTGCCAGCCCGAGCAGAAGCTGGCTGGTGCCAATACTCGTCGTCGTTGATCGTGAAGAAAAGCTTGTAGTCGTTGACTGCAACTTTGAAACCGAGGCCCTCCTTGTGTGGCAGAATGTCGTATTGACGACCGGTCTCGTCGGTGTACTCTCCGTTAGATGAAATACCCGAAAAGGCGGGCGTGATTGTGCCACGCTTGCTAAGTACGCGGACGTTGCGCTTGAGGACTGGCAGAGCCAGCTCTCCTAGCGGGGCGCCGTGGGTGGATGCGCGAGATACGTAGTCGTTGATGTAGACACGCCAGCGATCGACCTGCTCCATCTGCGACACATCAAACGTTGGTTCCTCTCTCCTAAAGATCTTGAACGAGATTTGTTGCTTGATTTGATCCTGGTAGATGTTAGTAAGATTACTGTGCGAAAGGATCGCATGACATACGTATGAGACCTTGTAAGTGTCGCCATCCTTGATCAGCTTCTCGACCTGCTTCCTGTAATTCATCTCATCAGAGTGGGTGGTCTCGTCCTTAACACGGTCCTTCTTGAAGAGGGCGAGGATTTCTGGGCTCTTATCCCGAACATCTCCACCCATGACACCACTTGCAAAGCGAGCAAGGGAGGCAAGAAGCTTGTCGAGAGAGTAGAGTTGCCAGCCGCAGTCGAGATAGTGACGACGAAGGGCTTCTTCGATATGTGCCATGTCGCCATCGTTCTTGATCATGTCCTCAAACATATTCAATACTTGTGGGTAGAAGCTTGCGTTGGGGCTGACGTCGGCGAAGAACTCGGTTGGCGGTTTGTCGACCAGACCAAGGTTCTCCGCTGGCTTTGGGGCCATGGCTCGCATCACGCTCTCGCGAACTTTGTCTTCGGACTTCTTCAGGTTGTTGAGACGCTCATACAAAATCATGAGCATGCGCATGAAGCAGTAGACCGGCGCGTTGCCATAAAGGTTGAAGACATCGCGGTGATGAGGTTCATGAAGCCCGACACTCTGGTCCTTGAACTTGTGGAGGCCAGTAGGATAGTCGATCCATGTCTCACCAGCGACCTCAGAGAGGTCCTCGGCATTGCCAACAGAATCACCCATATCTTCGTCGGCGCGTGATGCATTGTCTGGTGTTGACGCGCGGCTGAGAGGGGTTGCACTGCCATCGTCTCTGCGGGTAGACTTGTTTCCGCGATCGAGTACACCACGACGAAGGTCGTCTTTCTTGCCGGTCTTGCGTCCACGTGAGCTGAAGGCATCATCGAAAGCAGTGCCACTGTCATCGACCATCTCCCCGAACGGAGTATCACCCATCCTGGCACGGAGCGCAGCACAGAACCATTCTAGGTCGATACCGAAGAAGAGCGGAACAAACTCCTTGATCGTGTTGTTGAGACGAGGGAACTCTGTCGAAGATGCTTGCTCAGCAAAGATCATGAGAAGGTAAGTCGCATCGACAAGTACATCAACATCCTGGGCTTCGAAGCTCAACTGAGGTGCTGTGACTTCTCTAACCGATGCATTCCTTGTCATTCGCTGCTTCTTCTGCTCCTCGTATTAGTAGCGATTTCATTGAGTAGGGTCTTGGTTTGGAATTGGCGCTTGTCGGCTTGTTTAGCATTGACAGCTTGGTGATCGAGTGACTTCCAGAACATGCGTTGAGTCTGATCACGCCAGACCTTTTCCCACTCACGTTGAGCTTGCTTCCACTCTTCGTGCTTTTGCTTGAAACGATTGAGAAGAACCGGGATGACAGCATAAGGGCGAGAGTGTAATTGGTCAACGACTTGCTGACCCTTTTCGCGACCATACAATTTCTTGATGATTCTTTTGTGGATGGTCTCGCTTTGACCGCCAATACCTGGAGGGATCTCGATGGTTTCGCGCTCTTTCTCGGGCATGCGGAGAAGCTGTTGCGCAATTGGTTCGAGGAGTTGAATGGTACGACCGCATGCTTCGATGTGAAAGTCATAGTCGTGACGCTCTTCCTCGATCTTGTGGAGGCCTTCTTCGTGCACGTTCTTGCGATGAGCGATAAAGCCGGAGTCTTCGGAGGCCCATGTCGGGTGAGATGCCCAGTCGTCGTTCAAAACCAGGTTGCAAAGGTCGTCGCGACCACTGCATGGCTTGAGACGCTCCTGTAATTTCAATACTGTCAGCTTATCTTTGTCTGTCTTTCGTGGTTTCGCTTGAATCTTGAGTAGCGTTTGGTAGGAATTAGGAAATGGAAAAAATTGTGGAAGCAATTCATCGATAAGGCAAGCAATTCCGCGTCTCCGTCTTTTGCGTGGTGATACGGTGGTGATTTCGGCTGGTCGCTTCACAGATCCTGGTGGAGTGGACGATAGTGACCCGGTCGATGATGTCGGTGAAGTCAGTGAGCTCATAGCGATTGAGACATCCAGGCACGTTTCTGGCCCTAGTCTGGAAGTCGCGGTGATGGGCTTAGGCAGCATTGCAAGCGAGCCGCCTGATGATGACAGGGAAGTCACGGTGCTGTCATCCAAGGTACCCTCGAGGCGGACTGATGACTGCGTCGGAGATAAGCTGGTAGTCGAACAAGATTGGTGCGGAGGAGTCTCTGGAGGCGGCGTAAGGTCGCTGTCGGAGTCTGATGGAGCCATCTTGCTTCGATAGCGAGAGGAAGAGGATAAAGAAGACTGAGGTATAAAGACTGTTCAGTGCGGCCAGTGGTTGTGTGGATCCGTCCGGTGAGCTGATGGTGAAAGTGAGGGTGTGGGGAAAGCGGCGTCAGATAACCCGTGGAATATTGATTCCTGTATTTCGTAGCGCTCCAGTGAAAGCTGTATGGCCTGTTGAGTCGCGGCAAATTGTCCAGAGTCGTAGTAACTCGTGTCCGAAGAGAGAGATCGGGATCGCGGCCTTGTGATGATTGTGATGATAAAGGGAAGTAGTGAACGGAAGATACAAGATAGATAGGCAAGAAATAAAAAGGAGACGCGAGAGAAATGAACGTGAAGAAAGCAGAGCAACGCGACGCCGCGACAGTGAAAATTATTACTCACCCGCTTAGGCAGTAGCCTGTAACTTGGTCCAAGAGCACGACAATTGCTGAGCAGTACTCTGGACGAAGGTATCCTGGCCTTGTTCTCAATGACCATGATCTCTTCATCGTTGTAGCCAACCCAGCCCTGGAACCACTTGAAAAGTTCGGGATTGCCGCCGATAAAGCTCCGTGCGCGGTGGACCAGGGTCGCCTTGTCGATCAGGTCTTGCGAGAACAGGTTGCAGAGCTTGAGGAATTCGTTCATGGTGTTCTTGTTGCCGATGGTTTTCTTCGCTCGGTCGAAGAAGCTGAGCTCGTCTTGTGTGGCCATGCTGGAGCTGGTCGGTGGTAGTGGCTCTGGCAAAGCAGGCACTAATGTAGGCGATACTGGAGGCACATCACCGGTGCCGGGCTGGCGTTGACCCTGGTGTTTTGTACGCTGGCGAGAAATGTTAGCAAGTCGCGACATGTCTGTGTGAAACAACAGTGTTCGAGGAAAAAGAGGCGGTGCACGCGTCGAGGTACTATATATAGGCCAAGCATCCGTGCTTCGCGGTGTAGGTGAAGGGCGAAGTGAAGTGAAAAGTTTCGAAGGTGCTTGGCAGCCATGGGGGGGAAATTATTGGTTACTCACCTTATTCACGTTTCCACCTTGGCCAACTGGGGCAGCATTCTTGTTAGCACTGGCAGCGTTTTCAGCGACCATGGTGCCCATTCCACTCGTGACAGTCCCCTGCCTATCACCCCTCTTCCGCTTGTTGTCTTTGTTGACGGTCGGGGTGGGCGCAAAGTTACCAACGGGCGGCAACCTATGCTCTGCTCGTGGTGTTTGGTGGGGCTGAGGTCCTTGAGGATAGTATGGGTCGCCTCGCACGTTGCTCAGAATGGCGGCCTCTTCAGCTTGTTGACGTGCCTGTGCAGCGGCTTTGGCGTGAGCTGCAGATTCTGGTAGGAACTGCTTGAAGTCCTCGAGAAGGTCCGGAGCTTGATGAAAGAGACGCGTCACTTGACCATAGACGTCTTGTATCGGTTTTGATTCGCGCTGATATGTCTGCAGAATTTCCAGAAACTGCTTGTAGATGTCTGGTTGCGAGGCAAAGCGGTTCTGTACAAGTTAATACCGATCAACAACTGACGAAGCACCCAACTCACCTTGATCTTATTGACATAGCTGATAGCATGGTTGAATTCGACGGGTCCACGTTGTTTCTCCATGTTAGCAGCGTCGGCATCTTGTCCTGCAGGTCCTTGGCTGGGCAAAGGTGTCGAGCGACCAGGTACAGGAGACATGGCAGCCTGTCTAGTGAGCGCGCCATTAGTGGCTGCAGAGACGGCGTTACCAAGAGCATTTACACCTCGCTGTTCCTGCTGATGCACAAGTGCTTGTTGTTCCCGTTCCCTGGCTTCTCTAGCGCCTGCGGCAAGTTGTGCTGAGACGGTGTTTGGACCTATTGGGCGCCCACTCGGGCTGTACATGCCGTGTTGACCCGGCTGAGGAGTATACGACCCATTTGGACCATCGGGACCTCTGGACAGTGCTCTGTGGGGCGCGGGCATGGCAAGAACAGTGTTTCCCATTGGAGTCGTTACCCTGATCGCATTGGGGTCATCACCGGTACCACACTCGATACGGTAGCCTGGTGGTAGGAACGTGTTGAATCCCTGGATGAGGTCTGGGTTACCGGCAAAAAGAGAAGAAACGCGGTCAATGACGCCTGGGGTATCGATGGCGCCACTCTTGAAGTCTTTCATGATATCAAGGAATCTGTTGTAAACATCTGGGTGCTCGACGAACTGGACCTTGACCTGGTCGAGATAGCTCAGCGCGTCGTTCAAGATGGGTTGCTGGCCCTGGCCCACAGCTGCAGCTTGCGCGGTAGGAGGGAATGGGACCATGAGGCCTGGCTGCATTGGCTGACCGGGCTGTGCAGCGGGTTGTACTGGACCACCAGCAAAAACGCTAGCTGGACCTGGCGAAGCGCCCATCTGACCATGCGCATTCGGCGCGGCGATGGCAGCAGGGTTTCCTAGCAAGCCATTTGGACCGTGGACGGTACGTGGACCGACCGCGACCGGCTGATGCAGATGCATGGGACCAGCTTGAGCCTGATGTGGCGGTACTTGATCCAGGTGCGCTCTTTCTCTGGCGTCTCGATCACGTCGTAGCGCCGCGTCTTGCTCTTCTTTGATGTGGACCTCTCTGGCATCCCTCCCCCTGACCTCTTGTTCCCGACCACGGTCTTGGCCTATGCCCGGTAGACCTTGCGATTGTGGCCCAGCCGGTGGTGGTGCATGACTGCGAGGAGAAGAGTGGTTCAGACTTGAGATATTGGGTAGATTGTGGCCCGGTTGCTGATATGGGACAAAGTGCCCTGGCAGCAGTTAGCATCGCTTATACATGCGATCATCTCGCGACTTCGGCGCGCGTGATAGACATACCGTGCGGTTGTGGTAACCCACTCGAGGAGCTGTGTGGGGAAGATTGTGATGGATGCGCGGTGGAGGTCGAGCTGGAAGACGAATTAGCGCCGTGTCGTGGTATTTGCGGCATGTTGCCAGTTGGGTTGTCGCAAGTATATGTCCACGACATGTCTGGGGCCTCCAATCTTGATAGAGTAGAAGATCGCGAAAACGAAAGATGGACGTGTACATACCCATACATCGGCCCCGGTCTATGCGACTGCGTTTGCTGTGGCTCTCCATCGCGGTGGGGATTCCCAGCTCCTGTGCCTGGCGCAGGCGGCCACCCGTCTCTGTGCGCCGGATTCATGATTCGTGATAGTATACACTCCCGAGCTAGAGAGAAGTGTTCGTCGCTGTGGGATCAGAGACTCTGTTTTCGGTCGCAGGCGATGCCTTGTGGTGCTAGAAGTTGGTTCGACCTAGATTCGGGACAATGGTTGGAGACGCGCTTGTGGCCGCTTCTCCACGTGCGTTCGGGGTCGAAGGCGGACGGCAGGTGATTCAGGCCGACTGTCTATGCTCGTGATTCAAGAGAGGAGGTAGACAGATGACTGGCGTCCTCATAGCAGCTTGGAGTAATGGTAATGAGTACGTTTGGGACAGAAGATTCGCTTGACATTACCCCAGGTCGACACGGACACAGATCCACAAATGCGCGCTCTTTCCGCACCGCAGGGCAATCATGACGCCGGGCGGAGATTCCCGAGAGAACTTCCGATAACATTGCGCTATGACCTGAGGTGACCTGCTTCAATCACGTGTAAGGCATGTGAACGACGACAACTCCTCGAGTTTCACACGCATTCCTCACTGAAAGTACGTGAAAAATATCGCAGGAGCCACAGTAGCGATATCTGTAAATCTAAGGGTGAGGAAACATCAAGAGTAGGTGCTGTATTCACCATTGTTCTCACATGAATGGTAATGTTTACACCACGAGATATTCAATTCTTTGCTTCATACAATCTGTGTACCGACACGCCTTCCACCGATCTCCCATCATCCATCAGAAGCGATATCAACATATCACAAGCTCCTCGTCAGCAGTCCACACGACCATGACGGACGAACAGCCCACGCCATCTCTAGACCAATTCAACGCCTTCCCTCTGACAGCTCTTGATCGAGAGATGCTTTCCATGACCGACGACGAATTCACCGCTCACAGCTGGACGGAGGTAATCTGCCTGGTCGACGAAAACAAGCTCGAAGACTTCAAACGGAACCCTTCGGACCTGCGCAAATACCTCGTTTGGTCGCAAAAGACAAAGGCCGAATACAGCAGCATCACGAATTTCGTACTCAAGGAGCGCTTGCACTGGACACCGACTAATGCGAAAGCAACGCCACCGCAGTTTGAGGTCCGCAACCAGGAGCTCTTCGCCGACGAGAACGATTTCAAGGTGTTGAGGAATGACTGGCCGTACGGACTGGACAGAGGTATTACGCATCTGGTCGTGTGGCTCAAGAACGTTGTGCCTATCAACGAGGCGACCGGGGACTTGACGACAAATTCGAGGCGCGATATCTCTGGGTTTGTCGAGAGGCGGTTCACGGAACGACTAAAACTTGTCGCGGGAGTCAGTGATCCGTCGGACCATGTGGTCTGGTTCAAGAACCCGGTTGCGCTTCAGAGCGTGAGAGGTGTTGATCATGTACATGTCATGGTGAGGGATGTGCCCGAGGAAATCATAAAGGAGTGGACGGCATAGTTGTGGATATTCGGATCGTCATCTACGTTTTCTGATTCGGCTTGTCCCCTATATGATGATCCGAGTAGTCAATTGAGACTCATCATACAGCTCTGCGTCAAGGAGTCACTATGCTTTTCGACAGTAGAAAGTGTCTTCACGTGCATGTTACCATATGACGTCACAGGTACCGCTATCACTTCTCATCAACACCAGCTTCGAGCACACCTCGAACCAGGCAACAGACCAATTCCAACAACAATGCCACAAGAAACCGCCCTCATAACCGGCGCCACAGGCGGGATAGGCCAGGCGACCGCCCTAGCATTCGCCCGCGAAGGCTACAATCTAGCCCTGCACTACAACACAGCCAGCTCCAAAGTGCCCTCCCTAGTCTCCTCCGTCCGCGCCGCCGCCACCACCGACATCCGCATCGAGACCTTCCAAGCCGACCTCTCCGACTACTCCGCCGTACGCTCCATGCACGCCGCTGTAGTCTCCCAACTCGGCGCTCCCACAATCCTGTTCCTGAACGCAGGCTCCACGAGCGGGCTCTCGGGCGTCAAGGATCTCGCAGACGTATCTGTTGACGACTTTGAAGCCACTTGGCGGGTCAACACCGCGAGTCCGTTTCTGTTGACGCAGCTCTGTTTGCCGGCGATGGTTGAGGCGGGCCACGGTAGGATTGTGTTCAACTCGTCGGTCGCGGGGCTCACGGGCGGTGTTGTTGGTCCACATTATGCGTCCAGTAAGGCTGCCGTGCATGGTCTTGTGCATTGGTTGGCCGGCAATGTCGCCGCCAAGGGTGTTACTGTTAATGCAGTTGCTCCAGCATTGATTCAGGAGACGGGCATGTTGCCTGCTGGTGGAGAGGAGTTGGCGAAGAGTAAGTGTGGTGGTCTCGAGTTCTTTGTGTGTGCGAAAGGGGTGGCATGATTGGCTAACGATATGCAGAGATTCCTGTGGGCAGGTTTGGTATGCCGGAGGAGATTGCGGAGACGGTGCTTTGGATGGTCAAGAATGCGTATGTTACTGACAAGGTCATTGCTGTTGATGGTGGTATGGTACCGAGGTGAGATGAACCAGAGTTGTGGTACACTGCTCTACGCCAAGATGTTTATCGGTGCTCTTCCCTAGTAATCATGCTTTGCTCTTTGCGGTGACAATGTACCGGAGAGATAGCTCTCATTCGTAAGTTTGCGTCCGCTGGTGGGACTTCTAGAATCCAGTATTGATCTAGGCACAGAGCAGTGTAATGACTGCTGGAATAGTCTTCGGTCTTATGATCCGACCTCACTGCACACTACTGCTCTGCATAGCCCCATCCATTAGCCCCTTTGCTTTCTCCCCGGTCTGCTGCGCAACGCCCTGCTCCTTCGCATGCTCCGAGATCCTAACCAACTCCTCCTCCATAAGCTTCCTGACCTTCTGCGCCAAGCCATCCACATCATCCTTAGTCATGCCCTTCGTCTCGATCGCCTTGAGCACCGACACGGGCACTGTTCCCGCATTGAAGATCCTGCGCTTCATGTCGAGAACATTACTGTAATTGGCCACCACGATAGGCACGACAGGTACCTGCGCCTGCACGGCAAGGTGGAAGGCGCCTTTCTTGAAGGGTAGCATTTCCGGCTTGTTGGAGTATGACCGCGTGCCTTCGGGAAAAATGAAGACGGACTGACGGTCGCTGTGCATGGTGTCGACTGCTGCAGAGAAGGCGGCGCGGGCGTCTTTGCTGGATTGGCGGTTGATGAAGACAGTTTTGGAGAGTGTCACTGCTTGCTGTCAGCTGCCGCCTCTTCGGCCGTGCAAGTAGAGGGACGTGTACGTACTGAACCAGCCCAGAAAAGGGTAGTATTTCAAGCTGCTCTTGGAGGTCACGCTGGTATATGGCGGGAACACGCATCCGAGCATGAGGACGTCGAGTTCACTGTCAAATATCAGCCTAGTGTCCCATCTTCTGCTGCCCGTATTCTTGCCCGACCACCATACGCTCCCGTCTCTTGTCCAAATTCCGAGTACTCACGTCTGGTGGTTGCCGACAAAGACCGCCGGCCTGACAGCGAGCGCCCTTTGCGGGTCCTTGACATCGAATGTAATCCCCGTCATATACCACATGCTCATCTTGAAGCTTCGGGCCACAGTCCATTGACTCAGTCCACCGTATCCCACCAGTCGTAGAGCGATTGATGCGACGACTCCATACGAGGCGCATAATATGAGGCAGAACACGGACGCGACCGTTCGTGCGGCGAAGGTGAAGACGCGATTATTGGTTGCTGAAGCTAAAAGGTGAAGCGTCGGTATTGAGAGTACTACAGAGGCTATGCTGCCGAGGAAGTAGGAGAGAATGGCCATTCTGGCCCAGATCGAGGTGTGAGTGAGCTGAGAGGGTAGCCGAACACTAGAACAATTCAAGAAGCTTATGACTGTATAATCTTCAAAGCAATGGCAATTGTGGTCGCGTCGGGTATCATGACCTCAAATTTGGTTCTGGGTGCTGTCAAAAAATAGTGGGGCCGGGTGTCTCTGATTCCAAGGCGCGTCAAATCTGCAAATGCCGAAAGAGTGAGGTATCAGGCAAGATGTTGCTGGGTTTTGCAGTCGGAGAGGAGATATTTGGAGATGGTGAGTGCTGCGTACAGCTATGATACAGCTTATATACAAAGACTAGCATAGACCACGCGGGCATCAAGCCACCAAGTGACCACGTCTCCTATCCTCGTGATACTCGTACAAAAGGTAAAACATTGCCAGCTCACTCCACGCTGGTGGGTATCTTGATCAAACCTCTCTTACGGTCGTCGTGTGGCACACCATATCTCCAGCCAACACCCCTACGACCTCTGCCATCCTTACCAGCGTCCTGAACACTAATGTTCTGGAACTTGAAATCCCACCGCTGGCCAGCCACGTGCTTGACGTTCTTCGCCTCCCATTCAGCAGCTTTCCTCGCTTGTTCTTCTTTCGTTGCTTTCTTTGCGTCCTCTCTTGCCTTTGCGGCCTCGAGACGCTCCTCGCGAGACATGCCAGAGTTGCGCTCGCGTTCTACTTGAATCAACTCAGAGTGGGGTATCCTATCATCTGCTGGCAGGAGGGTAGGCGCAAAGACCTTTGCGGCATCTGCGCGCGTGAACTGCCGCGACTCGGATGTAGGATAGAACAGCTGCCGCCTTGTAGCCGGGTGAACAGGCAGATCGTTGATAGGTTCATGTTGTAGTGGTTTGAGCGGCCTGTACGGTGTCTGCGGCAACATACCGAGTACGGCAGAAGCATATGGTATTGCGAGTTTCTTGCCCTTTGACTTGTCAGTATGTCGTTGCAAGCACATATGGACAAGAGTGTGGGGTGTAAGGGAATTGATCAGAGAGGCTCGCATGCGTGTTATATGTAACCATGTGGATGTCTTAAAGACTAATCGATTTTTTGACAATCATCATATAAGGAGGAGGGGTGAGAAGAAAATATTAGAACATACCTCTTCGATCCATTGCTTCTCGACAGCCTTCAGCCGAACAACAGCAGCCACTCGCCTGATGTCAACCTGCCACGTGATGCTGGCTTGTGTAACAGTCGATCCCTTCTCGACAACATCTTCGTAGATTTTGTCTCGTAATTGTTCACTCAGTACAGGTTGACTGATGAAGTATTCGTTGAGCGGATATGGTTTGAGTTCAGATGCCTTTGACGGATCACGGTTCGGTTGGAAATGTCGCTCGCCGACTGGATCATCCTTTCGTGATGATTTATCTGTCGCAGCTTCGTCCGAGTCGTTGTCCTCGTCTTCTTCCTGCTCCGGCTCTTGCTCCTGCTTCTGCTCGTTGTCGCCTGACTGCCCTTTTTGTCCCGCTCGAACATTTTTACTTCTCCGAACGCCAGACTTGTTGTAGGCACCGAGGTAATTTGTAGAGCCTGGAAAGGGCGCACGTAACTTTCGACCAGGACCATTGAGCCATGCAAACATGTTCCGCCGCAGACGGGTCTCCATCTGACATGATGCGTGGAATTCATGAGTTTGTGACTGTGAAAAATGACGGGCTTGTGAGCACAGCTTCTGCGCCCGCTGAGGTGCAATCCGAGGCGCCATGCTGAAAACGAATGACTAAAGAAGAAGGGATTCGGGGAGTAGATGTACGTGATGGGATGAAGGTGTTCTCGGTTGGTCGAGTGCTCATGTGCTCACGATATTTTCGGTGGTGCACGGGCCTTAGCAAGCTTGCGGCACAACTTCCAGTGCAAGTATCACACGCGCACAGAGCAGGGCAATGACTTGTCACTTTCGTACACGACTCAGGATGCTCGGCGCGAATATCTATCATTGAATACCATCAAAAGCCCGTTATGACTGACATACTGCGGCGAGCAAAATTGAGAAAAGAAGTGAAAGTACATTTTGTGCTATCACGATAGTCTGTCTGATTGACATTGATATTGACGCCCACGCTGCTGCAAAACGCCGAAACACTACCGTAACCGTACATGAATGGGTATGCACTCATGAACGGGGCCACACAAGCTCCAACGCCATGTTCTGCCCGTTCTGCCACCTTAGCCAAAGAATAACACAACGAAAGTCGCGAAAGCAAAAGCAAAGCCAAGATGAATCCAAGTCGCTCAGGGGGAATCTCTGCGTATGCGTGCCTTTCTCTGTTCCAGTTGACCGCCTGCCCATGATGCCCTCTAGTATGCGCCGTGCCACTCATTGGGCCCCCAAGTGTGATATGATCAATTATAGGGGCCATGTTCCGAAAAAGCAAAGATCCTCAAAGGGTGTAGCTCGCAATGATAATGTTCCGCGAGCGGGTTCAGTACCGAGAGTAGGTCATTTCGAGCCACTCCGCTGACCCTAAGAAGAATGAAAGGTTTGAAACCCGGTGCGAGTTCCTAGCGCACTCCGCGATCTGACAGTGCCGAGAGTGATTTGTATCGAGCCACTTCGCTAGCCCCAAAAGAAATGCATGTAGGATCCTAGCGCATTCCGCGATCTAAGTAAGCAGGAACAAAGCCATTGAGCTGGTTCATGTGATGTTGACTCGGGTAGCCTGGTGGACCTTGATGAGCGTTCAGCTGCGAGGCAAATGCACCGTTCGTGCCGTGTCCACCAAAAGCGCCGGGCCTGAAGTCGATGTCATGTTGGACGGGGGGAGCGTATGATGGTGCCCGAGCCAATGACGGATTGGAGAGTCCCGGAGGCGGACCTGTCGCAGTAGTGAAACCAGGAGGAGCAGGAGCGCCGTTGCCAAAGCCGGGTGGCGGTCCTTGGTTACCCATACCAGGCTGTGGAAGCATGCCGCCCTGTCCATTACGGACGCCGAGGGGGTTCTTCGAGAAGCTCAATCTAATACCACCCTTGATACTATTCGATAGACATTTACCGTACATGTGGTACAAGGCCTGCGTGGCAAGAGTGACGCTCTCAAACTCAACAAAGCACATTGGACCGTTCTGTTTAGTACGGAAGCACAAACGCTTGTAGCCACGTTGAGAAGAGAATAGACGCTTCAACTCATCTTCGCTGGTGTTGTTAGGCAGGTTGCCAACATAAAGAGTGTTGCAAGGCGGGTTTTGGTCTGCAGGGTTGGCAGGAGGGTAGGCGGTCCTTGGAGGACTGGTGCCTTGGAATCCATTACCGTTGACGTTGCCGTTGCCATTGCTGTTCTCGTTGATGTTGTTGTACCTTTGTCCATACTGGCTACCGACATAGTCCTGTCGCAAAGCCACCGCGTTTGGAGAAGTGACGGCAGAGCTGGAGGGACCAGAGTTTTCGTAAGAAGGACCGGCAAGGGACATGTGACGAAGCTGAGCAGGCAGCTGGTCGTCTCCTCCACGGGTTGCAGCGAACGAGGACTGGTCGTTCATTGCAAAGGCCAAAGGGTTGCGGATCAAGCCATCAGTGTCATCGTCGGCCACATCATCGTTGATCACGCTTCTACCGAGATTTTGCTGACGGTCGCGAATGGAGTGTGTGACAGGAGAGAGAGGGGAGAAGAGAGTTTGAAAGTGAGGGTTGCTCTCCGGGTTTGGAAATTCGCCGCCGTGGCCGGGTGTGACCAAAGGTGGTGATACACCGTCTGTGGCTTGAAATGTCGCGTTGTAGCGCGAAGCGCGGCGAGCAAGAGGTTCATTACCGGATCCGTTTGAGGACGCAGAGGAGTTGGTCTGATTGCGAGGGACTGCTGCGGCATCCATGGTGCCACGCCTGTTGAATCGCGAAGAGTCCACAGCCTCCTCTTCTCCGCGCCGGTACTCGTAGCCGTTGCGCAATATCTCGACCTTCATTGGAAGATCGTTCACCGTGTTTAGCTTGCCATCCAGCGCTCTCTGAGCCTCGGTGGTGCCTTCACTCGTCCTGAAAATGACCAGAGCTGAACAAGTCCGCGGGTCTCTAACACTGGCTCTGACCGATATGACATCCAGGTATGTCTGGGAGAAAAAGAACATGTTACGAACGTCCCTGCTGCTCGTTCCTTGTGGAAGATTGTGGATGTTTATTGCTGGCATGTTGGTAGACTGGGTATTTTGTTGCTGAGCCGGATCGGAAGTGCTGTATTGAAGCCGTGGTGGTGGTGGTTGTGGTGGTGCGCCGAAGTCTTGTGTGCGCCTCTCGGCTGTAGGAGACAGTTGTGGGACTTGTGTCATGTTCTGTATATTTCTGTATTCTGGGAGGCCAAGAGGGTTGGATGTCATGGTGGGAGATGTTGTAAATGGTGCGCGACCAAAAGAAAGATGACCTGGGGGTTGTGTTGCAGCTGTGCTATTCATCTGACGAGTAGCGGCCATGGCTGGGGTTTGTAGGTCGAATAAATGTTCTGGCTTCGATTGGACTCGTGTCGTGGGTGACCGAGTATAAGCGCGAGATGTTGTGTAGAGCGAGAGTATCAATCGCAAGTAAAGGCGCGGTCCAACAACGTGCTGGGAGCGACTTGGTGCATGCGCGGTCGGTTTTTTGCGACGGTTTGGTGTAGTTCGAATGAATGAAATATTCGGCCGAATACGATGTGACAATACCTGTCTCAACTATCAATGTGCGCCGTCGCGAATATCGTTGCGAAATGATCAAGTGACTCGAGGTTGATAAAAGTCGAGAAAGATCGGCGCGCGAGTTGCCCGAGGCAGAAGTTGTGCGCAAAGTGCGACCGACGAATCGAATGGTTGAGGTCGTGTGGGTATGGGAAAGGAAGCTGCGACCGACAGCCTCGCGTCAATCAATTACCCGACCGAGTCGTGCGCTATAAGTATCTGTTTCTGTGATGGTTGAGTAACGAGTGCAAGTCGTCTGTCTATATGACGAGTATGCGAAATGGCCAAAGACTGGCGAATATGCGAAAGTGGTGGTCGGTAATAGAATCGCGTGGTGGGAGAGAAAGTGGAAGTTGCGCGCGACGTAGATGGAGAAGGTCGATAACGCGCGACCAGTCAGATTTCAGAGGTAGCAGGTAGACGAGCCAGAGACTGGAGCTCAGAGTTCGGCGAGGGAGATGACACGGCGTAAAATCGTAGGCGAAGAGCACAGAGTCACAAAGACGTGAGTGGTCAACGGGAGGTGAGCTGTGAGCAGTGAGCAGGCTGGTCGCAGCCAGTGGGGAGGGACCGCAAAGTGCCAAAATTGCTCAAGACACGGAAAGGTCTTGAACGCTGACCTCCTAGGACAGCGACCAGACCAGGGTGCAGCCTTGAAGATGAGAGAAAGACCGCGAGTCGAGTTGTCTGTTGCGAGCTAAAGTGGTCCGCTAAACCGTATGTGGTGCAGTAGACAGAACGCCTCGTGGGGTGGTGCTCGAAGCCTTGAACTTTCATGAATTAGGCAACGAATAGACGCGACGGATCTGTTCGAGTCAGACATTGCGCGATGCAATTAGGACGACCGTTGGGGTACGCCGTTTTTGCTCTCATTAGCACATCGCACTGCACGCATGAACGAGGAGCGGAGTTCAAGCATTTTGAGCGCTGCACGCACAGCACTTTCGACGCAATGCTGATCAGGGGCAACAACGACGATCTGAGAGAAGAGATGGTTGCTGCGATTTCGATAAGAACTCCGGCTACTGCAACGATCATTAGGCTGGCTCTCTTGCAGACGTCCAGCGCGCAGGTTCTCTAGCTGACAGGCGCAAACTTGTGTCAAGCTGTCCACGGTCATCGGAACACGAGAGGGAATATGTCGCATATCACCGCTTCCCCTCAGATGATCAAGAGAGTAGACCTGGACTCGGCAGACAGCAGTCAATGTTACACCCAGGAGGTGGTACAGGCCTGATCGAGCGTAGTGTATGCGGCACTACCGTAAGGTAAAGCTGGCAGCCTCCGGATCTTCAACCTTATTCCGAACAATCCAAAGACGAGAGCTCTGACTGGCTGCACGGGATGTGGATGTTGATGTGGGTGTGGATGTGTTCGTGTACCCGCTCCCAACTTCCAAGTTCGCGACACGGGATCTTGCTGTCTCATCCCTCCGCGATGCTGGCCATCTGCATACTGTAGAAGAGCCTGACGCTTGTCTCAGGAGACGTTGCTGCCAATCGATGTTCCGACATGTCGTTCATACATTCCGCAGATCAGATCCCGCTGAACGACCCTGCGGCTTCGGTCATGGTCGAAGCGGGAACTCAACACTGAGCAGTTCATCCGCGGCTCACTCTTCCCCGACCCGACGCGGCTCTCGCTTTCACATGCCATCTGCTGCTCCCTCGAATGGCGTAGACAGTGTACTTGCCTTGCCATTCGCCCTGATCATCTGACTTGAGTTACCTTCGATAGTTGGTGGAGAACTAGGCTTTCATCGATCTACTCATCTTGCTTTCGGCTCCTTCGTAAAGACCTCGTGCTCTCAAGTCTCGACCAGAGCAGCATGACAGCTTGGCGGGGAGTTCTTAATAAGAGAGCGTATCCAACGTTGAGCTTGTTCGTGAGAGATGCACTCTCCACAACAATGCACTCAAACTTGGCTAACTTGATATGGGGTCTGCAACCAGTGTCTCAGACCCTGGGCTGATCGCAAGGATGCATGTCTGGCCAAAGGAGAGGAAAGACGTTACATAGAAAGTTTACATGCCTGGAGCGTTGTCACATGACCAGTGATGAATCAGATGCCTGATATTAAAGACTCTTTACGTCTGTGACCGTAATCCAGTCCAGCACCTGCAAGACCGCTCTCGATACACAATGACCGGCATGCAGTCGACCAATTTCCTAACCACCTGCACGTTCAATACCGCGAATAGGCATACAGGAGCAAACTCTCCGTTGAGATAAGTTGTTCTTCGCATTGATCGCTTCGCTATGCAACATAAGATAATCGCAATGAGAACAAGCAGAAACCGAAGACCCTCAACCGCATGACAAGTCTTGGCATCAGACTTGGTGCACCTCCTCCTCATTTCGCACGCTCAGGAAGTCTATACCCGATCAGCACCTCTTCCTTCTTACCACGCACTCAGCACCTACTGTTTCTCCCCTTCCTCCTCCTCCTCCTCCTCCTTCTTCTTCTCCTCCTTCAACGGCTCCTGTACCGCCTCTACCTCCAGAATATCTTTCCCCTGATGCAGTCTCACCAACTCCAACACGGCCTCGACATTATCCTTCGTAAGTATAGTAGCACTCGGCCACAGCCTAGCCTCTCTCGGCTCGCCAGACCAGCGCACCTTGATGCTCTTGATCTCGTACGGGTTCTGGTTCTTGCTGTACTTGTCGAGGCTTTGTTGGCAGTTGGGCGATGAGGCGATCAGGGACTCGATGTGAGAGGTCATGTCGGAAATTGAGTCGCTGGTAGAGAGGAGGGTCACGTCGTGTCGGGAGGAGGTGTTGACTGTAAAAAGGATTGGGAACTTGGTCTCGGAGGACATGGCGGCGGTTCTGGTTGCGGTGTTTGGCTTGGGTTTAGAGGGACGTACGTGGCTAGGAGCTGTACTTGACTGCAGTAGGCTTGATTATATATCTATGGAAGGCCGTCATTCGACAAGCAAACAGGTTCTTACGTCCTTTACGCTGTTGTAGGACAACTTGGCCTCGTGGTCCCTCCGAAGTCGTGATCGCTGCCCCGCTTGACGTCAGGCTGCAGCTGTGAATATATCGAAGACCCTTGATTCGTTCGCAATGCCTATACCATGAACAAGGTTTCTAGCATGTGTTTCCAACAAGTTAGATCATTGACGCCAATTCTGGTACGTGATCTCGTGTATGGGAACGCCCGTTCGCCATAGTATATATCCGTGAGCAACATTCAAGAACCCAACACATCTCCCGGTGTGAAGACAAACGAAACTATGCGTTGAATAAATCTGGGTATCTGAATGTCTCGCGCAAGGGTATCTCCGAGCTGAAGAAAGTAATAATGTAGCAAAACGCCAGTGACTGAATGCATGCCCTTATCCAATGCCCACTTGTCCAACAGTTGGCTTTTCCAGAACGCATCTTTTGGACCACTTGGACCACTTCCTAAATTGGTTGACCATGTCATAAGTACACTCCGACCATCATATACTCGTGATTCTACCAGCCGAGTTGCGTATCGGTCTGCGAAGATTGATGACACTCTGTAATTCCTTGATCATATTCGTGTTGCTCATTCTCTTATCCTTGTTCTCCGCCAGGCGAGCTCTCTCTTCATTCATCTTGATAATTCGTTCTTCTCGGGTCAATGAGCTGCGTTCACGGACGCGAGGCATAGCAATCGCCTCAAAGACTTCTTCGTCGGAGTTCGATGCCGCGAAACTGGAACGCTTCGAAGACGATTCTTTCTCGCCTAACAAGGCACGTAGAGCATCAGCGGGTCCTCCATTGTTCTCGGAGTCTTCGTCGACTGCGGTGAGACCGCCGAGGCTGGAGCCAGGCGACCGCAGGCCGCTTGATGCCCTGGAGATGCGGCGCTCGTGCTTGCCGATGTTGGACGCGAGAGCTGCCTTGCCTGTCTCCCAGTCCGCCATGAGACTTTTCAGATCGGTACCAATAGACTCGTACTGAGCCATGAGTGATGGACCGAGATCACTAAGGTCGTCGGAGCTTTCGAGAGCCTTGTTCGATTCTTCACGAAGGAGCATCATTTTCGCCTGGATGGATCGAATGCCTTGAGACAAGGTACTAATCTTGCGTACTTGGGTGCGCACACGCTCATTGCCGGCCTTGGATGTATTCTTCGGTGTCGCCGGCGGAGCTGCAAACTCTTCCAGATCCTTCAGAGTCTCGCGAACGGCTTTGGCATTCCCAGCGGCTGTGCGACTGACAGTGTTCATAACGTCCGTGGCCATACGCCAGCGCCAAAAGTCGGGGGCGCCGCCGTCTGCCTCCAGTGATAGTAGCAAGCAGAGAAAGACCCTTCGCAAGGTACTGCATTTGTAGTGGAGCATCTTCAAAGCCCCCAATGACTCGGCGTCGTAATCATCAGGGACATCTGTCGTGATCGCCTCTTGAACTGCTCCGCGTGGGATGTCGTAAACATCCAGGTATTTGTCGTAATCATTGTCGTTGATTGATGCTCGTAGCGACTCTATCCCATGCATCAAAGCAGGAATCGCTGCCTGATAGACTCTGCAGAGCTGTCTCCGGAGGCCGGCGCATCGCCGGGCGGCTTTCGCATCGTCCAGTCGTGATATTGGCGGTAAAGGTGCGCTAAGTCTGTAGCCCTTGGAAACAAGCTCGACCTCTTGTATCAGAGCCATCGCGGATCCGGCAGAGAGTTCCAGTGCTTGCAAGTTCGTCGTCATTGCCGAAGCTGATTCTACTGCTTGATGTCGAATGTATTCCAGCCATTGTCGGCGGAGATAGGCATATGTGACGGTCGCCAGAACCGAGATAACAACAATAGTGATGGCCGCTTTGGTCAAGCGCTGCTGACCATGGAAAGTCCAGCGTATCGCCCATACCGCTAAGAAGGCGACTCCCACCGTCAAGCATAGCCCATTGACATCGAGAGGATTCTTTTGGGTCGTACTGGACGTTCCATTGTGTTCCGACTCTTGCGTAGGGATCTTGACTGTACTGTGACTGCCGTGATCTTGATACTCGTTCAGTAGCTGCGACGCGATCAGGATGTACCGGAAGTGCTCAAGGAAGCGAACATTCTGGCTCCTCCCAATGCGCGAATTGATCGCCCTGGACCATGCGATATGAGCTTCAGAAAGGCGACTCTTTCGAGGTAGCTGCAATCTGAGATTCGTGGGCGCGCGATTCTTGAAATGTGATCGTAGGCTACCTGTAGGCGGTGGAGCGAAAGACTGGTCGCTCGATGATTCGACAGAGGATGAGTCGTCGACTTGCAATAGTGAATGTTCTAGCGTGCCCTCGCCTGGAAGGAAGACTTAGTTATACTTCCACCGAAACTGTGTTGATGGCCTACCTTCTAGGAAAGCCGCAAATGGTGAATCTTCCCCAAGGACAGTCTCCATCACCTCACCGCTTGTTCATATCCTGGTCGCGATACCGTGACCTCGATGCTCGAGTTGTTATGTGTATAGACGATCGAAGCGGAAGAGATACACAACCACGAGTGTGTGGCGACTTGTATCGCGGCAGACGATTGTAACGTTCATCAAAGCAGCAGGGAGTAGATTAACTTGCTGGTCTACGTTGCTGGTCGACGAGATTGATGGTACGTGCCTCGTGATAGTAGAGATCGGAACGTGCACCAAGAAGCCGTGACACGAGGCTTTGCTGGCACTATTTCCCCACAAACACAAACAGGGCAGGAGCTGTGGCCCTGCATGAACTCCCGTCCGACCATCACATGGCAAGGGAATTCCCCGAATTCGCCTAAAATTCGGCTAGGATATTATACAGTTTCATAACCGCTTTATGGTAAACCGCGTCCCCTGCAACGGCTGAGACAACCAGAAGGAATAGAGCATAACTATCCGTCAATTGCCACAAAAGCAGCAACAACATGCCACTGGACTCACTCAATGGCATTGAGCTGGATGCTCCAGCCGATTTCCATGTGCATCTTCGAGATGGAGCCATGGCAGAGCTCGTGACTCCGACGATCAGACAAGGAGGAGTCAACACAGTCTTTGTGATGCCAAACCTGGTACCGCCCGTCACCACAGTCGCACATGCCTTGGAGTACAAGAAACGGTTGGAGTCGATCGAGCCGAACGTTACCTTTTTGATGTCCCTTTATCTCCACGAGTCAATCACACCAAATACCATCAAGGAGGCAAAGAAGGCCGGTATTGCCGGTGTCAAGTCATATCCGGCTGGAGTTACCACCAACTCGTCATCGGGAGTCGTATCATACGAGCAGTTCTACGATGTATTTGCGGAGATGGAGAGACAAGACATGGTTCTCAACTTGCACGGAGAAGTGCCATCATCCCCTACCAACGATGTCACTGTGCTCAATGCGGAAGAGTCTTTCTTGCCCACTTTCACGGACTTGCATCGAAGATTCCCCAAACTGAGAATCATCTTGGAGCATTGCACTACAGCTGCAGCTGTTGAGGCGGTCAAGTCTTGCGGGCCTACAGTTGCCGCCACCATCACAGCTCACCACTTGTTTATCATCATTGACGACTGGGCCGGTGACCCACACTGCTTCTGTAAGCCTGTGGCCAAATTGCCATCAGACCGTAGGATGCTACTGCAGACGGCCATGTCAGGTAACCCTAAATTCTTCCTCGGTACTGATAGCGCGCCCCATCCAGCCATCTCCAAGCGAGGTGACAAGATCGCTGCAGGTGTTTTCGCTCAACCACATGCAGTAGGGCTTGTGTTCAGCGCGATGGAGCAGGCAATCGAAAAGGGCGTGCTCACGGAGAAAGATGTCACGGCGGAGAAGCTACAAGGCTTTGTTGCAGGCAATGGTAGATCGTTCTACAGATCACCCAACACGAAGGGCGAAAAGGTGGTCGTGAAAAAGGATGCCGTACAGATTCAGTCAAGTCTGCAGAACAAAGATGGATCGATTGAGGTTATTCCGTTCAGAAGAGGACAGAAGACCTGGTCTGTCGAATGGAAATGAGAATGGAGGAAGTGGTGGCAACTCTTTGATTGCGTGACCGATCACATACCACATGTCTCTATGGTACGATCTTGATGCATGATACGGCGACCGTCCTCAAGCCCAACATACCCTGGGACTTGCTCATGATGTGCACACACAGATAGATAGCAGCTATAGACAAGCAGAAACTTCCATTCACGAAAGTAAGAGGCGATTCCTGTGGATAGATCTGAATGAATAAATGCCCATCAAACTTATTTGAACCGGGAGTAGCATGTTGCGAAGTCGGCATCCCGGCCCGAGCTCCGTCCAAATCGTAGAGAACACCTGCAGCGACATGGAACTCCAAACGTCACCTTCGTCGATAGCATCTGACCAAGCATCCGGACCACGATCGAGTTGCATACAATACAAAGTTGCGCCGGCTCTTAGTCAATCGATCTCTTCTTGTACTCGACGACGCGCGACTCCAGCCACAATCGCAGACACCGCTACCTACACCCTCAGAAGCTCTACCACAATGCTCGACGAGCGCCAACTCGCGATTGCGCCAATCGTGCAAGAAAGCGTTCAACACAATGCGCGAGTCCGTCAATCACCTCCCCATTCTTCTATCACCAACTGACACCTTCAGGTCACATCGAATATACGTTCCCTCACAGCCTCTCTCTTCGGCGTAGCAGCCGGCGTGCTTGGCTTAGAATCCTACCCAGGCTTTGCATTCTTCTTCATCGGCACACTCATCGTACAAGCGCTGGTGCTGTTCTTACGGCTGGGCGGGAAGCAGGAGGCGTATTTCCAAAGCCCGATCAGTGAATTCTGGTTGGGCGACGTTTTTGGCGGTCTCATGAGCTTCGTGCTTACGTGGACGCTGTTCTACGGGTTGTGCAAGGCGTGAGGGAACGGTGGCATTAGCATAGGACCAGGAGATGGAATGCGCTAGATCAAGGGCTGTGGAGTGAGTGTCAGACGTGGCGTAAGAACACGGCCGGTCCAGTGGTCGCAAATGGATCGGCTTCGCACAGCGTAAAACAACTGCGGTATTGCGATCTACGAGTCGAGATGGGATTCGGCCAAGAAATGGAACCTGTCCACGCCAGTTGACAGACACATGGAGCGGGATAAGGAAATAGATCCAAGCATGCCTGTCGAGCATGCGTACGATCAAGCAAGAGCTATTGAGTTCCGGTCGTATGGATAGAGGAGGATATGTTGTCACATAATGATACCCAATGAGAAGAGTTAACCACGACTGGCTGTGTCCTGGTCTAGTCCAGGATCTCACACTCGAAGGTGTATCAGAACCGTCGAGGCTCAGATGCCAAAGACTAAGCGCTACTTGGTAACGCTATTCGACCACAAATGTTGACCGTCTTCTACGCAAGAGGTGTATTTCCAAGGTTGCCCGTGGACGTAACACGCAGAGTGACATGCGGCGACACACCATGGTGAGATTTCGGGTCAGTTCGATACAACACGATGATCGCACATCTGAAACACAAGTGTCAAGGATCAAAGACCAGTCTAGAAACTCACGCGATGACTATTCTAGACCATTTACCGAACGCAGCATCATTACAACATACTAAGCTGAGTAGAGTATGCGAGCTTCGCGTTGTCAGTGGCTGCTCACGCCTGTCAGCCTCAGCCCCACGGGTCTTGTGCTACCAGACCTGTTCCTACGGGCGTCCGGTGTCTGATCACGGTCCCAAGCAGGGATGGTCTCACGACATGAAGCTGTTTATTATAGCACTGATATACTATAGTGGTACCCTCTCCATCATTGTTTGTAGTATTTGTGCTCAGTCAAAACATAGATTGACATAAATCAGACCTACCCTTATCCTTCACAAAAGGCATACCTCGCATCCATCGACTTACTCTTCAGATATGAGCTCAATTCCTACGTTTCCTACGTTAGGAGGCTTGTCAACAGGAGCGCAAGCCGGAGTTATCGTCGGTGTCATCGGCGGCGTCGTTCTCTTCACCACATTACCCATCATCATCTTTTGGGTGTACATGCACAGGCAGCAGAAGAAAGCCGACAAGGCTGCCGTCGACCATCCGATCGAGCAAGCCCTAGAGCAAGCCAGCACGCAACCAGCTCTTCGAAAGACACAATGGACCGAGTCTATTGAAGCCGTTGAAAGACAGCGAAGTCTCGCAATGACAACGACGACTGTAGACACAACAAGCGAGACATCAGTGGCAGAATTCCAGAGAAAGGGGCTTCTCGACCCAAGTCTGCCGAAGATATCGATCATGTCCGTCATCGTCAAGCCAAATATGGTCAGCACTTTTGATCTTGAGCAAGGTCAGCGCAGGGTCGGGATCGAAGCGACGAGGGAGACAGAGTCGTCGTTGGCACAACGGCATCATACAGAGCTGAGGGCGTGGCATACAGCGGCGGTGGGACAGTGGATGTTTTGACTCTTGCAAGGATATCCTCGTTTTCTGAGCATCTAGAAATATACCGTATGTTTGTTCGAATGCTTCGATGGATTTGCACTTTCCTTAGTCAGCGATCTCCAATGGCGGGGCATCCGCCAAGGAAAACGAAGAGTCCGCTTAGATTGGTTTCGCGTTTCGCGGCTCCCTCGCGTCGCCGGCGTCCGTAAATCTACAAATCCGTCTCTGCTTCCTAAACATAGCAACCATTCACCATTTACCTCACATTACCATCTTCACGATTCTGTCTTGCCTCGGGCTTGCTTTTTGACCTTTACTTCCCTCTTCTCACTTCATACACACACCGCAAATAGTATGACACATTCCACATCGCCCTTGCATCGCCCATGCTAATCGCTCGCAGTGCTAGAGGCCAGACTTGAACAAGCAAACCTCCTGAAGAGGGTACGGACATCACCACATCCAAGCATTCTCCATTGACTGACTCTATCTTCAGGTCGTCGATGCCATCAAGGACCTCGTCCAAGACTGCAACTTTGACTGCAATGACTCCGGCATCGCCCTCCAAGCCATGGATAACTCCCACGTCGCTCTCGTCTCCATGATGCTCAAGTCGGAATCCTTCTCTCCCTTCCGCTGCGACCGCAACATTGCCCTCGGCATCAACTTGACCTCGCTACAAAAAGTTCTACGATGTGCGCAGAACGAGGATATCCTCACCCTCAAGGCCGAAGACTCTCCAGATGTTGTCAACCTTGTGTTTGAGAGCGCAGAGAACGACAGGCTCAGCGAGTATGATATCAAGCTTATGGACATTGATCAAGAGCACTTGGGTATCCCTGAGACGGAATATGCTGCTACTATCGACATGCCTGCGACCGAGTTCCAGCGTATCTGCCGAGATCTCATGGCTCTGTCAGAATCTGGTATGTACAATCATAGTTTGCTGGGGAGCCAGCGCTTCTAACATAACGTCACAGTCGCGATCGAGTGCACAAAAGAGGGCGTCAAGTTCGCCTGCAATGGTGACATTGGATCTGGATCCGTCACTCTCCGCACCCACACCAATGTCGAAAAGCCAGAGGCCAACGTCGAGATCCAGCTTACCGAGCCAGTCGCCTTGACCTTTTCGCTCAAGTACCTCGTCAACTTCTGCAAGGCTTCCGGCCTGTCCAGTCGTGTCAAGCTTTGCTTGTCGAACGAGGTTCCTCTTCTTGTCGAGTATGGTCTTTCCAACAACAGCTATCTGAGGTTCTACCTCGCACCAAAGGTATGTCGCACTGCATATGTCGTTCATTTATATAGACTAACAAGATTCTAGATTGGCGACGAGGAATAGATGGGTTATGATCAGGTCGGTATCATAGGAGTCAGGCGCCGCATATAGGCACGGAGTCAAGAGCATATCTATGATTACAATGGAATGAATCGTATTTGAGACGACATTTACAAGGATATACCGGGAAAGACCAGTGCAGGGTAAGGTATTTTCTAATGAGGGACAATGAGGGGCACCTGGGGCCGCTGTGCGCTTTGCTGCGGGCGTCGGTGACAGCAACAAGCTTCGGCAGACAGACGTCAGACCTCATGCAGCGATTAGGCGCTTCAGTAAACAAAAATGAATCTCTGATAAGACCATTGCACTTCTGCCGTGTCGTGGCATTTCTACGATCTGACCTCATCCTACGACTACCTATATTTTTGTGAAGCAATGGCCGAATTACCTGAAACATCAGTCCTTGCGATTGCAAGCCATGTATGACCAATACTGATCGTCTCGAACTACATGTATATCTCAGGACTAACATTGTCAGGTAGCCTACGGGTAAAGCACTGCCTCGAGATGCATCTCCAGAACCGATCAACTGATACGAAGAAGCTATGTTGGTAACACAATGGCCACGTTCGTCATGCAGTCGTTGGGCTGCGAAGTGACCGCCATAAATACCGTCAATTTCAGTACGACCACATAAGTGAAAGAGTAGGCGCACAGTCGCCGAGGAGAACAGAGGCTTACGCAACGCTTCGATAGGCAATCACACAGCATACAAGCAAGTCAAAGGCCGCAAATCGACTGCGGAAGAGACAGCGGAGCTATGGCAGGGTCTGCGCCAGTCGCATCTCGACGACTTTGACATGATGCTCTCGGGCTATTGTCCGAGCGCTGACGTCGTGGCAGAAGTGGGCAAGATCGCGAGGGAGAAGAAGTTCGCGGCCTCGACGAAGCCTGGCTCATTCTTCTGGGGTATGTCATACTGAGATGAAAGAGGATAGATGGGCGCTGACGACCTACAGTGCTTGACCCCGTCATGGGGGACAATGGCAAGATATACGTCAACGAAGACACAGTGCCGGCGTACAAAAGCCTGCTGAAAGACGCGGACTTGATCCTGCCGAACCAGTTCGAAGCAGAGTACGTCCAAACCCAAGCCCCTCATCAAGCCCCGACTGACAAAAGCAGGCTCCTTTCCGGCGTACAAATCACAGACTATTCCTCCCTCGCGGCCGCAGTCTCAACCCTCCACCGCGTCCACCGTATCCCACACATAATCATAACCTCAGTGCGGCTCCCTGCAACCACAGCCTCGACGCCGTCAAACACACGCGCCACGGACCCGTCACGCATCAACCCCTCAATGTTCGGCGAGACCTCCAGCACCAAGATCTCCATCATCGGCTCCACAGCGACCAGCGACATGAAACCGCGCCTCTTCAGACTGACCGTGCCCGCCTTCCCCGTCTTCTTCTCCGGCACAGGCGACATGTTCGCGGCGCTGATCGTGGCGCGGCTGCGAGAAGCGGCGTCCGAGGCCGGCGTGCTGGGTACCAAATCGTGGATCTCGCCCGATGAAAAGACAGACGCGGAGGAGCTGCCCCTTGCCAAAGCGGCCGAGAAGGTGCTTGCTAGTATGCATGCTGTGCTGCAGAAGACAATGCGCAGTCGTGATGTTGAGCTCGGGAGGCTGGAGAAGGAGAAGGAGAGGCCGCGTCGTGAAAGTGTGGGCGAGGAGGGTAAGGAGGACGATGAGATGTTGAAGCATTTGAGGCTCACGAAGGCGGCCGAAGTCAAGGTCGTGCGGAATGCGAGGGATCTGGTCAACCCGCCGGACTTGGATGGGTTCAGGGCGATGGCGGTCGAGATGACTACGGATAGTGATGAGGGCAGGAAGCCGGACGAGCTGGGCGTGTTGAAGACCGGAATGGGCGAAATCACTGGTGCAAATCATCAGACTTAGATGAGAATCAAAGAAATGAAATTCTGTCTCGTGCTAATCTATCATACTGTCATGGTAACGATGGCTTACCGGACCCACCCAAAGAATGAGATCAGGATAAGTAAGTTCACCTAAAATCCTAGCCCCCTGATGTGCGACAGGACCGGCTCAAAAACGGGCATTGCGGTCAGTGATTGATCGACCGCAAGCGCGATGTGGCAAACGAGCGAGACGACCGCAAGCCAAATGCCTAATTTGGTGAGAAATGCATCCTATGCGACATTGCCAGCAGCCGGCATGACCGCGCCAAAACCACCGGTACTGCCAAAACCTCCAGCTCCTCTAACACTGTCCGCCAATTGCTCAACTACCATGACCTCTGGCGTGACGATTCGTTCCAAAATGAGCTGTGCGACACGATCGCCTTCGTTGATCTGGAATTCGGTATCGTTGAAGTTGAAGAGGAGGACCTTAACCTCGCCGCGGTAGTCAGCGTCGATGACACCCGCGCCAGTGTCGATGAAATGCTTGCTTGCAAGTCCGGAGCGTGGCGCGATGCGGCCGTAGGTGCCCTCTGGAACGGCGATTGCGATGGATGTGGACACAAGGGCTTTGCTGCGTGCTGGGATTGTGCAAGGTGTGGATGCGTAAATATCGTAGCCGGCGGCGTGAGCTGAGCCACGGGTTGGTGCCTTTGCTGATGGGGAGAGCAGCTTGATCTGAAGTGGAGGAGCGGCCATTGGCGCGAGTGTGCTTGACATTGTCGATTTAGCGATTGGTGGAGGAAGAAGCGAGGATGGAGTTGGTGTTGGTTGGCGTGGTTCGTCGTTGAGAATGGCTGTATGAAGTTGTTAGTGGTGGTCTCGCTTCAAGAATTAGCTGTTACTTGCAAGCGACAGAGCGCAGGCGTATGAATGCGATTGATGAGAGTGATGAGATGAGATGGTGGTGGTGAGTTGAGTGAAGAAGAAGTGAAGAAGAAGTGAGAGAAGGTTGAAGGTGGTCTGTCATTGTTGTTGATACGTTCTTGTGAGAGGAAGGTGTGGTTGGTGTGGTTGCTGGAAGTAGGCACTTACATGCAACGGAAAGGTGTCTTTCGTCAATGACCTTAGTTTTTTTGTGGTGAGGAGATGCCGGAAGGGAAGGTGGAGAGTGTTCCGGAGCAGGCGTCGCGGCGACAGGAATTGGTGTGTTTGGTTCAAGGTGGTCTGTCATTGTGCTTTAATACGTTTTCGTGGGAAGGAGGTGTAGTTCCATGTCCCGGGCGTCGACGCGACTGCCACTTTACTTTTAATTGAGACGCGTCGGGCGTCTGGTGCTTGGCTTGGCAGGGACCGCGCTAGTGCAGCTAGCTTTAGTAATGCTCCCCATACATTGAGGGGATTAATCGTGGAATATCGGAATAACAAAGGATATTCAAGAAGTCTATAACGAGATCCACGAGACGGGGCGAGATCTGCAGCCACCGGAGAGAGTGCTGTCACGATTAAAGCACAAAGACACGTTGATTCAAGAAATGATCAAGACAATGCTCAATGTATTAAAACATGCTATGGAGGGTGCTAAATCGTAGGTATTGATGGAATCGAATCGCAAGGAGATCCTAAAAACGCCACGCCCAAGTAATTATCATTCGAAAGAAAGTCCATAAACTCGTCATGGTTGAAGGTCGTGAAATGACAGAGCACATCTTTTATAGGCCAGAAGGCCTGAAACGAGAGTCGTACATATCTCCTTCGGTGGCTAATGACTTGGGAGCCAAAGCCTTCGATGACTTGGAAGCTTTGGATGATCTTGGTGCTGGTGCTGGCTGAGCCATGATAGCCCGCTCGAGAGCCAAGTGTGGGTTGTGCTTTTGAACTCCTCCCATGGTAACGATGTTCTTGAGTACGTTGGCCGCTTGGGCGAGAGGCTTGCGTGGTGTGACTTCAGTCTCTGTGACTTGACTCGCTTTCTTGTAGGCGGCCACTGAGTCGAAGGAGCTTCGGCTCGAATCGGTGGAGGACGACATGACTGATGGACGTCTGTCAGAGGTTTGGCTTTTGCGGGAGAACATTGTAGTGTCCGGAAGTCTGGACTGATTGAGTGGAAGAGGTCTGGTGGGTAGTGGCTGGTTGGAAACTGTGATGCTTGATGATAGAATGTTTGTTGTGAGGAAAAATCTTGAAGTGACTTGAGATGCTTGAGTGATGGTGGATGAAAAGATATGGTTACCTGAGGCAGAACTGAGCAATCTTATATATCGTACTTGCCATAAGGCTCCAACATAAAAATCCCCTGTCCGCGAGCAAAACACAACAACTCCGTACTGGTACACCGAAGCAGCAGAAGTCGGACTGAAGACTGCGGTGAGTCAGATTTCGTTAGTCGGCCATGCAAACGGCTGGAGCGATCAACGCTAGTGTGAGCACCTTCAATGCATGTACGGCTGGAGAAAGTGACTGCCTAATCCTTCGCCGACGTGCAGGGCTAGTCGTGGCTGCCTAGCATCGTCCTGCGACCTACAATGCTTGTTTCTACTTCACCTTTTTCTACTTCGAGTGCTTTGTCCTACACCATACCTCTTGTAGTTCTTCGACATTCTGCCTGTATCAGCCAGCTCACTGTGTGTTCGCCGAGGTGTAGTCTCCGAGCAATGGGGATTATTGAGCGATTGGTAGTGCGGGAAATGGGATGGCTTGACCGGTGACTCTTTCGATGACTCCGCAAGGATCGCAAATGTGGCTTGCTTCAAACCAGCTTTTTGATTGGTCGTGATTTTGGTGCCTCGGTCGTGCCGCTATTCCTTCAGCCTTGAGTACGGAGTTCGCAGCAGCATTCTTGTTGCCTGAAACGTCCCGCGTCGGAGTAGATTTGGCTTCGGAGTAGTCTTCGCACCACAAAGATTCTATCGCGCGTGTTGATGAACGGTGGAAAGATTTTTCTGATGCGAAAATTGGTATCACCCTGTATCTTGGATACTCCGATTAACACTTCGATGGCATTGTTCAGGTTTTGTGGCAAGTCGGTTGGATAATCGAACTCCAAGGACTTGTGCGTGGAAGTGCGGACCTGACCCCGCGTGACGTAAGCCCGACCCTCTGTGACATGTAGAGACGACGACCTCAAGGTCTCATGTCCGTAGGTCAAGGTTGTAACGTAACTCTCTAGATTCTCTGTCGATTGTAGGTGTAAATCATATCGAGGGCGTCGTTCAATTCCAGAGTCATGTCGAATCTACCAGGCGAAGATCTAGCTCTCTGCCCAACATGCGGCACTCAGTACGACACAACTCCCGACAGCCCACCCAGCAAGTGCACAATCTGTGAGGTAGGTCTCCTTTCGCTTTGTATCACAACTTCCGTAACGTGTTTCTCCTGTGCCGTATCTGCAAGTTTCTATTCGGAATTCGGAAGTCTATGAAACTCACAGACTCAGGATCCGCGCCAATACGTCCCGGCATCGGGTCAGACGTGGACGTCGCTGCGGAAGGAACGGGGCAATCACAAGAACCAATGGAAGCAGGACGATGCGGACGAGAGGTTATGGAGCATCTATACTGATCCAAAGGTCTGTTCCGAGCTTCCTAGCCGGAAGCTGACCCGCTGACATGGCCTGCACAGCTGGGTATTGGCGAGCGAGCGATGCTGATCAAGACACCACACGGAAATGTGCTTTGGGATTGTTTCGCCTATCTCGGCGAAGAGACCATCGAATTCGTACGTAGATTTCGTACTGCCGCGCCAACGTTCGTCCGCTAACATTGAAAGATCAACTCCCACGGCGGCCTGAAAGCAATCGTCATCTCGCACCCGCACTTCTACACAACACATCTCGACTGGGCCTCGACCTTTGACTGTCCGGTCTATACTCACGCCGACGACAAAGCCTACCTCATGCGCGCTGATCCTAACAAGCAACGCCGCCTCATCACCTCCAAGACCGAGACCATCCTCCCCGGGGTTACAGCCATTCTGATCGGCGGCCACTTCGACGGTCAGATCTGCCTGCATTACGATGGCCACCTCTTCCACGCCGACGGCTTCGTGAATGTGCCTTCATCATTCACGCCAGATGTAAATCGTCCGGAGGGCATGACGACGTTCAGCTTCATGTGGAGTATTCCGAATATGATTCCGCTGTCGCCGGACGAGATTATGAGAATCTGGAATGCGCTCAAGGGGTTCGAGTTTGAGGCTACGCATGGTTTGTTTGTTGGCTGGGACGTGAGGAAGAAGGATGTTAAGCAGAGGATGTTGGACAGTATGAAAGTGCAGGTCAGGAGAATGGGCTACCAAAGTCATCACCTGCTGGAAGAGAGCGTGGCTCAATAAGGTAGAATTACATTAGCGGCACAAATTCACATCGACGACGCGCATCGAGTATGCCCATTACTGAAGTAAAGAGCGAGGGACAAGATACGCCTCAGGAACGAATGTCCCTGAACCTGCTCCATAGCCGTGCCACCAACCAGACATCATAAGTTGCCATGGTGATCACAAATGCGATTCGCCCAGACAGTGACCCTCCCACCTTGCTGCGAAAGCTTTTCTTGGACCCAGATTGCGAGTCTGCATTGCTGCACTGTGTTGGTGGTATGGGGAACAATCCTCCCTCGGGCGACTCTCGAGGCTTCAGACCGTCCAAAGTCTTCATCGTTATGATGCTGAAGTCACGGAATTCTGTGATGGCTTCCTGGAAATCCGTCTTCTGGATCAAGTCACCCATCTTTTCAGCGACTTTGTTAGCCATGATCTGCTTGAGACCATCGACCTCTGGTGCCACGCTCTGATTCACCATTCGAATGACCGAGCTCAGCTTTCCACTTGTCCAGTGTAAATCTAAGGATTCGCTGAAACATTTCCTGCTCGCTTCCCTCAATCCAGTGACATCGTATTTCTCTGCTAGACCATAGACCTTCGCATGGAGTAGCAGGATATCGTCGCTAAGTGGATCGTCATCTGAACGGAGATACTCCGGGTGATAGAAGAAGTGCATCATGCGGCCAAAAGCTTCGAAATCGTCGGCATCCTCATTGAATTCGAGTTCTCTAGTCATGGGAATTGTGATGACTCCAGTTATACCCTCCTATCGTCTTGTTAGTCATTTGTGAATGGGACTGGTTTGTGAGCATTCGAAGGCGTCTCCTACCTGGAAAGCATGGTTACGACACGCAGCAGCAAACCAAGTGGACTGCTGGCTGAGTATCCCTTTGTGACGTTTGTATTCGACCGCAGCACTGCCAGTGGTTATGTCGTCTCCAATGACTCCTCGCACAGTCACGTCGGAGTGTGCATTGGACCCGGCTTGACTCATCCGTGCAAAGACTTCAGTTACTCGCTGGCTCAGCATTTGGGGACTCTCTGACGACGCCATGATTGTGAGAATGAGAATGAGAATGAGAATGCCAAAGAATGTAACTTGCCAGACATGATCCTTTTATATTGCCAGGCAGACGCTTTGAGTGCGTTATTTTAGGACATGAGGTGATTACAAGTGGCGCAAAAATCTTCGACCGCTATGCACCTTGGAGTCGTTCGATTGAGCTGAGTAGCCCAATGGCATACCCGTACGGCTCACCAAGAAGTGTTCTTTTGAAAATTATCATTATGTCATTAATACCTACCATGGGTTCTCCGACGCTAATCCTTGGTTGACAGGACAAGCATTTGTTGCCGAAGATGTCGTTGATGAGAGGTCATCGAGAGGGATGCGATATGTGCTTCAAGGCCTGCCAAGCCCGCTAAGCTGAAAGTGATGAGCGCGTCAATATGCGACATTATCGGCGACTACATAGTACATACACACGTCTCGACTTACCATATGTTATCGAGTAGGTATGGTAAGCCTATACAAAGAGTCCAGTGTCTAAAGTGCTCGTCGAATAGTGCTACAAAGTATGAACATCAACACTAAGGTAGCGAATTGACAAGATCAAGGGGGTATCATTTTCGAATCTGCAGATCTTCTACATCAATGCTTGCCTCTCGACGAGTTCGAGATCATCTTCTTCTTGACGTGTTTGGGCAGCTTGGTCTTCCTCTTCTCCTTCTTCTCCTCCTTGACCAGCTTCTTGTGTTCCTTCTTTGCATCCTTGTCCTCGAATCGCTTTCCACGTGGACGCTCCTCGCCATGACGCTTACCACGGGGCGCATCTGGATCGACGGGATCCTCACTATCGGTGTCATCCTCACTGTCCTCCTCATCTCCTTCCTCGTCGTCTTCGGCATCGTCGCCTTCGGTAACGGTCTTATTCGCCAGGAGCGCCTGGTAAACCAGCTCGTCACCTTGACCTTTGTTGACCTTCTCGGCGTCGCGTTCTATGTCGTAAACTTGCTCTAGTGTCTGAGGGATATATTGTTGTCGGAAGACTTCGTTGTCGACTTCTTGATCATTCGTGAGAGCTCCTTGCGACTTGGCTTCGAAAAGCTGATCGATTGTTGCTCTCATGTCCGACTGTTCGACACTACCTTGCGGGGTAGTCAGGAATTGGAACAGGGTCCGTTCAGGTAGACAGTCAACACCTTTACGCTTGAAGAAGTCGCTGACATTCTTGATGTCCATGCGCATAAACTCCAGCGATCGAGGATGGTCGTTCTCCACACTTTGACTAACGTCGATGATGTGAAGCTTGTCGTTGTGGTAGAGAATGTTGTACTCGCTTAAATCGCCGTGCACCAGATTGCAAGTCTTGTACATGATACGCATGAGGCCGAGCAGCTCGATATAGAGGCCTTTCCATTTTGCAGCAGATTCTTCTGGGGTCTCGGTAAGGATGTCGACATCTCGCAACCTCGGCGCAGGCCAGCCCTTCTTGTTACCCAAGAAACTCATCACCAGAACATTTTGCTTTATGCAAATGGGTTCTGGACTCGGTATTCCGGCGGCGTAGATTCGTCTCAAATTTCGAAACTCCTTTTCCGCCCATACTTTGACCATTGCACGATTCGAGCCCTTGTTGAAACCTTGACGGAATCTGTGTTCGCCCGCGACGTACTTTTCTCTGTCCTTGAAAATCAAAATACTTGTTTTGTAAACCTTGATGGCACGATGCAAGACGGCCGCTACTGCTTCGGAACCATCAGGAGTGTCTGGAGTCGACGCCGCATGGTAGACATTCGCCTCTTTGCCAGTCGACAGGACACCGTTTATCTCTGACACAATTCCACGATTGAGAAGCTGTAACAAGATCATACGGGTTCGAGGATCTAGTACCTGTTCGCTGGTAGCTCTGTCCGCGCGGTCATTGTTGCCACCCTGACCTCTGCCACCATAGGTTGACTCCATGTCACCCAACCGTAGCTTTCCAGCATGCTTGGACAGACTCTGAATCTGATCATCGACACTCGCCCGCGTATTCGCGGTAGGTCTCGAGCTTGCGGTGGTAGCGTGGCCATCCGGATTTAGTCTTGGCTTTTGTGATGAGGGAACCGAAGAGTCGTTCATTCGTTTCTGGCGGTTGTATGACTTGGTGTAATCTGATGGATTCGAAGAGTTGATGTCTCCATCTAGTATGTCGTCTTCACTGTCGTCGAAGAGATCCTCGAGGTCTTCATCATCATCTTCTCCAGCAAGGAACTTCTGATCCACTTGGTTGATTTCCCCAGAGGTTTCATTGCCTTGTAGTTCGTATGCGACATCTTCATGCTGCTGATATCCCGTCCTGGGATCATAATGATAGGATGGTTCCAAAGGTGCTCCTCCGCTTGGCTCATTTTGGTGGGTGCCTTCCATGATTATTGCCCGTGAAGATATTCGCAAGACCGGGAAAAGAACAATCGCAGAAAGAAAATCAATTTACAAGTGATTCGATTCTGATATTCAAGAAAAATGCAGCGGCAAATAAAGTTATTCTTCGGATCCACGGGCCGAACGTCCTCCCCGCACCCCACTTCGTTGTGGTCTGGCGGTCAGTTGAGTCACCGCTTGTTGATGCATTATTGTCGTCCATACCTTCCAATGGATCATGCTCATCCTCATTACGATACTGGCCGCTCAACATGGCTGCCGGACTAACTGGGAGGAACGTATGCTCGTTCTGCAGTCATCGCCTCGCATTCCGACCCTTGTACCAGCCTCCACCTTCGAAGAAGCTACACCTGAACAGCCACGTCGTGAATAACGAACCTCCTCCACTTCACAAGCAAAGGGAAGACGTAAGGCCCAGTAACGACAACACCCGATGGATCGATACTAGGCTCATGTCCTTAGGCGAAAAGCTCGAGAGACATACTGCGGAATCATTGAAAAGGACAACGGCCGGGTGTGCACCGGAAGGGCAAAAGACAGGCGAAGCGGACAAAGTCATCACGCAGTCGTCCGCCAGCGCTGGTACATCTGAATCCGTCCAGACACGTCAATCAATTACTCAGCAAGACAGCAAGGACTTTCACAGCAAGGACTTTCACAAACGTCAAAGAAGGATGGTTGCCATGTGTCTTGACTTATTCGACATCGGCGGACAACCACTTTCAAGTGAGCGTTTCCGTAAAGCCCTCCTAGAGGTCCGAGACGTGGGCGAAAAGGCGGTACGAAGGGTTATATCGGAACAACTCCTACGATGCCAGACGCCCCAGGCGATATTGAAGTCGGTGACCGTGCTAATGCACCAACCATGGACAGCCAAGCAGCTTGCAAACTCGAGTCAGCCCATCGCACGGTCGATTTACCGAAGTCGAAACAATGCTACAGATGAGCGCGCCCTGGCTACCATCTCCATCATTGTACTCAGTCTCAAAAAGGCCAATCTTCCAGTTCATCATGAATTGTTGATCCTGGGAGCCAAGTTCGCCGCAAGAGCAAGGAGTCTTGGAGGTATGAAGCGTTTCCTGAAAGACTTCAAGGCCAGCAAGCGAAACATGACGAAGGGGAACTTTCGAGCGATCATCGTATGTCCATCCAACTGAGAAGCGCTATGCATATGTGCTTGATAGATCACTCTGAGAAATTGGATACTAAGATTGCACAGGCTAAAATGTCAATTGGTAAACGCGGTCTTGGTGAGATACGCAACGGACGCTGGCTTAAACGGGACTTATTGCAAGTTCTTCTGGGCTTTGACGACCCGGATACTGAACGACCCTACCATCTTGAGAGCTTCCTGGACCGAGATGACTGGATGTATTTGCATGCATGGATCACAGTTTTAGCTAGATGCAAAGCCGTGGAGCAACTGCACCTGGAATGGGGACTTTGGCTTACAAATCCATCGCGCTTGTATGCAAAGCGACTAGTTACCAACGTGGAAAACTCCAAAAGTAAAAACATTACAACGAGAATTAGAGGAGACTATTGGTTTGTCGAGCAGATGTGTTACGCTGGCGATGTTGCCAAAGCATGGCAAATTCTTGAGCTCACCGAAATACCGTTCAGCAATCTCCGACCCACTCTTCAATCAATGCTGCTTTCCGAGCCTGAGCATGCTACATTCTGGAACGACGATGTGCAAGAAGCGATGCTCAGAAAATACGACGAAGAGATGATCAAGATCGAGGCTGCAGTAGGCGCAGAGTGGATCACTACTGGACCGGATGGACAAGGTCACCACGTTGTCCCGCAGGTTTTTGACGACGAACTTTGGCTGAAGCTCAGCGAACCCGATCTTGTGTCAATATCACCACCAGGATTTCCGTGGGAGTCAGATCCGTTTGTTGTTCAAGCACAGAAAGAGCTGAATGAAGCTGAAGAAGTCGATAACTGAGCGGAAGGAATCCGAGGGCATATTCGATGCATCCAAGATGGTGAGTCCTCCTTCAAATTTTCTACATTTCCTATGAAGAAGAACAATGCGCCCCGCGACGTTATTACCGCTTGTGTCTGTATCGTGCTCGGCGATCTCAAGCCTGCGGCAGGAATGTCACGATGTAAGGGCCCTTGACCAGCAGTGTCTTACAAACAGTGCTGAACATGAAAAGCAAAGAGAGCCCTGACAGCAGTCGTGCTCGATCAAGCGACAGAAACCTCTCGTGTTGCATCGGTGCTAATACCTGATCAGACGCCGCACTGGTCCTGGAGATATGATTCTTACGACATTTACCTATATTGCACTATACCCCTCGATAGAGATACATCATAGCAATTAACACTTCGTACCCCAATTTGCCCTCGAATGAGTCAGTGTACATGGTCAGGAGACATTGTTCGACTTGCACGTTCACTTCACACACTTTCCACTGCTCGGTAGATCGATGGTATCGCCTGAAGTTCCTGTCACCCATTGAAATACGGACTCGTCGCTGATTTTGTCAGACAGTCAGTGCACTGACGGTTCCAGAGCTGGTTCCGCACGACTTTCGCGGCCAAGGATGGGTGTTCTGGGGTATCACTGTCAGCACAACCCCCGTTTCACCAATCTTTGGAACACAATCCGCCTTGAGGCATATTCTCGTCGCTCATTGCGGCCTTCTGTAAGTGCTGGGGAATGAAGAAGTAAGTGCTTCACATAAATAAAGTTACAAAGCAGCCTTCTTGTCGCCTTGTCGCCGCAAAACATGCACCATAGGCCTTGTCTTAATAACAGGCCAACGACCGCCGGTGAACCTTGTGGCGATACCCACAAAGCGCTCATAGGGACCCACCAGCCGCTCATGCAAACCGGGTAGCATCCCCCTCGCCTTCACCGCCTGTCCTTCTTCTTCATCCACACCATCGGTCTCCGGCCGTAATCCTATACCAGCATACCCGTACACCGTGTCAAGCACCTCCCACTTTCCAATTACCCTTGCCGGATCCTCCGCAAGTACGTAGTCGAAATTACTCCAGAAGTCAGGTGTGAGGAGCATCGTCTCGTTCTCGGTCTTGTCGTACCTCCACACGGGTCCCTGCCCGTCCGGCCGCAAAGTGTGCGATTGCAGGAACCGCGTCACGCCGGTCTGGCACGCTAGATTGTCCATGTAGACGTTGACAGGTATTGTGGCATTATCTGAGAGTGCAAAAGCGTGTAGACGCACCAAGGCGGTGCCACCGGGATAGTTGAGGCTGGAGATGTAGAGCAGGAAGAGCGAGGCGGCGAAGGAGACCAGAGTTGAGAGCACAAGGATGACACTCAGGAATTGGTAGAGAATGCTTTTGGCTCGTCGTGTCCAGATCCAGGAGGCGCCAGAGCTGGCGACGGCAGTCAGTGAGGGAATGATGTAGAGGATGAAGCGCCATTCTTTGTGTGGCAGAAGGCTGTAGATTGTGACAAAAGCAACGAGCGGAATGGTGATGTCGCGGCTGGTTTGCGCGGTCGCGGATAAATTGAGGGCGAGTGGTATGCAAATGCAATAGGTCGCCGGATTCAGCAGCAGGCGTGGTATCGAGTTTAGGAAGTAGAAGTGGAAGGGCTCGGTGCCCCAGTCAGAGGACTTGCCGAGAATTGTGTTGTAGTAGAATCCGGTAAGCTCTGGCCATAGAGGAAACTTTTGCCAGAAGAAAGAGTCAATAAGAACTGTAAAGGTCAGACCGACCAGAAATCCGACTATGCCTGCGGGCAGAATTTCTTTCTTTATCGACACGCGGCCTCGGAGTAAGAGAAAGAGTGTCTGTGTCGCAAGTAGTATGGCGATTTCAGATCGGAAGATTATGCCAGCAACCGTGAGGAGGTACATTGACAGACGACGGCGCTTACTGCCTTTGCGTGACTTTGCCGATACCGCCAGAGATAGAATGACATTGCGAAGGGCTTCGGTGGCTGAACCAGTCAGCAACGCTCGAAACAGCAAGGTAGGACTACTCACTCATCGCAAAAGCGAACATGTTCGGTAATGTCCTAGAGGCGTAGTACATGACGTGAAATTGAGAGGCCTGAAATGCGATGTACCATCGTCCTGCTGTCTTGCCGTACGCTATGTCTACTGCCTCCCGGAAACGGTACAAAGCCAATGCGTTGATCAAGCCTAGTATGCCTCTGACTGACGGGCATTAGTTTCGAGATCAGGCTCTGGGTGACTACGGAAGACTCACCGAGTACTTGCAACTCCGCAGGCGAGCTCAGCAGAGCAGCAAATGGCCTCGCGAGACCAGAGAGGAAAGCGGCCCCGACAAAAGTTCGTGGCACAGATCCAGGGAAGAAGACATGATCGTAGTAATAAGAGAAGAAGTCTCCGGCTTCTTTGTCCAAGGGACTAGGTATACCATGAATCAAAATGTCGTGCAATGCTTGAATATTGAACGATTCCTCGACCTTGGTGTAAGGAGCAACCAATAGATGCAGCAATACCACTAGTGGGATCGAGATCGCGAAGCAGAAATCTGTACGTCGTCAGGATTTGGGAGATTGCCATAGTTGGTAAGTTGATATACCAATCACTTTCATATTCATTCTTGTAGCATTTTTCAAGGACATGTCTTGTGGTAGATGGTCAGTGGTCGTTGGAGAAGCGTAGCGCGACTTCACATGCTTCAGATTTCCCCACAAAAACATGTGCTGCCTGAACCTCACATCACTGACTCCACGTAGTCTTTAGGGGTATAACCCTGAATATAAGTCGTCGCGCCATTGTCGCGACAGCATACAGCGATTTTAATCCACGAGTCAAGCGCAATTCCATCCATCAGCCAACATGCTCTTCTTCGGCCTCGGAGGCCTCTTCTATGGTACCCGTGTCCTTTCGCGCAAACAGACTGCACGATTCCTAACAGCAGCCAGTCTCGGTCCTCTTGATCAACGCAATCGCAATCCTCTCGGAAGACCGGTTCCTAGCGCGCAGTACGTCTTGCCCTGTTTTCAATAACTACCGAGCCACCGTTGCGAATCTTCCTATTCCCTTTTCCCAGCACAAGCACCCGACACGACGAAGTTACCACACGACTCGGAGGCAAGAACATCAATGCTGACAAGGATCTCATAGTTGGCTGGGGCAATGCATCACAAGATCCCGGATTCGGCGGCGCGGCGGACAACACAAGTGTGAAGGCTAAGATCGTGAATCTGATTGCTAGTGTGAGGACGTTGATGAGGAGTACGTACGCCTTTCTTTATTCTGCCGCGCGAGATTATGAGGCCCGCTACTACCGGAAATCGAGGAGAAGGAATGAAGAGCAAGTCAAGGACAAGATTCTTCGGAAAAACCAAAGATGGCGAAGAAGCAGGCACAGACAAGGCAGAACGCATCTCGATCCAGGACATCGGCATATAAGCGACTACCAAGTGAGCGAAAGCTAACAAGGTCCAGTACCACTAATAGGCATCAACACACTGATCATCGTATACGAGCTTATCCTGGGTTGAACGTCAACATCCTCGTGCAAGCAGGAATGAGAGGAAAAGAATGGAAAGCAGGCGTTATGATTATGATACCACTTCAGCTATTCAGCGAGAGTCGAGGCGTTGCATTTAAAAGCATGGTGTGAAACAGCATAGGCATTGGCAGAACGTTTCGAAGTGATTTGCACCGCTACGCACCGTGAGCGGAGATCAGGCAAGAGGGACAACATGTAAAAGCCTTTTTGACGATAGACCGGCCGATCATACGAAGCCTGGGCCGCTGCGATTCTACCAGCATCCTGCACCGCGCCTTTCTTAGAATTGCTTGGGCCGCGAATCTTATGCGAAATCACAAGCAATAATGAGAACACTTCTGAGAGCCGATCGAACAACTTCCTCCATCTCGTGACCATGACCCCGCCTACATCTCACCACACTCAGCAACAATAACCTCCTGCATTGGCCTATCCGTGTTGCGATTCGTCCTAACATTCTCAATCATCTTCACCACCTCCATACCCTCTAGCACCTTTCCAAAAACAACATGCTTGCCATTCAGATGCGGCGTCGGTGCACACGTGATGAAGAACTGACAGCCGTTGGTATTCGGGCCGCTGTTGGCCATGGACAGCAGACCCGGCGTGTCATGCTTAAGAGTGAAGTTCTCGTCGGCGAACGTCTGCGAGCCGTAGATTGAGGCGCTGCCTGTGCCGTTGCCGTTGATGAAATCGCCTGATTGGAGCATGAACCCTTGGATCTGGCTGTGTTAGGTTATGATAGCGTAGGGTATAGCTTACTGTGCTAGAATCAAGGAAGGAGAAGTGATGTTTTGTGCGATGATAGATCGTCCTGAATAAACGACCAGGAGATATTCCGGCTCGCGCAGAAGGGAAACAACAGGAATGAAAGTTCCCCAATCGACCACGAAGCTAGCGGAGAAAACAATACTCACAACGCGATGGAATCGGCAGCCCTTGTACCCCTGCGGCCGTCCATTGAGTCCCTTGGACTCTCCTGTGCATAGTTGGCGAAAGTTCTCCGCTGTCTTGGGCGTAACGTCGCTGAAAAGTTCAAACTTGATCCGGCCGAGGGGCTCGCCGGCTAGTGTTACGTCGAAGAAGGTGACTGGGTGGCCGTTTGGGAGGAGGGGCGAGTTCGACATTTCCGGTCTTGTTTGAGGTCGGGATGGATTCACAATGCTCTTTTTTGCGGGCCAGTGACTTGGGCGTGGCGGACGGTTACGATGATTACAGAGAATTGATGCTGTCTTCTGGATAGAGTCGAAGATGTTGAAAATTCTTGGATAGCACTACGTCGAGGATGATTCTATTAGTCTTGGGGAAATCCTCAATACGACTCATAAGATGGATGTCGAAGTGAACTGGAAGTCTTGGCTTGGCACGCAATATCAACATTGCGGCTCCCGGTTGAGCACCAATATGCGATACGCTGCCATATTTCTGAGGTTTAAGAGTCGAATGAAAGTGCAGCATCGGACTTTTCGTGATTAACGAGTCTAGTGGCTAATTCGTAATGATGCTATCTACATTTTCCCAGCGAGTTTTGTGGTGCGTCACTGCAGGTATACTTTGATTTCCTCAACCACATTCTTGACTCTGGCCTCCTTGCCCAAAGGCCCCTTTACAATCTTGTCAAGTAGCTGGCCAAGGTCCTTAGCTTGCTGAATTTCCTTCCTGAAGTTCTCGCCGAGCGACATCAGCGTGCCTAGAGAGACAAGGCTTCGGTATCCGGTTTCGCTATCCTCCGTCTTACCCAGTACGGGTATAAGCTGGTTTGCGATGGCTGCGGCTCGCTGTTCTCTTGTGTTCGACTCGCCTGATGGAGCGGATGAAGTCAACAGTACCGAAAAGTTGATGTGCAAAGTCGCGATCGCTGCCGAAAGATTCTTGTTGCTCGTGGTAATGAACGGCTCGACAGATTGCACAATCTGCTCGAAACAACCATCTGCGATGAGACGACCTCCTTCTGTAGTGAAGATGTTTGCCAATGCACGAGTCGCGAGCATGGTGTTGTTTGGCTTGTCTGTATCATGTGCAAAGATGTCGGCCTTTGTCAACGAGTCCACGATGGTGCCATCGCCGGAACTCGTCGCCTGGACAAACGAGGGTGCAATTGCACAAAGTCTAAGAAGATCCAGTCCCGGTAGACGGTTCGCCGGTGGCCATTGTGTTGCAACCTTGAGAACAGCCGACAGTTGGTCCGACTGTGGCTTTGGATCACGAGGAGACGATTGCAGCTGCTTGACAAGGTTGTCGATGGCCGTGATCTCGTCGCTAGAAAGACTTGACTCGGAGCTGGCTGAGTCGTTCAATTCGTTGATCTTCTTGCGGATCGCGGGTAGATTGGCAGTTGTAATCGACAAATACTGTGTTTGAGGTAAAGCACGAGGTCTCGTTTCGCCATGTGGTTCTGGTGCTCCAGCCTCGCCAGGTCTGTAGCGATTACCTGTTCCCCATGGATCAGATCCCTGTCCGGTTTGCTCCTGAGGTCCAGATCCAAGATTGGCGCCTTGTGTATTCGACAAGATGAAATTCGCGACTTGGTCCAGATATGTTATCGGTAGCTCATTGTTTGCGATGAACTTTTGTGCCACCTCGTAAGGGTTCTGATTCGAGTTGAAAGGCAACTTCAGTGGTGGCTTGCCTTCTTCAATATCGACGTCAAATACATAGTCGTAATCCTTCCCTTCATGTGTGACTTTGCGACCACTGCTTCCTGCAGCATCAACCACTGTGCCAACCTGAAGCAGGTGTTAGCCAGCATCGATAGAATGCTCATGGCGACTTACGTTTATCCATTGATTCGCAGCAGTCGACCACGTGTGCGCAGTCACGTTGCCATTCTCTTCGCGAATCATCTGAACCTGACCCTCCTTGGTGCCCGACTTTTGCTGCAGAAATTCTGGGCCTGGTAGAGTCTCTTTGTTAATCTTCTGGCCTTCACTCGCTGTTTGCTGAGGAATCGACGATGCTTGAACACTATCCGCAAAAGCCTTGAGTGTGTCGGGGTCCGCTTGCCTCTCGGGCTCTCGAGAGAAGACTCGTATCATCTTGTCGCTTGCTCCGGTCACAATATCGCCATTGTCCTTGCACACCGATACAGCCCAGACTGAGATTGCAGGGTGAAAGATGACTTGTATGCACTCAGTGCCTCGCCATACTCTTACTGTACGGTCCTCTGAAGAACTGACAAGGTCGCCGTTTGGGAGTACGCCAATAGCGTAGATGAAGGCTTCGTGGCCGAGTAGTTGAGCAACCTCCATGCCGTCGATGGTCCAGAGACGGATGATCTGATCGTTGCCCGCAGACGCAAAGGCAGCTCCTGATGAATGGTTTGGAGGCAGCTTGCATAGAGCGCGCACCACATCCGGTAATCCTGGTATATCTTGGAGCAGCTTGCCGCCCGAGGAGAAGACACGGATATGCTTGTCTGCACAGCCGGTGATGATGTGATCTTTGTCGTACGCCAGAACAGCCCAGACACTGGCTTCATGCCCTTTTAGCTCTGCCACGGTCTCGCCGTTCTCAATGTCCCACACGCGCGCCTGTCGGTCCCATCCACCACTGATAATCCTTCTGCCATCACTGGTAGCGTCTAGAGCACAGATATTGTTTGCGTGACCAAGAAGTAACCTCTCTGCATTTTGATCTGCTGAAATCCCCGGTTGTCGTACGTCGATGATGGTGTCCTTTCCGCCAGATGCAATAAGACCTTGTGGATATTCGTTCGAAGATGGGACGTATGTCAGAGAGTTGACAAAAGACGTCGATTGGACTGCGATTTGATCGTCATATGTGGCAGGCTTTGAGGAGGTGAGCGTCCAGTTACGAACACTGCCATCTCTGGAGGCGGAGATGATGTTGGTTGATGTGGGAAAGGCTACAGCGCGGACCTGGTGAGATGGTCAGCACATCCTGGGGAGCACCCTCGTTGCTACGAACAGCTGCTTGCTGTCGCGTGACACCTACATCATCCTCATGGCCTTTGAGTGAAGCGGAGAGCTTGAATTCTGCCATGTTCTTACACAATGTGGCTCGGAGCGCTCTGGGGTATCTAGATTCAGTTGCTGCTTCGTCAAAAAAACGTGAAATGGTAAAAGATATCTAGACGCAGCGTATACAGTGACCTGGTTCGGTTGTGAACTGTAGTGACAACATACATGTAATTATTGTATGGAGGCTCTCAATGGACATGATACGTCACGATGAATGACTGCGGCGGAAGTCTTCCGTCCCCCACATTCTCCCTTCGCCCAAGACGGCATGGGTGCCTGTCGCTCTATTTATTATTATTTAATTTAGGCAGACATGATCACGATGATCACCTCATGCAAGAAATATCCCGAGCTGTGAGAGCACGATATAAAATATCCACGGCTGAAGACTGCAGGATATTGACTGGGCGCATTATCATTTCGATTCATGACATTGATCAACCTATTCGCGACAATACTACTACATCATATCAATAGTACGAGCCTTTCGTCCAACTGTCCAGCCATATCAACGTTGGCATCTGAACTTACTCGGGCCACAGAAAGGATACCAAGGACCACACAGTATGAACTGTTTCAAGATACTGCAGGTCTTCTTCTGGCGGTCGGCGCCAATTGATCCCATGATACTCTTTACCGTGTGCCGATTACCCGATCTTGCATGATGCAGAGGCGATAGAAGAGCGACTCAAGCATCTCCCTTGGTGGCTGCTTACCCAGGCGCGGTCTATTTCGAAGCGCCGAAAGCTGCGCCAGCGACCAGGATTCCAGGTGAAGAACAGCGACTGAAGCGATCTGGTATGTAGTGCGAGCCAGTCATACTGATGGTTCTAGGAGAATCACCTAATCACTACACGGAGCATGTCTCAGAGTCTATCCCATCTCGCTTGTTGTTTCTACTGGGCGTTCTCTTTCAGGAGGCTTAATTATAAGCGTGCACCGGCTCTGTCAGCTCGCTGATGTGCTCACGCACGGCTCGAAATTTAGAAATTACCTTTTTCTCCACGCCATCCATGCCAGCGGGTCCGCCGGTCGAGCTTCGAGACCCTGGACGGGTTTACCAGACGGCTGCTTCTGGTGACCTTCCGCTGCCGTCGATCGTGTCACTCGTGCATGGCCAAGAGGATCAAGTCGCGAAATGCATACTCTCTACGGCCTCATGAAGGTGTGTTACCATGACTGCGTGTACATTGCTGCCGCCGCACCGCACCGTCTGCACAGTCGCAGCCGTCGACAGCTGCTCTGCTGTTTAGAACGGGGCCGCAGGACCGCAATCCGCAAGTCAGTCCGCACGTTTCACACCTTATAGGACGCCCATTCATTCATGTCTGCGGATGGGTGCAGCTGAATTGTCCAGAACCTGCGCGCCTCCTGTGTTGTCAGACCGTCAGACGCCGGTGCACGAAAGCGAATGGCGAGCGCGTCCGTACCAATACCAAACCCAATTGCAAACGTTCAGCTATTCCTAGCTTTCGTAGCGTTCAGTAGTCAGACCGCCAAACCCGAGCCATTTCTTAGCAGATTCTTACAGGTGTGTCGGCACACAGAGCTCGGTCCTCCCTCCGTACGTATCTTACCAAGACACTACTACTGCCCAAAAGTACATGGACGGCTTGTGTTTGTTCCAGGACCGATTCTAGAATCCGCAGCAATCTCCTGACCGATGCATAAGAATGATAAAAGTACGACCGGTCCCACGAGCTGTCGCTGTGTTTCCTCCATGCATCACTGATCTTCACCTTCCTCCATCATCATACATAATCGCAAACAAAAATTTTCGATCATCAAATCATCGTCAGCATTGCACAACCAGCCCCACACGACTTTTTCAGGGACAAAAACACACAGCTATTTGCATCCCCGATTAGGTAGAGCAAACACCGTATCCTATTGGCTGGACATCCACAACGCCGAACAGACCGAGGGCAGAAGCTAGTCTCTGTTGCGACCAATTTCTTTTACACGCGCACCCACTGCCCGCGCCCCCGACACCGGACCACTTCGAAGCATCGCAATTCCACACTGCCATTCACACGGCCGCGCAATTGCCGTACAAGGGCACTCTTGAATTGGATACTTTTTTCAGACACACAGTGATTAGCCAAGCTCTGACGCGAGCCCCGATCAGAAGCATCAGCCGAGATCCTGCGTTTGCCGCTGGAACAATAGTCAACGTACAAATTGACTACACCTCCCACCTCACGCCGGCGACTATTTCATTTCGCTCTCACCCTTCGAACTCGTCCGTTGAGTTTCGCTCTAACTTACCATTATTTATCGCGACCATCAGGCTTCGACCCAAACAAATCTCCGAACGTCTCAAATTCGCTGATCGTCCACCCTTTTGCACCTCGGCTCCCCGCCCCCGCGACACAAATTACCGCAATGGATTCGGCACCGCACAACGAGCTCATGTCTGCTCTCTCTTCGTGAGTTCTGACTGGCTATTCAGACCCCTTTTCTTATCTCTAATCCTCCGCACAGACTACACCTAGGAGGAAAATACTCCGACCTTACTGTTGTCTGCAAGTCCAGGTCGTGGGCCGTTCACCGCGCAATTCTGTGTTCGAGGTCTGGCTTTTTCGACGGCGCTTGCAGCGGCCAGTTTCAGGAAGCAAACACCGGTGTGATTGATCTTAGCGAGGATGACGAAGAAGCAATCGAGCACATGATCCACTGTAAGTTCCTTTCCCTTTCTCATGCCGCCGCAGTGCGCCGGCCAAGCCTAGCATACGTACTCACCCCCCTCCTTCTTCCTTTGCCCTGCATCTGAGTTTAAATTTTCAGTTGGCCACGTGCCGAATACGACGTAGCCTTGTAAGCGTAGTTGCTGATCATTCTGTTATCAGATTTCTACCATCTCGATTACCTTACACCTGCGGACGATGAGTTCCAGTCACACGAGTTTCGTCATAGGCAACTTGCCAACGAGCGACGACTACCTATCAAAAAGCTCGACTTATCGACCATCGAAGATCCTTTGTTTGCTCTGGCTGCCGCACACGCTCCTCCAACACCTGAAACGCCAACCCTGTCACCCCCTGCAGCACGATCAGACTCTGCATCTTACTTTGACCGCCCCATAAGCCCGCAGAACAAAGCGCGGGCGAAAGCAGCAAACGCTCAAAGCTACCGCGCGGCTTCGTCATCGGGGTCTGACTGCGATTCTTGCTCCGAGGACGAGGACGAATACGAGACCGATGACTCGAACCTGCTGAACCATTCGCGGGTGTACGCGCTCGCGGAGAAGTACGACATGCCCGCTCTGAAGGAGCTCGCGCGAGCAAAATTCGAGATTGCAATGGCATGCTATTACGATTCTCCGGAGTTTGCAGATGCGATTGAGGAGGTGTACTGCAGTACCATCGACTCTGATCGCGGTCTGAGAGACGTTGTCCTCCAGGCCTTCCGCACCCACCCACAACTCGCCACTACCCAGGATGTGTACAACGTTATCAAGAACACACCGAGTCTTGCATTCGAGCTATGGAAGGTTGAGCGAGGTGTGTCTATCTGATTGCACTGATTGCACGGAAATACATTGCAACTCAGCTACACCGCCGCAGTCGGGCCATGCCCACGTCACATAGCGGTACAGATCGACGCTCAGGATTCTCTCTCGACCATTTGAGCCTCGAGCGTCAATTGACTGGCACACGACAGGCTGCCGCGCGGCCAACAAATTCATCGTTCAAGCATGGCGTTTCATCGGAGCAAGGATGGGGTTTGGATTAGATTGATACCCATCGCACACTCGTTGTGATTATCGGAGTGGGTGCACATATTGGCGCCGTATCAGGAGCTATACACAGGTCATCGTTTGTTTGATTGTCGTTGATATCCACTCTATCATATCAGTCCTCGTATATACATGTACTGGGTACACAGATCTCCCACTCACAACTGCGAATCGCACGCAGCTCCGATACTTGGTGACCTACAGTATGCAAGCACTAGAATCTGTTTGAGCTCTAGAATCTGCACCTTTGCCTTCGGATCCGAACGACCGTTGGACGAAGTACCTCTGTGCGACTTTCTACACACTTTCCACAAATCTCCTCTACGGACCTTTTTCCTCATCCATCAGCTCGCCTGCACGATCTCCCGGCTTCTTTACCACCTGAGTACCTCACGGCCAAGCTGGACTACGCAAGCTGCCAAGCTGCCAAGTGACTGCGGTTCCTGATTCGGGAAGTCACCTGATGCTTGACTTTGCGTCAAATTCTCCTTATCCACGTGGTCGTCTCAAACTGTCTTTTCGAAACTTCCATCCCAGCTTTTTTTTCTCCATGCTACCCCGCGAATAGTCCAGAACCATAAAGCTACCAAGAATACCGTGCAATTTCTTCCTGCACAGCCGACGATGGAGGTTCATCCCCACATGGGGCTAAGCAGCGCGCACGTGTGCTCTGAGACACACCCACCGCACACCCTCTTGCAAGGCGGAGTGGTCACCTGTCGAACGCCCACATTCCACGTCGCTTGCGCCGAAGCGTCAAACAGCAGCTGATCTCGCTAGGTAGGTTTACGCGATGCTAGGCTGCAGCTGAAATCAACAGCGCCATGGCTTCGAAGAACACGAATTCGAAAATTTCTTCCATGGCACTCGAAGGTTTCGTATCTGATTCTGATGCTTTATGTGCTTCACGCGACTGCTGTGGTGCGAGTCGCGACTCCCACTGGTAACGGAAATTGGCTTGCGTTGCCTTTGCGTTGGACGTCAACTTGACAATCCCTTTGACAATGGTCTCGTACACGTGTGGTAGCGTAAATACAGGCTTGGGAGCCTCTTCAGTGACTTACTCTTTATAGTACAGTACCAAAGGCCGCGCAGTTCCTTCCGGGCTTCTTGTAGACGCCGCACCAGGCGGGATCGTGCGTGTTTTTTTTTGAATAGAGCGCCTGCCTGCACACCTCCAACCTTTTGGCCTCAGACTATAATTGGGTTCAGAACAGAAGGCACCAGAGCCACACCAGATGTCGGTTTCCATCCTTGCAATTGGCGCTGGCTGATCTAGTGGAAGACAGACAGGACACTGCACAAGGTCTTCACAACCACCATCGCTGTCTGAGTTGCGTGAGCTTAGCGTCGATAAGTCCTTCAATCTCATCGCCCGTTGCCCGTTATCCAGAATCTGACAAGTCTGAGTCCAGCAGCTCCGAGTAGTATAGCCGAATGCTTCCTGTTCCTCTTCATTTAGTTCCATGAATATGTGGCGGGCGCGTCTTCATTGAAGATACCGAGTGCAGTCAGTGACAGCATAAAGCGAACTAGAGAGGTAGCTTGTTAATCTATGTTGTTATCAAGGCTGAACGCAACGACAAGGACCGGGTCGACATTAGTGAGCTGTGCCAATCCCTGGGCAGCCATGGGCTCGTCCGCATACACCACGTGCGGTAACAGATCAGGGTTGGTTACAGTCATCAGCACTGCAGACTGTGGAGGCCGTACGATTGAGTTGGCTAGAAATGTCTGAAGCTGGTGGTCTGCTCTCCTTACTGTCATGAACATTCTTCGGGGCGATCCAAGAGGAGCATCGAGACCTGCCGCAGCCTCTTGTGTGGTCTCAAGCAGTACTTTCCTGGCATGCTCGTCAAGGGTTTCGTACTGGAGCTCTTCCGAAACCCAGTCCGAAACGCAGCGAGCTTGGATGCGAGACTGCCTACCATGTACGCGATTGGATGCCAGAACAACGTTGGAGCTTCGATTGAAGGGTGTATAGCGGCTATATATCGAGGCCCGAGATAGAAACCTCTGGTACGGCACAGGGACTCAGTCGTGGAAGAGCCAGGTATGACAATTGCAGAGCCGAATCGCTGGCGACTAACGGTCTTCAGGCTCCTGTGAACGCAACGTCGTTGGACGATAAGAGCACATCATGCCAAGTGACGATGGTCTGGTCGTGCACATAAAAAATGGCAACGGCGTGGTATAATGAGCCGACCAACCAGACAAAGACCTCGGACTTCATGAGGTCCGCTTCAAGATGGGCCACACGATGCGGAAAACTTGTGCTTCCCTTCACGTCCTTCGGGATCGTGTAGTCCTAAGAGACGCTCGAGCACCTGACGAGCTCTCGGCTTGCTACCTTGCGTAGATGAACAGTGATGGCGAGTAGCGGTGTGGTTGTTACAAAACAGTATCCGGGTCTGCGAGTATATATAATTTGGGTACTTAGGGACACAAGTATATCTCTTTCACGTGCGAACCAATGTGAGTTGAGACGAACTGGTAGGAAAACAAGCCTTGCCAAGTGCGGAGGAAGCTCCAGTCACCTTGCCTTTCTAGGGAAATGCACGTCATTTCTATATTCGTCGCGACTTGCAACTTGAAGAGGGTCTGCTCTGATTGAGATTGACACGACGAAGCGTATATATTTCCTTTCGGGAGCTTCGCGGTGGACGTCCCAGTCAGTCGAGGTTTGCCGCAATATTTTAGCATGAAAGCTGTGTCGCGGCCAGAGCAGGTTTTCGTCTGTTGATGCGGATCCATGGTGGCTTGGTATCTCGGGGGTCTAGCCCGCTTCAATTTATCCAAGTTGATCAATACCTGCCCAACTTGCAACGCGACCTTCTTTCACCTTTTGACTTGGTTCAGACACATAAGTATTCAAAAAGACATATTCTCTATCTGTGCCCCATCTCTCAAAGGATCGCAGCACTAAACCCTTCAGTCGCGGTCCCGTCGTTCTTACTATGCGATATCACCCTGACACCTCCAGCCGCGTCTCGCCCAAACTCTAATCCTACATACAGGGTTCATAGTGCAGGCCCACATCACACCTGCATCTTCTGCGATCGTCCCCTCACAACATTCATTGCAACCTGGCTTCCAACTCCTCCTACCAGGTCGCCAGTGCAGACATGCTGGGTCACTTGCACGGCCATACTGGCCACGAAAGTGAACTGAAACAACAAGAAATACTCCAAGCTGCTCAGACGAATAAGATTTCAGCTGAAGATGCCGAGCAGGCTGTGTTGGCCGTGAGTCGACAAAAGATTCAGCCCTTTGCACGAGAATGCCCTCACTGACAATCGACAGGAAGCGAAAAAGTCTGGAGCCGCCGCATTTTCATTTGATCCAAATGCGACCGCAGAGGAAAAGGCCGCTCAGGCCAAATCTGTATGATTCGTTTACCTACACCTCATGTGCGAGCACCGCTGACTTTTATAGTACATGCCTGAAAATGCACGCCCTCACCGTCAACACAAGGCAGCTACTCTCGCATCAGATCAGGACGACGGTACAGGCCCCGACTACGATCTCCCATCTCCAACGAAAGAGGGCGTTCTCCCACCAGCCTCGCCAAACCAGATCTTAAACGCCCACCAAGAAAGAGAAGATGAATGGTCCAAAGTAGGCTGGGCGCCTCGCTTCGGCAATCCTGCAGACAAGGAACAAGACCAGGGCACTCTCCTCGACCATCAAACATATCTTGAGGGCAAGATTCCGGAAAACCTCTTTGGCGAATGGTATCACAACACAGCCGTCATCGTCTTTGCTTGCTTATCCTCCTGGGTCATTGCGGTTCTAGGTGGTGGCTTGGCTTGGGTATTCCTGGTCATGGCAATCTGCGGAACCTACTACAGAACTTCTCTACGACGTGTACGTCGAAATTTCCGGGATGATGTCCACCGAGAAATGGCCAAAGCAAAGTTGGAAACCGACCATGAGTCCCTCGAGTGGATCAACAGCTTTCTTGTCAAATTCTGGCCAATCTACGCTCCGGTACTCTGCGCGACAATCGTCAGCTCTGTTGACCAAGTCTTGTCTACCTCTACTCCCGCATTCCTCGACAGCATGCGTATGAAATTCTTCACTCTCGGCACCAAACCACCACGACTCGAACATGTCAAGACCTATCCCAAGGCCGACGACGACTTGGTATTGATGGACTGGAAATTCTCTTTTACACCCAACGATACCGCCGACTTGACTGCCCAGCAGATCAAGAACAAAGTCAACCCGAAAGTCGTGCTCGAGGTGAGACTCGGCAAGGCCATGCTCAGCAAGGGTCTTGACATTATCGTCGAGGACATGGCCTTTTCTGGTCTCATGCGCGTCAAGGTCAAGCTACAACTTCCATTTCCGCATATCGAAAAGATCGAAATCTGCTTCCTTGAACGGCCGACCATCGATTACGTCTGTAAGCCGCTAGGAGGAGACATGTTCGGTATCGACATCAATTTCGTACCCGGTCTGGAGCACTTTATCATGGAGCAAATTCATGCCAACCTGGGTCCAATGATGTATGACCCCAACGTCTTTCCGATTGAGATTGCCAAGTTGTTGGCTGGAAACCCTGTTGATCAAGCGATTGGTGTCCTGCAGGTCACCTTTCATGGAGCTCAAGGTCTCAAGAACAATGACAAGTTCTCTGGAACCCCCGATCCATACGCTGTCGTGTCTCTCAACGGTCGCCAGCCACTCGGCAAGACCAAAACTGTTCACGAGAATTCCAACCCACGCTGGACCGAGACTGTCAATGTTATTCTGACTAGCTTGAAGGATAATTTGACCATCCAAGTCTTTGATTGGAACGAATACCGCAAGGACAAGGAACTCGGTCAAGCCGTGTTTGCTCTTGACCAGCTGGAACACGAATCTCACCACGAAAACCTCCAGCTCGAGATAATGTCGGCCGGTCGAGCTCGCGGTGTCGTTCAGGCAGATATCCGATTCTTCCCGGTCTTGGAAGGTTCGAAGCTGCCGGATGGCAGTCAGGCACCGCCACCGGAAAGCAATACTGGTATCGCCAAGTTCACGGTCGAGCAAGCAAAGGATTTGGATGGCACGAAGAGCTTGATTGGTCAATTGAACCCATACGCCGTTCTGCTCCTCAACGGTAAAGAAGTCCAAGTCAGCAAGAAGCTGAAACGCACAAACAACCCAATCTGGCCAGACGCTGCTAAAGAGCTCCTCATCACGGACAGAAAGACGGCCAAGCTTGGTTTGGTGATCAAAGACGACCGAGACCTCGCTACTGACCCGATCATTGGAACGTATCAGATTAAGCTTGACGATATGCTTGATTTGACTGCAAAGGGTCAAGAATGGTACAATCTCGCTGGCGCCAAGACTGGAAGAACAAAGATGATGCTACAGTGGAAGCCCGTTGCTCTTGCTGGTGCATCTGGAGGTTCTGGCGGCTATGTCACTCCTATCGGTGTTATGCGTCTCCACTTTCAAGGTGCCAAGGATCTCAGGAATCTCGAAACTATGGGCAAGTCGGATCCGTACGTCAGGGTCATGCTGTCCGGCATTCAAAAAGGACGAACGGTCACCTTCCAGAACAATCTCAACCCTGAATGGGACGAGGTTATCTATGTTCCGATTCACACCACTCGGGAGAAGCTCACTCTCGAAGTTATGGACGAGGAATCGCTTGGTAAGGATAGACAAATGGGCGCGATTGAGCTGGCGGCTTCGGACTACGTCCACCAAGAATCTACCGGCGGATACGAAGTCCATGATACGAAAAGAGTCATCTCTTCGGAATTGCACTCGACCGGCAGGGCCGGATCTAGAGGAACACTGGTCTACACTGCTTCATTCTTTCCTACAATTCCTATCGTGGATCCGGATGATGAAGAGCGCGACACGGCGAAAGCCAGCTTGGATACCACGGCTCGCAGCATTGAGCCATCGCGGCCAGGTGTGGAAACGGCGCTCAGCAACGGCAAAGTCAGTGAATCCGGTCGCAATCGCAGCGGTACTGTCGGAACAATCAGCTCGCTCAGAACAACTTCTAGTGATCAAAACGATCTCAAGAAGCAGTTGTCCAAGAACGAAAAGCTTCAGGAGGAGACTGCATTGCCAAGGGTCGAAGAGCTTCCAAAGATTCGTCTGACACCGGAGGACTTGGGCAACTACGAAACCGGTCTTTTAGTTTTCAAGATCATCGAAGGAGACATGGCTCAAGTTGGATGTCGTCTCGAAGTCGTTATGGACGACAACGTTTTCCCGGCATACACTTCTGCCAGGACCAAGTCTAGGCAGTTTACTTTTAACGAGACCGGTGATGCCATGATCAGGGAGCTGGACTTGTCCAAGATTACTCTTCGTCTGGTTGCCAAAGAGGACAAGAGAGGGGAGGGTGAGAACGATCACACTATCAAGGCTAAAGTGACCGGCGAGACGATCAATGTGTTGAGGAATGCTTTGGTAAGAACACATGACGGATGATCGCTTCATCGCTGACACTTTTAGTACACCCCAACTCAGCTCGTTCTCAAGGACAAAGAAGGCCACGAGAGCAAAATTACCGTCAGCCTCAAATTTCTGCCTGTCCAGATGAAGCTTGATCCCTCGGAGAGCTTCAACAACCAGGGAAACCTCCGCGTGGAGGTTCTCGACGCTGCCGACCTTCCATCTGCTGATCGCAATGGCTACTCTGATCCATTTTGCAAGTTTCACCTCTCCGGCAAGGAAGTATTCAAGAGTAAGGTGCAGAAAAAGACACTCCATCCGGCCTGGAACGAGTTCTTTGAAGTACCCATCAGATCCCGAACGGCTGCCAACTTCGAAGTTCAAGTTTATGATTGGGATCTCGGGGAGAGAGCAGATTTCCTGGGCAAAGCAGTCATCAACCTCGATATTCTCGAGCCATTCCAGCGGCAAGAAGTTGTTCTCGGACTGGACGGCAAGAGCGGTACGATTCGATTGGCAATGCTCTTTAAGCCAGACTATGTCATCCGATCTCGACAAGGATCTTCGACTTTCTCCGGCACCTTTTCGACTCCGGGAAAGATTGTTGGTGCGCCGGTCAAAGGTGTCGGCAAAGGTGCTGTCATGGTCGGCGGCGGTGTGCTCAGGGGCGCCTCCTTTGTCGGTCGTGGGTTTGGTCTAGGGAAAAAGCACAAGAAAGATGCTGGTGATTCGTCGTTGCTCGAAGACGAGATGGATGGCAATGGTGTGGTTAACGAAAACGACCAGGGAGTGGGATCTCCAGCTGTGCCGTCCACGACATTTGGCTCTGCAGAACCCGACTTGCCACAAACACCTTCGCAAAATCGCAGCCGTAGTATGGGAGGCGGCGCAAGCCCGGGAATGGCAGAGACTGGCACTGCTACCATCTCTGTGGTCTCGGCTTCGGGATTCCCTGCAGGCACTCACGTTCAAGTCCGCGTGATGAATGAATCGACCAAGAAGGAGATACTCAAGACCCGCGCTGTCAAGACCAAGACAGGAGAGGTCAACTGGGATGGGGAGACCGGAAAGACGTCGACAAGCGCAGACGCCCAGTTCCGGCTTACTGTTCTTGACCATAGCACGTTCGGTTCTTCCAAGGATCTCGGCGAGGCATTGTTCTTCGTCGACGATCAAGGCGTTGGAGGCGAGAAGAATGTCGCCGTTGGTTCTGGGAATGTCGTTATTCGCAGTAGCTTTGAGCCTGCTGGGGGTAATGGTGGTTTCCTCGCCCCGAACAACGCCGACACGGCTAGCATCATGAGCGGCACTGGAGGCATGAACAAGGACTCGCCGGCTGGAAAGTCACTTAGAAGGAGCTTCATGAATAGGCGGGATCGTAGTGTGACGCCTGGGCAGTAGAGGCTGCCGAGTTGGGTGTAGATAGATGGTGCCGAGGGCAGGGGATTTCGTGTTTGTGTATACCCTAGCGTTTTCGATTCGTTCATATCCCATACCCTAATGATAGACCGCCTTGTCGCAGTTCTCATTTTCACAATCTGCGGCGCATACGTTGACGACCGAGACCGTCCACGACTGGGAAAGGTATCCCTGTCTAACATCCTCTTCTTGGATCATCTACGTCGACCTTCGCAGTCCTACCTCGATCTCTGTATGACGCAGTTTTACAAGGCCGTGTCGGAGACAGGCGAGATTGTGGTGTAGTCTAACAGATCTATCACGATCTAATCACGAGGGCAGGTCACAAGAGACTGGAAGGAGATTGGCGGTTATCCGGATGAATAAGTGTAGGCGTTTACCCAGCGTCGTTTTGACAATTGCGAAACGACGTCGAACAGCATCGGAGATGGCTTCCATGTTGCGAGAAGATCCATTCGGTAATGTACAATGTCTATTGATAGCATGCTCCAGTTCAACCATGTCAATGTCGTTTCGGAAGACTCGGAGACGAAGGAAACCTGAAGCGAACGGCTGAGAGCTTTACACCTGAGTTCAGGTATTTGGTTCGGAGTAAAAAGAAATTCAGCTTTTTGATCCCTAGTCGCATGTCAGTATGTTATCATTGGCTGTACAGCTACAATATCCCTCCAAAGGTCCGAATGCAGCGGACGTGAAGCTCCGCCCCTGATTTTGATCACGTACCTACAGCACTGAATAACTCGCGCGATCCAAGTGCTGTTGCGATAAAACATGGGAAGACTCAATCGTCAGAAGGAACCGACTGTGTGAAAATAATTCCACAATTAACTAACAATGCATTCGCCCAAAATCGCGAGTACCAACCACTGGCCTGTATTCGGAGAAGTCGGAGCTGGCGATTAGTCAGAATCTAAATTGTCGTATTCGCCAACCTTAGCTGAACGCCGCATGCATCTAACCATGCCCCGAACTTTCATGTAAAGTGCTTACAGGACAAAGCATGCTTCAGGTGAGCTCAGAAACGCCATTGCTGATTCCAAGTAACGCAACGAATGGTGTGGACATGCGACTTGCGTTCTTGAGCAGACGCACGATGGAGTACATGTATACGCCTCGCGACCAGGTGGTGGGAAAACTGTCTCGTCATGACTGAACTGTTAAATATCGCTGGAACTTCTCTGCTTTTGGTTCAGAACAATTTCGAACTTTGAGTACTCTGTTCACTACTACTGATCAATTACTCCATGATGCATTTGATCATGAAAGATGGTTCAACTTTTGACTTGGACGTTGTCATCGAGGAGCGAGAAGTAGCCATTGATAATGTTTCTCCTCGATTGTGGCCAAGATGGAAGAAATTAATAACGGCCGGCATCATATGGTATGTGATGAGGATACCTTGATATATGATTTAACTAGTTTCTATACCTTTGTTGTCTACATTGGCTCGACCATATGTCTCGGGATGTATCCGTATGTTGCAACTGGCTACAAGAGCCTAGACACATGCTGATTCAATGAAAGATCTTTGATCGTACGCTTTGGGATCTCTGAAGAGAAGGTGACTCTTGCTATGGCTACATATGTCTTTGGATGTAGGTAAGAAATGCCTCTAGACCAGGGAACATGACTAATCTCTTCATCAGATGGTGCTGGAGCAATGGTCTTCTCTCCACTTTCGGAAATACCTTCTGGTTGGTCGCAACATTCCATAAATCACCACCGGTATTGGCTTTGTCATATTCTCGCTTGGAACTGCTTTGGTTGATACCTGGCCACTTTTCCTTTGTTGTCGGTTTTGGCAGGGTTTCGCCGGTTCTCCTGCATTGGCGACTGGTGGTGCGTCTATGCAAGACATTGTGAGTGGACTGGCATGGGATCAAATAAGGTGCATTTCCTGACCTGGTGTAGTATGGACCATCCGAGCTGACATTCGCTTTCATAGCCTGGATCGGTGTTGCTACACTGGGGCCTGCTCTTGGCCCAGCAATATCCGAGTACACCGTCATGGCTAAAGGGTATGTAGTACTGACTTTGACCATAATACTGCTGACTTTAAATGTAGGTGGAAGTGGCCGATGTGGGAGATGTTCGGCCTGTCTATACTGTCTCTACTACTGATCGCTTTCGTCCTGCCTGAGACTCTCGAGGCAAAGCTGACACGGGTCAAACGCGAGGGCAAATCGTCGTTGTTCAGCTCGTCCTTGACTTTCAAGATGGTCATGACATATCTTGCAAAGGTCTTTGGCAAATCGATGCATATCATGGTCACTAACCCAGCTGTGTTCTTTGCCAACTTTTACACATGCCTGATCTACGCCATCTACTACTCTTTCTTCGAGTCGATCCCGAGAACATTTCTTGAAACATATTACTTCACCTTGTCTGGACTGAGTCTATCGGCCCTCTCTATTGCAGTGGGAGCTGCGCTTGGAACGATCCTGTATTTTCCATGGACGTTGTGGTGGTCTCGAAATTTCGACTACATGCGATCGTATCGGAAGGCAGAGCAAAGTCTGTTGCCGGCAGTGTATGCTTCTGTACTGGTACCGGCTGGGTTATTCATTTTCAGTATGATCAGCGTCCTTTTGCATCAACATCGCTGATAGTTTGCAGCATGTACGGCTCGATCTGATATCCATTGGTGCGTTAGTATGTTGGGTATGGTCCTAGAGACAGCTGGGGTATTCATTGTCCTGCAATGTTTAGCCAACTACCTCCTGCTCGCATACCCTATTGATGCGGCGTCGTTGTTGGCGGGTAACGACTTGATGCGATCATCGCTTGCGGCAGCGGCTATCCTCTTTAGCGGCCCTATGTATGATGCTCTTGGGGTTAGGATGGGTGTCACCCTTCTTGCTATACTGACTGTAGTTTGCGTCTTTGGGATGGTCATACTCTACTGTTTTGGGCACAAATGGAGGAGGGATGTGGAAGATGTAGTCTAGGACTAGACAGTATTACATCGACAGACGAATGATTCATTAGCTGGAATCAGATATGCGCGAACAAGAAATGTCAATCTTTGCGGCCTTTCGACCATTTCATTCAAGGTTATCAATAAGGTTATGCAGCTGATGCAGATCTTCCCCGCATCGTATTCAGATCCGCGATCCGGCGGATCCGAACACCATTATCACTTGGGCATCTAACCTCAACTGACCACATGCATTAATTCCTTTTGCAAGAACGCATCCTGTGTTTCTATTCCAGGAAACAGCATCGCTTTATGATGGCTCACATATCGGCGCAACGCGAGTGCATATGCCATCCAACAATCAACCGCCAATGTTACTTCTTTGGGATCCCTGCTGTTGCAATTCCTGTTACCATATCATCCATATTTGTTATATGGAGAATAGCTCTTCTTCTCTTGAATAGAACATTCGTTGACCCAAGTCACGGCTCTACTCACATCCCGACACATGGACCACGATCCGACAATCTTCCAAACGACGAAAAGTCGATAGGAGTGATCACTACTTCTGATGCCACCATCCCAAAGTCAATCGAAGCCGCTACTGAAGAACACAACATTGACTGTAAGGATGATGTGTCGAGACTGGAGAACCTGGGATCTTACGGCTTGCATATGATACATGCCCTATTTACAGTCCCTGTATTGCTCGATATCAGGATGGACTCGTTATCAGAACAAAATCCCTCGACCCATCGCTCTACAATCTTTGGTCAAACTTCTAGCAGATTAATACCATTTTGCGCGTTACAAGTCGCTGGCCTTCTCGCAGCTGTTCTTATGGATAAGCGGACGCGTCTCGCGATACTCAAAACTGAAATGATCAGTTGGGCAGATTTACAGAATGTGTCCTATAAGACGATATCATCGAGACATTTCACTCTCTGTGCTGCATGGCTGATGCTCGCATACAACGTATTAGGAGCAGGAGTCTTAATCGGTCAGGCTCTGCCTGTGACGACGACTATTAGAGTTGTAGCAATATTCGCCAGTATTCTTGGCAGTCTTTCAAGCCCATCGGCTCAGTGGGGAGAGACGACAGTCAGAAAAGACAGCTTGGCTAGAAGATCCCTGAATTCTAGACTTGAGACAGGAGATTTCTTCAGCGCTGCTTCCTTGATTACTCTTGTGGCTAGAGATTGTTTACCTGAAGGCTTCGGAGTCTACCACTACGCCGACTCGTCAATATCTATCTGGTCAATCTGTTTAACATTCATCCTAATGTGGATGAGAGAAAGCTTGCAGATCTTCCATGAAGGATTAGAACGGTTTAGAGGTTACGGCCTGGACTTTGTGAATGGACTCTCCGGTCTGGTCATCACAGGAGTGATTGAAGGCGCTACAGAATTTGGGCGAATCGGGATTTGCCTGTCAATATTCGCCGTATGTTTCATCATGTCAAGTTGGACAGTCTCATGTCTCCCGTTCAGGACGCTATTATTCGGACTACCTTGCAGCGATCCATCGTTACGTTGTTTGCATTTGGGCGGCTTTACAAGTATCCTTATTTCGGGAGTCCTCGACTGGAAGGACACGACACAATCGCGACCACCGCAGCTCGCAAAGCAATTTCGAGTACTCAGTCTACGATGCTCGGATGCCTTTGCATGGACTGTGGTGAGCATGACTGGAACTGCAGCATTGTTCTGGGTCTGCAAAGCATACGATGGAATACCGTTAGCGCTGCGACTATACCGACTGATTGTCGCCTGACGATGTATGATAGGGGAACAACCTTTAGGATCGTCAAGCGGCTGGCCGTCGAGTTGTGCGCAATTTGCGGCGAAAGGCAGAGTTGTCGAGGCCGCCGCGGTGGGCAAAACGGGTCGCGAGATCGAGCATCTAGGGAACTCGACCTTTGAGAACTCATACGCACCTCTGACTTGTCAAGTCCAATATCGGAGAAAGCTGTATACACTCAACATGATCCAACGGCTGCTCAGGCCCGACCGAGGTGTCTCCTGAATGCCGCAGAATCTTGAGACCGAGGTGTGCCGGCCGAGCTGGTTCGCTCACTGAGTTGTGACCTGCAATGGTGTCTCTCCAGCACAGATCTGATGAATGGCTTCGGGATTTTCAACGACCGCGGATCGAGATTGGGGCTTATCAGGGAACTCGGAAGACAGAGTTTCTACTCAGGAGCATCTATACTGATTAAACATCCTGCCGCTTGTCCTGGTTGGCACTCTTCGTTGTCTCTTGCGACTTGTCGGTCAATTCGACGTTCTCTGCACGATGCTGCCACCAGTACCACAGAACCACCGTAATAGCAGTGACCGGAATTGTAACCGCCCAATAGATCCAGAAATCTCTGGACATTGTCCATCTCCCTGCCCCTGACCCATCTCCCGGTGTGAAGTTGAAGAAACTCATACTGAAAATAGCCTAGTATAATGAGTCAGTATCGACTTGTAGCTTCAACGACGCCTAGAGCTTACTCACGCTGATGAATGTACCTGGCAAGAACAACAGACCAAGAACGCTGATGGTCTTCGCCGTTTGGCTATCAAACCTGGCACTCAAGTGGAACGCCTGCATACACACTTTGTCAGCAAAGGTTCGATATGTCCATCGTTACTGGTTAAGATGGCTACCTACCAGAGCCATCTCATTCTGAATGCGCTTCTCCAGAGCCTGTGACCTGAGATGTATGCACTGAAGCATTGTCTTCTGTCGCCTGATGATGTTCAGGGTTTGATTCGTGTTTTTGGGAGGCGAAGGTACAGTGGGGTTGTGCGAGCCGCTTGCTCTTTCGACTTCAGCCAGCAGACTGTCGACGACATGTAGAGCCATCTCGAGCATTTCAGAGGAATGTATTGCATGACGAGCAATCTCATGCATGTTCACCACCCACTCTTTCTGCAGGTCGTCGACTTCTCGTCGTCTTTCCTCGAGGCGTCGAACGATATTCCTCCATGACCACACGGCGTAATCAAAGTTAAGCACGACATACTCCAAGGCTTTTGTAAGAAGCACAAGTGGTGGGGATGTTGCCATGTCGATGTTCTCGTTTGCCCACCACTCCTGGAATTCATCAAGAGTATTTGCAGGCAGGAAACATACTAGTTGCGGCTGTTTAGATGCCTGCCATGTGTAGATGAAGCTAAGTCGTTGCCAGTGGTACGAGATCTTATTGCGTTGTATAGTGTCGGTCGTAGCCTCCTTACCAATGTCGCCTTTAGAATCATACTTCTCGATGTGTTTAAGAGACCCTGAATGTCCAACATGTTTAATCAAGAAGCGGGATATTATTCTGACCTTCTCTGATCCGTCCACTTGTGGGAGATATTTCGCATCGAAGAAACCGCTTGCTTCCTGTGACGACCGAGTCCGAAACCATGAAGGAAGGCCAAGTACATCTGAAATTTGATTCTGGTATTCGCGATCCTCGCTCTCGGGTGATTGTTCAACTGTGATTAAACTATTTCTTGAGCATTAGGTCTATTGGATATTAATGTGTTGATATATTGTTCTACTTACACAACTCTTGGTGACGGCGGGTCTTGAGCTTCGCCGAGGTTCCTGCGCCACTCTTTGCCAACTTACAGTGTCAACATCTGTCAGTCGACTACTACCTTCTTTTACATACCAGGACGAAGTACCCCAGGATGTAGTGGCTGCCCCATGATGGACAGATCTAAGAGGTCATGGAAATATCTCCAACTTCTAGTCGCGCGAATTTCACTCGCGTCAAAGAACGAACTAGCCCGGCAGCCGTGCAGCTCACTGTGCCGTACTGATGCATATGCAGTACCAAAAGTGCGGAAATGCGCAGGTTCACTGATCGCAGGATACGTAACTTTCGTCCAGAATCGAGTCCCAACCCACGTGCAGCTTGGACGAGCCTCTAAAATCGCGCCTGTTCCTTGTCATGCAAGCCACAGGATAGTGCTAGTTCAGCCCCAGCGCTAGGTTGCTGAATCACATTGACCGAATCGATCTATGGCATACTGCTATGCCGCGCGGGTCACGGTGTCAAGGCTGAAGCCGCACAAGAGCAGTTGTCGAGTTCGTCGCTGTCACTTGCAGACCACAACCAAACGTCTTCTTCATCAGCGTCAGCATTCAACGCTCGTCTGACCTATCTTGTTATTGTCTCTCTTGTTACGATGAAATATGCCGAAGCGATTGAGTCGCGAGGAATATACTGTAGGATGGGTGTGCGCACTACCGATCGAGCTGGCGGCAGCGACGGCGATGCTTGACGAAACGCACGAGGATGTCATTGTTGATATCAATGGCAATGATGAGAACGTATACTGCGTGGGCTCGATTGCAGGACACAACGTCGCGATCGTATGCCTACCAGCAGGGCAACTTGGAACCAACCAAGCAGCAACTGTGGCGACGCAGATGAACGCAGCATTCACGAGGATTCGGATTAGGCTTATGGTCGGCATTGGCGGAGGCGTTCCAGGAGATGTAGACATCCGACTTGGAGACGTCGTGGTGAGCAAGCCGCATCAAGGATTTGGTGGCGTAGTTCAATACAACTTCGGAAAGGCAACGTCCAGAGGTTTTGAGCGGACTGGATGGCTGAATGCACCACCGCAGATCCTGCTTAGCGCCATTAATACTGTACAGGCAAATGAGGACCTACGCGAGGGCACGCTGTCTGAACACTGGTCTGGACTCGACGCCAGGTTTCAGCGAAGCAAAGCAGGAGTTGATGTTTTGTTCGACGCAGCCTATGACCACGAAGGCGGCGACACTTGCGCTCACTGCAGCCTCGCCAGACAGCAAACACGGTTACAATGCAAGAGGGGGGAAGAGGTGGTGGTACACTACGGCACAATCGCGTCTGACAATCAGGTGATCAAGAATGCTACTGAGAGGGACAAGCTCAGCAAACAGCTTGGCGGCGTACTCTGCTTTGAGATGGAGGCAGCGGGCCTGATGAACAGCTTCCCTTGTCTTGTCATCCGAGGGATCTGCGACTACGCCGATTCACACAAAAACAAGCAGTGGCAGCCGTATGCAGCAGGGACAGCGGCGGTGTATGCTAAGGTATTGCTGTCGGTCATCCCAGCACCAGCTGTGAAACAAACGGGCCATGCAGAAGCATCTACACGCAGAAGTCAATCCAACAGTTACTTGTCTCTAGCTTAGGACCAATACTAATATCATGGCAGAACGCAGTCGTGGCTCCTCGTCTCCAGAACGTGAATCCACTAAGCGCATGAGGAAAGACAACATCACCTCATCAGGCACTGGTATTTTGGAGTAAGTGACTCATGTCTTGTAACGGACATTCGCATACATAGTCCTACTAACTGTTCTACTCGACCCTCACTCCCTGACGAGCAAAAGCAGATTCTATTAGAGTCCCTCAGATTCGACGAGATCGATGACCGTTATATGAACATTGAAGAGGCACATGCAGGAACGTGCGAATGGCTCCTGATTACTAGAGAGTACCTCGACTGGATGGACGACACGAAGTTGGATGAACACCACGGCCTCCTCTGGATCAAGGGCAACGCTGGCACAGGAAAGTCGACCTTAATGAAATATGCCTGGACCCAATTCGATAGCACGATGGAGGATCACATTGTGCTCTCCTTCTTTTTCAGTGCCCGAGGCGGAGAGTTAGAAAAGTCTACGATGGGTACATACCGGTCGCTGCTACTACAGCTTCTACAACGTCTTCCAGCGCTTGAGATCGTCTTCGACTCGCTTCGCGCTAAATCCCAAAGGTTCCCCGCAGACCATCAGTGGACCATTACATCGCTAGAGATGCTTCTAGAGCAAGCTGTGTTGCATCTTGGTAAACATCCAGTGGTCTGCTTTGTGGACGCACTTGATGAGTGTAAGGAACAGCAGATTCGAAACATGATCAAATTCTTTGAGAAACTAGGTGTTAAAGCCAGATCCAACAGCATCCGCTTCCAGGTCTGCTTCTCAAGTAGACACTACCCGAATGTCACGATACGCAAGGGCCTGCAGCTAGTGTTAGAGAAACAAGAGGGACACACGCAAGACATCATCAACTACATTGGAACTGAGTTAGTGGATGATGCCCAATACCTCCGAGACAAGCTTCGGGAGAAGGCATCAGGCATCTTCATGTGGGTTGTTCTGGTTGTGGCAATCATGAACGAAGAAGTGGACCATGGCCATATCCATAAGCTTCATCAGACACTGCAGGATATCCCTGACGACTTGGATGAACTTTTTCGCGATATCTTGACCCGAGACTCAAACAACAAAGATAGGCTAGTATTATGTATCCAGTGGGTACTATTTGCGAAGCAGCCACTCAGCCCAGAAGAGCTCCATCATGCCATCCTTTTTGGTACTGATCCTCAAGGACTTTCGATGTTGGATCCTAAGAGAGTTACTAGTGAAATCGTCAGGCGATTCATACTCGATTCCTCTAAAGGTCTAGCTGAGATCACCATCTCTGAATATCCAAAAGTCCAGTTCATACACGAATCTGTAAGAGAGTTTCTACTTAAAGAGGATGGCCTTGGCAAGATCTGGCCTGAGTACAGAAGCAACTTTCAGGGTCAGAGCCATGAGCGGTTGAAACAATGCTGTCTAGGCTACATTACTATCGATGTCGCTACTTCTATGGAGATTCCCGATGACTTGTTAAGAGCGTCCTTCGACGAAGCAGAGGATCCATTTGATGAAGCAGAGGATTCCTTCGACAAAGCAGACATGCGTATGTCGGCATTGCAAAACTTTCCCTTTCTCGAGTACGCCGCTCAGAACGTTCTGTACCATGCAGATAAAGCAGAAGAAGCTGGTATTTCCCAACAGGACTTTTTGAACAGCTTCCCCATTCCTCAATGGGTCAAATTCGCCAATATTTTCAATTATGGCAGACATGAGAACAATGTCAGTCTTCTCTATCTACTGGCTGAGTTCGACTTAGTGCATCTTATCGGATCTCAGTCATTAGTGACTTCATACCTTGAAGAGGAGGACTCGAAATATGGCTGTCTACTTTATGCAGCCATTGCCACTAGAAGCTATAGGGTAACCAAAGCCTTTATGGATAAGATTGGGATGAACTGGTTGAACACCAAACTTGCCCAACAAGAGTTCAGCTGCAATTTTGACGACTTAAGAAGCAGAGGCTTCCTTTCCTATGCTGCAGAGCTAGGTTTGAAGGAAGTCGTGATTCACTACATCGAGTCAGGAAAATACAACATTGACTCGGTAAATGGAGTTGGCGGGTCTCCATTGTGGTTCGCTTGTCGCGAAGGACATGTTGATGTCGTCCAAGTGTTATTGGATACAGGCACAGTTAACATCGAAAGGGGCGATGTCGATGACGATGGCGAAACACCATTGTACGTTGCTGCTATGAGAGGACATGCACCGGTCGTTCAGCTGCTACTAGACAGAGGTGCAGACGTCAACACATGCACTTCGGACAATGAAACGCCCCTTCATGCTGCTGCTCAGGAAGGACATATATCAGTCGTTCAACTACTGCTCGAGAAAGGCGCAGACGCCAATGCATGCGATTCTGACAACCAAACGCCCCTACACCTGACTGCCGAAAGGGGAGATACAGCAGTCGTTCAGTTGCTGCTCGACAATAATGCAGACATTAATGTACAAGGCGGCTACTATGGCAATGCACTACAAGCAGCTTCATCCTATGGCCACATAGAGACTGTAAGACTACTCCTTAACAGAGGCGCAGACGTTAATGCACAAGGCGGTATCCATGGCAATGCACTACAGGCAGCAGCAACTCGTGGCCGTAATAATATAGTGCAGTGGCTACTTAACAAAGGGGCAGATGTCAATGCAAAAGGCACGTACTTTCATACACGTACTAAGACGTCTTTGTGGTCTGGTAAGAGGTCTGGTTGGACGTCTGGCAATCCACTACGGGCGGCATCACATGGTGGTCATGATAAGACAGTCCAGCTCCTGCTTGAAAACGGCGCAGATCCTGACACAGGGTCGGACAATTCTTCAGGACCTCGATACTTGGAGCCGACATCTATTTGGTAGCACTCTATTCTCCCGCAAGAAAATCTGCTTCACGCTTGCTTTCGAGAAATCCTGTGGAGAAGGCTTTGAAGATATCAGACGGTTGATGGCTGTCGAGTCTCAGGGGTGATTACCAGAGCCGTGTGGCGGCATCGAAAGTTTTGGGGGCTTTCAAGAACTTCTGGGCCTTTGGCGTTGACTTTGTTGCTATATTCACTATTCTCCAAAACACTACAAGAGCCTCTCATCACAACTCAGGCCATTGAATCTACCAACCGTTCCATTCAGTCTACCAATCATCCTCTTGATCTGGATTGCGCATAGCTTTACTCCTCGCCTGCAACGCCGCCGCGAGACCAGTCGCAACACCACCATTACCGGGCGTGCTGGTCCCACTATCGGTGCCGCTGCCGTTTGCAATACCACTATCCCTTGACGCCGCGGGCGCTGGCGGTGCAGGTTTTCGGCCCGCAGGACGCTTGGCAGGAGGTACAGGCGGGCCCGGTTTCGTCGTCTTTGCAGCAGGCGCAGGCGGCGGGCCAGGGCGCGCTGCTACTGGTGGTGGTGGTGGAGGGGGCGCTGCTTTTACTTCTTCGAGATACGCTTGGGGCGCCCAGCCTGTTGCTGAACCGTCGGATCTTTTGGCGAGCCACCAGCCTGTGATGTGTTAATGGTGTTGCTTGAGGGGTTCAGGGAGCGGAGGCTTACCGTTGTTCTCTTTTTGTGTTATGATGATGATCTCGCCAGCTTTGAGACTGAGCTCGCCGGATGTCTGACCTGCGAAGTCGTAGAGGGCTTTGTAGGTTGGCTCGGGTGGTGGTGGAGGTGCTGCGACATGCGCGACCGGGGGAGGTGGTGGAGGTGGAGGTTGCCTGTGAGAAGAACCGCCGGAAGCGACACGGGCGTGTCCTGTGCCGTTGGCTGCTGATGAAGCTGCGGCGGGTGTGATGGGTTGAAAAGGCGTGGGTTGGAAAGATGTGGGCGTGGCCGTGGCCTTTGTTTGGATCGGCATCTGGCGTGCCGCAGCAGGTTGTGGCACGGCCTGCGGTGTGGCTCGCGGTGTTGCCTGCTGCGTTGATTGTGGCATAGCTTGAGGTACCGGTCTCTGTCTTGCAGCTTGAGAAAGCTTACCTGATTGACCGCCTGGGCCACCAGCTCGGAGAAGCTTACCACTTGTGATTGGTTTTGCGGCAACTTGCTTGCCACGAGGTGTTGGCTTGGAGATCGAGTTTGGCGATTCACCTGGTCCAACGTGAATTGTACCACTCTTGTACTGATCATCCCTCGGCACTGTTGAGTCTTTGATGACCTTGACGGTAGCTGGCTTGCCGGGCTTCTTGTTGTACTGGAGAGCGTCACCGAAGCGAATGTCCACACCGCCTCTTGTTGCTTCTTTGATCTGTGTGAAGAATTCTGTCTTCAACACGCAGCTCACTAGTGGATCTGGCTCTTGAGCAGATCCGGCACCAATGGCAAACCAGTCGTCTTTCAGGTTTGAAGTGCTGATAAATTTGATAGCGCCAAGTGGGATCGTTCGCTCGGCCATGATCTGCAATTGCTTGTTGACAATGGCTTGCTTGACAATGTAGACGTTCTTCTTCGTAAGGATGAGGAATCTCGGTTCAGGCTTGCTGGATCTTCCAAGTTTTGAGACCAAAACCTCAGCTCTGCAGGAGAACATGACCTGCTCGTTGAGGTTGGGACGGATGGCGTTTCTGATCATCTCACCAGGACCGCCGTTGTTTGCAATGCCTAGATAGTCACCCATGAATCTTCTGTAACCAATCAAGGAGAATCTTCTGCGCTCTTTGCGGCCCTTGAGAACCTGGTGACCCTCGTCTCGCAGGACAATAAATTCTCGGCCACCAGTCTTCCTCCGCCAGAATCTCTGAATGCGAGTGGCGGACTCGGCACGGTATCGCAGATAGTTTCTCCATGCTCTTTGAATACGAATAGCCATGTTGTGCCAGTAACGATCTCTCATTGTCTCCAGCGCAAACAATGTCTCCGGAGTCTTGATGAAAGCTTTCGTTGTACCCATTTGATATTCTTCGACTGGAATACTCGAGTCCTTGAGAATCTGCTTTACACCAGATTTGGCGTCTCCGGTCCATGTATAGTCTCCGGCATAACTGGTCTTCGGTGAGAGAAGGTAGAATCGTTCCACAAACTTGTCGAAGGTTTGACGGTAGGCGAATCCAGCACGTCGGATGCGAACGTTCTCTTGCAAACCAAGATATTTGACTTGATGCATAACATTGGGCACGTTGTATTCTGTTGGTGACTTGTTCTCGTTAGGCTTGATAGTTCGGATGTAAGACGGAGTACACTTCATGAGTGTCGCAACAAGGTCATTTGCCGAAGCCTTGATCTTGTCACCTGCAGTCGGTGGCCTACGCTTGTCGTCCTGGTCGACTGTTTGCGGGAAGATTGTGTGAACAAAGCTGTTGGAACTGCTTCCCATGAGATTCAAGACGTCCTTGAGCAGCTGATCCTTGTTCTTGTCGGTCATGCCCTCGACCGAGTACGCTACGTCACCAGCATAGTGCTTGATGACGAATTGTCCTTGACGTGGTGCAAAGTTGGGGTTCGAAGAAAGCGAGTTGAGACGCTGGACAAAGGTGTTGTCGGCTGCGGTGGGATCAGCATGAGCAGTAGCGCAAGCGTCATTGAGCGCCGCAAACACTCCTGGGGGCCTCTTCTCCTCAATCAGCTCGCAAACGACCTTGTTGTCGAAGTACTTGATCGGTGTCCATGTGATCTGCTCGCGCTCATACTCGTCCTGCTCGGCCTTGAGTGTGAGCTGAATAAAGATCTGCTGGAGTTTCTCGTTGACATAGTTGATACACAGTTGCTCGAAACTGTTCTTCTCGAAAATCTCAAATCCGTAGATATCCAGAATACCAATAGAGTATGCGATCGAGCTCTTCGCCCTCAGCGATTGGTTGACTCTTTGTACAATCCAGTCAAACATGTTGAAATAGATGGCTTTGGAAAGTGCATCTCGCGATGCCACAGCCTGAGCCGGGTTCAACGGCACGTCGTAGACAGATCCTCTTCGTCCACCTCTGCTGGTCTCCATAATTCGTGAGGTCAAGACCTTGTTCACGGCAGCCGACTCCACCTCCAGAAGATATGCGACAAAGTCGACGACTGACTGGTCTTGTACCATGGAATTTCCCGAGTCGTCCTCGGCGAATGTGCAGTTTCCGAGCCAGAGAATGGCGGCCAACATCCTAAAAACCTGATCTTGCTCTTGCTGTGTCATTCCGATGACCTTCATCGCATTGACCGTATCCTTGAACTCCGCATGGTCGTCGATTCCTTGAACATCGTAACACTTCGATTTGCTGGTGTATAGATAAGATTGTGGTTGTTGTAATCCAAAAGACTCTCTGTATTGTTGAGGGGCAGCTTTGGTGAACTGGTAGAAGATGTGGAAGTTGCGCTCGTTCATGATCTGGCCAACGACTCGCGACTTTTCCAAGAGATAGTTGTTGATGTTGGCACCGACCGGCTCGCCCTGCGAGTTGAACTGGATCTCGAGGTACTTGCCGAAACGCGACGAGTTGTTGTTTCTCAAGGTCTTTGCGTTGCCGAACGACTCCAGAAGAGGATTAGTTGCCAGTACCATGTCCTTGGTCTCCTGGATCTGTGTGTTACTTCCGCCTGAGACGTTGGCGATGTACTGCATGATGCGCTTCGCGGCCTCGGTCTTTCCGGCTCCAGACTCTCCGGAGATGATGATACACTGGTTCTCCTTGTATGCGTTCATGTTGTAATATGACGATTCGGCGATCGCAAAGACGTGTGGAGGAACTTCCAATCTGTTCTTTCCCTTGTAGCTATCCAACACCTGCTCGGTGTAGATTCCGAGGTCTCTGAACGGGTTGACCGAGACCAGCACGTGGCCGATGTATGTGTAGATCTCTCCATTCTCAAATCGCTTCTTCAAGTTGTCGTTGATGGCTTCGTTCGAGATCTTGCTGATGAGGGTAAGATCTGAGACACCGACCTCCTTCTTCTTCGTCGACTCGAAAGCCGCCTTTCTAACCTGTTGCTGTCCGCTACCACCACCTGATTGAGCAGCCGTCGCATCCTTTTGCGACCTGCGCGCTTCGTTACGGCCTGAAGGAGGCGATTAGCATCAGTGATTCGAGTTGCCAGAAAACGCGCTCACCATGTTGGCCTTGTGGGTAGCCTATCTTCGTACTATGACGCTGTTCCCACGCTGCGTCTTACAGCAACTTGTGTGATGGCCCCAATTGATGTAGAGCGTTGTTGTGTTATGCGCCTACGACCCTAGCTCGAGTAAAGAATTGCTTATCAGTTGCAAAGATGAAGATGCAAGTGGAAATGTGAAACTCTCTTGTCACTGAAAGTGCCCGTCGGTTCCGACTGAGCCACAACGTCACCCCACGTCGCGGAGGGCTGGAGATCCAACGGGTTTATTTCGGATCTGTCGCGAATGCTAGACACCGCCCGATGAAACACGCAAGCTGTGGCGTACCATGCTCCAACCTGAACAAGTCATCGAGGCAGCCATATAGAACACGCGTCGGCCTGTCTACTAGGCATCAATCTCACGAGCACCCGAAACTCAACATAGACATCAGGTTGGTCATTTCTCATATGATATGCGACTGTTACTCGGCTATCCAAAAGGCCGATGAAAGAACAGTTCCAGGTCGCTATGCTTTGACATCATCACCTCCTCTCCTCCCGACTGTGATCCAGTCTACCTTCTTCGAATGATCCTTGACCCAGAGGCCAGTCCACTGCAGCTGCTCGTCTGAGGGCTGAGCACATCCGAGGCCGGCACCACCGATCCATTGATTCACGATCTGGAGGAGGAACTGCAGTTTCTCTTCGAACATGTTCGCCTTCGCGATATCTGACAGTGTCGACTTGCCGGAACGTGCTGCGCTCAAGAGCGTTTCGATGGGCTGGTTAATCACCTCGCGATCGCGGAGAAGCTTGGGTGGAAGCTCGTGGTCGGCCTCCATGTAGGCAGCACCTTCCGCTGGAACCATTGTTGCAGATACGTGCAGCCCGTCGGCTGAGAATACGAACTTGGTGTGGTCTGGGAAGTGCAGCTGCGAATTGTCAGTCTTGGTCTGCCGATCGAGCTTTATTTTTTAACTCACCTGAAGGCATCCATCAGAGAACCCCCAGACACCGACATTGCCCAGTCGCTGGTAAAACCTCACAAAGTGCAAGTCGCCTTGAGTGGGTACCTTGTCCGCTGCTCCTTCGTCGTCTGCGCCGTTCAAGGTCTGACTCATGTATCGCCCGAACTTGACCCAGAGCACTCTCAGCATACGTTGTCGTTCTCGTTGTTCGTCATTGGTAGTAAGGTTCCTCATTCTGCCAATGCCATCTTCGTGGTCCTCCAGAATATGAAAAGGTACTTTGTCGAGGTTTTCGAATTTCTTGCCGATGCGCTTCAGCCATCGCTCGCCACTGCGCACCGCAACGTGTGCTACCGGTTGAGGCTTCTCTCCCGTGCTGCTGGCAATGAAACCGACGGTACCGTCATCCAACACGTATCCTACACCATGCTTACGGCTGTAGTCCACCCATCGGCTTACAAATGGCAATGCTACCGGAGGTTCCACCGGTGCCCTCCTCCTGGATGACTTCTGACGTTTTTCCAACGCAGCCGTCAAGTTGTCGCGGAATACAACAAGTCTCTCCAATACAGCTTCGGGATCTGATCCGGGAACGACTGGCTCTGCTTCGGGACCTCGCTGCGCTGGTACTGGTATCTTGGCGGACATCTTGGGCGCTGGTGGCAGCACAAGTGGCTGCCCAGCTCGCTTATCTTCGCCATCGCTGTAGACCTCGACGACTTCCGCGACAGGCTGCTTTACGCGTGTCCTGGACGAGCGAGTCGAGGCATATCGTCTGAGCGTGCCGGCAACAGGTTCTGGCTCCTTCTCGATCGGTTCTTCAACTGGCTGTTCTGAATCTGCTGTCTTTTTGCGCATTGTCCGCGGTCGACGAGCCAGTGTGGCATCTGCTGGTCGTTTCATACTCACGGAACGCTCCGTAGTCTTGAGCTCCGTAGTCTTGAGCTCTTGACTGTCGGTTTCCGCGGCAGAAGACTGCGATTGCGACGATCTGGAAGTCGGTCTTACCGTGTCGCGGGACGCTGGTCGTTGTAGTATTGGTTCCACTTCCATTTCGGGTACCGCTGGCTCGGCTCTAGTTCTTCGTAAGGTGGGTTCTGCCCTTCTTCGTGGAGGAGGCATCATCTCAGCGTCGCGCTGTTTCTTGACCTCAAGTTCTGCAGGCACTGCGCGTCGACTGATTGTTACGGACGCGACTTCGTTGTGGGAGATTTCTTTGAGTCTTCTCGCCTGTGGCATAATATTTTCATCCTCCGCGATCTCGGTGAGACCCCAACCGCCGCTGTAAGGAAACCTGTGGTATACGATGTCTGACGGTATCGGGATAGTGGGTTGACGACCAGCTGCGACCTCCTTTTCCATATCTCTGACAATACTGCGAATTCGTTGTCCAGCGTTGAGCTGAAAGCATTTGCCAGGCGCGTACTCTCCGACACCGGTTTCCTTGCACAGGTTCCACCAAGTATCGCTGTATCCTCTTTGCAGGACTTCCGGACTCGGTAGCTGTACTGGCCAAGTCGGTACTTTTGTGGTTTGCATTTTGCTCATCTTACTGGGCACGTAGGCGATTCTGAAAAACGGATGCGTAACGATCTTGTCGGGACATGGTCGCATCTCTTCTGGTACCAGTAGCGATGATACGAGGTCTCTCAAGTCGGCTGAAATGTCGTTGGTAATGGCGGAAAGTTCTGGCCACGAGTATTCTCCGGCTTTGAGCTTCTTGTAAATTTCTTCCTTGTTTGCAGCATGGAATGGGGCTTTTCCGACGGCCAGTGTGTATGAGATGATACCGATCGCCCAGAGGTCGACCTTTTCGTTGTGACCCTTGCCTTTTTCAAGAATTTCCGGGGCTAGGTAATTGGGAGTACCACACATAGTAGTCCTCCTCTGAGCCTCCATGTCCTTTCCACTGACCAGAAGCGCAGCCAGTCCAAAGTCACCGACTTTGACGTTCATGTGTTCGTCCAGAAAAAGGTTGCCGGTTTTGAGATCGCGGTGGACAATGCTTCGGGTGTGCAAATACTTGACTGCGCCGCAGACCTGTATCATCAGTCGTCGAATTTCTGGCATAGTCAAGCATTTCCTTTTCTTCAATAAATCTGCCAATGACCCAGATGAACATAGTTCCAAAACAACGTAGGTGCTCTCCGAGAAAGAAAAGGCTCTGTGGAAACCGACAATGTTTGGGTGTGTTAATTTCGAATGGATTTGTAGTTCGGTGATAAACTTGAGCTGTGTCAGTCATCCCGTCTCGATGATGCAAATCAGATGTCCTCACCTTTTGTGCTAACTTTGGAGGATCCATCTTCGACTTGACGATTTTGAGGGCGACCAAATGTCCAGTAGGTTTGCCGGCATCGAGGCGCTCTGCTCTGTGGCAGATAGCGAAGCCGCCTTTTCCCAGTTGTGGACCAGTAGCATAGCTGATTCCATGTGGCTCTGTCACGACCGGTGGAGGCGGTTCGGCGTGTATAGACATTTTCTGTTTGTTAGTATACTTGAGAGTTCATGTTCGCCATGAAGCTTTGTCGCGTCGGATGTGATATTTACAGACAGCGCGTTTCCCAGCAACGGAGCGGCTCAGTCGGTCAATTTCCAATTGCATGCCGATGCTCCACTTAATTCTGCAACCGCAAACGCCGATGTTGCGCTGATGCAATGTGAATCTGACTGACCTCGACTGCATGATGTCGATTGCAATGGTCTTTCAATTGAGTGTGCTTGCGCGCATGGTGGAACCACAATGAGGCGGTGAGGATTCACATTCTTGGACCGCGACTGCGAACTCGATCCGACCAGGACATGTCGTTGACACTCAAGCTCGCGTCGCTGTTGATCAGGACGCTGGCTAAGCCCGTCGGCGTACGTATTGCTCCAAGTTGTCATGTACCAGGGTTGGGCACGTAGCTGACTTTCCATCAGAACAGGATCAAATCTCGCGCACGGGAGCATCCAACATTTCGAGCTGCATTCGTCAAGTTCTCTCAAGGTCTGCATCGAGTCGACATGCGAATGCGATTAGGGATCCTTCATGATGCCGCGGCTCAGGAACGAATGCACGCCAGAGAAGCAGAGGAGGCAGCCAAGAGAAAGAAGGAAGCCGAGACACCGATGGTCAGAACAGAATCTCAGCAGAAGGTGTTCGATGCAGAGCAGGCAGAAGAAGAAGAGAGGCAGAAGGGGAAGAAAGACCAGAAGCCCCCACCACCTCGAATCAGACCTCTCTCGGAAGCCAAAGCAATAGACCTGGGTGCTAACTTCGCCTCGGAAGCATTCATCTTTATGGTTGCGGCAGGACTGCTTGTATTTGAGAGATGGTGGTCGCGGCGGAAGGAGAATGCAAAGGATGAGCATGTGGTGGAACGCTTAACAGCTTTGGAGGAGCAGACCGAGACCATCTCGTATCTTCAAACAGAGATTGAACGACTACGGGCAGAAGCAAAGGCGCGAGATGATAGAGAAACGCAACAATCGGCTGGACTGGATAGAAAGAAGAAGAAGGACGGCAACGAGGATGAGCAACGCAAAAAGTCTTCTCAGTGAAGATATTGTACAAATCACGACCATCGCATCTCTGTAAAGCAGGAAATTGCATCTGGAGGACAACTCTACTCATACAAGATACACTCATCTCGAACAATAATTTCTTCTCTCACTCTACAGTAGTTCATATGCGGCCCGGAATCGTCCCTATCCATTTCTAGGCTTCCATTTGCGCGTCGACGGGAATTGCGTCAAGTAACGCGTCAGGTCCACCAGATCGAGAAGGAGCGACTTTAGCTATCATTACTTCGGCCACACTGCATTCCCTGCAACTCTCTTGTTCAATCTCTCACAACCGAACAGACATGTTTTGCACGTCTTTGAGACGCAGGCGTTCATTGCCGAATATTGTGGGCGCATTGCAGTCCAGCCCAGATCTTCAATGCAAAGGTTGGTCTGCAGCTATCTACCAAGGTGGATAGGACTGACCGCACGATAGAAAATGAGCTCAAGACTTGCGATTTGAGCGTGCCGACCGAGTGTCACAATCGAACTGGACCACCGGCATCTCGAGGCAGACACGTGCGGCTATTAATCTGCTCCACGACATCGGTCACACAATCACGACTTGCAAAAACTGTTGAACGAATCGAGCATCTCGCTTCCATCAGCGGTGAGGATCGCATCGCCATCGTCTTCTCTCTGCAACCGCCTGTTGCACAGCTCGCTGGCCAAGACGATGTACTACCACCTACGCTTGGTCTCGCGAAGCTGCAAGCAGAGCTGCTTGCATCGACGTCACTTCCAGCTATACCAGTCTTGCTGGTGCATGAGTTCAAGGAGCTGCCCAAGCTGATCAAGAAACATTGCATGGCACTGAGCCAACCCGTTAAGAGCACGACGATACCAAAAGCAACCGACTTGCTTCCGCTCTGCAGCACCGGACAACCGCTCGACGGGTTTGCGACAGCGCTCACATCTGATCTCTTCCGCTCACTGAAAGACCTAGCTGCGACTATGGTATTGTCTGGGAAAGAGGAGATTATTCAGGAAGGTGGTCGCTGGGACGTCTCGTCTAGCAATGCTCAGAATTCGAGATCACGACCCGGTGTGCTAGGAGGACAGCTCGATCAGGACGTGCTGGCAGCGATGATGGACTTTTGGAAGGAAGAGTTCATCGCCGAATGATGATAAGCGCAATGGTACCAAGCGCTACTAGAGCAAGTTAACGTAGTATCATGGCTGTAGGACCACTAGATCTGTCCTTAAAGAGACGGCATTTGGTCGTACTCTGCCAGGCATATATACACGAAGATATGCTAGAAACCGATCCAAACGCCTTTGCTATGCCTCGACCAGCAAACGTGGTCCAGATCTCGAGTCCCGCTTTCACCGTCGACTATGCCTGATGACACAATCCCACTGCCACTGCAGAATCATTAGTAAATACCCAATCACCAGCGAAGAAGAATACTCACCACTCGACCCGATTCATCACCAGCAAAAACCGTCCTCTCGGTAGCGAGCACGCTCGTGATCCCCGACGCCACAACACCGACCTGTTCACCATAACTCAAATGCTTAACCAACTGCAGATGCCATGCCCCGTCATCCAACGTGACCACCTGCCAGACCTTGACAACGCCCCTCTTGTGGCCCGTGAACAGCAACTCGCTCGTAACCCACTCGTTGCCCACGCCCTCGTAGAAAGTCGCACAGAGCACATCTTCGTCCGCCGTGTCGCTAACCTGCTGCTGCAAGAGTCGATGTCCGTTGAGCGTGTACAGCTGCACAGCCGCGCCGATGCATAGCAGGATATGACCCGTGACGTTGTTGATCTTGGCGGCGGTGACGGCGGGACCGGTCTCGGTTTGCGGTAGCAGAATGCGCAGGCAGTCGAAGCGGTTCAGGTCCCAGACGATGACTTGGCCGTCGGTGGAGGCCGACACGAGCGTGCTGAAGGCCCAGGAAGCGGCAAGGACGGAGATCGCTGCCCGGTGCCCGAAGAGGTACGTCTTGGGGTGGATCTTGATCTCGTCAGATGAGGGAGACGCAAAGTCCCAGACGCCGATTGTGCTGTCCGCACCGCCGGTGAGCAGGGTGCGGGCGTCGGCGAAGGTGGCAGTCGTGATGGGCCCGATGTGGAATTCTTCGTGGAGCGCAAAGAGTTTCTTGCTTGAGTTGTGGAAGAAGCGGAGGCTGTTGTCGGCGAAGAGCCATTGGGCGTGCGCTTTGCCGTGGGGTGGGATGTTTAGCCTACATGGCGAGGCGGTGACCAGTCGGTCAGAGGTGGTAGACCAGAAGAGCGAGGATACACGATCGTTTGTCTCCATCACCGGGTCAGGCAGTCTCGTGAGCGTTTCGGCCAAGCTGTCGAGACGAAGCGTGTCGTGCTTTTCGTGGTCCCTCTTAGGATGCGGTCTTTGGTAGACTTGATGTGGTGTTTGGCCGAAATTGTGGATGAAGCCAATCGCAGCGAGTCTCTCGACAGGGTCGGTCATGGTGTCTAAATTCTTCGTACCATGATAGGACAGTGGATGGAAGACATTCGTAGCTTCGACTGCTGCTTGGCCTCTTTGCTTGTAACCAAAGACCAGATCGATCCACTCATGCAGATGCTGGCTTACGTAGGGACTTTCCAGCGCCTCTCTGTGCTTTGTGATGAAGAGATGTGGGTCACCTTTGGCCCAGGGAGGAAGCTGTACATCGTTGATGATTTCTCCTCCTTGCTTCACACCGAAATCGTATTCGTTGATATTTTGCAGGAATTCAGGCAGGTAGTAGAACTCAGGTGTAAGCTCTCGCACATCAGTAGGAATCTGTTTCGAAGCAGAAAGCCAAGCATTTTCGATAGAGTCAAACAAACGATCGGGATGGTCAAACGATCCACCTTGCAGGAGGAGATATGACTGAACGAATGGCTGGATGCGGATAAGATAAGATGTGACAATCATCGCCGAGGAGTAGTGTGTACCATAATGAAACGGGTTTTCTTCTCCCATCTCCGCAAATGACTGATAGCGCTCCCTGAAATCAGACTCACGTTGAGGATTTTGACAGCCCATCGGCTTCGACAAGTCTCTGTACGTCCGTGGATCGTCAAGATCAAGCCTGTCACTGCTGTAGTCGGCAAGTACCCAGGGGAAGACCGGATACTGTGTGAGATCGTTGAAAGTACGACCAGCCATGGTGTTGACAAGCATGAGATAGTGAAAGTTTGATATCTCGCCCTTCATCCATTTGCGAGTAGCTGTGTTGGAGGCCGAGGTATTGAAGACGTTGGCGAACTTCGAGCCAATGGATTGCGGAACCTCTTCTGGAATACGCAGACACTCGACTCTCCATGCATCTTCCTCCGGAAGGGAGGATATCGACGTATGCACATGTGGAGCTCGAGAAACCATGTTGCTGTAGACATCGTTGCGTATTGCGGGCGACTTGAAGATCAAGAGGTAACTTTGACCGTCATTAAAAAACACCTCAATGGCGACATCGCGGAACAAGAACCGGCGTCTTGACAAGCTGAGAAGATCTGTCCACGACCAATGCTTGGCCGAATCAGAAGTCGACCGTTCTTGTAGACGAGGGGTCTTGATCTCACGGCCAGAGATCAACTGGACGTAATCATCACGCTCTTCTGCAGGGGCTTGAGCAATACTTACAATCTCACCATCCGATCTGTGGAACATGTTGTCCTGGATGTAGAGATTTTTCTTGCCGATGATAAGCAATCCTTCGCAAGCTTCCAAGCCTACTATGCGAGAAGCGTTGTATATGTGCTTGATCTGGTCGCCTGGCTTCACGCTTCGCATGATCTTACGGTTCTTGTCGTCAAAGCTTTCATCTTCTTCCTTTGGATCGTCGACGAGCTCAAACTCTCCTTCGAGCAATGATGAAGATGACATGTGGTTTTCTCCGCTTCCGTCATAGATTTCACCGCTGGCCATACGCAAGGGTTGACGTGGTTGTCCGCTTGCTTGGGAGGCCGTTTTAAGCGAGGCAGGAACTTCTTGCGATCCATTCTGAGATGAAGACACGGTAGGCTTTTCAAGGTCGATCTTCTCCGAGATTTTGCGCTTCGGTTGATATATTTCATTACTTCGTGGAGCATCACGTAAAAGTCGTAGTCTCATCCTATTGCGCGACTCTGTTGGGTCGAGTTGCCACTTTGCCGTACCAGGGTCTGGAAACAACCCACATGGTTGCTGTATGACTTCGTTAAGTCTAGCAGCTGCAGCTCGAAGATGTTCGATATTCTCCTGTTGATCTTGCGTCGATCGTTGAAGTTTGAGCCGCTCTTGAGCATGACTGTTGACCCTCCAATGGCGAGTATTGTGCTCATAATGCTGGATGACGTGGTCGACGTCTGTCTCTTCTGACTGCCACTGCCGCAGCTTTTCTCGTCTCTTGGAAAGACGATTGTCTCGTGTTTCCTCTGTTCTTTGACTTTCGTTCGCGACGAATTCCTGCCAGTACTTGGCCAAAATCTCGAGAAAAAATCTGTCGAGAAGAGCGCTCCGTTCCTCGACCCATTGCAACAACTCCTCGTCATCATGAGTAGACAAGCGCATAAGCCCTGTAGAGAGATGTCTCTGGCCAGAATCTGCATTGTGTATGAGGATTGTTGCAGCCTCGGTAGGCTTCAGCACTAGGAGCATGCGAAACAGGCTGGCAGTCGCAAGACGGACAGCATGCGAGGATGACCTCAACTTGGTGTAAAAGACGTAGCAGAGGAGCCGAATGAATACTAGTTCTTGATTGTCCGGCGAAAATAAGATGGTTTGCCAGTACGTCAATTTGCGGAGGAAGTCAATGGTCGAGTCGTCCTTCTCGGTCTCGTCCAGCTCTGAAAGACGCCAGAGAGTGACTCGCAGAAAGACGGAGCGCATCAGGGTGGTAGCCTGACTGCAAAGGCGGACATCCTTGACCATAGCAACCTCGGGCTGCTGCAGGTGATCTAAAATGTTGCCAACAAGATCCAACAGTGGCTGTGAGCCGTCGATAAACCAGCCTTCGAAGACAGCTTCAGAGACATGCTGGCAGAACTTGCTTAGATTCGTGAGTGCTCTTGGAGATTGCATCAAGGCTGGATTAAGCTGCAGATGGTTCCAGAGCTCCATCATGATATGTTGCAACAAATAGGATTGGAAGAAGGCACGGTGTTCCAGATATCCCGGAGGCACTTTCAGAAACAGTCCGAATCCAGAAAAGTCCTTCTTGGTGCAGACCTGGTCTACCAGGATACCTACGAGCATGCCAAGTAGCGATTCGGTCAACTCGTTGCCAACCCGCATTCTTATGGGACGATCTTTCGCTTGGGCCAGGTTAATGTCAAAATGAGCGGAAAGATGAGGCTGGGATGTATCGCCGTCGTCAATGAAGACAAAGGATGATGTTCGTCTGGGGGCTTGTATACGGTTGGGTCTGTTATTCTCCGGCAATGTAGTGCTAGAGCCCGCTCTCAAGATAGTCGGCCGTTGGCTGCCTGAGTTGGCATGAGGACGTAACATGACGCTGTGTCCTTTTGAAGTGAGCGACTCTCCGTTGGTCATGAGCTCTTTGGAAGCACTGAGTCTGTCTGTGCTTGCAACTACGGGAAACAGAGTGAAGAGGAGCTCTTGGATATATTGGGAGTTTCCAGCAAAGTCGCGAAACGCTGGACTCTGGGCTTGCAGGTCTGTAAGGAATGTAATGATTGTTGCAGGTTTCGAGAAGTTGTCTGAGTTCTCAGGTATTGAAGGTTCCGGCGCAGCAGCTTTGAGGGCCGTCTCCAGCATGTTGGTCATGGTTGGCATAATCTCAGGATTGACGATCCGAACGATATCACTGGGAAAGATGCTGAACAGTTCCATGACCGATAGTTTATCGGGTGGTTCGATGCCAGAGACGTCTTGGCCGAAGAGGATTGAGAGGCAACTGATCCAAACAGAAGGACTATCCCAGTGAGCTCTGAGTTGGACCCTGATTATTGGAAATCCAGCATTCTTTTCGAAGCCCGTTTTGAAGTCTAGATCCATAGAAGTCATCGCTCGGGCGGTTATTCTCATCACGGCAGCGATAATCCTGTTGTCGGACTCGCTTAGAAGGTGAAGAAGCCACCTGCTGGGGATGTAACGGATGAATTTTTGGAAATGGCCAGGCGCTTCTTTGTCGCATAGCATCTTCGCATACCGTTCGAGAACGCCGATCCCGAGCTCCTCGTTTGATAGTCTAAGGGATTGGAATTGACTCATATGGCTGAGCGTACGCCTCAAAGGACTGCTCGACAACGACGGTGACCGCTTTCCAGACTCTTGACTTTTGAGAGTAGATCTGCGGTTGCGGAGCGGTATTGCCGATGCGCGACCTTCTTGGAGCGCGTATCCAATAAAGTTGGCTAGATCTCGAGGCTCGCCCTTCACTGCCAGATTGGTGAAGACAATTTCGAACGCTGCCAGAACGAACGGCAAATTCTCCTTGTAAACACCCTCGACTTTGAAGGAGTTCAGCACAACCCGAATGACGCGGGCCTTAGTAAGGCGTTTGGAGTTGTACTGGGCGTCTTTGTTGTTCTCCAGAAGCCAAGTGAATTGTTCGTAATACAACTTCTGACTGTCGGTTGTACCAGCTCTCCAAATGTCCATGTCCATAAGCAAGGCGCGGTATGCCATCGGATTGAGCATCACAGACGAGTGAGGTTTCTCCAAATTGATTCCCAGGAACTTCAGGACGACCAGTAGAAGCTCCTTGATCAAATCGGCTCTTTCCTGAGTAGGTCGAGCAAACAGGGAGTTTTTCGTCAACGCATATACCGATGCGCCATGGAAAGCTCCTATTTTCTCACGCATTGTCAGCGCAACGAGCCCATATCCGTTATTCACTTCCATGACCTCACTCAACCTCCAATTCGACTCGATACAATTGAAAAGTATCTGAACAGTTTCGATGAGGGCGCTGGCATCCTTTGCACTCTCGATCATTCGTATACCCGATCCCAGGAAGCCCCCAACTTGCCAACATGTGTCATCCAAAGTTCGAGGTACGCTTGCGAACGCTTTTCCCATCAGAAATCCCGTGCCTTCAGGACGCAATAGAGCGTCACCGAAGCTCACACGAGCAGCGTTAAACAATATCGGGTTGCCGGTCCTCGTCAAGACGTGGAGCTGATGTACAGATCTCTTGTTCAGGAGGGACTCCAAGCGTACTTCGTCAGCTAAGATGCCATCCACAGAGGTTCTCGAGTGGGGAAAGATGCTTATGAGGTTGCTGCCTTCGTGCATAATCTCCATACCGCGACCGTTGATGACTTTGGCTATTGCGGAGTCTGTTGCTCGGTCATGGTAAAGCTCCTGATTATAGCGATTGATATCAGCGGCAGCCTGATAAGTAAGCCATGGTCCCACAATGTCTTGATAGTTGCCCGCATAGTACGGGCCCAGAGCAGCATGCACGGCAATCATGTCGCTCGAGAGACAGATATCATACATATGTGCATTGGTCAGTGACCATTTCGTCAAGGCTGGTGCGTCAGAGTCTTTGATGCGAAACCTTTCGGGGGTACCATAGAATGCTTGCATTGGGTGACGTTCTCTGGGTTCTGGAGGAAAGGGCGAAGAGCTCGTACCCCCCGATACTGGTGGCGGGGCTTGCGGATATAAGCATTGCTCTTTTCTTTCCACGTACCGACCGTTGACATAGAGTAGAGCTTCTCCGTTTGTACCTTGTTTGGGCGGTCGGTGAACCAGTGCGATGTGGTACCATTTCTTTTCGCGGAATTGAGCACGCTTGAAACGGACACTTGGATTCGGCGCATTCACCGAAGTCTGTAGTATGAGGCAGTGTGACTTCTGTTCCAGATAGATCAAGACAAAAGATGTCGAAGTCGGGTCCTGGACGCCGAATATGGTGGTGTGGAAACGGTCATCGATCTGGTCAAAATTGATCCAGCACGACCAACTATAACCACTTGCAGGCGGAAACGTTCGAGGCAGATTTGGGATCTCGACAGAACTATGGCCGTAGTATGACATGTCGAAATGTATCGATGGTATCGGCTTGGGTGTCATAGATATCTGCAAGAGAAGCTTTCTTGCAATTGCGTTCTTCGAGGCGTTCTGCAGAAGGTACACGGTACTTTCCAGATTGTCTACACCGGCCTGCAGAAGGTTGAGACATAGCTCATGGAGTCTTTGATGTTCTATGTCTGGTATGGTACCATTGAAAAGCAAAGACATGAGCTTTTGTACGACATTGGCGCCGGAGAGCCGCGCCCTGTTGTAGAGAGAGCTCTCCGCTATCGTCTCGAGTGCAGCCAGTAACGTAGATGGCAAGTCTCGTTCATGGTCTGTCCGATCTCGAAGAACTGATACGTAGAGATCAACGAAAGTGGGGAGTGCATGGGGGACAACAAGCGTGAAATTCGTCGGCAATAAAGAACTTCCAACTATCGGGGGAACCTTTTCTGTGACGTCGATCGCACCTTCTTCGGTCTTGGACTTGTGGTCTGCATCGTCGGCAGCGATGGCAAAGGTGCTGGCTACAGACTCATCTGCGAGCGAGAGAGAAAGAAGTGAGCGGGCCAGTTGGCAAATGGCGGTTGTCAGTTGCTGAACATCAGGACTCGAGAGTAGCATGTGTGAGACCTGCATACTCAAATCCTGGATGGTCATCCATCCTTGCCGTGAAATACGCTTGTTGAAATACCGCAGATTGCCTTCATGGTCTTTGAACGATCGGAGCAGAATGTGCAGAGCTGTACATAGGAGATCCAGAGGATTCCCATCGGCGGCGACTTCAGTATGACTATCGTTGGAGAGCAGCTTCAGCTCTTGAAGCAGCGCTATCAACTTTTCGTAGCCATGAAGTCGACGAAAATGATCTTGTACAGCTTCGACATCAACAGCATCGTCGAATACCTGGGCGAGTTGGTTCAATACATCCCGAGACCGTTGGAGCGATAGACCAGGGATAAATTGGTCGACTGCGAGCTCAAGTACATGAGCTTGGATGTTGGTTGTCGGAACATTTGATCTTGAAGTGGAAGATCTGTGTCTCCTCGGTTTAGGTAAGGTTGCCATGGCGGGCTCGACCACGGGTCAGTGATGCGCACAAGCAGATCGGATTTTGCAAGCCTAGCATGACTGTGACGACTCTTGCAAGACTGTAATGAGTTGCATGCATAGCATCAATTTCATCTGGAACGATGTGATCAATCTATTACTCACGCGATCTAGCTGTGAGTCTCTTCGGCAGCCTTGTGACGATGGGGTAAGCTGTATCCGATAAATGTCGACGACGACGTACAAGTTTTCGTGTCGGTATCAGCACTTGCAATCAGTGTCCACATACCGCTCACTTCGTGAACCAGGGATCGTGTGGTTGAGTCACGGTCGAGCTGATATCAGTATTGACCAACGCAATCATGCAGTACGGTGCGGTTTCCGGATGTCACGCTTGTCTCAGATTCAGCCGCGTGTAGGCGGATGCGGCCGTGCGCTAGGCCTGATATGACAGTCGCTCTTGCCAACGGGCTACCGGTTCATAATTGGGGTCCGAGGCCCACTATTGTTTGGCAACAGGCACCAGCTTTCCACTGGCAGCATTGATCACGAGCGTCATAGCCGTCTTATCTCGGCGACTGCGCAATCAGCGTACCTGCAGCTTCTGCCCCGGATTCCGTGCGTTGGAGTAGTCACAAGACACCGATCTCTCTCCAACGACTCATCCGCTTCATATCTCAGTCTTCCCTTCTTCCTTCTCACTCCTCCCACCACTCCTCATACCGTCCAGCCTACTCAGTCACTTATTAGCACTCTCACAATGAAGGGTGCCTTCAGTCTTCTGTCGCTCCCGCTTCTCGCGGCGGCGTCACCTGTCCTCAAGACCGGTGTCTTCGATGACAAGGTCGCTCCTTTGATCGCCCACGATAACGCCGAGCACATCCCAGACTCGTACATTGTCGTTTTCAAGAAGCATGTCACACACACTTTGGCCCAAGAGCACCACTCGTGGGTCCAGGACCTCCACGCCAACGTTCAAATCAGAAAGACCGAGCTTCGTAAGCGCTCGCAGACTCCAATCACCGACTCCATCTTCGAGGGCTTGAAGCACACCTACAACATTGGTGGCTCTCTTATGGGATACTCTGGTCACTTTGACGAGGATGTCTTGCAATCCATCCGCAGTCACCCAGATGTAAGTACTTTGGCAACACCAGCCCCCTCGTCACACGACCCTCGGCCGCTATGACGCCTTATCAGTGCCAAGGCTAATCATGCTCACACAGGTCGACTACGTCGAGAAGGACCAAGAAGTCCACACCTTGCAGAGCAACCACACCGACCCAGAGCTTGAGAAGAACGCTCCATGGGGTCTTGCTCGTATCTCCCACCGTAGCAGCCTTACATTTGGCACCTTCAACAAGTACCTCTACGCTGCCGACGGTGGTGAGGGCGTCACTGTCTATGTTATTGACACCGGCACCAACGTCAACCACGTCGACTTCGAGGGTCGTGCCAAGTGGGGCAAGACCATTCCTCAGGGCGACGAGGATGCGGACGGTAACGGCCACGGCACTCACTGCTCTGGTACCGTTGCTGGTAAGAAATACGGTGTTGCAAAGAAGGCCAATGTTGTCGCTATCAAGGTTCTCCGCTCCAACGGCTCTGGCTCCATGTCAGACGTCGTCAAGGGTGTCGAGTACGCCGCCGAGTCTCACCTCGACGAGATGAAGGCTGCCAAGTCTGGCAAGGGCAAGAAGGGTTTCAAGGGTAGCGCTGCAAACATGTCTCTCGGTGGTGGCAAGTCCAACATCCTCGACCAGGCTGTCAACGCCGCTGTTGATGCTGGTATTCACTTTGCTGTCGCTGCCGGTAACGACAACGCCAACTCTTGCAACTACTCTCCAGCCGCCGCTGAGAAGGCCGTCACTGTTGGCGCAAGCAACTTGGCTGACGAGCGTGCTTTCTTCTCCAACTACGGCAAGTGCAACGACATCTTTGCCCCAGGTCTCAACATCATGTCTACCTGGATCGGCAGCAAGTACGCCACCAACACCATCTCTGGTACTTCCATGGCCTCTCCACACATCGCTGGTCTCTTGGCCTACCTTCTCTCCCTCCAGCCAAGTAAGGACTCTGCCTACGCTGTCGCCGACATTACCCCAAAGAAGCTCAAGGCTATTCTCTTGTCTACTGCTACCAAGAACGTTCTCTCTGATGTTCCAAGCGACACCACCAACGTAAGTATATTAAATTGTCTTGTTACAAAGCTATCACTAACTCCATTCAGATCCTTGCCTGGAACGGTGGTGGAATCTCCAACTTCAGCGCCATCGTTGAGGCCGGCAACTACGACGCTAAGGCCACCAACGAGTACAAGATCACCATTCCTTCCGTCGAGACCATTGAGAAGGAGGTCAAGAACGCCATCCCATTAAAGGATGCTCTTCACGAGATCGTTCGCGAGGTCGTTGACGAGGTTGTGAGCGAGCTTCGCTCGACCTTCTAAGCGCGAGGTAATGCTTGCTGTGGATCACAAGCTCTACATATGCATGAAGCGCAAGAGGTCGTAGTTACATATTTGTTATGGGAAGGGTGATTGCATGGTCGAATACCTTTGGATTTCCCGGGATTTCTTTGAGTCGGTGTATCTTCAGGCTCGCTGTGACCACTACGGGCAGCTGCAGCTCTCATATGTCTCTATACAATTATTCATAATCTGTTAGATGTGTATTAGATCTGCTGTCATGTGCAAAGTGTGGCATTCTCAAGTCTGTAACCTATATTACCGACTTTGACGCCGTGTCGATACCCACATGAGCACATATTGAAAGTCTCCACAAGTCTCCCTGCGTCCGAGATACGCAGCGCAATCGCACACAGCACATGCGCTCTGTCTACACCGCGATGAACCTCGTATCAGACTGCATGGAGACGCCCAGCGGCCGCAGCTTCCTCTTGTTCGGTGGTATGGTCGACTGGCCGCCACGAGGCCACGCGCCTTCCCTGAGGGTCGTACCGTAGGTGACTCGCGCTCAATCTCTTCCATCACAACACGTAACATACTTCACTTATAATCGATCAAATCTCGTGCATACACTACAAAAGCATACATTTACAACCAAGTTTGCTGTCGTCGGAGTGGGCTCGTACATTGACACACCAATTATTCGATGCTTCAGAGAGCGAGCAGCGACGCTGGCTATCGCTTGCGACGAGCGAAATCCGTTCCCTCTATTGTTGATCGTCCATCAGAATCAGCTCGAGTACCGGTTCGGCCAGAGCACGCTGAGAAGGCCGCTGTCGAGGCTTACCGACGAGCCTATCACGTACAAATGTCCACAATGCAAGCTCGTCCAGCCCGGAAACGCTCTGGTACAACCAATGGTAGGTTTGAGGGAAGTCATTTTGACCAGAGTCGTACCGGCGGCCGTATCGGCAGGTCCAGAGCAAATACGGTGCCAGACAATGCCCCAAAAGCGCCCCAGCGACGTAGCACCAAGGCGGGCTTGAAGTCTACAAACAACGACGATGGCACCAAGACTATCACTCTACCACGACAGGCCATCGATACACGACCACGAGCACACACGGATGCCCCAAGACCTTAGGGAGGTCATGCTGAACAACGCATCCAGAATCGCCAAGTCCGGAAAAGCAAGTCGATGTTAGACGATCGCAAGGTTTCTACATCTTCAGTCCCGGCTACAAGCAACATCACCCAAACCAATTCGACGCGGTTGGCATCTATTCAGCATACCCCCGAACCCGTGCAAAAAGACGTCAACGTGCTGCGCACTAGGCAACGTACCATCTCGACTCGTGCCGGGCCTGATGCAAGCGAGTCAGATCAACCATTCAATCAAGCCGGCGAGAGTTCGGATCAGCAATTCTCACACAGACGCCGTCTTCGACCAAGCAGCTCCATCATTGATCCACTCAAGCGAAAACTTGGAAAGTCCTCCTCGCAGCCTTTGTCAGCAATCAGCTACGATAGTTCTTTACCTCCTTTTAACTCTGCGAATGATGATGATCCAAGTCCGGCATCATATACCTTGAAGCCTCGTACACCGTCGTTGGAGACCTTACCTGTGCCCAAACAGCGAAATGTTTCCGACTCGCTCAAGAACAAGTTTCGTCGTATTTTGAGACTGGACAAGAGGTCACAAACAACCTTTCCCGCCCAGCATGTTCCTTCCAAGCAGTTTCATTTCAATGTCTACACACCGGATGAAGAGATGGAGAGGTTTGGATTTGCCCCTCCCGACCGGGCTCCACCTACACCTCCAGTCGATCAGCGGATTGACTCGATTGCTGGTCACCGACGGTGCAGTACCCAAATCTCGGGTACGTCTGCTGAAAGCCCAGGCGAGCGCTCTCGGGTGACGAGCTGGACAGATTCGACTGTGGACGGGAATGTACGAAACTTCATGGTTCAGAAACGGCTGTCGTCAGTTGATGAACTGCCTTCAGGACAACATCAAGTCACGTCATCTACTTCCACCAAAGGATCCATCTTCGGCAAGACAGTCGGTTTGACCAAGCGGAAACAAGGACGATCGGAGGCTGGCCGCAGCTCCGAGGACAGTCAGCAACTTTATGATGCACTCACACGAGAAATTCTGCATGGTGGTCCACCAGATCGGACCAGTATTGAGGTGGCTGTTTGCGGCGAACCGGTTCCGAGGGAGCCAACATCATTGGAAGAAGCGGGTAAGGGCCTTGCCTACAGTAATGGCTACGTCGCAATCAACAAGTCCCCGACTATCCGTACTGTGGACCCAGAGTCACCCGCCAAGTCGACCGTAATTACAAGTTCGAAGGAAATACAAAAGGCCATTCCTGCCGAAAATGAAGGCAACACCTACTCCGACGCGGACATCCGAGCAAGACGACATCAAAGAGCTCAGAATCGTTGGCATCAAACCTTGGACAATGAGTCACCAATTACATCCCGTGCTCTGATAGCGAGCGAAGAGAGCAATCCATATCGTTTAGGTTCTCTCCCAACCTCGCCGCAGTCAACCTATCTGCCCATGTCTGTTCGTCATAGAGACGGCAACGAGGACCCATTCAGTCATCACAGGCCTACCGACAGCCGAGAGCATGACCGCTTCACCATCTCTCCGAGTGTCTACTCCCGAGAGCCTGGCGCAGTCTCAACGAGGTCGAACAGTCCCATCCCGAATATTGGGACGGTAATCACAATCACAGGAAGAGAGGTCAAAAGATATTCTTTGGACTCACCACCGAAAGAGCAGAGGAAGCTGTCTCAGGTCAGGACAAGTCATGAATAGCAGTCATGGCTGTCTAATCAGATGAATGACCTCGATATGCAGTTGACACCCAAGACCTGGACGCTTATGGACGAGCCTACTACTGCGAGATCGGAGACACCAAAATCATCTGGCGTTTCAGTCAACCACAGCCAAACCAAACAGCCTTCTGCACCATCGAACGACGATCGCAGCACTGAGAAGGTGGACTCTGTTACGACACAGGAAGTTTCAGAAATTAAGTGGTCCAAAACGAGAAAGACGCAGGAACCACGTCCTGTATCGAGACATATGAACGAACGATATCCAGTCATCGAGATCGGACGCAAACCAAGCGAAACCGGATTCAAAGCGTTGAAGCGCAAGGTCAGTCAGACAGGTCTCGGAGCCATTCGTCGCATCTCCTATAATCGAAAGGCCTCGAAAGAGTCAACTATAAGCAAGGAAAGTCGGAAGGCTTCGGATTCATTCGTGGGAGTAGTGCAGCGTGATGTAGGTGGAAAGACAGACGACAGGAGACCGTCCGCTTCGAGGAAGATCAGCCCTGCCACATTCTCGGATATGCGTCGTCCAAGTACCCCAATCCAAGAAATTGCATCACCAGATATCGACCGCACCGGACAGAACGGGAGTCACGCAGCACCGGCAGCGCAGCCTCGCCAAGAGCCTGGATTGAAAGATCAGAAAGCCAAATCCGCATACGATCTGCGTGCTCGCTACAAGCCTTCTCGCAAGAATCTGCGCGACACGAGCATCAACATCCGCCGCAAAACAGCTGAGACGAACACGACCCTGGGGCGACACATGGAAGATCCGACGCTGCGCAAGATCAGCGCGGGTCCGTATGCAGCGGATAACTCGACCACGCTTACTCTATCGGAGGTGAGACCCAGTCCAGTAGCCAAAGAGAACGCCAGTCCGACTCTTTCGACCATCGGTGTAGCAATCGGAAGCCCAAGCTGGCTGAAGGGAAGCCAATGTACGGCATGCACTCCGACGTCGTCGGAAAAAGAGTACCCTCGTCACGCTTCCACCAACAGAACGTCTATCCGTGCAGTGCAAAGCTCTCGCGAACTGCGCGGAGAAGGAGCAAGTTCGCCGTTGGTGTATAGCAGCGTCAACAGGAAGCCGGTCGGTAAAGGCAGCCCCGGTCAGCGCATGGTGGACGACTTCATGAAGCGGAAGCGTGAGGGCGAATCGCCGGGTAGCAGTTCTGCAGGGGTTGGTGCATTCTTATAGTCGGTATTGGTAGCATGTCTATTGGATGAGACGGTTAGAAGGCTGGATGGTGGAATCTGGTAATAAGGATCACAAGTCGGACAAGCGGTAGTGGTAACTGGTATTGATAGCGGCGTGTATTATTATTCTGCCTCCATGAATGGATTGGCTTAATGTCGTACTGTCCTTTACGTGTGATTGTATCTTGATCGATAGACCTGTGCAAGTCTGGCTCAGATCTAAGCTACATCATCCTCTCGCCCTCGGCATCATCGTCATCATCGTCATCGTCAAATCCGCCAGCACCTCTGGCCGACTCAGCCATGCCATAAGGATTCTGCGGAAGCGGTGCATGGTGAGGTCCCTTAGGAAGTCCCTGCTCCGCCGCAATCCCGGCAAACATCCTCCCATCCCTAGGCACCAAACTCTCAATAGCAGCAACGACATCAGCAAACTTAACCACGGCGCCGAAAATACCTCCCTCGAGCACGACGCTCTTCAACGCACCAGCATGCACCTCCTCAGTCGCGGCCGCGGTGCAGTCCTCGACGATCACACAATCATACCCGCGATCATTCGCCTCGCGCATCGTGCTCGAGACACAAACATCCGTCGTCACGCCCGTCAGGATCAAGTTCTTGATCCCTCGTACTCGCAGCAACAGGTCCAGATCCGTGTGCGCGAAGGCGCCGCGGCCGGGTTTCTCGATCACCGGCTCCGTGGGCAGCGGGTATAGCTCGGGTATCGTGTCGTGGCCTGCTTCGCCACGCACGAGGAGTCGGCCTAGAGGGCCTGTGTCGCCTATCCCTAGACCGGATGGGTTGTTGCGCGAGCGGATCCGTTCCCGTGTGCTGAGGGTGGAGAGGTCTGGTCGGTGGCCTTCGCGCGTGTGGTAGATGGGCAGGTGCGCGGTGCGGGCGCTGTGTAGGAGGCGTTGGAGGCGTGGGATTATGGCGCGTGTCGAGGTTATGGGGAGCCCGATTGAGGTTAGGTAGCCGCCTTGTTGGCAGACTGGGGACGTTAGTGGGAATGGTATGATGAGAAGGAGGGGAGTAAAATGGATAGGAGATGAATGGAATATCAGTGGTGGAGCGATTCAGTGAAATGATACATAGACAATCTTCTTACAGTCTCGTTGCATATCTATAATGATCAGGGCGGTGTTCTCGGTGCCGAAGCTAGCGTCGTGCGGCCACCAGTATGGATTCGCTATAATGATGGATTGTTTGGGCACGTCGGAAATATCGTGGATGGGCTCGTCTCCTGGTTGCGTGGCTCCCGTGTTGATCGCTCGAAGGTAGTCGACGCATTGTCGTAGATGTGCTACCTTGCGCTTATTCGAGGCTTTGGCGACGCGTTGTTTTCTGCAGTGTTTGCAGAGCACCATGGCGCTTTTTCCGGCGGCATCTGTGGCGATGAACTCATTGTTGATCGGACCTGGTTTTCGAGGCATGATTGGATATAGGATGTAATAATGGTGGTATTGTGTTGAAAGGTATCGATGATGGTATCGTAGACCACCAGAAGTGTTCAGTGAGGTTGATATCGCGCCGTGCGTTGGGCAAGCCACAGCGCGCTAAACTGTTTTGGGTAGCGAAGCTGACGATTTCGACCATTGATGAATGATGGAAACAATACCTATTAACGATAACACTGTACCTCTTCGACCACTTAATTACTCTGATGAGCCTTCGGGACGATTCCGCTCACGATAGCGACAGGGCATATTGATTGATCAGCAGCGTCACCTTGATGGCATCCGGTTGCACCCAGACTGAAGTTGACATTGTGTGACTTGGGAGTTGGAAAGAATGACTGTCAGGTAGTGATACTTATCGCGGCAACATCCCGTTGATTACAGAAGCATTTATCGGAGGCAAATCTTGCGCGACTGCCGACGTTGTTTACAGCCTCGTACCGACACGTGGTGGAATTTATGATGCTTTATAATCATGAGGGTGCCATAGCAGGATTGACTTCAGAGCAGTGCAATAAGGTGACAACTGTATTTCTAAACCAGTGAGGAGCGAATGAGCCTATCAAACCAAGTAATTCATGCCACCAACGTCAAGAGCCCCTCGATACAGATTGACCTCTCCGCTCGGGCTGTTCACCGTCTCCGTCATTCTGATTCTTGTGGCATATATAATAACCATGCTCGCCCGCCCTACCACCACCATTTCAAATATCTTCAGATTGTCACTCTACAAGAGCACCAGCAAAACTCTGAACCGTGTTCCGTTCCTATCAACCATCGCAACTCAATTCTCAGCCCAACACCGCCACCTATCAACAACCCCCGCAATGGCGTCCTCACACATCGACAAGATCTCCTTCACCGACGCCGTCGTCGCCCGTCGCAGCATCTACATGCTCGACAAGAACCTGCCCATCAGCGACTCGCGCGTCAAGGAGCTCGTCGACACAGCCATGAAGCACGTCCCCAGCTCCTTCGACAGCCAAACCACCCGTCTTGTGGTCCTGCTGCACGCCGAGCACGACCAGTTCTGGGACTTTGTCTGGGAGGCGCTGCAGCCGCATCTCAGAGACGAGTCGAAGAAAGCCGCTAGCAAGGGACGAATTGATGGATTCAGAAACGCTTTTGGAACTGTGAGTGTCTTTTGAAATCATCATTAGTGCAAGTGATATTAATATTCCGACCAGATTCTCTTCTACGAGTCTATTCCCGAAGTCCGCAAGGCAGCATCGACCTACTCTGCCTACGCCGAGAAGTTCCCTACTTGGTCCGAGCACACGTCCGCCATGCACCAGTACGTGCTCTGGACTGGCTTGGAGGCCGAGGGCTGTGGTGCTAACCTGCAGCACTACAACCCGCTCGTCGACGCCAAGGTGCAGCAGCACTGGAACATTGATCCTGAATGGGAGCTCAAGGCGCAGTTGGTCTTCGGTGGACGCGCTCCGGGCTACGAGAAGGCCCTCATGAACAAGAAGACCGAGGGACGTGAGAACAGCGCCAAGTTCTTCGGCTTGAAGTAGATTAACCATATCGTAGTCTTTATCAGGAACCATGAATTAAGTGCTCTATCAAGTCTCGCAATCTTTTCATCGAGGAATCAATATTCTATAAGGGTATCAAAGAAATAGTCTATAGGGTATATATTTCAGGTCAAATCAATCTCAACGATCCCATCTCTAGTGACCAGGCATAAGCCCATCAAGCATCAAGGACAAGAGCGAATTTACTCCAGCTGCGAATCTTCTTGCCAAACACATAAAAGATGATCGGAAATGGGATCAGCGCAATGCAGATGAATCCAAGCACACTCGCAGCCCAGGCCACACCCAGACCATCAAACATGTACGTCGCAAACATGGGGAATCCAGCGCCGACCAGCGATCGCACAAAAGTATTGATAGCAGTAGCGCTGTTGGCGTTGAAGAGGTACACATCGATGATGTACACGACACCAGACATGAAGATGAGAATGATGCCGAGTCCGATGAAGACGCCCGAGATGATCTGTGGCCAAGGGTTGATATGCGGGTTCGACGTCCACGCGAACCAGAACAGGCCGATGGGTAGAATAATCGACCCTGCGACCATGGGCGGCAAGCGGTCCTCCGGATTCAGCTTGTTGGTCAGCGCCATGCGTTTTGCGTAGTATGTGTTGGTGTAGACGGCGATGAAAACGCAGGCGAGCACGACGCCGATGAAGATGGCGATGAACGGTAGCGACGCGACGCCCTCGGACCAGCCGCGGTCGAACTCGAATGAGATCGGGTAGGCTTCGAAGGTCAGGTACAGGATGCCGTACACCAGCGACATGTACGCGGTCAGGACGATCAGGATGGGCTCGGAAACGATCATCTGGAGTGGCTTGAGCAGATATTTGCTGAAGATGGTGTTCATGTCCAGCACGTCTTCTTCGGAGCGCGCGTGGATTGTCCAGTCTTTGGTCTCTTGGCGCAGGCGCTCGGCTTTCCAGCGCAGGAGGAGCGGTTCGTAGGTCTCGGGTGTGCAGAGGTAGGCGAGGATGGTGAAGAAGGCGCCCATGATCAGCGTGATCCACGCCGTCCAGCGCCAGCCCAGATACGACTGAGTGATGAAAGAGCCCATGATCGGACCGGCGGCTGGACCGGCGAATACGGCGCCTGCAAACACAGCTGTCGCAACACCTCTCTCAACGGAATCCATGAAGTCGACAAACATTCCGCCGAGAATAGCGAGAGGAGCGACGCCAAAGCAGGCGGCCAGGAATCGGCAGATGAAGATTGTTTCGAGGTTTGTAGCGACAGCGACGGGGATTTGAAGAATGCAGAAACCGAGCATTCCTAGGAACATTGGACGGGTGCGGCCAAAGGCTTCGGACATGGGTCCCCATATCATAGGCCCTACTGCGAAACCGACGACGTACAGCGAGAGACCGAGCAGCATGACCTCGCTGGATACGTCGAATTCAGCCGCGGTCTTGAAGGTAGTGGTCGAAAAGACGGAGCTTGCGAATGAGACGGTGAATGTCATCAATCCGGTCGTTGCAACAATGAGCCATCGCTTGCCCCAGCTCATGTTCTTTGGGTTCGCTGGGTCGTCTGGCCCATCCCAGGTCACGTAGTTGTAGCCAGCTGCGCTCTTGTTGGTCTTTGTCCTGGTGATGACACGTTCAAGGTCCGCCTGGGTTGGATTCTTGCAATTCGCGCATAGTTGCGCCTCGAAGCCTGCTTCGATGGCAAATTCGGCGAGTTGTGCTTCGGTGTAGGTCTCTGCAGGTTCTGTTTCCTCAACGGTATCGATTAAGCTCAAAGTGTTGCGGCGGTTGTCTTTTGCAAAATCGTGATCATGAATGGTTGGCGCAGCGCTGCTTTGATGTGAGTTCTCGTAGTCGTAGTGTTTCTCGTCGGCAGAGGACCCGGCTTCGAGGTTCGGGTCGGCATAGTCTCGCTTTTCGGAAGCCATGGTGGAGGGCAGATTAGTGGTGATAGAACGCCAACAGTGGACGGAATGGAAAGAGGGAACGCAGTCTATATTATTGTTGGTAGAAAGAGGCAAACAAGAAAAAAACAATAGACCGAGGAAACAACGGCAAACGGAGGACCTACAGTGATGATATCTTGAACAATCAAAACATGCATGGTAAGGAAGAGCATGCCGAAGACCCGCATGGTGCTGAACCGAACAGTCGGACCCGTGGTGGCATAGTCTGGAAAGTGGATAGCTTCTTAGTTCCTCACATCGTCTAATCGCGGCTTGCTTGACGATTTCTCGCGGCAGTTATTTTTATATTGACATGTCGAGCTCGGGGGATTACCGAACCACTTCGAGGTCTGACGCGGTACGACGAAACAGGAGCAGTTAGCTACAGAAGCTGAGAGCCTCAAGATGTTGTCCATTATTGTGCATCGGTCTTCCACACAGGGTGCGAGGCCGTGCAAGACCATCAGTAAGTGATGATGGCGCGCGGCAAACGGACATTCGATAACGATAATAATAGATGGCCCAACAGAAACACCGAAAAAGAAGCTGTCGCCATCCCTTGCAAGTCTTGCATGGACGTTTGGGAATGGAAAAACTCGGCCCGTGAATTCGTTCGGCAGTCGCTCGCCGCAACCTTAATGACCTCGGCATGGCAAGATTTATTGTACACATACCTATACATTTGCCGTGTCACTTGCCAGGGCGATGATAATAGAAAGGGAGTTGTTTTGCCTTGCGGCTACACGTGCCAGCACGTTGTCCAGGAAAGCAAGATCATGTTTTTGGCTCCGCAGAAATCGTTCTCGAGGATATGCGCGGCTTTGCCCCTCGGGAGATATTCCTGATACGCCCGTATCTCTTCTAATGAATCCTTCAACCTCCGGAGCATCTCGCTGTATGGAAACAACCGCTATTGTACACATCTACAGCTTCTCCTCACTCACAGGTACTTCAACCACCTGATCAAGCCCCTGATACGGCGGCATATCCAGTTCATACTTCTTCGCCATGTCCTCACTCAAGAATCTTCCGCCAACAAAATGCCTTCCCTTGAACCACTTAACAAGCGGCTTCGGCGCCGTCAAACTAATCAACGCAGCAGGATTATAGCCCTTACCAGGTCCATCACTCGGCGGTCCCTCCTCAATATTCCAACTACTGGGCGCATCAACCGCCAGCACATCGACCTTGCTAGCCCTCAACGCCGCGATCACCCCCGGAAAAGGCTCCCTGACCTCGCCCGAGAAGCTGAAGCCAAAGATACTGTCGACCACGTAGTCCGTCTTTTGCATCTCGCCCGCAAAGTCCTCGGTGAATGGTATGCGCAGCTCTTTCAGTTGCTGGCTCAGCCGCTGGTAGAGCTCGTTCTTGCTCTGCTTTGGGTAGTACATGGTCGGCTTGTAGCCGTAGTGCCAGAGGTGACGCGCTGCTACGAGACCGTCGCCGCCGTTGTTTCCGGGCCCGCAGGCGACGAGCACGCGCGCGCCTTTGGACGGTGGGTGTAGTTTGTAGACAGCCTGTGAGACGGAGAGGCCGGCGAGTTCCATCAATTGGTCGATCGAGAATGCTCCGGTCGACATCAGCTCTTGGTCGAGAGCTGCCGCTTGCTTTGCGCCGAGAGTCTGCTGTGTCAGTTGGCTGTGAGATGTGTGAAGTGCGATCGCTTACTCTGAGTGCCATCGTGATCGTAATATCGTGAGTCTGTGAGTGTGTGGATCAAAGCAATGGTTGTAGAGAAGGAAAGACTTACGAGGACTATGGTGTGTTGATGCCATAGCGATTACATCACAGGGCTACTTGCAGCATGAACAGTGGAAGATGAGAAACGCAGAGACATACACGAATCAATACTTCTGACTTGTATTGTATTGTAGAACCTCTAGCACAAGTGATATAGTAAGGTATCAACAATGTAGCAATATCAAACACTGATTGCAAAAAGAGTTTCGAGGCAGTAGGTAGTAAACAATTGCTCGCATGCACGAACTCCGGCCTTCTCCGCCTCTGATTGGCCGACCACATCTCTCCAAATCTTCAATTTCATCGATCGTCTACCTACATTATTAGCACCTCACCACCGCCTCTATCCACCAGATCTCCCCCTGTCCCAGCCTTCAACACACCATGGTCCTCAAGATCCGCCTCGCGCGCTTCGGAAAGCGCCACGCTCCCTTCTACAACATCGTCGTCGCCCACGCCCGCACCGCGCGCAACTCGAAACCACTCGAAGTCCTAGGAACCTACGATCCGATACCGAAGATACCGAGCGACGTGGCACAGGGAGAAAAAGGCAGGAAATTCAAGGACATCAAGCTCGATGTCGATCGTGCCAAGTATTGGTTGGGTGTCGGTGCGCAGCCAAGTGATACTGCGTGGAGGTTGATGAGTATGGTATGTGGTATCTTTCGTTCGGGAATTGAGAGTGTGGTGTATGGAACACAAGAGGCGGGACTGGTGCATGGACATACGTGTGGGCTTGTTCTGGTATAGCAGTGGCTGACGACTCGATAGATTGGACTGCTGGAGCCAAAGTACCGCATCGGACAAATTCAGAAGACCGCGAAACTTGCGCAACCGGCATCATCGCAACAAACTCCTGAGTCATCGGCATGAAAAATCTGTGGGTTCTGGAAATATGAGTGGCCTCGATAAGGTGATCGAGACACATGTGCATGATCACACCCAACAAGGGCAACTCGTCCCAGGCACGAAGAGCACACTTCCTTCGGAGTGAGTCACCAACGAACTCCAGAGGCACTCCGTCGTTAATATGGATGGAGGGAGAGCGATGATGGGTTTTTTTGGCATAGCATAGCATCGGCGCATGGGTCCACATTATTTTACAAGAGTCGAGGGGTCCGATACCATTGTCGGATGCGTTAAGGACTTGAGACAGAGCTCGAACAGGAAGAAAGATTCAGCGATCACAAACGGTCGCAAAGGTCATCACGGTTGTAAGAGAGCAGATAGTGTGGAAGATCCTTGTCGCAGAACACGCAAGGGTATAAATTCAATTCACAACCATGTCGTCGATGCTACTCAGCACGAAGCGACAGTATCCCAAACGCCGTCCCATAAAAGCAAGCCATGTCCATGCGATTCATAAGCATCTCCCTCGGAAGGAATCTGTCCTTCCACCCCAAAGGATCACCATCGTGATGCATCTTCAATCATCCAATCGACAATATCAACCACCACTCTAACCACCGAAACCGTAAAGGGTGCGGCCCTGGCGCTTAAGGGCGTAGACAACGTCGAGAGAAGTGACGGTCTTGCGCTTGGCGTGCTCAGTGTAGGTGACAGCATCGCGAATGACGCCCTCGAGGAAGGTCTTGAGAACACCGCGGGTCTCCTCGTAGATCATGGCCGAGATACGCTTGACACCGCCACGACGGGCGAGACGACGGATGGCTGGCTTGGTAATTCCTTGAATGTTGTCGCGCAAGATCTTCCTGTGGCGCTTGGCACCGCCCTTTCCGAGACCCTTGCCGCCTTTACCGCCTGGGACATATTAGTGTGTGTTGTTGATGAGGGTGGTTGCATGTGATGGTGGTGAGGTGTGATGGTGGACATGGAAGTAGATGCATGTGATGGTGTGCTGAGCTTGAGCCAAGACGCGCGTGTGAAGCTGCAATGAGATGCGATTCAAACACGACGCGACGGCGACAGCAACAGTGTAATCGACGCGTAACGACGATGATGATGAAGAAAATGAGTGAAGGGTAATATACTTACGTCCAGTCATCTTGTATGAGGGTTATTTGATGAAAAAGTTGTGTGTTTGTGATGGATTTGATGAATAATTGATGGTATAGCGTGACGACGTTGTTTGTGATGAAAATAGCAGAGATGGAAAGACGGGGAGTGGGGGATTTATAGGAAAAAGGGAAGACCTCAGGATCACGGCGCGACGCGGCGGCGATTGCGCTGTTGCCTGTCAAACGCACATGAATCACGCGCGGGGTGCTTGGACTGCAATTGCTGCTTTCCTTTGCTGCTTTGCGGGCACAGTTGAAGCGTCGGGAAACCGCAACTTCCAAAGCAAGAACGGCCTGCAACTTTGGGTGGGCGCTGCGAGCAAGGAAGCAAGCGGGTGATCTACGGCTGAATTATGACTGGCGCTTGGGCCTCACCCAGTTCGCGCGCGCGACAAACAACGCGTTCACTTCTACCTCTCACTCACAAGGTAGAGAAGAGCTTTCGACGCTGTTTGGACATGAGCGTTTGGTATATATTGATCAGTAAAAGGTAAAGATCACTGAGGTACACGACTAGGATGACTATCAAAACTAAGCTACCACTCCAAATTTTATCTCCTCATCTCTACTCAGAATCTCAGGTAAGCAAGCACCGTGAGGTATATGGCAGCAAAAACGAACGACAAAGAAGAACCGACAGCCGGCCTCTCGCAGAGGCAGGTCGCAGCGTGCTATATCGCAGTAAGAGGAACGACAAAGGAAAAATCAACACTCGACCACTCGAAACGGACCTCAAGGCCTGCACATGCGCTGGGGTAATGACGATGCAGGTGCCGAGAGCCAAGAGCCCGATGGCTATTAGTTCAAGGTTGGACTCTGTGGTCTGGCGACGCGCTCCATTGACACAATCGGAGTCGTGGTAGGCGGAGCAAAGTACGCAGCATCAGTGCCGGCAGCGTGAATGGTGGTTCTGCGGGACTGGGTGGGCAGGTCAGACTGCGCTGCTTCGGACCTCTGCAGAGATCCTGGACCAACAACTCCAAAGTCGATCAACCAGGCCCGCTGTTCAAGTTGCTCAGAATCCATGAGATCAGTCTGGTTGTCTTTGAGATCAGTCTTGTTGTCTTTGGTAGCTTCCATTGCAGGATGACTCGGCTGGGATCTCAAAGAACGACCTTTATGCTCGGTTGTGCGGCGAATAATCTCGCTGTCACTGACAGTGACCTTTTCGGAACCAATAGTCGACTTCTTCGTACGAAGCTTGCTTGCCTGCTGCTGGCGCGCATGTCGAGCTGGCTTGTCGACAGAACGTCCAACTGGAGTGTCCTTCCCCTTGTCCGTTCCAATTTCTTTGTTGCGTTTAACGGATTTTTCAAATTGTTGTAGCCTCTTGTTCTTCCACCATAGAGGCATGTCGCGCATGCCCGTAATCTTCTTCAAGACATCACAACTTGGCATCTCATGACGGTACTTGCAACCCTGCTGGATAAAGTCACACACTCCGTAACGAACCCAGTGAGTGCAGTAGACTTTTTCTCCAGGCCTGAATGTGGGAAACTTGGAAGGTAGAGTAGGAGGCTTGACTGGTAGACGGTCGGTGGAGGCGATGTTCTCGGCACTGGTCTCTGCTGGAGGGGGCGCATGCATTGACTGCGACAGGGACGGCTTCGGAGAGTTGTAGCGAGAGCCGGGGGCCGAGGCGACCGCTGATGGCTTTGGTGACTTGTGGCGAGGGGTGGGAACTTGAGTGACTGCCGGCGACTGTGGTGACTCATTGTCGGTACCTTGAGCTTCGATGACCGCTGGTGACTTTGGTGATGTATCGTGAGGAACAGAGAGCTCAGCAGCCTCTGGCAACTTTGGCGAATCATCACCAGGGCTGAGAACTTCCTTGGCGGCTGGTGAGTTTGGTGAATCCTTGCAGGTCTCAGGGATCTGAACAACCGCCTGCGACTTAGACACATCCTGGCAGGAGCCGGAGACTGGGCTGTCGACCGGTGAAATCGGCATTTCGTCGCCCGAAGCGGGAACTTTGATGACCAAAGACTCATTGCTTCCAGGTGGTGACATTGGGTAGGGGGTAGAAGAGGATCGTTTGTCGAAAAGTCCTGCCACTTCAAAGCAACCGGAGGTTTCGAGCATGCCGACGCAGGTCATGCCATCGGTCTCGTCTTGGTGCAGGACTGGCTTGACATTCTTGAGGCGAAAGACAGAAGGAAGCTCGTCGACAGGAATCAAAGGAACGCAATCCCCGTTCTTGCGACGGCCAAAGAACATAGGTTGCTTTGGTGGAGTGTCCGACATGATACGATTAGAGTCGAAATCCAGAGTAGTTGCAGTATAGCGTGGCGAACGAAATGAAACTTGTTGATGTTTGATGGCAGAAAGAATATCTGCGATTCGTTTACTAGATATAGCTCCTTGAAGTTCGTTGCCTCATGCTTGATTGTACAAGAGCGCCCTCTGCATTGCTGTCAATGAAAGCAAACTTTGGTCGGTCCTTTGATTGTGTAACCTAGAGCAAGGTTCTACAAAGCAAACGCGGACTGTCGATGATATGCAGCAGCCCGTGACAAAATGGACACCAGCCAATCCTTTTCGACGCTTGCTGTACAACTTGATGCTCGCTGAGACTTGATTGCGATCGACCTCGCGAAATAGCGTGTCGTAGCGTGACGGTTTCAGGCTGGTTGTTCAAGTGCTGCACGAGATTGTCTGTCGCGACATCGCAGTTCCAGAGATCTGGTTAGGTCGGACAGTCATTCAGTAAACACCCGTATTCAAGCGGTAATAAACATACGGGTCGATGAGCCGCTTCCGGAAACATGCTGCTGCTTGTATGTGGTGACAGGCATGGCAGTCCGTACCCGGTCCGTCGTGTTTTGAGTAGCATGAGCGTGACTTCCATCCATATGCGCCTTGGAACTTTTTCGATGCCCAGTATTCAATCTCGTGAACTTTACCGACCGACCTAGAACTCGTTTCCTTGTTCAAGCCTTTGGAAGCAGGCGGATACGGTCCGCAGCACACTAAGTCGATCTCGCGGCCAGGACTGCTGGCTCGCTGGCAACGGCATTCGCTCTTACGCCCATAGAAATAGGTCTTGAGTATACGTTGTAAATGTCGGCGGTTACCAAAAGACTTCTCGGTACTTAAGTTCAGGAAAAGGTTGCAACAAAGGGAGCATGTGCAAAGGCAGGAAGATACAAAAACATCGGAAGGATGGAAGAGGAAGCACAACATTGTTTCATGTACGCCGGTACAACATTGACCTACAGACACTTTCACGACGACTTGATCGACTGAAAGAACAGAAATATGGCATGTGAAACTTATGCTTGTGACGAAGTACCTTAGACCTGATGCTCTTGATGGTTTGTTTCATATCGAGTCTTGGCATTGATCGACGGCTGCATCCCGAGTGGCCCGCATGACTTTCCCCGACGACGTTAGCGCAGGGTCGACGTAGTTGTTGTTTGGGCATCACATGGTTTTGCGACAAGACAGGAACGATATTTTCGGACAACACGACCAGGACGCCGGTCTACTATAGCGACAAGGGCCACGGGAACAACACGATCCCAAACTGGAGTCGAATTTCTCTGGACTGCGACAAACAACGACGACACCTCCACCTGAATCCCCGATCGCGACAAGTACAAAGTATCGAATTATAGGATCTACGATTAGTGTACGAGCATGATCACGTCGTAAGGAACTGCGAAACAACAGATCATCTTCAACCATGGCGTCTTCACCCTTCCGACCCGGCACTACCGTGGAGGATCAACTCTCGTTCTACAAGGCGCAGTACGAACAGATCGAATTGGAGCTCCAAGAGTTCCAGGCCTCGAGCAAGGATCTCGAAGCGGAACTTGAAAAGGATGTTGAAGCCTCGGAAAAGAGAGAGCGAAAACTGAAGGAGCAGGTAGAGAAGCTCGGGTTTGAGGTGGACGAATGGAAGACAAAGTACAAGCAGTCCAAGGATGAAGCCAATCGTGCGCAGACGTCTTTGCAGAAAGAGATCACCACAATGCGAGACACCACTAGGATACTTCAGCTGAAATTAAGAGACATTGAAGTCGCGAACGACGATTACGAAATGCAGGCCAGGAATACCACTTCTTCACTTGAGGATCTGGAGTCAAAATACAATGTCGCAATCGAGAGGGGTGTGATGATCGAGGAAGAGATTCGTGCTGGTGAGCAAGAGCGGGAACAGCTACGAATTGAGACACAGCGACTACGAGACGAGTTATCTGATCTCCGAGTCGAATCAGAAATTACAAACGACAAGCTACGACGTGCTGAAAGTACAATCGAAGGATTACACAGTCGCAAACCACAAGCAATGCATTTGAACCCGGCAAGACCTCGCTCTATTGCTTCGGAGATCTCGGCAGTCACCCCGCCATCACCTAGCATTTCCACGCCCCCACCCAGGGAGTCGGATGGATCAGGATCAGACCTTCCCACACCGCCATCACCGCCTCTCTCGGAGGCGACGACGAATATGAAGCCGCCAGTCAGGACGAATGGCTTTGCTGGCAGAAAGTCGCTCTTGTCAGACAGTAACGTGACTCCAAGGCCAAGTATGACGAGCAATAGGGTGCCTCGTCACTCTCGTGGTCCTTCTCTAGGTGCCACGGGTCCGACTCTGTCGAGTAGTCAGAAGATGGGCCCTCCTCCGCCCAGACCATCTAATGGTGCAGAAGCTCTGCCAAGGTCCGGCTCGCTATACCAGATTAAGGGTCTTATTGGAAGGATGCAGAAGATCGAAGAAAGGGTGCACTCTGTCCGGTCAAAGCTGCCACCTTCATCGCGGAACTCGCCACGCAATTCTCCGCGTACGGCGAAGGCGACTGATAATCATGTCAATGTTCCTTCATCTGTAACGGTCCGCAGAAGCCTGAAACGCATGAGCACGAGTACTTCTGCTACAACGAATGAGGAAGAGGGCGGGAACAGCGGCAGAACTAGCACTCCTCGTCTTCAAAGGTTGTCATTTGGAGTTCCGGATCGGCCAGCATCGGCTATGAGCCGCCCAAGTAGTCGGATAAGCAATGCTGCGGCTGACCCCTTTGTGAGGCCAAGCAGTAGGATCAGCATGGGTCGCGCTAAGACTCCCCTGGGGAACTACCCTTCGTCGCAGACTGGAGGAAGCTCTCGACCAAGATCCTCGATTGGAGGAAGCTATGCAGGAACACATGCACGTCACGGGCATTCTTCGAGTATGTCTGGCACATATGATCCCGAAAAGATGCCGGTGACACCAATAACGGCCAGACGAACCACCATTGACAAAACAAGCATTCCAACACCCTCGAGTCATAAACAGAATGGAGGCGTGTTGAATGGGGTAGCTAACGGACGACGGACAAGTATCGGGTTCGACAAGATGCACAATGAAAGCATGCCGCCGCCGTATGAACGGCCAAGGAAATTGAGCGAAGTGGGAGAGACTTACTGACGGAGGCATCTTCCGACTACGACCTTCGCGTTGAGCTTCACGGGCTGGAAGTCGGGTTCACAGGATCCATCGATTCATCTTATTATTGACGATACCACGTTTTGAGATGTTTGCATGATTTGCATCACGAAAGGCGATTTTATTTATATGCATATTGCTACTTTTCTCGAATTTGCGTTGAACCGCATGAAATAATTGACCGGTGTCTTTGGCGACGTGCAACAACCTGGAGTGCCTTCCGAGCAACAAGTATCGGAATTTAACCGCCACAGAGCAAATTGGCTTTTCGGATCTCGAATGTCAATGTCATGGTCGTTGGACAGGCTCGAATTCTCCGAGACCAAGTGATGATCTATTTTTGCATGGGACGGTCGGCCAGAGAAGCGACTGAAAAAGAACGAGCGAGGCGGATGATGGAGAGCCGTAAGTTACGGCAATCTACCTTGCACCGTGCACGGTCACCTATCGGGTATGGATGTGAGACCGACTCGAAGCTTCGGAGATTTCGGACAGAAGTGTCAAAGTCATGAGATTTCATGAGACGAGAACAGCAAACGCACCAAGACTCGCATACTCGTTGAAACAGGCTTCAGTCGACCATGTCCCCAGCTTCCTTAAGCGTACACCATGGAGTCCCAGATACGATTCCAAGGTTCCCAGAGTCATTACGTGTACGAGGCTCGAGTTCCAGATCAGCTAACATCAAGTCTCCGAGTACCGAGATGTGCAGAAGAGCTGGGTGGGTGAGATGGAAAAGTGTCTCATGCCGCTAGTCCCGAACAGGTTAGTAGGTGTCACCCTGCCGAATGGACGTTCTCGCTTTCGCACATCATCAGTACTTTGCCTTGGACTCAAATGGTCAGCGAGATGGTGGCCTTGTACACGAGTAGGCCAATGAGACGTATAGCAAGTTGGACACGTCTATAGAAAGAGAGGTGTTGAGTGTTACGACAGCCTTGTACTGATTGTTGTCCCCAATTGCATAAACACTTGGTATACCGTACCCAGAGTCCCCGCCGCAGACCCAACCGAATGGAGCGAATGATGGACAACCAAGGATCTGATTTGTATGGGTCCGTGAACGGGTGCAGCCACAGAGTCAACTGCAGCTAGCTGTAATTCCCGCTGTTTATCGACAAAGCCTATACGAAATTCTCCGATTTCTGCAAGCTCTTTCACCTCCGTCTAGCACGCGGTTGAGGCGATGGACTCGGCAGGCATCGGTGCATCAATGCTTCATCTGCAGGGCTGTCTGCAAATCACCTCTATCCTTGTCCGACCAGTATGTACGGATTAGGTTTGGCGGCCCTCAACTGGACGAGGCCAGCAGCAGTATTCGGTAGTGGTGTGCATTAACAGTGGATGATGGATGATGCGCGCTCGCTGGTCGAGTTGAGTCTCTATGTCCCCAAGTTCCGACCGGGTGCGGCCAAGACTCACCACCATTATTGATGACACCAATGCCGACACCGACGACTTACGGGACGACTTACGGACATCGTAGATAGTAAAAGCCAAGTCCATCCTCTCTCGCGATTGAATTCTTCCTTTGATCTCCTCGTTGCTCTTCATTGTCGTCCTAGTTCGTAGAGTGCATTCACCTCACTCACAGCTTACCACAGCTTTCTCCGCGTTTGTTTGTCCACGCGACATCATCGTAAGTACAGATCCTGCGGGCAGCATAGGCGGCCATAAGCTTCGAGGTCTACGGACACCGACAACAGCCTAGTCGTGCTGACTGCCAGCCCGAGAATCGTGTCAGGCTGCTAATATCGTGACAGGAACATAGCAAATTGATCAAGACACAGCTGCCACTGTTCTTCTTCACTCGCTCTGTTTCCACGTTCTTTCCGAACTTCAATTCAAAGACGCCCAGACGCCCAAACGTTAGCACTGTATCCCCTCAAGTGTCGGACTTCAATCCTACCCAGATCGACGGCGACGAAATCAAATCTGGCTGGTCCGGCGAATCGATTGAACCACTTACAGACAGACTAGAAGCACGACTACCGCACTGACTCTCGTGGCCATTTTCTTGGTCCCTCTAGTGTCAACGTACAGCACAGTACATTGAAACCGAAAGGTTCTCCGCACTTTTCGCGCGAGTTCCGAAACGTCGATTGAAGCTCTTAGGACTTTTCCTCCTTCTGAGAGTGCCACTCTCAGTCTTCTCACCTTTCTCATTTTCGCTTGCGTATGGGATTGCCCATCAACATGGCGGACGCAGTAGGAGGTGCTTCACCACAGGTGAACGGCCACACCAATGGCTCAAGTTCATATGCGGCCAAACACAACATCCCCGCCCACTTCATAGGCGGCAATGAGCTCTCGCAGGCTCAGCCGTCTAACGTTAAGGACTTTGTCGCTGCCCACGACGGTCACACCGTAATCACAAGTGTAAGACTTCAGAACCAGTACCTCGCGACACCAGGCTCGAGCTGACCCGGAATCTACAGGTTCTCATTGCCAACAACGGTATTGCTGCGGTCAAAGAGATTAGATCTGTACGAAAATGGGCCTACGAGACCTTTGGCGACGAAAAGGCCATCCAGTTCACTGTCATGGCCACTCCAGAGGATCTGGCAGCCAACGCCGACTACATCAGGATGGCCGACCAATATGTCGAGGTGCGTAAGAAGATTCGGGCGATTTTGGACACAACCGCCCGAGGCATTGTCAATGCGGAACGATGGACTGACAACATGGACAGGTCCCTGGTGGAACCAACAACAACAACTACGCCAACGTCGAGCTCATTGTCGACATTGCTGAGCGTATGAACGTCCACGCAGTCTGGGCTGGATGGTAGGCAGACCTCAACTCTAACAGATCGGCTTCAGACACTGACAATTTCACTCTAGGGGTCACGCTTCCGAGAACCCAAAGCTCCCAGAATCCCTCGCTGCCTCTCCCAACAGAATCGTCTTCATCGGTCCTCCTGGCTCTGCCATGCGCTCTCTTGGTGACAAGATTTCCTCCACAATCGTCGCACAACACGCCGGTGTTCCTTGTATCCCATGGTCAGGAGAAGGTGTAGACCAAGTCGTGGTTGATGAGCACGGAATTGTCACAGTCGCTGATGACATCTACGAGAAGGGTTGCGTTCACTCGCCAGAACAAGGTCTCGAGGCTGCCAAGAAGATTGGTTTCCCAGTCATGGTCAAGGCCTCCGAGGGTGGTGGTGGAAAGGGTATCCGAAAGGTCGAGTCCGAGGCCAACTTTGTCGAGATGTACAAGGCTGCCGCCAGTGAAATTCCTGGCTCTCCAATCTTCATCATGAAGCTTGCAGGCAGCGCCAGACATTTGGAAGTCCAATTGTTGGCTGACCAGTACGGTCACAACATCTCCCTCTTCGGACGTGACTGCTCTGTTCAGAGAAGACATCAAAAGATTATCGAAGAGGCTCCAGTCACTATCGCCAACCCAACTACCTTCCACGCCATGGAGAGAGCTGCCGTCTCACTGGGAAAACTCGTCGGATACGTTTCTGCTGGTACCGTCGAGTACCTCTACTCCCACGCCGACGACAAGTTCTACTTCCTCGAGCTGAACCCACGTCTCCAAGTCGAGCATCCTACCACCGAGATGGTCTCGGGTGTCAACCTGCCAGCTGCTCAATTGCAAGTCGCAATGGGTATTCCTCTTCACAGAATCAAGGACATTCGTCTTCTCTACGGCGCAGACCCACACGCTTCTTCCGACATCGACTTTGACTTTTCCAAGGAGGGCAGCGTCCAAAACCAGAGAAGACCAAAGCCAAAGGGTCACACCACTGCTTGCCGTATCACCTCCGAGGACCCTAGTGAAGGCTTCAAGCCATCCAGTGGTACCATGCACGAGCTCAACTTCCGTTCCAGCTCCAACGTCTGGGGTTACTTCTCCGTCGGTGCTGCGTCTTCTATTCACAACTTTTCCGACTCTCAATTCGGTCACATTTTCGCTTACGGCGAGAACAGACAGGCATCGCGCAAGCACATGGTTGTTGCTTTGAAGGAACTGAGCATTCGTGGTGACTTCAAAACCACCGTCGAGTACCTCATCAAGCTTCTCGAGACTCCAGCTTTCGAGGACAACACCATCACCACCGCATGGCTCGATGAGCTCATCTCCAAGAAGCTCACCGCCGAGCGTCCAGACGCAATGGTCGCCATCATCGCTGGTGCCGTCACCAAGGCTCACATGGCGAGCGACATCTGCATCACAGAGTACAAAACCGGCTTGGAGAAGGGTCAGGTCCCCTCTAGGGAAATCCTCAGAACTGTCTTCCCAATTGACTTTATCTACGAGGGCATGCGTTACAAGTTCACCGCTACCCGCTCCAGCGTTGACAGCTACACACTGTTCATCAACGGCTCAAAGTGCTCTGTTGGTATTAGACCTTTGTCAGACGGCGGTCTCCTTGTTCTGCTTGGCGGTCGCAGTCACAGCGTCTACTGGAAGGAGGAAGTTGGTGCCATTCGTATCAGTATTGACGGCAAGAGCGCCTTGCTCGAGCAAGAGAACGACCCAACTCAGCTCCGTACTCCATCCCCCGGAAAGCTCGTCAAGTTCACCGTTGCGAACGGTGCTCACGTCAGGAAGGGTCAAGCTTTCGCTGAGGTCGAGGTCATGAAGATGTACATGCCGTTGATTGCTCAAGAAGACGGTATGGTCAACCTGATCAAGCAGCCAGGTGCCACTCTCCAGGCTGGTGACATTCTTGGAATATTGGCTTTGGACGACCCATCCAGAGTCAAGTCTGCCGAGCCATTCTTGGGTCACCTCACTGAGTTCGGTCCTCCTCAGATCACTGGTAACAAGCCACCTCAGAAGTTCACATTCTTGTACAACATCCTCCGCGACATTCTGCAGGGTTACGACAACCAAGTCATCATGCGCGACACCCTGAAGGAGCTCATCGAGGTCCTCCGTAACCCGGAGTTGCCATACGGTGAGTGGAACGCCCAGGCGTCTGCTTTGCACGCTCGCATGCCACACAAGCTTGATGCTCTTTTCGAGGAGACTGTCAAGCGCGCCAACGCTCGTGGTGCCGAGTTCCCTGCCAAGCAGCTCCAGAGAGCTTTCAGCCGCTTCCTTGAGGAGACCGTAGACGAACATGATGGAGACTCTATCCGCCTGGCTCTTGCGCCTCTCCTCCACATCATGACCAAGTACAACGACGGTCTCAAGGCACACGAGTTCGAGGTCATGGTCTCCCTCTTCGAAGAGTACTATACCGTTGAGAACCTTTTCTCTCACAGACAGAACCGTGACGATGAAATCATCCTGGCTCTTCGTGACCAAAACAAGGACAAGGTCATCAACGTTGTCGGGACTGTTCTCTCGCACACCAGAGTCAGCGCCAAGAATAACCTCATCGTTGCCATCTTGGACAATTACCGTCCAAACATGCCTGGTGCTGGAAACGTTGCCAAGTACTTCCGCCCAGCTCTCAAGAAGCTGGCTGACCTCGAGTCGAGACTCACCGCAAAGGTCTCACTCAAGGCCCGCGAGGTTCTCATCCAGTGCGCTATGCCATCCCTGGATGAGCGTACTGCACAGATGGAGCACATCCTTCGCTCTTCCGTGCTCGAGTCGAGATACGGCGAGAGCGGTTGGGACCACAGAGAGCCCAACTTCGACGTCATCAAGGAGGTTGTCGACTCGAGGTACACCGTCTTCGATGTCCTGCCTCAATTCTTTGCCCACTCTGACCCGTGGGTTTCGTTGGCTGCTCTCGAAGTCTACACTCGCCGTGCTTACCGTGCTTACCAGCTCAAGCAGATTGACTACGTCACTGATGTCGAGGCACCACACGTCCTGACGTGGGACTTTACTCTCCGCAAGGTTGGTGCTTCCGAGTTCGGTCTGCCAGTCACCTCATCACACCCATCTACTCCTGGTACTCCAGGACTCACTGGTCCAGACACCTTCCACCGTGTACAGTCCATCAGTGACCTTTCCTACCTTGACGACAACAAGCTGCACAGCCAGCCATCTCGTAGAGGTGCCGTTGTGCCTGTCACCTATATGGATGAGGTTGACGAGGCTATTGTCAAGGTTCTTGAGTCTTTCCCAGTTGTTGGCGGCAGGAAGCGATCCTCAGACGCCGGAACAGGAGGTGCTCTAATGGCAGACCTTTCCCGCTCAAGAAGACCTGGCCCAACTCCAGTTAAGCAAGACCAGGAAGAACTCACTGCTGTCTGCAACATTGCCGTCAAGGACGCCGAGAGCTTGGACGATGACGAGATCCTTGCTCGCATCCTCCCAATCATTGAGGACCACAGAAGTGAGCTTCTCGCCCGTCGTGTGCGTCGTCTGACTTTCATCTGCGGTCACAGTGACGGTACCTACCCAGGTTACTTCACTTTCCGTGGTCCAGCATACGAGGAGGATGCCTCTATCCGTCACATCGAGCCAGCTCTTGCTTTCCAGCTTGAGCTCCAGCGTCTCGCCAAGTTCGACATCAAGCCAGTCTTCACTGAGAACCGCAACATCCACATCTACGAGGCTGTTGGCAAGGGTGCCGAGAACGACAAGCGCTACTTCACCCGCGCTGTCGTCAGACCTGGTCGCGTCCGGGAGGATATCTCGACCGCCGAGTACATGATCTCCGAGGCTGACCGTCTCATGAACGACATTCTGGATGCTCTGGAGATTATTGGCAACAACAACTCCGACATGAACCACATCTTCATCAACTTTTCCGCTGCCGTCTTCCCTCTGAACCCACAGGAGGTCGAGGAAGCCCTCGTCGGTTTCCTTGAGAGATTCGGACGCCGTTCTTGGAGACTCCGTGTCACTTCTGCCGAAATCCGTCTCATCTGCACTGATGAGAACGGCGAGCCATACCCACTCCGTGTGCTCATTACAAACACTTCCGGATACATCATTTCGGTCGAGTTGTACGCTGAGCGCAAGTCCGAGAAGGGCAGCGAGTGGGTCTTCCACAGCATTGGCGGTACCAGCAAGATTGGTTCAATGCACTTGCAGTCTGTCTCTACCCCATACCCAACCAAGGGTGCTCTCCAGCCAAAGAGATACAAGGCTCACATTATGGGCACACAGTACGTGTACGACTTCCCAGAGCTGTTCAGACAAGCCGTGGAGAACAGCTGGAAGGCTGCCACCTCGATGGCGGCTCAAATGAAGAAGTCACAGCCAGTTCAGGGCGAGTGTATCGACTACAGCGAGCTTGTCCTTGACGACAATGACAACTTGCTCGAGTTGAAGAGAGACCCAGGTGCCAACACTATTGGTATGGTCGGATGGATTGTTACCGCTCGTACTCCAGAATACCCACGCGGTCGTCGTTTCATCATCATCGCCAACGACATTACCTTCAAGATTGGTTCTTTCGGTCCACAAGAAGACAGATTCTTCCACAAGTGTTCGCAGCTGGCACGCAAGCTCGGCATTCCCCGCATCTACTTGTCAGCCAACTCCGGTGCCCGTATCGGTATGGCCGAGGAGCTGATTCCACACTTCTCTGTTGCCTGGAAAGACCCAGCAAGCCAAGAGGCTGGCTTCGAATACCTCTACCTTACTCAAGAGAAGAAGGAGCGTTTTGAGGACGGTGCACTCAAGCATGTCATCACCACTCCAATCCAAGTCGACGGAGAGACCAGACACGTTATCACCACAATCGTCGGTGCCGAGGATGGTCTTGGTGTTGAATGTTTGAAGGGATCTGGTCTCATCGCTGGTGAGACTGCTCGTGCTTACGAGGACATCTTCACCATCACTCTCGTCACTTGCCGTTCCGTTGGTATCGGTGCTTACCTTGTCCGTCTTGGTCAACGTGCCATCCAGATCGAGGGTCAGCCAATCATCCTGACTGGTGCTCCAGCCATCAACAAGCTCTTGGGTCGCGAGGTCTACACTTCCAACCTGCAGCTTGGAGGAACTCAGATCATGTACAAGAACGGTGTTTCTCACATGACTGCCTCCGATGACTTTGAGGGTGTTGCCAAGATTGTCAAGTGGTTGTCGTTTGTCCCAGACAAGAAGGACAACCCAGTCCCAATCGCTCTTTCCGCCGACACTTGGGACCGTGACATCACCTACTTCCCTCCACAGAAGCAGCCTTATGACGTCCGCTTCCTCATGGCTGGTAAGGAGGATGCCGATGGCTTCCAGTCTGGTCTCTTCGACAAGGGATCTTTCGAGGAGTCTCTTGGCGGATGGGCTCGCACCGTTGTTGTCGGACGTGCTCGTCTTGCCGGTATCCCTATCGGTGTCATTGGTGTCGAGACTCGCTCTGTCGAGAACGTCACTCCAGCTGACCCAGCTAACCCAGACTCGATCGAGCAGATCACTCAAGAAGCTGGTGGTGTTTGGTACCCTAACTCCGCCTTCAAGACTGCTCAAGCTATTCGCGACTTCAACAACGGCGAGCAATTGCCATCGATGATTCTCGCCAACTGGAGAGGTTTCTCTGGTGGTCAGCGCGACATGTACAACGAGGTCCTCAAGTACGGATCTTACATTGTTGACGCTCTCGTCAAGTACGAGCAGCCCGTGTTCATCTACATTCCTCCATTCGGTGAGCTCCGTGGTGGTTCATGGGTAAGTTTTATCATCAACTATCATCTACACCAATCGGTTACTAACATGTTCATAGGTCGTCGTCGATCCAACCATCAACCCACAATACATGGAAATGTACGCCGACGAAGACGCCCGTGGTGGTGTCCTCGAGCCAGAAGGTATCGTCGGTATCAAGTTCCGCAGAGAGCGTCAACTCGACGTCATGGCGCGTCTCGACAAGACCTACGGCGACCTCAAGGCCAAGCTCAACGACAAGTCACTATCACCTGAGGAGCAAAAGAAGGCTAAGACCGAGATGACCGAGCGCGAGAACTTGCTCTTGCCAGTCTACGCCCAGATCTCGATCCAATACGCCGACCTGCACGACCGCGCCGGCCGCATGAAGGCCAAGGACACAATCCGCATGCCACTGTCATGGAAGAACGCCCGTCGCTTCTTCTACTGGCGTCTGCGCCGCCGTCTCAACGAAGAGCAACTGCTCCGCCACATGGCCGCGTCGTCACCAAAGGACCTCGCGTCGCGCGCCAACAACCTCAAGCGTCTCGAAGCCTGGACCGGTTTGGCCAACTTCGACACCGACGACGCAAAGGTTGCCCAGTGGTACGAGGAGAACAGGAAGAGCGTGCAAGAGAAGATCGAGGCGCTCAAGACCGAGACTGTCGCGTACGACATTGCTGCTCTCATGAGGAGCAACAAGGAGGGCGGTCTCAAGGGTGTGGCGCAAGTACTTGGCATGCTTCCCGTCGAGGAGAAGGAGAAGGTGCTTCAGTACTTGTCGTCGGCGTAGGAAAAAGATTGAAGGAGATGTGGTTCTGATGTCATTGCGTCGGCGTGAGTGGGATATATGGTAATATCAAATTGTATCTGTATATAGACGCCGGTTCGGGGGATTCCTCCTGGCTTTTCTTTTACGCCTTTGGCAGAAGGATATTGGATTAAAGGTCGATGAACCTGGATCGGTATTGGACGGATAACAGGGTTGGTGGTCGGTGTTTTTGGTTCCTTTTCTTTTCAGATTTTATGTATGTACGGACATCGACAGTGATATATACAATAGTCTTTACTGTATTGGATTCTTTACATACTACTTGCACCTTCTTGTCTCAAATCTAACTTTACTCTTCCGTCTTCAAAGCCATAAGCGCTTTACAAGGTCGGCATCCCTGGTCAGTCAGACTCTACTACGTTCCGCACCTGTTCCTGAACTTTTGAACCTTCACATTAGCTGGAACTCCGGTCCATCCGCACTTCTCGCATGCATCGTAAGGCCCCGTGTTGTGTGCCTCGCGCAGGTGTGTACCGTATTCTTCGTAGGTCTTTTTACCGCCACCAGAACATCCTTCTCTCTTGCAGGTCCAAGTCCTTGCCCGATACCTTCCTTGTGCCCATCTTGCTACTGGCTTTGTCATATGCACTGAGATGTAATGATTCGTGTCGCGCCTCCGCTCCACGAACAATTTGATACATCCTTCGCCCTTGCAGTGAAGCCTCTCCTTTTGATTCAGCTCATTCATGGTCGAGAATGAAGTGATCCTCCATCTCAGTCAAGCTTTGCGACATGTAGTCACACTTCGTGCACTTCAGAGCTCCACTCTTCAGAACCGTGTATGATACGCGCGTCATGTCGTACAAGGGTTTTGTCGTCTTATTCGGCCTCCATTTTGTTGCGCTCGGCTTTCTTACTCTCGCTTCTCGATTTTTCCTTCTCTTTCTTCCTCTCGCTTGTCGATTTTTCCTTCTCTCTCTTGCTCTCGCTTGTTGATTTCTTCGTACACCGCCTTCTTCCTCTTTCTCGGATCTGCTTCTTTCTCATCTCTTCCAGCTACTAGCTCGGCGAGCTCCGGCGGAAGTTGCATCTCCTTGAGATACTGTTGTCAACTGTTAGTTTCTGGCTCCCACTAATCGATCTCATCTCAACATCAAACGAACCTTCGCACCACCTGGATATGTATCCAGTATCGACTGTATCACATGTCGCTCGCATCCCTCTTCGTTCACCTCACTCGAATCTCCTGTACTAAAGCTCCCATCCCACATGGCATGACTGTCTGCCTGGTGGTATTCTGAACTTGGGTTTGGTGTAAATGGTAGGTCATGTCCCATCCGAGGTGACACGGACAGATTGTGCTCCCTTCGAGCAGTCGTAGCTACGTCGTTTTCGTTTCCGTTCTCAATCTCCATCGAGATTGTGCCGCGCGTGGGTTTCAGGAGTTCTGGATTGATCTTGGCGATTGCGATATCATCGCCAGTGTTGTCCATCGTGTGTATGTGTGTTTCAAACCCTGCAGAAACGTCGCCGACTGTTCTTCTCTTCTTTCTTGTAGGATTGGTCGCTGGATCTCCTGTCTCCCCTCCATTCTCTTGCTCTTTTGCCGCCTCAGCTGCTTTGCGTTTCTTGCTAGGTTTTCTGGTCTGGTCTCCGCAGTTCTCTTCGTCTCCATTCGCGACACATCTTCCGCAAGGTCTCTCCCCATCACACCCCTTGCGGTCCCTGTAGCACCTGACACAAGACTTGTTTCTCCTGCTTCCCGCCGCCAACCCGCGAACATTCTTGACATAATCAGCTCCCCGTGGCTTTTCCCCCCCTGCGCTTCGGTGGATCTAGAACAAAGGATGTGTCTGTCTCTTCTTCATTTCCCGGCACATCCGTCGTTCTGCTGCTCGTTGCGGCATTGGTAGTGTCAGATGTGGTCGTCCCCCTTTCGGGATATCTTTTGTTGTGATCGAACGTGGTGATGTAGTCTCATGCTACCTGTAGTATCCATCCAGGTTCAGCGAGTGAATGACCATTCTGCCAGAAGAAGTCGAGAACGAAGTCTAGACGCTTTCGACGATCATCCCCGGCATGGTCGTATTTCTCTAGTGGATCGTGCTGCTGAGCGAGTTCCTTCAGCACCTAGTAAATATGTTTCTCCATTGTGAATTCGAATTGTGAGCTTGAAATGATACCGATAGATTGAGTGTTGTGTTTGGATCTCATGCCCAAAGAGAGAATGGAGCGGAAAAATTGGAAGTCATCATGTTCTTCGCCCACCTTCGAGCCGATAGCGGAGGAGCGCAGGCTGCATTTGTCGCGGTCGTCGCTCATTGAAGAAGGCGCCCTACGATGTCGTCGTCGTTGTTGCTGACTGCTGCTGCCTGCTCATGTTCCGATTCGAGTCAATGTTCTCAAGTGCACGCGATACCGTTTCACAGAGGCAGGCCAGTGATGTTGCCCCTGCGCAATGTCGAAATACATCCTCATTTGTCTTTGAACTGGAGGTGAAATCTTCACCGCGTCTGAGTCTACTCCAAACCAGCACCCTTCATCTTCGCTTCGAGCTCTTTCACCCAGCCCTCAACCACATCACTGTTCGCCTTCATGCCGCTCTCCGCCTCCGTGACCGCAGTCTCCACCCTCTCCAACCCAGCCTTCCACGCTGTAATCTCCTTGTCAGTATCCTCCTGCCGCCTCTCCAGCTCCTCGAGCAGTTGCCCTGCACCCGCAGCAGAGGAATGGATCTGCCTCAGCGAGCGCAGACGAGCTAGTAAAGCGGGTACAGTGGGCGCCATGGTCGTCAGCGTCGGCAGCAGAGCGTACAGGCTGCGCAGTTTGGCTTTGTCTTCGGTCGAAAGCGCTGTTTCTTCGGTGTCGGCCGGGAGTGTATTCGTGGATGGGATGGAGGATAATTTCTGTGTTAGGCCGTCGAGGTAGGGGAGTGTATCGGCTGATGTCAGAAGGTGGACTTGTTTGTCTAACAGCGAGAGCATCGGCAGGATGGGGACTATGCTTGAGGTTGCTTTTGAGGAGATGTCCAGACTGCTGAGGCCGAGGGTGCGTTCCAATTCCGAGAGGCGGGCGTCGAAGGAGGCAATGCGGGTTAGTGTTTCTGGGTCTTCGGGGGCTGATTGTGTGGCTGGTGCGACTGATGGAGGAGCGACTTGCTGAATGGTCGCTGCTGTTGCGGGATTGGATAGCTGCTTTGCTAGTCGAGAGTGGGCGGACATAGCATCGCGTTGAGAGCTACGCACCGAATCGAGTGCCTTGCTCAGCGCATCAATCGCATTCGCTGCTCCGTTGTCGTTCTTGTCGCCCTGTTGTATACCGCCGTCTTGCTGCTCGGCCTGTCGTTGTGCAAAGCCGGATTTCACCTCTTCGATCTCTCGCGTTAATCTCGCCAGCTTCCTCTCCAAGCCTTCGTCTGTGTCCTCATCGCTAAACTCTTCATCTTCGTGTTCCCCGTCTTCTATGACTGAGCCGTCGCGACGCCTTCTATTTGAGACGCGATATGATTGCTTTTTCGCATTGACTCTGTCAGAGAAGTCTGCTTCACTAGCATCAACGCGCGAAGAAAGGAAGCGGTTGCGGGCTCGGTCCGGGTCCAGGCGTCCTCTGATTATTCCGGATGATGCGCCCACATCGGTCTCATCTATGTCAGGGGAAGATGAACGAGCAGTTGAGGTCTGCTAAGTGTCAATTACACGAACTGAAATTGATTACGCCTGAAGTATATACCTGTAGAGTCGCGTCGTCGGTCAGCTCGGGAGTCTCGTAGATATCTGCACCAATATCCTATACCATTGTAAGTCGAGGATGTTGTATAGGCGCCCAGAGGTACACAAACTATATCATCCAGGCCTGCATACTTCCGAGCCGCTGCCATTGAATTGAAAGCTGTATTGGAGAAGTTTAATAGTTTAATAGGTAAGACTAAGCTGGGTATACATTATTATTTACCAGCGAAGTCCTCACGGACGAATCGGAGATAAGATCGTTCGCCGCAATCACGTGAACGTCTGCAATGCAAAAGTTATCGATCCCGCCTCGAATATCAAACAGAACTGGTTCAGAACAGAACGTCAATCTATCTTTCTGATACACTATTCCGATCATCATGGCGAAAAGGAAGCGAAACGTACAAGACCCGTCCGGAAAGAAGCTCAAGCAAACTCCTCAGCTACCGACACCGCATGACAGCGACGAGTCGCCTCACGATGCTACAAAGGCACCCAGCAACCTACACATCAGTTCCATTGTCTCGACAGAGGAGTTGGAACTGACAGTCGACACCCTCTGCACACTTTCGAAATACCCTGCTTCGGTTAAGGGCAAGGCCTGTCAGAGTCTCCGTCAGGCTGTCTACAATTTCCGGCAGGCCTGCACAACTGGCGTCAACGTTGCCGGTCAGGAGAGCCTCAACCTCACGGCACGCATCTCGGGCGCACTGAGTGATGCCAAATACACAGATGCCTTGATCTTGCTCGCTGAGATGCGCATCCGTGGCGAGACACCAAAGCTTGGAGCACTCTGTCGCTGGGTCCGTGATCTCGATGTGGTCAGTGGCCTGTCGATGCAGACTGAGGGCGTCAGCAAGGTAGCCGAGTCTCGATCGGCCAAAGACAAAGAGCTGCTGCGTGTGCTAGACTCTATTCTCAGGGTGACTGGTCCTACCGATACCAACACAGAAGACGTCCTGTCTTCAGCACACCCAGTAGCATTGCAGAAAGTCTGGAACCTACGTGATCGGACAGCAACACCAAGGAACACACGACAAGCTGTTCTCGACAAGAGTATCCTTACTGCTTGCCCACCGGATCTTCGACAGCGCTTCCGCATCATCGAGACGACGACAGGCCCGAACCGTAAGCCGCCCAATCTGCACCCAGCTGTCCTGTACGCCTCACAAGACAACACCGTCGAGCTCGGCCCAGCACCAGAAACAACCTGCATCAAACACCCCGTCGTGCCCAACCTGCGACTAATCAAAGACGTCCTGACGCCTTCGGAATGCACCTCGATCATCGCGGCCGCCGAAACGGTCGAATTCATCCCTGATGCTCCTATTAAGGACGACGGCGCAGAAACCAGCATCCTCGCACACAACTTCTACTGGATCGTCGACCAAGCCTTCCACGACAAACTATGGGAGCGCGTGCGGCCGTACGTCCCGTCCGAGTCCGCCGGCCGTAAAGCCCGCGGCATCAACCGACGCTTCAGAGTCTACCGCTACGTGCCCGGCGCCGAGTACAGATGCCACATCGACGGCGCTTGGCCCCCGTCGGGAATTGATGCCAAAACGGATGCGTATCAGTATGATTCTTCGCCGCCCGAGGCAAGGCAGTCGAGTCTGTTTACGTTCTTGATTTATCTCAATGATGAATTTGAGGGCGGAGAGACGAGTTTTTTCATCCCGAGTGTGAGAGAGGGCGTGTTGAATGCGTATCCTGTAAAGCCGATCATGGGCAGCGTAGCCGTGTTTCCCCATGGTGAGGCTCAGGGAGCGCTGCTTCATGAGGGCACAGGAGTCACGAAGGGAGCGAAGTACATCATAAGGACGGATGTGGAGTTTGATGTTAATGCTTCGATATAATTCATGAGATAGCTGTACCACACAGAATGATTGTATGATTACGGATATTGCTCTTGTGCCACCCCCGACTCAACTTCATCTTCCACCACTTCTTTCACGTCCCACCTGACCGGCCTCTCCTCTAGTCCAGGCCATATATCCCTTGGCAGAAACTCTCCCACATCCTTGAGGAACTGCTGTCTCATATCCACATCCTCTGCATAAAGTGCCTGCATCTCCCTCCTCGTCCTCTCAGCGATCTTCCTCATCTTGGCGTCGATCATCCTCCTCCTCTCCACTTCACGCAGTAGACTCGCATAGGAAGCTATGAAGCTATCATAGAAGCCTGTGAGAGCAACCAGTTCCGCCGTCTGAGCCTCAATCGTCGCGCGCAATGTAGACCATGTCTGGCGGAAGGAGCGTGCGGCCGCGACGTGAGATGGTAATTCGTCGCCCAGTGTCGACAGCTGCGAAAGCACTGATTGCAATTTCTTGTAGACGGTCCGCGAACCCTGAGCACGGGTCTCAAGCGAGGACAGCAGTGATTCCATGGTGGCGCCATGGTCTCGGATCTCGAGGACTACGTCGTCGACTTCGGCTGCGTCTGTGACGATGACATTTACCATCTCGTCGCGTTCCGAGGTGCTGATTGGTGGCCGCGCTTTGTTGCGGTAGAGTGATGCTTCGGGCGATTCCTCTGCGGTGGCGGTGAGCGGGTCTGGTATAGGATTGCTTGTCGCGGCACGAGCGGCTTCGCTGCCACCTTCGGTATGCTTGAGCGCGGTGATGCAAAGGTCGTGGTGTGAGATCAGTGATTGCAGTAAGGACGCCATTTCGGTCGCGTGGGTCGTCAGCGAGTGGAATATAGAGGGTATAGACGACGAGTCGTTCGAAGAGGACAGGTTGGTCGAGGCATAGGCAGCATTATCTTGTCTGTGGAGATGGTCTATTGTGTTCAAGTCGTCTTGAAGGGCGCGCAAGGACTCTTCCAAAGTCAGGCGTGTCGTTTGCAACGAACCTTGGGCGGTGTTGTAGGAATCGATAGTGCTTCGCAAGGAGTCGAGCAGAGTGGTATGTGCAGCCTCGTCTATAAAATCATGCAGTGACTTCAACTGCGATATTTCCTCGCTCTTGCCTCGGTATAACTCTTGTGATTCATCCACCTCTTCGTCAACTTCTTGACGCGGCGCGGTCAGCTCGCGACTTATGATGGTTTTTTGCAGTGATGCAAGCGTCGCTTGAAGACGGTCGTTGGCGACATCCAAAGATCTAATGACAGCTTGAAACTCGACCTGAGCCTCTCTGCCTACGGTCTCCAAGCCTGTGCCCACAGAGTGCAATACATTCACCTGCTCATCTACGCCCGTTCGCACGAATGTGTTCTTTGCTTTCAAGACGGCATGCTCTTCGATAAGGCGACGTGCTCCTCGCACAATCTCGTCTGCGCGCGATACTTGGCTAGTCGAGGATAGCGAGCGCTTGGCCGCAACAAAGTAGACTACAAGTCTGTCGAGAGTAGCAGGCTCATGTATGCTTGCATTTGGAGAAGGAGAAACTGATGCGTAATTGGCCATGCGAATAGCGGAAGACCGGTGTTTCAAGCTGTCATCATGAGTGTGATCAGAAGCGGCATCGCCTGTGTTTCTTGGAGGTCACATACGTAGTACACCGCGAGTCACGTCGGATGCAAGTCATCTACGATCGCTGGATGAGGCTAGTGCCAGGTCCAGACCCTGGAGCAGTTCGAGCGAAGCATGAGGTGTGTGATTCGCTGCCCTGACATGTCGTTGGGCACAACAAACGACTGTTCGAAGAAAGAGCTTTTTGCACCCTGTTGACTGACGTTCATTCTTAGACGATATCGTGTAGCATTTGGCGCAATTTACTGTGTTTTGCATCAATCGAGCGTGTCTTCCGAGAGTAGAAGGTAAGGTACGTACACTTTTTTGAGCACGTGAGCCAACTGCTGTCAGGGTTGGCTAGCTTGGCTTGGCGGTGGCTTGCCCCACATCTGGACGCCAATGGGCGATTCCCGAAGGCGAAGTTGTTCGGCGACTTCCCGACGCTCCGTCCAGGTTCTCCCCAGCACAGCACGCAATCAGTGCATTCTCTTGCGATTCCAATCACGACAATACCCTTCACGTTTTCGCCTTTCTCCAGCTTACGAACCAGAACAATTTGCACGATCTAGCCGGTTTCCTTCAGCTTCTTCTGGACCGACCTGGGTTTCTCGACTCTGCGGATACCGTGAACACGTTGGAGCGTTATCAGTCTGTTCGCGATTACTCATAGGTCGCGACTTGGACTCGAACGAACATGCGCTGTTTGGGTTAGGACGAAAAGAAGATGGAGTCGAACACACTGCCGATGGCGTCAGACTCAAACATGGATTCGCAATCTGCGACCAGTGCACCATTGAGACAGCACCGGAAGGGTAGTCTCTCTATGCGCCAAGTACCTCATATTCCCTCACTCATCACGAGCCATAACGAAGAAGACCACGATGGGCTCTGCCATCACGATCACGAACACGAAGGACTGAAGTCGCGCCATCAACATACTGGATCAGTCAATATGGGCGACAACAATGGCGACAGGAATATTTCCATTCCGACCCCTTCGAAGCACGCTGACCATGCTATCGCACCTTTCTTGGCCCAACACATACCTATGCAGTACAATCCCATTGGACATATGCAGCAGAACCCACAGCAATCAGACGAATCACCCAGTACCAGTACCAAGTTTTGCTATAGACACAGGCCGGATCTGAAGTGTAGGAGGCAGGCCAATGAACCGTCCATGGAACAACTACAGAATGAGCTCGGGAGTCTTTCACAGTCGGATCAACAAGCCATATCGCATGTTTGGTCATTATTCTCAGCTGCGCCTTCGAAGCACCGCAATCTAATGTTGCAAGGCGTGCTGACCCAGTGCTGCTTCCCACAATTATCATTCATCTCGGCCTCAGTTCGCGACCTGATAAAGATCGACTTCCTCTCAGCTCTACCGCCCGAGCTCGGCTTCAAGATCCTCTGCTATCTGGACACGACCTCACTTTGCAAGGCCGCACAAGTCAGCAGAAGATGGAGGACCTTGGCCGACGACGACGTAGTATGGCATAGGATGTGCGAACAACATATTGATAGGAAGTGTACCAAATGTGGATGGGGTCTGCCACTATTGGAAAGAAAGAGGTTGAGGACGGAAAAGCGTCAAATACAATTGCGTGCACTCGGACGGGGTATGAACCAGTGGTCTCCACCCATCTCACCTCCACCAGAACACCATCACGATCACGATCACGATCACGGAGCAGAGGTGGTTGCGGAGGACAGCGCCTTAGCCGTTTCTGGTACCAAGCGCCCGCTTGAAGCAAACGATCAAGAGGACACTGCTTCGAAAAAGGTCTGCACGCAATCAGGTCGCGGCCAAGTGGCAGATACCAAACCTCAGATTCGACCATGGAAGGACGTATATAAGGACAGGTTCAAGGTCGGCACAAATTGGAAGTATGGGCGATGTGCCACCAAGACTTTCCGTGGACATACCAATGGCGTCATGTGTCTCCAATTCGATGAGAACATCCTGGCGACTGGCTCATATGATGCGACTATCAGGATATGGGACATTGAGACTTGTCAAGAGATCAGGAAGTTGGTCGGTCACACGTCAGGCATTCGATGCTTACAATTCGACGACACGAAGCTGATGTCGGGCTCTTTGGACAATACAATCAAGGTCTGGAACTGGCGTACCGGCGAATGTTTGCGAACTTTTGCTGCTCACACTGGAGGCGTCGTGTCGCTGAACTTCAACTCACGCTTTCTGGCTTCAGGTTCTATGGACCACACGATCCGAGTATATGACCTTCGCTCGTGTACGAAAGGCACGTTCCTTCTCCGGGGCCATACCGATTGGGTAAACGCTGTCAAGATCGACGCCGCATCACGAACTCTTTTCTCCGCATCGGATGATTGTACCGTCCGTCTCTGGGATCTCGACACGAAACAATGCATCAAAGTGTACGAAGGCCACGTCGGTCAAGTCCAACAAGTCCTTCCCCTACCGGCTGAATTCGAGATTGACGAAGTCGACCTGATAGCAGGCGACAAGGAGGACGAGGGCTCATCGACTGCATCTCGCAGCCCACTGCTTACCCACGCACGTCTCCATCACCATCACTCTCCGATACCAGAGAGCAGCGTGCCCTTCTGGCCAAATGACCCTGATCGTCCTGCTCCACCACGCTACATGCTGACTGGCGCTCTCGACAGTACCATTCGCCTCTGGGATGTTCATGCACCAGCAACTCCACCAGTCGAGAACGGTATACCCACAGGCCCACCAAGCACATCGGCTTGTCTACGTACCTTTTTCGGACACGTCGAGGGTATCTGGTCTCTCGCTGCGGACCACCTCCGTCTGGTCTCTGGTTCCGAAGACCGAATGGTCAAGATTTGGGACCCGAGGACGGGTAAATGCGAGCGAACCTGGACTGGACATGCAGGACCTGTAACATGTGTCGGATTATCGGATAGTAGATTAGTCAGTGGTAGTGAGGACTGCGAGGTCAGGATGCTGGTTTTTAATACCGAAGCTGAGGGAAGGGTCGAGGAGCTCAAGGAGGAGTAAGGTTGACAGGAGGCCATCTAATGTTATATACCAGGATTGATTGCTTTCGGGGTTACTTATTTTAGCGTGGCGCTGGTAGGTGCTGTTTGTTTGAGAGGTCATGTACGAATCGAAATGAATTGTAATCGTCTTGTTGAACGACAAACGTGTCAGGTCCTCAAGCATCGTGTTGTCAACTTCATCGTGACACATTCATTGCCTTGTCTTTGGCGTCTGTTCCATGCGATTTGCACGTGAGAAAACTTCTCCAACTCCTAACGCTTGAGATTTTCTGGAGTTGGAGAACCCATCTTTTTTGGTTAGGAATTATTCTTGCCGTTTTACAATAACACCATATATACTCCCAGCAGATTTAGAACGAAGGACTTACTGATCTGCAGTTTCGGACACCCTCCCCTTTTATGGAACTATAACCTAGACAGAGTCGATAGAAGCAAACATTACCAATTTCACCATGGCCGCAAGCAGCGACCCGGAGGTAGCAGATACCACAGCGCCCAAGAAGCGCAAGCGCAGCACCCTGCCCGCCGAGGGCGAAGAGCTAGAGATCGACGTCAATCTGCCCGAGCCGCCATCCAAGAAAGCCCTTCGTCGACAGAAAAAAGGCAAGCCCGCGACCTCGACAGCCCCAGCCGACACCAACCTCGACGAAGCCTTCGAAGAGACCTCGACCACAGCACCGCCGGCACCGACCTCAGGCGTCAATGCCGAAGAGAAGCGCTCGCCCCACGGCATCTGGATCGGCAACCTAGCCTTTAGCATCGACAAAGCGGCGCTGAAGACGTTCCTGACAGCGCCCGATTCCGGGCTCGAGGACAAGAACATCACGCGCGTGCACATGCCTGCCCCGCCCGGCGGCGCAGACGCCAGTCGTCGGCTCAAGCCGCAGAACAAGGGGTTCGCGTACGTCGACTTCGACACCGCCGACGCCGTCAAGGCTGCCATTGCGCTCAGCGAGGGCATGCTGATGGGCCGGCGGGTGCTGATTAAAGACGCGACGAGTTTCGCCGGGCGACCTGTGGGCGAGAAGAGCGCGACGAGGGCGGCGCTGGGGTTGGAGGATAAGAATGATAAGGGCGAGGATGGGAAGGTCAAGGTCCCTGAGAGGAGTAAGAGGATTTTCGTCGGGAATCTGGGATTCGATGTTGCGAAGGAGGATCTGCAGGAGCATTTTGGCCAGGCTGGTGAGGTTGAGGATGTCTTCCTCGCGACGTTCCAGGACACGGGGAAGTGTAAGGGCTATGGGTGGATTCGGTTTTCGGACGAGGACGCTGCTGAGGCCGCGGTCAAGGGGTTCGTGTTCAAGGATATGGACGGTAGTGGTAGTGAGGATGACGATGAGGAGGAGGAGAAGGAGGGAGCGAAAGAAGACGGCGATGAGGAGGGAGAGGCCAAGAAGAAGAAAAAGGCCAAGAAGCAGAAGAAGAGGAAGTGGTTCATCAACCGTCTCAACGGGCGTACGTTGAGGTGCGAATACGCCGAGGACTCAAAGACGAGGTACACCAAGCGCTTCGGCAAGGGCGCACCAGGAAGGGAGCGACCACAGGATGGTGAGGCCGGCGGCGATGGTGCGCCGATACAGGACGCTGCTGATGGCGAGGCGCCACGAAGGCAGAGGATGAAGGGCGACAAAGACCAGCGCCAGGAACAGAGGAGAATGAAGCACGTCGACGCTCGTAAGATCAGGCCAGGTGCTGCTCTGGCCAACGCGCCGAGAGCTTCTGGTGCTATAGCGGAGTCGCAAGGAAAGAAGATCACGTTTGACGAGTAGATTCAATGTATCTGAGCGAATGATTTCATTGGAAAGCGTCTTATGCTTGAAGCTTGTTCAACCCTTTCAAACACGAATTGTTCATGGCATGTTATTCTCGCGAATTAAAAGCATCATAACTACCCCAAGCAATTCCATGCCGAACGAACCACATTGACCCAGCATAAAAGAAAGTCGTAAAGCTTAACCCTGCTGTCTCTTTCTCTTTCCGACCTGGGCGGAGAAACCAGTCTTGATAGCAGTGACGGAACGTCTCGAACCGCAAGAGTTGCAGGTGACGAAGTAAAGACGGTTCTCTCCCTTGCTGAGCTCAGTGTCTGGAGAGCGACAGGTCTTGCAAGTGACATATTCGACTAGGAGAGTCGTTAGTGTGTGCGCAGATCAATAGCCTTGGGTCAGCACTCACCGATATATCTCCTCAGAACGTTCTCAATCTGCTTCTGCTGGAAACGACCCTTGATGACCAATCTCCTACTACCATCGACGGAACCAGAAGTACCCAATTCAGCGAACAAGAACTGGGTCACGTGCTCGTCCGTCCTCTTCATACGCTTGCAAATCTCGGCGATGTTGGCGAAGATAGTCTTCTTGTTTCCTTCACGCAGACACTGTGGTGGTGGAATCTTGTAAGATTTGCCGCCGCTTCCGGCGAGATCTGGGTGTTGCGAGTGGAGTTGGCTGAAGAAGCGAGACAAGAGCGGGACGTATTCGATGGGGATGGTGCTGCTGTGTTGCCAGATACCAGTTCCTTTCTCCAAATCTCCTTCTTGCGATGTTGATGGTGCTTGGACCGCTGGAGCCTCTTCCTTCTCTTCGGTGTCGTCGGCGCCTGCTTCGCGGAGCTTTGCCTCAAAGTCGTCGGTCTTTGGCTTCTTCTTCTTCTTTTTCTTAAGGGCGGAGGGGTCGAACTCGCCGTCGGCGGCTGGGGTCTCTTCGGTCTCTGCTTCGGCGGATTCGTCCTTCTTTGGCTTCTTCTTCTTCTTTTTAGCGAGACCTTCGAACATGGCGTTCATCTCGTCGTCAGCCGCTTCTGTATATGAGTCAGAAAGTGTCGGTTGTGCGCGTGCTATTATCGTACGCACCAGGCTTCGAGTGAGAGTGGGCGCTGTCCTTTTCGCCATGCGCGCCGTTCATTTCGGTGACTTCGCCATTGGTGTCGACAAGTGTTGTCTCATCGCTGAAGGCCACAGACTTTCTGGGCTTGGTTCTATCAGGTAGCTGAGTTTCCTGCAAACATGTTAGTCGCTCTTAGGTGGTTGGAGAGTCGCGCTCTTTCGATTGCGCGGCATGTGATAACGTACTGTGTCCGCCATGTTGAGTTGTGTATTCGTGAGGACGAGAGGCGTAAGATCAACTTATATCAGCGATATTCAGAGTCATAGGAAGTTTGACTCAATGCGCCCCGCGGATTTCGGCACTTCTGGTCAGACGTCGCACTGTGGTTGCATGACATGTGACTACTAGGGCAATAGCTACTCGGGGAATGCGACTGCTCATGTCAATCATTGCATATTCTCCAAGAGACTAGATCGGTATTCACACAATGGAGGATGATCACAGCTCTTCGAGCATGAGCGACTCATCATACCAAAACATCCAACCTCACACAGTCTGCGACAGCGACGACCTGGACTCATTACCCTCGACCTCGGCCACATCTACCGAACTCTCGCCGTCAGAAGCAGAAGCCGAGAGCGATGCTGAAAGAGAATGGAAAGAGTCGTTACAACAGCTTGAGTTGCTGTTGACAATGGTGCTGATGCCGTATATCGGCAAGTACTTTGGACGGAAAGCTGCATACTGGGGTAAGAAGGAGTGGCACGAGTCTATTGAGCTGGAGACTGATCTGTACAGGTTGGGCCAAGTTCATGGAATGGAACTACCCTGTGAAGATTGAAATTACGAATAAGGCCCTGTTCAAGGGTGCCGGTGCGGTAGAAGCTGCTGCGTCACTGTGAGAAGAGTGGAGCGGAGAAGCGATATGATCGATCAGATTGGGCCACAGAAACTCGACTGGATACTACGACTGGCCGCAAGCGTAATGAGCTATTGGGCTACGGTCTCGGTGCACACATATCCCGGCCATTGCTCGTACGTGAGCGAGCAGTGTGACGACGAGCTAGAGATACCCGAAAGAGAATGGCATGAGTGAACGTAGCACTCTCAACATGCAGCCGTGCGGTCGGACACAGCGGCGTAATGTTTGTTGAATTACTCGGAGGACGAAGAGGACAGTCCCGTAATCGCGACTGGGGAGTTCAGTAGGAGAGGCAATCACAAATGTACAGATAGATGAGGCAGTTAATGACGGCATGAATGCAATAATATGTTCAGAACATCTACCGACAAGACCCGTCAATCATGTCAGTGATCATGCTTCGCTAATCAACAATAAGAACCAACAATGTCGCGTTGGTCCTTGCTCGAGTGCGCCAAGCAGCTATGCCTCAACAAGAGTCAGGGCATTCAGACCAGCACACATGGTGTCCTCCATAGAGCATCCTTCGACTCCTCTTTCTGCCAGCTGGACGACGGCAGCGATGAATGTTGACTGCACTTGTTGCACAGTATTCAAGAGCGAGTGTAGCAGCACTGCAACCAAGACTGGCAGGGCTGCTTGCGAGCTTGCATCTGAACCGGTAAGTGCAGTGGGTAGTAGCACTTGCGGCTTGGTCGATATTGGCAGCACTTCTCCCGTGCGCGATGGCAGCAGCGCTTTGCGAAGTGCGAGTACAAGTAGCTTGTCACGAGCTTGGAGCATTGCACCTCCCATCGTGCTACCCGTCGACGGTGCTTGTTGTAGCTGCGCTTGAGAAGACTGTGATACCCTAGCAAGGTCACAGCCTGATCGTACGTGGCCTGTAATATCAGTCGAGGGTTCGCCAAGTAGTGATAGTCCGCCTGGTGATAATACTCCGTCTTGGGCTATATCATGTTAGTGTTGTGCCTATGATTACAACTGGTGGTGAACTTACTCGGCAGGTGGCTTGTGTTCGAAAGTAGCGTTGGTCGGTCAGTGAGTCCTGCACGTGTCGGCTGGCTTCCACTGACATCGCTATGCAGGGTATTTGGTAGACGACGCTTCAGCGATGGCTTGCGCTCGGTCAGTACGGCTGACGTGTGAGCATTGTCAAGGAGTAGTCCGCCGTGTTCGGGCTGTGCCGACGAAATCAGTGGTTCTGAGGTGAACAGCGGATCTAGTCCGGCGTCATCGTGGGCATGGTGACTCGAAACTTGTCCACCAGAGGAAGAAGACGGAGCTTGCTGGCTGTGCGTGTGAAGGGTGTGCGTTGGCTGAATGGGCTGGCTAATCATGTCGTCGGCGCTGTTGTATGGTGGGTAAGCCATGTCGTTGCCGGGCTTGTCTGATGGGTGGGGGTAATAGAGGGCTATACGATCACGCCTATAGAGGAGTTCGTTATTGAGCAATGTGCTGGGCTGAAGATCGATCAGGTCGTCAAATGTCATCAGATCGTCCATGCCGTCGAACAGACTGTCTCCAGCATTGAAGTCGAATGAGTCGAATCCGGGTTGCGGTGTGTAGAGTGGCTCCGTCGGGTCGATAGGGGGCGAGGTGGGTAGTGCTGGACGCTTGCCAGCTGCCTTTTCGCTCAATTGAGGAGCTGAAACGGCAGTCACCAAGGCTGGCTTTGCGTCGCTCTTGGTGTGGACGCATTTGCGCTTCTGGAGCTTACACTTGGCACAAGCTCCTACCTGGCGACGTCTTCGGTAGGTGGCCTTTTCGTCCTCGGTCATCTTCCTCTTTGTGCGAGACTTTGGCTGAACGTGGGTGGATAAGCTGAAGACGCTTGTCATCTGGTCGATGGCAGGAGGAGTTGTCATGCTTGGGATTTGAGATGACTGCTGAGTTGAGGCTGGAGATGGACCAGAGATAGATGGACTGGCGTTGTCGGACAGCTGAGGGCTGTAGGTGAGAGACTCGGAAGAGCTGTCCTGCCAGAGAGAGTGTGGGGAGGTGTTCGTGCTGTCGAAAGTCGAGTCTGGACCATTCATGAATGGAGATTCAGGGATGACTTGGTGGGAATTACCCTCGGCGAGCAAGAACTCGATGACCGCATTTCGCATACGCTCGGAGTGGGTAGATACGGACGGATATGCGGCCTTCAAAGCGAAGAACAACTCGTCAGAGTCTTTAGAAGGGAAGAATTGAAGAGGAGATGATGGATCAAATGGTTCGCCGACAGCGGTGTCGCGGTAGATAACGTAGCCCCTTGAAAAGTCCATCGCAAATGTCAATATCGTGGTTTAAGATGTAATTGAAATGGGTATAACTGGTATTGAATGCTCTACTGAACAGAGCGATGTAGTCACAAGGAGTGTGCTGACAGTGGTCGTCGTGAGGTAGAACGGTGATGGTGTCAGGAATACTAGTACTATGCGCTCTATGAAGGTGGTCGACGGCGTAGCGCGGAGACGTTCTTCTCGCTGTCGGTGTGAGTATGATTGAGGAAAAGGTGTAAGACTCAGCAGGCAGGGAGGAACCCAAGATCTATTTGGTGGTTCCTAGTCATCCACGGTGTCTGCGCACCGCCCTCAAGATAGGCACCGCGATGAACGGCTGAGCCATCCCCACGAATCACAAGCCGCAGAACCATTGCGGTGTCTCTTTGCGGTATAGCGTAGGAGCGTTCGAGTTGGATTCCCTGGACTTGGCGCTCTGACTCCCGCAGCCGAATATGATTCATAAAATAGCTCCACCCTCGTACACAGCATCTTCCATACCAGCTGCGGTCGACGACATGGAGTCAGGCAATTGTCCATTAATAGATCGAGCGACTGCACGTGGCGGTCGCAAATATCTGCTTGTGTGTTCTTGATCTTCATGTCAAAATATCAGTTGTATCCACTATCATCTATACCCAACCCTGTTCAATGCAATGCCATAGCGCGAAAGTCCTAGATCAAAGTCCCGCCCATGATTCTCGAAATCAGCCCATCCATGTGTCCTGACGCCGGAAAGAAGTGACAGCCTATTCAAACGTCATGCTCATCTCGTGCTCCTTCCCAAATTCCTCCTCCTCATCCGCCCAAGCATTGTGCCGCGGCGCGGTTGTATAGCTCGACTGTATAGGCATAGTATTTGCAGAGTGCAGCTGCGGCCTCGTTGCTGCCTGCGAAGTTGCTCTAGACTGACTCGAGGAACCAGGTACTGACCTAGTTGACGTATCGTCTTCGAAAGTCAACGACACTTGCGATGTGTTGTAGGACGCTTGTCTATAATCATTTCGAGGCGGAGGTGAGTCTTTTGCTCGATGTGGCATTTCTGAGCTGAAACTCTGCGTGTGCCTCAGCGCACTCGGTGGAGTAGCCGGTCGTGACCGTGAAGCGCTCGACGAGGCCGAGAGTGGTGGTGACTCGAGGTTGAGTTTCAGAGGTGGAAGAGTACCCTTGACCTCCTTGAGTTCGAGTCCATGCGCTGCCAAAGCAGCCACCTCTGCGTTGATGGCGTCGATATCGAACAGAACATTTGGGTCTGTGCCATCAGCATTCGGATTGGCTTTCTGATGCTCTGCTGCCGCCTTCATTCTTTCGTCATACGTCTCCCATGCTTGCTTCTCCTTGACCTTTTTGCTCTTTTTGAGGAACAGTCCTCGGAGACCGCGCGCAGACGGCTTCTTCTCAAGAGCTTTTCGCGCTTCTTCGATTTCGTTGATGAGCTCTCGCTGCCTTGCTTCGTAGTTTTCTGGATCGGCGTCTTCGATCTCCGTGAATTCAAGACTGTCCACATCCCATCCAACTTCCTGCATTAGCCTCGGCATGGCTGCACGATAAGCCATATGTCCCTTCACGAACTCGGTGACATTGATGTCCTCAATTCCTGGGATCTGAGTAGGGGCCAAGCCGGCGATTCGCATGATACCACCAGCAGTGGCGCGGAAGAGGTAGCCCAGAATCCAGTCATTTGTGGCATATCCACTGACGAAGCGGCCTGGGACGACACTCCTTGCAATGAGCCAGTCATCCTTGTGGACGACAACTGGGCTGCCGAACATATATACATTCTGAACGAGACCATACGCTCCTCGCCTCGCGAGTTCTTTCAAGCACGAAAAGATGACTCTGGCACCAATTGAGAAAGCGACAAGCGTGATAGGACGTGAGCCGAGATTGCGGTCAATAAGAGAATCCGCCAAAATCAAGCCTGCTTGGTCAGCTCGGCTCAATGACACGTTCCAGGGGTTGTCGACGAGGTATGCCAGTTTCGTTAAGATAAGAGGAAGCTGGAGTGCTCCCATTAGAGCGGTCAGAATAGTACTAGCCAAGATCTGCTGAAGACCTTGTGTCAAAGCTTCCGTTGCCAGGATGTTGATAGTCTGTCCCATACTCTGCAGCATCTCAGGTTCCCAGAGCACACTGTACATATCCCCCATGACCGGATTGACAGTACTATACGGCAAACGTACATCATCGACTTTGCCAGTCATCCACCCAGCGATTGTGACGATGAGATTGACACGCTTGTTGTTGTAGAGCGGTCTATATTCGAATGTCTTGATCGAGCTCAAACGTCTCTTGGAAGAGTTGACACCGATGTTCGCACCAGTGATGATACCGGTGGAAGTGATGAGAGCTGCAGCGCCAGCGCTGCCGAAAAAGGTACTTGTACCAGCAACACCTATTGTTGTGAATCCCGCTGCAAGACCTGCTCCAATGACCGGTGCTAGCAGTCCAGCACTCAAACCAATCACGAGACCACCTCCGACAGTCGCCAGACCCATGTACATCAGCCTTTTATTCCTGGTGGCCTTGCTGCGCGTCGTCATGTGCTCCTCTTCATTCCAATTCTCCTGCTCCTTCTCTTGTTGCATCTCCAAGGCATCTGTAACACGCTTTTCGAAGCGACAAATCTCTAGCCAGCTGATAGACAACGCTTTACCAACCCTTTCGAGCAACGTCCTCGAGCGTGCATCGTACGCACTATCGGCGATCAAAACGAGAAACAGGTCACACAATACTGTCCACCGGAGGTCGATGTCTATCTTGTTCTGTGTTCCGAAATCGCCTGGTGTCTTGACAGAAGAGTCGTGGTTGTCGCTTTCCTCCGAGGAATAGGGGGGAGGTGGGGCGTCGAAGGTCGTGGGAATTCCAGGTACAGTCGGCGTTGACGATCGGGACGGTGGTACTGACGCTGTATCCTTTACAGATTGTGTTGATGCAGAAGCTTCACCGGTGCTCCTCTCATCTCGTGCAACATCCTGATCCTTCATCGGGTTCTTGACTCGAGCGTTCTGCATCAATGCCGGGGTGAGGTCGCCCGCTTCCACGCCATGCTCAGCGAGCTGCTCGATCATTACTTGCTCCGAAGAGTCGACATCCATGTGACCGTAAAGCCTGATCATTACCGTTTGTCCCCACTTCTTGATCGATTCGGCTCCAACCTCGATGGTCTTCTTTGCTCCTTTGGTCCGCTCCAGGCTGTCGAGTTCCTTGACCATTTCCATAGAGCACAACTTGACAATTCCAACATACGCTATACGTTGACCTTCAGTCAGAAGCTCCTTGGTAGTTTGCATCTGCGAAAGCATATCACGTCCCTCCTCGTCATCTTCATCAAGCGTCGTTGTCCGGCCACCCTGTTTGAAGAGATATGCAGTGTCGTCGTCCATGCTTGTTGCTGATTGAGCATCTTCGTCAATATTCACTTTCGTGTACCCCTTTCCAGCACCACCAAGATTCGTCTCCTCCTCATGCATCTCTGCTTCCTCACGAGCCAGCACCTTTCCCCAGTCATCGTAGATCGCGTGTGTCGCAAAGGCGGGCATTGTCTGCCAATCGCCCTCGTCATTCTCTTCTTCCTCCTTCTCCTGTTTGGGCGCAAGTTGCATATGCGACCATTCTGATACAGGTGCATCATGGGGAAGTTCGTGTGGTTCCTCCACGCCGTCGTTACCGGCAAGTTCCTTGCCCTTCGAGTCCCCCGCCCCGTTATGCACCTCTGTCACTGACGAGTTGACAACTGCAGGAACAACGTCGCTGTCCGTGACCGCGTCCGTCTCTCCTGGCACATTCTCCGGCTCTTTAGAAGTTGCTGTGTCGGACTTTCCTGAATGCGCCGGTTCGTGCTCCATTTGCGCGACATCGCTGGAAACCTCTCCGTATATCCGTGGCTTCCTTGGTCGGATCGGCAGGCCGAATTCATCTACAGCATCTGATTGTGTTGTGTTTGCTGGCGGTCCTTCGAGGGGCTTTCCCGTCGGGGTCTTATTGTCGGCTTGTCCATTATTTGTGCCAGACTGTCCATCCTCGCGCATTTTGGAGCCCGTCTCTACGGTTCGAATTGAACCCTGACATTAATTATTATAAGCGTATCATGTGTATCTTGGAACCATCTTCCGGAAAGTTGTAGTTCGTCGCAATGGCGCGGTATCGTCGACTGATGGGGAGAATCTCAATAAAGGCAGACATTCCCATCCCGGCCCCTCGGTCCTCTTTCCATAATCGCGCTCCAATAGTTGCTTGATTCGGCGATTTCCCCACAAATCGGACTAGTCCCGCTCAGCCCTACGGGAAGACCTTCTCCAAAAAAATTACCAGCGGAGTAAAGATATCTTCTTCATAACAGAAACATATTTGTCGAGCAGGAGAAGTTGCAAAGAACAAGGCTCACGGACAAACACCGCCCAGCATGCGTGGAAAGCGATCAAAGCAGTATCGCAAGTTAATGCACCAATATGGACTCTCCTTCAACTTCCGCGAACCATACCAAGTCCTCGTCGACGCCGAGATGATTCAGGACACCACGAAATTTCACATGCTCCTCAAGACGTCGCTGGAAAGGACCCTACACGGAGAGGTCAAACCTATGATCACACAATGCTCGATTCGACATCTCTACAATGCCGAGACGAAAGACAAGGCCCAGAAAGACCACTGGATAGACATTGCGAAGATGTGCGAGAGGAGGAGATGCAACCACCACGAACTCCCAGAACCTTTGTCGACGTTTGATTGTATCACTTCCGTTGTCGATCCGAAGTCCAGCCAAACGAACAAACACCGCTACGTGGTTGCGAGTCAAGATAAGAAGCTCAGATCGACCTTGCGCGACATTCCCGGTGTGCCGCTCGTATACGTCAACAGGAGTGTTATGATCATGGAGCCGATGGCGGCGAGCACAGAAGAAGTTAGGGACCGTGAGGAAAGGGGTAAGATACGGGCGGGATTGAAGGGCCGGAGGGGTGGGGTTGAGGCTGGCGAGAAGAGGAAGCGAGATGACGAGGACGACGATGAGGGAGACGGAGACATGAGAATTGTGAATGCGGAGACGGGCGAACTCATGGAGGCACAGAAGAGCAAAAAGAAGAGGAAGAAGGGTCCAAAGCAGCCTAATCCGCTGAGTGTGAAAAAGTCGAAACGGACAGAAGCTGCCAAGGTCGAGGACGAGAAGAAAGTCATCAGACAAGCTGCGAAGAACGACCCTCAAGCGGCGGAAAAAGCACTGCCAGCTGAGACTGCAGTAGAGCACGGCGCGGTGGAAGGCACAGAAAAGCGGAAGAGGAAGAGAAAGCCCAAGGATCTGGCTGAGCGACAAGCTCTACCGAACGATAATGCGCCGGCAAATGACTCTGATTGATGCAATAGATACCCCTTCAGAATTAATTAATCTTAACCTACACTCAAAGTCCCCGCCACGAGGCCTTGATGATATGATCCGTCCTCTTCTTGGTTCCCTTGACCAGACCCAAGTACCGGAGCTCTGCAAGTGAGCGCTGAAAGAGTGCCGAGATCTTTGCCTCATCCTCGACCTCGTCCGCTACGATGGCCGCGAACGCGGAGCGCAAGTCGGCGGCGTTGATCAAAGTTCCGCTTTCGAGGTATAACTGGTACAAGATTGCTGTCGATGGTTGACTGCCAGAAAGAGTTGCCTCCTCATCGCCAGCTCCACAGCAGTCGCAGTCGAGGTAGTCATGCGGAGAGGCTAGTGCACGCTCGACAGCATGTCGTGGTTTTGGGGTAAAGACATCCCGATGTGGTGATTTGAGGTCGTAGAGGAATACCTCGTTAAAGGGTAGATCCTTCGGATTGATCAGGGTCTCGGTAAAGTGATCATCCATAGTCTTGACGAATCGACCCAGTATCTCGGAGAAAGCACTATCAGCTTTTGTCAATGTAGACTTTTGTTTGCTCAATTCGACCTTCTTGGCAATGACCGTTGTTCGCAAGGTCGACTTGTGCACGTCTTCTTCGCTTCGCAACGGAGCGTCACCATTCTGCTGTTCCGCGACAAGCTCAGATAGGTCGTTGAGCAAAGTTTCAACGGCGCCTCGTAGCGAGCCAGATGTGACTGCGTTGAGGTCTTGCAGGATGGCCAGAAGAGTCTCCGAGTTTGCTTTGCGGAGAGATAGGAACAGACTTCGCATTGAGACTGAATTGAGTAGTCCACCCGAGAAGCCATGCACGTACAGGTCCGACAGACTCGTTTGCGGTAGGTTCGAGAACGCGCTTTGCAGCGCAGAGTATGTCTCAACGGCATCTAGCATCTCGGCCAAGCTAGTCTGTCCTTTTCGCATCTTCTGGTGAACATGCTCGAGCAGGACGTTATCGTCGTCGAGCAATTGTCTTACAATTCTCGCTTGTTTCGAATCCAGCAGGCTTCGCGTATAGACTGCGAAGGAAGGCAGATTGCGCAGTGCCTCGAAATGGTCCTTGGGTATTTCGGAAGACACTACTTCAACATCCAGGAAGATACTGAGCGCATTGGCATAGAAGTTCGTCATGTATGCGTATTGTACAGCATCAACAAAGGCCTGCAAGCTCTGTAAGTGGTCACGCTGTCGACTCAGCAGAGTCGAACAGATTCCGGCACCAAGCCATATCTTAGACTCTCGTATATGCAGTGATTGAAATAATCGTTCGAGGGCCGTTTCTGCTTGTACGACATCGAATCGACGACCTCGAATGCATCGTATTGCACGTCGGCTCAGCTTAGCCTGGAGGCCTTCGATCGATGTTGCCACACCGAATAGGAGAATGAATGGTATGCGGTCTTGCCATGAGCTGGACGGTCTGTGAGCGGACTGCCGAAACTCGTAGTAGTTCACGTACCTCATGAGCTCAATAGCGTCTGAGAGTAAGGAGCCATCATAAGCCTCGCAATCTTGGAAAGCCACCACCACCTTGTCAAGCTTCTGATCCTCGACCGCGTTCTGCAGAATCTGAAGGTCGTAGTTGAGCAGTCTCGGGCCCTTACGCTTCGTTGAAACTAACTGATCATCTTCGTCGCCTTCGTCGGGGATTTCGTTGGAGGCAGCGCGTGAGATCAGGTGTTTCAAAAGTGTTTTCAGGTTCGGACATTGCTGAGACGTGAGCGATACGAAAGAGATCCTGCCACTATGTTTCGTCGCTTGCCCCAGCTGGTCGAAAAGGTGATCATGGGAGGCCAAGCTAGGTCCTGTGATCAGAATAGCTGAAGGGATCCTTTCTTCTTCCGCCCGTGCCTCCTGAACAAAGGTCGTGATAGAAGAGACAGTCGCCTCATTCAGTTCTGACAATACGTTCTACGGCCGTTAGTCACGTAAGGAATACTGACTTGATCGTACTCATACTGTCAGACGATCCTTCTGTTCCTGCCATAACCTCTCGTATACCTTTCTACGCGCTGGCCATGATGCTTGAAGTCCATGGAGTTCAATCTTTTGTCGCTTTCGCGGCCGCGGAGCCTCGCTCTTCGAAGGCTGGAAGATGTAGCAGCTTTCAAATTCCATCCTTCAATCTGCAAAACGTTATGCTTTCATGCGTTCTCGAAGTGAAATGGATGTCGCGACCATTGATCTGCACAGGGGTGGAGTGCTGATTGAGTTCGGCGGATGACGGGCCGAACCTTCTATTCAGGGACCTTAGATGCGACCAGCAGTGCAGCTCGCGTGTCTTGTTCACTTTAAGGAGCAACCAAACACGAGATTCCCGATCGACGAAAAGAGGCGGCATTTACTTGAAGCAGATCATTGCAGGAAACAAGGTCGAGACCGCCACAAATCATCCTCAAGTGCATCCGCGACACATCATACCGCAATGCTGTTCAACTTCCTCCTCCTGGCCCTGCTGCCATTGACATGGGCGCTCAAATTCGACATCCAGTACGCACCGTAGTCCTCGATGTCTCAGCAAATCTAACTTCCTTGCAGAGCGCATCCTGGTAACGAGCAAGAAGACAAGGAACGATGCATCCGCAACTTCGTATCAAAAGACCAGCTGGTCGTTGTCACAGCCATCATCTCGGGACGAAGGGGTGACGGCATGGTGTTGAACATGCACGTCAGTTTACTTATACACATCCAGTCACGTCTTGTACTCACACTTTACAGATCAAAGACGCTGTAGGAAACGACTACGCCCGCCCTCGCGACGTCGCCGGAGAGAACCGATACGCATTCACCTCACACTCGGACGCCGCCTTTGACGTCTGCTTCGAGAACATCCTTGTCGCATCAGGCGAGGTCATGACTCCATCGCGTCACGTCGAGCTCGACATCGACATCGGTGCTGACGCAAAGGACTGGTCTGCGATTCAATCTCAGGAGAAGCTACGGCCTATCGAGGCGGATTTGAGGAGGATCGAGGAGAACGTCAATGCTTTGGTTGAAGAGATGGAGTATTTGAAGACCAGAGAGCAGAAGCTTAGAGATACGAACGAGAGCACAAACGAGCGAGTCAAGTGGTTTGCGCTTGGTACGATGGGTATGCTTGTCGGACTCGGCGCGTGGCAGATTATCTACCTCCGAGCCTACTTCAGGTCGAAGCACTTGATCTAGGGACGGGAAGCAGACGCCGGTCATGATACACAAGTTGCTGTTGGTATGATATCCATTGTAGGTATTCAAAAGCTTTTGATGAATGCAAGACTATCTCAGGAAAGAACTACTGCATCACTCTAGACATCTACATATGCCTCCCCCGGTTGCTTGGCACAGAACTTCCCATCGGAGTGCTCGTGCCAAACACAATTAGGTCCACGTCGCGGATCGACAATGCCGTCCTTGCTCAACTTGATCAACGCTGTGGTAAAATCGTTGGTGACATCTCCACCTTTGATGACAAGATCCTTCATCGATCCCGAGAGATACTCATCAGGCGAAGTTGGAGCATCACAAAGAGATCTGAAAGCCGCCGTCGAGACCAAGAAGTTGCGCATGTGGTTCGATCCCGTGGTGAAGGCATAGATGTACTCAATGCGGTATGCTGGTGCCGTCATGCTGTGAATACGGTAGTAGGTACGACAAAGATCCATTACTGGAGCTATGAGTCAGTATTGACGACACTAGTGATGGCTGGATTGAACTCACCGTTGTTACTCAGTGCCTCAACCTCGAACCGCTGAGCCAAAACGTATAGTGACAAATAGTGCTGGAAGCTGTGGAAATCTTGTGGACCATGCAGCTCTCCACCATACAGCCAGCGAACGAACAGTGCAGCGGCATATTCATCCAGATCTTCGAACGTAAGCTCGCTCTGCTCAGGCATGTGGCCATCTGCAAGCCACCGCTTGAAATATGGAGATTTGGAGGTCAACTGGTGCTTGTGGGTGGAGAATGCCTTCCTAGACTTGCCGGCATACATGGTGATGATGGCCAGTGGATTTGGCGTAGAAGGACGATCAGCATGAATCGACGCAATGAGGTGGCTACCATCTCTGTCAGTGTCACCATTGGAGACGTCATGATTCTGATCGAGAACTCACTCAATTGCGCCGCTTGGGATCACTGGACTTGCCAGACCGGACCTGAGGTCACCAGCACTGGTCGCCTTTTGTACGCCTGGTCTCTGTGGTAGCACAAGACCGGAAGGCTTGTCAAGTCTGTCCATTGCGGAATGTGAATGTGGGTCGTGCTTTGGTGTTGTATGAGATGCAAGGTCTGCAGCAGAGTCGAGCCTTTCCGGTGGACGTTGAACACTGCTTGAAGAGGGAGAACGATCCCTAGCTGGAAGCTCAGTTGACGGATGCTCAGCTGGCGGAAGATCGAGAACGGGAGTCTTCGGTCTTGCTTCGATTGCTGGTGTGGCCAGAGGAGCTTGGTTCATGGGTCCTGGCAGGGCACCTGGCATAGGCACAGACACTGGTGCCGGAGCTGAAGCGGGTATGACTGGCGTTGGGTCTGGCACAGAGGCAGCTAGCGTTGGGTTTTGTGCAGAAGCAGCTGGCGTTGGGTTTGGTGCAGAGGCAGCTGGAGTTGACGGTGCAGCAGCGGCACTCGTTGGCACAGCAGGAGGTACATCTGCTTTTGCAGGCTGAATTGGCACGCCTGATACCACGACAGGAGCACTTTGGACAGCAGGTGTTGGGTCAGCCGTGGACGCATGCTGTTCCGGGGCCGCTGGCATTTTCGAAGCAGGTGGCAGAACCACTGCCGGTGTGATTGTGGTTGGATCAGCTGGGACCGGAACGACTTGTGCAATGGTAGATGGCGCCAGATTCGATCCGTGAGCATCCACAGATGTCATGTCGTCCGTCCTCGTCACTGTGGGAGAAAGGCTGAGGACGCTGGCAGGTGAACCTGGAGGAGGGTTGGGAGATGTTGGGACTGCAGACATTCTAGTGACAATGAATACCAGAATTGATGGATGTATAAATGCTCAGGTCAAATCCAAGCTGGGAAGAGGGATGAGGAGTGATGCAGAGATGAAGAGAACGGAGAGAAGAATGAATCTTGAGCTGAAGCAGGGTAGGTTATGAACAATCATGTTGCTCTGGGTTGCGAGCTGGATGGCACCTACCCTGCGTCAGGAAGAGAAATTGTCCACGGTTGTTGTTAGGAAGCAGGAGCTGGTATCACTCAACTAGGCAGGAGCGTCAAGAGGCTGGTACAACGTCACCTTGTGTTGCCGATATAATTTTGGTTTCTTGAAAGTTCGGCAAGAATGCACGAGTCGAGGCTTCTAGGGGTGAATATGTGCATATATTACAGCTCTCTATTTCTGTTCGAAATGCTTGAGCTTTGGCATGAATTGCATACCCTTGCCACCCTTTTCACTACCGAGATCCTTTTCGTCAACGTCAGGACCGTTGTCGTCGAAATGCACACCTCCTGCCGACCTTGCGATCACGTGCTTGCGTAACATGGCAAGGATCTCCGAGTTCTTCCATCTTTGAGGGACAGGTCTGTATGCTGGCTTGAAAGTACCGACGGTCTGAGCCCATTCGCCCTTTGCAGGCTCTCTCGCGCGCTTGTCGGCCAGTTCAGAAGGAGCCTTACCTTGAGCAGCCTTGGTAGCAAGATCAGGACCCGCACCCTCGGCGTATTCTTGCGATGTAGGAGATGGCTCTTGTGTTGCCCAGTAGTAAATATCCCAGTCATTCTCATCAAGGAAAATATCGTATTGTTGCATCTGACTCTCCGACATCTTCTCCAAATTCTCGTCCGCAAAAGTGGAAAGCAAGAGGTCGCTCTCTAGTGTTCCCCTTTTCCTGCTTTGATCTGGAAGTTCCAAAGTCAGCTCCTGTCATGTCGTAACGGTAATCATACAACGCGATCGACGAACATATTAATCTTGCTCTCATGGTGCTCAAGTCCTCTCCGGTTCTTCTCAGAGGCTCTACTCGGAACTTTCCACCTTCGATTTCACCTACATCAAGGTCGGAGTTCACGCCGGTCTCTGGCGCGCCTTGCTGAGTGCCTCCAGTCATACGCTCAGTGTTCTCTGGAACGGAGTCCTTTGGGACGAAGCCGTCGTCAGCACGGGTGAGTAGCTCTGGGGGAGCGTTGTCCTTTCCGACGCTGGACATCTCGTTGGCGATGGTCGAGTTTGTGTTGGTCATGTGTGGGTTGGTCGCCTTTTCCTTTTGGATCTGCTGATACTTGTCGGCAGTGTCATTGCGGCGGGGCTTGCCCTCCTCGAAGCGAGCAGTGCTTGCACTGAAAGGTCGCACAATGCGAGGTGCCAGGCGGGCGGAGCGAAGGACCAATCGTGCGGCAGACATAGTGGTAAACGTTGCAATGCAGTGATTTGTAGAACAGAGCAGAGTCTTGACGAGCTGATATGTGAGAGATGATGAGGTCGATCAACCGAGCTTCACCTTTCTGGAGCGTATACGTCATGGAAGACGAGTCTCACGTGATACGCGCCTAAAGCTACCATTGTTGCTCAATAATTTCTCACTTATCAAATTCGAGCCGCTCCATCTTTGATTCCTTTGCATGAAGCGATTATGCTACGCTACTACAGGATGACTTACACAAGATCTCAATCGAGCAATCGGACTCGGAATGTGAGCGTCATGGGCTGTTGTCTGGCTAACAAATGACCCCGATGGACATTGGTGCATTCCTCAGTCGATCGGCCAACGACGGCATGTCTGTCGAACATACATTGCGATATAGACCATAATGAGTTACGGTAGGCTATGTGGCATCTCTTCTCGAGCTTTTCTGTTGGTTTCATTGTTGCTTCATTCAAACTACAATGGCCTTTACAGGACAGCCTATGTATTTCCCAATCCGGACCAAGCACAAAGAGCCCGAATGGCCACATGCCTATGACGATGTGTTCGACAAGTACATCACTACAGATGATCTCAATGCTTGTGAATACCCAAGAAGCAATGCAGTCAATCCAACCTTTGAGGGATTTGACTTTTTCGGCACATCTGGCGACGAGTTTATCGTCGAATCTATCGAAAAGGACGAACCGACAGATAGTTTGGAAGACCCTCAGGACTACTGGACCAGGACTTTAAAAAACTTGGAAGAGAAAGCAGCTTCGTTAGGGGCAAGAGATTGCACAGCCAACGAGTCATCATATACTTCAGGTTCCGACGCAAGATCTCCAGCTTTCAATCCGGAATATCTGAGTCTTGGTGGTTGCCCATCACCACATTTGAAAGATCGATCTGACTCACCTCCTGAACTACCACGAGGACGAAGCCGGCAGGTGGTACGACCTGGTACTTTGAGAAGAAGCAAGACACCGTCAGGAGTACGAAAGACGGTCCGTCACAGCAAGTCCCAACCCAACATGATGAACCCTTCAAGGTACAGGGCGGGATTTAAAGACGTTTTGAAACAAGAGGTCGCTCCTCCGATGCCAATCCTTCCCATCACAGGTCGCAATATTCCTTTGTCACCTCCACCGTCGACTGAATTCGAGCATACGGCTGATCAGACTGCCTTTGCTTGCGTCGACTATGCCAGATTCCCGGATTTCATCGAGCATGAGCAACAACTGTCACCACGATCGCATAACCTCCCCGACTCGTTCTTCGACCTGCATCTGAAATCACCAGTCAGGCAAGAAACCCAGCATGGAGTGTCGGCTTGGCTCAACGACACATGGAGCATTCAACCAGAGCCACTGAGCGGCGGCGACTCACGGCATCCGAGCTCTTTCAATTATCGTGAAGAGAGTCCTCCGATCTCTCCGTCTTTCAATCCTTGGACTGCAGCACATAACGATATACCCTTCGCGCCCATGAGCCACCCACAATATCCATACATACGCACCGACACCCTCACCATGCCAGTCGACTCTCTATCTCCCAATGATCTCTACCTAAACTACGACCCGCGATTGCTCCCACCATCCAGCGTCCCGCCAACACTTGCCAACCCGTCAGACCTCCTTCTCACGCAGCCAGTCCCAAACATACCTTACTACGCCCCTCTGCCTCTATCAGCCCAAGCACAATCTCAGCCACCTCAGCCTTCTCCCAATCGAATCCGCAACTTCTTCCGTCGCACTTCGCCGACGCCATCCGCAGCTCCAGCTTCACCTCGATCCCGCAGACGTACTCGCCCACCAGAGATCCAAATAGTCCCGCTACGCGACGCAGACACATCACCAACACGCACCACCCGACAGTCTCAAAGAAGCAAATCCACCACTGCGGCACGAACACCGCGGACACCGCGGTCAGCGAGCTCGACGGGTGGTTTCGTCCACTTCACAGCTCATGACAGTGCGAAGTTACTCACTGGGGTTGCACCGAGCGGCAGCAGCAAGACGAAAGCGCGACGGGAGAAAGAGGCGCAGGACAGACGGAGGAAGTTGAGTGAGGCCGCTGTGAAGGCTGTCATTGAGGCTGGAGGAGATGTGAGGACGCTGAAGACGGCTGGACTGGTTGTTTGATGAGGTGTTGGAGAGTTTCATTCACTTCTAGAGATTTATAGGTTATAGTAATGTTGATTGATAATATTTCTCTTTCATTCTTCTGTGCCTTGTGCGCCATTCCACGGATACTAGCATACCGTCCAATTCCAGGAGACATCCCAGTCTCAGTCTCTCGCCAACAGATCCTGGTATGGTGAAAAGTAACTACGTCAGGATGAATGGAAGTGGAACTTTCGTTATGACTCTACATTCGATGGTCTCTACCTAAGGCATGCCACTTCTTAATTATTACATATATATTGATGCCGTGATTCATATTTCGTTTCGTCGTCTACGGTACAATGCGAGCTGCCCTCATCTGAAACCGGCTGCTAGGTATGGTTAGTGACTAACTCGTTACCAAAGTATCCCTTCTGGGTAGTGAAGTCGCTCATGACGCCGAGGTCCTTGATCCTACCGAGCAAGAATTCGAGATGACGGTACGAGGAGCTTGGCTGGTACTGCGGAATCATGTGACCAGACAAATCGACGGTGCAGAAGGTCAGGCCACGCTCGGTGTGCCACTTTCCCATGACGCCCGCAGCAGAGGTGTCGCCGAGACTCAGCTCGCTGTGGTAAGGGACGAAGAAGTCGTTGAATTGGCTTGGTGGCTTGCTGAAGCCTTGGTGGCCGCCCCAGGTCATGTTTTGGATCATAAGAAGGGTACCGTTGCTGATGAGGATGTAGTCCAAGCCGCCGTGTCCGATGATGGTCTTGTTTGTCTTCTCGATCACGCGAGGGAGAACAGACAGACCGGATGGAGGCGAGGTGTCCTTGTCTAGCACTCCGTTGGAGCACTCTGACCATGGCTGTACGGGTGCGTTGATAGCCTTCTGTACATCTGTGCGGTTGAAGTAGATTTCGGCGCCAGAGGGGAGGTAGTCGAACGAGCCAGGGAAGCCAAGAACATCCCAGAGGTTTGGCGGGGTGGTGAGAATCTGGTACATGTCAAAAGCTGGGTTGACGAGAGACGCGGCGCTGTAGATGTCATTCCACAGGCTGCATTCAGGGTTGGTGTAATGGACATTCGGAGGAGTCGCTAAAGGACCCTTTGGTGGGAAAGCAGACTCGGCGAGATAGGTCTCCATGAAGGCGGTGTAGCCACAGTGCTCGGAGCGGTTTTGAATGTCTGCCATAAAGGTCTGGTTGAGGTTGAAGACATTTGCCCAGTAATTGACAAAGGCGACTGCTGGCATGTCCTGCTGAACAACGTCGTAGGAAGTGCTTGGGTCGTAAATCATGATGCTCTCAACGTTGTAGTAATCATTGTTGGTGGCATTGAACATGGCATCCGCGATATATGGAACATAGTATCCTGCATAGGATTCACCAGTGATGTAGATCTTGTACTTGTGCAAATCAAAGGTGTCGACAAAGTTCTTCCAGAAGCCAAGGAACTGCTCAGCGACCTCGTTCTCATTGGTGGCGGTAGGTGTTCCTTGCGAGAAACCGGTGCCGACGGGCTGCTCAACCCAGACGACGTTAGTCAAATTGTTCCATGCATAGTTGTTCTTGACTGGGGCGTATGTGCCGTATTGCCACAAGAATGGGCCGTTCTCCTGCAAAAGTCCCTCGAGAGAAGAGCAACCAGGGCCGCCGTTCAGCCAGATAACAATTTCCTCCTTGGCCTCCTTGTTTTCGGAAGGGAAGAACCAGAAGTAGAGCTCCGAGGCGTTCTTGGAGCTGGATACGGGCAAAAGACCAGCATAACTCTCGCCAATGTCGAAGTCGACGTTAGGAATGGCGGTACCATTGACGGCGAACTTGGTCGTGTTCGAGGTCTGAACTACCAGATGTTTCGACGCCTTTGGGTCTGGCCTCTTTTCGAGTGTTATTGGTGAACGAGGCACGACTGGGGCTCTCTCCGGGAGTTTCTTGTTGACATGTTGTGGACTTCGGGCGACGACTGAGCCTGCAAAGAGGCATGTTGCCAATGTTAAGATACCCTTCATCTTGACTGCTGCAGAGATGTGTGAGCAAGAATATCAAGAAACGGACAGACTAAACACAAAACGTTCTAGGAGGACTGGCTTGTTATAAATTACCATGCAAGGGCAAGCAATCACCAGTATCGCTCTATCTTGCCTTGACTTATCGCGTGCGTGGGTCTAGTTCTGGGGATGAAGGGGATGATGAACCGTGCCAGGGCAGATAGACGATCTGGTCCCGCGTAGCGCAGTGTTTTGTCCCACAGTAGCGCGTTGTTCTAGCCAGGGTGAGAGAAGGCGACGCGCGACTTGACACTGTTTGTTGATTTGTTTCAAGATAAGACGGTGAGGTGGAGTCTTTGGGTGGAGTCTTGCCCGTTTCAGGAAGGTTGCAGAGCAAAAGTGGGGCTTGCTCACACGATCCAAAATTATCCTAACATCGACCTCGAATGCACTTCAAACATCAATCGGACTGTCAAGAAGATGCAAAGATGTGGCACGGTGTGGAAACGGCAAAAAAGTAACATTCAGAACCGAACTAAACGAATGGCGGCTACAGCAAACGTTCCGATGAAGAGGTTTTCCACAGCCATATCTTGCTCATGGCAGCCCACTGACACGCGACTCGTGGTGCTGTGGGTCTATACCGTGACACAAGAATCATCGTCATTGTCGTCGGAAGAGTCATCATCGTTGTCGTCCTCCTTGCTCTTGACGACGGTGCCATTCGGCATCAGCTTGGACTTTCCCTTCATGATGAGATCGTATCTGTTGATGTAGTCCATGGTGCTAAGTCCAGTCGAATGATCAAATCCCTCAGTCGCATTCCGGCCAGCATCCTCGGTCGGGTGGTGATAAGGCTTCTCACAACCATTTGAGCCACCAAGTAGAATATCGTTGAAAGCCTATTTGCCTTTGCGGTACAAGGATGGATACCAGAAGCCGACCTGCTGAATGCCTTCCTGTATCCTTGCCGCGTTGACCAACACGATCTGCGCTGCAGATACGGGCGCCGAGGCAGATGTGCCGTGAATATACCTCCTGTAGCCTTTGTCGATTACCAGATAGTTGACCGCTTGAGCCGATACGTCTGGGAATGCACGACCTTCGAGATTGTGGAAGTCCTGCCATCTCGACCCAAGTCGTAAGAGGTAGGCGTTGACCATGTTGTCTTGATCTTGCGGTCGAGGAAGTCTTTCGCAAAGCCCCCCTGAGTACAAGAATGCAGTCCCTTCCGGTTCGATCACTTTGGTACACCGACGCTGATGACAAAAAGGCAAGATAGCTGAGAAGTCTGTTGTAAAGCGCACCGTGTTCGTTCCGTCATCTGAAACGCATCGCTCGCTGGGCCAAAGTCACCGGTTGCGAACACGACCGATACTCCTCGAGTCCCGAGCATTGCGAACATCTGACATACAGCGCTGGTATAGATTTCCGGTATAGAATGCTCGGGTTCGCCGTATGAGATACCGAAGGCTGAGGGTAATGCGCTACCGGGAAGATCAATCATGTATTTCGCAAGGTCCAAGAAATCCTCATTGGTGTCCAGTTCTCATAGCGGTTCGGGGAGCCGGATGCTGATCTGAGCCAGATGCTTTGAGCCGTTCTTATGGCGATTGAGATCTTTATTGCTAGCAAACGCACGGGAGCATTCGGGACAGAAGTGCTTCTTCAGTGCAAGCGTCCTGAGGTAAGTCTTTCGTGCGGTCTCCTTGGCCTTGTCTGGATTCGCTTCTTGGTATTCCTTGGTTAGAGCTCTGTGTTTGGCCCGCCACTTCGGGTCTTTCATTGATTCGTGATATCGGGCTCTGTCCCTCGCCCTTTTCGCTTCTAGTCTGTCGACGGTATGTCCAAGAATGAGATCTTCTGGCGTTCCCTCAGGGAGGGGCGGAAGGGCTATACCGTCAGCCAGAGCATTGTGGGAGCAAAGACCATCTATGTGGAGAGTGGAGAGAGGCCAGACAGACAAGTGGGAAAGGGCGAAATTCCCTTGGAAAGCCAGGACAGCTGCAAAGGCATAGCATAGGCCAGCCTCCATAGCGTAGAAAAGGGGACGAAGTTCAAAGATGTCGTCCCAGGATGGAACAGGACAGTGCAGGAGAACGAGTCGATGCTCGACCACGTAGCCCTCGTCGATGCTCTTCTGGACATATACAGGCCAGTTACCCAAGTCATAGTCCGAGTATCGACTTTCAAGACCGACTTTGAAGGACTCGGTTGATGTAGCACACCCAATGTAGATCTTTGGGCGGCACTGGGTCTTTGTGAGGAAGAGCATGTAGACTCCCCAGCGGTCGTGGAAGTCGGTAGGTAGCGAGGCCAGCGTATCGGGTGTGGGTGGTAAGGGGTTGTTGAGGATCCCAAGAAGCTGGGGAGCGTATCCAATTGTGGTATATCCAGCTATACGATCAAGATCTGCCCGGTTTTTGAAGATTGACGAATGTAGGTCGTTCTTTTGCAGGGTTGGGGTATCTTTCAGGACAGCCCATGTGAGGTCCAAGACACGGTTCATAGTCGGAGAAGTGGCGGAAGACATGGCTCTGGGTGGAAAAGAAGCGAAAGTAGTGGTGTATTGACTTGAAAGACAGTAGAGAAGATCTTGATCAGAACTAGAACCAAAGGAATCTAATAGAGGAAAAGGCAAAGGTATGCGAGATAGACAGCGACCGGGCAAGCAGGTATGCGACAGTCAAGAGCATACCACCTCACCCTCGCAACGACTCTTCGCGCATGCCTACCTTAGCAGCAGGAGTCGTTGTCATGTCCGCGAACCCACCTTCCCAAACGCCTAAGTCCCGTCACTGCCATTTGTGAACGGGAGCAAGATACTCAGTGGGACTGGCCAGGCCATCGCCATACCGTACTCCACATCAAGATTCGCTTCCCCCGAATCGATGTCTGAGTCTTGGTCCAGTTTGCCGCCATTGCCAGACCTCCAGTCGAATGTCTCTTTGTCCATGTATTTGGCGAGCTTGCGCGCAAAGATTTCCAAGTCATCGTAGCGAGCATACTGATGCAAGAAACCTCCAATGCCTGAGAAGGTCTTATTGCGAAGTGTGGGGATTAAGGAAATACGTCGTACAACTTTTCGACACAGTTCGGAGTCATCGTGGTGTTACAGTCGGTCGGACGCACTTTCAGTCCATCATGAACGCGACTGCTGCTGTGTTGACGAACATGACTGAAGTGAGTGATTGGCTGATCCGTGTTGATGTACTGTTGAAAATGGGTCGGAAGGGAGTAGTGGAAAGTCCGAATGCGCTGAACTTTTCTCTGTGTGCTCTGGTGTATTGCAAACTTGGTGTCGAAGAGGCGCTTGGCTCGCAGCGCGGTCGCGTGGAGACTGATCATTTCGCCTCGGTCGATTACTTTCTCTTCGTCGATGCAAGCCTGCTCGAGCCAGCCGACCATTGCCTCTGTGACTTGGGCGTCGGGACGCACATGTTCTTTCAGCTCATCTCTGCTGAGATACTTGCCGTGGCGGTGATGGTCTGGAGATGAGACCTCGCAAAGGATTTGCTCGACAATACCCGGTGTAGGCTTTGATGGTTAGTGATCGGTTGTATTGTGATAAGGGATCCACTTACCTCTTACAATGCGTTGTGAAAGCTGAAGAGCTGATCTGATGGTGGGATACCGACTTCGAACCAATCGTCTGGCACAGCGGGCAAAGATTCGAAGGCCTGCAATGTGGGCAATGCAATGGCCGCCGCTATCACCAGAAGCCATGGCAGGAATATCAATGATAGGTATCACATGATGGGTGACAATTGATGGGTAATGGGATGTGGTAATGTTCTTGTGAATGAAAGAAAGCTGAAGCACAGATGATTGCCTTTATAGCAACCGGCCCAATACCAACCCACATGGCAGTACAGAGGAAAGGAGCAGGAGTAAGATCAAGGGAAATGTAGGTCACCGCCAACATCAATACAGATGAGACCTAGGTATCATGCGAGGAATAATTCCCAAGAAAAGTTCTCGCCCACTGAAAGCAACTGAAGAGTGTAAACGCGCAAAAACATAAGAGTGTGGTATCAAACTAATGCAACATCAAGCAGAATACTTTTTGGAATGCCCCCAGCCATAGCCACATGTGCATTAACCCATTAACCCATGTCGTCATGACATTGCGTGCATGCATCTACTGCAGCATCACCGGCAGTGTCTCAAACACAATGTCGTTCTCCGAGTAGTGCACCACAAGGCCAGCATGAAGCACTCTCCTCAGAGCCTTGAGTCGGTGTAGCTGCTCCCAAGACGTGATGGTTATCTTGTCGTTCTTACCACCGATACCAACGGTCATCCTTGATCCATAGGCCTTTCCAGTCGACTCGTCAATTGCGTTGCTGTAACCCGGGCCTCTGTTGGGATATTCAATGGTGTTGACAATGTCATTAAAGCTCGAATGCAATGACTTGCGATCTTTCTTCGATAACCGTTTCGATGAAATACCCGCGAGTTCCTCGAGCTTCAGTTTGAGCAGATCCTCCCGTTGGTAGACTGTGTAGCGCTTCCTGAAGACTGGGGCCGATTGATTGCCTTCTTCGATACCAATATCGTTGTCAATCGGTTCTTCTTCCTCGGTAAGTTCCGAGAAGCTCTTCTCATACATCAAAGCGATGCATTCGCCGGATGCGACTTGCACATTGACATCCGAAGAATCGAGTTGCTCCACTAGGGCTTCCATCTTTTCTTCTACAGTGTCTTCCAATCCTTCTACGATCGTGGCAAGAAATCCCCACTTCTCAAGAGCTGCTGTCACTACGTTGCCATCGTCGTGGGCTTCGATGTATTCTCCATCAGTCTCAACAACCTGAAGGAAGAAAGACATAATGGCATCAATCTCCTCCGGACCGGCACCTCCAAAAAAGGCCGCGACACCAAGGGCGTGGATCGCCTCGACTTTGACAGTAGAGTATTCCGTATCCTGAATGGCGCGTTTGACGGCTCTTGAGAAGTCTTCGTACATAGTATCGACCGGGCAGTTCATGACAAGTAGACCAACAGCCTGGAGCGCCAGAATCGTCTCTCGCTCACTGGCTCCTGCCTTGACACTTCTTAAGATCGCAGGTATCAGCTCGCCAAGCCTCGGTTCGATTTCTTCGCGCGTGTAATGGGCCATCAAGATGCGTGAAAACGCTTCAAGACTCTCCTCTCTACCTTGTACACTGCTCCTCTTGCGGTCGACGATCTGTTCCATTCTATTGTTGAGATTCTGGGTCCATACATCCATAGGCGAATCCAGGTCATCCTGCAATAAATCGTCCACCGAGGTGACGCTGTAGTTTGTGGCCGAGTCGCTGAAGTCGTGCTCATCGTCCGAGGGGTTCCTGCTCGCGATTCTAGATGTTGCGGGCGAGCCCTTGGCGGAGTTGTCTGCGGATGCTTGCTTCGACTGAGCTTTCCTCGATGTCGTCTTGTGAACCTCCAAAGCGCGACGGCGCAAATCGCGTGTCATTTTGTCGGCTTTTTCGGCTTTTGATTTCGATTTTCGAGAGGACCTTCGAGGTCCGGAACCTCGAGCTCCAGGGGCTTGGAGTCCACAAACGCGAGAACCAGTTGGAAGCATGGTACGTGTCAGTTTTGTATTCAACAGGAAAGACTTGGTGATGTGTATGTGTTGAGCGTTATGGGAGCGGTGTAGAATATGTGCGACAACTTGATTTGTGAAAGTATTGGAACATACCTTGGAAATAAAGCGGACAGGTTGTTAATATAGGTTAGCGAACAGCATGCGCAACAAGGTAGAAATATAGGTGTGTAAACTACCTCGATAACATGTGATGAATCAAGTGCCTTCCGGTATAGAATTCGCGGCTGGTTTTTAAGCTTTTGACACACTGCGTCATACCGTGATCCGGGGAAGCGGGGCATCTCGGCCATGAAGCGAATGCGCGCTCTTGCGCTTCTAGGTACGGGGTCCTGCCATGCACTCCACCTCCACGATGAATTCCGAGTATCGAGAGCACGTACGTGGCTGCCAAGAGATGCAGCTTGGAATGAACAGGCAATGCAAGCTTCATTGCTGGGTATATACGCTGAAGTGGAATGAACTATTTATTTGGCTGAGGTCGTGGTCCGATGATTTGGCGACGACCACCGAAAGATATGCCCGACCCACTGGAAGATCCTTTGTTCTGGCTATCACCACCGGCGTAGCCATATTGATGAACGTCCCAACTTTGACCTGGGCCACTACCATGAGACACATCTCTAGTAGCGTTTTTGGTGGCCTCCTGGTTGGCCTCCCACTCTTTTTGTCGCTCTCTTTCACGCTCCATCTCTCGTTCAAGCAGAGACTTCGAAGCCCAACCACCCGCCTTTGTCTTTTGCTGGGATGCGACGCGGCGGTCTGCGTCCGCTTGTTGTTCCATAGACGTAGTGAGTCCCATCTCCGCAGGTTGTGATATCCTCGGCTTGGACTGGATAGGAGCGGGGTTGCTGCTAAGGAATCGATCCGTACGGCTCGCTGCCTGTGTCTGTGGCCTGTACTCTTCTGGTTCGGGCTGCGATCTTGTCTCTGACGGTGCAGGTATCGCCATTTCACGAGACGGCATGGATGGTGGCGCTCTTGTCTCTGCCGCAGGTTGTGCGGTTGTTGGCTTTTTAGAGCTTGGGTCTGGCAACGGTCGAGCAGATCCGACACCAGCCATGCCGGTCGTTCTCGTTGGAGCCGCTTGTCGCAGGTATTCGCGCTCGTCAGGAGCCCATGAAGCTTCGCTCTCCTTGGACGATGACGGTCGTTCAGGCTCGGGCTGAGGAGTTTCTTGTTGCGGTCTGTTGTTCACCTGGCGCATCCGTCCCTCGCGCTCCAATTGGTATTGCCTCTCCCTCTCCCTTGCCTCCTCGAGTTGCTTCTCGAGTTCTCTGACTCGTCTCTGCTCCGGTGTATCCGAGTCGACCTCCGTCGGTGGTTGCTCTGCTTGGTACTGGTTGAGGTACTGTCCCTTGAGCTTAGACTGCTGCATGATTCCAGCATCCTCCTTTTGCCTAGCCTCTTCCTCCATCTTCCACCTCCTTTCCTCTTCTTCCCATTGCCGTTTTTGCTCTGCAAGTCGACTCCTTTCCTCTTCCCTTAATCTCTTCGTCTCGTCGGCCCACCGACGTTCTTCCTCCACTCGTTGAAGCTCCTCCTCCGCCTCACGTTCAACCTGCCGTTTCTGTTCGGCTTCCTCGGCTTGAAGCTTTAGTCTAGCCTCTTCGTCCTCTTTCTCTCGCCTCATGCGTTCCTTTTCTCCAGAGTTGGGCACGTGTGGAGACGCGCTTGTGATCTGCCTTCTTGCTCCAAATGCGACGCCTTGGTTTCCCTGACTTGCGCCTCCCATGTAGCCGTACTGTGCGATATTCCAGGCTGGACTTGTCGTACCTTGATCTCCTTTTCTGCTCCAGCTACTAGTGGGAGCTGATCGAAGACCATCGGCTGTGCTGGAAGTCGTCGATCCTCCTGTCTTGACTGGACTCATGGGCCGTGCAGATGTTACATAAGGAGACGTCGCGCCGTTACGGGCTCCAGGACCGGTCATTGTTGGGCTCATGGGATTTGTCTTCTTCGGTCCAATAGTTGTGGGAAATTTGGCGGGACTGGTAGCATTCGCGACTCGACTGAATGCACTTAGACATTGAAGTACTTGCGCAGGATCTTTGTGTTCGTACAAGTCGACCGTAAGGAAGCGATCGTGCGCGGGCATTAAGAAAGGGGCTGATTCGCAAGCTCTGAGGAAGTGAGAGATGTTCTCCATCTGAACAAAAGGCATAGCGGATTGCTTGAATCTAATTCCAGGAGGGGGCAGTGCAAGGTTGATGAGTCTTCGTCTGGTCAGCAGTGTTACGTTAGAGTCAGTTGAATAGCCTACTTGCACAGTGCAACTCCGTCTTTAAGCGCATCTAATAGGTCACCGGAGGGTAGGTGTTCCCCGAGAGTGTCCTCCACCCAGGCTCGAACCTCGTTTGCTGCGGTCGTAGTGTACCTCGACATGCGCAGATTACGCATGTCCTGGTCGAGTGACGACACTGATGCCATGGTGTTCTAATGAGATTCGGTCGTCGATTCAATTGTCGCAGTAGTTGTTGTTCGTCCTCGTACACACCGCTTGTGTCGATAAGAACGCTCTCGCACAAAGGTCAAATTGGCCCAGTAGTCCGCGATTCCTTGACAATTGACGGCTCAGCAATGCTCGCGGTAAATAGATCGATGTCTGGGACGACTGTACATGTATCGCGCGGATGGTTGCAGGACAAAGGCCGGAAATTGCCCCACCAAACAATCGACGTCTGTGCCAAGAAGCACGAATCGGAAGCTTTCATGACGAAGACGTCACACTAGCAACACACGACTTGCAATGCGACTTTTGCACAACGACGGGTAAGATGTCGCAACGTTCATCATCATGTCTTCAGGACCGGGTATGTTCTCAAAGTTATGGGTGAGATGGAAGAGCTTGAAGCTGCCATGGCGAAGGCAAACATTAGCAGGTATACATCAAAACCACCTCCGCCACTGCTCCGACGCTGACAAAGCTTACAGGAGTTGATCTTGCGGGCAACAGCTTCTGGGAATTCAAAGATGCGATCAACGCAGGCCGATTCAGGAGGATTGTAAAATACAGCAAACATGCACATTATGGCGATGTCAAAATTTCACGTGCGCAAACATCAATGAAAACAATCCGGCACTCCTAACAATGTCACAGCGCAATGGCACCAATGGCTGAGGCATACTCGGTACGAACCCCCGACAGTGGAAGAGCAGCAATACGACGTCCTTCGACAGGAGCGCATGAAGACGCTGGCTGAAGAAGCCGACGCAAGATGGGCAAGTCAGCCTTCGTTCCTGGACAGTCCAGATAAGCAGCAACCGGCGCCGGCGATCGGTGTCAAAGATCCCGGCGGCTATGTCGACCAGACGGAGCCTGATAGCGTCGAAGGTGTGAGAAGTGCTGTAGGCGACCCAGGCGAAGTGCAGAAGTCATCTGAGGGAAGACCGACCGACGAGGGCAGATTCAAGGGCAGGGCCAAAGATCGACACGAGAACCCTTTCAACAAAGCACAAGCAGGAAGTCCCGGAGAAGGATGGCAGCCGCAGAGTTGGACGCCAGGCCCTGCAGGGAGACGATAGGGTGCTTGCGCCGTACGTACAGCATGATCGGGTGAAGCAGAGGCTCGGGCAGCCTCGATTGGGGTCCACGTCAGACAGATATTGGTAGAACTGTTGCCGGCGGAAATGAGCGTATTGAGCGCCGTCCCACATCGTAGTTTGCCGCTGAACTCACCAAAACATATCTTTCCCAATGTTCATAGATTGTGATTGGGCGGAAAAGCAGGCTTCACCTGTGATGAAAGCTGTCCTCCTGCAAGCGATACTTGCTGCTCTGCTCGACTACCTTGCCTAAAGTTGATAAGCTTATTGAGCGTTTCCAGGTTTGCGGCCGACGCTGGGTACACGACGGATCGTTGCTACCTTAGGTCGTCTTCTGATTTGTAAGCGGTTGTATGTACAGAACAAGGCCGTCGTACAAAGGCCCACAAATCATCGGCAGCGAGAACATAAGTCAGGCCGACGGACACATGTCCTGCCGATGATACTTGAGCTGTTGCACAATATAAAAAGTGTAAGGCAGTCGTCAAACAATTCTACATCTCATACACTAGCGAATATGTCGTCTACAAGAGTGGTAATTATTGGTGCCGCGGGAGAGACTGGCCAGAGCATTGTGAACGGTCTTCTGGAGGCTGGAAACTTTGTTGGTGATCATTAACTGCACGATATTATTTGTTGTACTAAGAAGACATCATAGGACATCTCGGCATTTGTTCGACCTGCATCTGTCTCCAAGGCTGGGAATGAAGCTCTCAAGAAGCGCGGCGTTAGGCTAGTTCCTGCAGACTTGACCGGATCGGAGGATGAGCTGATCAAGCTCTTGAAGGATATCGATGTTGTCATATCTGCCATCGGACCTCAAGATCAGTTGGCTCAGATACCTCTGGCAAATGCTGCCAAAAAGGCCGGTGTCAAGAGATTTCTGCCATGTGGAGCGATTCCCGTCATTCCTGCGGGCGGCATCATGGATCTAAGAGACCAGGTATGAGTTTCTATACTGATCAAGATATGACACTGAACAACTGCTCATGGTCTCGCAGAAAGAACAGGTGTACAATCACATCAAGCAGCTGTATCTTCCTTTCACCATCGTAGACGTAGGTTGGTGGTACCAGATCTCCTATCCTCGCCTGCCGTCTGGCAAGATTGACTATGCAACACCGATGCCCTTCAACACCCTGATTGGTGACGGCAACACCCCTTCGGCGCTCACAGACGTGCGCGACATTGGCAAATACGTCGCCAAGATCATCGTCGACGAGCGAACAGTGAACAAGTACGTGCTCATCTACAACGAGGTGTGGAAGCCAAACGATGTCTATGATTTGGTCGAGAAGATGAGCGGTGAGAAGGTCGAACGGGATTATGTAAGTTCATGCTCTCTGAAACCTGACGCTCACAGCTGACCACTACCACCAGATCAAAGAGGACCAGATACGTGCAGATTTGGCCTCGGCAGAGGACATGCTCCAAAAAGACCCAACGAACTTCCAGGCAACCTTGTTGAAGATCATGAAAGAGTACCAGTACTCATGGGGAATTCGAGCGGACAACACGCCAGAGGCCGCAAAATACCTTGGCTACGTGACGTCCAAGGACCTGTATCCAGATCTCGAATACACCAAGTTTGAGGACTTCCTCAAAGAGATGCTAGAAGGTGGAGGTCATACGGTATATGAGCATTTGAAGGGGCTGTACCAGCAGAAGAAGTAAATTGATGCAGTTCGGGAGATCATGAGGTTTCTTTCATGGGCTTGCGGAGTGTGCCGCTCAGTCTTAGAACGATATTTGTACCTCCCTGTTTCTTTTCGCGTAAACATCAAACAATGTCGTCCAAGGCCTGCAGAAAATTGACCACGTGCTCGACACGATAAAGTCCAGATGTCGAAAAGTCGAGAGATGTGGTCCGGGTCCCGACCGACTCGTAGCGCGGGACCCTGCAGAGCCGCGGGCTTAGCACTTTGGGTCAGGGAATGTGAAAGGACGAAAGTGGGGCTGCCAATCAGCTGTGACTACCAAGACTAGTAATTCGGAATTTCGGTGCCTGCTCCATGCACCGCTGCCTGCGCTGCGCTGCGCTTTGCCAGGGCCCTGTTCCGGCGGTCGGTCGCTGTTCACGACTGCATTATTCGATCGGATAATTCCACAACCCTCCCTCGTGCCTTGTTGTGCCTGTCCAGTCTTCTTGGTGTTGAGACTAACTTGTTCTCATCCATCCGTGCGAATATCATTCTGCTCGTGTTGTGCTTCGCTTCACTACTTCGTGCTTTGGCAGTCAGTACCTGATCCGCGCGGCCGTTGCACCCTCGTTCGACTAGCGCTGAACAACCGTCGTTTCTACATTGCATCAACTTCTCCTCACTAACAACTTGAGGATCTCCCTAAGGACGGCCATCATTATTCTTTGTCCACGACAAACAGTCCGACATCATCGACAAATTCCCGGCTTTCTTCACCGCCGACCTATCGCAATCGTCTTTGTTGCGGCAAACAACCCGCGGACGTCAAGGCAGCACGACTGCCTTGTAATCATTCACCATTGCCTCCAAACAATCCCCAAACACCGCCAAACTGTCGTCCTTACTTGTTCAGAGGACCGGTCTGACATTTGCCGGCAACGTCGACCGACCCTCCGCCATCAGACAGGCATCCGGCGGAATTATGAGTTCAGGCATCGATCCAGAAAAGAGGAGGCGAAGAAGATCTAGTAGTTTGATGTATCAGGAACCGCCAGAGACTCTGGAGCACATCAGCGACCAGGCTGTTTTACCGAACCTCAACTCGGAATGGGTGAACGCAAAAGGTACGGACAAGGAGATGGAAGTGGGATGAGCTAGGAAGTTGACAAGATATTTACAGGTGCTTGGGTCATTCACTTCGTGTTGATCGCCCTTCTCAAAATCATCTTCGACATTGTCCCCGACATCACACAGGAGACTTCGTGGACGCTCGTCAACATTTTCTACATGGTCGGATCTTTCATCATGTTCCACTGGGTCAGGGGTGTGCCTTTCGAGTTCAACGCAGGAGCCTACGACAATTTGAACATGTGGGAGCAAATCGACAGTGGTGACCAGTACACACCGACAAAGAAGTTTCTGTTGATGGTACCGATTTTGCTGTTCCTGGTTAGCACACACTACACGCACTACGACTTGACGTATTTCATGGTCAACTTTCTGGCTACGCTGATGGTGGTGGTTCCGAAATTGCCAGCGGTCAGTCTCCTTCCCAAATCGTACATAGAGCAAAATACTGACGAGAAGCAGCTTCACCGTATGAGGATAGCTTATTTCAACCCAGAACCCTCGGATCATTGAAGACGCTGCCAGTATTTGTTGCATGTTTTTCAGTTATTGCTCTTGGTCACGGCTCTCTACGAGATACCACTTTGCCCTCCTTTGCGAAGATACCACACGTTCCTTGTACTGTTAGTTTTAGTTTGAGAACAGATCAACGACAGATTCTCGACTCTATGCTGTGTGCTGTGTCCACGTCATTGTATAAGCATGATCAGTCTCTCGGACTCGGGCCCCGGGAGCATGCTCAGATTATTCTACAATGGCACTGTACTGCGAGATCAATTGAGGGACGAGGAGACCGTCCGACTTGCTGCAACAAAGCTAGCATTGCTCGTGTGATCGATCAATTGCCCCCTCGTTCATTGACAACGTGCCAAGCTTCGACCACGGCAGTCGTGTGGACTGGAGTTCATGGTGAATGACAGTCTACATCTCGCACAGTTCTCGAAACCTATATTTGTACAAGTGTTGATATTCGATGAATTCGAGCTTGAAAAGACTGTCGTTCAGATTTGTTCAGCAATCACCTAGTCGTGCGATATACTCGGCCAACATGAGCACTTCCAGCACTTCGCGCCGCTTTGCTCCTCTGCAATCAGGAGCGTCCGCCAATTACCAGATGCAGCTCAAAGGCATTGTCTTTGATATGGATGGCACACTATGTACATACACACCACTCTTTCTGACTCGCACGATCTAATCATACCACCAAGAAGGCGAACCGCAGAATTACATGTTTGGCGAGATGCGCAGTGCCTTGGGCATTACTAAATCAGTCGACATATTGGAGCACATCTATAGTCTACCGGAATCCGACCAACAAGCAGCACATGACAAGATTCAAGCCGTCGAGCGTGAGGCTATGGCCAAGCAAGTCCCCCAAGCTGGTCTGGTTACATTGATGGAGTATCTCGACAGCAAGGGTATCAAGAAGGGAATCTGCACCAGGAACTTCGAGTATGCTATACGACATGGGCGAAAGTTGCACACGGACTGATTCTTCCAGCACACCTGTCACCCATCTCCTGACGACGCACTTACCTGGCCACGTCAATCCGTTCGCGCCTATCGTCACGAGAGAGTTCCGTCCACCAAAGCCTAGCCCGGCCGGTATCCTGCACATTGCGAAAGCATGGGGCGTAGTCGGCGATAAGGACATCAGCAACCAGAAGCCTGCTTCTGAGGTACCTATTCCGCTGATCATGGTTGGTGACTCGATCGATGATATCGAGGCCGGGTACGAGGCTGGGGCTGCGACTGTGCTGGTGAGGAGTGAAGGCAAGGAGGAGCTAGAGAGAGACCCGCGGACTGACCTTGTCATCACCAGGTGAGTATCTCGAAACCACACGTTTGAGCAGTGCTGACAGAATATGTAGACTCGATGAATTGATCGAGGTGCTCGAGAAGGGATTTGTGGGAAAGGACCGCTCGAGATGAAGTCGAGCTTCGAGCAGTAGATGGAGAGTAGTTGTCGTAGAAGAGACGAGACAGATGTCACATTGTACATACACCCCATCATGGCAGTCGACCATAGTTTGTGCACACGGCATGGGTCTTGCTACCTCTCTTCGCAGTGTTCCCAGAGCGTCGCCACACACAACCATATTCGAATCTTGCATACCCACGCAAACTACTACGACACTTCAACCCTATCGGCATGCAGATACGGTTTGCATCGCTTCGAAGGGAGATGTTCTAATGATTTCCAAACATGAAATAAATGGCTGCATCGACACCAGAGCCATTCGCGCCAAGATTTCACACTGCTGCCTACCGATGACTCAGCAAGCGCCCCGCCGCAGAGCCTCCGCCAGCCAGTATATATTCTCGCTCGCTCCCCTTCCAAACCACCTTCTTTTTCTCTTTAGCTCTCTTTGCCTTTTGGCTTAGATCAAGTGTAGTATCTGTTCTTTTCAGTTTAATCTCTGAAACGCGACTACGGTCGCATTCAAGATTATTCTTATTTTTGGATCTCGTTGGGATACCGCTGGGCTTGCTCATGTATCCTGGCACAGTGTCGCCCGTATTGCACTGTCTCGGGCTGACGCGAACAATCATCACTTTTTCATTGATGCTTTGGCTTTACTGCTGGAGGTTGAAGAAGAAGAAGAGTAGTTTACTTGGGTTGTCTGTTGCGTCTGCTTTGCTCGCGTATGTCCTTTGAGCTCTGAAAGGGTTCGTCGATCGGTCATGTCTTGTTCTTGATGAATGCTTGTATCGACCGTGTCTCGTGCTATGTCCAGTAATGCTGCTCTTATTCGTCGCAGCAGTTCCTGTGTTTTGATCAATCATGCGGTGATACTGTTCGTGCCACTGCGCGATACAACCTACGAGCTGTTAGAAAACTTTGTGTGGACAACGCGTGTGTCGCGTGCTCAAACTCTGTCGCCAAAATCTCCAACAGTTGCTCGTGAGAGTGAGCAATCCAGGATTTCAAGAAGCATCATCAACGCCATATCAACTTTGTCACAAAGGTAGTCTACCGCGCGCACTCATGAAGTAGAAGGCTCCATTTTAAACCGCTAGGTCCGAACGAGTGTGCTTTTTACTGTTCTCTTCGCCTTAAATCTTTTCCTTGACATCATCCTTTCAGTTCCGCCGAACCCATCACAATAGCAGATACCGCGCAAGTCAGCAACATCTCTCCTTCAGCAAGACCACCAGATAGCTCAACATGCCACCAGACGCCTCCGCCGCCGACGACGAGGATGACGACTACATGAACATGACCTTCACCGAAACCAGCAGCCAACCCACCACCTCACTTGCACGCAAACAAGCCGCCGCGCGCTCAGCCGCCGAACGCGGCCGGCCCAAGTCCAAGAAAGAACTCGAAGCCGAGCGCGAAAAAAAACTCAGAGCGGACCTGTCCAAGAACCTCGACCCGACGAACCGCGGCGCAAAAATGCTCGCGAAGCTAGGTTTCAAAGGCGGCGCGCTGGGCGCCGCTGGCAACGAAAATGCGCGCACCGAACCCATCGCCGTGTCCATGAAAGATGATCGCGGCGGTGTGGGTATGGAGAATGAGAAGAAGAGGAAGATACGTGAGATACTGGAGGCGGAGGCCGGGAAGGAGAAGAGGATCAAGGCGGAGGCGGGAGAGTATGTTGATCGTGTACGGCGCGAGAAGGAGGAGAAAAGGAATGAGGGTATGTGGTGGGGTGCTATGAGGGTTGCGGAGGGTCTTGATGAAGAGAGAGATGAAGGCAAGGGCGTCGGGGCTGCAGACACTAATGTTCTCTGGAGGGTCCTGGCTAGGGATAGGATTCAGAAGGAGAGGGAGAAGAAGGCTAGGCGTGAGTACATGGATCGTTTCTCGAGACAGTTGCCGGAGGTTGCTGAGGACGAGGAGGATGCTGATGACAAGATTGCAATGGGGACGGAAATCGAAGAGGTCGAGGAAGAAGATGAAGAGTTGGACGAATATCTCGCACTCGACCCTGCGGAGAAGCTGCTGCGCGTCGTGCAATACCTTCGGAACACGTACAACTACTGCTTCTGGTGCAAATACCGCTACCCTGACGACGAGATGGAAGGATGTCCCGGTCTGACAGAGGAGGATCATGATTGATGAATCGAGAGGATACGGACTTTGCTACATGATACCCAGACACAACACCTTCTAATGCTGAATATTCGTGACATCAACATCACCAGTGCTAATGCCTGGTACTCCCATCTCTCGACTAGCCTTCTCAATCAGCGACTCGATCTGATCGAGCTTCCCCCCAGTGCGGACAAGCACCAGCCTAAGCAATTCGGAAAGCAGATTGATACTCTCCTGGGACCTGGCCCTTGGATCTGCTTTGTCGAGGTCGATTCCGTTTTCTCTTGCCGCTTGCTCTCGTTTCTTTGAGAGCGCTTCCAGGAGCTTGGCAACAGTTTCCGCCCTGGCCCTGTCCACTGGAATCTGCTTCCTGTCCCTCCGGCCACGGATGGACGGAATACCTATCTCAGGGATGTTCGAGATAGAATCGGTCAGGATCCTGGCAATCTCTGGGCCAGGGAATGCATTGAAGCGTTGAGCGATGGCATGCATGGCGACCAAGCATCCGAAGTAGTCCTTGGTTTGGCAAAAGGCTTGTATTATTTTAGAATGATTGTCGAGTTCAAAGTTTCGCCTCACATCTCCTTTCTGTTTATTGGGAAGATCGTTGTGCCATTCCATCATGGTATTGAAGAGTTGGCGTGACGATGGAAATCTCGACTCCACCTTGCGTCGCTGAGCATCCTGATGACGCAGCTCTGCGGTCCAAAGACAGTTGTATGTCTCCAGATCAGGCTTTGTCGTCTCGGAATTCTTGACAAAGTCACGCCAGGTCGGTTCAGGTCCATTCGTGTAGAGTTGCATGTACAGAAGATGGTTGAGGAAGTGAGACCGCATCGTGATCTCGGAATCTTTCATGGTTCGTTGGAGGAGTCTCAAGGTCGACCAATTCTCCTTGACGAGATAGTGAAGACCGAGGACGTTGAAAGTCTCTTCGTTCGCAAATGGAAGAGGCTTTGACATCTTCAAAGGTATACGGATTGGACGGCCATCGTCGGTTTTCGTAATGGTAGATAGATCCACGAACGGAACGCCCTCTCTCCTCTGCGATACCAGCTCTAATCTCTTCTGTATCATGGACCAGGCAAGCTCTTCGCCCTGTTGCTGCAATTCAAGATCTCCAGATCTCATATATGCACCAATCAGACCGTTGACGTGTATAGCGTCTGGACGAAGGCCGCGTTCAAACATGAGTTCGACCACTTTTGAGGCGTAGCTCACATGGCCTTCACCGAGCAATTTCTTGATCCAGCTCGCGTAGAAGAATTTGTTCTGCCATCTGAATGGCAGGCTACCCAGAGCTGTCAGGTTGATCTTGTTGATGTCTGAGCCTTGAGTGACCTGGGACTGCATGTTGTCTATCCTCCGGAAGATCGACTTGTACATGTTCTCTTCAGCTTCTGAGCCTTCAGCAATGTGACCTTGCTGCAGAGTACGGGACCCTTGCAACATCATGTCTCGAAATATGGCCAACGCCAGATCAGTGCGGTCGTTTTCTATAAAGGCAGACACAACGACATCGTAGTCGGCCATTTGCATGCTTTGCTTAAGCTTCGAGCGCATGTACATATATAATGCATATGCTCGATGTATCTGTCCGACCTTGACAGTAGCCGTGATCAGCGGCTGAATGACTCGTGGGTCTGCTTCTTGGAAGTTGTCCATATATGTTGTCAGGACCTCAGTCGCGCGGTTGATCCTGCCAGTCTGCGCAAATAGCACGATACCGCGTTCAAGATTCGTGGGGTCCCGACCAGCAGTCGCGTCATACTCAGCTTGCCACTCCTCCCAGGCCTGATGATTGCGCTCTAAGATGACGAGCGATGTCTGTCGGCTGTGCTTCTGAGTCGGCGAGAGCTCCACGCCAGCACTGATCATGTCGTCCGATATCTTCAGCAGGTGCGACTCTCTATCAGGATTCGTCAAGGTCCGGGGAGATAGTGTATCCCACATGACTTCCCACGCTCTTCTTGGTACCATGGTGCTTAGTGCAGGCACGTGTCGCTTCGCTCTGCAGTACCATCTCCAAAGCTCCTTTCGTTTGACGATGTGGCCAGGGTGGAGGGCGGCTTCTTTAAGGCATTTATTGAGGCGGTTCAGTATCGGTACAGTCAGAGGAGGAAGCTCGGTGGGTATCTCGAGACCAGTCGTCAGTGCTTTCTCTCGTCCGTCTTTCTTCGCAAGATATGCCTCGACCTTGGCGCGATCCTCAGGCTCCAGCATCTCCAACATGGTCTCGTCGATCTCGCCTTCATCGCTCTCGTAAGACCGTAGCTCGTCTTCCAACTGCCTAATCTCCGATTTCAACTGCGTGGCTTCCACCGCCTCGGGATTGCCTGCAACCCGGCGAGTCTGTCCAGTCTCGACATCTTGCTCGAACCACTTGACATCAGTCTCGTCGCTGTCATCTCTGTCATCTCTGTCTACCGGTTGCCGTTTTGGCAGAAGCTGACGCGAAGATTGTTGGGCTGTTCTGGCTCGTAGTTTGCGAGTTCTACCGATGGTAGCAGTCGAGGCTCTACATGCTTGTTGGAATGAGTGCGGAGAGCAACAGATCCTGCGCAAGCCGAATACCTGCATAGGGCTGTCGCAAATATGTATAGAATGTAAGTCGAGTATTAAGAGGAAGAACTTTTAGTGGAAGGTGCCTGCGTCGCTGAGGTCATCCGTCAAAACTTCAGAATCTGGAGAAGTGGTCCACTCAAACACTTCGTCATGCAAAAATAGATCACGAAATATGAGGCTAGAGCGAGTCGCAATTCTCATTGCCATGCGATTTAGTTCGAGAGTAAAACCATTTCGCTAATCGAAGACTTTTACATTGGGCAACTTGCGGTCCAAATCCGTCCTAAGTCCTTCGCCGATATCTGATCATGCCCAGGTCCCTTCTAAACCATCGTTCAGTGCAAAACATCACCGTCGCGCTTGGTGGCACCGGAAGCGGTGATGTAAGGATCCAAGCCGTGGTTGATGAGCATCGTCTCGAGCCGCTCAACTCTGACGTGTAAGGCGTAATTGTTTCTCTCCAATTCCTCGATCTCGTCCTCGGCCTTGTTGAGTTCGATCTTGAGTTTGTCGACAAAGTTCTTCAGGAACAACTTGTCGTTTCGTAGATCAAGATTTTGGTCCTGTAGATCGAGTATGAGGTGTCTCATGCGCACCAAGGACGCTTGCGCGGAGCCTAAGGCGTGCGGTCAGTTGTGTTCCTGAGAAGAGGTCGATTCAGCTCACCGTCAGTACCTTCATGGTTGGATGTTTCTTCCGGGTGATCGATGTCCATGGTGCCTTCCTGTTTCACTTGACGTCTGTCCTGCGCGCGATCTGAATAATCAATGTACTGGCCTGGAGATACCGGTGAGCCAAAGGAGACCTATAGACAGGTGGGTGCCTTACCAATGGGACTCACTGATAGGCTCGAACGTAGCTGTGGGACGTATGAGTAGAAAGCAGTGGATGCAAAGGGAACAGATGTACTTATAAGTGAACTACATGCAGGCTTAATTACACAAGTGCATACTCGAAATTGGCCAGGTGACTCAGACGGTCGTACAAGTTCACATCACAAACTTGGTCTGTGACATCCGCTCGCGTGCGAGGTTAACGCGTGGGATCTCGGAGGAATGGAGTACAGCAATGATCTGTAGTACACGAAGGCTAGAAACAATGTCGTGCTGGGGCTCGAGTGGTTCATGGTAGACAAGAAGGCTGACTGAATGTTGTCGTGATACCGTCAGATAGTCGACAGCTCACCGACCCACTTAACGCGATGCAACACCGACTATCGCTGAACCCCTCGAGGAACAACATGGACACATGATCTGGGAATGTATAGAAAGGTCGAAGAATTTGGAAATAAAACCGGGTGAAGTTGAAGATTGAAGTGTTCAGCCGATCAACTCTGCCGAGTCCACACCGGGACGTCATCCATGGAGCTGCGATGCGATGCATGAATGACCCAAGAGGGGACTCGGTAAGCTCGGCCTTGGGATCGTGAGGAAGTTCTGCTAGATCTGTTGTCTTTTGTTTCCTGTTCTCTTGAAGACAAATAATAACGATTGGACTGTGTACAATATGCCACTCGTTACAGTCGACGGCAAGCAGGTGGTGCCCACAATCATCGCCGACAAGCCACTCGACGCGGACGCCTCCCGACTGCATCCGGTAACAAACTCCATCACCGGAGAGGCTGTACATTATTTTGAGAGCGCAGATGCGAAGGCTGCAGACCAAGCATGTAATGCTGCTCAAGCTGCGTTCCAAGGAGGAGCTTTCGAAGGTGGCTGGAAACGAGCTACAGCGGTAACTCGACGAGATATCCTCTGGAAAGTGGCAGATTTGTTCGAGAAGCGCGCTGAAGACTTGAAGAAAGCACAGAAGGAGTAAGACTATTCTATGCTTTCGACTCGACTTGCTAACAAAGGTAAAGCGAGACAAGCTGTGACGATGGCTGGGCGACCAACAATGTTTTGACCTCGGTCAAGTACATCAGAGAAGCTGCTGCATGCTGCACACAGATCAAGGGTGAGAAACAAGCGTAAATGGAGCAGAGATCACTGGCTAAGAAAGTAAGGTGATCTACCCGCTGTCGATCAGCCCGGCAAACTCGCCTTTGTATTCAAGGAGCCTGTTGGGCCAGTCCTAGTCATTCCACCTTGGAATGGAGCACTCGTTCTTGCGAGCAGAGCAATCACTTCGGCGTTAGCAGCAGGATGCACAGGTGAGGAGTATCAAGACATGACAACCATCATTTACTAACGATTGTCCAGTCGTTCTCAAAGCTAGCGAACTAAGCCCGCTCACCCAGTAAGCTATCCTACATACTTTACCTTTACATTACTAATTTCATTAGTACACTGATCGTCGACATCTACCGCGAGGCTGGACTGGACCAATACCCAGGCGCCATCAACTCGCTCTCGGTCGGCAGGAAGGACGCCGCAGAGATCACGGAGAAGCTGATCGCTCATCCCTACATCCGCAAGATCGAGTTTATCGGAAGTCCTGCAGTCGGTCGCATCATCGGTGCTACGGCAGCAAAGTACCTCAAGCCATGTCTGATGGAGCTCGGTGGCAAGTGTCCAGCGGTCGTATTCGATGACGCCAACTTACAACAAGCTGCGACCCTCTGCGCGAAGGGAGCTTTCCTACACCATGGGCAGATCTGTTTCAGTACCGAGAGGATTATTGTCCAACGCAAGGTTGCCAACAAGTTCCAGGAGTTATTGATCAAGGTCAGTCTCCACCCTCACGCAATCAAGAAACACGGCAGGAAACTGATGATCGCAGGTCGCCGAAAGCACCGGCGGAGGCACAGCAGTCCACGGCGGTATCGCATCGCATGCTTACGACGTCCTCGAAGACGCCAAGCAGAAAGGTTGCAAGTTTATCTACGGAAGCGCTGAGTACCAAGACGACAGTAAAAAGGCAGTCAAGCCAGCCCTGGTCCAGGTCGATCCGAAGACATCTCCCGAAGACTTGCGCATCGTAGACGAGGAGACGTTCGGGCCAAGTGCTTCGGTGTACATCGTCGATACCGACGAAGAGGCCATCGCCGTGGCGAACAAGAGCGCTTACGGTCTAAATGCGACGGTGCATACCACCAACCTCGAGAGGGGTTTGAGGGCTGCGAGGGAGATCGAATGTGGGCAAGTGCATATCAACTCAATCACTGTTTACACAAGCCGTGAGTACACCATCTTGAAGTTAGTCAACGCCTATTCTGACAACGTCTTTCTAGCATTTGGTCCGCAAGGTGGTCGTTCAGGGAGACAGTCAGGCTGGGGCCGACAGAACGCCATGTGGGGTATCGAAGAGTACTTGGTAGGTTGGAACGAATATTTCAAGATGGACCATGATTACTGACCTTCGCTAGGATGAGAAGTTTATTACTTACACGCCAACAAGTGACTGAAGGCTCTATCTAGACAGATAGACATATACGCACCAAGAATCTCCTGTGATGAAATGAGTCCATGATCAATTGAAGGCAACGTAATTCATTGTAGGTTCCATCTATCTAGGAAACGTCCATTGGTAGCCTTGACTACCCACTAGTCTTTCTGATGCATATCACTTCCGACCATGCAGTATATCTAGGAGGAAGTAGAAGTAGCAGGGTCGGTGTTGTCGGTACGCTGAACTGCACCGAAACGTTGGTTCCCTTGATCGAAGATGGCGTAAATTGACTTGAGGAAGGTCTGGGATCAAAGGTCAGGCAAGCTCATAAACAACAATAAATCGACTTACGTCGCCAAGAATATCGAACGTCATACTACCACGGGACTGGATACCGCCGAAGACCATGCCTATCATGATTAGCCTGGAGTACAGAATACAGATCGGACGACTTACCAGTTCCGGCATCGGCAAACGCAAGGTCTTCCTTCTGGACAGTGTAGAGGTTGTTACCGACAGCAAAGGCGACAGCTGGAAGTTCCGATGCATCAGTGTCCGACGGAAAGATGTAACCTTGCTGTGTCGAGTCGTACTTGGCTCCAGGGATGGCGGCATAGATGGCTTTGCAGACGTCATCCGCGACGAGGGCCAAAGTGGTGCCAGTGTCGGCAATGGCGGTGTTGCCCGAGAGCGTGGTTGTCTTTCCATTGATGGAGTAAGAAGTAGAAGCGAATTGCCAGAAACCCTGGGAGTTGTCCACTGGAGTGTACTGGATCTGATCTTCGGTAACACCAGAAGACTGCAGGACGTCTGGGTCAATGTATCCGAAGGTGTAGAACGAAACTCCCTCGGCGGAGTTAGCATCGCGGTAGCTGCCCAAGTGAGCGGTGAAAAGCTCCATAGCCTTCGGAATGTCCTGCTGAGTGATCATGTTCTCGACAGGGGTCTGCACGGCTGACGGCTGAACAGTGTTGATACTGCCCCAAGCGAGACCAAGGAGACCATCTCCCGCGGTTTGCACGAACTGAGCCGAGATCTGAGTGGCGATCTCGACGGCTTGGTTTTGAATCTTCAAGCCTCCGACATTGACGATGTCTGTTCCGACACTTCCAGACGCCGAGGAAGAATCGCCGTACTGAATCTGCCAGGTCTCACCCGAGCTTGCCTTCCAAGTGCTGCTCTGAGTTGGGTCGAAGATGACGTGACCAGCCTGACGGCCTTGAGATTGGGTGCTGGAGTCAAGGGAGGTGGACCAGACCCAGAGATCAGAAGATCCGGTGTCAAAGTCGAGCTTGAGAGACTGGCCGGGTGTACCGATGGCTACGGTAGCCAAGTACTGAGAGTCATTCTGGGAGTCCTCTGCAGAGACATCGCCGGCTTCACCACCGCTGGGTGGAGGCTGGCTGGGCTGTGGATCGGTTGGTTGAGGCTCGCTAGGCTGACCGCTGCCAGATCCTGATCCACTTCCGTGGTGTTGCTTCTTCTTACGAAGCACGTGGTGCTTAGGATGTGCTCTGCCGCCGACTTTGTGTCTGAATTGCTTCAAGATAGCTGGGTTGCCTGCTTGCTTGACCAAGTGCTCGGCCATAAAGTATGGACCATCGAGGGTTGGAGCAATGTCATCTGCAGCTCGTTAGCGAACAGTAGATCCCAGGTAGAGAGACACGGACACTTCTTGAGAAGATACACGAGGGACTTTGGCCCAGATGGGACATAATTGGGATTCTTAATGAGCTGGACACGCTTGAGGTGGTTGGGAGATTGGTGAGCCATGATAGCGATCGTAATGGATATGGTAGTTATTGCAGGTTCGTTTGGAGCAGAATTGATGTTTGATGAAATTGAGGAATGATGGAAAAGAGCCTTTTAAGAACAAATGGAGCTTTAGGCATCAACACTGCCTACCTACATACCTACCTACCTACATCCAAACAACAGCTCGACGTGGCAGGTGCCAACGGCATCCGACCTACACCGCAACAAAACCTGGAAAGAGGAACCCAATGCGTCATTCGGTCTTGTGCATACCTAGATACATGTACATCTACTGGACATGAGCAGCAGCTGCTGCCCCATCCTGAAACCGCAGCAGGTAGATCATGCGCTATGGAAACGACGCAGAAAATGGGGCAGTGGTCTCTGGATCGACTCGTGCCTTATCAACAGGCAAACGTGCAACTGACCGATGGGTCTTCCAACATGCTTGAATCAAGCTTCTCGACATGGAGCCTCTTATCGGCTTAGATTAAGCAAAAGGCACGTACCGCCTGCATGACTAGGTATGGAGCATTCTCTTGGCGCCTGGATCAGAAGCTTGATTGCAGGACTGTTCGAAGATTCCCTCAGGTTCAGTGGCTATGGCTGTCGCTATGGCGGGTGATTCCAATGATGAGTAGAACATAAGCGCGTCATAAACTGCATGTGTTTGCGATACATGTAAACTGGAACGTCGACGACGTGGTGATGCAGGATCAGGGCAGGGATCGGCCCGCGGCAGGAACAGAAACGCCCGGCGGCCCAGTGACCTCGGGGTTGACAAAAAAAGGGGCACTCAGTAATGTGGCACTCGGTAACACATCAACCGTCCAACGCTAGAATGCGAGGAGCTGTATATAGCTTTATTTCTTTGATTAATGGTTGTTCAAAGCAGAACTATTGTAATTAGTTTATTATAATACTAGTCATCTTACTATCTACTACGATAACATCTATAGATATTTTAGGCATTAAGTCCATAACCTTTAACTATACCTTAGTATATTGAAGACGTCCGAGGATTTAAAGAGTGCCAATTATTTTATCAGGGGTGTGTGTGATAGCATGAGACACGTTCAAGGGTCCAGTTGACTTCGTGCCTTGCTTTCATTCGGATTGTGGTTTCAGTGGGCGATCACAAGACAAGAAGAAGATTTTCAGCTAAGTATGTGAATAAAGGATAGTGAATCATGCGAGCAAGTGTGTGGCATCAGTCACGTTCTGATGCCTAAAGTAATAGTATTTTGTTGGCACGCCTTTGGGGTATATTCTGTCCTTGACCATAATCATCAACGCCTCAAAATGCCACTCGTGTTACCGTGCAACGATCCGTCCAATGCATGCAATCACTGGTGCCAACCGTGCCTAACACCGTGTGTCATAGGCTCATCCTTCCATGCCTCAAGTGTGCAAATAAGTGCATTTGTCACCCTTTTGGCATTTGCCCTGTTGCCAAAACTTGCACGGCTGTGTGAATCGCTTGTCTAGAAAGCCTCCCTTCTTCTTCTTTTCTTGACCTCTTCCACCCTCGTCGCTAGTCTCACGCCAGCGCTTGCGATCTTCGTTCTCATAGGGGTATCCTTGGGCTTGTGGCTGAGGAGCGTTGTTTCCAAAGTCGAAAGGCAGACCCGGAAAGCCGTTGGGTCCGAAGCCTTGCAGGTTTGGTGGTGCTGCAGGCGGCGCTGCACCTTGACCCAGGGAAGCAAAGATGGATGCCAAGTCCGGTACTTGTGATGCTTGAGCAACAGGTGCTGGTGCCGGAGTCGTCGCTGTGTGGGCGCCTTGAGATTGCAGATTGGCGAAGAGACTGGCAAGGTTCGCTGGCAGAGCATTCTGCGAAGCTGCTTGCTGGACAGGCGGCGCGGTTACCTGAGGCAGTGCAGACTGATTGAAATTAGCCATGATGTTCTGAATGGCCGATATCTGATCCTGAGTTTGAGATGGTTCCGGTGGAGTAGCGGCCGACTTTTGCTGGGTTTGAGGATTGAGCGCGGCAAGTATGGCGGCAATATCAGTACTACCAGACGACGTCTGTTGCTGCGGTTGTGCTTGTTGCGTTGGCGCAGGCCTGGCGCTTGCTGCACTAAGGCGAGCAGCACGTTCTGCCGCGACTCCGCTGAATTCGCCGAAGTCCTTGACTGGCTCGTTCTCCGGTTCGCTGGCCTCTGGAGCTTCCTTCGGTGATGATGGAATATCCTCTCGCGCCGTGTAGATTGCCACAAGGGTCTCCATCTCGTACTGCTCTCGAAGTGGCACCTCGGCAGATTCGACCTTCTGCTCTCCTCCGCCGAATGGCTCATAGTTGCGCTCGCGTTCATCCTTGTCCACCTCTTCAAAGTCTATGGCAGAAGGCTCGGTGTATGGTCGGACCTCTTCTTCACCTGGACCGTCATCCTCCTCGTCGACATCCACATTGTCTTTGTGCTGCTTGAACATACGACCTTCACCTCCAACATCGGATACGTCTCTCATCATGCTAGCGTCATGACCCAATTCCTCATCGGGATCATGGGTAAAGAATCGCACTTCTTCCAACATACTTTCAGGCTTAAAGGACACACGTAGATGACGACGAGACTCCTTGCGCAACCTTTTCTTCTTCTGCTCCTCAGTCTCCATGACCGTATCTTGGTCCATCTTAGGGGTAGGCCTCTTCTCCTCTTTGGGCTTCCCCAGATTGGCCATGGTGTCAGCAAAGGAGAAGGCGGGCTTGGCGGAAGCAGCGGCCGCGACGATAGTCTTTTTGGATTTGTCGTCAAGGTTCTTCAATGTCGACGCGACCACAGAGGATACGGTAGGCTTCGCGCTGCTAGGCGTCGTGGCCGCGGGCTTCTTAGGAGCGGCTTGCGCACCGCTAAACATGCTAGAAGTCTTGGAAGCGACCGTCTTCGTTTTGAGAGGCTGCGTAGTCACTGCCGCACCTGTAGTGGGTTTCTGAACCACCTTTTTGACCGCGGCGACGGCAGGCTTGTTGACGACTTTTTCCGTTGGGGAGGCGATCGTCACGTTATTAAGGCTAGAGCTTGCAATACGCTTTGAAGGCTGACCGTTGGCTGTGCCAGAAGGAGCAGCACGCTTCAATCCAGCAACGTTGTCAGTCTTTGGAGAGCTTACATCCTTTGGTGAAGCGGCGTCGTCGATCGCGGTCGCGGTCTTGTCTTCGGTATTCTTCTTCCTCGTGCCCTCTCTCGCAGCGGCTTCAATCTTGTTGACCAATGCTGCGATCTCTTCGTCGCCCTTTTTGCCGAATCGCGGCAAGACCTTGACCAGATGGGTCTTTGTCAACTTTTCTTCGGTCAAAGTCGAGCAAATAGCGAGAAGACCAAGAATGGCTCGGACTAACGGGCCGTCAAGATCATTTGCTTTGTGTCTGTCCAACAAAAACTGGTAGCACAGAAAGACAAATGGCACGTTCTCGGCGGACAATTCAAGGATACTCTTGTGACCGTACTCCAAGGCAGCCTTGAAGGCGACCTCGATCATATTCAGCTGGTCTTTCACGCGACTTTTGAGAAGAGGCACCTCTCCCTTACGATCCTTCTCCTCTGCTTCGACTACCGCGGCGGCGTCTGCCTTCCAGCGGTCACGGATGGTGCGCACGACCTCCCAATAATCCTTCAAACCGGCACGAATCTCCGACGAAGCAATGTACCGTCCACCGCGCCACAGAGCTTTGGTCGCATCGTATTTGACTGCTTCTAGAGGGTTGCCATCAGGTCGTTTTAGTGGCAGTGGGAAAGGCTGCTCGTCCTCGGACTCATAATCTGAGGAGTCTTCTTCCGACGAAGAGTAGTCGCTTGGTGACTGAACCTCATGTTTGACGCCAGCAGGAGTCACGACAGACTTTATGATGCGTGTTGTCTCTCTAGGCGCCTTGATGAGACCAGCGGCCTTTTTCGGAACCTTCTTTCCAAGCTTGGCAAGCAGCTTTGGATCATCTGCAGCTAGTCTCCGCAGCTCGTTCCGGGACTTGCGCTGAGCCGGAGTTGGTAGGGCTGCCCGATTGATCGAGTACTCAAAGTCTTGTTGTCCAACGTTGATGAAAATGTTCATGCGCTTGGAGTTTGTGGCGGCAGAAAGCTGGGCATAGTCGACGATACAGAACCTACCATCAACGGTGCCTCTTGGAATAGTATTGACCAATTGCTGCTGGTCAACGGTGGATGGAGCAGCAGAAGCCGGTTGTACTGCCAGCGGTGGATTTGCGGCGCGAAGGTATGATTGTTGTGGGTTGATGGTTTGATGTTGAGGTTGTTGGCGTGCAGTGTCAAGGGCTTGTGGTGCAACAGTGTTGCTGCCCTGCCTCTGGTTGGCAAAGGGCTGTTGTACGGCGCCATATTGAGGGGCAAGATGAGTCTGAGGGGCCAGAGAGGGATCAAAGGGTGATTGTTGATATTGCCGAGCATTTCCAAAATCGTAGGACTGTTGATTTTGACTTTGATGTTGTTGTGGTTGTGGTTGCTGGAAAGATGGACTCTTGGAGAACGACCGGCCGTATGGGTCGAGGTGTGAAGTTGTTGCGGCATTAGGCTGCCAATTAGAGTACAGATTCATGGGCTGCTGAATGCCAGAGTTGAGGGTAGGGTCTAACCCGGCGCCGGTGAAGGCCCAATTGTGGTCATAGCCATTATTTGATTGATTCTGGTAGAAAGCATCAAATTGGTTTGCGCTGTAAATACCATTGCCATTGCCATTGCCATTTGCACTTCCATTCCGCATTCCGTCTACATTATGGGGCATATGGTGTGACGAAGAATGATTATTATTCATGATGCTTGATCGAACGGTCTTGATGCTGTGGGAGCGAGATGTGCGGGAGGCTTCGTGGGTCTCACTTGCAGACTGCGTGGAACTCTCGTTGAAGTTGCGCAGCTGCCTTGAAGCTTGCGCGTGACTGCCCTGCCAAGTTGTACTTTGATGGCTCGTGCGCGGCACTAAACCGAAAGCGGATCAGTCCCTGTCGCCTGCGTGAAAATGGATGCTCAGCGCGAAGGAAAGACCAATTGATTGGTAGAAGTCAGGAGCAAAGACAATACGATTCGTGATTGTAATCGTGTTGACGATCTATGACCGTAAAGCCGAGATAGGATCGAGTTGAAACGCCAGAGGATAGCGTTGCAAACCCGAAGTGAGTGTCGTTCGGTCCAGCCGTAAGGAGGAGATGCGGAGCGATCGTGGTGTGGGAACTGGAAACTCAAGATCTCAAGGACCGCCTCGATTGGAGTGGTGGAATTCGGCGAGAGTTGCTCAGCAAAACGTGAACGCCCCTAGGTCAGGTTTCTGCGAAAGTCGGTCGGCCACGCACAACGTTACTCAGGGCAGCCTTGCATCCGATCAATACACACAATTATGCCCTTTTAGTAGACCTCCAAGTGTGACCGAGCAACGTATGATGCTTTTGTATTTATTCTCGTATGACCAGCTCGACACGAGTCAATAATACGCTGGAAGTGCGATGCAGTTAGAGCAAATGTAAGCTTGTATCTGATACAAACAGTCCACTGTCACGGTCGCAAAGTGTACGCAAATCGCCTTCTTGCCTATCAAAAGGCTGTCGGAGCTTTTATGACCCTCAAAAGTCAGCTCAGCACGATTGATCACCTTGAATAACCGATTAGAAGAGGCCGAGGATGGTTTGGGATGAGAGAATAGCAGCACAGATGAAGTGAAGCTCGATGGGGAGAATAAAAGGAAGTCAGAATCAAAAGCAAGAGGGGAGGACGATTTGAAGCAGTTCTGGGACGTTCGGCCGCTGGAACTCCTCGGCAACGAACGGCGTTTATTCCGCGACTGCATCACTTCCGTTGTCGCCTACGTAGATTGATTTACAGGCATATCTACCTTATACTTGCGCAATTGGTCGACGGACAAAAAGACACGTCTCATTCTCAGGTGTTATTTTGATACCCAGCTTCGTACCATCAGATTCATCCCTCGTATGAAGTGAGCGCTCTCCCGGGCTGTGAAGCAGCCATCCCAGAATGTCCTCCTCCTCCTACCAGACCTTGAGAGACAGGCAGATTGGTATGTCTTTGCAAAGCAACGCTGTACGAACAACATGATCAATACGTATAGCCTCGATCGAAAAGATCCTCAACTTGAACCATGTACCCCAAGAAGATCCAAACGCGCCTTCGGACGGAAACACTGTCAACGGCATCACCCACAAGTCAACGCCTATTCTGAACGCAGACGGAGAGCCGATATGGAAAGTGCTTGTCTTTGACAACCTAGGAAGAGATGTCATAAGCAGCGTGTTACGAGTCAGCGATCTCAGATCATGGGGTGTCACCATACATCTGTACGTCCGATAGTCAGGCATTCGACACGCACGCAGGCCTGCGCGCTATATTCGGTGTGAGCACCTGCTGACATTTCCATGCAGAAATATCAACTCCGCGAGGCACGCGATTCCCGATGTCCCTGTCCTCTATCTTGTCGAGCCGACCGCCGAGAATCTCCAAACCATTACAAAGGACCTCTCCAACGGTCTGTACTCGCCCGCATACGTCAACTTCCTTTCTTCCATCTCCCGTCCACTTCTGGAGGACTTTGCAGCTCAGACCGCAACTTCAGCCACTTCAGAAAGCATCGCTCAGGTCTACGATCAGTATCTCAACTTCATCGTCAGCGAACCGAACTTGTTTAGCTTGGGTATGGGCAATGATGTCTATTGGAGCCTGAACAGCGCGCAGACGAGCGATGAAGAGTTGGATGCCAAGATCGACAGGATTGTTACCGGCTTGTTCAGTGTGGCTGTCACTATGGGTAAGTAGGGTCAACAAGGAGGGCGGCCTTTCAGTCTAACATTGTTTAGGCTCGATACCTATCATTCGATGCCCCAAGGGCGGCGCAGCGGAGATGATCGCGGCCAAGCTCGATCGGAAGCTACGCGACCACATCCTGAACTCCAAAGACAACCTCTTTTCCGGGGCGAATGCTCGGACCAGCACATCAGCAGGTACGCCTGCGCCTCGGCCTGTGCTGATCATCGTGGACCGAAATGTCGACCTTGTGCCAATGTTATCACACTCTTGGACCTACCAATCGCTTGTGCACGACGTTTTGAAGATGCGCTTGAACAGGATTACGGTCGAAGTCCCAGCAGACTCGTCCGTACCTGGCAGCAAATCAACCACAAAATCCTACGACCTAAGTTCGAATGATTTCTTCTGGATGCGAAATGCTGGCGTGCCGTTCCCACAGGTTGCCGAAGATATTGATACGGAGTTGACGAGATACAAGGACGATGCTGCTGAGATCACGAAGAAGACTGGCGCCAACTCGATCGAGGATCTGCAAAATGACACAAGTGCATCCGCGCAACACCTCAAAGCTGCCATCACCCTCCTACCGGAACTACGCGAGAGAAAGAATACATTAGATATGCACATGAACATCGCTTCGGCCTTATTGCAGGGAATCAAGGACCGTCAGCTGGACAACTTCTTCCAGATGGAGGAGACTATCACGAAGCAAACAAAAGCACAGATGACTGAACTGCTCAATGAGCCAGACAAAGGATCAGACCCGCTGGACAAGCTTCGGATATTCATCATCTGGTTCTTGAGCACAGAAGCAGACGTCTCTCGTGCCGAGATGGAAAAATATGAAGAGTCATTACGCAATGCGGGTGTGGATACCTCACCCTTGACGTACATCAAAAGGTAATTTGAGATCCGAGAGCTTGCTATAATCTTACTGACTTCAACAGGGTTCGCGAAATCACACGTATGACCATGATCTCTTCAGCGCCAGCCCAACCAGCTCAGTCCAGCGCCTCGGGAGAATTGTTCCGCGGCTTCTCTTCTCTTTCAAAGGGACTCACGGAGCGTTTCAAAGAGGCAGGTATTGGTGCAAACCTCGACAACCTGATCTCCGGAGTCAAGAACATCCTTCCGACAAACAAAGATCTTACCCTCACAAAGATCACTGAGTCCATCATGGATCCCACAAACGCTTCCACAAGCGCTCTTCAGAAAACAGAAGGATATCTGTTCTTTGACCCGAGAAGTGCAAATGCACGCGGAACCATGCCACAATCCGCCCAACAAAAGCAGGGTGGTCAAGTACAGCGCGGCATCGAGGCATCTTTCGGACAGCGTAGGCAAGGTTTCAGCGAGGCTGTTGTCTTCACCGTAGGAGGTGGCAGTATGGACGAGTTCGGGAACTTGCAAGCCTGGGCGTCACGGACAGCAGGTCAAGGCGCACCCAGCAACGCAGCCAAAAAGAGGATCGTATATGGTAGTGATGAGATCGTCAATGCTGCGCAATTTGTCGAAGCACTTGGCAGGTTGGGAAAAGAAAGCACGTAGCGTAATGAAAGACTTGAGCAAAGATCATGATTGATATACCATCTGGACTTTTAGTTGTGTTTCGTAATGCGTGTCGTCCGTTACACCTCTCATCATCCCTCTCAGATCCTCCTTTTCCGAGGTTCTAGTCTACAACACCTTCCGGCAAGAAGACGACATAATCCACAGGCGCCGGCTCAATTCCATTCGGCGTACCCACAATCTTGAGCATATCGCCCGTGTGCACTGTGACATTCTTGAACGTAAAACGGGTGTTGGAGTTCGCGTCCAAGAAATACGAGACCTCATGGCCGAGTGTGTATTCCATGTCTCCCTTCCAAGAACCCAGCGTGGCATTACCAAGGTAAACGGTCCAGTCTGACACACCACCGTAAATGTCAAAGTAGTTGACGCCAATGTCGTACTGACCGCTTGGGTAGTTGACTTTGGCCGTGGCTGTGCCGGCGGTCGTGTTTGACGTGGTCATGATTCCAGAGGCGTTGGAGGCGGTATATGGGAGGGCGGCAGGGGTGACGCGGTAGCCGTCTAGAGCCATGGACTCGGCTTCGATGCGCCACGGGTGGTTCCCTACGCGCTGAGCAGCGTCGGGGATCTGCGAGAGGTTGTGGTAGTAAGTGTTGATGGTGTCACGCCACACGATCGAGTGACCGGCTTGGTACTTTTGACGGAAGAGGACGTCGTTGTAGCGCTCAGTGTCGATCTTGCCCTCGAGACTCTCCCACATTGTTACAAACGCTTGTGCGGTATTGGCACCGGAGTAATGGGCGTTGTAAAAGTGCTGGATTACGGTCTCGCCAGAGTGGAGGACGTGGGTGTAATTAACGTGGTGAAACCAGAGGAGGAGGTTGTCAGGAGTAGTCGTGATGTTTTCGTACATTGCCGCAACTTCAGACGGGTAGGTACCTGCGTAGCCGGTGCCGTTCAAGACAGTACGATCCATGCCGATACTGAAATTGTCTGCACGAGTCCACTGGCCATAGCCGTTGCCGTCTTGACTTGCAGGGTTGGGTCCGTAGTGAGTATACAGGATATCAGTCAGAGTCTGAATTCCGAGATTGCCGCTGTACGACTCATAAGCAGGCCACGACTCAACCGACATTTGCGTAATGGTCTCGATGACTGAGGGATCGAGGCCAAAGGTAAGACGAATCCAGTCCTGTAGAATTTCAGTGGTATCCACAGCAGGAGCCCAGGCCATGCGACCGAAGGCGTAGAGGTTGCTCATCGCTAAATGACTTCCAAGCCAAGTGGTGTTGGTACCGACGTTGACGACACCAGCATATCCTCCAAGAGGCCTGTCAAAGCGTTGACCAGAGATGATATCACGAACAAAGGATGACTGATTGTTGACGCGGAGGTCGAAACCCAGAACGGTGTCCCAAAGTGGTGGAAGATAAACCAAGTGGCACTGCTGTCCAAGATACTCTTGAGCAACCTGTAGCTCGATGGCAGTGCTGGTGTTGTATAGATTCGCGAACAGGGGCGAAGTAGGCTCACGGACCTGGAAGTCGATAGGACCGTACTTGATCTGAACAACAACGTTTTCGTCAAACTGACCGTCCAGAGGTTTGAAGAATTGTACCGCAGCGTTTGCACGGTCGGCTCTCCAATCAGATTCGTTGAGTTGGTTGTAAACAAAGGCACGGAACATAACAATGCCACCATATGGCTGCAGAGCCTTGGCGAAGAGGTTCGCACCGTCTGCAAGCGTGCGATTGTAGGTTAGAGGACCAGGCTGGCCCTCTGAGTTGGCCTTAACAAGATATCCGGCCATGTCAGGCACACGGTCGTAGATCTGGTTGGTGATGTTACTCCACCAGTTGACGACACTGGAGTCAAGCGGGTCGAAGGTGGTGATATTTGCCTGGCCTGGGACCGCAAGAGACGGAGATGCAAAGTTGAGCGAGATGCCGATTTGGACACCGTATGGTCTGAAGAGGTCTGCGATTCTTCCCAAGCCATCAATGTTTGAAGGGCTCAGAAGAGTCTGGTTGGCGTTGACATTGTTGACAACGATTCCGCTGATACCGATCGAAGACAAAAGGCGAGCATACTCAGTAGCGCGGGTGAGGTTGCTCAGGATGGTACCGTTGGAGAAAAATACTGAGGCACCGCCAAAACCACGCTCAATGCTTCCGTCCATGTTGTCCCACTGGTTCGCCCATCGAACCGGGGCAGAAGGGTTAGATACATAGCTAAGCTGGGTGAAGTTCCCTTGAGCGAGCATGGACAGATAGGCAAAAGTGCCGTATAGAGCCCCGCGTTCGTTCTGACCCAGGATCTGAACAGTGCTTCCGTTATTGCTGAGCCAATACCCGTCTGCGGTCAGCTCCGGACTGACGGACAGGTTGCCATAGGCCTTATTGAATTCGTCCACAGTGCCGACAACGACAGCAGAGGAACAGGAGCCGGAGTGTGAGACTGATGCATTGATTCCAAGGATGCCTTGGAAGCCAGCTTGGAGCTCTTGTCCGGCGGTGTAGACAGGGCTGGTGGAGCTCGAGTTGAGAACGATGATCTCGGATGGCAACGAGTAGTGGTATAGGCCGACGCCAGGCAGAGGGGCATAGCGTAACCAGGCGCTCAAGCCGTTCTCAGCGGCAGCGAGGCCAGCAGAGGCGAGTAACAGAAGGGAAAGCATTGGTCTTACTGTGCTCACCTAGTAAAAGGATGATCTTTCCTATGATATGGGGGCTGTCTCGTACTTATACCGAGACATGTCCTGCATTGGTGACAGAGATGGACACCTCGCTTGCTGATCACCCGCTGATACATGTCTGATACTCAATCATCATTGAGGTTGGATATGAAGGTAATTCAGGCTATTTGGAAGCGGGATGCTCTTTCGAAATACTACCTTACCTCGTGTCCCTGCGGGGTTGACGTGAAGTCGGCTGCCGATCATTGGACCATCTATGGGCCGGGGGTTGGAGATGCGGAGGAGTGTCTTCCGAGCAAGATCGGTAAGACCTCCTACAGGTACATGTAGTCCGCGTTTGAGGCATTCCGGCCTGTCGCCAGAAGTCGCCTTGTGATCATCGCTTTGAGGGGCACAAGAAGCCGAGAATTTCGTGTGGTGGAGAACAGCATGCATCACGATGGTCCATCCAGTCCCGCGGAAGTCAACTTTCTGAAAGAACGGCGTGCCATGGCTTCCAGTAATCGCGCCAAATTACAACATTCTTTGTCAGCGAACAACCCACACACCAGGATGAACCTGCATGAACAGCGAAGGCAGGGCCAAAATGATTTGAAAAGCACTTCAATAAGAAAGCGCAAAAGATGCACTAGCCGCGAATCGAACGCGGGGCCCATCGAAATTGAAGATGTGATCTTATGGCAACGATGGATTTTACCACTAAACCACTAGTGCTGATATGGTGATAATTTCTATCACGTGATAGTACAATAGATTTAGATAGATTATATACACCTCCAAGCAGCGATAGCAAGTGTGTAGCTTCTATCGTACTAGATCTCAGTGCCCCTCCCTCATATGAGTACTCCATATACGAGAGCAAATATCACGGAGGACCCAAAGAACTAGCTATCAGATTGGAGCTATTGGTTTTTCTGAAATTGCTCCACTTTAGGTAGATACCGCCTGTACTTTCTAAACTCATGTTGCAGGGGCGATAATTCGTTTCAACCTTTCGTTCGGATATACTGCAATGATATTTAGAAGTTGATTTCATCACATCATTTATCTATACTATGAACCCTTGTGAAGATAGCAGCACGTGTAAGACGACGTACACGATTATGATCACTCATGATGGAAAAGCAAACAGATATTTTGAGCTACGCGTATCACATGTGTATCATCATGAGGGTACTCTATGGTCCAGTTGAAGCCACATGGTTCCCCGAGCCTTCCCCAGATGGCATTTTGCTTGGCTTGGCCGAATCGCTATCCACCTCAGTTCACACTGCACCACAATCATCTGCCACTCAGCGTATCATTCCACCTACACCATCACTCGACTCGCATCGCGCAGTGTACATCCGCTACACGTGCATTATGGAGTACTGAGAGAATTTGTGCCATGCCGATGTCCAAGTGAGGTCGCGCACGTGTTCATTGCCCTGTCGGCCGCCTGTTTCCACTCGTTCCCCGGATTACAGTGCAACTGTGATCGCAGTTCACATCACAGTCGCTTGCCACAGGCATCTTCACCATGCCATCCGGAGAAAGAGCTAAGGATGTCTTAAGCCGTAGGAGGCGGAACCGAAGCGAGGATGATGAGGAGGAATCGCTTGCGGGACTCGAAGACTCCCAAAGCGAAGCCTCCATGCCTAGCGACGCCGAAGGCGAGGATATGGTCGCAGGAGACAGCGATGTCGCCGACCAGGACGCAGCAATGGGCCACATCAAGGCTTCTGATCAGTCCGACATACAAACTAGCAGCTCTCATCAGCAGCCAAAGGCGCGCTCGAAAGGTTCTCGGACATCAAGAAAGGCAAAGGATACTCCAACCGAGCAGGAGGCGTCACGGGGACAGGGAACTTCCTTCCAAGGCACTGCCGATACCGACATCATGATGAACGGCCTCCAGTTGTCAGATAAAGCAGTAGAGGGGGAGACTATCGAATTTGACCAGATGGCCGCGGATCAAGACAAGCCGGTACCAAAACGCGAAGAGGCAACTGGGGACAGGCGGAGAAGTGAGCAGGAGAATTACCGGAAGAAGCGAGATGCAGACCCGACATTCATCCCCAACCGCGGGAACTTTTTCATGCATGACGCCAGAATACCAGAGCAGCGAGGTTTCGGTCCGCAAGGCAGAGGAAGAGGTCGAGGCAGAGGTGGTGTCGGTGGGCCATTCTCTCCAGCTACGTACGTATATCATGGCCAACTGGGGCAGGCTGCTTGGCGATGTCCGCCGTCACTACATTACTAACATAGTTGTAGTCAAATGGTTCAAGCCGAACGGACTGCTGATGCACCTTGGACTCACGACCTTCATGAGACCATTAATGACTCGACACCAAGAGCAGAGAGGTCCGACCAGGAGTCGGCCGGTCCATCGACTGCACCGATCACCGCTGCACCGCCACGAGTCACGCCCGCGAATGCTGCCAGACCTTACAATTTCTCCTCCAGCAAACTCCTCGGCAAAGCGCAACTTCGGGTGCTTCTTCCTGCAATGAAAACTCCAGTACCGTTCTCTGGCGTACCCATCAGACAGCACACTCGACTACCCGATCATCGTCCACCTTTGAGACGCGACAAGCCGGTCCGAGTCTCCTTGCCAGACAAAGCGCCTCGGTACATTTTCCCTTCTCAAGAAAGATCGTTCATTTTCATACCGAGAGCTCTTCGACCCAATCAACAAGGCTTTGGAAGGACAAGAGGAAGTTTTGGGCACGGACAGTCATCGCGTAGGACTAGTCTCTACGGCGGAAGCCTCTACAGCCCGAGTGTCGCACTCAGTAGGAGATCTTCTTTGGCAAGAGACATTGCTCGGGACCAAATGTTCTCTCCGTCAGGGTCGATCACAGCTCGCTCGGTCGTTCAAGGGGGCCGACCTGTGGTCAGACTTCCTCAAGGCATGGCAATGCCGCCGAATGCGATCTCACCTTCTGGTTCTTTCGTGGGCAGTATGCCAGCTGTGACGAGGACATACCCATTACCTCAAACACCTGCCATTGAGCACTACCGTGATACTGCGACGGTCCACCAACCAAGGCCTCAAAAGACGATCTCGGTCAGTGGAATCGACTCACCAGCCGTGCTCTCGCTGCACGCCCCGCAACAACAGAACCAGCAGCCTTTCGAAAACCAGATTCCTATGCATATTTCCGAGTCTAACATGAGCTCCGCGATGCCTCCGGAGAACTTGGGTCCGCCATACTATTCGTACCAAGGCCAGGCGGGCGCTCCGTTGACAAACATCCCAGAGCGTGCCATTCACGCCCAGCCTTTTCAACCTCCGGCTCCAGCATATGGTCAACCATTCTACGGACAGTACAATCAACAAAATTACTACTATCCACCTACCATGCCGATGTATATGCCACAAGGTGGATACGCGCCGCCGGGCGGTCAATTACAGCCGGAAGAGCAAGCTATTCCACAGCACCAACATACGCAGTCTCAGGGCGCTCCGATAGTTCACGAAAGCAATGGCATGGTCTACTATCTTGATCCGAATCAGGTCGATCAGTACCCACAAGGAGGATATCAAGGTCAGGAAGGCTATCTGCAGACGCCTAGCTATGCTGTTCCTGGAGCAGGTGGGATTATGACCCCGAGCCCCGAAACCGGGTATTACTATCCTCAGACCGCCTACTATCCTCAAACCTAGTGGTACTGGGATTGGGGCATGCATGAGCCAAGCTGCTCGTAGTGGTCGCGGATTTGGACATGATCGGTGCCCGCAAAGTCTATTTGGCTATACATGCTCATCTCTACTTGAGTGGGTTGGGAGAACTTACGAAGGAACGGTCCTCTTGTCTTGCATTGAACGCGTCCCGCATATGATGTAGTTCAAGATTCACGGCCTCATGCATGCGATTGCTCTCTGCCTTTCGGTGTCGACTGTTCGGCCCCGGACCCAATGGTGCGGTTTAGAAGCGAACCAATACCCTCGCTTTTTGGAAATTATACAGCCTCGTCGACTATCCTTATATAGATATCTAGTTGACAAAACCGTTGCTCATATTGTGGCCCTGTGACCGTGCATCCCAGTTGAATGTGATAGCCCACTGGATCACACATCAGGACCTTGAGGTGCTGCATCTTGAATCAGTTCGATTGACTTTGTGCTCGTCACACCTTCAACTGTTTTATGTTACACAAGCTGTGCCGTGGCCGCGGTCTACCTACATGTAGTCTCATACTGAATGCATCTCGTCGTCACCGGAGTCTGCGGACATCAGACTGCAGAAATTGGAAGAACCACGGGCATGATTACTAAGGCTGTTGCGTTCACATGTCGGTAAGAGCACATGGAATGTGATACGCTAAACTCTGCAGATCGGCATTGCGACTTCCGTAAGTGGAAAGAAGCCCGCGGATGGTGTCCGTCTCTACCTGCCCGCTGTCACGCCCCCTCGCGCCAACGGTGACGGGAATGAATCTGGAGCCTGTGCTTCAAGGTTCGAGGAACAAGGTTCCTAGGCATCCTTCAGCCTACGACGCCGAGCTCCATCATCCGCTGATTGCACGCAACGCAGCCTCCGACTTGCCTGCGTATCTACCTCACTCTCCCCACCTGCTCCGCTCTTCTTACTTGAACCTTCTATCTCTCGATTACTCACACTGCGAGATCTTCTACTTCATACCATCAGAGCCAGGCTCTCTTGAGGCTTTATCGAATATCTTCATAGCGACTGGAGTCATCGATCACTTGGCTGCCGAATACGTCACTAAACACTACAAAGCTGTAGCCTAAGAGCTCAGCGCGGCTACACATATGGCCACCAACGTACCTGTGACCGGGGCTACCCCGATCACCATCAAAATCTCCATCGGAGAGAGCATCAAGAAGCTCAAGTTACCACTGAGTGATTTGGTTCCCGACATCCTCTTCTCCAAGGTACGTTCGTTAACGCCGTTGCAACCGGGCCAACAGCGATATAGGTACCTAATCTACAACAAGCTAACACACTTGCCAGCTCCGTGGACTTTTAGCCATCCCCTACGACAAAGAAGTCATCTTCGAACGCTTTTCGGACTCTCACGGAGGTTTCGTTCTCCTTCAACACGACGACGCCGCTGTCTTCAAGACCCTACTGCGAGCCGCCAAGGCCAAACTGAAGCTCCGCCTCAGAGCGACTGTAAAGCAAGAGCAGGACGAACAAGAAGCCGGAATGAGCAAGACCGCTAACCTGGCTGCTCAGCTGCCAGAAGTCCCCAAGGGACCTGTCATCGCACGCTCGCCGGCGCTACCGTCTGTCAGCAGGCTGTCTACCGCTCTTGACCATCATTCACTTGGTCCAGGCATCTTCAACTTCACTGAGGCTCGCAGCAAGCAGCAAAACACGGCCTCTTCAGAAGGACCTGCACCGCCATCAATCAAACTGCCAATCCATCCTAAGACTATTACCGCAGCCGTTGCGGACATGCCTATCTGGTCCATCTACTGCAACGAGTGCGATACCGTCATGCACAACGAACACTTTCACTGCAGCATCTGCGACGCCGGAGACTTCGATTTGTGCACCAAGTGCGTCGCGAGTGGTAAGCTCTGCCGCGGCACGGGTCACTGGCTTGTCAAGCGCTTCGTCAAGGATGGTAGCGTCCAGAGCAGCACCACCGAACGTCTTCCTCCTCGTCAAAAGAGCCACCCTGTGGTTGCTGCCAAACCTGTTTCTGATGCAGCCTTTGACGCAGCCTCAATCAAGTCCGAGGATCGTCTCAACATGCCAGGCGCTTTCAGTAATGATGCAAACACACTTGTGGAGAACAGCATAAGCGCAGATCGTACATGCAACCAATGCATTGATGGTGAGTCACACTTGATGTTGCATCTGACGCTTCCCACTAATTTTGTGTTCGCAGCCCTTCCGGAAGACGAATTCGTTACCTGCACGGCATGTGATGACTTCGACCTTTGCTTGACGTGTCACGCTCAAAACAAGCATGGTCACCACCCCGGACATGCCTTCGTCCCTGTCACCGAATCTTCGAAGCTCAACCTTGTCCAGCAGTCACTGCTCCCAGCCGGCCGCAATGTTCGTCATCACGCGATCTGCGACGGTTGCAACAAGAACATTTACGGCGTCCGCCACAAGTGCTTTGTCTGCCCAGACTTTGACTATTGCAGTGGGTGTCTCAAGTCTAGAGCCGCTCGCGAACACCACGGCCACCGATTTGCTGCCATTTACGAGTCTGCCCCAGGACCTTTCGTACCTCACGTTCAGCATGCCGGCATCTTCTGTGACGGTGAATGTGCCAAGCAGCCTGAGCACCTCCAGAAGCCCATCGTGGGAGACCGCTACAAGTGTGTTGTCTGTCATGACACTGACTTTTGTGCGAACTGCGAAGCCAGTCCCAACAACAAGCACAACGCGACTCACCCTCTTGTCAAGATTAAGCGCCCCATCAAGGGTCTTAATGTCCATACCATGAACGAGACTGGACACGGAAGGATCGTCAGCGGCTTGGGCGACCGACAGCAGGATGTCACCAAGACTGCAATGCCAGTTGCCGCTAGCGCACCCGCTGCCGTTTTCAGTACCCCTGCACAGCCCAGCTCGGTCTCATTGAGGACTGTAGCCAACATTGACCCGTGCAATCCTCAGATGCCAGTTTCGGTGGGTCTTCCCGTCGAAGTCCCTCCTGTCTCTGCTGGTCTATACATAAGTGAGAAAGGTGCACGACACATGAGCTCTCGCCGTCCTCAAGAGAAGGCGCCTGTTCAGGAGCTTGCGGGACACTTTGTTCGTGACACCATTCCTGATGGATCATTCTATGCCCCTGGCACTCGTTTCACTCAGGTCTGGACCATCAAGAACCCGGGTCCACTCGCTTGGCCAGCAGGATGCAGCGTCCGCTTCGTTGGTGGTGACAACATGCTCAATCTGGATGAGTGTCTCCCCTCAGCCGCAAGCGCTGTCGCCGAAGCCAACGAAAGCAATGTCATCGGTCGAGAGGTCAGACCCGGCGAAGAGGCGGCCTTCAAGGTCTTGATGAAGGCGCCTTCTCGCGGTGGTCGAGCCATCAGTTACTGGCGTCTCAAGACACCAGAAGGTATCGCGTTTGGACACCGCCTCTGGTGTGATGTTATCGTTACTGCAAACGCGGACGAGATTCGCGACTTCTATCTTGCACAAAAGCCAGCGGTGCCTCACCCGGCTGTGACCATGCACGACGCCCAGGCACCATACCCGAGTGCCTCAAGCGCCATGCCGGCCACGCAAACCAACTGCATGCCTCCACAGGCACCAAACTACTATTTCAATTACCTCGAGCGCATGAAGGCGATGCGTGCTGCGGAGATTGCTTCCGTCAAACCTCAGGTCGCCGAGCAGAAAGCCCGCAAGGTCACTGATGATGCGCGTGTGCATGCATTCGGGCCTCAACTATTTGGGCCTCCACGTGAGACTCCAGACCGTACGCGGATTGCGGAGATGCGCACTCAGCAACAGGTCAGACTCAAGGCTTTCCAACTAGCCAAGAGGGAGGCAGATGCCGTGCTTGCGGCAGGTCGAGGTCGAGAGAACATGTACATGAAGCAAATGGAAGACTTCATGGCACGGACGTCCAGCTCAGCGTCGGCTCCAGCTCTCGCTCCAGTTCCGGCACAAGCCCCGGCACAAGCCCCGGCACAAGTCCCAGCACAAGCACTGGCACAAGCTCCAGACCCACAGCCTAAAGCGACTACCGTGGCTTCCCCAAGCAGTGTCGAGAAGTCACAAGAAGCTTCTTCGCTAGCTGATGTTGCAGACTTGCCGTCCGACAAGTCCGAAGACTTGAGAGAAAGTCAGATGATCTTCCCCACTCTTGAGAAGGAGAGTCCGTCTAGCTCCATTCATGAGTCAGCAGAGAAGTCATCCGCGGCGAAGGCTCAGGTCGCATATGTTGAGGACGAAGAGACTGGCAAAGTTACCGCTGCTGCTTCGACTCAGGAGCAGTCCTCCGATGACGCTTCAACCACCACAACCCCAGAAGGCTTTGAGGACCTCGCCTCTGAGATTGATGTCCTCAGCGCTGATAGCGAGATGAGCGACGATGATGGCTTCCTTACTGATGAGGAATACGACATTCTTGATGCTAGTGACCAAGAGACTGTCGCAGACGCGTTGTAGGTGTGGATGTGGCTAGCTAGCCGATATCAGGGACGTTTTGGGTTGGATCACGGCGCAGTGGTTTTTTTCATTGACACGAATTTATGCAAGTTAAGAACATGAAGCTCAAAAGGCTGAAGTCGTCGATCTCGTTCTGGGCTCTGACTTTTGTGCCATTCTGATAATTCCGATAATTAGTTTCTTTACCTCTCAATGCACATCTCTCAACTCGATTATCTGTATACTGTGATGATATGCCCTGCTTGTAGTCAACTTCAGGTTGTGACCTTGTGATATTCCCGTCGCTGTGGTCGGGCGTGGCATGAAACAAGAGGCGCGGTGCCGGATCGGCGGGGCAGCGGGAATGACGCTTGTGAGATTGATAAAGTGCCTTGTCAACTCACCTCCAAGTCCTTTGTTGTACAACACGAAGTCGCTATCTATCCGCGAAGTCTGTCAAGCTGTATTGCAAGCCGACAAGACCCTCCAAATACTAGTCCTCGTCTGCCCTGGATCTACAGCCCGGTCGATTACCACGCTAGGACTCGCTCACCGCAAGCCACGAGCAGAGGAAGCCTACACCATTATCTCCCGAATCTTCACATCAAATCCTGTCTTCCTGCACACACTTTCGCTACCAAGATGCTCAAGATATGGTCCATGGTAAGTCAGTCTCCATTCTATAATGAATCAGTCAACCAACACCGAGCAGAAACAGCAGCAGCAGAAGGCTGAAAATGCCACTGCTGGGCCTAAGAAGAAGAAGGTCACTGCTGCTCAATTGCGGGTACAGAAAGGTGAGCGCGAACCGCATATCCCCAAAGTGGACATGCCTGACAACGGCCTACAGATCTCTCAGAACTCACACTCGGATCCACAATGAAGACGGAGTTCCCAGATCCGGACAACATTCTATCATTCAACCTTACCATATCGCCTGACGAGGGCATCTACAAAGGCGGCGTCTTTCACTTCACCTTCAACATGAGCCAGAACTATCCTCACGAGCCACCAAAAGTAAAATGCACGCAAAAGATCTACCACCCAAACATTGATCTAGAGGGCAACGTGTGTTTGAACATCCTCAGAGAAGAGTGGAAGCCAGTATTGAACTTGAACGCGGCAATTGTAGGGATGCAGTTCCTGTTCCTCGAGCCGAATGCAAGCGACCCGCTGAACAAGGATGCTGCGGAGGATCTGGCAAAGGACAGGGATGGTTTCAAGCGAAGGGTCAGGGACAGCATGGGAGGAGGAAGTGTGAGAGGCGTCCAATTCGATCGGGTCCTTAAATAGGAATACCGTACATTTGCATTGGACTTGACAGCCGTTCCATACCGCCATCGGATTCAGGACGCTGCCGAACATAAAGGCATCATGACTACGGAGTCTTAGGCAGTAGGAACAGATGGTCTGACTTCAAGATCAAGGCTGGAAGAGACGAAGATACATGTAACAAGGGCGGAGTTGTTGTTGGATGATTATGCATAATGATGATTAACCTGCGTATACCATGAATTATATATTATTAATCGACCTTTCCACCACCCTGTCAACTCATTGGAAGCAGCTCGCACGCTTAGATTAATACTACGATGTCTCATCTCAAATTTGAAAGGCTTTCAATATCTGATGTTGTGATCACACGAGCATGCGTCTCTATTCAATGCCTCCAATATCAAGTTGGTCCGTGCCTGACCGCGCCGAAGCTTTGTTGGAGAAATCCCAAAATCATCTGTAGCATTTGGACATGTCCATTCATTGACAACACACCACATTCCGCCATGGACGCCCTCTCGTTACTACTGCGAACTATGCGTTCCCTTTCCCTTCGCAGCAATTCCATATGTCCTCGGTGCCTTTCTCAACAACAAACCAGGACCGTGGCATCATTCCGCCGCACCAAAAAAGCACTGAATGTCGCTCCAGCCGACTCCTTCACAAACACAACCGACACGAGCGATCACATCATCTACAACCCTCCATCATCGGCTCCTAACGTGTATCACACACCTCTGAAATTTCTCCCCAAAACAGATCCTCGAAGACGAATGCACATCCTCGTCGAGGCGCAGAACCCGACCTCCACCAACGAAGCAGGACTTTCAAAGCGCACACCTCTACCGCCGCCGCTGAAGCCTGTTAGGCAGCAGAAGTATCACCTTACCGCGGACGATATAGCGGAGATCAGGCGGTTAAGACAGGAGGACCCGCGGACGTGGACAAGAGTGAAGCTTGCCGAAAAGTTCAATTGCAGTCAGTTCTTCGTCAGTCTATGTGCGCAGGCGCCCGAGATCAAGATTGAGCGGGATGCCGAGTTGGATGCTGTAAAGAGCAAATGGGGCAGGCAGAAGAGGGAGGCTAGGGAGGAGAGGCAAAGGCGGAAGGAGCTTTGGGGCAAAGGAGAATAGATTTCTTGACATGAGGAAGTGCAGTTAGGCAGAGAAGGAGAAGATCCGCTCTCACGGGTATTGCAACGCACGGAAACGGATTAGGTTGGGACGATGGCTGGTCTCCTTTCAGTGGCATGGAGAGTCGATTTTGAGTATCAAGACCGACATATCGATATCGCGAGACTTCAGCGAGTCTAGAAAGTAGGCGGAGAACTCGATCTGGAGGAAATATCTGCGGTCACTGAATGCTGAAGAAGACCGGATCACAACCCTTCTTGCACGTCGACGAAAGAAGCCCACCTTGGACAGACCTCTGGAAGCCCTGGACCGTCACAAGCGGCTGCACGAACATCTGTGGGAGTGACCAATCTATTGACACGCGTTCACAGCGAGCATTTGCATATAAGCAACCTGTATACTATGTAAAGAAAGTTCTCAATCACCGTCACCAGTCGTCGCATCCTTAGATTATCAAGTGTTCTGGGATCGCGATGACCATGTATTACTGAATCATGTATAAGACCACCTCGCTCTTACACGCCCCGGGGTTGCTATTGTCGCATCGGTTGTCTTGTCGCCAATTGACTGAAACCATGGCACGTGACCTTACTCCGTCCGCTTACCTAACAACGTCCCGACGCCAAGCATTGAACCTCATCACTGCATCGTGAAGCATCGCAACAGCAGTCACCGCGCTATAGACCCCACTACACCTCTCAAACAACCCATTGACAAGTCTCAAGATGCCTATCAAGCCAATCACTGGTGTACGTACTACTGCGCGCATTCCGGAATGCTCAATTGGCGACGCCGGGAGAGCGACCGGAAGAGCAGAAGAAGAAGTTACTGACGATCACCAGATGCTCCGTAGGGGTCTCGTCCTCGACCTTGCTGTTGCTTTCGGTACGTGCAGATAGTTTGGAACTCTGAGAGGTTCATCTCGAGATACAAGAGACGGATGGCTCGGCGAAGCGGACATTAGCATGGGTTGAGCACGAAACATGGCTGATTTGGTTAGGTCTCGGTACTTCAGGTGGTTGCCTCTGGTGGTACGGTATGTGACAACATCTCTCATTTGCGACACCAATATACGGCCGCGACTTGTTTGCCGTAAAACGAGCTCGAAAAGGACTCTGAAGGCATACATCGAACCTATCACGAATTGCTACGAGCACGACAATCATCGATGACCTCTTCAATGACTAACGAATGACCGATAGGTTTCCACGTCCCAGCCGTTCGCAGACGCGATTTGTTCTATGCGAAGCTCGAGGACCAGAGAGCGGAGTCTTTGGGAAGTGCTTAGACGAAGGATGCGTGGAATGTGTGTGTTGGAAGGAATGGGCCGATGATCATGGATTGGTGTCGATGAGGCGGTGTATTATATGCGGCACTCAAGAAAGCGAATCAATACATCAATACGCCATCACCAATATCAAAGCGTACGCATATCAACAATTCGTGGTCGAGCGGGCATGATATATAATGGACATGATATGGACTCATTTCATCTTCGTAATCAGCATCTGGTTTCTACGCCTGATCGACTGGCCGTCAGATATTTCACGCCCTTGTACGGTCGCACGCCTTCCCCAAGTCCCTTGCTCTTTCTCACATCAACCGTCAGGCTGTCGACTTTGAGACCACTAGCTAACCATCCTTTGACGCTAAAGCTCACATTTGCCGAGGATGGCATCAACGCCGCATTCTGTGTGGCTCGTTTCGAGTCTCTTCCATCCTTGTCCCCAGAACCCGAAGCACTTCTGCCAGCGTCCTCGTCATTGATTCCAGAGTCCTCGTCGTAATCGTATGTGTCGCTCTTTATGCCATTGCCGAACCCAAGCCCAACGCCGTCGTCGTCGTCACCGGACGCATTGCCCACAACAGTACATCGCAGCACGGCACCGCCGGGCCCAATCATGCCTGCTTCCTTTGCATTGATCCGCCACTCCACACTCGTGTCACCTGGGCTCCAATGCGCTTCTCCTTTGCTCGGTCGCAAGTCCGAAAGAGACCTCACCCCAGCCGGTATGGGTATCTGAACCATCAGATTCTCGATCGCAGGGACTTTTGCATCATTGCTTGCGCCTCGACTTGGCCCACCACGTCCTATATTTGATGAAAGACTCTGCGTCGCCGTGTTCGAGCCCATTGATCCTGACGTGCTGAACCTGTGATTGACCCCCAACCGAACCTCGAACTCGTTACCGTTCGTCCCCAAATCCTTCCTCACCTCGACCGAGACAGGCAGATTCAGATCCTTGCTCTTCGCGCTCAACACCGATCCCTCATCTAACAGATCGACCTCGTATCCCGCAAGCACGAATCGCCCGTCCGGCGGTACGAAACTCAACTCCCCTCTATCCTTCCACCTCGCCAGCCGTACGCAGGGGTGGAATACCGGCAGCGCCATCAGCCGCCGTACCTTGTCCCCTCGATCCACAACGTTCGATCCCGACGACGACGTCGCAAGCGTAAGCAGCAGATCGGGCACTCCGCTGACCTTTGCTGTGAACGCAATGCTGCCCCTCGCAAACGCCGTCAACGGTCGTCCGGACGGCGCCAACGTCACATGCAGTGTCTCCACTATGTCCACATAGAGCTCATTGCTCGTGTGTCGGACATTGCTCCTGCGCCACGGTATCTGGCTGCCTGCGGTGCTGAGTGTAGGGGTATTGTTCTTGAGAGCCAGAGAAGGCGGGGCGCCGAGCGCCGGCGACGAGCCGGGTAGACCCAGTTTGCCGGCGAGGTTGTTGAGGAAGGTGGGCGTGTCGACGACGTCGCGGAGGGCGTTTGCTTCCGTGCTCGAGACGAGGCCGCTGTCGCACATCTCGGACAGGATCTGTGCTACGACATCGTAGTTTGTTTCGATGCGCGAGGCCAGCAGTGGGGTTCCGAGAAACTCCCCGAATGCATCTGCGACGCGGTGGAGGAACTCAAGGACGAGGAGGGGTTCGGTATCCGTTGACGTCGGGGCGAGAAAGAGAAGTCGGTCCTGGAGGATAGAGAAGAGGATCGTCGGCGGATTTACCGAGGGGTGGTATTGGACTGAGGATCGCGGGGCGTTTTGCGAGAGGTAGAGGCGGAGCAGAGTCGCTGCCGGTGGTGGTCGGCCATTGAATACATGTGACAGGATTGTGTTGCTGAGAGTCGTCAGTATAGAGGATTGCTGGTGGGGTAATGAAGTGGTCTACTGTACTTGTGTTCGTCAAACACGTAGAGTGCTTCAATGCCGCTCATGGTGGCTACTATTGACCGAGTCGTTGCTATTCCAATGTGTGCTACCGTGTTGCCATGATCTTTGAAAAGTGGTTAATGGTGTCGTGTGCCTACTTATCCGTCGACGTCAATGTCGAGGAGCAATTGGAGATTTATGGTCGAGGAAAGTGAGCCGAGCGCATGTCGATCTCGACATCAAAGCAAACGAACAATCAAAACACGAAAACAACTTCATGGTACACCTAGCATCAGGCGTGACCATTCAATATTCACCTGAACATGTCGCAAGACCCTCAAATTCCACCGGGCATCGCTCGACAGATGCAGCTACGCCCAACCGAGAGTCTCCAAGCGGCGCTCAATCGGGAGAAGCAGGAGCACCGAAACGACTATGATTGTCTCTCATGCCGAGTAATGGGTAGGAATCTCCCTCAATTTCAGCTCTTCGCTTGATCAGCACATTCCGCCTCTCAGTGTACCAAGAATCCACCAGCTGACACTGTCAGGCGCAACCGCATTCATCGGTCTAGGCGGCTACACATACTGGTCCGGACATAGGCAATTGACGCAAAATCAAGCCGAGATTGTGTCAAAAGGAGGCATCAACATGGCAGCGCGTAGGCTCGGGATCACTGGCACTGCAGCTGTGCTGGCTGGTGTTGGCTTGTATAGGTTCTTCGCCTGATGAGAGGTTCAGGATGTGAGGACAAAGAATTACAGCGCCGTGTCGCGGCCATTGAGGACGATTCGACCATGATGAAGGGCGATGCACAGGTTGCCTGCTTAGTGCAGTCGCAAAATGCTCGCCGTGGGCTTCTATGACCACCGGCTGAGCACCTCTTCTCGTGTTTGCGACTTGAGCATGGCGACCAACATTTACCAGGCGCACGAAGGGCGTAGCATCGGCACGCGCGACGATGTGCCTGACAGGAAGGTGAAGAGGTCGTCGACAAGTCGTTGCGAAGGGCAGATATAGTGGTACGGGCATAGCGAGACACGATACATCATCGCAGCTCAATCAGATATACGGCGTTGGATGATCGATTGTGTCTTCATTCGACCTCTAAAAGTCGTCCTTATCTATAGTACAATCCCTGCTCTATGCATTACATGTGCACCTGACTCGGCGCCGTCTGTTCGAGAATCCGTGTTTGACAGGCTCGTCCAAAAGCCACTCTAGGTATGCCGTGCAATATCACACGGCTCGATATCCCTACATCAAGTCATCTAATTCAACAAGTTCCTCAAGCCGGGACTTGCACTCGCTCCACCGCTCAACCTTGGATCAATAGAAGCGTCGCGCGGAGTTGATGGACGCACAAAGTGTGTTCCCGGGCTAGAATGGCCACCTTGTGTAGGAGGCGGTGGATGGTTCGAAGCGGGCGGCGGCGGCTGCTGCTGGTGTTGGGGGAATGGACTATCCGACAGCCCACGGGGCCCAAAGTGTGGCGGCCGAGGTGGAAGCAACGAAGGCGAGTGCTGCGATGGACCGTTCGGATGCTGTGATCTATCAAAAGGTGGTGCGACCGGGGCGCCAAACTGCGGTGGACCAGGAGGCGGCGGTTGTCCATATGGACCGCCATTCATGAGCATTGGATGAGGCGCAAATCCTTGTCCATGCATTGGTGGCGGGAAGTGGTGAGGTGGAAGGTGGGTTCCGTCCATGGCAACAGGATGAACCATGTGAGGTGGCCAGCCAACCACCTGAGGCGGATAAGCTTGTGGTGGAGGAGGAATGGATGCAGGCGGCCACTCCTCGTGCATTGGAAGCGACGGGCGTGATTCTGCTAACGGAATGGGTCGTTTCTGAACCTTTGCTGGGTGCCGACATTTGGTGCATTGCCAGAGGATCTTGCCTTGGTTCTCAGCCATGGCTTCTTGCGTCGGAACGGCATGATTCTCATTGCCAGTCTCGCTTTTCACATCACTGTTTGTCAGAGCGTCGATCGACATGCCGTTGATTCGTGGAGGCGGTGCTTTTGGTTTCTCATAGGGGAACCAGAGCGGACTGACGTTGATACCGCACGTAGCGCATTCCTTGTCTGGTTCATGGGCTGCAGAACCATTGGCCGGACTGCCAGTATCAGTGTCATCATCACGATTGACGACACTGGCAATCGAGTTGCGGCCTCTTCTGCCACTTGCTGCTGCGACTGCACTGACGGTCGAAACGCGACGATTTTGCCCGACAGTAGCGGCGTCGGCGATGTTCACTTTGGAAGTGTGGCTCATAGCCACACTCAGCAAGTTGGCTTTGCGCGCTGTTCCAGTCATAGCTTGATCGGCCTTCTTAAATTCCAGTGCGTAAGTCTGTAAGGCAGTCCTGTCAGTCGCGGCCTCGATTTCGTCAATTGCGTGCACAATGGTCTTGGGGTTGCCGTGTTCCTTGCACCAAACGGCCGCGTTCATGGAACCAGACTCTTGACCCAGGGTAACCCATCGATTCTCCTTGCGGGACGATCCCTTCAGGGGTGTAATATCGAAGCCGAAGGTGTAGTCTTTTTCTTGTGCGCAGGACACATGGAACTGGGCATGACACTGCTGGCAGGAGACGCAAGCACCGGTGTTGTTCTTGCAGATTTTGCAAACGGTGTCGGCGCGCAACAACAAAGCGGATCCCACTCCCTCGGCTCTTTCCAAGGCATCTGGATCACTGAATTTTATCTCCGGCGTCCAGACTGCGCATGTGACGTGCACCCAGTTATTGTCCTGAGTCTGCTTCAAGGCTTCTCGAGGATCTAGGGGACGGCCGAGTTCCAACTGACGTTTGGCATATGCACGTTTCGCAGCCTCCAGGAGGTCCTTTTCCATGCGCTCTTTCTCGCGATCGCGATCAGTCTTTTTCTTGTGTGACACTTTGGGCGCTTCCCACATCTCGCGTGAGATGGAGCCGACAGGACATAGGCGACACTTGTACTCCTATGCAAGGTTAGGAAATGTATGACAAGCATTTTTGTCCAACTTACGGTTGAGACGGTAAGAGCCCAGTCGTTGGTGCACTGGTCGCATATCCATTTCGAGGGGAGTTCACGGCTCGCCAACCCATAGCAATGTGGATGAACTGTTAACAAACAGTGTGTGCAAGAGACTGGTGTACTTTTCGTGCTGTCGACTGTTCTGCAAACGAAGCAGGGCAGATCCCGTCGTCTTGGCTGATCTGGAACGATTGGAGGGGGCGGAGGGGTTGGCTGCTTGACCGGCGGTAGTGGCTTGGCCTTTGGTTGAGCTGCTTCGGTCTTGGTCTTCTTCTTTGGTGGTTCTACGGCCTCAACTGACTGCACGGCCGCGGCTTCCGCAGTGTCCAAAGACGTTGAATCGTTCGCTGCTTGCAACTCTCTCAGCAGCTCCTCGTCAATACGACGCTTCCACGCTCTTCCACCCGAGGCAGCCACCTTCTTCGCCACTTCTTCGATATCTTCCCACTTTATGGCATACCTGCGCCATAATCCAGCACATCGAAGACAAAGCGCCAGCATGGGTCTAGGTGTCTTATCTTTGCTGCTTCCTTTGCCTTCTGGTGGTGCCAATTGTCCAGGCGCGACTCCAGGCGCACGCTTCCATTGCCGCGAGTGTTTGGTGTGGCAGAACTTGCACTGGAACTCGCGCTTGTGCGTAGCTGCTTTGTGACTATCGAAAGCAGAATCATCCGCGTCGTCGGCGACTTCGACATGTAGTTTCGCAGACGCATCCAGATTCTTCTTCTTGGATCCCTTTCGTCCACCGTAGTTGTCCCAGATAGTTCGTCCACGCGGTGTCTTCTTCCAAAGGTAGTAGAATCGGATGATAGTCGAGATAGGCAATTGAGTCTTCATGTGTTGCTTGACCAATCGATGCTCAGAGCCGTATTTGGAAACGCCTTCCTCGAACTTTTTCAGATCGTCAGAGGTAAGGATAGGCTCTTTCAAGTCTTTCCCTCGATCAACTTTGGCAAGCTGTGCCAGAGCAGCCTTAGTGTCGTAGTTGTTCTCGATGAGCAAATGCAAAGCCTTGTCCTGGAAATTGACGCTGTATGGTGCGACCTTGACTTGAGACGACAATTCTTTGGCGCGTTCCATGAAATTATCAATGAACTTTTCGTTGGTGGCCGGAGTGTGGGCGTCGTCCTCGGCTGGCATTTTGAACATTAGTCGGGCGGTGTTTCTGGGATCGTCGTTGGCGTAGTCTTCACCACGGTGCACATATCCAGCAGGTTCGTCCAGTACCCACTTCGGTCGTTTGGCCCTTTCAGCGCGGTCGGCTTCAATGGCAGCGAGGGTATCCTCGGAAAGTTTGGCATCCTTTTTGTGGCTTGTCGTCTTGACGTATTTCTTCTTGATCTCTGCCGGCTTGACGAGCTCAACCGGTCTCCCGTGCCAGACATTGGTATTAGCTTGGTGGCGGGGTCCGAGACGTGAGCTTGCACGTGGGTAGATGGCTCTGTCGTCATACTGTAGAGCGTCCTCAACGCGACAATGTATTCCAAGATATCTCATATGCCACATCTTGGCCATTGCAATCTCTGCCTGAGTTCCAGGATGGTTATCGATCTTCGGCTCATCTTGGTCTGGTGTTGCGGCACGAGTGCTGTCTTGCCAATTAGGATCCTCCTCCTCCTCTTCGACGATCTCCTCGTCACCTTCGGCGCCTCCAAGCTGAGGTGTGTGGCGAGCTTGAAGCCTCTTCTCTTGCGCCCTGCCGCAGGGACCACACGCCCAAGCAAAGCCACGCGATGGTTTCTTTGGTAGTGGTGGATTGACACATGCCATGTGATATGAGTTTCCGCAAATAGCACAGTCAACAGAATCATGACTAGCGCAGTATTGTGAACAGCGCTTGCACAGCTTGATTGCACTAGTGAGCTCTTTGACGCGACCAGTCTCGACCGCGATAAACTTCCACCGATCATCCAAGGCTCTCTTGACCTTATCGGGAACGTTGATGATCTGGGAGGTGGGAACGACTTCATAAAAGCGACGAATGAATCGATCAAAGATTTGACTGAACCAGAAGCAGTCTTTGCCTTTGCGATATTCATCGAGATCGGTAATCTCTGCGCGATGCGTAATCTGGCATTTACCGCGGAGAGAAGTTATGGGACAGACGTCTGAGTGCATGGTTCCGTAGAGTAATCTGGTGTCGTTGTTATAGCGCTGCACATCCTTTGGTCGATAGAACCAGTTGACCCTCATGGCTTCTACCGGAGATGACTTGTCGCCGGACTTGACATGGAGAAACTCCATTATTCTGCATAGGTAATACGGATCACCCGGCGGTTCGCAAACGAGGTAGACGTGGTCGTTGACGCTCAAAGTGGCGCCATCGTCTGCAACAAGGTTACCGTCCTTGTTCAGTGTGGCCTCGGATGTGGAAAATGTCATGATGTTCGTGTCAGGTCGATTTGACACTGAGCCGGTAGCGCGACGTGTGCTAGTAGTAGTGGTAGTGGCTGCGTTTGGTATTGTGGAAACCGTGGCGGCCTGCGGCGGTGTAGAGGTACCGGTCGCAGCCTTGCGCTTCTTACCATTAGTTGCAGGAGCTGTGACTGCAACAGGCGTGGTGTCCTTGGATGATGTGGTTTTGTTGACGTTAATCATTTTTGTGATATCCTGTGTGTTGGGCTTAACAGAAGTCGAAGCTGCTTCAGCAGGTGCCGCAACGCGCTTGGATTCTCCTGCTTTTTGGGGCGCAGAGTATTCAAAATCCATTGCATCTTGGTCTTCGGCATAATTTATGCGTCGGCCATCAGAGCGATTCCGTGATCTCGTGCCATAGGTTGCAGCATTGTCGGCGGTGGCAGGCTCGGTGGAGTGCTCCTTGGACGCTGACCCGGAGGTCGATGCGACGTTGGCATTCACGGCACCAGGTTGCGGCGTCACCGGCTTGGACGCGCCGCTTTGAGCGCCATCAACCTTGACCGTCGACGACGGCTCAGTGATATGCGATGGTTTGCCATCAGTGTCTGGCTCTGTCTTCACTGGAATGTCACCCTTGATCGCATTCACCATAGCTCGTGTGGTTTCTGGCCGAGGTGTGTTGGAGTCTGACCGACTATGGGTGTTGTCATTTGCAGGAGGTGCAGCGCCGCCCAAGCCCGTAGAGGACGACGCAGACATCGTCGGTTGCTCCATAAGGCGGCGCGCGAGTAGCAACTCGTGACCCTTAATAGAAGACCTCTTTAGTGGCTGGCGTTCGTCAGGGCAATCTCATCAAAAGTTGTAAAGACGGTCGACGTCGGTTGAGATAAGACGACGGGTGAAGTTGGTGGAAGATAGAAGGAAACCGCAGATGATCAAGGATCTTGTTGTTGCTTGATCAGCACGTGAGGTGTCACCAGGTGTGATTCTGGTGGAGTGACCAGTAGCCGCAATGTTGATCTTGAATGTAAAAATTGGCGCGAGGCTGTTATGACCCGAATGCCACCCTGGTGAGGTCTGCACGCGACGTGGTGTGAGTAAAAAGTGCGACTTTGCCAACGATGAACGGGCAACGTCGAGTTCGGGTGGGGGATTAGACGTAAACGTGAAAGATCGTGAGATTTCGTGGGGCGTGGGGGGATTGAAGAAGGGAGAAAAGGTACACGGCGGCGATGAGGTGGAAAAGGAAGAAGCTCCGTGAGATGAGATGTCGGGCGTGCGTGGTAAAGAAGTGTGGGATAGAAACGGCCGGTCACAACTCGTTAGGGAAAGGTAAGGTCCAGGAAGGAGCGCCAAGCGATATGGACCTCTAACCAGAACCGAGTGACAGCAGGCATAGACGGGCAACAGATCTCATTAGGCTAACTTTTCAGCACGAGCACGCACACCAGCGCGAGCACGCATACCAAGGACCACACAAGCACGAGGTATGACGGCCGGAGAAAGCAGGAGGCCGCCGCAGGGCAGACGGTAATAACTGTAAGTTACGGGACATCAAACCTTTTTTGCTTTCCAGCAAGCACAACACAGCAGAGAATACTGCAAGTAGCGAAATCGCGGTACACGCCAATAAAGAATGAGCTCGAATAATGATGCGCTCGCAACGCGGCACTGCTTGACAGGACACGCCAAAGTTTAATACCAATCCGAGTCAATGTACCGCACGGCTGATCCGCAAAGATTGGGTGTTAGATAATTATTAGCATTCACGACGTTCGATTACCTTGTGTGTACCCGAGCATCGCTGGCGTCAATGTGCCATTGAAGAGCTTGGACTGGAGAAGCTTCGATGCATGTTGAAATGGATGGACCATGACATTTGCGTGATTGGAGATGAGGGAATCAATGACCAACTTGGAAAGGTAGACGTAACCTAATGCCACGGGTACAACTACGCTCCGCATCTTCGGCAACTATGCCCTCTTCAGCTTTTGAGCACGACGTGCGACGAGCGATCCACATCGTGTAGGCCAAATACAGACCAGATGACAATACTGTATGATGTGCAACAACTCGAACATTCATCTGATGATTTTGGTAAGGATCCTCAGTCATCCTCCTAATTTGACACAGATTCTCGGCGACAGCGTGTGTGTGTGGGTGGTTGCAAGACAGAAAATGAGAGTGGAAAGTCGTCGTGCTTCATCGATTCAACGATTTGAGCCGCTCGAGAACCCGAGCTTGTATTTCACTGGCATCTTCGTTAATGTTTGAAACCATTGTTGCTGATGTTGTTCGTCGACAATAATGATGAAGGAGATGATAAGAGCTGGATACGTCTCATCGAAGCGGCTGGAACGGACAGAGGTTGTGGTCCCGCTGCAAACCTTTGTTGGATCCAGTCTGAGCGGTCTAACTAGAAAGAGTGGCTTACCAAAGCGCAGCCGGCGATTCACAACGTCCGGCCATCAGATTCTGGAATGCTTTGCTAGTCCGCGGCGTACAGTACATTTCCTGTTTATACGACCTTTGCAAAGATTGCTTATTGCGATCGGAGAATCTTCGGGCCACGAACAAGGTGAGCTCAATAGGGACTGATCTCGCCGGAAGGATCGGTATCTTGTTAATCGACGGCCCCGGAGCGACGTCGGATTAACCTTTGAGAGTTGCTAACGAGAGTAAGGTAAGAGGGACGGATTATGTGCGAGAAGAGGTGAATCGTCAGTCCTATCCACTAACATTGACGTGATACAGACAAAATTGTCCTGGGTTGTTGAGCTGCGAACATCGCACAAACAGGGCGGCCGAGGTGTTGCAGTGAGTGGGAGTGGGACATCGCGCAGGACGTCGTCTTTGGCCTCATCCGTCATTCGGGGCCAGCCCCTGCTAAGCTAAGGTAATAACGACCTCGGGACCAATCGAATAAGTCCCGTTCAGCCCACGCCTTGTGGCGCTAGTCATGCATCTCGGCCCCTCCCGCTCTTCTCCCGCTGCCCAAGCTTCGATCATCCCCGCATACTCCGACATCTCCTAGTGAAATTGTTTGACCTCACAATTTTATGATTTTCCTTTGAATCTCTCACTTTCGTGTCACCGCCGAGTTATGGGATGTTACGAACATTTACGGGCATCATGACAGCAATAACTAAGCGTGTACCCATCCCTGCAAAAGGTGTCGACTATCGTGGCAAGGTCGTCTTGGCCCCCATGGTACGCAGCGGCGAATGCCCATCGAGACTGCTAGCCCTGAAATATGGCGCAGATCTGGTCTGGGGTCCGGAGACCATTGACAAGGCAATGATTGGTACTACGAAACATTTCAATCCGAACACCAAGACCATCGACTTCACACGAATGCCCTCGAACAAGGTCTACGACCCCGATGCTAGCGAGAGCGTCATATATCGACTTGATCCCGAGCGCGAAAGCAAGAAGCTCATCTATCAGATCGGCACCTCTAATCCAGAGACCGCTGTCGAAGCCTCGAAGTTAGTCGCCGAACATGTCGCTGGAATCGACGTCAATGCAGGCTGTCCCAAGCCTTTCAGCACAACTGGCGGAATGGGCGCCGCACTCCTTCGCACTCCCGAAAAGTTGTGCTCCATCCTGGAGGCCCTAGTCAAAGAAGTCGGCAACCCATTCGAGATCGGTATTAGCGTCAAGATCCGCCTTCTCGAAACCCCAGAAATGACAAAAGATCTCGTGACCCGGCTTTGCGCGACCGGTATCACTGGTCTCACGATTCACTGTCGCACCACCCCTATGCGACCACGCGAGCGTGCCATCCGTGAGCAATTACGCATGATCACCGAGACCTGCCACGAAGCCGGTGTCGCCTGCCTCATGAACGGTGACGTGACATCGCGAGACGAAGCGATGCAACTTGCAAACGAGTACGGCGCAGACGGCGGCATGATCGCGACAGCAGCCGAGACCAACCCTTCTTGTTTCCGCGCCGAAGCAGACGGCGGCAAGGCTCCATGGGAAGAAGTCGTCGCCGAGTACATGCGCATATGCCTCGAGGTCGAGAACCGCTTTGGCAACACCAAGTACCTGCTCGGACAGATGATTCCCGGCAAGTCGCCCAAGTACAAAGTGATGAACCAGTCCAAGAGTTATGCCGATCTCGCGCGGATGCTGGAAATGGAACAAGAGCTCGGAGAACGCGCCAAGGAGGTCGACCATGCGTTGGGCATAGGCAAGCCGGCCATGAGCAAAGCGGAGAAAAAGGCAAAGAACAAGGCCATGTTGGCCAAAATGGCCGAGGAGAAGGAGAAGCTCAAGGCAGATGGTCAGACACAGGAGGAGGTAAAGACATCATTGAAGCGGACGGCAGATGAGGCAGCTCTGGACAACATGCCTGCTGATATTGCACGCAAAGAAGGTCCAGGCAGTGTCACCGACCACAACGCATCTGTTTTGGCTGTATAGACTCGAGAGCAACTGCATTTACAATACCAGCATTAGCGTGGCGCGGGTTATAGACATAGACCTGCAATAATTCCAATCTTGATCATCAATTCATTCAATCATATCTGTCATGTCCTTTGCAGTGCCGAAACACTCTGGCTAGTCAACAACCCTCACTTCTTCAGCAACAGCATTGCACAACTCCACTCTGACCCCCGCTCCACTAAGCACGTCGATCCAGAGCCTTTGGGTATCACTCAAGCGGTCGTTCTCGCTCTTGACCTCGGCAAACATGACCTCGCCCTTGCCTGTCCCTCTCTTGACCATTTTGACTTCTTCATCTTCCTCTTTAATGCCACCCTCTTCGACTTCTTCCTCTTCCTCTTTCCAAAGGAACAGATCCGGCACGCCGCCGCCTCGACTAGCATATTCCTGAGCCATAACTTTACAAACATCCGCCAAAGCGGTAGGAGGAAAGACTCTGACCACGCTTCGGAGATCGTTTATATCGAAACTCCAGTCCAAGCCCACGATACAAGTCCGTTTCTCGGCATGCTCTTCCCAAACCCTCTTCACAATGTCCTCCGCGCCTCCATTGCAGATCTCATTCAACCTTGCATTGATCTCGCTCAGCCTGCTAGCGTAGAACGCATCGGTATGTAAATCCAGAGGACAGGTTTGGTACGCGGTCTGGAAGACGTTGGGCATGTAGACAAATAGCACGTCGTAGAAGAGATACCCGAAAAGGGTTCGTATGATGGATCCTTCGCTGTGGTAGCCGCGGTATCCGAGGGCGCGGTACTGAGAGAGGCACATTGATTCTACAGAGACGAGAGGTGGGTCGGTGATTTTGACGTCGGAGGTGGGGTCTGTCGGAGGCGCTGGAGCAGGGTCGATCCAGATTGTTTTCGCACCACGGCGAGACGGTTTCGGGGTGCTAGGGTGCGCGTCGTCCGTGCTTGTGCCAGTCGGTGTACTTCTGTCTGCGCCTCGAATGATTTGTATGCCCTTGAAAGTACGCTCGGCGGCTTTGGCAAGGCGCACGTGGCCAAAGTCGTGTTGGTTCCGCTTGGGAATCTTGAGCTGCTTCTCCAGCTTGGTCACTCGTTTCTGGAGGTCGTGGTGGTAGATGAGGTGGACAAGCGGATCTTCCAGACCTACCTCACAGGTTTGTAGGGCGATGCGTTTATAGTGCTTCTTCTGTGTTTCTGCACTGCGATCCTCCGCAGGCGTCAGTGCGTGCATGTAGTGTTCTTCAAGCAATGCTTTGCGCTGGTACCAGTCGCCTCGTCGAGATGTGTGGAAAAGACGCTGATTTAGCAGCTCACACAGTGTCTCATGCTCGCGTTTGTGCTGTTTGAACTTGCCCAGCACATATGCTCCCTTGTGAACGATGCGGGTGTAGACCCAAGCAGGTGACAATCGGCGCAGATATGCCCCTTCACCTGTCGCGTATATGCTGTCTTCTTTCTTCTGCTCTTCGTCCAGAAGCACTCTCCATCTCGGCAAGACATCTTCGAAGACGTCGAGAACTCCTTGAAGGTCGAACTTCGTTGGCGTACCATTAAACTCCATTATACTGTCGAGACGAAACTGTGTTCTCAATGAAGCCTCGAATTCGAGCAACAACGGTCTCGAAGCGAATATATTTGCAGATCTCGAGACCAGATACTCGGGGAAGTTCCACCTGGCTATCCTGGCAAGTATGATGGTTGTGAGAGACTTCTCTGTCCATTCTGTCGACCGGTAGAAAACGAGATGTACCCTTTCAAACAACTTCAGCGTTGGCCCCGAAAGCCTGATACAAGGTCCAGTCTCGGCCAGAATCTTGCCGACATAATGAGCATCCCTATTCTCTCGATGCGGTGTACCTTCTCGGCTACCGTCGACTCCAGAATCTGTAGAATATGCAGTGTCCTCTGTGTCCGATCTCTTTAAACTCGCAAACCCCAAGCCAGTTTGCTTCCCACTCGCCCTTCTCAAAGCCCTGAGTAGTTCTGTCTTGTTCTTTCCTTGTACCTTTGCGTCTTTGGCGATAGCCTTCAACTCGTCCAGAAGTAACAACGAAGACGCTTCCTCAAGCGTAGTGATGCAATCAGACGACCTGTCCGCGAAGGTGTACTGCTCTCCCAGTTCTGTATCAATTGGCGGCTCGAATTCACCTGGGTTGTGCATTTCTTCCTGCTCACTGCCGGGCAAACCCCTTGATGTCTGAAGCTCCTCTGTCGCTATATTCAAGTCTGCGATATCGCTGTGGTAACCCAGTCGATTGATTCTAAACCACGTCGCAGCCTTGCGCAGAAACAAGCGGACGTAGAGGTATTGTGCCTCGTAGCTGAGTGACCTCCAGTGCTCAAAGACCGCCAACTCGCCTTCGTTGAAAAGATGGCTCTCATCCTCCAGCACCGTTTCCAACGCCAGATTGAACGCATCCACATATATCGAGCTCTTTCCTCGGATCCATTTTCGCTGGTTCAGTCGGCCTTCTAGATCTGATGACGATGATGACGATGAGGCTGCCTCGGCAGCTCTTGTGGCTTCGTACTCCTCGATGGCTTCTTGGTCGGTCTTGATGGGAGGGAGGGCGCTTTCGAGATTTGTCTGGTGATCGCGAGCTGATATGTCTGCAATCTCTTCTGCATCATCGTCGTCCGAGTCGGGTATGACTCTGTCTTGCCGTTGTTGGAGTCGTTTCCGAGGCGAAGACTTTTGTGAACTCTTTTGCTCTCGAGGTTCTGGACTCAATCTCAGGCGCTTGATGGGACGCTTCTCAAAGTCTTCGGCATCGTCAAAATTGGTTGATTTGGGATGCTTTATTTTGTCTCCTAACATGGCATTGTGCTTGGACGGACTGCTGACTTCTAGCATGGTTAGCTAGAGTCTGACATCTTGTGCAAGTGGTTTGCCTTTGCGGATGGACTTTGACGTAACTCGAAGCGCGTCCGTCCTCACTTTGTCGCGCTGTCACGTGCTTTCATTTAGCAAACATCATCGTTCACGTATCCGTTCGACAAGAGCGATTTGTTCCTGCAATGAATTGTATTCAGAACTGCCACTAGATGCATGTACGGAGGGGGTATCTCGCGCTAAGTATAACAACAACGGATTGCCAGCCATGACAGTACTTGACACATCGTTCGGCACATCTAGTTCTATAGTCCTGAGCTTTCTCTGTCCTTGGTGGGGGCACGAGGACTGCTGGTGACTCGAGGACTGTTTGTAGCACTTGCCGATCCACCTCTTCCGCCCTTCATGAGACTCGCGAAATAAGCCTCTAGATTCTCGACGGGGATGTCTTTGCCGTTCTCAAACTGCGGCGGTGAGTTGGGTGTGAAGGGAGTACTTTCGCGAGTCCTGGTTCTTTCGGGCGTGCTCTGAGCTGTGGGCACTGGCTTGGTACGTTCCTTCTTCGGTTAGCTGGAGTTGGGGTCCGCATATACGACAGGTGCATACCTTGATTCTTTTCAGTGCCTCGTCGGCGTCGTATTGAATACCACCCATATTGAATTGCACTGGACCGATTGTGTCCTGCATCATCTCCCGACCTCCAGCGTCGTCCGTAGTCATATTACGCCGCGATTGGTCGCGCTGTTTCTTGGCTGTGTCATCCTCTGCACGGAAGCTCTCCAACCTTGCGAGTTGTTCGGCAAGGAACGTCTGATCGTCCTTGTGGTTAACCTCAATACCGACGTTGGGTGTCTCTGGCGGCCGTGGATCCTGTATTTGAGCTTCGTAGAGGGCGACAGTCGTTTGGTTCACCGCCTCTTCTGGTAACCCATCTTGCTCGACGCTTTCCGCAACATCGCCTTCCAAGTTTCCGTTGGTGTGACCATGAACAGAACCAACTTCATCAATATCCACTTGCTGAATCTCAACACTCCATGCTCTACTGACGCCTTCGAAATCAAAGCTCTCTCCCATCATACGGATTTTACCCCGGCTGTCCCAGCCGGGCGGAACCATTACCCTCTCGCGGTCGACGACGTTGTGCTTCAAGCCTTTGTCGGCTTTGTCTCTCGCAAGACGTTCCCCAGGCATATTCGTGCTGATGTCTAGCATGTGATGAACGAGCGACTGTAGCTGACCAGGCTGAGAAGGCATCGTATAGATCAAGCCAGCGCCATGTTTCAACAGCACTGTTCTCAAGAATTGCAAAATATAGTCGAAATGAGATTCTCGGTATCCACGTTCTTTCTCCAACTGTTCAATGGCCAAGGCATTTTGGCACACCACCATTACGGGCAACCCTAGCGGTTCATCGTATTCTCCAGGTCCCAGCGGCATAGAAGTGCGTGAGTCCGTAATGGCTGTTCCTGACTCGGCGTCCCTATTCCTAAGCCATCTTCTGTTGTTGTCATCGCAGGCCTCTTGTACGTCTTGCGGTAAGGAATCGACGACTCTTCTGATAAGTCGGATCCAAGCTCGAAGACTTCGCCCAAATTTCCAAGGTTCTGACCAATCCAGCAGGATGGCGATAGTAGTGTTTGCGACCATGTCGGTGGTCATCAAGCGGGCGAGCAGAGGCGCATATGCAGGTGAAGGGTCATTTAGAGTGTAGATCGAAAGCCTGGCGAGCATGTCTGGTATTTTGATATCAGCTCTTCGAACAGACTCTTGATTGGAAGCCAGCCGACTCACCATCTTGATCAATATCGTATACATTCTGGTATGTGTATCCCAAAGCGAATTGGTTCGCTACGGGCGCTCTGCGGTTTCTTGTCCTGTCTTGCTGCTTGAGTCTGGTCGTCTGTTCTTGGGCGAGGGAGTCGATGAAATTCTTCTGCGTTTCTTGCGAACCGCCTAGCACGATGAGGTTCTTCTCCGGGAGCTTCTTTCCGCTCGCAACATTCTGTAGCAGGGTAGACCAGATGTCTCTCTTTTCTCCAGAGGTGCTGCTATTTGATCGGTCATGGTTGCTGCGGGTTGTGCTTGATGTACCAGGCCATTGTGCAGCCTGGGCCATGTCTTGTCGTGTATACTGAATATTCTAGGGATCACGCTGACGGTGACCTCTCGAGTTCGTGGACTATCAAGCTATTGAGTTCTGAATAAGCATGGTGAGTGTAGCATCATGTGGTCATTAATTCGTCTGAAGTCGGAAGACGTGCAGCGCAACAAACGCGGAGACAGTCAATTCGCGCGTCGCCCAATCACAATGCCCGAAACGAATCACTTAGTTCAAGCTGTCACTCGAGTCCTGGCGTCTTCGAATATCTGTACGTCTAGCAGTAGACGTCGAGGCCAATTGACGTGTCATTCTAATTGGACGCTACAAGAATGTTCGCGAGTGGATTGACATGGTAAACATAAGCATTTTTTCGACTACCGCGATTGTTTTCTATAATTCTACGAATTTGGAAGTAGTACGAGCTATCATGAACATCCGTGATATCGAGATCAGTACACGGCGGGCAGGGTCATGCTATCTCGACGGGGTCTGTCAGGCCCCGGGCATGTCACCGGCTATTCGATGAAGTATTTGGTACTGCCAACATGTTATCCGGCAGTTTCAGGGAGCAAGACATGTTCATTGTCCATTGGTCAAGAGATCATTAATCAATTGTCCTTCGAGTGCAAGTTGAAGCGGACGATCACAGTGATTTGCAAAGTCTAGATTGATGATCTTGTCGTCTCGCTTGCACGAGATGTTGATCCCTCGTGGAGTACGAGTAAGGAATAGTCGAGCGCGGGATGAGATCCGATCTAAAGGTGCATTTCCGAGATCTTTGTTGACTCGAGCATTCGATGCAGGGTAAAGATCTACCAGGAAATTGTCATTGTGATCATCGCCGGGGGGTTGTCAAACCGAGAAACCACCCAGGTACAGAAGGACGATCCGGAGTAGCGGTCTGACGCAGTCAGATTCTGGTTCGGCTCACGCAAGCAGTATGTAGGCCTGATGTGCAGTCGATCGTGTCGTGTATTGCCGGTGATCATCCGCCACGCGTAACCATCGTGCCGTGCGCAACTCGTAACGACATGTGGTCGATTTCCATTCGCGATCTGCGCTTTTCGGACCGCAAAGACAAGCGTTGATATTAATGTGGACTCTAAGGATTTGGAAGAATCGAAAACCTGTGGCGTGACCACAATAATGCCGGTCATCTTTGCAATGGTAGACGTCCGGGCCTTCGTCCACGAGGATGATCAACGTTAGTGCCAAGCCTCTCGCACCGTGTTCGAGATTCTTGTGAAAATGATCCAGTCGCTTTCGAGGGGATGTAGATGATCATCTGATAAGATTTGTCAGTCCCTCCCAGTCGATCTTTGTAGTCACTCTCGGCATTTGAAGTAGCAAGATCACGACAGGAAAAGCAGGTTTGATAATTTTTGGCGTCTTTTTATGTTTGACATGCGTCCGGTCGTAGTGTGGTAGCTTTAACAAATCATCATGTTCGCCCCGTAAGGCATCTTGTTGTTGAAATTGACAGGACCCGTTCACAAACACATGGCAGGTCAGAGCTGAAGTTCAGATACCGCAGAGTTTGCTTGACAGGACGCCGTCCACGGTCAGGGGTAATCTTCTCGTTTTCGCTTGGTCAGCCCGATTGACATCAGATCGCCGTGCGCAGCACAAGTCATGACCACGGGAAAGTATCCTGCGTGGTAGATTGGCGCACATGAATCATGAACGGAGACTTTGATAACGTGATGGGTGATACTGACCATGTCCATATCCAGCCAAGTCGTAGAAGTTGCCTTCATCAAGCCTCCAAAACTTTGCAGGCAATCGGCTCGATGGACTCGACAGGACTGCTGTACTGGTTTTACAAGTGCGTAGCCTTGGAGCAGTAGTGCGCCATGGAGATTACATTTTCAGCCGGTTTTCTGGCGCCGGCACTCTGTATGGCATCGATGGCGGACTGGATCGGCTTCATCGTAGCTCGTGTCGCGAAGACGCCTGCGTTTACTGGATCGGATGTTTTCCAGATTGTTTGGTTGACACGGTCTAGCGCGGCAATGGCTTATTGTCGTACCGCCGTTACGAAAACGGTCAGAGAATAGTGAGAAAGAGAACTGAGGGGACGAGCAGAAAGTCAGCAAGGCATCGGATTTTGTCTCATTGCTGCCTGGTGCCTGACATGGAGATTGCGCTAAGGTAAAAGAAGTCTTTCGCGACTTCGACACGTCAAGTTCTCTAGCGTCGTAATACGCAAGAGCCAATTTGCCAAGAGATCAGTGTTATATAAACGTGATGGTACCTTATGGTCTCATGGTTAGGGTTTGCGTTGTGTTAGTCCGTTGTCCGGATGTCGAAAAAGCCGATCTGGCAGCGCTGACAGACAGCATGAGCGCGCTCGTGAGAGGCTGAGACTACTAGAGCATTGTCGTTGTCGACGGGGGGGTGAGAAGGAAGCAAGGAGAGTGAGACAGATCGACGGGCCGCGGGTCAGTCACGAACGGATTTCAATTAAGGCGTAGGTATCAAAGCGAAGGCTGAGCGGTGCCGTACCGTGGGTGAAGAGCAACGGCAGACTGACTCTAATTCGAGAACGGTAAGGTCAGTAAGCCGCCCGTAGGAGGAGGACGATGGCGCAAGTTCAGTTTGTTTGAAGTTGAAAGGCAGTGGTCCGTCCGACGCTGTGACGCAGTGCAAAAGGGTCAGTGCTTGTCCAGTCGAGAGGTCGCGTGGACCTGTTTCGCAGTGCTTTTTAAAGGCAGGTCGTATCGACAGCAAAGTGATAAGCAGAGAACAATGGTACCGAAGGAGCTTGCTCATGGCAAATCTTCCGAGTAGTGCTGCAAATCCAAGGCAGTGCAGATTGATGTGAGGATCATGTACAGAAGGAGAAGCGGTAGTTTGCTGGTTGCCAGCTCGTCCCAGATCTACACGTAGCGTGCCGGTAGCATCGCCTGCTGACGTGCTGCGGATGCCGTTTTTGCGGCCTTGGCTACAATGCCTGCCCTACTTGGACTACCATTTCTTGGCTGAGGGGACCCTGTCATCCCTGGGCAGGTGTGCCGCTGCCGTAGCGTGGCCGCACCGCTCGTGCGGATCTCTTACCTTAGTGTACCGACTATTTTAGCAGCTTATAGTGCACATCACTCCATGACTCCATCACTGCTTGAACTCTTGTGGTTGCGTGGGAGTGGAGGGGCACTGCATTGCCCGGAGTCGTGTTAGATTAGCTGTCTTCGAGCGAAAGACAGCACCAGGCTCCCTTCGGCCGACTGACCTTTGAGCTTTGCAGATGGCCGGTGGCCCAACTAATCCTTGAAATTTACTTTATTGCAGCGCTCACCGGTAAAACTCCGTGTTTCCACTTCCAAGTCAATAGAGAACCCCTGCCATGAGATACCTGCAATACTGGACCACCCCACATGAACACGTACGTTAGACTTTGGCTGCAAATTCCTGTTCGAGCTCGACACAACTCTGCAAGGAAATACGAAACGAGAGCACACGCGACCTGATAATTATGCAGAAAGTGAGGATCAATTGGATTTGTAGATCAACCTTTTTTGTAGACATTAACAATGTACATAATAGTGTATTAGCATGTTGTGTTTATTCCCGTCATATGTGCTCGCTTTTGTGACCCCAGAGCGCGTCTGTGTATGCCACGCCGTGCTATGCCATGCCATGCCATGCCATTCCAATCAGTCATAAGATCATAAGATCAGACAGTGAAGTCCGATGTGTCGTCAACACGAGTTTTCTCTGCTCGTGGAAGGGTTCTTCTCGCGCTTGTCCTTGAGTTCTGGACACCGTCTGCGATGATTAATAAACCAGTTGCTGACCTAGAAATCCTGGTTAGCTGACTGGCGCGTGTCTTTCGATTCAGACCACTGCACTCACCTGCGTCAGGTTGATGTTGGCCTTCGTAGCAAAGTATTTCTTCTGCTCTTCCGAAGGATAAGGATTGTCAATATGCTCTTCGAACCATCGTTTCATGATCTCTGTCGATTGCTTTGGCAAGTTGCTTCGTTTCCGCGATTTGGACCCAGCATATTCGTAAGCCGTCGCGTATCCGTGGCCGTCGTGCAGATACTCTGGATTCGTGAATGGAGGTGGTTGTGATGCGCCAGGTACCACACTGTAATATCCATCATGCGGTCCAAGACGCGGCGGTGCGTGTTGTTGAGGAGGCAATGGTGCATGTGAAGCAGGGTTGCCGCGAAAAGGCAGTGGGTCCAGAGCTGACCTTTGTAAACTTCTTTGCTGATCATCCAGGATCGGTCTTCCATCTCTGATTTCGTGACCACCTTGCCAAGCTTCCCCCCTGCTCTGTACCGAGACCCTTGCATCATAATCGCGTCCTGGCTGTGCGGCTGGAGCGGGCGCAGAATAAGGATAGTGCACCATTGATGGGGGACCATGCAGGTTGCGTTCCGGATCCGAGTACGAACGTGATGAGTGTTCACGAACGTTTTGCGAAGTGGAAGCTGCACCAGGTTGGCCAGATTGCGGCCACGAGAGTCGATCGTCGGCCATGAGCGCTGCTACTGTTTTGGAGTCTCTTCGTGAAAAAGGAGAACCAGGTGGTGCGCTTTCCGGCGAGTACCGAGGCGTTTTCCTCTCCCAATGTTCCTCTGGGTAGTTTCGCTTTCTAGCCTGGTTAGTGATCTCGGGAAGCTTATAAGAGGTTTGCTCGTAGCCCGAATCCCGAGGTGAGGGATGCAGTGTCATCTGAGAGGGTCCTGGGGTAGCTGGTGGACTTCCGAGGACCTGGTATGTCAGAGTTCGATCTTGAGAGCGTCATGCAAGGTTCAAATCACTTACCGATCGCAAAGGTGGTAGAGTCAAATCGCTCTTTGCCATTGGAGAGTGGGAGGGAAAACGCGATGCCGGGAAGGGAGCTGGTAGCATGGCTCGGGGATCTGATGCACTCGGTTTCGGAGCTGTGGAGACGGCCAGCGGCCAACTCAGAGACCCCTCATTATCGTAGTCAATCGAAGCTCGACTGGACTGAGGAGTTGACAGCCCGCTTCGGTATGCCTCTCTACGCCTGGCATCGTCGAATCGGTCCAGTTGCAGACGGTCGAGCTGTGCACGTTCCATATGGTATAGATGCAATAGTTACAGTGTACGGACAGAGTGTGTGGTTCGAAGACAATGTCAAGAAGCTGCCGTTTATAAATCTATGTCTGTGTCAGCTGCAAGAGTCGTTATATGTGGAATAGCAGTCAAGTGCTCCAGCATTGCAGCTAGACGTGAAATGCGAAATATCACAACGAATGTGGTCAGGAAGGTCTTACTTACAATGACTCCAGTACGCCGACACGGAGTTACAAGCCATGCAATTAAATAAACCAGACCCGATGCGAGGAAGACAGTGAATAGTGATATATGGTATCGTCAATCGATATATGATGGTTGCTGAGTGGAAGCGAGACGAGTGAGAGTGGTGGGAAGGATAGTCGTAGAGATAGATGGCGAGCCGGGCAAGGTGCGTTGAAGTTGATGTCGAGTCTAGAATCGAGACTCGAATGTCGGAGGCAGTGCGAAGCAGGGCGAGGAAGTGCAAAGTGGACCGAGCCGAGAGGTTGGAAAAGTGAAGAAAAGCCAAGGTGATTGGAATGGGCAAAGACCGGCAGTCGCAGATCTATTATGGAGAGATGCCAGAATCGGCAGTCGGGACGACTGCAGTTGGGTACTTATGATGATGATGATGAGGATGAAGAGCGACGGAGAGAAGGGTTCAAGAGAGAATAGGGTATCGAAGCTCGAGCTTTGACATGACACTGCAGGAACGAAAAGAGACGTAGGCCGATGGATGATTTCAGACTAGCACGACCGAGTGTGGTGTCAAGAGTCAGGTCTCGTCACCGAGCGTGAATGCTAAAGCAATAGATTAGCCTTGGAGAATGAAGATCGGTGCTGTGCATGGCCGGCCGTGGCCCCCCCCCTCCTAAGGACTCCAAAGTCGGGTCCCAGCCAAACGCTCAGACGTTTCCTACAACGGGCGCCAACGAATAGGGTGCGACAGCGAAACCAGCCATGGCAGTGGGAACGCTCCGCCAGAGCAGAACAGGCATTGGAGGATGATGCACAACGGCGGGCGGTAGGTACAGGTACGTATGGACACAGTAGTGGTACCAGCTTTTGATGGAAACAGTCTGTCTCCACATGCTGCTTTAGCTGCCGTGAGACATGAACTCAGGGTGAACTGACGGACAGATAGGCAGCAAAGCAGCCCGCCGGCCAGCCAGTCAGCCAGACAGCCGGTAACATGCGGTACGGGTGGGACAGTGTGGTGCGTCTTGCAAAGTACCCGTACTGTACCTGTCATTGGGTACAAGATTGCGTGCGTACTGTACGGTCGATTGGCCGTGCTGTGCAGCCGCATAGACGTACTCAAAGTAGCAATTCCAGGGCTGCGGATCAATGGACTTTTCTGCGGGAACACGTTCGGGAGGTGGCAGGCTGAGGTGGGATCTGTACTGAAGGTGGGTGCTGGAACAGAATCTGAGGCACTGACCGGGAGGAAGACACAATGGAATGAGATCTGCAAACACGACACCGGGGACGTGCAGAAATGTGTGTGTTCACCACGGCTGCGTGGGTCGGCGCCGAATGACAAAGAAGGTTTTACCAGGGTTTGGCTCCCGCTGCATGTCTGTCTGTAACATCAACCGAAGCCTAAAATTGATTGATGTACGCCATGGCCACCTGCTAGCAACATGCGACCTGCACATGCTGAGGTGGGAGCATCCAGTGCTGTTAGTGTAGCACCGAAAAACTGTGCCCGAGTCTCAAGGCCGCTTCTCGCCGTCGGTCGTCGTTATTATTGTTGTTGTGTTTGTCGACAATTGCTCGAGATGATGGAAGCAGGACCTACCTGCTAGACTTGATGATGGGATTTCTATCACCTCTCTGTATCGACTTGACGCAAGGTACATGTAAAATTTCCCCCATGATATGATTTCAGAGGTCTTGGACGCGATGAGACAAGCAAGCGGTAGCTCCGGATGATTTGCGGTACAGTATGTTGGCGTAGCGTAAGTTAGGCACGGCGACATTGGCGTTTGTTCGCAATCGTAATCCGTGGTTCGATCATGAGGTAACACGACGTGTTTAATACATGTATAGTTCAACGCAATAGACTGTACAGTACCTTACTCCTGGGACTTCGATTGTATTGCTGGATATGGACAGGGGAAGCGATGGAATGTGCCTTGGTGGAATGTGCCTGCCGTGGTGTTCAGAGCGTTTGAAATTGACGCCGTACAAATCCGTTCCCGCAATTTGACACTTTGCTTGCCGAACCGTGGCAGTCCTGACCAGGAGCGTCTAGTCGTTATCAGTCTAGCTTCTTGGAAGACACCTGGTCGAAAAAGGCAATACAGCAACCAGAGGGGTCAATATCGCAGTCGGGGTCGGACAGGCTATGCATAATAGAATCAAGTACAGCACTCACCACTACGACAACGACACATGTTCGATATATTTCCACACCAACCGCATACCGCATACCGCATACCACATACCACCACGACGAAAACAACTCGAGTCGGACGCGAGACCTCGGATCCGTAAAAGGCCAAGAAAGCAAGGACCCGGAGATATTCCAGATTTCGACCTTCCGTGGGGTGTGAAACCTGTTCAGTCTCAAGAACCACTGCATCGTTGTCGAAATCTTGGTCCACGCATGGGCTGCGACAGCAGCAGATTAGATTCGCATGCCGTCCAGCAACAAGAAGCACAGAAGCACAGAAGCACAAACCAAGATTGCACGCCAGCACGAAAGAGGTTAGAATCTTCGGCCGCTCCGAATCGATGTGATACAAGACCAATCGAGGGGCATACCGTTCCGCAAGTGCCAAAGCGCCGGGTCTGATGCAGCGTTCGTCCGTCGCATCGCGTGAACGAACAGTGGGACATGTCACAAGCTTACAATGCTGCAGTTTCGTGCTCCATCAACGGAAAGTCAAATATGCCTTGGCTGATCACTGATCAGATGCCACAGGTGGGGTCAGCAGATTAGAATTCCAAACAATCTCAAATCACCCTGGCTCATGTACACTAGCATTCACTCTGTATCGGATCGTCCTGCTCCAACCTGACTGCACGCTAAGAGTCATGTCAACCTTTCAACGACCACTGACACGAAAGACACCAATTGTTTTGATGGACTGATTCGGTGTAAATTGGGGCTGTCCGTGTCCAGATCACACCGACATCTCGAAATTATCCCAATCGTCCTCCGATTCCCCAATTTGGCCGTACCGATCGCGCATTGCATGCGTGACCCATACCAGACTTCGAGGCTGCTCTCATCGCCGGAGATCGACGCCTACATGTAGGGCGAATCGGCGCGGCGCGACGCCGTCCGATGAGCGATACGATCCGTCGAGATGAGATGCCCCTACATGAGACTCATACATGTAGAATTCGACTTCAGATTGGGTTAACCCCACGCAAAGAACGCGCGACTGCTGTGTTGGTGGCGGTCATTATTGTTACCACAACGGCATCATTCCGATCACCATTACTCATAGCACGCGGCTTGTGACGGAGCTACCACAACGGCACAAGAAAACAGTCCAGAGCTAAGCACTACCCTATCTTCGATTAGCAGTGCAACCAGTGACAAGTGGCTGAATTCCTACGACCATGACCATCGGAGCTAAACTACCTTACAGTATGGCTTGGGCAAGGGCACTTTCTCCAACCTCCAACAGTCACGACGTTCTCTAACTTTACAACCTGAATATCCAGCCAATCCGCAGTGCAATACGCCGCCAGAGTGCCGCAGGTGCCGACTCTAAACAGTCCTTGATCGTTGTCGCAAGGAGTATGGGGCATTGCGCTGGGTACTGACGGTTGTGCAACATGATTTTTAACGCTTTACGTACATGCACCAAGAGTACACCGCCGTGCGCAATGCTTGTACTGTACAATAAATACAGTTCGTACCTCGAGCGTGATCTGGGTTCGGAAATAACGCGCCGAAAGGATGCGCAGTATCAATACAGCATGGCGCTCGCCAAACAGTGCTTGAACGGTCTAGCGTACGGGACTTGTGCATGCATGCATGCTCACAAGCAGGTATTGGTCGAGCTGGAACCCGACATGGTTACCCAATCGCCGCATCAAGGGTAGATACAGCAGACGTCACTGGAGGGTTCCAGTCAGGCGGGACGTCCATATCTGGCAGCAGGCGGGTGTCATTTGTCAAGCCGGATCTGGATCTGCAGAGGCTCTGTTTACAAGTCGCCAAGCTTCCTTCATGTAACCAACACTGAATACACGACTCGGTGGAGAACGAACGACAAATGACAGCACAGACTACTGTACTACACTAAATCACAAATCAACCTCAGTACTGCCCTGAGGATTGAGCCGGAGTCAAAGCCAGTCAGGAGCAGTCAAGCTTCGTACAATCTTTCATGAGTCGACTTGTGGTAATGTAATCGTACTGTCCGATAGTGGCAGCCACCAGTTCGACTAACGTTAAGCATACATTGTAGCTTCATTTCGATAACCGTCATGGCGCACGTCACGAAGTCGGACCACACCCAAGGCAGCGGTGGTCCGCTCGCAAACTCTCGTTCGATCAATTGACTCGTTCAATTTGGCAAGCCGGCCGCTGAGACAGGCTATGGTGTGGTCCCTGGTATACTCCGGTAGGCAAATGAAGCATCCGAGTATACCGACAACTGGAACAGTACCTTGAGCTGCTTCTAAACGCCCATTCAGACTGACGTATGCTTATGCTTCCGACCCGGCTCATCTCTACGGTATTTTGCTCACTATGCAGATGGAATCCTGTTCATGTTCCAGGCTTCAAGTCCCGACAAACGGGAAATTTCACTACAGCACCAGAGACGGTGTATGCACGATGCGTTATGCCCCTCTCCCTCGGCTCAACCAGATATTGAAGCCCCGCCGGCAGCTAAGGTAGCTACTGAAGTGCATGAGGAGGATTCAAAATCATGAACTTAATGTGCTGCACGAAACGCCACACGTTTGTCATGTTCCGTTGCGCAAACCTCTGTCCTCGATTGATTGATGTCTTGGAATACGGTAACAAGCCAGCTACGGATGCATTCTTGTTTTCCTCTCATTATGCGCTGACGACAGGCGTTAGTTCCCCAACTATACGACTACTTGTCACTGTACTCTCCATCTCTGACTATAACGGTTGTCAAAGTCAACCTCCTCCACCAAAGCAACAAGGCCCCTGCGCAAACGGTTGATAGTGCAGCCCCCAGGCATGCAGAGTGAGCGCCCCATGCATATTCGACATGTGCCGGCATAAATTTGCGCATTGTTGCCAAAAATAGAAATCGAGTACCACTGCTGCTGCACTGTAAGTTAGTTTTGGGCAAGTTTCATGCATCATGACATGACAACGGACAGAAATGCATGTTGTTGTTACGAAACGGACCGGAGTCTGGCTGTTGACTGCCAGCAGCCACCCGAGGGACAACGATGAGCCAAGCTACTCTGTGCGGTAATAACCTCGGCCGAGCATCAACGCACTCCGACGTGCAAAGAAGGCACACCGGCGACGTTTCTGCCACAAAGCGCCGATCTCACTCTGTTCTCTCTGGAAGAACGCGTCCCAGTCGGATATCTGGTAGCCCAGCCTCGAGACAGCGCGCGGGTGTCAGGTAGGAGGATGACATGGTCTGTATACCGGTTTCTACCATGTATCTTGCTTGTCTACCTTATCGCAGACGAGATGATATGCGAGCAAGACTCTGCATTACAGCTGAATATTTGTGCAGACCGCAGTCAAACAGACTCATGACTATCCAGAGACGATCATTTGTAGCGTGCAGTGGGTGGTTGGACACGTTCTGTGGACCTGCCTATCTTACTTTGCATTTACGGTCTCTGGCCGAGGGAGATGTCAGCCCTGCCCTAGTCCTTGGATAGGGGCAGCGTATTAGGATAGCTTTGCGGCGGACTAAGTTACTGACGTCTGTCTTGTGCGCCATGACCTGTCGTGGTGTTGGAAATTGTAGTCACTACTCACCATTCCAACTCTGCACCGAGCATATGCGATGTCACCCAGTTTTTTGCTTTAACCCTGTCCCGTCTTGGCGGGTATAGGCCGCGGACTGCGTGGAGTACCTTACTGTATGTTGTAACGCGCACGGAGCACTACTGGCAGTAGTAGGACTTGTCCGCTTTTATTTCCTGGTGGTTCGTCACGTCTGTCTCAAACGTCACAGCTCATGTGCCGTGGATCCTACTCTAATAGATTGATGAAATGTCCGGCATCTTGCTCAATGCGCAGGGCCTGACATAATGTTGGGGGCGCTGGCTGTATAATGGTGAGTTCCAAATAACGACATCAACCCAGGTCGGCGGGGCAAAGAGACCGTTCTGTCCTGTGCTGCAATCTAAATTGATCAGCCTGTACTACCCTTCTCAGGATCCCAGGTCGTTAATGGAGCTCCATGTAAGAAAGGCGTAGAAGCTTGATAGATTATCAGATTGCCAAAGTGCAGACAAAGCGTCTGGACCGGATGCTCGCAACCACAACCATGCAAGCCCCGGACTGGCTGCTGCTTCTGCTGCTGCAGGTGCAGGTGTGTTTCCCTAACCCAGACAAGCGTAGATGACACCGCATAGAGACATGACCACCTCATATCAGCGACATTGCCAAGGTATGGACATCCCCACCTGTGTGTTGTTGTTGCCATACCAGACGGCGTAGACGCTTGATGTCTGCAGCAGCAGCATCGTTATTGCGGTGAAAAAAATCCGCGCCGTACGACCCGCTGTCGACAGCGTTCATGCATTGGAGCATTCAAAATTACTGTACGCACGACAGCGAGTCAGCAAGTCAGCAAGTCAATCAATATCGCAGTGATGGGTCGCTTGCTCCTTCCCACTTCTCTTGTATCCTCCTCCTCATCAGCAGCTCGGCTCGTCTATCCGGAATGGCACAGGATGCATGCCGCAGTTCACGGCTGTTCCCAGTTGCCACCACGTCCGGCTGAAGTTCCAATCTGAGCTCTTGACAGCGGCACGTCGGACTCGGAGACAAGCACGACAGCATTCAGTTCATTCCCGTGTCTTGCGGCTCACTGCCATGTATAGAATTGTGAATCTGATATAGGCAGGCAGGAGCATTTGCCCAAAGAGCTGCTACTTGAATGGAAGGTACCTCAGATTACCCCGCGATCTCCAAATCGACTCGGATGATGGTCGAATCCATCACAGGCAGGCGCGCGCAATCCAGCTGGCACGTCAATTGCCGAGTGTATCCGCAATTTATTAATAATCCAAAAGCTACTCCATCGTCATAGCTTGACGGCATAGCGAACCTCCAAGGTCCAAGCAAAAGGTCAAAACAGTCACGGTGGTCTTAATGAACACCATTCTCAAATCCTGCAGAGCGTCAAGAATAGCAACTCGAGTCCCTAGCATCACCAATCAATTGCGACTTGTTCATCAATCTACCATGAAGGAAGCATTTGTATGTACCGAACATCATCCAGAGCATAAAACAATCCCCTAACGACGTCCGACTAGGTCGACAAAGGCCCAAAGGTCAACATCAAGGACGTACCAATTCCGAATCCCGAAGCAGGTCAGGTCGTCATCAAGATCAATGTTTCTGGCAGTAACCCCAAGGTCAGCCACTGCAGTTTTGAAATGATACCAGAATCACGGCTGAAATTCCTAGGATTGGAAAGTCCCTGAACTCACCGGCGCAGTCATGAACCATGGCGACGATATGGCTGGTACCATCCATGAGCTCGGCCCGGGCACCTCCGGCTACGGCCTCAAGGTCAACGACCGCGTCGCTGCTTTCCACGAGATGAGGACCCCTCACGGCTCTTTCGCGGAGTACGGCGTCGCCTGGGCAAACACGACCTTTCCGCTCCCGGATAAAACCTCGTTCGAAGAAGGTGCAGCTCTTCCCCTGGCCGCCCTCACCAGTGCAGTAGGTCTGTACGCCCGCCTCATGCTACCACAGCCATGGACTCCAGCCACAACCCCGACGCCCCTTGTCATCTACGGCGGCAGCTCAGCAGTTGGCAGCTACGCCATCCAGCTCGCCTTGAAGAGCAACATCCACCCCATCATCGCTGTCGCCGGCAAGGCCGCATCGCACGTCTCGCAGTGGTTGGACGAGAGTAAGGGCGACGCGATCGTGGACTACCGCAACGGTGACGAGGCGCTCGTCAAGGGTATTCGTGACGCCCTCAAGGGCCAGAAACTGTACCACGCCTTCGACGCAGTGTCGGAAAAGGGCAGTTTCCAGAACTTGTCCAAAGTCCTTGAGCCACAAGGGTCGAAGATCACTCTCGTACTGCCAGGTAGAGACTACAGTGCTATTCCTGAGAATATCGAGAAGAGCACCACCACCGTTGGATCTGTACACAACGAACTGAAAGACTTTGGATACGTCTACTCGAGGTATCTAAGTAAAGGATTGGAAGAGGGCTGGTTCAAGCCACAGCCGCAGGAGGTCATCAAGGGAGGATTGGAGGGTGTTGAGGAGGGTCTCAGGAATCTGAAGGAGGGCAAGGCCAGCGCGGTCAAGTACGTTTTCCGCATCGCCGACACCCCTGGTCTGCAGTCGTAGACGGTCTTTACTTCCGCAGTCCCATTCTTCGGTCATGAAGGAATAAAGGAATATTAAATGTATATACGAATGACCGTAAAATAGAAAAGGAGTCTTTTGGAGAAGACTGTGCATCCCATATCATGACTATGCCTGGAATCTATATCATCTTAAGGTCATCCCTGCTGTGATCCTGTCCACCATCTTACTGTATATGATTCGTACATCTTGTGACCATTGACTCTCGACGAATGTCGACTCCCTCATGCTTGTTCAGGCCATAGCGAACTTGCTCTTCGCCCTCAACCTCGCTCCAAAGTACCACAGTATGTAAATACCAACGCAACCAAGTATCAGGAGACCACCAAGCAGCGTAGTGCCTTTGTCAACCCCAAGATTGACGTAAAGCGGCCTAGCGAAGATGATCGACCCAGCCGCCAACGACGATCTGAACGCATCGTTTGCCGCGAACAGACTCGCTGCGTACATAGGGTACGTCAGAGGAAGATACATGAACAAGCATTGGAAGCTAAGACTATCAGTGATTGATCAGACGACAAGACAGTAAGAAGATACTCACAGTACGAAACCGCCCCAGGCGAACAGCGTGATCGCGGCGATACTGCTCATCCAGTGGATATCCTCCTTGGCTGTCCATCCAAACCAGAACATCGAGATCGGGAGAGCCCACACTGCGATGAGAGCAGGCACAAGACGGTGCTCTTGCGCGCGCATACCGTTCTTCATGATGTCTGGCTCGAGATACCAGTAGACGTACGAGCAGTAAGTAATAAGCCCAAGGATGCAGGCAACGGTCATGCAGAGAAATGCGACGCCTAACGTGCCGATGCTGAAATGATAGATATCGATATACACGAGCGGGAACGCCTCGAAAAAACTGTAGTAGACGCCGTAGATGAGGGCCGTGTAGACGTGGGCGAACAGGATGGCAGGATCTTGAACCGTCATCAGAAGCGGCACAATGAGCGCTTCGTATGTGACGGTACTGAACTTCTTCGTGCCTTGGTCGATCTCGGACTGCGAGAGCATCTTATCATTACCTGTAAGCTTACGGAGACGGCGGGCGCGACGAAGGAGAATGGTGCCGGAACTCGTCTCTGGCATGCTGACGAACCATGCGATGAAGATTGGACCGGCGATCCAGACGATCTCCCAGAACGCCCAGCGCCAGCCCTTGGCTTGAGTCGCGAAACCTGACAGGACGGGTCCGAGAGCGGGACCGCAGAAGGCGGCCGCTGCCCAGACAGCGATGGCGTAAGGCAGCTTGATCAGGGAGTAAATGTCTTGCAAGCTTGCGCCGCTGGTGGCAAGTGCGGGCGAGCCGAGGAAGCCTGTCAGGAAACGCAGCACGAGCATGCCGGCATAGTTGTCAACCAGTGCCGTCGGAATGCCGAGAATGGTGAAGAGGAAAAAGGTTGATATGTACCAGATATTGCGACCGTATGCCGGGATCTCCGACAGAGGAGAAAATAGCAGAGGGCCCAGTCCGTAACCGAGCACGTACAGCGACAAGATGGTGGAACCTTGTGCATAGTTGAGTTTCCACTGTGCCATAACCTGGACTTGGGCGGTAGTGTAGATGGATGACGAGACGTAAACCGCGAACGTGTACAGTAGGATAAGCGCGGTTATGTATATCTTCTTACCCAGAGACCAATTCTGAGGGTTTGCAGGATCATCTGTGGTGTACCAATCCACCAGAATGACACCGTCAGCGGTCTTGGTGGGAACAATGACGTTCGACTGGATTCGTTCCATGGCTCCTTCTTCTTCAGCTCGTTGACGCTCCTCGGTCCACTGCCGCGTTGAATCTCGTGTGGTCGTGCGTGTGAGAGTGACTTGACCGAGCTCCGGGTCGTTGTCAGAACGGTCGGAGCCGATTGATGAGGCTGCGTCATTTCGGGCCTCTTTAGCCTGCGGAGCGGGTTTGTCTGTTTTCTCAATGTCGGCCTCAGACCATGGAATTTGAAAGCCATCTTGCTCTTCGGGGTATTTGAGGAACTTGTTGCGCGTGAAATAGCGTATCAGCTGGCCAAGTGGAGCTTCTCTGATGAGATCCGCCATGATGAATTTGAGTATGAGAAGCTAAACACTTTGGGCTCGTAAAAGTGATGCAGAAAGAGGAGGGAACAAACGCTGGGTAGCGGTGACTTGCCAAGTGAAAGTGAGGACTAGATTTGGTTGTACCACATTCATCTTTACTTATATGCTGACTGGCTGGGAGACAGAGCACTGATTGGTAACACCGACGAGTATTACTAACACCGAGCAATTGCAAAGAAGCGACCAGATCTGTGAGTCAGAAACCTCTGCGTGATTAAGAAGGATAGACATGGTTGCCGCAGCGCAAAGTGATTGGCTGTAGCATTCAGAATCGGGATCCTATAAGGGAGACTTATAGCACTGACCCGTTGCCGGAGGGAAGTTTCACCGCAGGCTGAGAAATGAGATGGTGGCCTATACAAGGATGTCAAAGGAAAGGCGTGCAAGATAGCAATAGAAGGATGAAACCTTTGCGGCGTTAGCTCCTTCTTAAGTCCGCAAAGCATGTGATTGATCAGGTAATCAATCACGGCGACTCTAGGCGGCTCCACCATGAGATGCTCGTGCCATTTCCACCAGGTCAAGACGCTATTGATGAAGGGACTTGTGAACTCGTGAGATGTACGGTACTTACCGTGCACGTCACCTCTGACGAATGAGAGTGCTGACGCTAGCAAGACCGCGTCGAGGCTGGCCGTCGGTGGCTCGTTTGAGAAATCACATCTGCACGTCAACGTCAAATCCGTTCGATAGGGTACTCGTATTGGGGTGTAGAGATATGAACGTAAGTTGATATGTATCTGATACAGCCCGGAGCCTGGAAACCCCTCCGCAACCGCCTCCCTTACTTACTACCACTCGTGCCGGGTCTTTGGTCGGTCCTTCCTCTCCTCTCACGCTTGAAACACCCAAATTGACCCTTCGTTCCTTCTCTCAACTTCTTAAGCGTGGCTCGCATCTCTGGCAGCTCACTCTGCAGCTTTTGTCGAGCATCGCTATCGGTCCTTTCATCCAGGACGAGATATATCTGACTCTGCAGTTCCGAAGCCTTTTCGGTCGTGTAGTTGCTAAGGGTCTGAGCGATTAATTCGACATCGAGCGTCGCTTGCATCAGCGCTGGCAGCGTGTACGATGGCCGTTCTCGGAATGCATCCAACAGAGCCGTCGAGACCTGTTCAAGGAGGTACGACAAGATCTGGTTTGTCAGCGCCGTAGCAGAGGTAGAAACCTCGGTATGCACAAGAACAAGCGTGAGTAGTACATCGTAGACGTATGGCTTGGCGTTCGTGGGCCGAGGAGTCTGTGGCATCCAAGCAGGAGACGCGACTCCACTGTTGATCGTGGTGGCGAGCTTGTCGACAGTAGGTTTGACATATGACTGGAACAGACGCGAATCGATTTGCCCAAGAACATCGCGGATCGTTTTTGATTCTTCAGCCAATTTGACCGAGAAGGAAGTCTCGAATTGGGATATCAGTTGGGGTATGATCTCGCGCCTGAGGTAATTCAGATTGCTCAAGGTCAGCAGCATGCGCACGTTCTGTAAATCGGTCAGCGCTATTTCATTCAGAATTTGAACGGCTCTTACCCTGTCAACCGTGCTTGACAATCCTACAGCAGTGTCCACGTTGGTATCAATGGACAATCTTTGCATATTTGTTTGCAAATTATCGTCAATGCCATCGGTCTTTTTCGTGCGTTCTGCGTTCTCCACTGCGCCGCTGAGTGCCTTGTATAGACTGGTGACAAATTGACTGCGGACCATCTGCAGTAATTTCGCCGAAGGCGGAACCACAACATCAGAAGAATCTGCTCTCGTCATGGCTTCGGACAGAAACAAGATTTTTTGCATGTGACTGAGAATTGTCTCTTCGAACGACATGAACTTGTTAGGCATGCTAGTCAGATCTTTCCTCTCGGCATTGCGAGTCCAGTCTTCGAGCACCTTGCACTTCTCAGCGTCTGCGTTCCAAGCCGCACAAACCGCTTGCACGCAGCGTTCGCGGACACCTCCCACAAGTGCCCTCAACGATTCCATCAAGCGAGTGTCATCTTTGACTACGGATAGAGCTGCAGCGTCACTAGCGGCTGAGCCAACCGTCACCAATGCCCTACTAAGGTATTGTACTCCGCTAAGAGATGTAGCATGAGGAGGCCAGAACGCAAACTTTTCCCACGCATCGCCCCGTCTCGGAGACGGCGGAGGTAGATCAGCAGGATCGAATTTGAATTTGCGAGCAGCGTCACTGGGACCTAATGCTGAAGCGGGTGTAATGGGTGTCTGCGGAATTGGTGACACCAGTTCCGAAATGTCCTCGATAGGTGGCTCCGTGAAGAAGAGAAACACCGCGTCTCTCAGGAGTTGAATAAGATCAGCTGCGCCGGCATGAAGTTGACGTTTGTGTTCCGGAGACAACGAGATGTGTTGTCGTGTTTCCGCTGAAGTCCAAGTCGAGTTGGGAAGGTTCTTTTGCGCCCTGCCATCGATGAAAGACCGAGCACTCTCCCAATAGTCAGACGCCTCTCCCAGAAGACCTCCGTTGTGCTCGAGCAGTATCTTGAGTGAACTTTCCACCAGGTCCCAGAACTGTAGGATCTTGGCACTATCAGCATTGCTCGTGCCAATGCTGCTTTGCGACGGTGAAGACAGGTAGGTTTTGGTCGCGGCAACAGAAGGCGATTCTCCGCTTGCCAATTTGCGACGCAAGATCTCAATATCCAGACGACAACGTTCTGATGTGTTTGATATCTTCGATCGCAGACGTTCATACCAACTGGAGAGCCAAAGCCATATCGGATTCTCGTCGGTGCCCACTTGTAAAAGTACAGATATCAACTCAGTATGCAACTCGTGACGATCGCTGTGGGAGATACCCTCGGAATGCATATCGACGTTGCTAAGTTGTCGAAGAGCGCTCTTTCTAAATACTTCAACCTGGTTCTCTACGTCGTACCACATCTTGGCCGCAACTATCACTTGTCGGATGTCGGGATCGGTAAGAGTCGCGTTATTATGGGACGCCGCATCTGCAATAGCCTTTGCTTCCTGTGACAAGCGTCTGGCCTTTTGGTATTCTCGAATGAGACTCTCATAATCGTGCTTTCGGATACAGGTCTGGATGTTGCCGGCAACCTCCAAGGTCGTTCTGTTCGACTCAACGAATGACAGGATTGATTTGAGGTTCTCCTCCCGATCTCTTCCACCGAGCGCAGGTCCCCAGACCTCCTCTGCTTTGACAGCAATTTCGATCAAAGGCGCTTTGATACCAAGCACGCCATATTCGGTCTCTTTTGTGAGAGAGTTCTTCCGCAGATCTTCCGGCCTTACATTTGGAGCACTGAACGGGTTGCTGGCCTTACGGAAATGACCCCCTCCTCGACTGTTATGACGGGAATGAGGACGAGCACTTGTCGGAGGAGGCGCAGACTGTCCTTGTCCTTGGGCACGCATTTCGTTGTAAACATTATCGATGGTAGCCTTGGCCTTGACAAAGCGCTCAAAGTTGGATTCGACCAGGACTTTCAAGGAAGCCGACTTCTTCTCAATAGATTTGGACAGAAAATCGAGGCCTCGGAGGAGGTCTTCGGTAGATGCCTGCTGATGTACCTGAGACAGAAAAAGGGTCGGTGAAAATGTAGTGGAAGATAACATAAACTTGTTCCTCAACTTCAGATCATCTTCGACAGATAGTCCTCTGCGACGCAGCTCTTGCACCACGCTGGGAGCGATACCCAAGGGATCCTGCTCATCCTTCTGTACAATATTGCCTGACCCTTCTCCTGCATCAGCGGCACCTGATAGCCTTGATTTGAACTTTGTCCGACGGTCGAGTCCAGAGTAGCGTGAAGCGCGACGTGAGGGTCGCGATTGGAGCGCCTTGGCCTGTTGCTGTTCCAATTCATCTTCGGAAGGGTCGCTCTCATCCTCTCTTTCTGGCCATTCGGAAGGGTATAGATTGGTCAATCGGTAGTGGTTGAGCAGATCACGCTCAATTGCTGCCGACATTGGGATGGTGGAACTGCCTACGGAGTGGACACGCAGGTGTTGTTGGTCTTGACAGCTTCGTGCTATGCGGGTTCCATGACAGTTGCGGGTGAAGCCGGTCGAAGGTTCACAAGAAAGGGTCCAGACGCGGGACCAATGCGGCAGCAGCTTCTCGTTCTGGTTGCGTTTACCCGCAAAGAGCTTCTTCCAATCTGTTTCCGCTTTCTTTTCTCTAGCTCGCCAACCTCATCTCTTTGCGCCCATAACACATACTCTCCAACCCTACGCCAATTCTTTTCTCACGATGTTGGCCGGTAGAACCTTTGCTGCGCCTGCTCGGCAATGCCTGAGGCAGGCTGCGCGTTCACAATTCATGAGACCAGCCTTTGTTCAGGTATCGAATCACCAACCCAACCTCGATTGGCCGATTGCTGATGATGGATACCACAGGCCCAATCGAGGACATACGCCACTACCTCTGCGGATGAAAAGGTCGCCAAATTTAAGGGTCAGAAAGGAAGCGATGTATGAAACCCCCACTAGGCTTTTTCAACACAGTCGAGGATTAGCGATAGGCAAGAAAGAGAGACTGATGGCATAACAGGGCAAATACACAGTTACATTGATCGAGGGTGATGGTATCGGTCCAGAGATCGCACAATCAGTCAAGGACATTTACTCGGCTGCTGGTGTCCCTATCAAGTGGGAACCAGTCGACGTTACCCCTCAACTCAAGGACGGCAAGACTGTTATCCCGGATGCGGCAATCGACAGTGTTAAGAGGAACTATGTCGCACTCAAGGGTCCTCTTGCTACTCCTGTGGGCAAGGGTCACGTCTCACTCAACCTTACTCTCCGTCGTACCTTCAACCTCTTCGCAAACCTCCGTCCTTGCAAGTCCATCGCTGGATACAAGACCCCATACGATGATGTCGACATTGTCCTCATCCGTGAGAATACCGAGGGAGAGTACTCTGGTATCGAGCACGTCGTCGTTGACGGAGTCGTCCAGTCCATCAAGTTGATCACCAAGGAGGCTTCTGAGCGTGTCCTGCGATTCGCTTTCCAACACGCCCAGGCCATCGGTCGCAAGAAGGTCCGCGCTGTCCACAAGGCAACCATCATGAAGATGTCCGACGGTCTCTTCTTGAACACCGCCCGCGAATTGAGCAAGGAGTACCCAGACATTGAGTTTGACGCTGAGCTTCTGGACAACGCCTGCTTGAAGATGGTCACCGACCCTCTTCCATACAACGACAAGGTTCTTGTCATGCCAAACTTGTACGGTGACATTTTGTCCGACATGTGCGCTGGTTTGATCGGTGGTCTTGGTCTTACACCATCTGGAAACATTGGTGATGAGTGCAGTATCTTCGAGGCCGTCCACGGTTCCGCTCCAGATATCGCCGGCAAGGGCCTTGCCAACCCAACCGCTCTTCTTCTCTCCAGTATCATGATGCTTCAACACATGGGTCTTAACGAACACGCCACGCAGATACAGAGTGCCATCTTCAAGGTTCTTGCCGAGGGCAAGGTAAGTGATCCTTATCATGATACAGCAGGACTCATTAGCTAATTTCCGTCCAGACCATTACCGGTGACTTGGGCGGCAAGGCCAAGACCCACGAGTACGCCGACGCTGTCATCAAGGCCTTGTAAATTAATGGCGTAGATGACGGACGGGGTTGATAGGTGTTGCTTTTGAGCCAAACTGCATTCTTGTAGAAATACCAACAATTGATTATATGGACTCCCTCTGTTGTTCTCACTTGTTCTCTGCCATATCCTGTGCGACGATGATTTCATCTGCCATCTTGACGATTAGATGGACACCGAGATTGACATGATGAATTACTACAACCTAGGTAGTATCTACATGCTAGAACTTAGGACACGTCAATGAAGACACCATCTCGGGGAGCTTCGTAACGTTTCGCTTCGTCGCTTCAGCGCTCGCTGTAGCTCTCGCGAATGCTGTCGCGGTCACTGTCGCGATCTGTGTCGAGATTTCGTGGTGGATGGCCTGTGGCGCTGCTGCCTTCCACATGTAATATCACGCGTCACGCGTCGCGCACCTGACGTAGGCAGGGACCATCGAAGCGTGACAGATTCCCAAAATACTCACATGTGCATGTATACATGTATGGCGACTGTCATGGCCTCCATCCATTTGGCTCTGTGATTTGAGGTATATCTTCAAGCCAGACGCAGATCGGCCCTTCGAATATCTTCATCCTAGCCAATTGCCGCCGGTCATGCCACTGCCCATACCCATACCCATGCCACTTCCAGGGCCAGGAAATCCATTGCCATGACTCCATTGTCCGCCGCGACTCCAGCCTTGGCCCTGCTCGTTCGCAGTGCTGTTAGTGGCGGAAGGGTCACCGTTTTCAGTGCCCGGCATATTGGATCCGTAGCCGAGAGGCACCGAATCGACGTCCATGCCGAATTGAGCGACTAGCTGGTCCCAGCTCGCCCAATCCATGTCTGTGTCTGCAGTCCCATTTACGTCAAATGGCATGTCAACATCTGCCGTCGTACCGGCGGGTCTGTTGATAAAAAAGTCGGAAGGTGTTTGAGACGGGAATAATGGTCTTGCAGAGGCGGATGAATTGCTGGTTGTCATGTTCTCAGGACGGAGAGGCCAAGTATTCCCGTGCATGAGCCCGGGCGCGGTGTTGTCGATGTTCAAGTCTAGTGGGATACTACCCGCGTCGATGCTGTTCAAACTGGGCGATTGAAGAAGCTTAGTCGAGTCCATTGGTCGTGTGCCATAGGTCGGAGACGAGTCAATGAATCGATTGATTTGAGCTTGACTTAGGGGTGCAGATACCATTCTTGGACGATTCCTCATGGCTGTCACCAAATCTGCAGTGGAGCCTGGAAGGATATCTTTCGGTAGGGGTCGTGCGATATCATTATCGAGGCGGGCATTTTCAGCCAGTGCTTGGGCACGAGCGGCGCGGGCTTTAGCGATGATCCGGTTCAGTGGGCGCCACAGATGGCCCTTGCGATGGTCTTCGCTGAAAGCTCTGTCGTGCCAATGTCTGTCGCAAGTCTTGTCCACAGCGATCCACGCTCGCTCTACAAGCTCACCCTGGGTTCTATGACAGAGCTCGGACAAAATGAAAGCGAGGGCATGCCATTGCATATACGTCTTGAACAGCCATCCCCACTTCATGGTTCTGGCTTCGGTCTCGAGCAGAGAAGCGTACTCAATGTTCTCCAGACTGGTGATAAACAGCTTTTCTCGGATCTCGTTAGGAAGATTGGCACCGCCGTTCTCGCGCTGAAACGGGTGATAGACCATAAGCCACATCTTGGCCATCATCAATCGGGCGACTGTCGCAGTTACCCAAAAGATTGGGACGGTCATGTCACAGTGCTTAAGGTATTTGTCTTCAAGACGTTGCTGACATTCTGCGATCCACTTTTCCTTGTCCTCGAGCTTGACGCTACTAAAACCAGAGATTTGATGGTAGCCTGGAGGGATGTAGTTGAGGCGTCGGAAAGTGTTGGCGACTTCGAACCTAATGAGGCAGAATGACATGTCTGTACAGCCTTGTCTCTCTTTGGGCATGGTCTTGCTGGATGGATCAATGTCGGCGTCATTGATATTCAGAGGCATGAGGGTATCAAATTGCTGCTCAGCGATTGTAGGATCACAACCATGATCTTCCGAGGCACGAATATCGAGAATGCAGATCTGCCACCAGAGACGTCGTCGCATTTCGACCTCGAAGGGAGAAAGAGCAAAGTGGGTACCGTCTCTGTGAATGCCGATCGTCTGCGCCATTCGAACAATGAGACCAGTCAAGGTCCAGATCATTCTGGCGTAGCTGTTTCGACGGAGGCAGAGCATGTATATGACAAAGGCTTGAAGTACCACAATCTCCTCGGTGGTCAAGAAGCTGGCATGTGCAAGAGCCTGTTCGATCGCGAAACGATACCGCGCTAACAGAGCATCGCGATCTTCTCCTAGCATTGACATGCACTCTTCAGCCGACAAACTCGTGACAGCACCATAGTAAATGGCAAAGATAAGTGATTCGAATCCCTTTGCGAGGTTTCCAAGATGTGATGCCGCACTCAGAACTGTAGGTTCGATAGTCGGTACATGCAGGACCTTGCATAGGGGGTCTACTCGCTCTTTGTATATCGTCCAGTATAGCTTGATCTGCGTGGAAGGAGGATGAAGTGGTAGTAAGTTCGTCATCTGCGAACTGAAGCCAAATATCCAGCCTTGAGAAGATCCGGCGCTCTGCAGCATCTGAGCTGACGGAGAACTTTGGTCGTCATCGTCGTCCGACTCATCGTTCAGTATGCCTTTCAAGTCTTCCACTTCGTTGCTGAGGTTGGCCCAGAAAGAGCTATTGACGTATCGCGATTTGCCCTCGTTGATGACGAGCCTACCGAAGCGGTTTTCAAACCTGCCAGCTCGATCGTCTTCTATCCACTGCGCCTTGGCACGCGTGCTGAGCTCATCAGAATTGGTAGAAGGTCGCTCGATGGGGTCCGAGCCTGGTGACTGTATTTGGCCTGGTCCCTTGTCGGTCTCACTGGTTCGTCTTGTGGTGCCAGCCAGAGCTGACTCAATGTCCTCTTGCGTCGCATCCAGACCCAATCCTTTTACCACACCTTCCAACCTCTTCAGACGCGCGAGCAGCTCGGTATCTCTGCCATCGGTAGGCTTCTTAATCTTGCGCGGAGCTCTTCCAGGATTTGGGAATATGCACTCGATGTTCGCCCTTGCGCAATTGCTGCAAGGATGTAGTTTATCACATTTGACCTTTCTTTTTCTGCATGTCACGCATGATCGCGGATTATAGATTCGGCCTTGAGCATCAGCGACTGAGTGGGCTGGGAGCGAGGTTTGATGTGAAGAAGCGTTCGGGCTTTGTGAGGCGCTCCCATCGGGTCCATCTATAACCTTGAGAACACGAGCAGAGGGTCTCTCAGGAAGAGTATCTGGCGAAGTGTTGCCATTGCTCGCATTCGCGGTTGGAATCTCGTGGTTCGTGTTACTGAAGTCGAAAGGTGAGTTGGCTTCTGCCATGCCGTTCAGAGATCATACCATTTCCGAGCGGGCAAATAGATGACCTTTGTAGCACCTGAGCGAAAAGACCAGTTGGGCGTGAGTTTAGTGACCGTGATTAGTCATATGTGTAATAGTTCGCAGAGTGCAGAAGATGGGTCCTGGATATAGGGTGGGGAGAATCGCCCGTGCTTTGCCGGGTGATGCACGATGAATGCAGTCCAGACCCTGGTTCGAAAATGCCACTAGACACGAACCAGGCACGATTAGATTTCAAGAGCTTGAAATCGACAGGGATACTCCGCAACATCTGACAGAGCGCGCCGGCAGGGTCGATAGGGCGACTGGAGTTTTAAAACGAGCCGAGATGGTCACAAGCACATCGCTTTTTTGTTTCAGAAAACAGTATTATACGAAGTGTCGCGTTGAAGGCACCTGCCTTAATCACAGCATATGCATTGGAAGAATGCCACTAAGTACCTCTGTCGCACGCGGCGCATTCATGATTCATTGACTTCCCCGACAGGTGGAGAACGAAAGCTTGTCCACAAGAACAGCGTGATGGTACCTGTGCTCGTATTTTACACGAGGTAGAGGGAGTCCTGATAGCTGGTGTCTACTTGTATGCCTGATATCATTTATCTTTCCCGAGAGTTCTGTCCGAAGCAGTCTGGGTGCAACGCGAGGGATACACAACTCGCAGCAGTATAGTACCCACTTGCATTTCATTCGATCGACGCGATCTGCGTCCATACCTTTGACATCCACATCAAGCTATTCTTGGCTTCTCCAACACCAAACTTCTCCTCCCAGACAACACCCATTCTGGATAACACGTCTACAAGTTAGTGATTACCTTGCCCACCGCAGTCACGATCCCAAACACCATTCTACCCCGCGTCTAGAGCCGTCAAACAGCCATCCTCCTATACCAGTGAAAGTCGGGCACGACTAAGAAGAGATCACGCACCGTGTTCACGCGTCGAACAAGCAAGGCCGTCTCTGAACTTATACCAACCTTACATATTCGAGACGACAAAAGAGGTCAAGATGAAGGTCGTCGAATGAACATATATCCCGGCGGAGAACTGCACCAGGCAGACCGCTGAGAACACTGCCACTACGACCTCTACCGCTCTTGAATCGGACCTCCGCATGCATATAGCTTGCAGCAGATTCTATACGCAGACTAGTGCTTGTATCGTCCATCGCTAGATATGCGCCGCCATAACAGTCGTCAGGCAGCCGCACCACTTCCCGGTCCTGGAGACCCTCTCTCGTTACTACGAGCATTCGACATTGACAGCAATCCAAGTCGACCCCTCAGACCCTCACCGCTGACCGTATCTACCGTCAAAGGTCTGCCTCTCGAGCTGCTCGACCGCTTACGATCCTTTCCTCTTTTCGCTTCCGCTCCAGACACATTCCTCGCAGCCATTGGCCGATATCTCCGTCCCCAGATCCACCAAGCACACGATCCAATCGTTTCCGAGGGCGAGGATGCCCGTGCTATGTACTGGCTGGTACGTGGCGCCGTGCGCGTCACGTCAAGGGATGGAGAGAGCACCTATGCCGAGCTGAGGCCTGGAGCATTCTTCGGAGAGATTGGAATACTCATGGACATACCAAGGACTGCCACCATCAATGCCAGTGTTCGCTCTCTGGTCCTTCGTCTTAACAAGGAGGACCTGCAGTCGGAACTACCAAAATTCCCAGAAGTCGAACGTGCCATAAGAGAAGAAGCCGTGGAGAGGCTCGCCATATTGGAGCGGAAAAAGAAAGAGACTACGAATACCACAACCAGTGATGGCGCTGGTTTTCGGAAGAGGTCACGCGACTACATGTCCGCCGATGTAGAAATGGGCGAAATACGAGAGATGAGCGACAAGGAACTCATGACTGCTAAAAAACGAAAGTCTCCCAGTCCACGTCTTGCTCAGGCCGTGGCATCTAGTGCATTCGGTGTTAGCCGATTCGGCAAGACTCCCATGACCATACGTCAAATTCTCAAAGAGCTACCACTTTTCCGCAATCTACCAGAAGATGTGCTGCATGACCTCGGCATGAACGCACAGTCTTGCACCTTTCCTCCTTTCACCGACATTTTGAAACAAGGTACTCAGGGGAGGGAAATATATTTCATCATCTTGGGCGAGGTCGAAGTAGTCACCGCCACCACTGGCCCTGACACGGCCATGCATGGCAGTGATGCAAATGATTCCCCCAAGGTCGTACAAAAGGTCAGGGCTCGATTCCGATCAGGTCAGTACTTTGGCGAGGTTGCGAGTCTATCGTTGGCCCCTACACGTACGGCCACCGTCCGCTCCATCAACCAGGTCGAATGCTTGCAGATAACCGGCGAAGTACTGGATGAATTATGGCGGAAGTGTTCACCTGACTTGCGGCAATCTGTCGAAGTGGAAGCTAAGAAGCGTCTTGATGCAATGGACTGCCCGAGCCCCGTGGATGGTGCCGCAGAGTACCTGGATAGCGACACCCAGGTTCCGAACTATCGAAAGATAACACCTTCGGTCACATTCTCGGAAATCGGTTTCGAAAGCCCTCCCTCTGAACCTAAACTCATGATACCGGAGCCGGTGGATCCTGATCCTTATTTCAACGCAGACCTTGATGTTCCACGAGCCAGGTCCCGACGTAGTTCCCTCGCTCCACCCAGTCCGGATGCAAACTCACATGTAGTACAAGAACAACATTTGAGACAGTCAACGGCGGTCACTGGCCGATCACCTTTAGGCGGCAGATCTCCGGTCCTGCGCCCTACTCCTGTTTCGCCAGCCAGCCCTTTGTCTGCTATCAGGCCAGTAGACAGCGGACGGCCCGCCAGCACCAACAGCCGAGGCAGGCTACCTGACGATGTACTTGTGCATTTATTTGCGTACCTCGATATAAAAGGTCTTATGCGAGTCCGCAGGGTGTCAATGCACTGGCATCAGCTCGTCTCGACACATGCGGATGTGATACCCCATCTTGATCTTGCTCGATACAATCGCGAAATGACGGATTCGTTAGTCACCAATATCATTGCCCCGTTTGTTGGATCGCGCCCTCGACATGTTAATCTCAATAATTGTTTCCATCTATCAGATGAGGGGTTCAGAGCGTTGGCCACAGTATGCGCCCAGAATCTGCGGACCTGGAGAATGCGAAGCGTTTGGGACGTCACTGGGCCATGCATCCTGGAGCTCGTCAACAAGGCACCCTTGCTCGAAGAAGTTGACCTCGGCAATTGTCGCAAGGTCGGGGATGGTCTCCTGGCGAAAATTGTTGGGTGGTCAGGGCCAGCAAGCGATTCAACGAATGCATCGCGAGGCCTCGGAATTGTTACTAATGGGCAGATGTCAACTGGTCGACAGATGGGATCGAGCAACCTGAAGCGACTGACACTGTCGTACTGCAAACACGTCCAGGATCGAAGCATGGCGCACATTGCACAGAACGCTTCGGCGAGACTTGAGATGATCGACCTGACGAGGTGTACGAGTGTGACCGATCAGGGATTCAAGCATTGGAGCATGCACAATTTTCCAATGCTCAGGAAGCTCGTCCTCGCAGACTGCACATATCTCTCGGATCAGTCGATTGTCGGTATCGTGAATTCTGCCCAAAATCTTCGCGAACTCGATCTCTCCTTTTGCTGCGCTTTGTCGGACACAGCAACGGAGGTCTTGTCGCTCGGTCTCACGCAGCTGACGCACCTCGATCTTGCATTCTGCGGGTCGGCCGTCTCAGATTCCAGTCTGAGGTCTATCGGCCTCCATCTGCTTGAACTTCGGTTTCTGTCTGTACGAGGCTGTGTGCGTGTCACTGGACAGGGCGTGGAAGCAGTACTCGAAGGATGTAGGGTCTTGGAAGTGTTTGACGTAAGCCAATGCAAGAATCTGGATCCATGGATCACAGGAGGAGGGATCCCGATTGCAAAACAGGCAGGAATCAAGACGCGGTTTGATCTTGTCGCACATGGGACTTGGAGAAACGTCATATGAGATAGCACTCTACACTGTGTGGCTGGCTCTTCTAAGGGGCATGAAATAGCAGGCATCTCGATGCAGAGTCGGCGAAAATTAATGTGGTCTACTCATGGTTCCTGTATATCATCTGGGCGAGCATGTCGACGAGATTATCCAACGACTTCAATTTCATGATGCCAAATGCAAAGTTCAAAGCATCGCAGAGGAGAAAATCGTGTGCTCGTTTCAGGCGTCCCGATTGGGCCGTCACATGCACATGCGGTTCCTGTGACGTCCGTTGAAGATTGTCTGCCAAGCCAAACAATTCCATGTCTCCTTGGAGAATATGTCTATCATTTCTTGATTACGCTTCCAACTCAAATCTGGTTCTCCCGTGTGCTAATCTCCGTCTGTCCTGGTCTTGAGATTCATCGTTGTGTCGTGCGCGTCGCTGCCACCAATTGCTATCCCCCCAAAATGCGCATCTTCCTTTTGCCGATCAGCACTCGACGCACCCTGATCTATTGCGAAAAGCAGCCCCCTTCTTCAAAAACATCTTATGCCGATTGGGCGATCAACAAGGCCAGCTCGACGTGGGCTGACCTCGAGAAGGCACCCAAGGGCTGGAAGAAGAGTCTTGTCAACCTGGGCAATGGCATCTTCAGGCGCATTCCCTTTGAAGAATGGGGCCTCAAGACACTGCCCAGTTACAGTAAGAGCACGATAGAGACTGCGGCTATGACGAGGGTATTGTTTCCGGGAAGGTTCCTGGAGGAGGGCAAGGTCACGGGGCTGCTGGCGAGGATCGCGACGGAGAGGCAGAAATTGCACAAGCAGAGGTTGGTGTGGAGTATTGTCGGCATGCCTCTTACCATTCCGGTGGCTATTCTGCCTGTGATTCCGAATATACCGTTGTTTTATCTGGCATTTAGGGCGTGGTCACACTATAAAGGTTCGTCTAGCGGAAGATGAGAACTGGTAATTGAACACATACTGACTAACGTCAGCGCTGAATGGAGGTCGCTATTTGGAGCACTTGCTCGACAGGAAGATGATCGCACCGACCGCTTCACCGACGCTCGACCAGATGTACGCGGCTGGACTGATGCATCCGGCGCGAGAAGTGGCCAGGGGCGCCGTGCCGCCTTCGGAAACAGACACGCATGAGGTAGCAGTCAAGACGTTACAGCAGACGAATGACGACGCGGAAGAAGTCATGTTGCTGAGAAGCTGGAATGGAAAGTTATTGGCGGAAAAGTTCGAGCTCCCGGAGATGGAAATGGAGATTGAGCGAGCAGTCGAGCAGGTCGAGAAGTCCATAAAGGAAGGCAAGGAAAAGGCTGAGCAGGAAAGAAACGAAAAGATAAAGACAGATATAGCGGCGACTGACAAACGATGAGCCAGCCATCGAGAGGACCAGTAACGATAAATATTAATGATACATCGGAAGTCTACATTTGTGGTCACCTGCCAGACCGCGGGGAGAGCCCCATCCGGCACCCAAATCGCTTTTATCATCAACGCCTCTTCTGGGTATCATGCAAATTCAGGCTCAGCCATCACCACAATGACATCTGGTTGTCTCAACTTTTTCCAACATGTCCATCCACCATTTTCTGAAGTTTTACCTGGCTAGGTAGCCACCGTCGACAGGAAGACAAGCCTGCAATGATTAGCTTCCATGGCTCCAGCATCTGCAAGACCTTAAACTGTCTTACCCCTGATATCCAACTTGCGTCTTCCGAGGCCAGGAACAGAGCTGCTCTGGCAATATCGTCTGGAATACCGAATCCTCGAAATGGATGAAGGTTCATGAGGTGATCCTGTATACCCGGATCTCTCAGCAGACCTTCGGTTTGTGATGTCGCGGTGTCTTCATAGGTCAGCTTCCAACAGCTCGAGGCCATCCTTTCATGGATTGGACTCACATCCAGGACAAATGGCGTTGACGTGGATCCGGAAAGGTGCACAGTCCAAAGCAGCCGCTTTTGTGAGGTTGATGACAGCCCCCTTTGACGCGCAGTAGGCCGAAGTGGCTGCTTGACCAACCAAGCCAAAGATACTCGCCGTATTGACGATCCACCCTCTATCACCGTTGGCGTGTGGTTCTTGCCTAATCATCTGCGCCGACGCGTGTTTGCAACCCAGAAAGACACCTCGAGCGTTGATCCGCATAGTTTCCTCCCACGCGTCGTCGGGCATCGTCCAGATCGGTTGTGGGTTGTCTGCTTCGAGAAAGATGCCTGCATTATTCACAAAGCTGGTCGCGTCAGCCGTTGCCAGTATGGATGCAGGGTTGTGCATACATGTCTAGACGTCCATACTCGGTCACTGTGGCATGCACAAGGTTCTCGACGTCGCTGCTCACGCTGACGTCGGTTCGTAGGAAGAAGGCGCTTGCTCCAGTATTGCGAATGTACATGTGGGTGTCGATCTCGGTCTCTCCGTTGCTCTGTTCATTTTCAGAACCACAATGCGAGTGGATGTCTGCGCATACGACATGTGCACCCTCATAGGAGAAGAGCAACGCGATGGCTCGACCAATACCTTCACTGGACCCGGTTCTGTAGAATAAATCATCTCAGTATCGATCTTGATCACGCGACATGTTCTTTTTTTCTTACACTCTAAGAATGATAATCAGTGAGGCTCTTGGTGTGAAATGATGCTAAGGGAATTGTTCATACACTGCGACTTTGTCTCGTAATCTGCCGTGGCTTGCCATTGTGTGGTTGAGCTCGGTTCCTATGAACCAGAATGCCCGGCAGACTGGCTGATGGGGTCGGTATCGCTGTCGACGAAATGCAGAAGTCGATTGCAAGAGGAATGGCGGCTTTGTGAAGTAGAGTCGGAACGCGTGGTGAGTTGCAGAGCTGGTAGGACTTGTGTGTAAGATGTTTGATTGTAGGTAGGAAGTGACAAAGAGGTGAGGTGAAGCTCAGAGACTCAACAACGTTGAAGACAAGGTTCGAGCAAGATCAGTAGCGGCCAGACAGAAGCCAGAAGCCGCGTTGAAGAAATGCGGTAAGAAGTGTGTAATGTGGGTAAGATCGGTATGTAGCCTTGGGTAAATGTAAAAGTATGCAGCATGAAACAAGATTCTGAGGATCGAAGTCTGATAGATGCCTCGAATGCATGGTGGAAACTGGGTTTGGCAGGCTGGACGTCCACATGCGCCAACCGGTCTTGGTGCACGTTAAATCGACGAGTGATTCGACAGGCAATGACCCGAAAGAAGGATGGAGACTGGATCTAAAACGAGTCCCGCCGGCACTTGGAATGTCATCGCTCGGATCTTGAAGAGAGAAAGTGGGTTCATCGGATGCAAGACATGCTCAGTGGGTATGGAAGCTTGACGGTGAGATGATTTCGTTACCAGATATCGTAGCTCGCAGAGCGAATACTAACCGGTGATCGGGCAGGGCTGGGGCCAGCCAAACCGCGCTGTCTCAATTTCGACATTTGTGACAGGAAATAATCAATATAGATTGGCTTGATATGCGGCTCTCCTGAGCCGGCGACGGTCAAGTTTGGGGATTTGTTCCGGGATTGGCTGTGGTGTAGCGATTGCAAAGGGCCGATGCTGCTTCTCAACTCTGGTAAAAGCTAGTACTAGCTTCTCCAACCCTAGGCATGATGCGCGTGTCTTCGAGGTGGCTTGACAACATCAAAGCATGAGGTCCGGGGGAATGGGAAGACGGTAGGGGGCACGCCATTGGCATGCCGACAACCGAGATCAACATCGTGCCTTGAAGCAGCTGTTTTAGTCCGGGGCAAAGGAGAGAGAGATGTTCGCGCTCGTACGAGGAGGGACTGATCAATGATGGAGAAACAAAAACGAACGAGACACGGCTGGCCGCCAAGCCGAGAGACACGATGGCGTGCCAGATCGGAACCGGCACATTCTCAACGAAGTAGACAGAGAAGGTAACCTACATGTCGTTGCTGTGGTATGCATGGTACGTGTGTTGACTTAGGGTACAGACACAAATAGCCACAGTATTTTTTATGCTGTGTGACGTTATCAGGCTGGAAACTTTATTGTCTTTTGTCTCAAAAAGGCTGTATGAGTCATGTAAGACCGGGGTCTGGCTGAAACTCGACCCATCTGCAGTACCTGTATGGGGTAACTTAAAATCATCATGTGAGAGGCTGAGAGCAGAATTGAAGTGAGCATAGTAGTTGGCCATGAGTGTCGTATATCAAGTTGTCAAGGATTGTTGCAGTATCGGCGCCTACAACTATATGTTTTGCTATTACTTAGGCAGTTATCAGAGAGCAACGCCGGGAGAAGAAGACCGGGAGTGCAGACCTTGAAAGTCTGTCAACCTCGGTAAGGATCGGTAAGGATCGGGACAAGTGAGCCCTATCGGCGACTGAATTAATTAATGTCAACTGTAAAGTCTCGTCGATTGCTCCTGATCAACGGTGAGCGACAGTGGGCAGGGTCTGCTCTGTTGACGGGAGTCTGTCTCATCTCGTCCCAGGGTTGAGATTTAAGATGACGGGAGGTGTCGAACGGTTCGAAGTCTCCAGTCGGTTGCGCTTCCGAGGCGCGCCAAATCTCTTGGCGCTGAGCAGTTGAAGATTGAAGAAGGTTGACCGCTATTCCCGTTCCGGGTCCACTCCGGACGTCCAGGGTACATGTAATGTACTGTACCCGTACTTCTCATTCACAATAATGGAGTGTCACTGCTTGGTCAGACAAGGACGAGTAACAGACGAGAGAATCTGTCCATCTAGCTTCTGTGATCTACCTCGACCTATCTCGGTCGGGTTTTGACGGGATCTGGACTCAATTGGCAATTGAGCTCCATGCGCCAAGCTCTGTTCGTGGTGGGCTCTATACCGAGGTTAATTAAGTGATATGTACTACTGTACTGTAGATCTGGTTTGGCGAAATTGAAGCGAATCCTACGTGCCCCAGGGCATGTAATCATTTTATTAATATTCATCTTACCAATCAAGGCCACGTGTCTTCCGCGCCGTCCCTATCTCATAATGGCCCACGTCGAGGGATGCGCCTTATTATATGCCAAGGTTAGTTCATCAAATTCATCTCTAATAATGTCTGGCGCTGTCCATGGGTCCGGAGTCTTGCTGAGACTCGATTGGGTGACATGGAGATAGTCATACCGTCAGTATTCGGAGGAGCGGAGCAGAGACGAGACCATCGTCAAACGTCCATACTACCACATTTCCCAAGATCACCATGTCCGCATTGCGCTGAGCGAGGCATGAGGATCGCTTGTGTCGATCCTGCGATCGCCCACGGTCACCGACGCGTACGCCGACTCTCACGACCCATATAGTATAATAGCTGATCCGGCAAAAGTCCGTCCCGTCACGTGCAAACGAAGCCGACAGCCAATCTAGTGAAACAGCCACATACGACAGAAGTTACTTGTACTGTCTGCGCTGACCTGTCACTTTAGATTGAAAGGTCCATATTATTTCCGGTTGAGTTGTTGTCTATTCAGCTGGCCTGCTGCACATCCAGATAGGCCACACTGGTAGCCAGCTTAGGTATGGCTTCCTCTCACCCTTCGAGACGACCTACCCTCCTTCCAACAAGAATCCTTCGAGCTCATTGCCAGCTAAAGTGGATACCTTGGTACGGTTCTATAGTAAGATATGCATGATTACCTTATGCATGATTACCTTATTCCGTGCGCAAGCTCTCGACAGTGATGATTCGTGATCATGATTGACAGGCTTGCTTTTATCAGCGCGCAAACTCAAAGCAGAAGACATGGGTCGACAGTCCACCGTACCTGATTCTCCTACGCTAGCCGCCATCACAACCATGTTTCGAAGATCTGCACGACCATCACTGCAACGCGCGGTAAATGTCAACTTACGAGTCCATGTCGTTCAGCGAAAGTGAGAGCACGGTCTCAACGTGATCTATCTCGTAACGTGGTCGCATCTTGCCCGTGAACCATGCCAGTAGCGTCGTGGAGTACGTCAACCAGTCTGTGCAACAACTAAAGCAAAACCTCTTCGTCACGGTAATCTTCAACACCGTACTTGGTGTGATCTGCAGTGACCAGGGTCAAATGAACATATGTGTCCGGGATATCTGACAAGAAGCCCATACGCTCAAGAAAAGAGCATAAGACCGAGATATGTGCCTTTTGTCCCTATCAAATCGACTCCGAAGAGACAACTCGTTCAATCTTCCAACGCTCCGTAACGGGAGGACTCGCGGTGAAGTCAACACCCGTGCAAGCACTACTGCCTGCTTCGCTGGATATCTAAATCAAGTCTACAACCACTGAGGCCGTACGTAACAGGAGGGGCAGACTTATGATATTATTGGGAAAAAAGAGCTGGCAACTCTCTCGGGGACTGTCAGGAAAGAGCCGGCGACTCTGTTCTGATCATCTCACCTCAACTCGAGAGGAATTTCCCCTTAATTCATAGACTTCCCGTGGAAAGAAAGGATCAGATCGGTTCTAAATGCAGAAGAAGCACTGCGTATTCACTCAAACGTCACTCAAACGCCGCCCAATGCCTCGCTAGTAAGACGGATTCGAAAGATGTTGTCGTCATCGTATGGTATCGTCGTAGATTCAGTCTTGGTCGAAATGTTGATAAAGCGCGCTTATGCTTTCACCATGGTGGTTTCGTCTGATGGCCTCGGCAAGAAGAGCGCTCACATCGAGCACAGCAAGCTTCGTGATACCGCGTCTTTTCTCCTCGGGGATGGGGAATGAATTTGTGACGACAACACGCTTGATCTGGGGGCAGCGCTCCAGCTCTTCGAGGGCATCACCGCCGAAGAGACCGTGTGTAGCCACGCAGTAGACAGCAGTTGCTCCGCCACGTTTGACGGCAGTTTCGGCGGCAGCGATCCAAGATCCTGCTTTGTCCATGATATCGTCGACGATAAAGACCGGCTTGTTCGAGACGTCGCCGACCAAGGTAATGGTGTGCTCTAGTTCTGGGTCGTGAAGAGCTTCTTCTTCCTCCTCGTCTGAAGCAGTGGCATCAGCGGTGCCGCCGAGACCGTGCTCTGGGATCCTGGACGAAGCGGCGGAAACGAAAGACTGAAACATGTTTTCCGGAGGATCTTCGTCCGAAGGGCGGCGGAAAATGGACGAGTGGGTTGAAGTAGGAGAGTCATCATCTTCAACAATGTGTCCGTTGATAAGACGACCAGTGACAACATTGCGAGCACGCTGTAGTGTGTGAGCAAACCCTTCAATGAAACGGTTAGTATCTCACCTACCTCGTCGTTGTATTCCTCGTTATCGTCATCTGCATCCGAGCCGTAGGTCAGATCGGGGTGTGTAGTGGTTGTGCCAAGTGCAGTCTGGGTACGTCGAAGTCCGTTGGGAGGCTGCAGGAGGTCGCTCTCTCCAGTCGAAATGCGCAGGTTGTTGAAATCGTGGGCGGTATCGTGTTCATTGCTCTCGCCGTCGGCCAGAGTAGTGCCAGATCTGAGGTTGCTAGGTCTGTTTGCGCCAGTCTCAAAATCTCTGTATTGAGGAGTGCCGTTTGATGGTGCCTGGCTCTGAGCGGACGAATGAGATAAGCCTGAAGGCTCGTTTGAATAGATCTGGGCTTCACCCTCGGTCTCGTGCTCAAATTGACCGTGTCCGGGTCCTTCCATTGAGCCGTCGACAGTACCACCGGCAAGGAAGGTGCTATTTTCCATGCTCTGTGGGTAGTATGGACGGCGTCGCTCGGTAGTAACAATGCCAAAACTCAATTGGAGTGCATCGGCAAGAGCAGTGACACGCTTTGTACCGCCAGGGTTCTTGCTGACAACCACAGCTCTTCGCCAATCCTGCACGTTTCCTTTGATCCATTTTGCGATTGTAGGCTCAGCGATCAGGTTGTCTACCGGGCACTTGAAGAAGCCTTGTGACTGACTGGCGTGCAAGTCGATGGTGACAAGGTGGTTCATACCAGCGACTTCCATGAGGTTGGCGAGCATGCGTGCTGTGATGGCACCTCGGTGGGACTTGCGCTTAGATTGACGAGAGTAAGGGAAGTATGGCATAACGGCTGGAGTCGAGGGTCAGCGCGTGTCACACGACCAACTTCCTGTTACGGCAGTCTCTCACCAGTGATAGATCTCGCGGAGCCACCCTTGCAAGCCGAGATCATGATGAGCAATTCCATGATCACGTCGTTGATCTTCGAACTTCCGCTCTGGATGATGAAGACATCCTGGTTGCGAACCGAAGTTTCTTGAGCTTCAGTCAGTAGGGTTTTCGAGGTCTGAGCAGATAGACGAACTGATCTCGACACTGGTCTCTCCGTTGGAGAACTTTTTCAGATCAACTGCGTCTGGGATCTGGCCGAGGCGCTCGCAAATTGTACCAGCCAGCTGGGGATGCGAGGAGCCGGTGAAGATGCAAGTCTGACGCATCTTGGATATCTGATGCGAGGAGCTCGGAATTAGTAGCAACGGTGGTCAATGGACTGGATCGTGCAAGCTGATAGTCTCAAAACATTGCGCGATCAAGGCTGAGGTTGCACGAAGAAAGCGCGCATCTGAAGGTGTTGCAATGTCTTGTACCACGAAGAGTGTATTGACAGCGATTATTATTCAAGAGTGATGGAAGTTTGTCCAAACTTTACTGTTATCGATAAAGGCTCGGAAGTTCGACAGGCGCTAGGCCCTTTTAAGCGTAGCATGACAGGGCTGGTCACTTGATTCCTTAGCAACGTCCAGGCTCGTGGACACTTGAGTGGTCAATTTGAACTCTGACCTACACGATGTCCATCCTTGCGTCAGCATAAGTATAGGAGGTGACGTGAATGTTGGAATCGGAGGTTGGACTGGGGCTCTTGGATCAAGCCCTCATTATGGTACATGTGACTGTAGCTCAGCTCTGATATCACCGTCATCTCACATTCCTCTGGAGGGCGAGGTGTTGGGCATTTGACGCTGTATACACATTCCGATACCTTCTGATCAGACTGGAGCTGTATTGACAGAGCTCATCGTATTCTCAGATAGCCTATCGTATTCTCAAATAGCCGTACCCCAAACTCACACTTATTCGCTACCATTAAAGCGCCTTACAGAACGAGCATTATCTACCGAAGCCAAGTTGAAATATCGTGCCTGGTAGTGAAATTAAGCTCATCGTCATTACATCGACGCATTCGTGGATTCTCGCGTCGTTCCAAGCATTACATGTATTGAACAATGTTAGTCCATTAAGACCCTGAGTAGCAATCACATGACGAGCATGCGCTTCACGTCTTCCGCAAGGTCCGAGACCCTTAGCAACTGCTCATGATTTGCTCATACGAAACCCAGGTCGCACCTACTCCAATTCGCGTTCCCGTATTGTCTATGTACATGACAAATTGGCATGACGTGTAAATGACTTCTCACCACGTGTGAGGCAGGTACCTGTCTAGGGTCACCGGGCCTTTACACATATGAAGCAGTAGGTACCTTATGTAAGGAGACGTCCGTACTAAGTATTGAAAACACTAGACACCTCATCATGTCCTCTCAAAATATTCCAACCACTGGCTCGAGGACTCAACTCGAAGACTCGGTCGCCAAGTTCCTCAAGGAGCATCCAGACCTCCACCTAGGAGGACAAGCCGACTTTCACGACGAGCGTTCTCACCACCTCAAGGTGTTTGGTATTCACAACATTCCAAAGGACAAGGTACATCCTATCCACGAGGTCGAGTTCACAGCAATCCGCGGTCCACACGGCACTATTCCAATCCGGGTCCTGTACCCATCATCAGGCGAGGACAAGCGAAAGAACAAACAAGCTGGAGCTTTGGTCTACTTCCACGGCGGCGGCTACACCGTCGGCAGTGTTGACGAGTTTGAGAATGGTCTGCGGCTTCTGGCCGAGTCTTCTGGAGTTCAAGTCTACGCTGTTGAGTACCGCCTTGCGCCCGAATTTCGCTTCCCGGTCCAGCTTGACGAATACGACGCCATGATCGACGCACTGCAAGGTGACTTTGGACAGCAGCGTGGAGTTGCCCACGTGCTCGGCGGAGGAGACAGCGCCGGCGGCAACATGACTGCAGCCATCACTCTGCGGAGAAAGGACAACAACAAGAAGCCGCTTGTTGCTCAGATCTTGTTCTACCCCGAGGCCAGAGTGCCATTCGATACGCCCGCCGCTGTCGAGAACAACTCCGGCTACTACCTCGAGTGTAACGGCATCTTCAGCTTCGCAGATCACTATTGTCCTCGCGGCACACCACCGAGCAACAGGTACATCTCACCTGGCATGCAAGACTTGGACAAGCTCAAGGACCTAGCCCCCGCTACTGTGTACACTTCTGGCTTTGACCCGCTGAGAGATGTCGGAGTCGAATATGCTCACAAGCTCGACAAGGCGGGCAACAAGGTCATCTGGAGACACTACGATGCCATGACCCACGGTTGGCTGCAGATGACTGCTTGGAGTGACGCAGCTGTGAGCGCCGTCAACGATGCTGCCGGAGACATCAAGAAACTCGCCTATGGCTCTTGAATGACTCGCCTAGCCTCAAATTATCTAGATTGATGCAAAAAAATGCATATAATACACGAGAAACCAATGCTGTATATTACATGATAGCGCTACGAACGCGGCAAGTCACTAATGTGGGTAAGATCGTGGTGCCAAATGTCTATATCGTGATCCGTTGCACGGTCAGTTTCCTTGTGACTTGATCTACCTGCCGACTCTAATCACACCAGCAGCGATGAGTTTCTGGACCTTTGTCCTGACATCGGCGTTTTGCATGTGGTTCTGAAGAGCCGCTGGGTCGCCCTTAGCTTGCTGCAAGATCGATTGCATGATAGGATCTGAAAGCGATGTTAGTTTGCACTTGTCAATATATGGGTTGTGGCCACTTACCTTGCAAGATGCTGACAATCTCAGGGTCGCGCTGAATGCGCTCCATCGTTTGCTCCTCCGTCTCACCATCTCTTGCCTGGAATTGCGCTTGCATGGCCTTTTGGCTCTGTGCTTCAATCTCGCGTGCATTCTTTCCACCCTCATCATGGACCATGGCCTCACTGCAGACATCGATACACTTGTTGTACTCCTTCATGGCAAAATATGCCTGAGCTTTGCGGAGATACGCTCGGATGAACTTGGGATCCTTCTGCAGGGCGATATCGCAGTCCTGGACGGCAGATGGGAATCCGAGCAGTTTGATGAAGCACGCAGCTCGGTTCGAGTAGCCTCGGGGGTCTTCAGGCGCACGCTTAATCATCTCGCTGTATGCTTCGACAGCGGCAGGCCAGTCTGCGTCCTTGAACTTTTGGTTTCCGAGCTCTCGAGCCTCCTCCGCCTTTTGAGGGTCCATATAAGCGTCCTTCTCGCCCTTGATCTTGGCCTTTTCGGCAGCCCGGAGCTTGGTGAGGATGTCCGGTGTGCGGTGCTCGGTCAAGGATTTCTGGTAGAAGTTGATGGCTTGAGCCAGGTCACCCATCTTCTCGTAGGCCGAACCAATTCTGCCAAACGCTTTTGCGATCAGCTTGAAGTCAGCGAGAACCTCACGTCCGTGGTCGACCGCTTCCTGGCAAGACTCGATACAGCCTTGGTAGTCTCCCTTTTCGTACTTGGCAGCGCCCATGTTTGTCATATATGTAATATCCTTGTGCAATTCCCAAGCTTTCGAGTAATGCTCAATCGCGGCATCAAACTGTCTCTTCTTGTAGTTCTCAGTACCCAGTGCTTTCTCCTTGTCTGCTTCGACCTTTGCCTTTTTCGCAGCGGCGGCCTCCTCATCTTCTGGTTCTGGCTCTGGTTCTGGCTCGGGCTCCTTAGCCTTTGGCGGCTGTGGCTGCGATGTTGGCTTTGCGTCTGGCATTGACACGTCCTCCTCTTGCTCCTTTGATGCACCTGGTGCGCCCTGACCCTCATCACCGGCGCCGAATGACATGTCGATTCCGAGAAGAACGCTCATGACTTGAAGCATTCTTGGGTCCTGAAGCATCTCACCGGCTTTGTTTGGGTTTGACTTGAGCTGATTAAGCTTGGCCATAAACGAAGGATCCGCGAGGAGACTGCTAGTCTTTGGGTTGCTGGATAACTTTTGTAGCATCTGGGGGTCGTTGAACATGTTGCTGAACGGGTCGCCCTCCATACCGTCCTCTCTAGCTTCCGCTTCGATTGCGCGCTTGACAGCATCCAGTCCAGACTTGGCTTGCGCATTTGTCGGCTCAAGTTCAAGAGCCTTGTCAAAGGCGTCTACAGCACCTACCAGATCACCTCCTCCGTGGAGAGCGGTACCCTTTCTACCCCAGCCTTTGGCCCAGTCTGGCTTCAGCTCCGTGGTTTTCGTTGCATCCTCGAGGGCTTTGGTGAAGTCCTTGAGGGAGGCATACGCGCCCGAGCGATTCGAGTAGAGGACATGATTTTGTGGGTCGAGTTCGATTGCTTGCGAGAACTTGTCACTAATTCGAGTCAGCTTTCTTGCCTGAGCGGAGTGACGGTCTGAAACACTTACACTGCACCGTCGAAGTCTTTGGCTGCAAACAGCTTGTTGCCCTCGGCCTTGAGAGCGTCGGCCATGTTGTGTCTTTTTCGTCGAGATTGGATGTGGTGATAAAAGTGAGACTACGTCGAATTTAGTGAGCGGTAGCGGTTGAATAGGTTAATCGAGTAGTGAATCGTGACACAACGTACATAAATGTTGCTCGAGACGTCCGTTTCCATGTGAATCTCTGGATTTCTTCGAGATGCGGAGAGCTCGTTCTGCCAGGAGAAGCGTCAGGCGGTGAGGACTATGACTCGCGTCTTCACTCCAGCGTAAGGTACAGTATTCACACCGCAGGTACGGGCCACCTGACGTGAACAAGAGTCGTCTCTAGGTGTCTGGGCTCAGGATCTGGCTGTATACGCGTTCCGCTCGGACAAAGTGTTCTCAATTCCAAGATCTAGTGGCTTGGTTTTGTACGATATGGCCACTGCAACGTCGAATGTGTGGTGCAACGATGGCATCGAGATCAACAACTTGTCTTTGGAGCACTCACAGCGTGTAGGTCACGATGCTTGGTCCAGGAAGAAGGAGCAGCCACTAGCAGTCACTGTTCGCCTCGCTCTTCAATCTGCTTTCACGACAGCTGCTGCAAGTGATGCATTGGACGACAGTACTATGCACTACGGCCATCTTGCGAAGCGTCTCAGAAGCATCAAGCCAGTATCAGGATGGGAGTCAGTCGCTGACTTTACGACCCGTGTCCACGAAGCCATATGTGACCAAGCAACTGCGCGACGACTATTGGATTCATGCGAGGTGATAGTAACGCTACCAAAGGCGACTTTGCTCGGCACCAGGGTTTCTATGAAGTCTAGTGTAGCCTATCAGGGAGATTCGAACGGACACAAGCTCACTTTGCATCTGCAATCAATCAATATTGCAACCCTGATCGGCGTCAATGCGCACGAGCGGGAGCACAAACAGCCACTCATGTTTGATATATGGATCTTCGACCTACCAGGATCTGCATCGGATCTTTATACCGAGATTGAAGCTCAGTTGGTCAAGGTGAGAAAATTCGGCATCGTTATGCTAGCGGTAGAATCCCAGAGCTGACAAGGATAGATCGTCGAGCCTACGAGCTTTGAGACTCTGGAATCACTCATCTTGTATACAGTAAACAAACTGTATGCAGGTCTGTTGAGCGTCAAGATGCCAGAGTCAAGTTTGCGACTTCGTGTTGAGAAGCCCATGGCCATCTCGTTCGCCGACGCGCCGGTGATAGAGGTGTACAGGACGGCCGAGCAGATGAAGAGTCAACGCAAGAACTCGGACCAAGATTGAGAGTCGAACCGCACATTGTCAAGCCATGCCCGAGCTGCATGGGAGTCCCCAAGCGGAACAGGGCAGACAGCTCGTGGTCATATGCAGGAACGAGCTGTATTGTTCCGCTCATGGAAGGGCTCCCGCAGCCACAGCGAAGCCTCGCGCAGGGCAGACAGACGCCGAAACAAGCCACTGCGGCGCCCTCTCTGAGACATGTCAAAAACAGGTTGTTGGATGTGGTTCGGTGGAGTAATAAAGGTGTGCTGAAGTCGCCGAGACTAGCAGCGGTTACATGTACCCAATAGAGGAACGCAGCAAAGCTAGTGTAGCCGGGATTGGAGATTGGTTTTCGGGGAGGAGTGCACAGACTCCGTTGCATGGAAGATCGATATAACATTCTAATCCTGGCCTGCCATTCGTACAAGTCCGAGTGTATCAGATCTCAACGGTGGTGAAGGCAGTATGCGAAGAGGAAGGTAGTTTGTCATATCATTGATCCTGTGGGAGTCACCATCGAGATGGCTGAAGCACTAAGGTATTTATCAGCGCTCTATACCGAGTTTGTTGCCGCGGTTCCTGAAGATCTGGGGCAGGGTCCCTGAATATTATCGAACACCATCAAACAGCAATAGTAGTGACCTTGTAACGACCACAATGCGATGACGGTATTGAGTGATGAGAGGATCCGAGTCACGATACATACGCCAACCTTCGTTCCAGTCAAGAGATGAAGCAATCGAATTGGAATGCTTCCAGCCCAGCGGCGGTTTTCGCTCGACGTACCCCACCATCAAAATATCCACATTTCAGTTGCACACGAATAATTGCACGTACTGCAGCGACAACTCCCACGATGCAATCCAAGTCGAACAAGCTATCCGAAGACAACAGGCTCAACACACGCTCTTGTTGGATCCCACTTCAGTGCTACACGGCAGCTCAACCTGGCAAAAGACAGCATCGAAGAACAGGTGGCAAGTTAACTCCCAGGACAACCTGGTCACTGCCGGCGACCGTTGAGCGGCTAAAGAAGCACCATCCGTGACCATCGACCTTCCAGACTTTCTATGAGGGTGAGGCGCTAGACTAGTAAATACGGTACAAGCAGACGGCTGCGGCGTTGGTGCCCGCAAGAAGCTATTGCGGCCATGCGTCAGTATTGGGCTGAGCTTCAATTAAATTGCTGGGCCAGCTGCGTCTACCTGTACGTTGTTGTAACACCACAACTGTCATTGATTGCTTCAATGCTGTAGAACCGTATATAAACCTGTTGCTGTCCTAGCCGCTGCTCAAACCTGTATCTCCTCCTCTCTTCCATCCTCTGTGTCACCGCCCCTCCAAGCATTGAACGTGCTTTCTTTATTCGACCAAACAGATCTCCAAAGCTCCGGCACAGTTTCCCCTGTTCCAGCACAAATTGACTTCTGTCCGAATCTGTCGCTGGTGATCGCCTCCCCGGTCAACTTGTTTCTGCATTCGCCAATTACAGCCCGTGCACTGAGCTCCTGCTATTCAAGCTCGAGCGCCTTCCTGCTCTGTGTTCTGTACTCACCTCAGCTCTCTGAACCGTTGGTACGTACCTTTTGGCCCCTCCCCAAAAAACTACAAACTTCCAATTGTCCCTGGACTCTCCGATTACCACCTCACTCACCGCACCCCTGCAATACATTGCATCTGCAGTTCTTCAAAACTGACAATCGCCCTCGCAGACTTTCGTCTTCTCTCCTTCCACACACACTCACAATGTCTTCCGAAATCCCTTCACACCTCAAGCCAGCTGGTGCCAACGGCGACAGCGGTGACTTTGCTAAGCGTCACCATGGCAAGACCCAATCCCACGTTGTAAGTATTCACACGACTCCCTGGATCAAGGCGGTTGCCAGCCGTCTTCGTCCATCCCCCCTGACAAAGATTGTGATATGTTTGACCTGAGTGCGAAGCTTCAGACGACCTTTGGAACGACCTGCGCGTTATTCGGAAAAGAGATGGAAGGAGCAGCACGAAGAGCTTGAACACAGGGTACTACGACGATGCACGGGGTGAACAATTGGCAAGATTGAGTACCTGTATCCAAGACATGCCGCTTCTATGACATTTTTTGTGGCTCCACGTGTCGAACATATCATCATTGCAGCCTCCTCGCTACTCTTTGCATCGGGCTGACCCATTTTGCAGGCCTTCGAGAACACCTCTACCTCCGTTGCCGCTTCCCAGATGCGCAATGCCCTCAACAAGCTCGTCGATAGTGTCACCGAGCCAAGTGAGAAGAAGGTGAGAAGTCCCATCAACATACTGAAAAGGGGCCACCCACTAACCGCATACGCAGCGCTTCGAGACCGAGATGGACAACTTCTTCGCTCTTTTCCGCAGATACTTGAACGACAAGGCCAAGGGCAACGAGATCGATTGGTCGAAGATTGCTCCACCAAAGCCAGAGCAGGTCGTCGATTACAACGACATTGCCGGCAAGCAGCCAGGCACCGAGTTCCTCAAGAAGCTCGCTGTCCTCAAGCTCAACGGTGGTCTCGGTACCTCCATGGGTTGCGTTGGTCCAAAGTCTGTCATCGAGGTCCGTGAGGGAATGTCCTTCCTCGACTTGTCCGTCCGTCAAATCGAGTACCTCAACCGTACCTACGACGTCAACGTTCCATTCGTCCTCATGAACTCCTTCAACACCGACCAAGACACCGCCAACATCATCAAGAAGTACGAGGGTCACAACATTGACATTCTCACCTTCAACCAGTCCAAGTACCCACGTGTGCTCAAGGACTCTCTCCTCCCAGCACCAAAGTCCGCCAACTCTCAGATCTCCGACTGGTACCCACCAGGACACGGTGACGTTTACGAGTCCCTCTACAACTCTGGTATCCTCGACAAGCTCATCGAGCGTGGTATCGAGATTGTCTTCCTTTCCAACGCTGACAACCTTGGTGCCGTCGTTGATCTCAACATTCTCCAGCACATGGTCGAGAGCAAGGCCGAGTACATCATGGAGTTGACCGACAAGACCAAGGCTGATGTCAAGGGTGGTACCATCATCGACTACGAGGGACAAGCCCGTCTTCTCGAAATCGCACAGGTTCCAAAGGAGCACGTCAACGAGTTCAAGTCGATCAAGAAGTTCAAGTACTTCAACACCAACAACATCTGGATGAACCTCCGCGCTATCAAGCGTGTTGTCGAGGCTAACGAGCTCGCCATGGAGATTATTCCAAACGGCAAGTCCATCCCAGCCGACAAGAAGGGCGAGGCCGATGTCAGCATTGTTCAGCTCGAGACTGCTGTCGGTGCTGCTATCCGTCACTTCAAGAACGCACACGGTGTCAATGTCCCAAGACGCCGCTTCTTGCCAGTCAAGACCTGCTCTGACTTGATGCTTGTCAAGTCTGACCTGTACACCCTCAAGCACGGTCAGCTAATGATGGACGAGAAGCGCTTCGGCGGTACTTCTCCTCTTATCAAGCTCGGAAGCGACTTCAAGAAGGTTTCCTCTTTCCAGTCCCGCATTCCAAGCATCCCGAAGATTCTTGAGCTCGACCACTTGACCATCACCGGTGCCGTCAACCTTGGTCGCGGTGTCACCCTCAAGGGTACCGTCATCATTGTTGCTTCCGAGGGTCAGACCATCGACGTTCCACCAGGATCGATCTTGGAGAACGTTGTCGTTCAAGGTTCCCTTAGACTTCTTGAGCACTAGATGTTTGAGTTTGTTTTCTTTAGCAGATGTGCATATACAATTTGGGCCGATGTGGCGTGCTGTTGATATGTTCTTCAGTCAATACGGCCATGGTATAATTTCTTTTCGGCGTACAGACTCCTTGTCATGCTAGCCTAGGGTAGATAGGAAAGGCGCAACGGGAAAAATGCATCACAAGGGTTTCCTTGTGGACTTTTAGTTGATACATCGCACCACCTTCGCCTCCTATAAGAAGTAACTTTCTGGTATACCGACACATGTGAGGTTACGATATACCACGATTAATCAATAATCCGCATGACTTGTTTAGGTAACTTATTGATTAAGGTACTGCTGCTGCGTTTGATGTTGGACTTTAAGGGACTATATATAGATATAATAGTTGATAATGAGCAATGTACTATGATAAATGACAAGATGAATACGATAGCTATACATAAAACAGTAGACTGCTGATGGCATACACAGTGTCTTTGAGAGGCTGGATCTAGCTTTGTATGCGACACTTATTCTGTCAACCGCGTGCGTCTGCTTGAACCGTGGAATGCACTCCCGCTCCATTGATCATGCAGCAATATGCGCTGTCATTGCATGGGGTGGGTTCGTGGTGTGCGACCGGCGTAGGTAGTGCAAAAGGTGAGGTCAAGTCAAGCATATAGGCAAATGCAAAGCGTGGTATCAAATTGGGCGGCTATATACAGGTTCGGAGGTTCATAGTCTGCTGACTCATGATCATCTACTGCAAGTCTGGGAACTTCCTCAGATAGTGACTTGGGCACTCGTATCCACCTGGGTTGTTGTCCAAATACTTCTGGTGGTACGACTCTGCATCCCACCATTGACCGGCTGGCAAGATCTCAGTCACGACCTTGCCCTGCTTCCACCACTGCTCTGAAACCTTTTGTGTCACCTCCCTAGCCGTCTTCTCCTGCTCTGCATCATGGTAGAAGATACCACTGCGGTACTGTGATCCAGTGTCTGGACCCTGCCTGTTCAATGTCGTAGGGTCGTGCATCTTGTAGAAGAACTCGAGAAGGGTGCGGTAAGACACCTTGGCGGGGTCGAATGTGATCTGGACAGCCTCCGCGTGACCAGTCGATCCAGAGCATACAGCGCGGTATGATGGGTTCTTGGTGTCACCACCGATGTAGCCGACCGGGGCGGACATGACAGCGTCTCGCGGAAAGTGATGTATGTACATGTGCTCAATTCCCCAGAAACATCCTGCAGCCAGTGTCGCCTTTTGTGCACCAGCAGGCAGGTTGCTTGTGCCGTTGGAGGCAGCGCCTTCACCAAATGACATGGTGGCTGAGTTTGTGAAGGGGCGGGTTAGGCGTTGGAAGATGCTTGTCATGCTCAATAACGCGATGAAACTGGAGATCAAGAAGAGTGCTGTGAGTGGCTTCAGTTTGATGGTTGCAGGATAGTAAGAGCGACGTGCTTAGCGATGAATAAATAGATGTTTGCATGAAATGGATGCGTCGAGAAAGATGATGGCCGAGGGGCGACTGGGCTTTGACGTCATCAAAATCGATGGGTCGTGTACATACTGTAAGCGGCGTGCAGCATCCAAAAGGTGCATGGAAACCAGACATGATAATGATTCTCGTACATGAGCAGAGAATAAAGTTGAGAGGGTATCTTTTCGCTAAAATCACTATCCTATCAAACTGGTATCAAGAAGACGGTAATACCCAATACCAGTGTACGGCCGAAAACATCGTTATGGTGTGCGGTGTGTGGTGTGTGGTGTGTGGTGTTCTTTCACGTGCATAAATCATCATCATTCAGATCTGATCTTCATCTCCATGGTCCTTCTCTCACATATGACCGACCGTGTACGCCTTGTACGGGTGTCTCAAACCTGGTAACCTTTGGTCTTGGTGGCTGACCTACCGTGTTGTTTGAAGGGGGTGTCGGAGCTTGTGATCTATGCTGCTCCGGTCGCCTTCCAGAGTGCGATCCCTGATCCGGCTTGGGTGACTTTGGTGAACTTCCATATCTGTCGCGGCCAAGTTGGGTCATCGCTGGCTGACCAAAGTAGCCACTTCTCTGCTCGTTACGCGCAATCTGAGTCGCGAAGAGGGGCGATGCGGTTGGCATAAATCCAGAATGAACAACGTCAACGTCATTTCCGGATGTTGACGGTCGACTGGGATACGGCATTAGCGAACGAGCTGGAGTGCCAGGTTTCGAAGAGTGCGCTTCACTCTGGTACGACCCTCGTCTTGACGAGTCGGTCTCGTATGGTGGAAAATAGTCCTTTGGACTTGGTGTTGGGTCGTGGCTCTTCGAGTGCCGGACCGTATGATCATGCGGAGAAGAGTTATGACGGTTATGGTGGTGTGCAGACGGGTAGCGTGGGCTCGCGTCCGAATCCCAGTGTTCTCGATCCGACGTAGGAGAGTCGTTCACAGGCGTACTTCTGTGAGGTGCGGTCACGTTCCGCTGACGCAGGCGTGGTGAAGGAACCTCTTCGACATCATCAGATCCTTGCAAGTGATGCGGAAGGCTACGACGGCGCCTTGACCTATCTCTGTGGCGATCCTTGTCTTTGTCCTTGTCCCGGTCCCGTTCTCTATCGCGCTCTCGATTACCACCATCCCAAAGACTAGGACTGGCAACATCACGCATGACCCGTCCCATAGACGATGCCGCAGATTTGCCTCGTTCTTTCAATGTCGGATGCTTACTATCCCTCCTTACCACCCCAGGCCGACCATCTTCTCTGCGAAACAGCGGATTGCGGAAATAGGCGATCGCCGACCGTCTAGAATCCGGCGCTTCCTCTTCCACTGGAGTCTGAGGGTGTGAGTGCCGATGATCGTGCTTGCGATGGTGTTTGTCTGCAGATTCGATCTGCTTGCTGGGTTCCTCCTCAACAGCCGAAATGCGCATACTCTGCTCCTCCTCGGCTTCTCTTCGCAATCTCTCACTCACTCCCTCATACCATGCGACCATGTGAGCATCCGGCTGTGAGGGAAAGGCCGATCGTGGCAGGATACTCGGAAAGACATCTCCGGTATCAGGGTCCTCAACATCCCACTTACTGACCGCCTTCATGAGAAAGCAAGCATGCTCTTCTGGACCTAGAAGCAGCTGTATGGTCTCCCACATAATCCATCCTTCTAGCTTTAACGCTGGTATTGTAGGCTCCGTGAATCGACTTTCGGCTGCGGCACCGGGCAGTGGTTGAAGACTGTGTAGGCAACCGAGGTTCTTGTAGATGAAGGCGATCGTCGCTGGAGGTGTCTGAAGGAATAGAGGGTCGTAGTTGCCATTAAGCTCTTTGTAGAAGCGCGCTAGTTGTGAAGGTGTAAGGTCTGAAGAGTCGTATGGTTCGAACTTGGATCCCTATAGTGGACAGTCAATGACTGAGTACCCGCTCGTGAGTGACATGTAGCCTACGATCAGTCGGTGCAAGCCGCGAAGGAGGTTCTTAAGTTTGTCGGTGCCCGTTTTGTCCGCTTTGAACAGATAGCCCCAGTATTCTTGAGCCTCCTTCTCCGCCGATGTCGATTCTGTTTCGGTGGACATGATACAGTTTCGCAAGCAAAAGGTAAAATAGAAAAGAGCGCAAGATATGCGCCGAGGGTCTTTGTCTACGGTAGGTGACTTACTAGGCCGCGCTCGGAAGGGGCTGGGAGCTCTCCGAACCAGCGGTGAAGCTGCCTGGTTGAGAATTACGACAGTGTGGAACAGCAATCAGAAAGCAATACCAGGACTTATCAAAGCGTCATGTTTTGGAATGGAGGCAGACCTGTTCACAAGCACACGACCATGTCCATCGTGGCCGCAATTGATACGGCGCAACCTGATGACAGTGCCCAATTGATGCGGCACGGTGGGAGATGACCTGCGTCGTGCGCTCGCTGGCAACTTGGAAGACAAATGGAGCAACCACTTGTGCCAAGCTGACGTCACGCAGCACGAACATCACACACAGCAACAGTACATGTACATGTAATCAACATAAACAAGTCATGCGGATTATTGATTAATCGTGGTATATCTTAAGTTACTGAATGCCATATTCCTGAGTACCACTTATATTGTCAACCGCGAGCGACGATACCCCGCCTCTGTCGCTTGATTGTATGTGCTCCCTTTCCTCCTCTTCGGCACCGGTCCGTCCTTGGCCTGTCGGTTCCAAGTGAACGTCCGCCGCGAGGTTACATCTTCCGTAACGTTACACCATATGCTTCAAGATCTGCACGATGCGCATATCAAAAATCCTGTTCCCCTCAGCAGGTGAGTGGTTCGTGATACGATCGGAGGTTCCCCGCTCCAAAAGTCGAAATCTATGTCGATCGAGATGAAAGGTAGGATATAAAGAGTCGAGTTAAAATCGATTCGGTCGGTCAGGTATACACAGTCCCTCAGTAGGTTTCATTCCCACGTCGTGATGAAGATGAATCTCATTTCTGTCCTATTCATGACCTCGAGCGTTCTCGCTCAGTGTCCCGATTATCTCGACTATGCCGAGTTACACCACGGTCCGTATTCCTCAGGAAGATACAACCTCTCGTATCAACGACCAGCTCCAGCATGTCGGACATTCAACTCGTCGATCGTGGAGTCCACCATTTCCCGTGTGATGGGCGACATCAGCGATCCAGATCTGGCGCGGCTCTTTTTGAACGCGTACCCAAACACCTTGGACACGGCGATCAGATGGAAAGGCTATGCAAACGGCAGTGACGAGGAGTTGACTTTCATCATCACGGGTGACATCAACGCCATGTGGCTGAGAGACTCGGCAAACCAGTTGCAGTCCTACCTTCTCTTGCTCAATGCTTCGGCCTCGCCAGATTCACTCGCCAGTCTATACAGAGGAGTCATCAACCTCCAGTCTCGATATCTCCTGATCGCCCCGTACTGCCAGGCCTTTCAACCACCTGTAGAGTCTGGTATCAAGCCTGCAGTCAACCCATCCGCCAGCGACGATATGGTGAAGCCCATGTACAACAACGCTTCGGTCTTCGAATGCAAGTATGAGCTCGACTCGCTAGCCGCCTTCCTGGAGGTATCGACCAACTATTACACAGCCACTAAGGATGTTGCTTTTTTCGGCAAGTACAACTGGATCAGTGCGGTTGAAGCGGTCATGAATGTTGCAGAGGAGATGATGACTCCAACGTACAATGCCAACGGCAGCGTGGCCGATAGTCCATATACCTTCACACGTCTTTCCAACAGAGCTTCGGAAACGCTGGAGAATAATGGAATTGGCAACCCGGTACAAAACGGTACTGGCCTGATCAGGTCTGCTTTTAGACCGTCGGATGATGCCACAGTCTACCAGCTCTTTATTCCCGGGAACATGATGTTTGCCCGGTATCTTTCTTCGGCATCGGAAATTATGCACCAGCTTGGTTACAACAACACTGCCCTCGCGAATCGAATGTACAGCTTGTCGTGCAGTCTGCGAGATGCCATCTCCAGATACGGCATCGTGTCTAGCCGTGATAACGATCAAATATATGCCTACGAAGTGGATGGTTATGGATCGCAAAATATCATGGATGAGTAAGTACTGCTAAGCTGAGAGCCTGGAGACAGGAGCTGACAACGGAACAGTGCGAACATACCATCTCTACTCGCGGCACCGCTTTTCGGATACCTTAATGCAAATGATACTGTGTATCAGAACACTCGCCGTCTAATTCTCTCACGGGGCAACCCTTACTTCATGCATGGCCCGGTGATCAGCAGCGTCGGCGGACCACACGATGGTCCCGGCTACGCATGGCCGATGGCGAGCATCATTCGAATCTTGACAAGCGATGACGATGCGGAGATCAGTGACCAACTGAAGCAGATCCTCAGCAGTACTGACGGTTTAGGGCTCATACACGAAAGTATCAATAGCTTCAATGTGACTGACTGGACTCGCCAGTGGTTTTCTTGGGCGAATGGCCTTTTTGGTCAGATGGTCCTAGATCTGGATGAGAGGAAGCCGGAGATCCTGAAACAGAGCTTCCAGTAGCGCGGTGTATGTATTCCATCTCTGAAACATAATACAAGTGTCAAGTTGAATAATGAACAGCTGGTGCTATACATGGTATCATGAAAAGGCTGAAATTGGCGTTGTATGCGACACTTATCTTGTCAACCGCGAGTCTGAGTGGATGGACGTCTCGACAAGGTTGAGGTGTTTCTTGATGTCCGATGTTCAGCCGCAACGGACAAAGGCGCCAGGACCTACATACAATCTACCTTGGCATTTCATCTGGAATTAAGCCGCTGCAAGTTTATACAACCAACTGTTGGCTTCCAATCGAGTTAGATGAGAAGAACTTAGCGGCACTAGTCATGCGCAAGTAGCAGATGAACCGACGATCCAATCGCGTAGCACTACAGCTTGCACTGTTCGTCTCCGTACTCCTGGTCATCCTGCTATTCACACGAAAGCAGACATCTAATCGACACTTCTCATGGAGGACAGTACGTTACAAGACAACATCTGCCACTATCCCTGAATTTCGCGGAAGATGCCCAGGCCTGTTTGAGAGCTCGAAAACAGCACTAGTCGTATCGCGAGTCCAGGCCGACGGCGACACGAAATGGCTTTCGAAGCTTGAGGATACCTATCACTTGTGCGTGTACACCGCCGATGCTGCGCCAAACAAGGATTCGACGTATCTACAAGTACCAGCAAATCACGGTCATGAGGCTATGGCTTATCTCACGTTCCTGATCGACAACTACGACGATATTCCAGCGGCTGGTGCAGTCTTCGTTCATGGAACGCGCTATGCTTGGCACAATGATCATCCGGAGTACGACAATCTGGCACTGCTTCTTGCACTCAATGTTTCTTCTGCTGTCGAGGCCGACGGCTTCCACAACCTTCGCTGCGACTGGTCTGTAGGGACCTGTCCAGCCAACATGCGTTCGCAGGCTAGTATGGAGACTTCGCTGCAGGCTGCGACAGAACCCTGGAACGCTCGTGCGGCAAGCGACAAGGCACTTCCTGGTGCTTTGTTGTCTCTGTTCGGGCATGAGGGCCAGCACTCGAAGGCAAACACCCAGGGAAGACCCTCTATCGAAAGCAGCGACACGGTACGCTCGCAATGCTGTGCGCAGTTCGTCGTCTCTCGAGAGAGCATGTGGCAGCATTCGCGGCAAGAGTACGTTGCGCTCCGGCAGTGGCTCCTCGATGGAAATTCGATGGAGGACTCCGGGAAGCCAGGGAAAGCCGCACCGAAAGACGATCGCGTCTCAGGTCGGATAGTATCTTACCTCTGGCACATCTTGTTTCTCCGACATCAAGGCACGGAGATGGCAGCAAATTACGATGGGCAGGAGAGTGGTCTTGATCTGGAGCAGCTCAACTACAGAGCATGTCCGAGCGCTGCCGAGTGTTATTGTCGCTTGTACGGCCGCTGCGAGCTCCAGGGTTGCAAGACAGATAGCTGTCGTGGGCAGTACAGTGTTCCGCACAAGTTCAAGCTTCCTGATGACTGGGCTGAGACTCATGGAAAGGCATTGTTTTAGGATCCATTTGTACACTATCCTTTTTCCTCACTCCTAGTGGCATGAACGTATATAGAGCCTATGAACTCCGATTACGTAGCCCTCCTTGACTGCTTTCTGCGAGCCTCATTAATCAAGTGTTGGTGAAGCTCATAGGACTGACAGGACCATGTTGCGGCATGCCCCGGATCCCGGAGATAAGAGCGGCGATTGGGTCTGACGTAGCCTTACTCCGTACGATCAACATCAACACCAATGCCTGCGTAACTTTGTATTGCAGAAGGGAAATATGATAGGGTTTGGGACTGACGAAGCTCACTGTCACTTGCCGAATATGCGAGATGTCAGAGGGTATATAGACCTCTTCTCTGCCCGCCGTACTCCTATCTTCAACTCACTTACTCCGCACTTCCGTACAGCATGTCACCCAAGATTTTCTTCATTACCGGCACTAGCACTGGCTTCGGCTACGAGCTCGTCAAGAAGTGTATAGCTTCTGGCGACAAGGTTGTTGCGACCGCACGCAACAGCTCCAAGCTGTCATTTCCCGACACCACCAAGGACAATCTGCTCACTGTCGACTTGGACGTGACCAAGGAGGACAGCATTCACAAGGCCTTTGACACCGCTATCAAGCACTTTGGACGTCTTGATGTTGTCGTGAACAATGCAGGCTACGGATTGTCTGGCGAGTTTGAGTCGCTGAGCGACAAGCAGATCAGGACACAGATGGAGGTCAACTTCTTCGGCTTGATTAATGTGACCAGAGTCGCACTGGAGACCATGCGCAGCCAGAAGCCTTGCGGAGGTCTCATTCAACAGGTCACCTCTATCGGTGGTCAGAGAGGAGTCCCAGGTTTCACCATCTACTGTGCCAGCAAGTGGGCTGTCGAAGGCTATACCGAGGCTCTCAGCCATGAGGTGAGTCGCTACTTGCATTCACGAAGAGGACTTTACTGACGGTTAATTCCAGCTCAAGCCAGAGTGGAACATCCACGTCCAATGTGTCGAGCCAGGTGGATTCCGCACCGACTGGGCCGGTCGGTCCATGGACTTTGGAGAGAACAAGAAGCCGGAGTATGACCACTTTGACGCAAAGGCCATGATGCAAAAGAGGAATGGAACTCAGGCCGGTGACCCTCCCAAGGGTGCTGCTGCCATGTACGAGCTGGCTACAATGGAGGATCCTCCTCTCAGATGCGTGATTGGTTCCGACGCTTACACCGCCATGAACACAAAGTTGGAGAACTACAGCAAGAATGTCAAGAGGTTCGAGAAGTTGAGCAACTCGACCGATGTTGAGGGATACGAGCGTCCTTCGTAGAATATTCGCGATCCAAAGCGTTAATTTAGATCGCAACGGACGACCATTTAAGATCTTCAGTGGCTGTCTCTTCTCACCACCACCATTGATTGCTTGTAAATATAATAAGAAGCAATCATGTCATTGCTTCCATATGACATGGAAGCAGAAGTCATCAACTCGTCTCAGTGTCTGTCTATATCTCGTGCCTTTCGTAGCAATGCATATCACTTGCTAGTTGCCTCGCCACTCAAGGCGTGGCTATTTCGACGTCTGTAGTTCGTCTGCCTTCATGTCGTCGATGTGTCCTCGACCGATGTTTCGCACTATGGCGGCACAAATCTCCCCTCGTCCCACCCGAGGACCGATCAGAGAATAAGTGTCTCAGTAGCTGGATCCTTGAGCTCCTGAATGGAGGTTTGCTACATGAGCTTCGCCCTATGGAGACGTGGCACTCTGGGGCTAAGTGGCCAGACTGAGTATGTAGAGACGCCACGTACAGGCGGGTGTATCCCGGCAAATCCGAGTGGAGTGACATCAGCCAAACGCAAAGTAGACAGCCAGCGCCGATATTACGAGGCCGAGCGGGGCGGCATTGGACGAGGCTGCGCTTTTACCGGTCGGCGTTATCCGCTGGATTGACGCTGAAGAACCAGTATTACGTGACGTTCCGGTAGTCCCAGTTTGTGAGATGAGAGAGTTTGCAGAAGTTCTGGCACCCTGCGTGGATAATCCGTTGTCAACTTGGCCCGAAAGCTTTGCAGAAGCAGTGGCAGCACCGCCCTGCGCATTACGGGTGCCAGATGATGCATCGGTGAACTTTCCGTCCTGCTCCAGTGCAACAGCGGTGAACCAGGTAATGACAAGACCGTCCGAGGCGTGACTGATAACCTCTCCATTCGCTAAAGTAGTCGCTGATCCTCCCATCACCAGCATTGTAGATCCGACAGCAATGGCACCGGTTGGCGTAGGATATTCTGAAACCACGATTGTCTCTCCTGCAATGTTCAAGGTCGTTTTGAAGGGCAGTGCAGCGCTGACGGCCGGTACTCCTGCTTGGGTCGCCTGGTGGGTGATGAGCAAAGTACTAGAACCCTCAATGTTCAAGACAGAAGATCCGTAGCTTGCAAGGAGCCCTCCTGGAAGCCTCTGAGATGTTGCGCCCGAGGTTATTATAGTCGAGAAGACCGAGACAATGTTCTTGGTAACAACTGCTGTGTATGTTTGACCATTGACGACGAAAACATTGCTATACCCTGCTGCCGCTGATTCAGTTGCTGTAGATGCTTCGTCAGATCCAGAAAGGGATCCCTCATTTCCAGAGTTGATATAAGATCCCCCTGAGCTGTCACTGGACCCCCTGTCACTGGTCCCTGAGCTTGCTTTAGCTCCAGAGTTATCTCCAGAGTTCAAAGTGCCACCAGATTCGGAACTTCCTTTAGATCCAGATCCAGAACCAGATGCAGTTCCAGAGCTTCCATCAGATGCCAATTGCCCTCCTGATGCATCGCTCTCTCCAGATCCTGAGGTCCCTCCAGACCCTGGGCTTTCTAGGGGCTCCGAGTTCTCATTATAGCCCGATCCCCCGTCTGTGCCCGTGGTGTCCCCTGAGTCTGAATTGGAGCCCGAATTTCCGCCTGATCCCGAGCGCTCTCCTGAGCCTGAGCTTCCGGATATTCCAGCATATATGAGAGCTCCAAGACCACCCGAAGCATCGGAAGCCCCCTGAGATTCTGAAGTTCCTGACGCTCCTGTCAAGGGTGCAGCGCCCAACGCAGTATAGCCAGTCGTAGCGCTTGCGGATTCGGCCTGCACAGCGCCGGCTCCGAGCCCGGTATATGTTCCAGTCTGTTGTGCACTAGCAGCACTTTCGGCTTGCCCAGCACTGGACCCGGACACAAAAGCATTCGATGCGTCTGGTGCGTTTGTCGCTGAGCCAGCGTTGTCGGCAATGGCCGTATATGTCTTGGCGGCTGTTGTCGCCGCAATGGTCTGACTAGGTGTAGCAGCAGGCGCAATGTATCCTGCCGGAGCAGTCGGTACTACCAATGTCGTGGCAGTGAGAGCCAACGGAGGGTCATAAAGTCCGCCATACCAAAGTTGACAACCTTCCCATGCTGGATTGAGCATAGTAATCTGCGGCGGTATCGCCAGTTGAGGTCTGTAATCGTTTTCGTAGACGATTTGGCATTCCCACCAAGCAAGCGGATCGCACGAGGCTTGTCCGTTCCAAGCAGAATAAGGCACTGGTTGATTGAAGTCTGCGTACGAGACAGGGAAGCCGGTTTGGGTATTGGTCAGCCAGAAGTATTGAAAGTGGTTCTGCGAATATCGTAAACTCAGGACTGATTCCGATGGCATGGCTAGGATTGCGTCCGTAACGGGAGTGCCAAGTGTGTTACTACAGCGATTCTCTGCCCATACTGACGAAATGGAGATGTAAGCCGTGCCTGAAGTGAACGTGTGGCCATTCACGACGGCAGTGACAATCGTTTCTCCCGGCGGCAGTGTAGTATTAGCACCGTAAGATGTTCCAGCGTATGCTTCAATGACAGCTCCTGGCCCATAGTTGGTCAACTTTGCAGCAGGAGTTGTGGCGCACATGTCTCGCGACACGGTCGTAGGGACAGGGAAGTAAACAAGTTCTACACCTTGTCCAAATATGGTGCAGGGTCCACATCCTTGAATTTCAGCCTCAGCGGCTGATACACTGGAGTACCAAGAAGAGTTGTAGCAGCCTGGAGTCTGCGGCGGAGGAGTAATTTGTGGGGCTGATGCGTTACCCGAGGGGTTCGTGGAGCGCCAGGACGACAACAATGTGCTGTAAGCCTCCCAGAAGGGGTCACAATCAGATGCCGGGTAGCTACAAGTTGGAGATGGTCCAGGGTACATGCTGAAGACGGTAAGGAAGTCGGTGGCTGTAGAGGTGACGGGTAAGGTGAGATTGAACGTAGTGGTCAATATTGGTACAGCGGGAGAATAAGAGAGCCGAGCATGACCATCGCAGAGTCTCGGTTGTTCATCTTGGTAGGATGTGAAAGCAGACGCGGTCGAGCCACCAAAATACTCGGTCAGGGTTGAGACTGATTGATGGTTGCTGCTCCAAGCGGTGTAAGCGGACCAGTAAGAGCTCGACAGAGCCATACATTGGCTGGCATAAGAGCTGCCAGAACCAGTCGTGGCGAGTTTCCCATCCAGAGTGGGGGTTGGAGTTCTTGATGCTCTAGTGTACGTGGAATTGACCACATGGATGGCAGAGGCGGAGACCCAGTAGATAGCGAATATCAGAGTCGCGCAAAGGGCGTGCGCTGGTCCCATCATCTTGGCGACGAATGTTTCATGTCATGGTATTCCAGGCGGTGCTCGAGTCGAAGTCCAGTCGTGTTCGAAGCACCGACACGACAGTAAGAACAATAATAGGGTCGCTGGAGTGTCAGAACTTGAACTCGGTCTTGGATGCTGCGAGGCACCGGATTTTGAATATTGAACATCCCGGCCTCCCGGTCCATCGTACCAAACGGTTGGTGAAGGTAAAAAACGGAGTTTCATGGCCCATCTCAACCTTGTCTGCACCGTTAGCGTGGCTTGGGTGAAGAACTCTTGGCTTTTGTGGCTTTGGCAGTTATGCTTCTGTGCATTGTTCAATTTTGAAGTGTAACATAACGCCAGGTCTGCCGCGGAATACGATACGAGAGAGATAGGGATTGCTCGTCAGGAATAACAGAGATCTGCTAGGTATAGAAGACCTTAGAGAGCGGACGAAGCATTGAACCTCCAAGTTGGGACGTATCTACGCTATCGAACGTCTGGTCATGATAGGCGAGAAGTCCTGGAAGTGGAAGCTGGTGTGCATGGCGGTCAATGGAGGAGGAAGACCCGTGGTTGACAAAATAAGTGTCGCATACAGCAGATTTCCCAGCCTTTTTAGGACATTGTGTGTGCCATCAGCCGTCTAATGTTCAACGCATAGCTATTGTAGTCATACGGATTAATCACTAATCATCTTATCATCAATTATAGACATCAAATCTATAAGCCAGTCGACCTCTCGCTATATCAGAGGCACCCAAGGATTTTTATAGATCGACACTTGTTTTGTCACAGTATGGAAGACTGGTCACCGATACGATCGGGACCGAGTCTCGTTCGGGTGCCCGTCCGCCGTTTCTGCTCCATAGAAAATTAGTTCGTCGCCTACGTCACTTTAGGTTTGTCCCTTGAAAACTCCGTGTTTACAACTTCACGTCGTTGGCTGTCTTCGCAATTCGTCTCGACCTGCCCAAGAATACTTCATGCAAATGCTGCAAGAATGCTGCAAGAACCAACGAGATGCACTCGAGGGTGCGATGAGGCATATCTTCCTTCTTAGGATCTTGAGCGATACCTTGATGCTCAAGGAAGACACGACGGGGATGTTACCTCCGGTCCAGCGAGCACGGTATACATGCTTTTCGAATCCCTGTCTTGTGGGTCTCAGCAAACACGACGATGCCCAAGGCTCACAGCAAAGCAAACAATTTCTGTTGTACAATAGGCGTTCAGCAGAAGCTTGTGTGATTCAACTGAACGTGTAAAAAATAATGAATTCGTTATTCGTGATTTTCCTAACTGGCAGTCTCCTTTCCGGACTCCTGCTATTCGTCAGGCCGCAGCTTCTTGACCACGCGTAGAACAGAGACTGTGAATGTTATCACCCAGGCTATGAGTGCGACTACCAAAACCGCGGAAAGTGCTGATTGAGAGTGACATATCGATGGTGTCAGTGGGCATGTTTGTGCCCTGCCCGAATCGTAGCAAGCCCATCTCGTGTCTGTCAATGCGTCGAAGGCCAACGAAAGGTTCGATCCATAGAAGATAATAAAATACAAATCCAGTAGGAGCAACGCAATCTTGGCCGTCGCACTACGCAAGCCAAGCGGTCGAGAGGTGTATTCGTCCCAAGTGACGTAAGCGATGTAAGGAATCGCAATGCTGTTGAGCACTATGTCCATATAGGTCGACGCGCGCTGTACACAACCGCCCGGGGCCGTACCGTTTGCTACACGAGTCTGGTGGTAGACACGCGCGCCGAGGCCGAGTGCAGCTGCTGTAAAGATCGTGACCATAAGTCGGAAGACCAGAGGCACAAACGGGTTCGTCAACAGTCTGCCTTTTGCCTGTGACACGGATCCCTTTCTCCTGTCTGGGTCCAACAACCATGTTCTCCTCTTCTCATGATGGGATTCTGCATCATCCTGGGGCGGCGACCACCACGCGACATTCTCCTCCATCCAGCTGTCCGGCATTAACCGCGCTCCTTCAGTGTCTCGCGCCTGATATTGAGGACCAGACAGCATGAACGGAAGCCATCTTAGACTGCTATCTGCGAGTGGTTGATCCAGCATGGCTGGTTCTGCAGTTCGGTATTGATCGTATCGTCGTCCTCGCGCTGCCTTTTTCCGCTGTTCCTCCGGCATGTATTGATGGTGTGGGACTACTGGCGGCTCGGGCATTCGGAGGGGTTGTGTAGTTTGACCAGCCTCGTCTGAATCTGCATTGACAACCCATGGCGGAATAGACCGTACTTGTGGTCGATCGACAGCTGCGTCTTGAAGGTGGTCGGTAGAAGGTGTGTTTACTTCATTATTTGGATTGACGGTTGAAGAGCCCGACTCGAGCGCCATCCCGGTAGGCGCGGTCACGAGCGTGATGCGGTAGAAATTGGGGATGTCGGTGATACCACTGTAGGATGATATAGCATAATGCGATCAAAGATATCTGTGGGTACAATAGTAGACACCAGTGGAACAAATGATGGCAGAGGCACAAGACATAAAACGTCAGCGCAGAACGCCAGAACATCCGATGTCTTCCTGTAATCACAGTAGCCAAACCTTAAATCCTGTCGCGCTCTTTCGGCAATTTGGAAAGGAGCATCCGCCAAGAACCACTTAAGCCTCGATTTGGAGACGCGTTTGAGCGTGATGCGACGCGTTTCATTGTTGCGCCGAAAACTCCAGCTCCTGACCGTTCACAGTGGTGCTCCACCCCTCTACCATCCCATACAGTTACCAAAGCGCAACAATTATCCTGTCGCATACAACCGGAATTGGCTGCCCATCACAGCGCTCACTTTACCCTTACAGACGAAGCACCCCTGACTGTTCCTCGAAGAAGCCGCTGCTCCCAACTTAGCCGCCATGGACGGTCTGCAATTGAGAGATGAAGCGACGAGGGATCGCATTAGAGCGGCGGAAGAGTTCCTGGATCCTAGTAAGACTTCACACTGAGTACCTTGTTCAGCTCTTACTAAACGATCCAGCCGATCCAAGGGCCCGAAGCTACAGAGCTGAGATTGTCCTCATGCTCAACAGAGGCCTTCGACGACTCACCGTCAGTATCGATGAGATCAGATCACACAACAAGGAAATTGCAGACGGACTTCTTGACACCCCTTTCGACTTTTCGCTAGCATTCGACCGCGCTCTTAAGAACATTGTTAACACACTCGGCAACCGAGAGCCGCATGAAACAGCGGAAGAAACAGTATATTACTGTGCATACATTGGTAGTTTCGGAGAGTTTGCCTGCAACCCGCGAACACTCGCGTCTTCGCATCTCAATCACATGGTCTCTCTCGAGGGTATCGTGACAAAATGTTCTCTGGTGAGGCCCAAGGTCGTCAAGAGTGTACACTACAATGAGCGCAAAAGTACCTTTCATTTCCGTGAGTACCGAGACCAGACAATGAGCGCGAGTGGAGCCGCAAGTACCAGCGTGTACCCAACAGAAGACGAAGATGGTAATCCATTGATCACCGAGTACGGGTACTCTACATACAGAGATCACCAGACAATCTCCATTCAAGAAATGCCTGAGCGGGCGCCTGCTGGACAGCTGCCGCGCAGTGTTGATGTGATACTCGACGATGATATGGTCGACAGAGTCAAGCCTGGTGATAGGATTCAGCTCGTTGGAATCTACAGGTCGCTTGGTAACCGCAATGCTGGTAGTGGCAGCTCGACATTCCGCACACTACTGCTCGCAAACAACATCATTCTCCTTTCCTCAAAATCAGGCGGTGGTATCGCCCAGGCCAACATTACCGACACAGACATTCGAAATATCAACAAGATAGCCAAGCAGCGCAAGGTATTCGAGCTGCTCTCGCAGTCATTGGCTCCGAGTATTTACGGCCACGACTACATCAAAAAGGCCATTTTGCTTATGCTTCTTGGAGGTATGGAGAAGAACCTTGACAACGGAACACATTTGAGAGGTGATATCAACATTCTGATGGTCGGTGACCCGTCTACAGCGAAATCTCAATTGCTTCGCTTCGTCCTTAACACAGCACCTCTGGCTATTGCTACTACTGGTCGCGGATCCTCTGGTGTTGGTCTCACCGCTGCAGTCACTTCGGACAAGGAGACTGGCGAAAGGAGACTCGAGGCTGGTGCCATGGTCTTGGGTGACAGGGGTGTTGTCTGTATTGATGAGTTTGACAAAATGTCCGACGTCGATCGTGTCGCCATTCACGAAGTGATGGAACAGCAGACTGTCACCATTGCCAAAGCTGGCATCCACACGTCGTTGAACGCCCGGTGCTCTGTCATTGCTGCAGCCAACCCAATTTATGGACAATACGACACTCACAAAGACCCTCACAAGAACATTGCACTACCAGATTCGCTCTTGTCGCGTTTTGACTTGTTGTTCATCGTGACTGACGATATCGAGGACGTACGAGATCGTCAAGTGTCTGAACACGTCCTCCGCATGCATAGATACAGACAGCCTGGTACTGAAGAGGGTGCGCCTGTCAGAGAACAAGCGAACCAGACGTTGGGAGTTGGCCTGGAGGACAATGGAGACGGCAACAGACCTTCAGAGGTATATGAAAAGTACAACGTCATGCTTCACGCTGGTGTCACTGTCACTGTCGGACGTGGCAACCAGAGGAGACACGAAGTCCTCAGCATCCCCTTTATCAAAAAGTATATTCAGTACGCCAAGCAAAGAGTGAAGCCAATCCTCACGAAGGGTGCCGCGGATCACATCGTCACGACATACTCGGCTTTGCGAAACGACGAACTCGAAGGAAATCAGAGAAAGACTTCGCCAATGACTGCTCGTACCTTGGAAACACTCATCCGTTTGGCCACAGCTCATGCTAAGTCGAGATTGTCAAACAGAGTGGAAGAAAAGGATGCGGAGATAGCCGAGGGTATCCTCAGGTTTGCCTTGTTCAAAGAGGTTGTCGAAGACGAGCGTCGTAAACGGAGAAAGACAAGACAGCCGGACGCAATGTCTACTGACGACGAGGAGTCAGATGATGACGGCGACGAGGCAGACGCCGCTGACGGTGCATATCGTGGCGGATCCAGACCCAATGCTATACCCAGAGCAACAAGAAGGACTCCTCAGACGAACGGTTCGGCGACTGAAGGTGCAAATGGTCACACGCCTTCCGGCGCAGATGAGGACGACTTGTACAACGTCACCCCGCGCACGCAGAGGACATCTCGTCAGAACGGTGCCAATGGAACTCAGGCCGGGTCCTCGTCACAGTTCAGCTTGGCCTCCTCCCTGCCGGCATCCCAGTTGCTTGAATCGCAAGAGGACGAAGAGGTCGAATCGCAAGAAACAGACGCACAAGCAGTTGATGGACCAATCTCGGCAGGCAGGCTGCAAGCTTTCCAGACAGCGCTTGGCCAGCTTATCGATGGCCCTCTCTTCGCAAACGATGCTGCTGATGTTGAGCCTTTGGTCGCTGCTGTCAATGCTAGACTGAGAACTGGCGAAGCTGGCTTTGAGAGTGCTGAGGCAGAGAAGGCTCTGCAGGAGCTCAACGAGCGCAACAAAATCATGTACTCGGGAGGTATCGTGTACAAGATTTAAGGTGATGTTGAACGGGAATGACTCATGGTCGGCGTTCAGGGTAGGATATCCAGGGAATAGTCACTTGAACTTTATGAATCTTTTTCAACAACCATTAGCTGTTTGCGGCTGTCGTCGATTCTGCTGTGCTGCTAAAAACAAGGGTATCATATAGCATACTGATCGTCCGCCCCACTCTCATTGACCGCCAACAATCTTCCTGACCTTTTCAAGCAAGACTGTGCTTTCTCTGCCCAGTTTCCTCTTCCCGTCTCTGCCTGGCGTCTTTGCCTTGGCCATTGCTCTCCTGAACTTTTCCCTCTCTTCCAACTTCTGCTGCCGCTCATTGTTGGCCTGTTCTATAGCCTTTCTTCGCGCCTCAGCTTCTGCCTTTGCTTGGTCCGCTCGTCTCTGCTCTCTCTGAAAAGGAACAACCTTTGGCTTTCTTCTCCTCCTCTCAAAGTTGGCTTCCTCGCGCTCCTCGTTCTCATCCCGTGGGCCCTGATCTATCATGATTTGTCGATCTGGATGTGGTTCGCTGACGGTCGAAGCCTCGGGGTCTGCAGCCGAGGGTGTTTCTGCTTCATGAGCGGCTTTGACTTTGGCGTATTCTTTCTTCAGCTTCGCTTTCTCGATCAGGTTGCGCTTGATTTGTTGTGCTTTTCGTTTGTGTTGGCCGTCGGGCAAGTTTTCCGGGCCTACACTGAAGCCTTTGCGGACCTTCTTCGCTGGCGCTGCGGAGGATTCTGCATCTTCTCGGTCGCGTTTCGGCATCGTGCGTAATCTGGCGACTATAGTTTCAATAGCTCGTGACTTGCGGAGCTGAGTGTGTGATAATTATCTGGATCTGCTGGAAGGATCAACAATGAATGTGCATTTTTTGAGATGCAAATTCGGGGTCCAGCATTTGCGCCTTCCCCGCAAAATGCAGGCACATGTCATCTTGGATCCGCACTGCGATCCGTGATCATTCGGCTTTGTGCGAACGACCGAAGGCGGTGAATACGACTCATTCACGAGATTGACTTGACGATAGTCTTTTCATCCTGTTCCGTGACCTAATTAGACTCCTCTTTGACCTTGGAAATCCACCACAAACGATCAACGTGCGGCAGACTGACGACCGACGACTGACTCATCCCCGCTACGGACCAGCCTCCGTTCATATCTGGACCGACCATCTATAAGATCACTTGGTCTCTGGAATCAAGCATAATCGGCTGTCTTCCTCTGAACCCTGCGATGTCGGCTTGACGACTGAACGCCTGAGCGATATGTTATTATGATACCTTTTATCAAATGGGCGACGATATGAAAAGAAGGATAGATTGGAATGAGGAGGGGCGTGGTTTGGATTCACAAGAAGAAGGACCCATTTCCCCGACAGCCATCTACAACCCATTCTTCACCGGCCGGCCTCGAACCCCTGTGAACGCTCAAAGGAAGGAGACCATGGATAGACGGGAGATCATCAGACGCATCAAAGAGGGAGAACTTCCCCGACAACAGGTCAGTGAGCGAAGATGGGATGTTCAGGAGCGGGCTTGAAACAGACCGGGATTCCTACTGGAGGAGGTGGTGGCTGACACAGCTGCATAGGACTCTTCGGAAGTCAAGCACAGGACGCCGTCCCCTTCGAATACTAGGAAGCGCAAATCGCCCTCCCCTCCCCGTCTTTTGCCCTCACTGGAGATAGATACTCCAAGCAATGCGCACAACGATGCCGGAATGGCGATCAGTCGGCCAAGATCCGCTCTTCATAGAGGTGACTTCCACAGCGATCATGCAGTCCAACGAATGAACGCGGTATTACCTCCTGCGCACGAGACCTGGAGTTTTTCATCGGAACCTTATTCGACATCGCCCGTGGCTCCTTGGCATCGAGACTTCCCGACGGCCGCGGCGAGAACCACTTCCAGGCCAGCTCTTTCACATGAGTCCCTCGTGACAGCCTTACCTGGTCGACCGCGTGCTATATCACAGGCATCGGTCTCATTAAATTTTTCTTATCAGCCCCCTACCAGCCCTCTGGTACATCAGGCTAATGCTGCTGACATTCCAGACGCTGATAGATTCGGATACGGATCCAGCACTCCCGACAAAGGAAGGCGTCATACCTTTTCTCCACGCTCCCTGCAAAATGCACTGAGCGGAACACCCTTTTCGCATGGGGGAGGATCTTTGCTGCCATATCAAGCTCATCAACCGAGGCGGTCAATGACCTCGGGTAGTCTGCCCCAAACGCCTCTCGCCAGTAACAGAAGACCATCCGTGTCTGGTGGTTCACCATCTCAACGTTCGATGGTAGGATCTTTCGAAGAATCGATTCTGAGGGGGCGAATGTCGTCGACACCCTCAATACCATTGAGCTTTACCGCACAGATCGGCGTGCTTGGAACAGGTGATTGCAAGCCAAGTTTAAAGTGCCCATCTCACATTGCAATCCCGTTCGAGGCGCACTTCTACAGCTACGGGTCGTCGAACAATCTTGCCGACTCGCAACCAAGCCCCTATGTTGGGACCGTTGAGCTGGAGAAGGGCCCTGAGGCTGACCGACCACGAGATCGGAGTAAGAACAAACGAAGACAATTGCAAGGCCAGTCAAGCAACCATGCAAGCCGCACCAGCTCTCGTGAGCGGGGTGCAGCTTTGCCGGATGATTCGGACTCACGAAGAAGAATGCGAGCGAAGCAGAAACGTCGATCGACCCCGGCACTGGAGCCACCCAAGGGCGGTTACAGGATACCGCCGAAAGGCCAGTTACAGATTGTTATCAAGAACCCACACAAGACAGCGGTGAAGTTGTTCCTGGTACCATACGACGTCTCAGATATACAGCCAGGGCAGAAGACGTTTCTACGCCAGCGAAGCTATTCTGCTGGGCCCATTATCGATATGCCGACGGACAATGCAAGGAAGAACCTTGGTACGGACCGGCCAGAAGCATCACTTGGCCCACCTGGAAATCCACAAGATAAGCCGATTCTACGATATCTTATTCATCTTCACATATGCTGTCCATCTAAAGGTCGCATCTACCTTTACAGGAGCATACGAGTGGTCTTTGCTAATCGTGTACCTGATGGGAAGGAAAAGCTGCGCAATGAAATGCAGCTTCCAAACCCGAAGTACTCGGTTTACAAGCCTGCCAAAGACTCGACCCCTTCTTTCGTGGAGACAATCGTCAACGAGGGTCAACGGCGGATGAGCGTCATGGACGCCGACAGATTTGGCGGAATTATCGGGGAGCGGCCGGATTCTGTACGTGGCCCAACAGCTAGCTCGTTGCCGTGGTCTGGTACGTTCCATCGCAAAACCACACCATCTTTCAGATTTCCGGAGCTTGCAACAGTGGACTCGAGACCTGCTAGTCGAGGAGTCAACGATATGGATTTGGTCTCGGATAGCAGCATGAAGTCTCCAACTTCACCTTTCTCATCCTCGGAAAGAGTACGATCCCCGGACGAGAGCGGCTCGTTCACGTTCTCGCGGAGTAACAGCCAAGAGCGGCCTTTGGTTAGAGCGGAGAGTCTTCTATCAAAGAGATTAAGGGATCTCGAGGTGCAAGGGCGGACCGGGCGGTAATTAGTCCTTGTTGCTATGAACCTAATAACAATACATAACATACAACTGTCGTTGACCGCAACAGTGCATCGCCTGTGAGAATTAATCATATGGACCTCCGCGGCGGTCAAACTACGGGAAGGCATTGTTCATGTTTGAGGCAATGTGTTCTGGTCGATTGTCTCCATCTGATTGTTAACATGACAATCAATATAGCAATTTTAGTAACGAGCAAGCAGAGGCGCCATGATCTATGTACACACCGACCAGTCGTTCGTCGGCAATGCTATTCACATGGTCATACATTGGCTTCGTTCAGTCACCTTTGAAGTTGCTTTCTGTCATGATGGCACGTCCAAGCTAGAAATGGCCAGCTGACGTAAACAATTGGGCTGCAGTCCATCAAGGTACCTGGAGCAAAACGTATATACCCGGATCCTTTCCCGGCACAGTCAGGCAGTCCTCGGATCGTCCTGGACTGACCATGAGACAGCTGGTGACTCTCGTGATATATTCACAGCTAGAAGATTAACACATGGCTGTGGTCTCTTTACTCGTTGTACTTCCCACGAACCTGGTCCATAAACATCCATGTCACCCTACGACACCTGGTCTATAGCAATCCGCTAAAACTCAGCAAGCCCCCGTCATCTTCATGTACAGAAATGAGCTACAACGACACCTTTCTCCGAGTACAGATCGCACGAAAACACCGATTATTACACTGTATGGCTGGGACAATGCCAGATCGAGGCTACTACGCCGCGACTGCTCCGGAATGCTGATGATTCAGCCCTTCGCAAGCACCAGCTACGGAAGCCAGCGGACTCAGCGAGAGCCTGAGAAAAGGGCTCAGAGGTAGGTTAGCAACTCGACCTAGCATCGCAATTGAGTTTGTGGTCGCTTCAGAATAAAATCCAGCCCCTCCAGTCGTCTTTACATCGTGGTACGTCATGAGACGAGGAAGTGAAGCTGGAAAGTTACGTCTGGCGATAAGGCATCGGGGATTGCGGAGTTACCTTGACTCCAGGGTCAATTATAAACTTGACCTCGTCATAGGGCAACGGTGACCACGTAAGGTATTTCTTTTCCTCTAGCCCTCAAGATCATTTTATAGCTCTCATCTACAGCTTCCGACGACTCTCAATCATCAATTGACATATCACATTCACAATGGCTTCAACCGACTACAAATTCGAGGGATGGCTCGGCCACGACAAGGACTCTGTCGATGGAAAGATGAAGTGGGGCGAATTCGAGCCAAAGGTGTGGAAAGAGGAGGACGTCGACATTGAGATCAGCCACTGTGGTATCTGTGGCTCAGACCTACACATGCTGTCGTCCGGCTGGTACCCAACACCGTACCGTATGTACAGGAAGAAGGAGTCTGATGACGGTGTACACGACTGACACTCTTTCCAGCTTGCTGCGTCGGCCACGAGATCATCGGCAAGGCCGTCAAGGTCGGCAAGAACGTCAAGCACATCAAGCAAGGCGACCGTGTCGGTGTCGGTGCTCAGGCTCGCAGCTGCTTGCAATCGGACTGCCCAGAGTGCTCCGTCGGCCTTGAAAACCACTGCGCTCGCGAGACCGTCAACACATATGGATCCATTTACCCCAACGACGAGGGCAAATCTATGGGTGGTTACGCCACTCACAACCGTACCAACGCACACTTTGTCTTCAAGATTCCCGACGGTCTGAGCTCTGAAGATGCTGCTCCAATGATGTGCGGTGGTGTTACAGTATACTCGCCATTGAAGCACAATGGTTGCGGCCCTGGCAAGACTGTCGGTGTCGTCGGTGTCGGTGGATTGGGCCACTTTGCTGTCCTCTTCGCCAAGGCTCTCGGTGCCGACAAGGTCGTTGGTATTTCCCGCAAGGCCTCAAAGAAGGACGAGGTCTTGAAGCTCGGAGCTGACAAGTACATTGCTACCGACGATGACAAGGACTGGGACAAGGAGAACTCTCGTACTCTCGACCTCATCATCTCCACAGTTTCCAGCGACAAGATGCCCATGACCGGCTACCTGTCTCTGCTCAAGATCAATGGCTCCCTCATCCAAGTCGGGTACGTATCGTCGAATTTCTCCCAATATCAAATGCTAACATATGGATCTCAGTGCCCCTGACGGTGGTAACCTCCCTCCAATCAACGCCTTCACTCTCATCGGCAATGGTATCAAGATTGGTGGCAGCGCAATTGGATCTCCAGAGGACATCAAGGAGATGCTTGACCTCGCTGCTGAGAAGAAGGTGAAGCCTTGGGTTCAGCAGAGACCAATGAAGGATGCCAACCAGGCCATCATCGACATGAAGAATGGCGAGGCCAGATACAGATACGTTCTGGTCAACAACAAGTCTTGATTTGGTCTGTAGATAGTTGCTACATAAACCGCAGAATTGGATTGATTCAGACATGTTTGCGCAGAATTCATACTCGGGTTCTGTACAGTGAGGATCTGATGGGTCATTTGTTCGGCGCTTCCAACTCGAATGCATGGACAGTCGGCCCTCCCATCTCATGGACTGGAGACTTCTGATCAAGCTCATGTGTCATGGTATGCTTGCCATGTGCCTCTAGCTCTGACTTGAATGCCTGCCGTTCATCAAGCTCATGGACAGCAGCATCGTCGTCAGCTTGGATCAACATGGTACTTGCGTGATCATGAGGCGTGTCATGAGTTTCGCTCAGCCGCTCGAGCTTGGCCACGGCTGCTTTGTGACGTTTTTGTCGTCGCTTCACGAGCAAAAATATCAGCAGAACGAGTAAACAGAATCCAACGACGGAGGCGATCACGATACGAGCCCAGTGGCGTTTACCTTCAGGCTGGACTTTCGTGCCTTCTTCGATTGGAGCCACGATGCTGACAATGTTCTGTGGCACTGATGTCGCAGGAAATGCAGCTTGGTGAACAGAGAAGTTCTTCCGATCGTAGTCTGCGATCACGTACGCTTCCTGTAGCAAGGTCCTGCCAAGTGTATACTGCGTAAAGTTTTGCGCCTGCTTGAGGGGGAAGTAGCGGGTGGGTGTGTCAAACATTGGTTCGGTCATATTCAGGTCGAACGCTGCGTAGGGTAGAGAAATGCTGACGGTACCCGTGGTCTGATCGTCCGAGCCCGACTGCCCAAGGCTGGAAGTGAATGTCGGGTTCTGCGCCAGCAAAGCAGTGTGCGTAGTATTGTTGACCAAGTAAAGCTGGGCGGTGTCATTCCAAACAAGGTTGAAAGCACTCTCGAACGATTTACAGACACTGACTGGTAACCAGAGCTCTGTTACGAGAGAGTCGATAAAGATATCGATTTGCTGAGCGAGGAGTGGAGAGCTGCCCAGAGTATTGTACGTGATAGAGGTCAGGCTTACCAGAAGATCTCTAGACAGATCATTGCCGAAGGAGAAGGAGAGGCTGCTGTTTCCTGTCGCGAACTGCGTGGTGTCGTAGCCACCAAGTGTTAGGCTAGCTAGACTTGGAGGACTTTTGTAGAAGGCACCAGCTGTGTAAGCCCATGAGCTGGATGGTATGATTGACTGGTTCCTGAGTGTGCCCATCATGCTTGGTATCGGATCATCCAAATCGGTGAAATTGAAAGGTATAGGACTAAGACCAAGACTACCCAGCCTTGACGTAAAGTCGAATCAGCGTCTGTGGAAAGAATATTGTTGGTGTACATACCAGAAGTCGTTTGTTGCAATACCTGCGACCACCTGATTTGTTATCGACGGTAATCCAGAGCCAGGCAGTCCGAGGTTCAAGGTATCGAAACCATAATAGGCGTTACCTGTCAGACCAAGCAGACCCTCCTCGACTGTATAAAGGGTGAAAAGACCATTGTTTGCAAGCCGCTGTGTTGACCATGTTGATGAGGCATTGCTGATGAATGACCAGCCACGATCATTGTTGCAATTAGCAAGTCCAGGATTTGCTTGACTACATCCTTGCGGTATCAAGACCCTCGGCAGATTAGCGATATCCTTGTGCAGGAATGGAATTTTTTTTGCTGTCACATACCAGGTTGAGCTGCCTGCAGAAGACGAGGTGCCGGGCAAAAGTCGGACGGTTTGCGCTGGCGTGCCGACTTGGACGTTGAAAGTCGACCAGGACCCATCATTACCATCCCTAATCCAACATCACATGAGTATCATGTTTCTCGCCAGTAGCACTGACGGAAGGCGAGAACTTACCAGTATTGACTTGGAGGTACGCTTAGAGGTCTGGCACTAGACTGTCGTGCCTTGACATCGTGTGATTGGAGGTAGCCTTTATCAGAATATAAAGCATCTGTAAGATCCAGCTCTCTCAACCAGGCCATCTTCAAGATGTCTGATAGTTAACGATTGCGAAAATAATCAGAGGAAAGATGTAATAAGGCTCCAATCTCTAGGGTCATGTCGGAGGACTGTACAGTAAGCACTCTAACTGGGCTGCAGCTACGAGAATCGAAATGACCCGTATCTGCCAGCAGGCATGTATATCGAAGTACATCGAGCTACTTATGCAGTCTCCAATTCTCTGAACCACAATTGGCTTGTTGCATTATCGTGAAGCGGCATGAAGCTTCAATGACGGCTTAGGCGTCCAGCTTTTGTATAACCTGATGGGAAGAGCGCGTAAATTCACCCAGTAGGAAGCCACTAGCTCGGAGACATGGTAAGTATATCTCCATCAACGATGCCCTGTCTACCTGGTGTTCCTATGTCTAGCCTGACCTTCTTTGTTAATTCTTCATTCCTCGATTATCATTGACAACTTTGGAGTATTGAAAGATGAAGCATGTATGGAGATGGATGACCATGGCTACAGTCGCTGTAGTCTTGATGCATCAGTGCGCTACTGAACAATGTGAGAGGGCTGCTACAAGCACAATCCTCAATAGCTGACTGAGCGGTAAAGTCGCAACACAATTCATGGTCCCAAACGTCGGCACTATGGGGTATGGCCCAAACGTTGCCACGTTCAGTTGGACATACTCCCCTCCTCACACAACAAGTGGTCAGACCATTCTATCATACGACTCTGCAACAGATGGTCCCTATGCTCCCGCTACTAGTATGACTTGGAGTCAGTGGATCACACCAAGTATAGTTGGCACAGTTCTCGTGACTGTTAACAAAGCCAACAACAGGACGGTGTCGACCACAGTCTATCACACCGACTTTGAAACGAATGGCAGTCGTCAGCTCCTGACTCGCACAGACACCAATGCCGCGAGTACAGTGACCAAAGTGGTGGGAACCTCCACAGTGTACGCTGGAATTATCCTTCAGTAACAGTTCTTAGTACCGCTAACATCATCACTAGAGCGTATCCAACGCCATTTTTCGAAGTCGGTTCAGAACTTACCTGGTTTGCAGTACAAGCACAGACAGGCACTTGGGGTACTTGTTGTATGAGCACAACAACTCGTCTACCGACCCCTTCCCACACGCCTTTCCAAAAGATTGGAGGTAAGGATTCGAATGATCCAGGAGGATTGCTATACACATTGGTCGGCTGGAACTATGGTGATGCAGAAAATCCTCTTTGGCCACAGACGTTGTCAGAGCTGTTTGGCCAAAGCCTTACTGTTTCCTACACTGCATGTAGCCACACTTGGTGCGGAAACATCGAGCTACACGACGATTCACCTGCATCTATGGTGACTTCAGTAGGATATCTTCTGGCGACTTCCACTACGATTGTCGATAGTCCAAGTCCGAGTCCGACCCAGGCTACGCCTGCACAGGTTATAACAAGCCCGCCACAGTCCACGACCATCCATATTTTGACCACTACAATCAGCAGTTCGGACCATGGATCTGCGATGAACTCGCCAGACTCGGCCAGCACTGCTAAAGGTCCAGCGTTGTCTACCATCGGTGCCTCGATGGCAACCTCAAGCAATGCTTTTACGCCCGGGACTAGCTCTGTCGCAGTGGACCCTATAACGCAGGTACCGAATGCTTTGCCCAGTACACCATCGGTTTCGGCGACAATCGACACTACTTCAACGACAACTCCCATACCACCAGTATCAGGGGCCGAGTCTGATACACCATCGCCATCAACAGACTCTACTTCTGCTCTACCTAGTACACCATCGCCTCCAGTGGCAACCGACACTACTCCCACGACATCACATACACAACAAGTATCAGAGGCCGAATCTGATACACCGTCGCCCTCCACAGTCTTCACTGCTGCTCCGCCTACATCTCATACACAACAAGTCTCAGTTGTTTCGCCGAGCGGGGAATCATCGCTTTCAACAACAGCTACGACCGAGACCCTTTCGGGTGCAGAGGTCGCACCAAGCATCGGTGCCGCTTCTACAGCAAGTCCGATTGAGAACAGCGTTGGTGTGACGTCTATGTCTATCTCACAATCTGCGCTAGACTCTTCATCGTCCGAAAGCTCAGTTTTTGCAACAGGAAGCCTAATGTAGGTATCTTCAAACCTGCCATCACCAGCGCTGGGTCTCACCAAATCGAGCGCGGTAGTGTCGGCTCTGCCGGCGCAGATCGTCTCAACGCAACTGCACTTGTCTCAGCAATTGTCTCTAGTGACTGTAGCTTCATTGACTCTCATGACCAACAGTGTGTCGCAGTTCATCGTTGGCTCACAGACACTATCATCTGCTGGTCCGCCTATCACTGTCTCTGGTACAGTCATCAGCCTTGCAAGCGGCGGTACTCAACTCGTAATTGGCAGCTCAACTGTTCCGCTTGTTCAGCAACTCCAGCAAAGCAGGCCGGCAGCATTCACAGTAGGCTCTGTAGCTATCACTGCAGACAGTTCCTCGAATTTTGTGGTCGGCTCACAGACCCTAGCGGCTGGCGGGTCTGCCATTGTCGTGGCGGGTACGACTATCAGCCTTGCCTCGGACGCAACAGAGCTTGTGATCGGTTCGTCGACCTTGGTACCTGTCCATTCGAGTCAGCTAAGCGCTCTACCAACATCCGCCAAGGCGCAATCTATCCTCACTGCAAATGGCGATTCTGTCTATACGATTGGATCACAAACTCTACATGCAGGCGGACCAGTTGTTTCTGTTTCTGGAACTGTCTATAGCCTGGCTCCTAGTGGTAGCTTACTACTGTACAGCTCGAGTACCGCGATTGCTGGACCAAATCTAGGAGGATACATCTGGAGTGGCATCGGTGGTGCTGCAACTTCGACTACTTCAGGAAACAGTGCTTTGACGTCTAGCAGCACCAACCGTGTGTTGTCACAGTCGAGTGCGCCGTCAAGCACCATCCCACCGCCCATACCAGGGTCGACCAGTGGCGATGTAGACTCGAGCGCAGGGGGGAACGGACAGTCCATGACTAGTGGCATCCCCGTGCAGTCGAGCTCGGAGTCAGCCACTGCTCCGCCGTCGACATACAGCTCTGTCAGTGGCGCTGCAGCATCGAATACCGGAGAGAGCAGCACCTCAGTGGCCAGCACCATCACGCCTTTGTTGTTGCAGTCGAGTCCACTGTCGACCACACAGTCTGTGTCCGTGGACGGCGCGGCCATAAGCACCGCTTCGACTCGATCACATGCATCCACGATTTTGGCACGCAGCAGCTTCGGAATCTTGGCGATATGCTTCACATGCTTGACACTCGTTTGGACGATTTTCTTAGGATAGGAATAGGGGTTGAGAAATGTTTGGGCGGGACCTTCTTGTTCCTCTCTTCATGTCGTTCAAGTACATCACAAGTGCAATCGCACGGAGCTATCCAGATCTTTCAGGCCTCAATTCGTGACATTACCAACCAGTATCGTGGAACCTGATTGTTGGGCTGTGATATTCCAGGTCGCCAGGATGTTACATTGACGGTAGTTCGTGTACTAGAACTTAATAGGTCGTTGTGAGCAAGTGACGTGCAGTCCAGGAAGTCCACCCATGATCAGATATCCACGCAAATCAGGCTGCCGTCGAAAGTCGGTAGTATCACGTCCACATCGATCGCGTTAGAGTCCTCGAACCGATTTTTGATCAATAATTCTCGAACTTTGCATACGATGTGTCGTGCTATACACGCGAGACACAGACTGGCGATGAAGGTGATTGGCGCAGGTTATGGGCTCAATACAACGAGTTTCAAGAAGCGCACTATTTCCGAAGAAGTGACCCAAAACACATTACATGTTGGTGGATCTATCGCCACAAGACGGTAGAACCCGTCGCCATCTCATCGAGCATGTCTACGAATAGGTTAAAGCCATGGACGTCAAATCGTTTCGCTGAGACATGCAGTGCTTCACTCACCGAGCTCAAATCTTACGTGTCAAGATGGCAGATAGGACAGACAATGTCCATTATCGGAAGACATTCTTTTAGCTATTGATCTATTGATCGGATGTCTCCGCTTCGGCATCCGTCTCGACCTTTTCGCTCTCCTCCTGCTCCGATGCAGACGCAGGCTCCTGGACGGGTTCCTTTGACGGAGTCGGCGCGAACTTCGACCGCTCGCGAATAGGGCCTCCGTAGCGGTAGAAGATGAACGGAATCGGAGCAAGCAAACAAGCTACACCAGCGATGAGCGAACCACCACCGCCAACTCCAAGAGCATCGAACATGTATTGTGTGAACAGCGGCGAAGCTGCACCTGCTGCCGATCGTGCAACAGTATTCGCAGCCAACGCACTGGCGGCAAACATGAGATATGTGTCGGTAAGATAGTTGAGATATGCGACAAAGATGAGAAGGATCGACGTAGCCAAGAAAACACCAGCGATCGTAGGCACAATCCAGTGGATGCTGTTGTATTGTCCAGTCCAGGCAAACCAGAACATGGTCACGGGAAATAAAACTCCTCCAATCATAGCAATGATCAGACGGTCCTCGGGCACGGCCTTGTGACCCGCTACGGCCTTTTTCACATCTCGCTTCGAGTTGGCAAAGACAATCGCGCCACCGATGACTGCGCCGATGGCAGTTCCGATAAGAGGGAGCTCGCCAACTCCAGAATTCCAACCTCTCTTCTGCTGAAAGACGATTGGGTAGATGGTGAACAGCATGTACAGAAGTGCGTAGACAACAGAAAGGTATACAGCTGTTGCGAGTGAGATCGGATCGATGAGGATTTTCCAGGGCCTGGTCAATGCGACGGCGTACATCTTAGACAGCCTACGATCTGTGACTTCGACCGGTGCTTTGACATCCTCATATCCTGGAATCTTCAATGCTCGAATGCGACGAGCTTTGTTCCGGAGTACAATGGCGGGAAGGGTTTCCGGGATAGTGAACATCGGGATCAGGGTAAGACCTGCCAGCCACAGCAAGACGTAAAACACCCATCGCCAGTTCTCTTTCAACTCGAGAAAACCTGCAATGACCGGGCCAAGAGCTGGGCCGATAAAAGTCATCATCGAGAACAAAGCCATTGCATTACCGCGTTCGACAGGACCCCAGATATCTGCGAGAACTCCTGGTGCGTTGGAAAGCGAGGAACTTGCAAAGGTGCCCGTCAAGAAACGGCCGAACATCAGACCAGTGAAGTTGGGCGTGAAGGCGCAGAGAAAGTTGAAAGCAATGTACAAGATGAACGTGATGTAGAAAATCCATCGTCGACCATAAAACTCGGAAAGTGGCGCCCATAGAAGAGGCCCAGCGCAGTATCCGAGAAGGAATAGTGTCACGACCAACCCAGCTGCTTCCACGGAGACGTGAAGCTCTGTTGCAAGACTGTCAAGTGCGCCCGATGGACTGGAAGATGCAAATGTCGCATTAACGACTAACAGAACCGCGACGATTGTAATGTACCATCGCCGTGCCATTGACCAGTTTTTCGGGTTCTCAACATCGTCCGGTCCAAAATCAAGGAGTCCATCGTCGTTCAAGTATGGAGTATCAGATGCTTCCAGGTCCTTTGATCTATACGGTCTGGCAGTCGGGCGCGACAGCATGCGCTCGAGACGGTCCATCTTGTGATTTGAATGTGATGAGACTGACAAACACGAAGAAGAACCATGATTGCGAAGATTATTTTGCTTGAAACGGGAAAAGGCGCGGCGACATCGTCATTGTTGTTGGGGTTTCACGCCGAATACCCGGCAGACGTCCCCGGAAATAATAACACGCCACGATCGGCTTCGGCACGTCGAATTTGCAGATCGAGCTTCCCTGCTTCTGCCCCGCATCTGTTTAACCGAGACGATCTCCGGCCAGAAAGAACCAACATCTCCGATTCTGGCACGCCGCACGCTCTAGTGCAGGAACAATAGAGTTACAAAGGGACAGTGATATAGAACCAGATAGCTATCTGTGTCGACCATACTAAAGGTGGCAGATGCTACCAGTCGCTGTGAGAAATGAATGTCTAAGCTAGACATTGAAACAGGCAGGCAAGCCCGCCGCCTGATACCTGCAGAGGACTCCTTTGACCACACAGAATACGAACATTTCTGCCATAGCCCTGGCACTTGAAGGTTTTGTGTCTGGGGCTATGTGTTTCCCGCGACTGTCACGTCGACCAACGATGCTAGGCGTATCATGCAACTGCAATAGGTAGTAGGTAGAGCCCACAATGGGCGCAAACATGTCCATCGGACGACGTCCGCCTGCGCCCAACGGATACTGGGCCGTCCAATGGGCACAGGTATGGGTGCAGGCACTCTCAGGTGTCCTTTTGTCTTTATAAAGCTATGTTAGCTTTGTATTAAGAATGTAATAGCACCATGGTAGTAGTAAAGCTTTCTATAAATTGTATCATATAATCTACTAATAAATTAGAAGACTAATTAACCAACTGCCTACGCGCCCGCATGTATTAGGCTGTCTTGTAGACGCAAGCATGGGCGCAGGCACCTTTTAGCTGCCTATTGAGCAGATAAGTAGACATGTTTATCCATGTTTAGACCCCACTTCGAGCCGCTCGTGAGCAGCTCGATGCTCGAAATCGAGCAGCTCGATTCCTGCCGCTCCTGCTCGCTAGCTCAGAGAGCAGGATTTTCCAGCTCCCGCTCGCTCGAAATCAAGCAGCTCGATGTCCTGCTCGAATCGAGCATTGAGCTACTCACGAGCTACTCGATATTTATATAAGTAGCGTTATAGCACTATATAATACAAGTTCTAGTCACTATAGTAGCTATACTACTACCACGCTACTACCACGTAGCTTTATATCCTATATTTATAGCTATTTAATAAAATCGAGCGGCTTGAATTCGAGCGGCTCAAGATCGAGCGGCTCGATTCATATAAAAGCTGCTCGCGCTCGCTTGAAATCGAGCAGCTTAACATCCTGCTCGATTTCTAGCTAGGAGCTGCTTCTGCTCGCTCGCTCGCGAGCTGCTCGCTGCTCGAAGTGGGGTCTATCCATGTCTGCCTAATGGGCAGATGGGCAGCCTGACACAGCCTGACGTGGGCTCTAGTAGTAGGGATTATGTGTATTCCGTTCAATATGTGGCTAAACGGTGCCCTTGCCCGCTCAAAATCAAGCGAGCGCCAGTTGTCGAGCTGCTTGCCGCTCGATGTGGGGTCTAGTCCAATCTATGGATGCGGACAGACGCCTTTTGCTAGACAAGTCCATATCCACCATGTCACATAGATCCCACAATGAGCCGCTCTCAAGCGGCTTGATGCCCTTTACAAGAGGAAATTCAAGTGACTCAGAATCAAGCGGCTCAATTTATGCTACACCTGCCCTAGTTCGCTTAAAATCAAGCTGCTCGATATTTCGCTTTATTTGTGACCAAGAGCTGCCCTTGCTCGCTTGAAATCGAGCCACTCAATATTGAGCTGCTCAATAGCTATAAGATAGCTATAATTATGGGACATACAGCTGCGTAGTCGTAGCGTGGTAGTAGTATAGCTACCATAGTGACATCAATTTGTATTATCTAGTGTTATAACGCTACTGTAAAGCTAATTATACTTGAGATCAAGCGGCTTGGCAGTCAAAAAGCTGCCCCTGCTCGCTTGAAATCGAGCGGACGAGGGCAGCTTTTATATAGATCGAACGGACGCGGGCAGCTTCTCTATCTAGATCGAGCCGCTTTTATAAATCGAGCCGCTCAAGATCGAGCCGCTCGATTTTCCGCTTATAACTAGTTTACAATAGCTATGAATGTAGGATATAGAGCTACATAGTAGTAGCGTGGTAGTAGTTTAGCTACTATAGCAACTATATTCTGTATTATCTAGTGCTATAACGCTACTTAATTAACTATCAAGCTGCTCAATTTTGAGCCGCTCAAACTCAAGCGGACGAGGGCAGCATTTATATAAATTGAGCGGACGCGGGCAGCTTCTCTATATAGATCGAGCCGCTTGATTCTCCGCTCGAAAAGGGCAACGAGCCGCTCTCGAGCGGCTCGATGTGGGGTCTATAGACTACATGTGATAGTCTTTGGTACTGAACCTCTGATTAGTACGTGTAGCCAGATGACTTATAGAACCCATGGTGAGTACCCGAACGGTGGCTCGATAGCCCGTCGAGTAAATCAGCAGCGCTGAAGTCCCCGTCCCCATGCCGGTCGGATACTCCTTAACTAACGATTGCTTGGTCCAGGACTTCAGGCGTGGGAAGAAGGGTGAGCAGCGGGATAGCTGTGCTGTGGATGATTGATTAGCTGTCACGTCGGAGTCTGTCAGTCAATATAGGACTAGCAGCAGCTGATCAAGTATGCTGTTGTCGAGAGACGACAAGAGCATTTGCCATTTGTGAATCGTGAATATTCGTAGTGCAGATCTCGGTGCTTCTGATCTCTTAATAGCTCGAACGGACTTGAACACAGACCCAGCAAGTGTCTGTGCCTGGCGCAGCCACGTGACCATGTCAAACTCCACTCTGGCAGTCTGGCTGACGATTTTAGCCAGAGACGAAGGAAAGCGAACGGCGTAAAGTCAAATGACGAGCAAAGTGTGGTTGAGACCCACGCTACAGAGTTTACTAGTGTTCGACCCCGATCTTGGCAGCAAATCTGATCATCATGCTTGCTGTACAGGAAGAATGTGTTCACTTGATATCATCCACTGTTCAAAGCATGTGTAGTTGACAGAGCCGCAAATGCGACGAGGACAGAAGACTGGAAGGACGGAGCCCACCGATCATCACATGACACATGCCAAGCTTTTAGCCGCCGACTGGTACGCGCTCAGATTGCAAGTCGACGATCATGTAAGAGCCACGACTGAGCTCTCAGAGCATCGGCAATCACTCTTCACCTCTCATTGAGCAGCAAATTCCTCCGACAGCAGTGTCCAGCCAGCGCTCAGCCATGGCAGACCTAATCAATCCACCTGGTCCTTTTCGAGAACATCCTCCCGAACGCGATCCCTTGAACCCGACCATACGACAGCGCCTGGTTCAGCGCGTGGCTCGATTCGTCTTCTGGCTCCTGAGGCGCACCATAGGCTACCGTCCACCTTCGATAACTGGACGAGACAGAGTCCTCAATTTGGAAGCACAAGATTCTGATGAGTGGGATTATGATGGAGGTCTTGACCCCGCTTGTCGTGGAGAATTAGACCTCCGCATTCTGAGACATCTGGACGATGGTCAAAAGCAAATCGTATATGTCCACATCCTGGCCGACGGAATCATCGCTCCTCGTGACCGTGTCCATGCAGAACATGTTTTCCGAGGTCTCAAAGCCTTGAAGATATGGCAAGACACTACCTGGCGCTTTCTTGAACTTCTGCCTCAGAACGGGATTGTTCGCATCAGTACTGACAGAATTCTACCGCATCGGGTACCAAACCACTTGCTCCAGGATAGCATTCCGAGATACAACGTGCTCGTTCTGGAAGGTGTACAATATGGAGGCTGGGCATGTGGAACCAAGGCTTGGCTCAACGGCTCGTTGTACATCTTCAAATACAAGCCGTGGGACTTTCTGTGTCCGTCGGTTGCTCACGAGATACTGATCTACCACGAGCTCATGAAGAGGGGCTACACTTCAGCCCCTGCATTGAAAGCATATATTTACGAAGAGGATCCTTCCAGAGTTGTTGGCTTTCTGCTCGAGTTCATCGAGGGTCGACATGCAACGATTGAAGACTTTACTATCTGCAAGAACGCACTGATCCAGCTACATGAGCACGGCATCTGCCATGGGGATCCTCATGGTCGCAACATCCTTATCACGACCTCTGGCATGGTCACGTTCATTGATTTTGAGACATCGTTGACTACTGGGCCGGGCTCCATAGATAAGATCGTTGTCGACAAAGAGGAACTCGAGACGCTCATGAAGAAAGAGCTTGACGGATTCTACGAAAAGTTGAGCGATAAGTCAATTGGCTACTATTATGACCAGGAATAGAGCGACTATATGTATTTCGAAAGTGCATCCGGACTACATCCATCTCTGCTCCAGTCTTGAGTAATCTTCTATGCCTCCACAAACCGTGGACCACCCTTCCCTCTCGTTTCTGGGTCGCTGCGGTTGCATGCGTGGCATTTGTGGGCAGAGTTCTTCGGGGGAGCGTATCTGACGCGAGAGCATCTCAAGTCCTTGTCCGCCTTAACATGTTTGGCGCACTTGACGAATTGTAAGGGCCTAGTGTGGCCGCAAAGGTGGCGGATCTGGTATTGGGTACAAACGTCAGGAAGGCGCTCGACTGAGCCCCCCGACTGCGTATTGCCGGAAGCTGGCATCTGTGTCGGTCTGTCCGACATGTCGATCAGAGAGTCTTGGATCTAATAACAATCTTGATTAGCTAAGCTCCATGAGTCGTTTCCACAATCACATGCCTTGCTTGCTGGCTTTGGTATACGAAGGCTCCGGCCCCTGCTACGTATATAACACAGGGGACTCTCGTAGGGTGAGATATCTTGAGCTACGATTGTGATCTGCCTGTGGATTGCTGGTCAAGTATATAAACATCTACAGCCCCTCTCGACAAGCGAGTCGGGAGCCTGCTGCCTGCCCAAAACAACCATTTGAGCAATCATTTGCTTACACGTCGCAGGACGGCATGGCTGTAGGACAGCTGAAGGTACATGACTGCTGTTAACGTTACATCAAGCCGCCGGCATATATGAGAAGATTGCCGTCCATACTCTGATTGGCAGACTGCAATCAAATGATGTTTGACACCGTACGGCAGGGAGCAACTAACGCTGATCATCTCTTTTTACGGATGCGGCACAGGTCGCTGAGCGCGTAGATGCATACGTTGTATGCAACTGCAGAATCTCTAGGCTATGGACCCATATATGGAGTCTATGGACGATATGGTATGCGCCATGCTGACAACCATCGGCCTAGCCGCTACTCAAGGCAGTCCTCGCCCTGCATATGAGAACTAACACGTTTCTTGCTCTCCTGCTATGTCGCATACTGCAGTGGCGACAGTTCCCTGTCGTTCAATTAGCATTTCAATGCTATTGACGGTTCAATCTAGGCTGACTGCCTCGACACTCATGCATCTGCATGCTCATCCACAAGGCTGGTCAGGTCACGGCACAGTAGTGTGATGGGTGATCTGATTGGTTACACACTTTAAGCAAGCACAACAATCAATGCCCGTCCATCCTCTTTCGCCATCTAGACCTGTCGCTTGCATTGCATTGATTGATTTTGGTCCGTGTTGTCTATAGTCTGTACCACTCATTATTTATGACATTGAGATACCCCAGGGGCAGATGTCGCATGGAGTTTGCTTTCTTCTCTCACGGATTTGTAGCTTGCAATGAAACATGCTAGTACCAGAGTACTACCATGGTCTTCTCATCCCTAATCAATAATCAATGGCCTATACGTAGACCCCACATCGAGCCGCTCGGGAGCGGTTCGTTGCCCTCTTCGAGCGGCTCGATCTATATAAAAGCTGCCTGCGTCCGCTCGATTTATATAAAAGCTACCCTCGTCTGCTCGATTTATATGAATGCTGCCCTCGTCCGCTTGATCTCGAGCCGCTCAAGGACGAGCGAGCGCCGCTCAACGAGCCGCCCGCCGCTCGATTTCTAGCTAAGAGCTGCTCCTGCTCGCTTGATTTCGAGCCGCTCGATATTAAGCTGCTCGATATTATATAAGTAGCTATACTACTACCACGCTACTACCACATAGCTCTACGTCCTATATTTATAGCTATTTAAGCCTGTTATACTTAGAAATCGAGCGGAAAATCGAGCGGCTCAAAATCGAGCGGCTCGATTATATAAGAGCTGCTCGCGCTCGCTCGAAATCGAGCAGCTCGACATCCTGCTCGATTTCCAGCTGGGAGCTGCTCCCGCTCGCTCGGCGAGCTGCTCGCTGCTCGAAGTGGGGTCTAGGTCTACCTATACCACTTGATCGCTAACACGTAAAAAGACCCCACAACAAGCGCTGGGCGACGCTCGCTCAGTATTGAGCAAGCAAGGGCAGCATTTGGTTGCAGATCCAGCGGAAAATGGAGCGGAGCAGCTCGATTTTGAGCGAGCGGGGGCAGCGGCAGCGTAAATTGAGCTGCTCAAAATCAGGCCGCTCAATGTGGGGTCTACACATAAGAACAGTATCTGCCCGTCTGCCCGCGCCCGTTGTCAGCGCTTCCTTGCTGCCTATCAAGCAAACGGGCACCTGTTAGCCGCTCAAAGTCGAGCGAGCAGAGGCAGGGCAACTTAAACCGAACGGCTCGAAAATGAGCGGCTGGTTGTGGGGTCTACAGGCTACAACAGCGCAAAAAGAAGTATCAGACCTATAGTTATCATAGTGCTAGAGATTCTAAGCTATAAGCAACGGACGCAGGCACGAGCACGAGCCTGGGCAGGGCCGCGGACTGCCCATTTTTACCTCTTCCTCTGATATACATTTGTGGCTAGACCCCACATCAGGCGGCGGGTGGCTTGTCGAGCGGACAGGGGCAGTTTTTGGCAGCAAATCGAGCGGACGGGGCCAGCTTTTGGAGAGATCGAGCCGCTCGAAATCGAGCTGCTCGATATTCCGCTTGATTTCTAAGTATAACTAGCTTAAATAGTTATAAATATAGGACGTAGAGCTATGTGGTAGTAGCGTGGTAGTAGTATAGCTACTAAAGTAGCGTTATAGCACTGGATAAAACAAGTTATAATTACTTTATGTGCCTATCGAGCAGCTTAATATCAAGCGGCTCAATTTCGAGCAGGTAAGGGCAGTTTTTGACTATAGATTAAGCGGAAGATCGAGCCGCTCGATTTCGAGCGGGTAAAGGCAGCATTTTCATAAATCGAGCGGACGAGGGCAGCTTTTATTAGAATCGAGCCGCTCGATTTTCCGCTCGAAATCGAGTTCGAGCCGCTCCAGAGCGGCTCGATGTGGGGTCTATCTGTGGCTTAACAGGCCGCCTGCACTCGCGACTCGTCTCTAGAGCGATACACAAAACAGCTCGCAAGTCTCGCGATGTAAGACAAATGCTTTCAGAAAGGTACATATGATCATCGAGCATCGCTACGGCTCGGCCTTTCTACCTTCTTCCTCCAGCTTCTTCAGGTTGTTCAAACAAGGCGCATAGAACAACTTCCCCGACCAGGCGCCTCTCACTGTGCCAGTCGCAACAACGCACCACAGCAGGATAACCGCGACACTGAAGATCTGTCCGAGAACCTTGAAAAACGCAGAGTCCATCTCAATGCCAATCTCGATTGTGCTGGCTGCGTAGACCCCCAGCGGAAACGTGAAACCCCACCAACCCATGTTGAACGGAAATGGTCGCGCCTTGTAGATGCTGACGAGTGCCATGACGAACCACAGAAGGCCGAAGCCCCACATTATGAGGGCCAAGAAGAAGCCAACGACGTACATGACCGCTCCCGCAGAAGGATCCAGGGTGTTGGTGGCTGGTAGAACTCGTCGAGCGACCTTGCCGAGATACATGATCGTGTAGCCGCCGAAACCCAGAGGACCGAGCGGTAAGAAGCAGCTGACCACGATCTCGCGCGGTGGCATCTTGTGGACTGCTAGACGCTGGAAGTACATGACTAGAACGACCATAGATAGAGGCGTGGCCATGCCCCAGAGCGCGTAGCAGCATGTGATGGTATTGAGAGCGCGCTGGTCGTCTGGGAGGATGTTGGCGACTTCTGCGCCGGTGCCTGCTGCCACGATCGTCGCAGCGATGGGCAAGAGCTGTGCTGCAGTGAATCGTTCTAGCGACTTGATCTCGTGCGACTGGAGCATCAGTAGAGCCGAGAGAGACAGCGTCACGGCAGCAGCGACGGCCGCGTCGACCATCCAGAGTGCCCAAGCAAGATCAGTGGCCCAAGGTCCCCAGATGGGAACGCACACAAAGGTCCACATTTCGACGATGGTCGCAAAGCCCATTGGTATGGTACCGAGGAATAGAGAGTTGTTCGGGTCTCGTATCATGACTCCCCAAATCTCAGGGTACAACGTATATCGGAGAAAAGAAGCGATGAGCGCGATGGCGAAGAGGAGGACATTGAGACAGAAGAAGACGATCGAGAGCCAGTAGAGCCAGTGTGCGTTGTAGGGCATGAACCAGAGCAGGATAGACACAATGCCAGTACCCATTGTGACCGAGAACCATCTACAAACCCGTTAACATGCAGAAAGAGGATATGGATACTTGGGTCCAGACGCACGATGGACTGAAATTCCTCACTACACGCCGCCAGCCCACCTCATACTTGCTCAATTTCTTGATATTACCGGCATCGTCTGATCTTGTCTTTCGGATCTCCTTCGATTCGCCTGCTGGATTCGAAACGGTGACGACGTCGTCTTGGTCTTCTGTGGGTAGTCCATCTGGTTGACATGGAAGTGCTGCCGAAGCCGGAGGGACGCCTCCAGGATTGCTGTCTGCCGCTTGTTCTTGTGCTTCACGCAGGTTGACCTGCAGCGCTCGTCGATCGGTCCGTTTATGAGAGGAAGTGCTCCTCCTACCATTCGGTGCCATTTTGATGTAAAGATGATGGATGAGTCTACATATCTCCTGTGGGAGTGATTATCTGAAGAAACCGAATCAATCGGTGGTGGACTAGTGATTGTGACTCTTCCCGGGCCGAGTCAAGTCCGAAAACAGCGGACTTCCTGGATACATGGAATTTTTTGTCTTCACGATCAAGGCGTCCATTATGTTCCTTGTCGTGCAGTCACGTTTTCAACATCATCGAGGTATCTTGTTATGACCTCACTTTACTTGTGCTGTCGCTATCAGAATCGGAAGCTACGGTCGCGTCGTTCCCAAGGTGATGTTGTCAACAGACATGATGAAACTTGAACCTCGACCTGGTAAAGACTTTTCTTAAACACATATCATCTCTGAAGAATTCTTTCCATCGTTTCTGTCGTCAATCATTGTCTTCCTGGTATCTGAATCAATCGGAGATCAATCAATCATGTTAGTAAACGGATATCTAGTTCGCGAGGGCTCGCACTTCCGGATAACCACGAGACCCCGCCTCGAAGAGGTACCTCATGCCACCCCACTAGTGCTCGAGTACCTCGCCGAAGGCAACGCAAACGTGGTCTACAGAGTCATTTTGTTCGAACTCGCAACAACACTGAGACCTTTCGCAACAGACGCAAAAGATTGGAGACTGCCGAGTGTTGAAAACGTGGTTTTGCGTCTCAGCAAGCGGAAGAATTTCATCACTTCGACCTTACAACGAAGTTTCGAACTTGAAAACAAATTCCCATTCATACCCCAGAAGTACCTTGTGCAATGGGAACCGGTTGTGGTCAATAGGGACATAATCAGTGTGATCAATTGGGACCTACTTGACCACGAGCGGTCTGGACGTAGACCCGCTCCGAGACGCGGTGATTTAGTAACCTTAGAAGACGACCATGGCATGTTCCTGACCGACATGACGGCGATGGGTACGGACACAGTGCTGGAATTCAAACCGAAATGGCTGTCACAATCGCCCAATGCGCCTAACGACTCCGTCAGATGCAGGACATGTGCATTACGAGCACAGCGTCAAGCAACAAGGAAAACAGGACAGGCGGTTCCCCCGGGAACTACATGGTGTCCGCTTGCTCTTGTGTCGAGGGACAAGGAAGAGAGGCAGCTCGCAGCAGCCGCGATTTTGAAGGCTAACAAATGTGACTGGATATCCGACGGTGCAAGTCAACTAGCGGATCTTTTTGCAAGTAACGATCTGCTTGGTCTTCTCAAAAACCGTCAGAGGCGACTTGACCCTCACGGCATCTTGGAGTCATTTTCTGAGGGAAAGGACATGCGCGACCTCCGCACAGCAATGACGCTGCGGGACTGCACGCTTTTCATAACGAGCTGCAACGGCACATTCGACAAAGAGACACAGTTGAAGCTGGCTGATCTGGATCTGAAAGCCTCTCTACCCGAGACAGTAGCCAAGTACGCCGACGTCGAGCAAATGTTGGAGGCTCGAGGGTGGTGCACCCACAACGAGGACGGCATCTTCTACCGGGTCCGACCTTGGTCGAGAAAGAACCCGGATGGCTCTTTCGACCCAAAAACTGAGACCATGGTCAGCGAGTTCTGGTCGAAAGCTGCTCATCCGGAAAAGGTCGCTAAGTGGGCCGCCATCGAACGGAGCTTGATCGATGAGGGCTGGTACACGAACAAGGAGATCAATGGACAACCGGAGACGATCTGCGTGCTCTCCGACGGCAAAGATGATGCACAAGCATAAGTCAAGGTTGTGAGGATTATTATCGCTGCTGTTACGGACAGCGAGCCATTCCCGGAGGATATATACGTTTTTTCTTTTTTTTCATTCGCTGGAGATACCCAGGCATAACTCATTTATTGGCTTTCATTCGAGACGAAGCTCCATAGTGTATGACCCAACCTGAACGCCGAGCAAGCATTTTGTTGCAGCAAGCAGTCCCTCAATATCTATAAGATGCTGTTGACAATGTCCGCACCGATCGTCGCACCAGCACCAAAGATAGCCGCATTACCCAGCTTCTTACCAAACTTCTTGCCCATCTCCTGTCCCTTACCCGGCACCCGTCCCATACCGTTGCCCATCCCACTAGTCTCCAGCGGCGCATTACCGTATCCCATACCCGGTTGCTGCTGCTGCTGCTGCTGCATCGGCGCCTTCTCCTCCTCGACACGCACATAGCTCCTGGGAAAGATACCCTCGGCACCACTCCTACTGCTACGACCCTTCCACCATTCCGCATTCATGTACTCGGTCACAGCAATATTGTCGCCGGCCTGCAGTTCCAGATCACCAGCGTCGTCGCCGCGGTAGGCGTACAGCGCCGTGGCGTGGGCGAGCGCGAGCGGCTCCGCGGACGAGGCGCCGTAGGCTGGTGGCGGTGGCATCTGCGTCGCTTGCGGCATCGGCGAGGGTTGCTGCCATGTGTTCTGCTTCTCGTTCCAGGTGTTTTGCTTCTCGTTCACGGAGAGGTTCGCCATTGGCGAGCGTGGTGGTTCCGGGGCGCCGGCCATGGGTGCGGCAGTCGGAACTGCGCCCACTGAGATCGGGGCATGCAGGGCGGTTTGGGCTGGGATTTGCTCGAGGAGGTGCGAGAGGGTTTGAGGTGAGATTACTTGGGCGTCGGTGAGGAATTCGAGTTCCTGGTTCGCGGTTAGTGCTGGTCGGTTGTGGATGGTGGTGGGAGTCGTACGGCTTTAATTGCGCGGATGGAGCGGTTGATTTGCGCCGTTTGAAACTCGATTGATTGTGCCATCTTGAATGGGTTTCAGTCCTCCTGTGATTGAACGGGATACTGTACTGGGAGGAGATTGTTTGAAGAATGTTAGGATCGAGTGTGACGTGAGGTCGGGCAGAGATGGACGAGTCCGAGGCTGTGCACATTGTGGAGAAAGTGTTTCACATGCCGCGTAGATGCATCGACGCTATTCGCAACAAGCCTTCTTCCAAGCATCTGCACTCATCATTCAACGACTTGATTGGTCAGCAGAGTATAGCAGAATAAAAGGTGTTTGTCATTGTGGTATGTATGATATGAGCGCAATACCAATCTAGTTCTGCTTAACAAAGTTTCCCATCATGTGTTTCATCTGCTCGACAATGTGGGCAAAGATTTCCTGTCTCTTCTTCTCGAATCCGTTGAACGACTGCTCGGACGTTCCAACTGGGACCTGGTCATCTCCCGCGGTCAACTTGGCCCATGTTCCCTCGATGTAGTCCTTCAAAGGCATGCCCATGGTGTTGCCGTTCTGCATGTCTGGCTGGTGCTTGGTGTCGTGAAGCTCGGTCTGAACAGCAGGTGGGAAAAGCTCGATGACCTTGACGTTGCCGGGACCGGACTTGAGCTGTTCTCTCAAGGTGAGAAGGTATGACTAGAAACATCATCAGTATGCTGTCCTTGTTGACGTTGATGCTGTTCGTGGACTACTCACATGAAGCGCGGCCTTGGTTGCGCAGTAACCTGGGTACCTAGGAATAGGAACCAGCGCAAGACCAGATGAGGTGTACATCATCGCAGTCTGGTTCTGCTGCTTTTGCAAGTATGGCAGGAACGCGGTGGTCATGTGGATGTAGGAGGTGTAGTTGGTCTTGAACTCCTCGTCGAATGTGTTCAAGTCGACCGTCTCTGGTTTGGCGAAGTTGAAGTGACGCTGAATGCCGCCGTTCAAGAAGACACAGTCGATATCTGGGTGAGACTCCATTACGCTCTTTGCGAAGCTTGGGATCTTGTCGAGCTGTGTGTTGTCGAATTGAATCGCCTCGGCCTTGTCCTTTCCATGCTCTTGCACAAACTCATCGAGGTTCTCCTTTCTGCGGCCAGTGACGACGACCTTGATGTCGTTGTTGACAAACTTGGAGGCAAGCGCCTTGCCAATGCCGGAGGTGGCTCCAAGCACGAGGACCTTCTTGTAGATGAATTGACCAGCCATGTTGATATGTGATGTTACGATGTATATTTAGAGAGAGACGGAGAAATTGTTTGAATATGAGATAGATGTAAAGATGACAAGGAGATGAAATACCTCTTCTAGAACAATTTAATTACCTTCGAAACCCGCTCAAGTGGAGCCGGTCGACGTTCTTTGGAATCAATCGAAGAGAGACAGAAGGAAAGATTGCCGTCCACAGCTACCACCACAGCTCCAGGCATGATGTAAACGTACAGGTAAAAGAAGCGGAATCGGCGTTAACACGGCACCGACTTCCGATCTGGGGATGCTTGAATGTGGAAATCTCCGAGGCATCTCGCTCGGGCCTTCTGTGTCTGTCTTCCATTTTTCCAATACAGAGATATTTAATACCTCCAAGAAGAGGACTGTGAAGCGACTCGTGAACAAAGACGCATCTCGAGCCTCAAGAGCACTCGAAGACATACGAGGTTCTCTCGTTCTGTATACACAAACACACAAACCCAATGCCGATCTATCCAGCTCCCGCTACTCGCGCCGTCTACGGCAAACAAGTGCCGCGGTGTGGTTCCGTGCCTTGCCCTCCTAATCATCAATCAGATCATCTCTGGCTAAGTATTCTCCCATCCTTTACATGAATCACGTATTGCTGTGTTGCTTATAATCATCTGATTTGATTGTTAACTATTCTCTGCCTTCTTTTCGCCTTGGTCGTTGTCTGTTCGTTCTTTCTGAAATGCGCTGCACGTAAAATTTTACCATGTCAGGACTCGGACCGGACGCGCTGCCTCCAGCGAATGTGGAGGACGTTGATATAGAGAAGCGTACCGCGACCGGGACCATATTCGGAGAGGAAGAAGCTACTACGACTCAAAAGGAGCCAAACTCGACAGGCAAAGAACTGAAAAGGACGCCGACCAACTCTTCGCAAATACAACACTCGAATGCACGGCTCATTTCTCTGGTAGTCACCCTTACTGGAGCAGCCTTCTTGAACACACTCTCGGTACAGGCCTGCGTCATCGTTCTACCCACCATCGGCGAGCATCTACACATCCCTTCCGCACGTCAACAATGGATCGTCTCTGCCTATTCCTTGACCTTCGGGTGCTTCCTCCTATTGTGGGGCCGTCTGGCAGACGTCTACGGCAAGAAGGCCATCTTCGTCTTGGGTTCACTCTGGGTCACGATCATGTGTATCATAATCCCTTTCTGTCCGACCGAGATATCATTCGACGTCCTCAGAGGACTCCAAGGCTTCGGAGCCGCTGCTAACGTGCCCACGGCCATCGGTATTTTGGGTGTCACCTTTCCGCCGGGCAAGGCCAAGAACTACGCTTTCTCCTTCTACTCTGCTGGCGCACCGATGGGGTCTGTGTTCGGAAATCTCCTGGGAGGAATCTTGGCCCAATACGCCAGCTGGCAGTGGATCTTCTGGGTTCTCGCAATCATGGCTGGTGTCGTCACTGTGGCTGGATACTTTATCATTCCACTTCCAGCCAAATCCACCACTCCCAAGAATCTAGCTGGCGCCGTCGACTGGGTAGGCGGTGTATTGATTACGGTATCGTTGATCGCACTCATGTTTGCCATGACACAAGGCAACGTCGTCGGGTGGTCAACGCCCTATATCCCGGTCTTGATAGTCATATCGATTCTCCTCCTCGCCGTCTTTGTCCTCTGGCAACTATACCTCGAGAAACGCACGACTCGCGCACCACTAATGAAAGTCACCATCTTCCGCGATGCGCGCGTTTCCGCAGCCATGGTCACCATGGCTCTCTTCTTCACAACCTTCAACAACTATCTCGTCTTCGCCACATACTTTTACCAAGAATACCTCGGTCTCGACGCGATCCAAACGACGGTCCGCTTCATCCCGACCGGCGTGGTCGGTTGCCTGACCATCTTCGCCACATCTCAGCTCCTGGCTCGCGTCAAAGTCAACTACATCCTGCTCTTCAGCATCACATGTGTCAGCATCTCCGTGTTGCTTTTTGCAGTACCGATCGCGCCAAGCACTACATATTGGGCCTACGGCTTCCCGGCCATGTGTCTATCTGTCTTTGGTGCAGATACTCTCTACCCCAGTCTGATGCTGTTCACGTCCCACAGTCTACCGCGGGAGAATCAAGCACTCGGCGGTGCTCTCATCAATGCGGTAGCTCAAATCGCCAGAGCAATTGGTCTTGCGATTGGCACTGCTGTTCAGGTCTCCGTTCAAGCGAGTCGTGAGCACTTGGATGTGAGTCAGGCTCAAACTTCCAGCACGGAAGGGAATGCGGCATACCTCGAGGGCCTTCGAGCGGCCGAGTGGTTCAGTTTTGCCATGGCCGCAGCCGGGTTCTTTGTCATCTTGGTGTTCTTGAGAGGGACAGGCATTATTGGACAGGTGAAGAAATGAACGACATTTACGACATTGATACATGTACAATTCAGAATACCATATATCTTCATCAAGAGCAGCTCATTCGCTATCGTGACTCCATGCTGCATACTTTAATTGAGACGATGAACCTGGTATCAAGCGAAACAACAAGCCTGTCCAAAGCCGTACCTGTCCAAAACGGGATTCACCAACCAAAGCTAGACGTCACGACTACTCCTTCAACCCCTCATTAAGCACCAACTCGACCACAATCTGCACCTTCTCGTTCCCAGGATGCTGCATAGCGACCTTGACAGTGCGACTGCCAACACCCAACTGCGGGACACCATTAACGACGCCAGGGTTGAGGCTGCCACCACTAAGCGTGCCACCGCCGCCATCATCAAGACACTTGACCTCTCTGCCGGCAATGATCTGCTTGAGGCGACCGTTCTGCGCATTACGGATCTCGACGAAATCAGAATCGAACAGCACGAGGAAAGCGCCGTAGAGCGCGGCGGCGCGGGCACGGCCGACGAAATTCATAATCACCGACCGCGACACGTCGCCGTGTTTGTTGACGTAGACGGCGCAGCGCTCGTAGCACAGCAGGAACTCCTGCTCCGACAATCGCAGCATGCCCAGCGGCGACTGGCTCTCAATCGTCGTCGCGATGCCCGCCACTTCGGGCGTCTTCAGATCCGGCACGCTGAAGGACTGTTTCTTGTCCAGCGTCAGCACCTCGAAGCCTTTGGTCGTCGACACGGCGAGAGAGGACGTGAACAGGTTGATCCCGCTGCACTCGGTCGGGATGTAGAATTCGTCAAAGTCGCGGAAGAATTCGGTCGTGCCCCGCTTGAAGATGCCACGTTTCTTCTCGGTGGATTTCTGGAACACTGGTTCGAGGACCTTGAAGGTTGAGGAGAGACCGTCACGTTTCTTGTAGAAGACTAGGGTCCGCTCTTTCATGCGCCCGATGGCGAAGAAGCCTACGTCGCGGGAGCCGGAGAGCTTCTGAGGCGCTTTGCGGGCGGAGCTGCTGTCGGTGCTTGTCTTCGGGCCGTCGCTCGAGGCGATTGCGTCGAGGTGGTAGGCGATGAGTGCGCCGCTGGAGATCAGTAGGAGGAGATTGAACTCTTCGAGAACGGCGATTTGGGTGACGCGAGGAATATGGATGGCCTTAGACCAGCCTCGTGGGTTGTCGATCTCGCTCATGTACACTCCGTAGTCGGTGCCGACAGCTACCATATGCTTGCCTGGGTATGGCGTCGTAAAGCTGGTGGAGCAATTGACTCTAGCTCTACAGACTGGACCTGGTCTTCCTGATTCTTTGTATCTCTGCTCGACTTCCTTAATGGCTCGGTCCATCGGGGTCCCAGATATGATCACACTGCTGCCACTGCCTCCGCCGGCTGCTGCATAGTCATACCAGAATGCTGAGTCGGCAATGACGCGTAGCTTGAAGGGCTCTGCGTTTTGCGCGTGAAGAGCGATAGCATGTCGTGTCTTGGCCTCGGTGATCTTGTTTGCCCATTCCTGGCGATTAGCCGCAGATGGCGCAAAGAGGACGTATGGCTCACGTCCCAGATGCTTTATCTTGAAAGGGTACACAATTTTGTCAGAATCTTTGGAGTCCAGATTAGTTACGGCTGGCGCGGAAGTGGTGGTTTGTAGTGAAGATCCAGAGGTAGAGTTGTTTGCGCGGTCTAGATGTCCTGGCATTGGAGATTGGTTTGACTGAATGCGGCTCAATCTGCTGGTAGGATCAGGAGTCCCTGACGGACGTGACGACACGGTAGTCACTGAAGTGATGCCTCTCATGTAAGTCGATTTCATGACAGCATCTTCGCTGACACTCTCGAGCACGAGCAGATCCATTGGGATAGGCTGTCAATGGTTAGCAATGATCGGTAGATGTCGTTAAGAAACATACGGATTTGGACACATCGTATCTCTCCACCTTTGTGATGCTTCCCTTTGGCTGTACAAAGACCGATTTTGCCAGGATCATGTAATGATCAAACAGGAGAGCGTGGCAATCAAGCCAGTTATAGCGATTGCCTCCGGTCCTTTGGAGCTCACCCCTGTATATCAGCTCACGACCCAAGTGATTGAGGTTCAGCTCGACTTCCATGCCTTTTCGTAAGACAAGCTTCCTGCCCAAATCGCTCAAGTCGACCTGTTTCTGCATCTCGGCGACTCGTGCATCGCATTCCAGTGTCACGGCCTTGATTTCCTCGATTGCGGTCTGTAGTTTATCCTTTTCATTCGATTCTGTCTTCATGTTTTTGTGGACGGTTGCAAGAAGCAGTGTGTATCGCTGCAGCCTTGTGATGGGGGCTTTGAGGTATGTGTCCCACCCTAGCTTGAGTGATAACTTGTCGTTTCGCACTTTGTCCATGAAGCCGCGGAATCTGATATTTTGTTCGATCTCGGCGCGCATGAGTAAATTTGCAGCAGGAAAAGCGCCAGCATACTCGATATAAGCCACCCTGGCTTTGCGTATCCATTGTCGGAAGATGTCACTAACGCCTTTGATCCACGGACCTTGTTCAATCTGACGGTACTTGAGCTGTGGAAGCAGAAACTGCTCATTAGCCACTCTGACAGCGTCGACCTTGCCAAAGACGTCCTTTAGAAACCCTTTCAAACGCTTTGGTGGTAGGACAGCAGGCTCTGCCCCTACCAAGCCATCACGATAAAGCTTTTGCAAGACAGTGAGCTGGTCCATGTAGCCGTCTTCTGTTTGGACAATTTCGTGCAAGTTGTTCTGTACCTCTTTCTCCTTGGTGTCAACGCCCTCGACGTCCTTTGCTGTCAGCTTGTAAAAGGTAGCCCAATCCTCACCCGACCGCGATGGTGCTGTGGACAGGTCGACCTTTCGTACTGTACGCTGACAAGTGTAAGAGTAACACCGACCTGCAGAAGGATTTTCGTGCAGCTTCTGGGAGTAGCATCCTTGCATTGTCAATTGGTGCAGTACACCGGTCATCTTTCCTGGGCATAGCCGCACCCATTCCTCGGTCGACTGTAAAACTCCGGCCCTGTACATCTCCTGCACAACAACATCCGCCAGCGCTTCCACATCGGTAATATTCAGGGTTGGTACCTTGTAGGAAAGAAGCGCGACCAGTGCATCTCTGATCATCGCTTCTTTTAGTTCACTGACTTCCTCAGGAGGTGCCACTTGACGAAACCAACTGTATATCGAACTCAGTGCCCATGGCTCCTCGCACTTCCTGAACTCTACCGCGCCTAGCTTCGATGCGGTAAATCGCTTCAAGCCAAGACTTGGCAAATCAATGGGCGCCGGATTAGCAGCAGCTGGTATGTCCGAGGGTAGATAGAAGGAAGGCTTGTCATCTGAGGGTGCGCGGTAGCTTAGTCTCTTGAGTCTATCTTCGGCGTCTGTTTTTGATCGCGCAACTTTTTCAATAGATGGTGTTGCTCGAGGTTGAATCAAGGATGCCGAACGAGGAACCCAGACTCCCGGATTGGATGGTAGTTGGACGTAGGCACTTGGATCCAGAGGATAAGGAGGTAGGGTAGAAATGGACGAAGCGGGAGTGTGAATGCCTGATATTGAGGGCTCCGAGACTGAGGGAGGGGGTGGTAGTGGCCGATTTGTTGATGGTCCAGGATGATAGAAGAGATCGGGAGGCTCGCTTGGGACTAGATCTTCTTCGTTAAAGGAGAACTCGTCATCCTCGTCGTAGCTCTTCCGACGAGCGAGCGTGTTGGGATCCTCCAGGCCACCAGTACCGACATATTCCACACGGGCATCCTGAGGATAGGCAGGGGGTGGCTGAATGGTCTCGACGCCGTAGTCGTAGGAGATCTGTCGGTCATGCTGCGATGTTCGGAACAAATCTACACCCGACGACGGCGCACTGGTGCTGGCCGTTTCACCTGCGTACGCCAGCGCTGCAGGGTCGTCGCCATAAGACATGTGAGGTGCCTCATAACCACCGCTATACAAGCTCATGTCGACATTACCATAATCTTCGTCCTCATCCTCCTGTTGGTAGTAGTAGTTGGCGTCCGGTGACCTCTCGGTCGGCTGTATAGAAGCGACAGAGGCGACAGAACTCATGCCGCGGAACAATCCAGTCTGACCAGTCTGCCTTCGTCGTTCGTCCTCCTCTTCCTCCACTTCAGCCATGCGCATTGCTTCGAGCCCGGCCAATGCCTCAGGGTCCTCGTCCTCATCTTCCATCTCAGCACCACCTTGAACAGGCGATTCCAGCGGTCGATGGCCGTTTAGTTGACTGTTCCTTTGAGAAATGCTTCCGTGTGTCGAGTGCCTTGGCGAGTGACGAATACTGTTTGAGATACTGTTTTCGCGGGCCAATCGAGTCGAGAGCCTGGTAGAAGGACGGCTTCCAGCACTCATGACAGCATTTTCAAGTTCGTTGAATAATTCGTCCTGAGCACGGCGCTCTTCGTCACAATCATTGGAATTGTCTCTCGAAGCAGTCCTGGTGTGAAAAGGCAATTGATCAGGTTCGGGTGGACCGGGGAGCGGCCTCAACTGTGGATGACGTCCAATAGTACCGGAACGATGAGGAGGAGCTGGAGGTGGATGGCTCTGGGGACCGTCGTCGGATTCATAGAGGGGTGAGACATCGGGGGCTCCCTGTTGACGGGCGTCGAAGAATGAGGGTCTATTTGCGGAGGCATAAGCTGGCATATCGGGGAGATGAAGCTCGTCAGAAGGAAGGCCGGGAAGACTCGGAGATATGCTGTAGTTGGGGAACTCGGGCATTGCTATGGGGTCCTGAGCAGGCGCATAAGCGTTGTTGTGGCGTGGCGGGTCCGGAGATGGAGAAGCGTAAGAGGCCATCTGAGGGGCAGGCTGCGAGTAGGTAGAGTAAGTCTGCGGGTGGGCGGATATGGTCGAAGTCCTGAACTCTTGTGAAGCGGGTCGCGGTGAAGCATTACTGTGAGCGTAGGTCGGTTGCGAAGTGTAGCCAATTCGAGGTGATTGATACGATACGGACGGGGAAGAACGCGCGAACGAGGATCGCTGTGGGCTCTGTAAAGCAGGGGAATAGTGAACTGGCGGATAAGCCGGGGTTTGATAGGTTGCACCATAAGTGCCCGCGTAGGCTGCAGGGTCGTATTCCTTTGGGGGAAGAGGCGGAGGAGCAGCAGCTGAGACTGCACTGTAGGCTTTTGGATTATAGTGCGCAACCTGAGGATACTGCTGCGGGTTGTACGTGGTTGGGAATGCTAGATCCGATTGAGCCCGTATTTGATCACCATAGCCAGAGACGTAGCCGTAGTTTGCAGGGCGCGGTGGCGGAGCAGGAGCATAGGTCGCGGGTTGCTGTTGAGCATAGCCGTTGCTGCTAGGATACTGAGATTGTGATGCGCCAGAAGGTGGTATCTGGGGATCCGAGTATTCATCCTGGTATTGCTGTCGACGGTATGGATACTGCGAACCATACTGGCCTTGATTATACTGTGCCATGTCGGCGATCCTTGCTCTTGCTACTGAGCATGTGTCCCGCTATGCGCAGACGGGTCGAGGGGTTTCCAACATCCGAGACAGTCACGCGAGTGGTCGCAGGCTGAGGGGCAGCCGTTCTGGTATAATTGAACGAGTTCGAAAAGGCTAGAAGGGTGTCGTTCAATCTTGGTCAAGTCGTCTGCGAAGAGCGAACACGTGAACGAGATTTAGTGGTCGAAAAATGCAATGCGCGGTCCAGGCACGATGAGCGATTGGTCGTGTCAGCGCGAGTTTCGGGAGGGAAGTCAGAGCGACGGTGAATTGTCGGCAAGGTGAGATGCGTGTATATGGCTAAATGCTGGTTCGTGGCATGTGGTTCCTATTCATGCGCAAGTCTGGATCAAATTCGTGGATATTCATCAAGCATGGTCGCGTTCTGTATAGTGTGTATCACATGGAATTAACAGGTGAAGCCAAGCCAGAACATGGACCGACTTTCAGCGCGGAGGAGATCGATCACGCCGGCCCACCTGCCGCATGCAGCCCACCTTAGTTACAACCTAATAAGGTACAGTAACATTGACACAAACTACATGTACACTGCTCTATTATCATGGCAATGTTCAATGGGATAATCGAAGTGGATGTTCGTGATTTCGTGCATATCGAACCGTTCATGCTCTTTATCCCGGGGAACATCAACGAATCTGGTCGTTCGTGATAGATGCCTAAGCCAACATCCTTCATGAAGCTCTCGGAGGCACGTCCGCGCGACTGTCGCACACTTGCATCATTATCAAACAGTCCAAGCGTACCTTCGGCAAAGCTCTTTTGTTGTTCTTCAAGTTACATGTACAAGCAAGGTGTTCCGTTGATTGCAGAGTATTTCATGTCAAATCTGGCGACCAGAATCCCGCCTGATATACCGGTATAGCGAACGACATGGAGCTCCAGCCTGCACGCGCCCAAATTGTGGTTCCCCAATCGAGAGCCAAGAGGAGGAGTAGCGCTCCTACCATTGCACAAGCGGTCGATCTGACCATGTCCGCTGATCTGTCCGCACTATCTACCTTACTCATCAGATCAAAGCATAGAGGACTTCTAGACGCCGAATCAGTTTTGATGTCAGGTATGATGAGACTACTGTATTTGAACTGTAGGCTGCAGCTGCCCATGTGTTGACGTCGCAGATTGGCAAAGAAACATTTCGGCAATTGCACGTACACGCACGTGGAAATCCCCGTCTAGGAAAACTTTTTCCATGCGCCACAGATTGCATGACACAGTTGTGATTAAAAGCGCTTGAGCAGAAGATTCTGATTGTTGATTTTCATAGAGCTTCAGCCTTAATGATGCGTGATATGGATTGTATCGCACGCGCTACCCGGCGAATGACGTCGCGATGCAGCGGCGAAGATCAGTGACATCGCGAAGTTGCTGCCTGTTGCAGCCTTGGTGCGCGCAAAGCTCCTCCAGCTCCATCCAGCTACGGCCATATCGTTGATTCGTTGCACGCTCCATGCACATCGCCTTCAACTTTACTGGCTCTAATCTCTACTAGCCTCGAGAGCTTCAGCCACAACCCGTTGCCGCTGTCAAAGAGCATTTCCAATTCCATTATTTGCAGGTCTGCTTGTGACGAGGCCATTGCATCGCGTCCTTCAGTAGCGCTCCGCCCAAGCCAACTGACCCCAACCCGAGCCGTGTCACCGTACAGCAGTAGCTCACTTTTCGGACCACCCCAAGCACTTATCGCTGTTGTTGGTTTTTTGCTCTATTCTCCTTCTCACCTTTTCAACAAACCACCATCTCTCTCACCACCACTACCTACCTTTCGCCCACCGACGCCCATCATGGTGTCTCTCTGGGGATCAAAGAACAACGATGAAGAGCAAGAAGCTGGCTCCAACCGTGGCACCAACTCTCGTGGAGGCAGCAGAGCCCCTCCTTCAAGAGAAGAATATGAACAACGCGAGGCAGAGGCAGATGAGAGATCGAGACTGCTTCCAAGGCAGCCTCGTCCCCCTCATGCCGACGGCTATCTCGACCCAGATGACCCAGCTGTAAGCTATACCTTACCTTTGGAAGAAAGTACATGCCAGACACTGACTAACAATCGCCAGGTATCACCCTACAACCTCTGGTCTGTCCGGTTCCTCCGCTTCATGTCCATCCTGTTCATTACCATCACCTTCATCTGGTGGGTTCTGCTCTTCGTCAGCATCTTCGTTACCGTACCAGGACTCTACACTCGCGGCTCTGGCTTCTTCGACTTTTCCTACACCACCCTTACGACCGGTATTCTCCTCCTCTCCCTGCTGTTCTTCACCGCTCCATCCATGGCCATGCGAGTCCTACTCTCAATTGTCGCCCTACTGCTTCTAACTGACATGCTTATCATCGTCATTGTTGCACGCCTCCGAGCCGAAGAGAGCGCTCCTGGTATCGCTTCCGTTGTATGGGCTACCTTGATGGCCATGTGGTGCGTTTTCACTGATCGCGTTGTTACTTGGGGCAAGGCCGAGGAAGAGGAGCGCCTCACCGGCCGTCCAGAGACTCGCCGCACTCTCAAGGAGTGGTTGGCCGTCCTCTTCGCTACCACCATTCTTGCCATCTACGCTGTCATCGTTGTCTTCATGACCGCTACCCTCATCCTTCGCGCTCGCGATGCTACCCTCGAGATGGACGGCCAGAGAGTTTTCGTCGACGGCAACAAGTACGAGGTTCACATCGCTTGTGTCGGAAATGTCACCTACGACAGTGATGGAAACAAGAACCCAACCATGATCATCGAAGCTGGCGAGAGTCCTTCCGAGTACGACTTTGAGCACTGGGCCTATGCCTCTTACGAGAACGGCACCGTTGACCGCTACTGCTACTGGGACCGTCCAGGTTACGCTTGGTCTGACAATGCTCCAAGCCCACACAGTGCCGGTATGTCTGCCGATGCACTTTCCGAGGCCCTTGCCGTTATCGGTGAGGAGGGTCCTTGGTTGCTTGTATCTGCCGGCTACGGTTCCATTGTTTCTCGCATCTTCGCTGCCAGACACTACCGCGACACCGTCGGTCTCATGCTGATCGATCCACTTCACGAAGACTTGCTCCATCGTATTGCCAACCCATACCGCGGCTTCACTGTCTGGGGCTTTGGTATCATCAGCCCGCTCGGCATTCAGCAAGTTCTTGGAGCCCTCTTTAACGGCCGCACTCGCGAAGACCGCGTCTACGGCAAGTCTGCTTACCAAGGCGGCAAGTTTATCAAGGCTCAGCTCCAGGAGAACCTCATCGCAGACAGCTTGACCAAGAGCGAGGTCGTCACCGCACGCACAATCCAGACCCCAAACACTCCCCTCGTCATTATCAGCAGTGGTATCAGCAACCGCCGTGACTCCGAGTGGGAGCGCAAGCAAGCCGATCTTACTCACCTGACCGAAAACCTCGTTGGCTGGGATGTCGTCAACAAGGCTCCTCATGAGGTCTGGCACACTCTTGAAGGTCGTCAAACCATGGAGAAGAGACTCGGTGACCTGCTCAAGGCCGGCTCCGAGATGACCTTTGCCGATGAGTAAAAGAAAGTAATGTTTATTACAAGTGTTGAAGTGGAATCAAAGCCACACGAGAAACGGGGTTTATGCATGAAGTTGTGAATTTATTTTGGCGAAGTTTCATTAGCAATCAGCGCTATGTAGCATGATGATGAATCTGAAAGTAATGCTTTTGACGAACAACGAACTCCTGTCCTGGGTATACCTATGCTCTGTCGTGACTCAGTAACGCGATGCTCGTCATGATGTGCGTTGTGGCTGGAAGATGTCTTCCCTTCCCACCGCTCCGCCGCCAACGTGCACTACGACTGCCTCCCTTCGACGTCTCCTCACTTCTGCTTCTTCTGGCGATTCCTCGTGAAGCCTAGCAGTCCTGCCAGGGACCGCAGCACTATCAGGCGTCAGATCTCCATCAACTATACGCTGCAGTATATCCTGCAGTTGATCTCTCCTCGTGATCTCGACGCCCTCTCTCTCGCCACCATCAAGCTCAACATCATCGTACTCCTCGACCTCATCCTCCGTTTCCTCCTCACCTTCATCCTCTGCCACCTGACCAGCGCGCTTCATCGCCTTGACCGACTCAAGGAACATCAAATCCTCCCTCGCCAACTGCTCGCCCAACTCAAGCAACCTCCGTTGCGCTCTCGCCCAGTGCGTCACCTGCCGCTCATTCATACTCTCCAGCACCACAATCCGCACGCCCTCCACCATTGGCCTGTCCAGCATCGCCGACACCCGTCTCAGCGCATTCCAAGCGTCCAGAAGCCCGTTCTTCTTCCGCGCCACAGCCGCGCGGTACGCGCTCCGCAATGTACGCGCACCCGCCGTCTCAAATGTCCCGCTGCGATACACCAGGCCCTTGAGCTTCAGCACGTCCGGCTCAGGGATACCGGCCGCCAGGGGGGAGTGGAGGAATGCGAAGAGATAGTCAAAGAGATACAGTGCTTTCCGCCGCGTGGTCGCCGAGGCGCTGAAGAGGTCGGCGGCCCATTCTGTGGGCTCGGTGTCGTGGGTCAAGAAGCGCGTTAGTAGGATCTCGGTTGCGGAGCGCGCGATGTCTGCGTTTGGGGAGGCGGAGAGCGCGCGAAGCGTCTTGGGGTCGAGGGTTGATTCTACGCTTGTGGTCGGTGCGGTTGTTTCTGATTCGGGAGCGTGAATTGTGTTTAGATCAACGGTCTCTATGAGTGCTTTGGAGATTGATTTCGTGGCGACGAAGAGGAAGATGCCTGGGCTTGTTAGATGAGGTGTGCGGTGGTGATGGTGAAAGCACTTACCTAGCCCTAGCCAGAGCCAGCGGTCGTTTGGTGCGTTAGACATTAGGAATTATATCGTTGCTTTTTCAAGACGCTACAATGCCATAACGAACCATGATTGGGGCAATCATCAACGTGGTTGGGACAATTGTCGACTTATAACATCAAGAAGTGATTGAGAATGTGATATGCTCGGCGTTTTCGTCGTTAACTCCGAACGCTTTCGCGACCTGCGCATCTGCTTCTTCTGGCCGGCCGTAAAATTCATCTTCAATCCCCGAAAATATCATTCTGCCGTTTCGGACTGTCACTCATCTCACAAACACGACGACGATATGCCGCCGTCGCAGCTCAAAAGGCTGAAAGCCTCTCTACGTGAGCAAGGTATTACTGGACCACAAAAATCGAAAAAGCAAAAGAAGCAACAACATGGCGCCAACGTCGATCAGCGAGTCCAACAACAGGCCGCTCTGCAGGGCATTCGGGACAGCTTCAATCCATTTGAAATTCAGGCGCCTTCGCGGCCAGCCAAATTTGAGACAACGACAAGAGAAACTATGAACGGCAAACCGAACCGCCCTGTGGGTCGACCGGGCGTCTCGAAAAGCATGGGCGAGGAAGCCAGGCGCAAGAGCATGCTGCCGGAGATGCAGAGGAAGAACAAAGTTGGTGGTGTCATCGATCGCAGAATCGGCGAGGACGATCCATCTATGGACCCGGAAGAAAGAGCACTGCGCAGATTCCAGAGGCAACAGCAGAGGAAAAAGGGCAACATGTTTGATCTCGAAGAGGCGGACGAGGAGGGCGCGCTCACTCACGGAGGCAAGGCCATTGACTTTGGTGCTGAAGAACCCATCAAAGACGACTTTGACGCGGAAAGCCTCGCTGGATCCGACGACGAAGACAGGTTCTTGAAGCGACGACGACCGACCGAGGAGGTTGATGGCGAGGATGACGTGATTGAAGACGGTGCCGAGGACCAGCCAGATCGGAAAAGGTCGCGGAAAGAAATCATGGAGGAGGTCGTCGCTAAGTCAAAGTTCCACAAGTACGAAAGGCAAAAGGCCAAGGAAGAAGACGACGACCTGAGAGCCGAGCTGGACTCGGGCATGCAGGATATGCTTTCTCTGCTCATGGGTCACAAACCACCTCCCAAGCCAGTCGCGCCCGCAGCGGCACCTATTGCGAAAGAACCCACCATGAATGCGGATCGATTGGCCATGCTTCAAGGCAAGACCCGACAACAGATGGATAAGGAGTATGATGCTCGTATGAGGGAAATGGCCATGGACCAGAGAGCCGCACCGACAGACAGGACGAAAACTGCAGAAGAGAAGGCTGCCGATGAAGCGAAGAGACTGAAGGAGCTTGAAGAGTCGAGGCAACGCAGAATGATGGGTGAAGAGTCTGATGAAGAGCCGGAGGAGAAGAAGCCGAAGAAGAGCGGAGTCGACGTCGCGCCGGAGGATGAAGACATGCGTGATGATGCTGCCGAGTTTGGTTTCGCGGTGAATGAGCCTCGTCAGAAACCTATGGTCCTTGACGACGAGGATGAATTCGAGCTTGATGATGACCTGGTTGCGAGCGACTCCGATGTTGATGCTACCAGTGCTTCAGAGGACGAATACGACGAGGACGAGGAAGACTCTGGCGAAGATGGTGAAGACACTGGCGAGGTACGGGCCCCGAAAAAGAGCAGGCAGACTGAGGAAGAGGAGGAAGACGAATTCGTGCGAGGGATCTTGTACAAAGATGACAAGGCTGCCGAGACCAAAGATGCCCATCTGAAGACCTCGGACAAGGTGGCATACACCTACGAATGCCCACGCTCACATGCCGAGCTATTGCAGACCATCAAAGGTGCGCCTATTCAGGAGCTGCCGACCATTGTGCAGAGGATCAGAGCGCTATACCATCCTTCCCTAGCGGCCGAGAACAAGGAAAAGATGCATGATTTCTCGACAGCACTGGTGGATCATATCTCTTACATGGCCCAGAAGAACCAGCCTCTGGCGGTTGCTGAGCAATTGATCCGTCATCTTCACTCTCTTTCTCGGTCATATCCAGATGTTATTGGTAGAGCATTTCGCACTCACCTTGAAGCATTCCAGAAGCGAGGCCAACCGACCGCAGGAGATCTCATGATATTGACTGCCATTGGGTCGATCTACCCAACCTCTGATCACTTCCATCAGGTCGTCACTCCTGCCATCACCCTCATGGCCCGCTGGCTGGGTCTCACAACCCCAGCGTCTCCCTCCGACCTCTCCACCGGCGCATGTATCGTAGCACTAAGCCTGCACTACCAACGCTTGTCGAAACGCTACGTCCCAGAAGCTGTGCGCTTCACGCTGAAAGCACTGCAGCTAAAACCCACTCCCTCCTCCACCGCGCTACAACCACACATCGACAACCTCCTCACCATGGCCGAGCTCTGGCACTCGAAATCCGCCTTCACGGAGATCTTTTCGCCGGCCGCCGTCAACACCCTCAAAGCCCTAAAACAAACCAAGCCCCTGCAACGGCTACACATAATGCTGGACCAAGCACGCCTGCGCCGTCGACCACTAGAACTGCACCACCACCGGCCGCAACCGATCCGCACCTCGAACCCCAAGTTCGAAGAAGGCTTCGACCCGAACAAGCACTACGACCCTGACAAGGAGCGGGCCGAGGGCGCGAAGCTGCGCAAGGAGTACAAGCGCGAGCGCAAGGGCGCGCTCCGGGAGTTGCGCAAGGATGCGAACTTCACGGCGAGGGAACAGTTGCGCGAGAAGAAGGAGCGCGATGTCGAGTATGAGAAGAAGTATAGACGGTTGGTGGCGGAGATCCAGGGAGAGGCTGGGCATGATTCCAAGGAGTATGAGCGCGAGAAGAGGCTCAGGAAGGGGAAGAGGTAGTGCGTTGTTGTTCGTAGTATTGTTCATGAACACAGCTGTCCGATCAGCGGACACGGATCTACGATCTAAGAATCTAGAAAGGTTGCCATATTTCGATGGTAGAGCCAGACGCCGTGCACATCCCTGCTACGCGGTCCCTACTCCCCGGCAGCAGAAGTAGCAGCGCTGGTCCTCGCCTTCTTCCTCTCCGTACTCCCCTCGCCATCCTCCCGTTTCCTCTTCGCCTTCTTCCCACTGCCGCCCTTCGGCCTGTACGCATGATCATCATCGCCCGCCCTCTTCTTGCCCTTGCCACTCTTCGGCGTCTCGACCTCGTACCCCAGTCCCAACGCGTCCTCCTCAAACGCGGCCCCCGCAGCAGAACTCATCGGACTGCCCTCATCCCTCTCCTTGGCGCGCTCGATCGCGCGATCCCCGACCTTTTTCGCCAGCGTGCGGCTGCCTTTGCCCTTGTTCGCGGGCGTCGCGGCCGCGCCTCCTCCGGCCTCGGACGCCGTGCCGTCTTCGCCGCCCACCGACACGTTGTGCCGCTTGAGCCAGTTGTGCACGCTCTGCGGGTTCTGCAGCTCGACTTCGCGCTCCAGCTCGCGCGGCGTCAGGTGCGCCCACGTGTGCGGCGCGGACGGCCAGGCGCCGGTGAGCGAGAATTTCTTGCCCAGTTGCTCGTCCAGCCGGTCGAGGTATTCGTCTTCGTGCTCAGAGGTCAGGAACGCGATGCTCTGCGCCGCGGCGATGTGTGGTGGTATGCTGTCTTTTTCGGGGTCGAAGAACGGGTGCGGGATCGTGTTCTCGAGGTCGTCGATTGAGATCCCCGAGGTTAGTTGTGCCAGCCGTGCTTCCAGATCACTGCGCAGCGTCATGTATTCGTCAGCGGGCAGTGCGCCGCGGTCGACCGCCGCGTGGACTTCGTCGAGTTTGGCGTTGGCGGCGTTGAGGGAGAGGGTTCGGTCGGTTTCGGAGAGTTGGTTGAGTGAGACGTCGTAGCGTAGCTCGGAGGGAATCTGAAGGGAGGAGTTGAGTTCGAGAAGGAGATCGAGGAGTTGGCTGGAACGTGTTAGAAGGGCTTCGTTGATTGCGAGATTCGACCTACTCATTTTGCTCTTGTAGTCGTTTCGAAAGTGCCTCGAGCTTCTGCTCCTCTTTGAAAAGTGTGTTGTTGTCTCTGATCACCTCGTCGAAGCGCGCCTTCATCTTGCGATACTTTTTGCGCCATGACTTGTACTTTGGCTTCAAGTCAGGCATTACGAGTGACTCTTTGGTGGCACCTGGTGGGCCAGCCACTATCTCTTCGTCAGACATCGCTAATGAATGTGTTGGGTTTGAGTGACGAGTGAGAAAGCACGGTCTGAAGCAAGGTATAGCCGTTTCAAGGTGGATGTCCAATGCGCTTTTTGGCCCGCCGTCAAGGTCCGATTTCACATGCTCATTCATCACTGGAAGACCGCACACATCAGCCTAAACGCATGTACAGGTATTTGCGCTTCAAGCCTATTTTCTCTGTCTATTACAGCGGGCGTGTGAATGATAGGGCCATTGATGGCGGGAAACGATTGGATTAAAGAACACGAATCGCTAAATGGGTATCTCGTCTATCAAATGCCAGTGGACATTCTTGTCTATGATTGCGCCATCTCTACTTTGCTAGCCACTTCATCTCTTGTCATCTGTCTTTCAGCCTTTTGCAACGAAACCAGAACATCTCTCGCAACATCGATGGCATCGTCTGGGATTCCTGCTAGTCGAGCCACCTTCAAAGCATGCGACTCCCTGTTGACCCCTCTGTGCAACTTGTGTACATATATCCAAGACCCGTCGGAAGCTTCGACGACATCGGTACAGTAACGAGCGAGTCTTGCAAAGTCCTTCGTCATGTCCGTGAGAGCGTGAAAGTGAGTAGCAAACAGTGCTCGGCACTTGATTTTCTCGTGAAGTTGATGAAGACAAGCGTACCCGACTGCTATGCCGTCTTCAGGAGTCGTGCCACGTCCGACTTCGTCCATGATCACGAAAGAGCGCGAGGTTGCTTGGTTGAGTATCTCTGCTACCTCTAGCATCTCTACCATAAAGGTCGATTGATGCTTATAAAGATTGTCGGCTGATCCAATTCTGCTGAAGATTTTGTCCACTAGACCAATTTCTGCATACTCTGCAGGCACATAAGACCCAGTCTGCGCCAGGATAGAGATCAGGGCGTTCTGACGCAGAAAGGTACTCTTGCCAGCCATGTTGGGTCCAGTAATGAGCAAGAGTTGTTCGTCGGTACTCATGGCGCAATCATTTGCGGTGAACTGTCTGCCACTTTCTTCAAGTCCGAGATCCACTGTTGGGTGTCTCCCACCAACAACCTTGAACGTCTTCCCTTCGTGAAGGATTGGTCTTGTCCAGTTTCTTTCGTGGGCGACCTCTGCAAACGAGCACGCTACGTCAAAATCGTCCAGCACAGCAGCATTACGTCTCAGCTTGACGAGGTTTTGGATAACCTCGTCTCGAATTGACGCAAAGACTAATTGTTCCTCATTGCGTATGCGGGCTCGCGCTGCCTCGATCTTCGGCCCGAGTGTCGTCCAATCAGCAAGGTAGAAAGACCTAGTGCTCTTGGAGGTGCTGATATTGCGAGCGCCCTCAATATCTCTTTTACAATCCTTTCCTTTGACGTGGCAGAAATGACCAAATTGCGAGCTCCATTTCAACGTCAAACTGCCGCTCCCCAAGCGTTGACGCAGGCTTTCCTCTAGCTCAGTCTTGCTCGCAAGTAACTCGTCATGGTGGAGGTGAGCTCGTCGCAGACTTGCGCTGGCATCTCTGCGCATGATCCAGATTTCGCCTGATGTATCGCTCGCGTTGGTCGTGTCTGCAGTCGCAGTCTTTTTGCTCGGCTTCTTGACAGTTGTTGAGACATCTTCGGCCTCTTCCACCTGCTCAGCAAATCCGGCAAGTTGGGCGGCATCGGCTTCTTCCACCATGTGCTGTCGACTAAGGTTGTCTTCGTCGATGGACTCCTGAATCCGCTGACGCAGTCGACCGGGCTTGTCGAGATCCAGTGAATGTAGCATGTCTTGGATAAGAGCATTTTGTCCATTGACTTCTGATTGTGATCGATCAACAGATGATAGATGTCCACGCAAGATCACCTCAAGGTGTTGCATGACTTCGACGGACCTACCTAACGACAGCAAATCATCAGCATCACCTCGACCGGCAGAGAACTTCTGTAGCAGCCTCAAGGTATCGGAGGACCTTCGTAGTATCGCGATGATTTGTTCACGAAGTGGTTCATGGAAAAGGAGCTCATCGACCATACCCAATCTACCGTTGATGATTTGCAGATTCATCGATGGCGATACTAGTCGCTGTCCGAGAAGTCTCGTACCGCTCTTGGTCACTGTTCTTCGGATCGCATGCAAAAGACTTCCAGCCTCATTGCCGTCGCGAAGTGTCTTCTTGATCTCCAAACCTCGGATACTCTGCGCATCGATCCGCATATAGTCTGCTTCTGAGCGACGTATTGGGGGTCGGAGTGTAATATGGAGATCTTGGACTTTTGTTTGAACATAGTCCAGCAATAATGAACCCGATTCGATCTCAACATCGGATATTTGCATCTCGGAAGTCGTCATTGGGCGATCCAAGCACTGGTCCCAGACCTGGCTCCATGACGTAATATCGGGAGGATTGTGGTACGCCAGCATGTGTTGACCACTTGCTAGTAAAGCCTGGAGAGGGCCGCCCTCAAGAACTTCCAATGCCGTGTCTAAGACGATCTCTCTTGGGCCAATTCGAGCTAGTATGGCGCTCAAAGAGCTCATGTCTGTTTGCTGGAGGAAGAAGTCGCCACTAGAGAGATCGACCCAGCTCAATCCGATTGGCTGGTTGTTGCTGGCCGTGCCGTTCAGAGCAGAAGCCTTGGACGGCTCGACATTGTCCTGGATCTCCGAGTGGATACTCAGGAGGAAGTTGTTTTCATAAGGGTCCATGAAGTTCTCGTCGATCAATGTTCCAGCAGTAATGACTCGGGTGACTTTTCGATCATACAACAGTCCTCCAGATTTGGACGACTCAGAGGCAGTGTTGCGTATCTCGTCGCTGATGGCGACCTGCTTGTTGAGGTCCTGTACTAGAAGCTTGAGATAGCGATCCAGGTAGACATACTGAAAGCCTGACATGGACACTGGACCGAGTGCCGTCTTTCTCTTGGCGACCTTGAGGTTCATGAGAGGGCCATATTCGTCGGCTTGTTCCGCATACAGCTCGTAGAAGTTGCCGACACGAGTTAGAACAACGCAATCTGAGAACTTCTTCACATTGTTGAGGTGTTGCTGAATGACAGGCGGATAGGCTTGAACGGGTTCGTCGTCTTTCTCATGCTCCGGCAGAGGTGGTAAACCACCCTGAGGAAGATCTCTGACCTTGACCGTGGATTTGGTTTTGGCGCCACGACATTGTGAAGGAGAAGAATATGTCAATGGCAGCCAGTGATGTCTGGACAGACTCTGCGTCGGTGATCGTCGGCAAGTCACTGTCGTTGTCGACGTCGACCTTCGAACGACGCGAGCTGCAAAACAATTCATCGCTTTGTATGGTACATGACCTACATCAACCTGAAGCCTACCTCACTGAGTATCTATGCCGTTGGACGCAATGTGGTACGTGAAAGGTGCAAACTTGAGGTGAAGTGACATATTGTTTCTGATACAGGCACCATGCTTGGCAAAGGAACAAAGAGCTTGACGTCGATGATCCCCGGATTTTGATGGACCGCGGTCGAGGAAATGCAGAATGTCTGGCGACGTCAGGTATAACTTAAACCCTATCGCTCTTACATAGTTGTCCTGTTGCACGCACAATTAACAACTGGGATATCAGGAGCAATTTGCCAACAAGTCGATATATACACCCCAAGTGACAGGAGATAATACCCTCGACATGGCTACCAAGTTTCCCCCACTCAAGAATGATCTCCTTCTCAGGACCGCCCGAGGTACACGACCAGCAAATAGTAGGGAGGGGACCTGGAAAGCTAACATGTCTCAGGTGAAAAGGTCGAGCGACCACCAATGTGGGTGATGCGACAAGCTGGTCGCTATCTTCCAGAATACCACGAGGCCAAGGGAAATCACGACTTCTTCGAGTGCTGCCGCAGCCCTGAAATCGCATCAACGCTCACTTTGCAGCCAATCGATCGCTTTGCTGGACTCATCGACGGAGCAATCATCTTCTCCGATATCCTGGTCATTCCACAAGCGATGGGCATGGAGGTCATCATGGTAGACAAGAAGGGTCCACACTTTCCAGATCCGCTCATGACGCCCGAGGACAAGCAGTACAAGGAGGTCATGGAGCGCAAAGTCGATGTTGTTGAGAGCTTAGACTACGTCTACAAGGCCATCACCATGACGAGGCATAAGCTGAATGGACGTGTACCACTGTATGGCTTCTGTGGAGCACCATGGACATTACTCAGCTATATGGTCGAGGGCGGAGGAAGCAAGATGTTCAAGCAAGTAAAGACGTGGGTGTTCAAGTACCCTGAAGAGAGCAAGGCGCTGTTGCAGAAGATTGCGGAAGTCTGTGTCGAATACCTCGCGCAACAGGTTATTGCAGGAGCACAAATCATCCAAGTGTTTGACAGCTGGGCTGGTGAGCTCTCCCCGGCGTGTTTCAAGGAGTTCTCGCTGCCTTATCTCACCTACATTGCCGACCACCTGCCACCAAGGCTGAAGGAGCTCAAGCAAGAGGTCGTTCCAATGGTTGTGTTTGCAAAGGGAGCATGGTACGCTCTGGACGATCTCTGCGACACATCATACAACGTGATTGGACTTGATTGGTTGCACGATCCTGCACAAGCCTACGCGGTAGCCCAGAAGAAGGGCAAAGTGCTCCAGGGCAATGCAGACCCAGGTGTACTTTATGGTAGCAAGGACTCTATCAAGAAGGTGGTCAAGGAGATGGTTGAGGGCTTTGGAGGTGGAAAGCAAGGTTGGATTGCAAATCTCGGACACGGTGAGTCTACAATGTTTCCAGGTCTTACAATACAGATCTCTAACACATGCCAGGCATCACACCTTTCGTGAACCCGGATGATCTCAAGTACTTCTTCGAGCAGATCCACGAACAAACAGGTAGATGACTCCACCATGATATACCTTCAAGCTCGTTGCGAATGATGCTCTAGGTGCCTACCGTCAACCCGAAGGCAAAGATGGCAATGCGGCGGCAGAGCAACAAATGCATCAACGAATCACGACGCTGCTGAGCGACTGGTGATGGAGATCGGGGTCGCCAGGCTGCCGACTCATGCTTTATCTCCCTCACCAATGTCTTCATACCTGGAAGGATGTCAGCTGGGTCAGATCAGTAGATGCAGGACGGCGGAAAATTTAGATACCAATCTTCGGGATGCTTCTTGATGAAGTCCTTCATCAGAGCCTCGCATTCGGCACTCTTAACATTGACAACCTCGATACCCCTCTGTCTGAGATAGTCCTCTCCGCCAACGAATGTGTTGTTCTCGCCGAGGACTACTCGCTTGACCTTGTACAGAATGCACGCGCCTGTGCACATGTCACATGGGGACAGTGTTGTGTACATGGTTGCACCTTTGTAGGCCGAGGCAGGCAATCTTCCTGCATCTTCGAGTGCTGCGATCTCCGCCTGGACAACCATCAGCCACGATCATAGATTGAGAAATTAATTAAGCCAATGCATCGCGTACATGAATAGTAGGACTGCTCCTCTGGATACGCATGTTGTGTCCCCGACCAAGGATCTTGCCATCTGCCGAGACCAAACAAGCTCCGATCGGAACACCATCTTGAGAGGCGCCCTTCTTAGCCTCCTCCAACGCAGCTTGGAAGCCTATGTCTTTCTCCATTTCGTGATGATATTTGAGGACCATTATTCAGAATTGATATGCGGCTGATACATGGATATTTTGGGAACATGCAGCTTTCATACGCCAGAAAGGGTTAAACAGCGGGATCAGCCTAGCTGCCGTTGGTAGAGCGATATGAGGCTCAAGATGAAATGCCTAAGGTAGTATTCAACATGTTCCATTACCTGTACTTTACCCTGATCATATCATGTCTACAAAAATTGACGACTTTCGCTCTGTATTGACAGCTCTTCGCATCCTGCAGTATGCACGACACATGGTCTCACCTGACATCTGGTGGTAAGCAGTGTAGAAGACGATGGAAGCACATGGAAGCCGAGCTTACCCCGGTGAAGCGTTCAGTGCTGAGGACCAATCGCCGGTGCGGCATCTGTAAGGCGTGCAGTCTCCAAAAAAATATCAATGGAGCTCTACCTTATCCCTGATTTCGTACCCCCAAAGTAGTGTGAAATAATCCCCAACACGGTTTCTGGCCCGATCTCTAACCCGAACGTTCTGATAGACCGAAAGATACCAAACAATCTGGGTGCCCCTCACTTCTTCTTTGCAAACCTCGTGTGAAATATCTTCTATTCCAATACTTTTGCCTGGTGAGTACTCTTTTTCTGGTTTCGGACATACCTCAACGTCCTTTGGTGCCCCGCAAAGGGTGGGTGCGGTGCGCTTCCTGGACAATTCTTGCTCGCCGCTGCCAGCTGCCTGGATTTCTACCGCTTTCTAATCCGTACGACGCTTTCTGACACTACCCTTCACAGATAACCACTTTGTCACTTCACTCTGCGCATCTACGCAGTAACCTACTCACAAAAGTCCTTCGCTCTTCACCCATAATACTACCTACTTGGACTGTCAGCAAACCCACAACAACCCCACTTCATTTATCATCATGGTCAAGGAGACTGGACTCTACGACATTCTCGGCGTCGCGCCAGACGCCAGCGATGCACAGCTCAAGAGTGCTTACCGAAAGGGAGCGCTGAAGCACCACCCTGGTACGTCCTGAAAATCGCGGCCCAGACAAAGCCTGATCCTAATAACATCCAGACAAGAACGCGCACAACCCAGACGCCGCCGAAAAGTTTAAAGAACTCTCCGAAGCATACGAAATCCTCTCAGACGGTCAGAAACGCGGACTCTACGACCAATATGGAAAGGAGGGTCTCGAGCAGGGCGGCGGTGGTGGAGGTGGAATGGGCGCTGAAGACCTCTTTGCACAGTTCTTTGGCGGTGGTGGTGGCGGTGGATTCGGTGGCATGTTCGGCGGTGGTGGAATGAGAGAGCAGGGACCAAAGAAGGCCCGCACGATCAACCACGTTCACAAGGTCTCGCTCGAGGACATCTACCGCGGAAAGGTCTCGAAGCTCGCCCTGCAAAAGTCCGTCATTTGCTCCAAGTGCGAGGGTCGCGGAGGTAAAGAGGGAGCCATGAAGACTTGTGCTGGTTGCGGTGGTCAGGGTGTCAAGACCATGATGCGCCAGATGGGTCCGATGATTCAAAGATTCCAGACCGTCTGCCCGGACTGTAATGGAGAGGGCGAACAGATCAAGGACAAGGACCGTTGCAAGGCTTGCTCGGGAAAGAAGACGGTTGTTGAGCGCAAGGTGCTTCACGTTCACGTCGACAAGGGTGTTCAGAGCGGAAAGAAGGTCGAATTCAGAGGCGAGGGTGACCAGATGCCTGGCGTTGAGCCTGGTGATGTTGTCTTTGAGATTGAGCAGAAGCCACACGCCCGTTTCCAGAGGAAGGGCGACGACCTTTTCTACCGCGCCGAGGTTGATCTTCTGACCGCTTTGGCTGGTGGTGCGATTTACGTTGAGCACCTTGACGACAGGTGGTTGACAGTAGAGATCACACCGGGTGAGGTTATTGCTCCAGGTATGTCGGAATCAAAGCCCTACATTCACAGCACACACTAACATTCTACAGGCGAGATCAAGGTCATCCGTGGCCAAGGTATGCCAAGCTACCGTCACCACGACTTTGGTAACCTCTACGTACAATTCGACGTCAAGTTCCCCGACCGTCTGGGTCCCGAAGGCGCCTCCATGACCGACGAGCAAAAGGCCGCCCTTGAGAGCGTTCTTCCCCCACGCATGCCACAACACACTCCACCACCAGACGCCGTGACCGAGGACTTTGTTCTCGAGGACGTCGATGCACAAAGAGAGGGAGACCGCGCGCAACGAGCTGCATACGGCGAGGATGAGGACGAGGAGATGGGCGGCCAGGGCGGTGAGAGAGTGCAGTGCGCAGGTCAATAGACGGTGACAACGAACAATTGAAGTCGATATATGAATGATGCAGAGTCCAGTCCGGCTCGAATCATGAATCAGAACTCATTCCGGAGCGTGGTATAGATCGTCAATTCATGAGGAGCATGGCGTGCCATGGCACATCTGCAGTTCGCGGCGTCAGGCGTAGACTGAATACAATACAGCGTGGGCGGTCGCAATTGATAAAAGGTCGTTGTCTTTCTGCATCAGTAGTTCGTCCCGTCTAATGCTCATGATACCTTTTCCAAACAAACCTTCCTATTTCACTCTAGCGTGCGTGAACGCCCACAGTGATTCATACCATGGGAGAGTCTATATATACATAATACATAGGTATATACCCATGGTACCTCTGGTCTAGTATATATACAGCAAAGAGAATCCAATGCCCGAAATCCACCACTACTCGCTCACGCCGGACACAGTATCAAGCGTCCTGGCCTTCCTCTCACCGCATCTGCCACACACTCTCTCGCTCTACCGCCGCCTGCAATTCGGGAACTTCTCTCCCTCGGCACAACTCCTAAGCACAGTCGATTTCTCAGCAGGCGACGCCCTCTCATATGCGTCAGACACAGGAGCGAAATGGACAATCGCCTTCGTCGACCGCTCCCGCCGGCCAGAGACAGAAGTCTTCCAGTCCAGCTCCTGGGAAAACAACACAACAACCTACGACGACATCGCGCACGACGGGGAATGTCACGCGCTCGTGGCGGATCTACTCGCTGCGATCGCGGGATTGCCTACACCACCGCCGCCGCACTCGGAATCCCAGAATGAAGCCCAGACCCAGCACGAGGATAATATCTACACATCCCACCTCGCGAGTCCACGCCTCGTCCTCCTCGGCGCGGTCCACGACACCACCGCGCGGCTGATCCGCGACGCGGGCGTGCTATCCCCCGCCACCGCCACGGTCGAAAAGGACGGCCTGCCGGAAGCGTACCACCGCTGGGTATTCGCTCTGCACAGCAGCGCGGCCACCATCTCCAGCGACCGCTTCCCGCTACACGAGGGATTGGTGTTCGGTGAGTTGCGCGAGCGGGATTTCGGACTCGTGAGGAGCCGCACGTTGATCCCGCGGCAGGACCGCACGCTGAGGAGGCTGCCTAGGGTCGCGGTCTACGATTGCATCGAGGCAGATGGGATGGCGCGGGCGCCGGTCGCGTGGGCTTTTTTGGGCGTTGATGGGAGTCTTAGTGCGTTGCATGTCGAGGAGCGGTATAGAGGCCGAGGCGTGGCGAGGGCGGTTGCTGTGAGGCTTTGGGAGAGGGAGCTGGGGGTCTTTACGGGCACGGATGGGGGTGAGAGGTGGGCTTCTGCGGATGTCGCGACGTATAATCGGGAGAGTAATGCTGTTTGCAAGGGTCTGGGAGGGGAGGTGGCTTATATCGACTACTGGTTGAGGGTGGATTTGGAAAAGGTGAGATGAACCATTACTGGGACATGGCACGATAGAACGCATGGCTTGGGTCACTGCATAGGTGGTCGCGTGGGTCACTTCAGGTGTCGATCATGTCGTTTCACGTCGTGGCCTCGTTGCAAGCAGGAGGCATTACTTTGGCGCGTCAATGTCTGTTCATTCTCGTTAGCTAATGCTCAGAAAGAGATCATAGAACAGTAAGGATATAGACAATATAGTCATGAAAAAATTAGAGTGTTGTTGCTTAGTTTTATTCTTCATTGAAGATCAGGGTTAAAAATGTATAATCATTTAAAGGGGAAAAAGAGAGGAGAAGAAACGTACCATTTTTGTGTGAGATGATTGCCATTGCAGACAGGTCACAAACCCACGTACACAGACAAATTCGGCGTCGATTGAACGTTTTCAATGTGTTTTGATTGGTATGCCAGCGCTAATACGTAAGCGCTTAGTCGAACAAACCGAAACCCATGTCGTCGTCCTCCTCCTCCTCTTCCTCCTTCTTCTCCTCCTCCTTGGCGGCCTCTGGGGCAGCCTCGCTGGAAGAAGCAGCAGCAGCGGCTGGAGCGGCGGAGGCGTAAGCGTCTGGGTTGGCGATGCGGTCCTTGAGCTCGTGGATGGCCTCCCACTCGTAGTCGATTGGGATGGCGGCGGAAATGACCTTCTTGTACGAGTTGACAACAGAGTGCATAACCGATGGGAGGGTTGGGAAGTTGACGGCCAAGGAGATGGTGGCGATAGTGTTGATGCAAGAGGTGAAGGCCTTGAAGAGCTGGCTCTCCTCAATGTCCAAAACATCAGATGCGAAAGTCTGACCCTGGTCGTAGATCTGAGCAATGCTCATACCGTAGGTGAAGGGAGAGATGTTCAACATGTTGAGAAGAGTGGCCTCGGATGGACCGACACGAGCGCCAGCCTCACAGACCTTGACGTCGGCGGTAATTTCAATGGTACCACGGGCGATCTTGGTTGGGACACCGAGAGCCTGGAAGAAAGAGGTCTTTCCTGGTTCCATACCGGTGTTTCCAGCTGGAATGTAGACATCGCCTGGAGCGACGGCACCAGCACGGGCTGGAGCAGCGACACGGTTGGCGAGAATCTTCTCACGGGTGGCCTTGAGGTCGGCGTTGGTGAAGATGAAACCGACGTTGCCTTGTAGTTGTTAGTACCCTGGTTTATTCCTCTCTTGCGACTCTTACTGACCCTTGACGTGAGGAAGAAGGCGCTCGTACTCGGGGAAGTCGGAGATGAAACCCTTGAGGGCACGGCGGACCATGGTGTTCTTTCCCATCAGGACAACACCCTCACCGCGGAGGGATTGACGGATCTCGTGCATCTGCTGAGACGAGACATTGTCGACGGTGACGATGAAGATGGACTTGTACTCCTCGAGGAGGTCCTTCAACTTGTCGAAGTAGCCAGCTTTGTTTCCGGTCTTGCCCCCCATGTCTGCTGTCGTTGACGAGAATAGGGATTTTTTAGGCAAGAATTGTGATATTAATTGTCTGTTTTGGAGAGGCTTGAATTTCCGATCGTGTTCTTCGAATGCAGTCGGGATTTCTTGTGTTCGGCGTGGGACGCTTGATCCGAAGTTTCACCGGCGCATATCAATGTCTTGGCACAGAATTGTGTGCATTGAGGGTCGTCGAAGTAGCATCGCTCCGAGAATCATTGGCATTGGCGTTATAGTTGAGGTTATTGACTGGGCATTACTGGAACGTGCAGGATCTTTCCTCTCTACTGGTCCGTCTTTTCACTTCCAGTCCAGAAATACTCGAGATGGCGACTGGACAGCACCCTTACCAGGCCATTTGTATAAAATCAGAGGACTCGGCAAATGGACCAAAGAATCTGCTTCTCGGTGCATGTGGACCCAACATATTCGCTGTAAACCTCGACGATGGCTCGATAGTGTCAAAGTGGTCCAGCGAAGAGACACAGCCTCCAGTCAGTCACGTATCCGGCCGTAATCATATCTTATAATACTCATTCCACCTGGCAGGCACAAAATGGCAATAGTGAAGATGGAAGTCAACTCTCCAAGAAGCGCAAGCTAGATCAAACCTCATCAAAAGCTCCCATCGTAATCAAGCTTACTTTATCGCCTTCGCAAACTCATTTAGTAGCGGTGACGGGAGAAGACAAATGTATTAGAGTACTGGAGATCAGTGACGAGGGCAAGTTGACAGAGCTGAGCCAAAGGTGTGTGCTCCGTTTTGCACGGTGCTGGTCCCAGAGAAGCTGACGATGGCACAGATGCATGCCAAAGAGACCATGCGGAATCCTGGTCATGCCCGACAACAAGACGATATTGTGTGGCGACAAGTTCGGAGATGTCTACTCTTTGCCGCTCATACCTGGAGAGTACGCTCCTGCTGCCGAAGGGACAGAGAAGGCGACACCTGAGCGGACCTACAATCCCGCGGCTACAGACCTGACAGTTCATACACAGCGCAACCGGAAAGCCTTGGAGGAGCAGATTAAACGCCGGGGGCAAGCCAGCAATGCTAAGGAACCACTCCAATTTGAACACCAGCTCCTTCTCGGTCATGTTTCGATGCTCACAGATATGCAAATCGGTACCATGGAAATCGACGGCAAAGCACGGCATCACATCATTACGTCGGACAGGGACGAGCATATCCGGGTCTCGAGAGGCCCACCACAAGCGCATATAATTGAGCGATTCTGCATGGGTCATACCGAATTCATCAGCTTCATTCGCGTTGTGCCAAACTCTAATCTCTTAGTCAGCGGTGGCGGCGATGACTGGTTAGGCGTTTGGGACTGGACCACGGGAGAGCTCGTCGCCAAACATCGCCTGCGAGAAGAAGAAGGCGGCAATGTCGCAGTATCGGGGCTCTGGGTCGTACCCGAAGGTCCACAAGGGCACGACCGGATGATGGTGTATGTCACTTTTGCAGGATCGGATACGCTCTACCATATCGATGTGAACGACCTCAAAGATCCTCAGCCCGACTATACGACAGTATCTATGGGTGCTCCTGTAATGGATGTTGCGTCGACGCTCAAGGGCGAGCTCGTCATTTCACTAGATACCAACATGAAAGAGGTGACTACAAAGGATCAATGTGTGGTTCATCAAGCTAATGTTCATCTCCAGGACGAGCCTCGGCTTCGATCTGAATACAGAAGGTGGAGTAGAGACGGACACGGCGCCATCAACGGTGGGACTCGACCAGAACTGAGCGACGATTTCCTGAAGGAAGCCAATGCTGTCAACGTTCCGGTATTGGATCGCAAATCATTAGATGCCATGTTATACAGCGTGGAGAAGCTCAGGAAAAGGGGTGACGAAGACGGACTCGAGGAGGATTAAACCATGATAATGCTAATCCATTCATTGTTCCGCCACAAACAGCCACGTTCGTTCTGTGAACTCTTTACCAGGCTACGTGAAAAAGTGGCTCAGTTGGTGTGTCCTATGTGACCTTATCAGCGGTCGTTGTTCGGTTTACCTTCCGTTCCTATGGATGGTTTACAGTGCGTGTAGCTTGGCATGGGCAATGACGATCGATTCACAAAGTAAAAATGCCTACAGAGTCCAGACCCAAGAGAAGCCGATCTTGCAATCGCCCAGCATTGAAAAAAAGTTCGTGGTTCGGATAGCGACCCTGGAAGACCCTAAGGCCGTACTGGTTCCGACATTCATGAATTAAGAAGCATCATCATCATTGTCCGTTCGTTCGTGATTTAATTTCAAAGCAGACCCGGCGGAGGCTCTGCTGATAAAGCACTTCGCAACTTTCTCGGATTCGACTGTTGATTCTAGAAACATTTCGGCCTTGACCCTTCCTCATATTATTCACACCACCACCTCCACCACTAACAATCCTACCTCTAATATCACCAACATATCCGCCAAACTGTTTGGATCAGCGTTTCGCCGTGCAGGCAATCTTCCCCTTCGTACCTCTCTCGCCCTCCCATTAGCAGCAGCCGCCGCATTCTCTAAACCGAGTTCGAGTCCAAATACTTTCGGCTTCTCTCTCGTGCCTGATCTCTCGTTCGCCTCGTCACAGAAGCGAAACATGCATTCGAAGCTGGTCATCATCGGCTCTGGTCCCGCTGGCCACACCGCCGCCATTTATGCAGCACGTGCCGAGCTCAAGCCTGTCCTTTACGAGGGTTTCCTTGCCCTGGGAATCGCAGCAGGTGGACAATTGACAACGACCGATGAGGTGGAGAACTACCCAGGGTTCAAGATGATTCAGGGAGCTACATTGATGGTGGGTGGACATTGGACGTTTGTCAGAGACTGAAGATAATCGCTGACCTACCCCAAGGACAACATGCGCGCACAATCCGAGTACTGCGGAGCCGAGATCGTTTCACAGACAGTAGGCAAGGTCGACTTCTCCTCAAGACCCTTCAAGTTCTGGTTGCACCCAATGGGCGACGACGACACACTAGAGGAGGAAACCCACACCGCCGACGCCATCATCATCGCAACCGGCGCAAAGGCGAGGCGACTGGATCTCAAGGGAGAAGAGCAGTACTGGGGCAACGGAGTCAGCGCATGCGCAGTCTGCGACGGCTCGCTACCGATTTTCCGCGAGAAGCCACTAGTCGTCATCGGCGGCGGCGACTCTGCAGTCGAAGAGGCCATCTACCTGACGAAGAAGGCATCCAAGGTCACAGTCCTGGTCAGGAAGGACAAGCTGCGCGCCAGCAAGGCCAACGCGACACGCCTCACCACAAACCCCAAGGTCGAGATCTTGTACAACACATCCGCGAGCGAAATCACCGGCGAGGACAAGCCACGGGGTCTGATGACGGGACTGAAAACCAAGAACGCCAAGACCGGCGAGGAGAAAGAGATAAAGGCCAATGGACTCTTTTACGCAGTCGGTCACGACCCTGCTACCGCGCTGTTCAAGGGCCAGCTCGACATGGACGAGGACGGCTACTTGATCACCCAGCCAGGAAACTCACACACCAACGTCGAGGGTGTCTTTGCCGCCGGCGACGTTCAGGACAAGAAATACAGACAAGCGATCACCAGCGCAGGTACGTGCCACAACCACAACTCGACAGGAGATTGGATCCGATGCTAACACCGTGCAGGAACCGGCTGTATCGCAGCTCTCGAGGCGGAGAAGTTCCTCGCCGAGCAAGAGACTCCCGATGGCGAAACCGCCATTGACGACACCGAGGCCAAGAAGGGCAAGGCCGACGCCAACGGGGACGTGCCCGAGTACAGGCAGAACCCCCTGTTGTAGATGAAAATGTCTTGATACCATTGCACGATTCGATCCGCATTTTGACGGCGTCGGTCGATATATACATCACCTCGCTCTTAGATAGTGTGTGAAATCTAGAAATTGTAAAGTACAAAGAAATGGTCTTTTGTATTTGTGAAAGTCTGTGAACGTCGCCGCCTATGCTGGGTATCGATGCTGCTAATATAGTGTTCATATCATGTCATGATTCCGATCCTTCGTATCGTGTCGTATTGCTTAATCGTGTCATGTATCCGTGTCATGTCGTAAGATGCCGCCCAAGATCACTCCTCGTCGCATCACATCAAGGAGCAGGCAATCTCTGGCAACGTGTGCATGAAACCACTGACCCGTGCCACCGCCTGCTGAACCGTGGAGTGGCGTCGTCCGTGTTGCCAATCAATATTAGTTAAGCATGGATAGCGCTGCTTGAAAGGCGGCCGTGACTTTTTGGTCTGATCTAGCGTCAGTAAGCGACCATCACTCTCAGAAACAGAGGTAGTCTTACAGTGCTGCCGGCATTCCTCCAATTCGTCTTCGCGTTTTTGCACGTAGTACTGCTGCGTCTTGTGACGCTTTAGAGCTCGATCAGTTTCATGCTTGGTGCTGCCTCCGCACCAAACGCTGTAGTACTGTCTATGTTAGCTTTATGACTTCATGAGATAATATCGAAGCTCACATTGATGAGCAGAGAGTATTCCTCCCACAGTCTCTGCTCTTCCAGCTTCTTGGCCACAAGTGCGGTACCTAAGCGTTTCTCGATAGCGTTCCAGTCGAAAGGCTCGATTGGAACTTCTGGTGAATCTCCATGTCCTTCGTCTTCGTCCTCGACTTCACCCTCGTCATCCTCTTCGTCGCCCTCGACATACTCGTCCTGGTCCTCGGTTGCTTCGGAGTCGTGCTGTTCCTCAGCACCGTCATCTGCGACGGCTGCTCGTGGCTCCCTTTGACGATCGCTCGTACCGTTACTCCCAGATTGGTCGCCATCATGGCGATTTCCATGCTCCTTGGCCAGCTTGACAGCAGACTCGCGTTTCTTCTGCGTGGCTTTCTTCGCCTTGGTCGATCGTGGTAGTGGAGAACCATCGGGTGTCTCAGCCTCCCTCTGAGCTGAGGTAGGCAGACCATTCTGATCGAAAGATTTCTGGTGTTTCAAAGCAGGAGGACCCATGACGGAAGTTTTAGAAGCTGGCTTCTCGCTCTCTTGTAATCGAGTGCGACTGAGTTGGTTTGAATTCTCAGGTGTCTCTGGGGTGGGTGGCATTTTAGTAGCGTTTTCTGGCACAACCATCTCACTGTGTGTTCGCTTGTGTCCAGTAGACACATCCGGAACGTCGCCAAAGTCCATCATTTCTGGATCATCAACGTCAATTGGTGATATGCTGAGGTGTCTGGAGCCAGCTGATATCGTCTGAGTCGACGGTGACAAAGACTGGTCGCGCTCCATGGGATTTGTTGGATGTAAAAATCCTAAATTGAAATGAAGTCGCCATATATGAAGAAGGAAGACGCGTTGTAGATTTGAGCGCCTGCCGCGCGAGCATGTGACCTGATGTCATCCAATCTATCCCAGAACGGCAACCACCCTAGGCATCCATCACCTCGGCCTTCTCACGTGCCGGTTTTCTGCAAGTACGAGACATGTTTCGGTCATGACTGAGGAATCGCATGTATTCACGCACTTTAATAACATTTATCGATAACAGCACACGCGGGAGTCGTCCGCCTGAGTTTACCTTTCAACATGCTCTGTTTTATCAGGTGTAGGACTTCACGTAGTAAGGGTAGGAAACCGCCTTGAGTCTGCGGATCGACAAGATGGAGTGTGGTATTTGTTCGCATGAGCTTGGACAGAAACAGCAGCCAGTCTGTCCATCATGCGCCAGGACCGCCATCTACGAATCTCGAATACAACAAGTTCAAGGACTGCTCGAGAAAGAGCAGCTACATAAACGCATCGATACGGTTATACAGGGGGCTTCTGTCTCTGATATCGCACCACGGTCACCGGATGCTCAGAGTGTCGATCTGGCCGAAAGTTCCAAGAAGCTACAAACCTCCCGCTGGAAAACGCAGACTGCTACTATCGATCAGAGGATCGAGCAGATCAAAGAGCAACAGGTGCTGTTGAGGGAACAGATTAGAGATGCAAAGGCAGATAACGAAAGGCGTCGGCAAGCCCATCGACAGCGACGCTCTGAGATACGAAAGGCAGCATCTGACCTCAAGAGTCGAGAGCCTCAACTGGTGGAACCTCTGCAGTCGGATCTCAAACGGCTACATCACAAACTGGGCAAGGTCAACAATAGGACAATGCAAGGCCGCGTGCAATTGTGCCGAGAGACGGCGCGTATAGCCGGCCTGTCTCTTCGGAAGCGGCAGACAACAGACGGCAAATACAGAGAGGACTATACCATCGGTGGCATTCACATTCCGAATCTGCATGAGCTTAATATGGCTCGTCCCGACTATGTGAGCGCTACCTTCACCAACATCAGTCGTCTTCTCATGACTTGTTGCCACTATCTATCGATTCGCCCTCCTTCGGAAATCGTCTGTCAGCAGGCAGGGATGGCCTATCCCGCAATGCTTTCATTACAGTCCTCATATCAGACCATGGACGGGACATCGACCAACATGTCACAAAGCACGATCGGAGGCATCGCATCGTCGCGCATACTGACTGGTCGATCCGCACGGCCGAAACTCCGACCTCTTCATCTAGAGAAACCCTTGCCGCTGCTTGCGAAGGAGGATCCCGCGACCTACAATCTTTTCATCGAGGGAGCGACGCTGCTAGCGTGGAACGTAGCCTGGTTGTGCAAGACGCAAGGCATGACAGAGATCGACTCCTGGGAGGACGTCTGCAGCATCGGCAAGAACCTCTGGCAGCTCTTCATGATCGACGACGAGACCAGAGACAAGAATGGCACCAACAAAGAGCCCTCAGCGCCTCGCTTTGGGGAGTATTCGCACGCGACGAGCTACAAAAGTCTTTCGAACCCTACCATAGCCGACCACATGCGCGCATCCAGTCTCCCACCACTAGCCAGCATCAGCGACCGGCTGAAGTCGCACCTTCTGACCGAGATGTCGGGCGCGGAATGGGAGCTTCTGGACGAGCGCGAATGGAACGACGACCAAGACGATGAGCAAGCAGTGATAGTAGGCAGCGATCGACGGGCGATGGAAAGCAGGATGGGCGTCAGCTTCATGACGGCCATCGGCGACCCGGATGAATCCATCAGAGAAGAGGGGAAAGGAAAGTCCAGCAGCGGGTGGACGAAGCTGAAGAGTCGCGCCGGCGAAGCTGGGAATGAGTAGATATACATGATACCCCCTGCGATGGCCAGACGATAGACGCATAGGAAATAGATACCTTCGCCGACAAGCTCAACTCGCATAGAAGTCTGAAATCAAAATCTCGTGTTCGTACTCACTATATATCATATCCACCAAGGGTATCTAAATCGTCCCCGATTACCACCATCCTACACTTATCCATCAAAGTGTCCTCCTCTCTCCATCGAAAGTAAAAGTAGATCCTATTTCTTCCCAAACAACCCCTCAACCTTCTCCTTAATCCTGCCCAACGCGCCCTCACCCTCGCCATCCTGCGGCCCCGAATGGCCCCCATACTTCTCCTTGTAAACATTGCCTCCGCCTCCTCTTCCGGTGTGGAAGTTATCATACTGCGGACCCGGCGCGCGCATCGCGGTCTCAGGGATGATGTCCTCGGAGCGCATGTTGGAGTTTCCGAGCGACGGTCGTGAGGGATCGGTCGAGGAGGGGTCGGCGGTGTTGGCCGGCGTGCCGCTGCGTGGGCTGTTCACGATGTTGCCGGCGCCGCCGCGGCCGGAGCTGTATTCGGGCTCCGACGAGGCGCCGTAGATCCCTTCGCGCGTGATGCTGCCGTCGGTGTATCTGCGCGTGTCAGTCGTGTGAGGAATCGGGTGAGGCACTGCGGGAAGGTGGGAGAGGTGGGTGTCAGGTCGGGTTTCAAGGTGGTGCGGTTCGGGGACTCACTCGCGATCGTCGTGGCCGATGTTACCTGCGCCGCCGCGGCCGGTGGAGTGGATGGTATGGTCCGTCATTGTGGTGATGAGGTGGTTGTATGAAGCAGTGGTAGAGGAGATGCGTGTGGTTCGTGTGTCAATTATCGCAATCACAGAAATTGGTCGTTGGAGAGTGACGAGGACAAATTGTATCAATGCAGGAACAGGGTCAGATAAGCATAGATATCGGCTCAATCAGCCATGCGACTGGATCCTTTTCACATGTAACGAATTGGCGGTGTCGGGTTCTTTTTGTTACAGCACCTGGTTACATGTAATCGCTCGCGTTTTATTATTGTTAGGATGCGCTGACGTCAATTGGATCAGTTCGCGCACGCATCGGAGTTGCATGCGCGATTTCCACGCATCTGGTAGGACAGAGTAGACATCATGGAACAAGCTCCAACCTCTTGGATTCTTGGCTAGATAGATACGGTGTATCTATTTGTCGTTGCAAAATGTGATCGAATGTTGCATGCGACACGAAATCTGGTCGGAGAGCACAAAATGACGCAAGAGGACAAGAAGACGAGAGGACAAGGGGGGAGATCCGAGGAAAAAGAACGCCTGGAGATAAGAGACGCGCCGAGCCAATTTGTTACATGGCACCTTTACGAGAAAAGATTTCTACCATTTTATCAGTTGGCAAGAGTTTTGGCACGAGGCTCACTTTCGAAGTCCACCTTCGATGTCATTTACGTAGGGTATCAGGGTACAGTATAGGCATGCTCTGCAGAATTCACTCCCAAATCCGACGTCCTCCAGCTTTCTGCTCAATGAGCTCGGTCTTGTCTAGGTAGACAACTTTGGCTTCTCTGCAGGAGCAGCACCGCCAGTGGTAGGGAACTATATCAGTCGTCAGCTCTCGGACTTCAATAGGCGAAAGGAGCCAACATACGCCCACGTAGATCTTGTAGGAATCGTAGATCATCCACTGGAGCCCAGTGAGGGTACCGATCATGACGATACGGACTGGAAGACCATTCCAGAGACCACCAAAGCCAATGTCCTTGTAGATGCGGTTCATGGCAGCACCGACAGCTTCTCCGGCTTGACGATTGGCATTGAGCTTGCTGACCATGACATCGGCAGGGTGAGAGACGATGGCGCAGAGGATACCGGCGATGTAACCAGCGCTGAACGAGACGGCGGTCTGAGCGCCCTTACCGTAGTCGCTCTTCTTGCCAGGAAGACGGTGATAGATCATCTCGACGACGGTCTCGAAGGATGCGAACTTCATCATGGTGTATGGGATTTGACGACCCCAGAGAGGGTACAGACCCTTGTACAAACTAGGAATTGTCAGAAGAGCACCCAATGTCAGATGTTTCACTCACCCTGCGGTTCCTTCGGCGGCAACTATCTTGGAAATACCATCGTACGTTCCTTTGGCGAATGGCGGCACGGTCGTCTGCATGCGGACCTTGACAGCCTCGAATGGACACAGCGCAATGTCGGCGAAGAACTCGGCGGAAGCAGAAGCAGAAAGGTAGAGCCAGGTCTTGTACTTGTGCGCGTTCTCGGTGCCGGCGAGGTCAGAATAGAACTTTTTGAACCACTCGTAGCCGCCGTACTTGAAAGCACCTTGGGCCTAGGAAGTATCAGTGGGCGTTTCGTGAGACTCGAGACATTATACTGACAGAGTAGCCGAAGAGGGTTGGCGAGCCACCAGTGTAGATACCACGCAGACCTTCCGCACGACTGATCTTGCCCCAGGCTTCGAAGTTGCCCTTGTACATCTTTGGGTCAACCTGTCTACGGCATTTGACGAGATCAAGAGGGGTGACAGCCAAGTGGGTGAGGCCCTAGAAGTGTCAGCATTTCATAGTTTGGACGGCAAGAAATACGTACGCAAGCCATCATACCACCGAAAACGCAAGCTTGGTAGTATTGAGCAGAGTATAGCTCAATCTTGCCAGTCTTTGGTTGCATGGCGGCGCCGGTCTTGTTCAGCTCTTTCATGGCGGCATCGCCGAGCTGTGCAGCCTTGTTCTTTGCATCGTCGGCCACACTCCAGGCAGTGTAGAGTTCCGGACGAGCGAGTTTGCTGTTTGCAGTAGAAGTATTCTTGTTGTCTCTGGAAGGCAAAATTTTCTCAAAGGCGCGTTGAAGCGCGTACGAGGTAGGGAAAAGAGACGGCATCGTGAGGGTTTAGAGGGTGGATACGTGAGAGATAGGGTTCAGCGCCGAGAGCTAGCGCTTGTGATGAACCGTCAAAGGGTTCAGATATGGATTGATGAGATGTGAGAGGAATTGTCAAGCAGACTTGCTGTGAAATGTTTTCGATTTGAAGTGACTCGAAGTGATCTCTGGATACTGTACTTAAATGCCCGGAGATAATCGAGTATCTCTACTCCGGAGGGAAGGTGGGACAACGTGAAGCTGTCAGTCACACCAACAACTGAAGGAAAGAACCGCCGGGTTTGACCAGCACCCCGGATTTTGGTCACCACGGACAGTGACGTCCCGCTCTATACCTTACAGCAACCACATTGGTGCCATGACTCGAATCGCAATCACATTCTCGACATGGACTACCAGTTGGCGCAGCTTAGCTATTGAGTACTGAAATTGCAGAAAACAGATCCGCGCACCAATCCGAACACAGCTATAGCCCAAGAGATCGACCATTTCAATGGCAGCTCCACCAGCAGAACAACAACAACAACCAACACGACCAGAAGACAAGATCTCGGAATGGGCAAAAAAGTACCGGGGGGTGGGTCATCGGTCGCGACCCATTCACAACCAACGCACAGCTGACACAACACAGGCAACAGTAGAAGATCTCGACCCACCAGCAGCACTATCCACATCCCCCGCATCACCAATCTCACACGCCTTGATAACAGCCTTCGAGCGCGAGTACACCCACCTCACCGTCCTCTCCACGGAGGACAGAGCACTACTGGGCTATCTCTCGATCCCGCGTCTCAAGGAGTTATTACAATCCGGCGCGGTAAAGGAGACTGATCCGGTGGAAAAGGCCATGACCAAGTTTCAGCGCAGGGGCAGAAAGTACAGACTCATCACGATGGAGACGCCGCTGGAAGAGCTCGAGGCTTTCTTTGAGGGCGCCGGGGGCGGGCAGAAGCAGGACTTTGCGGTTGTCACGGATGCGGGCCGGAGGTTTGTGCTAGGCGTGGCTACGAGGGATGATTTGGCTGAGTTTGTACGGAGGAGGCCTGCGTAGAGCATAATTGGGGTGAGAGACGATGATAGATACCAGGCTTGCGCCATCGTTTGATGTTGTGGACATGCAAAGTGTTCGGCCGCTGATCTTCGATACTCTCTTCGACACATCGTTGGTGTCCCGCTATACCCTTCTCTCTAGGTTCGTGTACCTATCGCCCGCCATGGAAGGAACGTGCTGTTCGTTGCCTTCTTCTCCAAACGTCTAGCGACTGCGAATTTGCTTAGGGCCCCTTCGTCGTCCTGCAATCGTGCCCGCTCACGGCTTCGTTCCGCCTCGTCTTGAACTCTGGACTTGGTGGTGGTCGGATCGGAATCGTCCGCGGAAGTTCCTTCTGCTGCGGAAGGTGACCATGAATGTAATCTCAGATCTCTGTTGTTCATCTGCCTTGCCTCCTCTTACACACCGCAGCGACAACACTGATATCATCCAATTTTCCTCCTTCGATCGAAAGACCCTCCTCAATTGCTCTCTCCATGAAAGGGCTCTCCGCAAACGGATCTTCCGCGATCTTGCGTGCAGCAATAACAAGCTCACGCGCCACAAATCGCATGCCACTAGCATACGTGCTATTCTCGTCGTCCTCCATAACCTTGTCCATCTTGCCGTTCTGCCATTTGTGCAGACTGTCGCAAACGGACGCGACCACCTCGTGCTCCCAGAGATTGTCGATCACGCCGTCCGACATGGCGAGTACCATGTCATCCTCTTCGATCGTGACTTTGTCGAGAATGGCGTCTTTGTTCGGTTCATCGGGACTATTTGTGCCAAGCTGCTTTGGGCAGTCGAACCAATGCCATTGTTCTTCTGTCTTGAATATCACCTCTTTGGTCCGTGGCCTGACCACGAGGATCTGCGAGTCGCCTAATTGAGTGATGTATAGCACCGGATGAGGCTGGGTTTCTGGCTGGTCGGTGTGTAAGAGTGCGCCGCATGCTGTGCTCGTTCCTAGCCATGAATTGGGCTCCGAAGTCGCTTGTTTCGTTTGTTCGAACGCTCGTTGGAGATACTGTCGCGGGTCTGGTTCGGAAGACACGCCATAGGCATCCTTCTCTGCCTCGAGTGCCCAGAAGTGTAAGATCAGCCGTGACCAAAGTCTGCGCAATAGTCAGTTTCGATACTTTGCCAAAATCACGAGATCACCTTACGCAGCATGTCCCCTCTCCTTGTGCGCCCACGCGCCGACGCCGTCGTTGGCCGCAATGAGGTTATCGCTGACAAGAACCGCGTCGTCTCCATTCGTGATACCTCTTATCAACTCGCCATTAACTTTGGGCCTCCTGTCTCTGCTCTTATCATGCGTACTCAGCGGATCGGAGTAGCTGGCCGACGGTCTCGAAAGGAAAGGTGGTGGAAACGGTCTCGATGGCCGTTTGGCGAACAGAGCATAGCCTGCCTCAAAATAGAATAGCGATTTGGACATGTACGGGTTGTTCTCATCAGGTATCGGTGTCGTCGTACCAGCTCTCGGCTCCTCCTGACCGCGCGGGTTGCGATCCGAGTACCATCTTATCTGTGTCAAGGTCCATGCTGCGCGACATGTCGTTCTCGTTGACAGCTGGGTAACGAAAGAGCTACTGCTGCTGATTCGGGTGGTGAAGGGCCGCATACTTAGCATGCTGCATGGGCAACTGCAAGCCCAGACAGCTTGCCAACTAATACTGCACGCCTCATGCCGCCATGGGGAGTAATAATGCGCAAGTTTTCAGGGGCGATTTTTGAGCAGATATTTGCTGTTGGGTTGTTGGTGAATGGTTGGATGCCCATTTCCCGCGGAGCACCCCGGGTTGGCGGACTTGATTGAGGCTCAACGCTCAAATACAGGCGCAATACATCGCAATACATAGTGCTATGTCTCAAAATGAATTTTTATGATGACAGGCAACTCATGATGCACTATCTCTCATGTCAGCCTGATGTGTAGACCATCAGCCGACTATCAGTGTGGTAATCGTGATGGTACCTTAGATACCGCCGTGATGGGCTGTGCAAACCGATGTGAGAATGGCGGCGCCGATACAGAGACACACTACGGCGGATGAGGGTACTGTGTCAACGGACAGCAGGCCATCAAAGCAGTATTAAAATTGGTAGACACATATAAAGTCACGAGAATATAAGACACATTAGAAGTCACAATAATACAAAGGCACAATGGTATGGAAGGGTAGGTTCAGTAATACATCAGTAGTATATAAGCTATCAAAGGAGTGCATGGCGAAGAGGTCATATTGTGGTCTGGTCAGGCTCATGAGAGATGGTAGCTCTGCGAGGACGAAGAATAGACCATCGTTGATGTGAAGTCACTGCACAAGCGCTAGACCAAGGTAATGAACATGACTCAGGCGACCCCGAGGTTCACACCAAGGCCCTGTGAAGTAGCTTGAGGTCAGTAGGGGGAAGAGGGGAGACACGAGGTCAAGTGAGGGTCAGCAGAGAAGGTCACAGGATACGTACCAAAAAGCGTCGAAGGGTTGGCGGAATCGTAGGTCGAAGAAGTGCCCGAAGAAAAGGGCGAGTCGTAGGTCCGGGAAGAGGGCGAAGAAGAGAGTGAGTCGTAGGTCCAAGAAGAGGGCGGAGAAGAAGTCGAAGCTTAGGCCAGGTAGTAGGTCGAAGAAGAGAATGACCAAGAGGTCGAAGAAGTGCTTAGGTCGTAGGTCGAGAAGAGTGCTGACGAGAAGGCCGAAGAAGAGCTTGAGTCGTAGGTTGGAGAGAGAAGAGAGAAGAAGGCCGAAGAGTAGGTTGGCGAGTAGGTTGGCGAGAAGGTCGGCGAAGAGGTCGTAGGTCGTAGGTGGTGATGCCAGTGGTGCTGGCCTTGTCGGTGGCGACGACACTAGTAGGACACGGAGATGTCCTCATCCTCCAGCGCAGTAGTGAAAAGGTCGGAGTACCCTTGAAGTTCCAGGTACCTGGCAGCATCGGCTGACGTCCAGTGCGGTAGTCTCTGCTGCATGTAGTCGAGGTGACGGGACCACCTGCGCCGGAGTGCGTCGTCTGTCGATGATCCTTCCAGTGTCGTGTCGAGAAAGTGTGCCTCTGGGTCGTCCAACTGGCGTTCCTCAAGCAAGAACTGTCCCAGTGTTTCGACCTCCTTGACTTGGAGCAAGGGCTTCTGCTCATGGTCGGCCCATCGAGTGGTCTTGTCGTGGAGCAGGGGCTTTTGCTCGTGGTCGGCCCATCGAATGGTCTTGTCGTGTCGACGGGTGCTGGGTTGGCAACGGACCCCTTGTTTGCGTACGGTGCTGCCGGGGAGAAGGACAGCCTCGTAGGGCTTGATCGCCGGTCGAAGAGTTGGCGTCGATTCGGTGGTGGTGGTGGCTGATGACCTCTGTTGTGCCGTAGACAGATGGCGAGGCGGAGAGGTGTGCCTTGTCGTGGTGTTTGACTTCTGCTGCGCCGTTGACAGATTTCGAGGCGGAGAAGTGTGCTTGGGCTCTGGCAAAACTTCAGAGGAAGCGGGGCTGGTTTTCTGGACTCTGACCTGAGGCTTTGATGGCGACAGCGCTGCAGGTTTTGGAGCCGGCGGGGTGGTGGTGGTTGACCTCTTGAGAGCCGTTGACAGATGGCGAGGCTGAGAGGTCTGCCTGTGCTCTGGCGAGGACTTGAGAGCAGGCGTGGTCGTCTTCCTGGGCTGTTGTGCGGCTACTGGTTTCTATCCAGTGCCCTTGAATCCAGCAGGGTTGTCGTTCTCTTTCTTCGCATCGTTGGGTGGCTTGGCTGAGCCGATGCGGATGGCCGTTGTCTTTTCCGCGAGGGTGGCGAGGCGGTCGGCCAAGGTGGTTGCTGCCACGGTGCTCCGGGTGCTCAGGTGAGCTGCCGGACGCGTGCTGGTCGAGTGTCTGGTCACTGCAGGTCCTGGAGAGGCAAAGTTAGTGTTTGTTTACATGTCAAAACAATGGATCAGAAAGGTGGCCAACGAATTGTGCAGCGACATGCACATCAGCGACGACAGAAAAGAGTGAAGGAAAGAGGAGATGGAAGAGGAAAAGGAAGAGTACTTACTTGGGTCCTGGCTGTGCGACACTGCTGGTCGTGCATCAATGGATGCAGAGGCGGTCCTCATTTTGTCTGGCTGTGAGGCTGTAAAAACGTTCTAAACAATGGATTGGGAATGGTACTCAACTGGGGTTTACTACTAGTAATACTGAGAGCTGGAAGAAGAGTCAGCAAAAGTATCCAAGAAAGAGTCCTGCGATGCGCAGTGTGAGTTGGCTTACCAAGTTCACTGAGAAGTGTGGGAAAGGAAGGAGGAAGAGAAGGGGAGAGGAGAGGGAACTTATAGACCCAGCGCAGAGGTAAACAAGCTGACGTAAACAATGTCAACAGACCTCCTGGAGGCCAGAGGGACCCAATAGCACGCCACTCCGTTCGGCGATGTGGTATAGAGCGCCGCCGGATTCGAGGCCGACGGCGTGTCGGGCAGGTGCGCTTACCGAATGGGGGCGGCGTCGGCATGCCGGTCTGTATACCGAATCCGACAGCCCAATCAGCCCACTGACATGCTACTGAGCCGACTCACAAGGTTTGGTAGCCATGGTGATTTTAAAGATTGAATTCTGATCTATCAATGTCTTATCTCCCGACAGCGTCGGGTCAGATCGTGCACGTGCTCATCAGCGCTTTCGTCACTCAGACCGCGCAACGCCTCATCCAGTTGGTACAGATAGTCCTTGTTCTCACCGCTCGGGCCTCGACTGTGTACGATGTGTTCGGCCAGAGCTTGGGGATCCTGTGGTCCGAGGAATTGCGGATTATCAGGCAACCCAATGTAGATCAGGCAATTGATAGGACCTGGAAGAGTATGTTCTCGTTCGAAGCTGGCTGCCGCATGGAAGGGCGTGTACTTCATGCTATATCCGTTGATTTCGCGGAGATCGAGATACTCGCGCACTTCAGCAACCTTTGCCGCAGGTATGCGATATGCAGCACCCCAAACTGTCGGTGGAGCCGTCGCATACTTCGTATTGTCAGCAGGTTGTCCAGATTCGTCGCAGTTCGAGACACACGTGGTCCGTCAATGTTTCCCATAATGATCGATCAATCAGCGTTACGACTCGTCCAGGTGCTTCAGGCGTTCCTCGATGGTCCTCGCTAGCAGTTCGAATAAGTACCGAGAGCAGTGTGCACTTGTCGTGAATGTCTACCTTGCCTGCCGTCATGTCGTCAGCTCGATGGAATAGTCGCAAGGATGCTGCAGCTGCGGACCTGCCAGAATCGCCGAACATATCCTTCAATGTAACCGGGGACTCTCAGATCTAGCTCTGTTAGATCACGAACTCCAAGCAAGATGGACGCGAGCTCATGCCATAGTGTGGTGGCGGTTTCCAGATCAGACTCCTATACAGCTATTAGGCATGCCTGGGACTGCAGAGGAACCTTGAATACCCATATCCAAAGAGCCACAGGTCACCCGTGGATGCACTCTCGCTCATGAGCGGTATATCTCACAGGAAAGAAAGAAACAGAGACTCGTGAATATTACCAAAAGATATGCAACCGAGAGAAATCCTACCCTGATCGTGACCTACAAGAAACAATGCACGACATGAAGTTGCTGCCAAGCATGTCGTGCATGGTAGCGTACCGTTCTGCTGGGTGGACCTACATGTGTACATGTGATCATGCGTGGATACTTATGAGCATGGATGGTCGCTCGCTGCGATAGGAAGGCACGCTTGACCGAAGGAGATCACGGTATATACTAATATGGACACTGTGTACGTTTAGGTAGCTAGGGTATAAAACATGAGAGAATTGTGTGTGAGAACCTGTATCATAAGAATGCGCCTACGTAATTGTGCTCCACCTGCAGGCTGGGAAGCTCTGCACCGTAACGCCCGCTAAATTGCATCGAAAGCACATGAATGCCAATGGAAAGAGCCGCCCCAGCTGAACCGCATCGGGTGTGACATGGAGATCATCGGGAGGGAAGAGGGAGGCACCCATGCTCCGGGTGTAGTTCGACCTAGTCTGCTCAGAGACTCTCCGAGAGGACTTGTCGAAAAGATCGAGATCCCAGATGCGTAGACCATGTCTCTCTCCTGCTGCAACCAGTCATGCCCGCGCTGGCTCATCGTATATCGTCCAGTGATCCCTCAACCGCGTCCGTAGCTGATCTTGCTCCTCTTCGCGGGCTTGCTGTCCTCTTCCTCCTCCTTCTCCACTGCCTTCTTCTTCTTGAGCGAACCGCCCGCTTTGGTCGTCGTAGGTGTCGCGGCATCACTTCCTCTCGTGCTCAGAGGCGGCGGTGCGCCACTTGAGGAGGGTGTCGGCGCATGTGATGGTGTGTTTGCTGCTGAAGAGTCCGCTGGTGTCTCCTGTGACTAGTCCGTGTCAGTCTGTCTCCGGGCGAGTAGTGTCGCAAGCGCATAGCCATGGTCGGATTGGAAGCCAGATGCGCGCTCATGTATCGCTTGCGCTGCTTGTACGTACCCTTACCCAAGTCATCGAACTCCGCGAGAATATCCTGTCCTCATCCCTCACTCTTGCCTTGGCCTTGCGATCATCGCGTCCTTTGTCTCCGCCGACCACGACGCCTTTCACCCAGTTGTCGAAGCCGCGCACAATATTCCCTGCATTACTCGTCTCTTCCAAGTAGCTTGTCTCGAGCTTGAATATGCTGTCTTCAATCGCAGCGAGTTGTTCGTCGAGTTGGCGCTTCTTCGCTAATGTACCGCGTAGCGTGGTGCGGAGGTTCTCGTAGTATGGACGGCCGGGCTGATCTGTACTCGATGATGCGACTGCGATCGCAGCATCCGGTGACTGGTTTTCTGACATTGGTGATGTTGTGGAATTAGATGGGGTTTTTGCTCATGATGCGCGTGAACTGTCTGGGGATTCGCGATGACTTCACAGCATCAATACCGCAGATCAACGACTTTATACGCACGTGATCCCTCATGTAATTAATGCAACAGCCTGCCAATGGTTCGCGGAGTCTTCACACGGTGCAGGGCATTCCATTACTTTGTTCAGACAGTTAACCTTCTTCGTGCAATATCAGTTCTGCAGCAACGTAGGCGATAAAAGCGACATGATAGAAGGCAGTAGGAAGGACAAAAACAGGGGCAGTAGTGGGTCGTCATTGTGTTAGATTCGCTTTGGACCTATATGTCTATCTGCTTGGTCTAGGGTCAATGGACCGATTGGTAGACACCAAATGAAGGTTCAGTCGGCGGTCAGGAGACGCGATGGCTTTTGGCATGGCCATCGCTACTCTGTTTTTCTTACCTCTGGTTTCTTCGTATCTCCCTCTCCTGATGATCTGTGATCGACCGGTGAGAGACGAAGCTGGGAGCTTGAACCACTGCTCTTGCGAGGGTCAAAAAGATCTGGTACGGTGCGATCTCGCGGCAACGAATGAGGCGAATTTATACGACGAGCAGCGGCAGGAGAACGAGATCGATCAGGGCGGCCAGATCTCCTCTTCACAGGAGGGGAACTGGATCTATCGTCTCGGTATGTTCTTCTTCTTGGTTGGGGTGAAGGAGATCTGCTGTCATCCCTACCACGACGACGGCGGGGTGGCGGTGAGGGCGACCGGCGTCTGCGAGGAGGAGACTCGTTTCTGCGGCGAGGTGGGGAGTCATTCCGGCGACGACGAGGTTCTGGAGATCTTGTGCGGCTAAGTGATCTGTCGCGGCCTCTGTCTGGCCCTGGAGATCTCGACCGACGTCTTTTGTTTGATCCATCTGATGGTGGAGGGACGTAGCTGTCTACTCCACGAGGTGGCGGTCGCCGGAAGTCGTCCGAGTCACGGCGACGTCTTGGAGATGGCGATCGCGTACTCTCACGACGATATCGCGGGAGATCACGATCAACACGGCTCGGTGGCTTGCCGCCCCTCATCTGTTGACGACGGTAGTATCGCTCCTTGTCTTCTCGAGCGCGTGCTTCGTCGGCTTCTCTGCCTCGGGCTTCGAAATCGTCTTGTTGTCTGCGAGAGACCATTGCTCGAGCGCGCTCTTTCTATTCAATAATGTCAGCTGTTGCATACAACAGACCGGAACGAGCGTTCAGACTTACCTCGGCCCTCTGCCTTTGCATTTCATCCTTCTTCGCAGCAATGAGCTTTTGGGGCACGCCCTGTTCGCTTGCCTGGGCATCGAGCAATAAATTCCATAGTTCCTTGCAGAAAGGAGGGGCTTTTTCATCCAGGAAACCGACCAGTTGGATTTGAAGAGACTTTATATCAGGCTGAACCATGTCAGTAGAAACTCCTGTGGGTTATGCATGATGGTACCGACGTATTTTACTGTTTCGATCAGTTCGACAATAAGGTCCTTAACGATATCGTCGTCGATCCCCATGTGTTCATGCAGCTGTTCGTTGATCCATCTGTATGTTGTCAGTCCTGTACATTACAGGCTATAGAAGAGGACGAGTGCATCCAAAGGCAGAGCTGTTATTGCTTCAGCTCCATTCGTTGAGGGTGGTGACCTACAATTTCATGACATTGAAATTGACTTTCGTACTGTCGACTTTCCGATCGAATTCAGGTGGAAATTTCGTCGTACGAAGTCGCTTCTGATCCTGATTCGTATTGAGCGGCATATCGATTCAAAACATCAAACGTCAAATAGAGGTTATGTGAATATTTTTGAGGGCGAGGAACGATATTGCAGTCGGTCGTGTGAGTGAAGCAACAATTTACATGTCATAACATCGAAGTGCAGGCGAGTGATCTACCGCTAGCCCGGTGTGTCCCGCCGCTAACCGCTTTCGTATATATCACGACCATCCCATCAAACATGAAGGACCTCCTCAGAGACAAGAAGGAACATTCGTGGACTCGATTTCCTGAAGAGGTCGGAGGATATCGGAGAAGGCGCAACAGATGGATCGCACATACTCGACAGAACTGGTTGCTCACAGCATGCCTGCTACATGGAACAATGTTTACTCTAACCCTTCTCTGACTTTCGTTCTGTTCGTCCATCCTTTACCCTCATCGAATATCCTGCTGATCGACATCCTCACAGCGGACATTTCATCTCAGCCTTTCTTCTCATTTCATTCTTTCCGTCGGCATCGACAGCATCAACAAGTTTTAGACGGCGTCGGTCCCGTACTCGGCTGCAGCAATGGCCGACTCATCTGCTCCGAAAGGTATGTTGATGGATGCGGGACTCTGCTTGCATTTCGAAATCGTACAGATGTTGATCGTCGAACAGTACCTGGAGTCATCCCTCCAGCTCCAGAGCTCACGCCCATCGTGCCACCAACACCGGTCCCAGTTCCTGACCCAAAACCCGCCGATCCTCCAGCGCCTCCAAAGGCAGATCCCAAGCCAGCTGACCCTCCAGCTGCTCCAGTGGCGGAGGCAAAGCCAGCAGCACCTTCTCAACCTACAGATGTTCCAGCTGCCCCACCATCGCCGATGCCAAAGGTCACAATGATCGATGCAGACGGCGAGGCAATTCCAGACAAGGACGCAACGCCTCTACCCAAACCAGCTGTCCCACCAGTGGCACCAGCTCCAGCAGCAGCCGTGATCGTACCTGTTGCTGCGGCTCCAGCTACCGCTGTCACAGTGGTTGAAGCTGCTCCTGACCCAGTCAAGCCTGTCGTCATCGCACCAGTGGTTGAGAAGGCACCAGCAGCGGTTAAGCAGGCCGAAACACCTGTCGTCGCCTCGGCCGTCGAGATCACGCCTGCAAAGATCGACCAGACCGCCCCTGTTGTGGCCGACAAGGTCATCGTGGTCGAAGACAAGAAGAAGGCAGTTGAAGTTCCTCCTGCGCCAGCTCCTACCATGGTGGAGATCAAGCCTACACCTGCAACAGCAGCACCGGCAGCCGTGCCTCAGACGGTCAAGGTCGAGCAGAAGAAGGACGCACCGACACCAACCGTGGTCGTTACACCTGTTGCCGCCCCAGCAGTCGAGGTCACAACCGTCACACCGCCGACAGCTCCATCTCAACAACCTACGATCACAGTCGTGCCTACCGCCACAAATGTAAGCACACCACCTACTATAACAGTCGTGCCGACCGCAACGGACGCAAGCACACCACCTACTGCCACAGCCGTGCAGTCCTTCCCGAATGCAAGCACCACGACGTTGATGCCCGCACCTGAACGTCGTGTAGGCTGTCGCAGTGCGTTCCGTTCCTACAGTAGCCTGCGGCAAAAGAGCAATCAGTACGCTGCTGAAGTTGCTGCCAACGCTCACGATGCAGTGACCGCCAGTCTGCACCAAGACATCAAGGTCATCAGAAAGACCAAGAGTGGTACGGAGCGCGATCAAGCCATTCGACAAACCCTTCAGCGTGCGCAGACCGACCATGCGGTCATCACTGAGACGACGAGTCAGTATGGCAAAGAGAGCTGGTTTCAGAGATTCAAGAACAGACTCGCGAGGCTCTTCGGGAGGAGGCCTGCGGTGATGACACAACCAGCCGCTACTACCTCGACCGTCGTCGTCACACCTGTTCAGCGAGCACCAACCCCTGGACCTGGAGTTCAGCCTACTTGATCGTCTCCCGACTGGTATGGCCGGCATGAACTGACGGACAGCGATGGATTTTCTCTGTTTTGGTCGGTGGAGTCTTCTTTGTATGATACCCTGGATAGCTCTTTATATTGCTTTAATCCTAGCATGTTCCGTCCTGCTCGTCATTGATTTCATTCCGATCATGCACTCATTCCATTCGTGACTGCGTTACTAGTAGAGGTCCTCAGATCTCGCCCATGACTCTCCTGACTTGCTCCCTGGCCACCAATAGCTCCGTGTCGACTCCATTGCGAGGCGCGACTTTGACAGTCGAGTGCAATTCGATCAGATCTTGCGCGCGTTTGAGGTCGACGTCTGTGTCTCTGATGGCTTTTTGACGGTATAGACTGGTGTTCGTGGTGTCATCACCATGGGGGCTTGCGGGTCGGTATGATACTAATGCCAGTGCTGCGGAGGGGTCCTGGTGGGTGTCAATTGGGCTTGACGTCCGGCGCAGCAACGTGACTTACACATGCACGCAGCGAGGTCAGGTCGGACAGTAGTTCTGCGACACGCATTTTTTTGGTGGAGTTCTTGGTCTTTTCTTTGGATCGCCTTGATGTCTGGTTGTTCGATGATATGTGGTTCTGGTTGTGGTTCGGTAGAAAGGCTAAAGACGCTGTGGGGACTTGCACGTCTGGCACATGTGGGGAGGAGGAGTGGGTTACGTGCTTCGCGGCTTTCACATGTTGTTAATATCGAATCAGACACGACGGACATATGAGACGATTCTTATACACTAGTACTCTAGAACACCGAGAAGACTCGTGGTTGATCTTATCCAAGTTCTTCTAGGAAGCCGAAGATGGCTTCAAGCACCTTTTTGGGCTGCTCCTGTTGCAACCAATGACCAGCATTCTTGACAAAGATCACACCTTGGAAATCAGTACACGTCTCGCTGTAAGCTTCAATAGCACCAGGCTGCTGGTAGTTGCCCCAATCCTGCTTTCCGCTGATGAAACAGCATGGTACTTCTATCTTGCGACCTGCAAAGAGGAACATGTCTCGCTGCTGCTGTGGTGATTGAGACGTCTGCGCTCGGTACCAGTTCAGTGCACCTTGAAAGCCTGTCCGTTGCCATTCCGAGACGTAGACGGCTAAATCGTCGTCTGGTAGCCAGCGCTTGGTAACGTTTGCGTCTTCGCCTTCCATGCTTGCGAATACGGCTTGTGGCATAGTAGAGTGCAGTGGCATGATGTAGTAGTGTGGCATCGTGGCTAATTGCTCTGCGGTCCATTCTTTGAGAGGGCGAGGGTCATTCTTTGCCCAGTCCGCTGATTTGACGTGGAAGTAGCCACGAAGAAAGGCCTGGAGACCTTGTGCTGGATTGTTCCAGTCGTTTGCTGCGTCTGGCCCGGAGTTGTACCATTTATAGTGCTTTCGTGGTGGATCAAGCTGCTTGAGCGAGTCTTGTATCGTAGTAGTAGTAGTCGTCTTTGATCCTAATGTCGAGGGTGGACTCTTCACTTCTCCGGTTGCCCAAGGTGGAGTTGGAGGTGCATGGTGAGGATGCGACATCTGGATACATGATGTGAAGATATCTGGCCGCATCAGAGGCGCCATTGCGCTTGACACGGCACCAAAATCGTGGCCGATGATGCAGTGGACTTTTTCGTAGCCCAGCGCGTAGACCAAGCAGACAAGATCCCGCACCAGATTAGTCATAGTGAACTGCATCAGGTCGACCTCTTCCCACGAGCTGGTGTCCCATCCGGTAGTCCGTCCATAGCCTCGTTGATCTGGTGCAACGACATAGTAACCTTTGGCAGCCAAGCTTGGAATGAGCTTGCGCCAGGAGAATGCCAGCTCCGGGTACCCATGTGTCAGAAGAATGAGAGGCCTGGATCGAGCTTCGTCTCTGCCTGATGAGAGGATGTGAAAGCTCAGGCCGCATGAGCTCGTGCAGTCAACATAGGAAGATTCGACACCTTCTGGTAGAGGTAGAGGGGGCGCCTGGCCAGGATCTGGTTCGAAGTCTGGCATCATCAAAGCACGATACAATCAATGCCTTGATCGAGAGATGGGTTGTGTCTGCGCGATACAGGTCAGGCTGTTTATAGTTGCTTACTGTCGTGCTGTGGGAGATAGACAAAGAATGAATGTCGTTTATATCTGACCACCAGACTGATGTGGATTGATGTGCAGAAGACGTTAAGATAATGAGAAATTTAATATTGCTTCGCCTACCTGACAAACGCGAATAGGTCAGATGTGAGGGATGGCTGTGTTACCTCACAGGCATTGTGGGGAGAAGATCCTCGGTATTGGAGACTAAGGTAGTACAGTAGTAGGAGGATGAGGTGGCCCGTCGGCGATTATGGCCAGACTCATCTTCCATTGCAAGCCACATGCGGCTCGTTATTCGGCGGGAGCTAAGCATTTAGCGCGAACCATTCTGTCATGGAGAATCATAGCTCGCTCCTGCCCCGAGTGCAAAAGATGATCACGACTGCGAAAATGACGGATACACGCAGCCTAATGTAGCACCGCCAATAATAAGTCCTTGTGATAATGCTGTCAACGCCTGCAAGTTTGGTAATGTGTGCTGAGTACTTACATGTTATAAATACCGGTGGCTTCCTGTCGACGTGGCACTGACCATGTTTAAGGTTGTAGCTACTACGCGGTAATGACGCCAGCTGTCTGAGGGAGGAAAGTGCGCGCATCACACACGGCCGCGCAACGAGACAGGAAATCACAGAAAGGGATCGGGCAGTTCATAAACTCAGGGCAAGAACGAGAACTTCCATTCTGCAAACCCTCCGCAGTCCCGTGTCTTCTCCTCCTGTTTCTTGCTCACCGACATCAAATATTGGGCTCTCTTGCGACCATCAATTATTTCACAAAACAATAATAATCAGCCGCGACGATCATCATCAATGCATCTCCTCTGCTAAAATCAAATCTTGGGCCAAGCCACATTCCGCTTCCCCCGACTTGTTGCAAGTCTGGCTCGCTCGACTCCTGCGCCGCTCTCTACACCAATCATAGCCTGACGACATCTGGGCCTCGCAGCGCAGCGCAACGCACTTCCAACTCCTTCGGGCTTACTTACAGCTTCTGGCCTTTGTTTGCGGAAGCTCGATAACCTTCATCTTTGCGCTTTTGCGCGTCTTGTACTGTTAATTTTAATCATCATCATGCCTAGCATGTTTTCTCGGCGGCGTGATCCGGTCAATCAGGTAAGAATATCTCATTCCTACGAATCTCGCGCACTGCGCCCGGCGCGTCTCAAGGCGAGTGCTCTACAATTGGCTAACGAGTGCTCTACAGATCAGTTCTACGCCGCCCAGCTCTTCAGCAGCGGCAATCGCTGCCAATTCCGCGTTTCTGAAGAACTCGGCCTCTACTACCTCCCTTTCCTCCGCTGCCGCCGCAGCTGCCTTGCGGTCGCACACCACCTCCCCAGAGCCTATCGCTAACATCCAAACAAAACGGATGCAACGAAGAGGCTCTGTTTCATCCATTGGCAGTGGAAGTATCATGAGCGCAAGAGCTGGAATGACCTCACCGAGACCGGGTATGGGTATGATGGAAAGACGTGGCAGTCAGAGTTCCATGACCGAGCGTACGTTCAGATCTCCTTCACCGGCGAACACACCGTCGTCTAGAAAAGCCCGCGCAGTTCCAGCCGCGGCTGATGCTCCGCCATTACCAAAAGTCCCTGGACGACGATCTGCCAGTGTCGAACCATCCATGCAGCGTGTCACTTCTCCCACTCCACGAGCAGGCAGAGGTGTCAGTGTCGACCGCTTCGCCGGAAGGGTATCGAGTCTACCTCAACTACCGGAACTGGAACAGGAAAGAGAATCTAGTCAAAAAATCACAGATTTCTTCAAACCCATGGCATCCACCCCAGCAAGCCCAACCACAACCACCTCGTATCAGAAAGGATCCGGTCCTCGGTTCACATCTCCAGCACAGAGCAACGGATCACCTCGCACTAACGGCTTCGCACGCCCTCACTCTTCTCTTGGCTTAACACGTAACGAAGTTTCAGGTATTCAATCTGACTTGCGAAATGTAGCAGATAAACCCGTCGCGAAGAAGAAGAAGACTGTCGTCGCAAAAGAAGGCGAAAGTTTGCCGGCAGGAACTATGGTAACAGGTCCAACAGGAACAGCAGTCAATGGCGCATCTTCTAGGCCTATGTCGCCCCCTATTGTAAACAGGAATGCCGCCGCCTCGCCCGCCCCTTCAGAAATCACGACCCCGACAACTAAGAAGAAGAAGAAGCCAGCAGCGGCTCCCGAGATTGCCGATGTTCAGCCACCCCCAAGGAACCCTGCTCGAGCGTTGTCTCCTACACCTGTGAAAAGTGCGCTACACAAGAAACCATCAGTCGTTCGCGAGGACCCAGAAGCCGAAGAAACTGCTGAAAGCCGTGCACCCCGCGTTCGTCCAGCTTCTGCAGCAGGGACCAGGCAGACTGCTGAGAGCTATGCTCGCAATGTCAACCGTCCGGCTTCAGCAGCAGGAATGAGGTCCAGTTCCATGATGCACACAAGTACCGGACCAGCCCTTTCATATCTCGCTCCTGATGCACCCCGTGCTAGGGCTGCCAGCCTTGAAGTACCTAGGCCTGCTCATGCTCATTTTTCCAAGGATATCGTGGACGCGAACGGTGTTAGACACGCCCCACCCCCACGATCTAGCTCTCCGTTCAAGTCGGCTTTGAAACACTCTCCTTCTTCGTCGATTCGTACAAGCTCACCTGCAGCCGTCAATACCTCTCCGAGACCGCCACCCAGTGAAACATCCGACACCACGTCGATTACATCACTAGACGGCGTCAAGCCCGGCAAGAAGAAAAAGAACGTGCGCGTGTCCTTTGACGGAGATGCCTCCGGCGCGGGCCAAGAGACTCAACGTCCACCACAACCCATCTCGTTCAGCCCGCGCAGATCGCTTTCGCCAGCGTTCAACGATGAGAATGATGAGACGATGCAGCCGAGACCTGCTTTGCCGACATTTGGAAGTGTGAGATCTGCCAGCTCACCAGCACGTTCTCCGGCTGTGTCTACTCCGCCAACCACCAAGGCCGCACTGCCAGTCAATGGATCAGCATCTAATGATCATGCCGTTGGCGCCGTTCTGGCAAACGACCACTCAACAAAGAAGGCCTCCACACGAGACACTGATGAATCGTTGCCTCTTCAGGTGACGTCCGTCGATGGCTCGGGCTATCATTCGGATTCCAGTCATTATTCTGAGGATGAAGAATCAGCAGCATTAGCACCACCACCACCGGCCGCGCTTGTCTCCGAAAATACGACAGTCACTCCATCGGTTACTACATTCGCCACTGCACCGGACGGTACAACGACCACTGCATCAACTGACACAGCTTCGAAACCAATTGTCGCTGATATCATGATTCCTGACATCTCGGTTTTGCCAGCTACGCCCGGTATCGAGGAGGCCAACAGACAACCTTTGGAGGTTTCCGCTCAAAACAAAGCCTATGCAATTCCAGGAGGTTGGGGTGACTCGGAGACCGGACAGACAGCGAAACATGATGTGTTACCAATGGTGATCGATGAAGAGTACCATGAGAATTCGCCACGCTTGGATGTCATTGAGGAATCGGAGGACGACAGCGACGCTTTCAGTGATGCTGCGGAGGACCCATCTGCGTTCGATGGCGGTTTCGCTTCACTGGCTGCGATCGTGCACAGCCCGATAGTTCCAGCGACAAAGCCCAAGAAAGTCGTTCCCGATTCCCCGACTCCAAAGGTCGTTCAGCAGGCACCAGAGGAACAAACAGAGGAGGTTGGCTCTCGCGATTGGACCGAGGCTACAGCCTATTGGAGTAGTCTAAGCAAGCAGCACAAGGAGCAAATCGAGCATCAAGCTGCAGTTAAAGAAGAGAGTGCGGTTCCGGTAATCGAGGAGCCAAAGACGAAGAAGAAGAAGCCTAAGGCTGCCGTTGTGGCTCCAACGGAAGTTGCAAGCTTACCAGTGCCAGTGCCAGCGGCTCGGAAACCTAAGGCAGCACCTCAGAAAGCTGTGGATCCGTCGACACCGGCACAGCCGACCGCAATGCGAAAGAGCATGCGCGACCCCCAACAAAGAGCTCCCGTGCCAGCCACGGCGGAGCAACCGACACAAATGCGAAAGTCTATGCGCGGGACCGAGTCCCCTCGTAACTCCGGCACAATGCGCGGATCGATGCGCGACGGCTCAGGTCCAGGTCCAAGTCCAAGACAGCGTCCAGTGTCCATGCATGTGGTCCAACAAGGTAGACCTGCACCGCAACAGTCTCCCGCACGACCGGCATCATCGGGTGGACTCATCGCTGCGAACGCAGCCGCTCGTGGTATCAAACCTGCACCGCCAGCGCCTTCTGCCTACATGAAGATGCCACAGCCACAAGACGATTCGGACTCGGAGTCGAGTTTCAGGAAGAAGCGCAGACCATCGACTTCAACTGTTGACTCCGTGGGGAAAGTCAACATGCGAAGGTCAATGCGTGCAGGTTCGGTCGACATGCGACCGCAGTCACCTAATAATGCGCCGGCTTCATCGAAGTGGAGTATCAGGTCTTCTTCTCCCCCCGCCAATCCTCGTGCAACCATGCGTGAATCACTGCGTAGAGGTTCAATGGATGATGTTCCAACCATGCGTGGAAAGAACAGCAAGGCTGCGGCAAGAGACTCGAAGAGCCCGTCACGATTTAGTGTATCCAGCTTCAGGACTTCTTCTAGGCCTGCAATGCCCGCTCCAGCTCCATCGCAGCCAAAGGCAAGTGGCTTCCGATCACGGTTCAACGATTCCGACGACGAAGGTGAGGCAGCAGCGCCAGCCCGCGGTAGAACATTCGCTAGTCGTTTCGCCGACTCTGACGACGAAGCGGACTCGCCTACCGTGCCACAAAGGGCCAACCAGACCGACTATACACCTGTCCGCGGTATTCCACGCCGAGCCGGTCAAGACGATGACGACTCGACTGACTTGGATGATTCGGACGATAATGCGGCTGCTCGACGTAGACCAGCCAACAAGCGTGTCGGCAAGGCGCCAGTAGTACCAAGTCAGTCGGACATCGACAGAGTCATGGAGCAGGCTAGGCGTAACGTCGCTGCCCAGACAGGCAATATCAATGTTGGTATGCCTGAGCCGACCACTCCCAAGAAAAAGGTCACTCTCCGCACCGAGCCAGAGACTGATGGTCCGGTCACGAACGGACAGCTGTCGCCTGCAGGCTCAGACCTCAACAAGCGCAGAGGCCTCCTTGGGTCACTGTTTGGACGAAAGCGTACCATGTCTTCGGCAACCCTTCCGGGTCTGCAGACTGCGTCAGCTACAGGCCCACCGCCACAGATGAGTCTGCCAGCAAGTCCCGGTCCCGCAACCCCGACACGTGGAAAGTTGCAAAGGAAAAACACGGGACAGTTGTCTCGTCAAGCATCTTCGGCCAGCGGTTTCCCTACACTGGCCAACACACAAAATCAAGCCGTCTCTACTCCCGTCCAGAACCATCAGAACTGGCCATTACCTCCCCCTATCCCGGAGTCGAAGCCAACCGAGGTCCGACCAAGCACAAGCGACGGTACAGTCCATATGCCTCGGACCTTGCGCGATCGTGCTCCTCGACCGGATATGAGCAGGCGGAGCCAGAGCGGCACCGCTGCCGAAATGAAAGCGGACAACGCAGTCTACAGTGACCGTACAGGCAAGAAGAAGCGATTTGGAAAGTTGAGAAAGGCATTTGGACTGAATGATTAGGGGTCAAGAAGTAATAAGCCAGGAACACAACGCAGGGTTTCATTAGTGTTTGGTGGTGGTTTAATGTGTGATTTGTGTTGAATTAGCAGAAAGCCAGATCAAGATACCATAGCATGGCGTAGCGATCCTCGATTGAGGTTTAGCAATTCTATATTAATTCTTCCTCCCACGCGATTCAGCACGTTGACTAATTCGACTTGTGTCTCCTGTGATGTCGATACCTTATGCAATGCTCAGTTAAGGTATGCCTCAGGGGTAGATCCGGGCGTGGGGCTGAATCTTGAGGTAGCCTTGAACGCCTCGATTGGGCCAATCTCACTCCACCTCATCAACAGCGACAATTACACTTTAACGATACGCCATAGTGGTCGCCTTTGATTCGCCTTGAACCTTCGATAATCCGTTTCACCGACACTTCAATACAGTCTTCCTATCAGATAAAAGCTGCGTGGTCGCACAAGAATCACCCGCAGACTCGGCTTACTTCTCACTGCGACATTAGCGTTTGACCCCTCGATCACCGCGCGCGGGTCACCACCATTGTCGCACAGATACATACCCACTCGCTGTACACCAGCGATAGACTCTAGTCACTTCTCGCAACATATAACACCCTGAGGAGTGTCTTTGAGTGAAAGAGCAAGAGCATAAGCTGGTCGCGCTTATCGAAGGGAATCCAAGAAGGCCATCGCAATGGCGTACAATCGGGCCTATACGGGCAACCCTGACGCTCTTCCAGCGTGAGTCTGCGCAACCAATGGATCAAGAGATCAGTCCACTGATCGAGATATAGACACGCCGAACCAGAGCAAGCAGCGCAGATGCTAGCGGCCTCACAGCGCCCGACCAGCGGCAACTACAACCGCCCACCGCCCCCACCACCAGTACAGGCACTTCGACAAGACGACCGCTATAGCCGCCCACAGCCCTCACCAGGCTACAGCCAAGTGCCGCCATCAAGCTACAACCAGGCCCCACCACAATCGAATCGCTACTCCTCCTCCCAACCCCAACCGCCGCCCAACCGTGACTCCTACGCC